>Ga0116226_10000028_pt1 | contig 95217 bp, 74 predicted proteins | sample S1TSphfallax_FD_89692 | JGI IMG/M metagenome (GOLD analysis project Ga0116226, IMG submission 89692) | Host-associated microbial communities from peat moss isolated from Minnesota, USA - S1T2_Fa - Sphagnum fallax MG | ecosystem: Host-associated > Plants > Peat moss > Unclassified | place: USA... | reverse complement strand
TCCGGTCGAGGAGTTTCTCCTCCCGATCCTGGAGGCGATCGCCCGGATCGCCGAGGCGGTCCAGAACGGGACCTACCGGGAGCCGGAATACTCCCCCGAGCCGCCGGAGACCTCTGGCCGGACCCCGCCGCCCAAGCCGCACAAGCCGCCCAAGCCACCACAGACCCGAGAGCCGGAGCCCCCGTGGTTGTCCGGCCCAATCCAGGCCAGGCCCCCGCTGCCCAAGACGGGGCGGCCCAGGCCCCCGCCCGCCCCGGAGCCGGCGGAGCCAACATCCTCGGCACCCAAGCCATCCAGGCCGCCGGTGCGGCAGCGCCCACCGTGGCCGCCCGCCCGCCCCGCTGCCCGGCCACCGCTCCCGCCGCCCCGGGTCCACACCCCGTCGAAAAAAGCCCAACCGGAGCCTGTGAGGACGCACGTCCACATCGTTACGATAAAGTAACGAAATGGGCGTGCGTGACGTTTCCGGCAGCCCGATCTCCGGGGGGAGGGATTCAGCGTTTCAGACGGTTGGCACGTCGCGCACTCCGCGCAGCCCTCCCGCGAGGTACCAGACCACCGACGCCAGCACCACCGCGCCGCCGGCCAGCGTCGCGGTGGCCGGAATCTCGGCGAACGCGAGCCAGACCCAGAACGGGGCGAGCACCGTGTCCAGCAGCCCGAGCAGCCCGGCCTCGCCGGAGGGGATGTAGCGGGCGCCGAGCAGGAACAGCAGATAGGCGAGGCTGCTCGTCGTCGTGCCGAACAGCGCCAGCAGAATCATGTCGTGCGCACCGGGCACCGGCCCGGCCATCAGCGGCACACTGGCGGCGGCCCCCAGCAACGCGGCGGCCGCGTTGACCGGCGCCATCGGCAGCGCCGGGTTGCGCCGGGCGGCGACGATCAGCATGGCGAAGGTGATCGTCATCAGCAGCGCCAGAGCATCGCCGACGACATCCCCGCCGCCGGCGGAGGCGCCGACCATCACCGTGATGCCGGCCAGCGCGACGACCGCCGCGATCAGCGTCCGGCGGGTCGGGCGCTCGCCGATCCACAGGAACGCGATGCCGGCGGCGCACAGCGGCACGGTCGCATAGACGATCATCACGTTGGCGACCGAGGTCAGCCGGATCGACGCGACATAGCAGAACATCGAGATCGCCGATATCGGGATCGCGGCGAGCCCGGTCCAGCCCATCGCGTGCAGCGCCTGCGGCGTGCGGCGCCGATGCTCGGCCACGATCAGCACCGCCAGCGAGATCGCGGCATACAGCGAGCGCCACGCCTGCATCGTCCAGAAATCCATGTCGAGCAGCCGGACGAACAGCCCGCCGGTGCTCCACAGCACGCTGCCGGCGGCCACCAGCAGGATGCCCTGCAACCGCCGGCTGGGGGCGGCCAGGGCCAGATCGCTCGCCGACATTTTTTCTCCTGTGGAGCGGGCGGAGGTTAGCTTGCCGCATTCCGGGCTCCGTGCGAACCAGGGCGCACGCAGGGGAGACGTGTCATGGCGCGCGAGGCACAGGCTTACATCGACGGCGCCTGGGTCGATCCGGTGGCGCCGTCGCCGTTCGACCTGGTCAGCCCCGCGACCGAGGAGGTTCTCGTCACGCTCGGCCTGTCGGGGGCTGCGGAGGTGGACCGGGCGGTGGCGGCGGCGCAGCGCGCCTTCGTGACGTTCGCGGCGACCAGCGTCGCCGACCGGATCGCCCTGCTGCGCCGCATCCTCGCGGAATACGATGCGCGCATCGAGGATTTCGCCCAGGCGACGACGCGGGAGATGGGCACGCCGATCACCTTTTCCCGCGAAGCGCAGGCAACCTCCGGCACCGCGCACCTGCAAACCATGATCGAGGTGTTGCAGGCGTTCGCGTTCGAGCATCCGCTGGGGGGCACGCGCATCCTGCGCGAGCCGATCGGCGTCGCCGGGCTGATCACGCCGTGGAACTGGCCGGTGAACCAGATCGTCTGCAAGGTCGCGCCGGCGCTGGCCGCCGGGTGTACGATGGTGCTGAAACCGTCGGAAATGGCGCCGTTGTCGGCGATCCTGTGGGCCGAGGTGATGCACGCGGCCGGCACGCCGCCGGGCGTGTTCAACATGGTGCCCGGCGACGGGCCGACGGTCGGCGAGGCGATCGCGGCGCACCCGGGGATCGACATGGTCTCCTTCACCGGCTCGAACCGGGCGGGCACGCGGGTCGCGGCGCTGGCCGCGCCGACGGTCAAGCGCGTGGCGCAGGAACTGGGCGGCAAGTCGCCGAACATCGTGCTGCCGAGCGCCGACCTCGCGGCCGCCGTCGCGCGCGGCGTGGCGGGCTGTTTCAACAACAACGGCCAGTCCTGCGACGCGCCGAGCCGGATGTTCGTGCCGGCCGACCGCCACGACGAGGCGGCGCGCCTCGCCGCCGAGGCCGCGCGCACGTTCGTCGTCGGCGACCCCGCCGACCCGGCGACGACGCTGGGGCCGGTGGTCAGCGGGCGCCAGTTCCAGCGCATCCAGGGACTGATCCGGTCCGCGATCGACGAGGGGGCGCGGCTGATGGAGGGCGGGCCCGGGCGGCCCGAGGGCCGGAATCGCGGCTGGTATGTCCGCCCCACCATCTTCGCCGGCGTTGCCAACGACATGACCATCGCGCGGGAGGAAATCTTCGGCCCGGTGCTGGCGATCCTGCCGTACGACGACCTCGATCAGGCGGTGGCGATGGCCAACGACACGCCGTTCGGGCTGGCCGCGTTCGTCCAGTGCGGCGACGGCGCCGCGGACATCGCCGAGGCGCGCGCGCTGGCGCGGCGGCTGCGCGCCGGCAACGTCACGTTCAACGAGGCCGGCTGGGACCTGTTCGCCCCGTTCGGCGGCTACCGCCAGTCCGGCAACGGGCGGGAATACGGGCGCTGGGGGCTGGAGGAGTTCTTGGAGACCAAGGCGGTGATCGGCTGGGGTGGCTGATCTTGGGCCGGCGATATCGTTCCGATCGCTGACTCATGGGCATATCCGGAATTGCGATGCGGCCTTGCCGGGCGCTCCACGCGACCGCCACCCGGTTGACTCCGGGTATGTCCCAACGGATCATCACGCATCTGTTCAAGGCAGAACAGGTGGCATCGTTCCTGCTTGGGACTGGTCGTTGCCGCCCGTTCGCAACGTCTCCGGCCACCGTGCGGGGGATGCCAAACACCGGGAGAGGCCTCAGACCATGACTGAACTCGAATACCTCAAGCAACAGCACCAGGAAGGCCGCCTCTCGCGCCGTGCGTTCCTGGGGCGCGCCGCCGCGCTTGGCGCGAGTGCCGCGCTGGTGTCCAGCATGGTCGCGAGCGTCGAGGCATATGCGGCCGAGACCCCGAAGAAGGGCGGCACGCTGATGCTGGGGCTCGCCGGCGGCAGCACCACCGACAGCCTCGATCCCGGCAGCTACAACGACTCCGTGATGATCGACACGGGCCACGCCTTCTGGAACGGCCTGGTGGAATGGGCGCAGGACGGCAAGCCGGTGCCGGAACTGGCCGAGAGCTGGGAAGTGAAGCCGGGTGCGGCCGAGTGGATCTTCAACATCCGCAAGGGCGTGACCTTCAGCAACGGCAAGACGCTGGATGCGGACGACATCGTCTATTCGCTGAACATGCATCGCGGCCAGACCAAATCCGGTGCGGCCGGCCCGTTCAAGGCGGTCAGCGACGTCAAGAAACTGAGCCCGAACCAGGTGCAGGTCACGCTGGTCAGCGGCGACGCCGATTTCGCGTATGTGCTGACCGACTACCACGTGCTGGTGGTGCCGAACGGGCATACCGACTGGAGCAAGGCGATCGGCACCGGCGGCTACACGCTGGAAAAGTACGACCCGGGCGTGCGGATCACCGGCAAGCGCAATCCGAACTACTGGAAGTCCGACCGCGCGCATGTCGACAGCTTCGACATCACCGTGATCAACGACACCAGCGCCCGCATGAACGCGCTGATCACCGGCCAGGTCGACGCGATCAACCGGGTTGATCCGAAGCTGGTCAAACTGCTCGAGAAGAATCCGAAGCTCGAGATCATCCGCGCGCCGGGCGGCTGGCACACCGTGATCTCGATGATGCAGGACCGCGCGCCGTTCGATAACAAAGACCTGCGCCTCGCGCTGAAATACGGCATCGACCGCGAGCAGATCATCAAGGCGCTGTTCTCCGGTTACGGCACCGTGGGCAACGACCATCCGATTCCGCGCACCGATCCGTACGTGAACACCGCGCTGCCGCAGATCAAGTACGACGCGGACAAGGCGAAGTTCTACATGAAGCGCTCCGGCCTGACGGACCCGCCGGTGACGATCCAGGCGTCGGACGCGGCGTTCGCGGGCGCGGTGGACATGGCGACGCTGTTCCAGAGCAGTGCGGCGAAGGCTGGCATCAAGATTGGCGTCAAGAAGGAACCCGCTGACGGGTTCTGGGACAATGTCTGGCTGAAGGGGCCGTGCGTGACCAGCTACTGGGGCGGTCGCGCCGCCGCGACGCAGATGCTGGCGGTGGCCTACGGGCCGGGCGCGCCGTGGAACGAGAGCCACTACGCCAACCCGAAATTCGCCGAGCTGCTCACGGCCGCCCGCGCCGAAACCGACGAGGCCAAGCGCAAGCAGCAGATCTGGGAAATGCAGGCACTGCTGCACGACGACGGTGCCACCATCGTGCCGGCGTTCCGCGACTGGCTGGCCGGCAACAACAAGAAGGTCGGTGGCCACACGCCGCACGGCGGCTTCGACATGGACAACGGCTACATCGTCGAGAAAGCGTGGCTCAAGACCTGATCCCGCGTTCCATCACACCCTCTCCGCCGCAGCGGCGGAGAGGGTGAATTTGCCGGCTTCGATTGAAGGGTTGAACCGTTGCTCCGTCTGATCGCACAGCGCCTGGGTCTCGGTCTTCTCACGCTCTGGGCTGCGTCCGTTCTGATCTTCGTGGGCACCGAAATCCTGCCCGGCGACCTCGCCTCGGCGGTGTTGCAGAACAGTGCCACGCCCGAGAGTCTGGCCGAGATGCGCAAGGAACTCGGCCTCGATCGTCCGGCGATCGTGCGGTATGGCGAATGGCTCGGGAATGCCGCCGTCGGCGACCTCGGTCATTCGCTGGCCAGCCATCGCGACGTGGTGGAAGAAATCAAGCCCCGCCTGGAAAACACGATCTTCCTGGCGATCTGCTCGGCGATCATTGCCGTACCGCTGGCTGTCACGCTCGGACTGATGGCGGCGATCTGGCAGGGCGGAATCTATGACCGGCTGGTCAATCTGGTGACGCTGCTCAGTATCTCCGTGCCCGAATACCTTGTCGGCTACATCCTGATCAAATATCTGTCTGTGCAACTCGGCTGGTTCCCCTCGCTCGGCAACGTGACGCCGGACACGCCGATGGGCGAGCGCATCTATCTGATCTTCCTGCCGGCGCTGACGCTGGTGCTGGTGGTGGTCGCGCACATGATGCGGATGACGCGCGCCTCCGTGCTGAACATCATGGCGAGTCCGTATATCGAGATGGCGTTCCTCAAGGGCCTGCCGAAATGGCGCGTCGTCGTGCGGCACGCATTTCCGAACGCGCTGGCGCCGGTGATCAACGTGATCGCGCTGAACCTCGCCTATCTGATCGTCGGCGTGGTGATCGTGGAAGCGGTGTTCGTCTACCCCGGCCTCGGCCAGTTGATGGTCGATGCCGTCTCAAAGCATGACGTGCCGGTGGTGCAGGCGTGCGGACTGATCTTCGCCGCCGCCTTCATCCTGCTGAACATGCTGGCCGACATATTGGCCATCTTCAGCAATCCGCGCCTGCGGCATCCGCGCTAGCAGGGGGAGGCAGACATGCGACTGTTCGGCCACCGCCTGACCATTCCCGCGCTGATCGGCATGATCGTCATTGCCGTGAACCTGATTGCCGCGATCGGCGCGCCGGTGATCGCGCCGTTCGACCAGGCCGACGTGGTCGGCGATGCGTGGGGCGATCCCGACCCGCAGCATTGGCTGGGTCTCGACAATCTCGGCCGCGACCTGTTCAGCCGGCTGATCTACGGCGCGCGGATGTCGATCGGGCTGTCGTTGATCATCACCTGCCTGAGTTTCTTCATCGGCATCACCGCCGGCTTCTCGGCGGCGGTGCTGCGCGGCTGGGTCGATCTCGGCCTTTCGCGACTGGTCGATCTGCTGCTGTCGATGCCGACGCTGATCTTCGCGTTCATCATCCTATCGGTGCTCGGCACGGAACCGCCGGTGCTGATCGTGACGATCGCCGTGCTCGACAGTACAAAAGTGTTCCGCCTGTCGCGGGCGCTGGCGATGAACATTGCCGCACTTGAATATGTCGAGGTCGCGAAGGTGCGCGGCGAAGGCTTGTGGTGGGTGATCCGCAAGGAAATCCTGCCGAACGCGATGGCGCCGCTGATCGCCGAGTTCGGCCTGCGGTTCTCCTTCACGTTCCTGTTCATCGCGGCATTGAGCTTCCTCGGCCTCGGCATCCAGCCGCCGAACGCCGATTGGGGCAGCATGGTTCGCGACTATCGCGACATGATCAACCTGGATTCGACGGCGCCGCTGTATCCGGCGGGCGCCATCGCGATCCTGACGATCGGCGTGAATTTCGTCGTGGACTGGATGCTGTCGATCCATTCCCGCTCGCACGGAGCCGGCGCATGAACGTCATTCCGCCCACCGGCGCCCGGCGCGTCGGCGAGACAATCCTGCATGTGACGAACCTCCGCGTCGAAGTGCGCACCGACAAGGGCGCCGGCCCGGTCCTGGTCAACGATGTCAGCCTCGATCTCAAGCGCGGCGAGGTGCTCGGGCTGATCGGCGAATCGGGCGCGGGCAAATCGACGATCGGGCTCTGCACGCTCGGCTACACGCGCGGCGGCTGCCAGATGACCGGCGGCGAACTGATGTTCGAGGGCCGCGACATCCGCAAGATGACCGCCGCCGAGCGGCGCGCGCTGCGCGGTCCGGGCGTGTCGTACATCGCACAAAGTGCCGCCGCCAGCTTCAATCCGGCGATGACGCTGATGCAGCAGGTGTGCGAGATCCCGGTCAAGCACGGCATCCTGACGCCGGCGGAAGCGGTGGCGGAAGCCAAGAAGCTGTTCCGCGAACTGGAATTGCCGAACCCCGACACGTTCGGCGACCGCTACCCGCACCAGGTCTCCGGCGGCCAGTTGCAGCGCGCGATGGCGGCGATGGCGATGGCGGCCAAGCCCGACATTCTGGTGTTCGACGAACCGACGACCGCGCTCGACGTCACGACGCAGGTCGAGGTGCTCGCCAGCTTCAGGAAACTGATCCGCGAGCACGGCACGGCCGCGATCTACATCACCCACGACCTCGCCGTGGTCGCGCAGATCGCCGACCACATCATGGTGCTGCGGCACGGCAAGATGGTGGAACTCGGCACCGCCGACCAGATCTTGCAGGCGCCACGCGAGGATTATACGCGCCGGCTGGTGGCCGAGCGCGTCGCCGGGCACGAATTCCGCGAGGATGTCGACACCGGCGAGGCGCCGCTGCTGCAAGTCTCCAACGTGGTCGCCAGCTACCACTCGCTGCTGCGGGTGATCGACAATGTCAGCGTCGATGTGCGGCGCGGCGATACGGTCGCCGTCGTCGGTGAATCCGGCTCCGGCAAGAGCACGCTGGCGCGCGTCATCATCGGGCTGTTGCCGCGCCAGTCGGGTGACATTCGCTTCCAGGGCCAAAGTCTACCGCCGGCGCTGAAGGATCGCACCAAGGACCAGTTGCGGCGCATCCAGATGATCTACCAGATGCCGGACGTGGCGCTGAACCCGAACCAGACATTGCACGAGATCGTCGGCCGCCCCGTGCAGTTCTATTTCGGCCGCTCGCGCGAGGATGTCCGCAAGCGGGTGCTGGAACTGCTGCGGCTGATGGATCTGCCGGAGAGCTTCATCAATCGCAAGCCCGGCGAGCTTTCGGGCGGCCAGAAGCAGCGCATCGGCATCGCCCGCGCGCTGGCGGCCGAGCCTGACCTGATCATCTGCGACGAAGTGACCAGCGCGCTCGACCAGTTGGTCGGCGAGGAGATTCTCCGACTCCTCAAGCGTCTTCAGGAGGAATTGGGCCTCGCCTACCTGTTCATCACGCACGACCTCGGCACCGTCAAGCGGATCGCCAACAAGGTTGCGGTGATGCTGAAGGGAAAGCTGGTCGCGGGCGGGGAGACATCGAAAGTGTTCTCGCCGCCGTATCATCCGTACACCGAATTGCTGCTATCCTCGGTGCCGGAAATGCGCAGCGACTGGCTGGACGAAGTGCTGGCGGGCCGCAAGCAGACGCTGGCGGCGGTGCGCGCGGCGCAGGTGTCGCTGCCCGGCTAGGCCATCCCGCCCCGCGCCGCGATCGGCCACAGGCATTCGACGCGGCCGGCGCGCACGCCGACATACCAGTCGTAACGGTCGACCGTCGGGTCGCAATGGCCAGGCACGAGGCGCAGTTTCTCGCCGAGTTTCGGCGCGGCGGTGTCGGACGAAAATTCGAGCTTGCCGTGCTCGTCGGATGCGCTGGTGTAAACGATGTCCTCGCGGCCCCAGACCAGCGGCAGGCCGCTGTCGACGGACAGGGCTTTCAGCCCGGCGTCGAGCACGGCGACACCCGGGCGCGCCGCGCTCATCACGGTCGCCAGCACGAACAGCGACTGCCGAAAAATCGAGACGGGGCGGCCGGATTCGTCGAGATTGCGCGCGTAGTCGGCATCCATGAAACAGTAGCTGCCGGCTTGCAGTTCGGTGAACACGCCGCTGGCGGCTTCAAGGAAGAACGTGCCGGTGCCGGCGCCGCCGGCGATCGGGCAGGCAAGGCCGACCTGGCGCAGTTGCTCGACAGTGCGGCGCGCGCCGTCGGCGGCACCTGCGATTGCGGTGGCGCGCTCGGCCGGCGTGCGCAGATGCTGGGCGCCGCCGTGATAGGCCTGGATGCCGCCGAAGATCAGGTGCTTTGATCGCGCGATCCGCTGCGCCAGCGCCACCGCTTCCGGCCCGGGCGCCACGCCGCAGCGCCCGCCGCCGGCGTCGATTTCGACCAGCACCGAAAGCCGCACACCGGCCGCTTCAGCCGCCGCCTCGGCCTGCGCGACATGAAGGGAATCGTCGGCGCAGACAGCGACGCGGGCGATGCGGGAGAGCGCGACAAGCCGGGAGAGCTTCGCGGCGCCGACGACTTCGTTGCTGACCAGGATGTCCGGCACGCCGCCCCAGGCCAGCGCCTCGGCTTCCGCGACTTTCTGCACGCACTGGCCAACCGCGCCGCGCGCCATTTGCAGCAGCGCGATCACCGGCGATTTGTGCGTCTTCGCGTGCGCGCGCAACTTCGCGGAGGACCCTGCGACGAAGCCGGCCATCGTGTCGAGATTATGCTCGAATGCGTCGAGGTCGATCACCAGCGCGGGTGTGTCGATCTCGTCTTCGCGCATCCCGGGCTGGGCGGGCGGGGGGAGCGGCATAAGAATTCCTCAGGGCCAGGGGATGCGGGTTGCGTCGGGCGCGATCCAGGCATGTGCTTCGACCGTCACTCCGGCGACGCGGGGCGTGACCGGAGTCAGGCGGTAGCGCGGGCCTTCGTAGGCGGACAGGCGGCGGAACGCATTTTCGTCGGCGAGCAGCAGCGCGCCGTGCAGCGTTCCGGCGCCGGGCCGCAGCGTCGGGTATTCCGTCCCACGCAGTCGCACACGCACAAACCCGTCAAGGCTGGCCGGCTGCATGATCATGCGCTGCCCGGTAACGCGAGTGACGAGCGACGGATCGAGCAGCGTGCCGTAGACGAACAGGCGGCGCATCAGTGGAACGCGTACGCATCCATGCGCAGCATCGAGAACTGCGCGCTGCTGTGCAGCCGCTCCGGCCGCGCGCCCGGCCCGGCGGCGCCGAGGGCGACATAGAGCGGCAGCAGATGCTCATCGGTCGGGTGGTTCTTCACCGCGTGGGGCGCGCGCTTGCGGTAGGCAAGCAGATCCTCGTTGCGGCCTTCGCGAATCGCGAAGTCCATCCAGGTCGCGAATTCGGTCACGTCCGGCTGCACCGGCGCATCGACCGGCTGGCCACGGAAGCGACGCAAATCGTGCGTGAAACTGCCGGACCCGACCAGCAGCACGCCCTCCGCCCGCAACGGTGCCAGCGCGGCACCGAGCTTTTCATGATGCTCGGGGCCGAGATGGCTCTGGATCGAGACCTGGAGCACCGGAATGTCGTGGTCGGGCCAGGCGAGCAGCAGAGGCACCCATGCGCCATGGTCGAGCCCGCGCCGCGTGTCCAATGTAGCGGGCAAACCCGCCTCCGCCAGCAGCCCGAGCGCCCGCTCCGCCAGCGCCGGATCACCCGGAGCCGGGTAGGTCAGTTCATACAGCGCCTTCGGGAAGCCGTAGAAATCGTGGATCGTGTCGTTGACGGCGACGGCGGTCACTTCCGGCTGATGGGTTTCCCAGTGGGCGGAGGCGACGACGATCGCGCGCGGGCGCTCCAGCGTGGCGCCGAGGCCGCGCAGGAAACGGGTCGCCGGGCTCTCCATCAGCGGCAGCGTCGGCGCGCCGTGGCTGAGAAACAGGGTGGGCAGCATCGGGATGCTCCTGGTGACACACCGTAACATAGGTGGGGCAGGGGGCAAAGTCAGCGTGATACGGCGTGCGTCCAAAGCCGGCGCAGCCAATGGCCCTCCGCCGATGCGTGACGAAGCACGACGAGATCCTGGAGACTGGTCAGCCCTGCCTCCTGGTAGGCGACCACCGGCATCACCTCGCCCCAGGCGGCATAGGTATAGTCGATCGTCTGCAAGATTGCCCGATAGAAATTGTCCGGCGCGATACCGTCCAGCGACGGGTCGGGGCCCCAGTCGACGATGCCGTCGCTGCGCAGTTGCTGCGCCAGCGCGGCCCCGAACCCGTGCCCGGCGAACGGGCCATGCACCGAGGTGACGAACACGCCGCCCGGGCGCAGCACGCGGCGGATTTCGCGCAACCATTGCAATTGCACTGGGGCGGTCAGGTGCGTCATCACCGACGAGGCGATCACCGCATCGAACGCGCCATCGCCGAACGGCAGCGGCGGGTAAGCGCCGGTGGCGTGGAAGCTGCCGCCCGGCATCTTTTTTCGTGCCCAGTCGATCGCCTCGGCATCGATGTCGCATGCGGTCACCCGCGCCTCTGGCCACAGCGTAAACAGATGCTGGGTGGCGCGGCCTGGGCCGCAGCCCCAGTCGAGCAGCCGGGGCCTGCCAACATCCGGCAGATGCGTGCGCACAGCGCGCAGCAACTGGGCGGCGATGTTGAGGCCGTAGTCGCGGAACAGCGCCTCATCCGGGTTGTTGGTGACGCGCCAGATCAGATGCGCCGGAGGCAGCATCGCCTCGGCGGTGCCGTTGGCCGGGCGGTAATGCTCGTTCACCACCAGGTCGCGGTCGTCGTTACTGCCGATCAGTTCGATCCGCAACGGCCCGGGGCCACGCCGCCGCGCGCCCGCGATGTCGAAGCCGGAGGTCGCGGCGTGTGCGATGTCGGCGAAGTGGCGGCCGACATCGGGGCGCTCGAACGCCACCACCTCGCCGACCGTCGCGCCATCGACGACCAGCCTGACGCGCTCGATCGGGTATCGCGGGCTGACCAGCCAGCCGCGCACGGCGATCCGATCCTCGCCGACGACAACGGTATCGAACGCCGCGATGCCGCCGGCGAGTCCAGAACCGTGCGGGCCGGGCGGCTTGGCGCCGCGCCGCCCGATCACGCCGTGCTCTCCTCCATGTCGGGGTCCAGCCAGTGCGGGTCCAGCTCCGGCAGCGGGATCGCGGCGAGCAGGCGCCGGGTGTACGGATGGATAGGGTTGGCGAACAGATCGACGCACGCGCCTTCCTCCACGATCCGCCCCCCATGCATGACAACCACTCGCTCGCATAGCACGCGCACGACGCTGAGATCATGCGCGATGAACGCCAGCGACAACCCTGTTTCCCGCCGCAGTTCGCGCAGCAGGTCGAGCACCTGCGCCTGGGTGGTGACATCGAGGCCGGAGACGATCTCGTCGGCAAGGATGAAGTCGGGCTCGGTGACGATGGCGCGGGCGATGCCGACGCGCTGGCGCTGGCCGCCGGACAACTGGTGCGGGTAGCGGCCGGCGAAGCGCGCGGGCAGGCCGGCGCGGTCGAGGGCGCGCAAGGTTTTTCCGCGCAGGTCTCCGGTTTCGCCGCGCGCGATCAGCGGCGCGGCGACCGACGCCGCGACCGTGCGGCGCGGATTGAGCGCGGCAAGCGGGTTCTGGAAAATCATCGTCATGCGCGCGCGCAGCGGGCGCAGCGCGGATTCCGGCGCGTGCGTGATGTCCTGACCATCGAAGCTGATTTGCCCGTCGGCCGGCTCGATCAGCCGCAGCAGCGCCCGCCCGAGCGTGGATTTGCCGGAGCCGGATTCGCCGACGATGCCGACAGCCTCGCCGCGCGCGATGCGGAAATCGACGCCATGCAGAATGTCGATCAGAGGCGGCCGACGGAACGGGCGTTTACGCGCGATGTCGGGGAGGGAGACGCGCAGGCCCTCGGCGCGGACGAGATCGGGCATCATGCGAGGTCGACGGGCAACGGCCGCAACGCCTCGCCGGGCCGGTCGTAGCGCGGCGTCGCGGCGAACAGGGCTTGCGTATACGGATGCTTCGGTTGCGCGAACAACGCCGCGACCGCCGCCTGCTCCACGATGCGGCCGGCGTTGAGGACGGAGACGCTGTCACAGATTTTGGCGACGACGCCGAAATCGTGGGTGACGAACAGCAGCGCCGTGCCATGCCGGCGCTGCAACTCGCGGATCAGCCGAAGAATCTGCTTCTGCACGGTGACGTCGAGCGCCGTTGTCGGTTCGTCGGCGACGATCAGACGCGGCTCGCAGGCGAAGGCGGTGGCGATCAGCACGCGCTGGCGCATCCCGCCGGAAAGCTCGTGCGGATAACGACGCAGAACGTTCGCCGCGTCGCGGATGTGGACTTCCTCCAGCATGGCCAGCGCGCGGGCGTCTGCATCGGCGTGCGAGAGGCCGAGGCGCAGGCGCATCACGTCGGTCATTTGCGCGGCGATCCGGCGTGACGGGTTCAGCGCGGGGAGCGGGTCCTGCGGGATCAGCGCCAGCGCGGCGCCCGCGTCCCGGCGCGCGCGCTCGGACAGGCCGACAAGATTTTTGTTCGCGAATGCGATGCGCCCCGAGGTGATACGCACCGACTCCGGGAGAATCCCGAGAACGCAACGGCCGATCATGGATTTACCCGCGCCGGAGGTACCGACCAGCCCATGCACCTCGCCGGCGGCGACGGTGAGCGAGATGTCGTGCAGCAGCGCGGGGCCCCGCGTGATCGCGGCGGACAGGTGCTCGATCGCGAGGACGGGAGCGGTCATGACGCAGATTCCTGCGGCTGCCACCCCTCCCCCAACCCCCTCCCACAAGGGGAGGGGGCTCTTCTCCTCCTCCCCTTGTGGGAGGAGGCCGGGAGGAGGGGTGGCAGCCGCCCGAGATCCGGCTGGGAGAAAGTCACCGCAGCACCGGGTCGAGTTCAGCCTTCAATCCGTCGCCGAACACATTGAAGCCGAGCACGGTTGCGAGGAGGAAAAACATCGCGCCGATCAGCAGCCAGGGGGCCTGATGCACGACCTCGCGGCCCTCGGCGATCATGCCGCCCCAGCTTGGCGAGTCGGATGAAATCGACAGGCCGACAAAGGACAGAATCGCCTCGACGACGACGGCGATGCCCATTTCCAGCGTCAGCAGCACCAGCGCCAGCGGCAGAATGTTCGGCAGCAGTTCGCGCCACAGGATCGCGCGCGGCGCGAGGCCGGAAACGATGGCGGCGTCGATATAATCCAGGGTCCGCTGCTTCAGCGTTTCCGCGCGGACGACGCGACAGAAGCGCGTCCAGTCGATCAGCACGATCGCGGCGACGACGGACCACAGGCCGGTGCCGATCAGTGCCACCAGAATGATCGAGAGCAGCACGGGGGGAAATGACGACCAGACATCGATGGCGCGTGAGATGACGGCGTCGGGCCAGCCGCCGAAGAACCCGGCTGCAAGGCCGAGCGCGGTGCCGACGAGCGCGGTCAGCGTGCCGGCGACGAGGGCGACCGTCAGCGCGACGCGGCTGCCGTAGATGAGCCGGGAGAATACGTCGCGGCCGAGGGAGTCGGTGCCGAGCGGATGGGCATCGGCCGAGAATTGCCAGTCCGGCGGCGCAAGTTGCGCGGCCAGATCCTGGTCCAGCGGGTCGTACGGGGCAATCTGTTTCGCGAAGATGGCGGTGATCGCGAGGGCCAGCAGCAATGCGCCGCCGAGCAGCACGCGCCAGTTGCGCAGCGCGTGGCGCGGTGTGCCGCGCTCAGCCATGCCGCAGCCTCGGGTCGAGTGCGGCGTAGGAAAGATCGAGTGCCAGATTGATGAAAATGAAGATCACCGCGAAGGTGAGAATAAGGCCCTGGATCAGCGGCAGGTCGCGGTTGATCACCGCGTCGATCGCGAGGTTGCCGATGCCCGGGTACGAAAAGATTTTTTCGATCAGCACGGTGCCGCCGACCAGGAACGTCACCTGCACGCCCGTCAGGCTGACGGTCGGGATCGCCGCGTTGCGCAGCGCCTCCGCGACGATGACGTGCCATCGCGAAAAACCCTTGACGCGGGAAAGCAGCGCGTAGTCCTGGCCCATCTGCTCGGCGAGGGAGGTTTTCAAGACGCGCGCGATCATCGCGGCGAGCGGCAGCGCCAACGCCGTCGCCGGCATCGCCATGTGCGAGAGCACGTCCGCCGCGATGCCCCAGCGCAGACGAACGAAACTCTCGATCAGGGTGAAATCCGTTGCAAGGTCGATGGCCTGCGTCGGGTCGCTCCGGCCGGAAATCGGCAGCAGTGGCAGCAGCACGCCGAACAGCACGATGAACGCGAGGCCCCACAGGAAATCCGGCACCGCGAGCAGGAACCCGGTGACGCCATCAACAACGATCTCGCCGGCGCGGCCGGAAAAGCGGGTGCCGAACACGGCGAGGGCGACACCGAGCAGCACCGCAAGCACCGTCGCCAGCATGACCAGTTCGAGCGTCGCCGGCAGGCGGGAGGCGATCAGCGACGTAACGCTCTGCCGCGTCGTGATCGAGATGCCGAAATTGCCGGTCAGAGCCTGTTCAGCCCAGGTCACGAACTGCGCCGGCAGCGGCTTGTCGAGACCGTAGAGCGCGTGCAGCCGCAGCACCACGGCGTCGTCCGCGCCAGGCGGAATCATCATCGCGACCGGATCGCCGGGGACGATTCGCACCAGCACGAACACCAGCACGGCCACGCCCGCCAGAGTCGGCACGGCTTGCAGCAGGCGCAGCAGGATGCGGCGGAGCAGCATGGCTCACGCCGCCGCGCGCACCCCGCCGCGGTTCGTCACGCCCGCGAGAAACGCTGCGGCTGCAAGGCGCCGGAGATGTGCGGTACCACCTTCAGGTTCGCCTTGTGGACGATCGGCTGCACATATTGCAGCAGCGGCAGCACCAGCGCGTTGTCGGCGATGTACTTGTCCACCGCCTTCCAGCCGGCGATGCGCTTCTTCTCGTCCTTCTCGCCCCACAGCGGATTGATCAGCGCGTCCACGTCGTCCGACCGCCACGCCGAGTGCGGCGAGTGGCTGAACATCGCGAAGCCGGTGCTCGTCGTCGGGTCGCCGATCGAATTGCCCCAGTTGTAGAACGCGGCGGGGTCGAGCTTGTGGGCGGCACGCAGTTCGTAATGCTTGGCGATCTCGTAGACCTCGATCGAGGCTTCGATGCCGACCTTGCGCCACATGCCGACGATCGCCTGGATCATCTCGTAGTCTTTGGGCTTGAAGCCGCGCGTCGTCTGGATGGTGAATTTCGCCGGCTTGTCCTTCGAATAGCCGCTGGCGGCCAGCAGTTTCGCGGCACCGGCGGGATCGTACGGCGTCTTGATCGACGGGTCGAAGGCCGCGTATTGCGGCGCCTCCAGCGTGTCGATCGGCACGCCGTAGCCGCGCAGCAGCTTCTGCACCAGCAGCTTCTTGTCGACGGACTTCACCATCGCGTGGCGCACGTTGGCGTCCAGCATCACCGGGTCGACGTTGGTGATGAAGATCATGCCGATGTCGGAGACAGGTGTGGTCACACCCTTCAGCCCGGCCTTGCCCCTCAGACGGTCGTATTCCTCGTACGGGATTTCCAGCGTCACGTCCGCGCCGCCGGATTCGATCGCGGCCACGCGGGCGGAGGCATCGGTGATGAAGTTGAACACCACCGTCTCGATCGCCGGCTTGCCGCCCCAGTAATGCGGGTTGGCCTTGAGGCGGAGGAAGGCGTTGCGCTCGAACGCATCCACCATGTACGGGCCGCTGCCGACCGGCTTCTTCTCGAAGCCGTCAGGCCCGACCTTTTCGAAATACGCGCGCGGCAGCACGTAGCCGGTCAGGAACGCCATCCACTTGAACAGCACCGGATCATATTGTTTCGCATCCGCGGTGACGCGCTGGCCGTTTATTTTGAAGTTGGACAGGTTGCCCCAGATGAACTGGATCGGATTTCCACCCTTCGGATCACCCGCGCGTGTCAAGGACCACACGACATCGTCCGGCGTGACCGGCGAGCCGTCGTGCCACACGGCACCGGCGCGGATGTCCATCCAGATGCCGGTCGCGGCCTCGTTCCAGCCCCATTTCTCCACCAGGCCGCCGGTGAACGACAGGTCCGGGTTCTGGCCGATATACTGGTCGAACACCGCCTGGTAGATCGCCTGGATCGTCGGGTTCACAGCGGAGGGGCCGACCGTCGGGTCCCACGCGGGCAGGCCGACATTGTAGGCGATGGTGACGCTGCCTGCGTCGGCGCGCGCGGCGCGGAGCGGCATCAGGCTCGTGGCGGTCGCCAGCGACACTCCGCCGGCAACGAGGCCTCTGCGCGTCAGATTCATCCGGTCAGTCCCCCATATCTGGCATTAGTTCAAGCCTAAAGTATTCCCCGCCGGCACTCAAGCGGCGACAAAGCCGCTTCTCTCGCACGCGGTTGGCTGTCAGGATAGGTTTGTGCGGTGCGGGAGAACGCGGATGTCGTCGACGATTGCGAGGCCGGGGCGGAATGTGGAGCTGGACGAGTGGCGCGGGCGGGTCGATCTCGCCGCCGCGTTCCGGCTGGCGGTGGAGCAGAACTGGCACGAGGCGGTGGCGAACCATTTCAGCCTCGCCGTGTCCGAGGACGGCAAGCGGTTCCTGATGAACCCGCGCTGGACGCATTTCTCCCGCATCCGGGCGAGCGACCTGCTGCTGCTGGACGCCGACGACGAAACCACGATGCAGCGCGACGACGCGCCCGACCCGTCGGCCTGGAGCATCCATGGCGCGATCCACGCGGCGCATCCGCAGGCGCGCTGCGTGCTGCATGTGCATTCGGCCTACGCGACGGCGGTCGCGTGCCTGGCCGACCCAACGGTCGCGCCGATCGACCAGAACACCGCGCGCTTCTTCAATCGCGTCGCGATCGACCGGGAGTATGGCGGCATCGCCGACAACGTCGCGGAGGGGCGGCGGCTGGCCGGCGTGCTCGGCGGGCGGCGGGTGATGATCATGGCCAATCACGGCGTGCTGGTGACGGGCAGCACGGTCGCGGCGGCCTATGACGAGCTGTATTATTTCGAGCGTGCCTGCCAGACGCTGGTGCTGGCCTACTCGACCGGGCGGCCGGTCAGCGTGCTGTCCGACGCGGTGGCCGAACTGACGGCGCGGGCGTGGGAATCGGACACCAAGCAGTACCTGGCGCATTTCGCCGAGATGAAGAAGGTGCTCGACGCCAAGGGTGCCAACTACGCGGAGTAGGGTGGGGCCGGCATGAAGCTGTTCATCGCCGGCTTCGACACCGAGACGAACACGTTCGCGCCGATCCCGACCGGCTATGCCAGTTTCGCCGAGACGTTCATGGCGCACGGCGACGCCACCGGCCAGCCGATCAACTACTGCTCGAACCAGCTTCTGGTTTGGCAGACCCGGGCGGAGGCTCTCGGCTGGCAGGTGGCCGAGGGGCTTTGCACGTACGCGGAGCCGGGCGGGCTGATCGTCGGCGCGGCGCACCGGCGGATTCGGGACGAGATCCTGGACGATCTGCGGCGGGCGATGCCGGTCGACGTCGTGCTGATCGCGCTGCATGGCGCGACGGCGGCGGAGGGGTGCGACGATTGCGAGGGCGACCTGCTGGCGCGGGTGCGGGCCATCGTCGGGGCTGATGCCATCATCGGCGCCGAGCTCGACCTGCACTGCCACCTGACCGAGGCGATGGTCGGCAATGCCAACGTTCTCGTTATTTACAAGGAATATCCGCACACCGACATCGGCGACCGCGCCGCCGACCTGTTCTCCCTCGCCGCCGATGCGGCGGAGGGGCGGACGATGCCGGTGATGGCGATGTTCGACTGCCGGATGATCGGCACGTTCCGAACCACGGAACAGCCTGCGCGCGGGTTCGTCGACCGGATGTACGCGATGGAGGGACGGGACGGGATTCTCTCCGTCTCGCTGGCGCACGGTTTCCCGTGGGCGGATGTGGCCGATGTCGGCGTGAAGACGCTGGTCGTGGCCGACGGCGACGCGGAGAAGGCGGCGCGGGTGGCGCGCGACCTTGGAGAAGATGTCTTCGCCATGCGCGAGGCGTTGCGTCCGGTCTTCCTTGGCGTCGATGCGGCGATCGACGCGGCGCTGGCGATGGAGCGCGGGCCGGTGGTGATCGCCGACGTTGCCGACAATCCCGGTGGCGGCGCGCCGGGCGATTCGACGTTCGTTCTTCGCCGGCTGCTGGAACGCGGCGTGCGCGATGTCGCGAGCGGCTTCTACTGGGACCCGGTGGCGGTGCGGTTCTGCCAGGATGCAGGCGTCGGCAGCACTTTTCCGCTCCGCGTCGGCGGCAAGACCAGCGCCGTCTCCGGCGATCCGGTCGATCTCGTCGTCACCGTACGCGGCATTGCGGAGAACGTGACGCAGCGCTTCGGTCCGTCACCCGCCCCGATGGGCACGGCGGTCTGGGTTGACGCGGAAGGCATTTCCCTCGTGCTGATCAGCTACCGGACGCAGGTGTTTCACCCGGAGGGGTTTGCCGCGACGGGGCTTGATGTCACCGCGAAAAAAATCGTCGTGGTGAAATCGACGCAGCATTTCGTCGCGGGCTTCGCCCCGATCGCCTCGGCGATCCTGTACGCGAGCGCGCCGGGCGCGCTGCGCAGCGACTTCGCCGATATTCCCTACACAAAACTCACGCGCCCATGGTGGCCCAAGGTGGTGGACCCGTTTGCGACGCGGTAATTCTAATTGGCCGGACCACTAAAGCTCCCCCTCCCGTTGTGGGAGGGGGCTGGGGGGAGGGGTGAAGCCGCACCAGCTTCGGAGCCGCTACACCCCTCCCCCAACCCCCTCCCACAAGGGGAGGGGGCTTTTTTTGCTGCCAATCGCAAGCGTTCTATGTCATCCGCAAATAATCGATCACCGATCCGTCCTTCGCGATCGAGGTCGATCCCGCCCAGACTTTGTTCTCGTCGTAGAAATCGTCGATCGACGCTTCGCCGGTCATCGCGAAGCGGGTGATGGGGATTTCGGTGCCGTTCGCCAGCTTGGCGCGGGTGGCGCCCAGCGGTTTGACCGTCAGTTGCATCAGGTGGCCATCCTGCGGATTGAACACCGATGTCGACATGTTGGCGATGTTCCAGTGCGTCAGCGGCAACGTCTCGGCGGCCACGGTGTGCGGGCCGAACTTGCTCGACTCGATGACGATGCCGGCGGCCTCCCGCCGGGCGGAGACTTGCAACTGCTCGCCGTCGTTGTCGGCCGAGCTCGCCAGTTCCGCGAACCTGCCGTCGCGCCACGTCTCGACCGCGGTCAACCGGTAGCGAAACAGCGCGATCGGGCCCAAGCCCACCTTCAACCGCACGTCGATGCCGACCGCGAGCGTCGTATCGGTGCGCGTGAATGTCAGCGTGTGCGTGCCGATCTCGGAGCCGTTGCGCGTGACGCGAAAGGCGAGGCGGCCGGCGGCAGGCACGCCGACCTCGGCGGCCGCCAGCGTGACCGGCGAGACCAGCAGGGCCCGGCGCGTGATCATCCGCCGTGCGCGAGCGTATACAGGCCGACCTCGATCGCGCCGGCACGGAAGCCGCCTTCGCAATACGCCAGATAGTAGTCCCATTTGCGCCGGAACCGGTCGTCGAAGCCGAGCTTCGTCAATTCCGGCCACGCGCGATGGAACCGCCGGCGCCATTCGGCAAGCGTCGCCGCGTAGCTCAGCCCGAACAGTTCCTGGTGCTTCAGCACCAGCCCGGCGGAGGCGATGCAGCGGCGCAGCGCGGTCGGCGAGGGCAGCATCCCGCCCGGAAAGATGTGGCGCTGGATGAAGTCGGGACTGGAACGGTAGCTTTCGAATTTTTCGTCGGCGATGGTGATCACTTGCAGCACCGCCGTGCCGGCCGATGCCAGCCGTTCGCGCAGGCAGGTGAAATAGGTATTCCAGTAATCCATGCCGACGGCCTCGAACATTTCGATGGAGACGACACGATCGAACCGGCCCGTGATGTCGCGATAGTCCTGCAACCGCAGGTCCGCGTGGGAGGCCAACTGCGATTGCTCCAGCCGCTCGCGCGCGTAGCTCAGTTGCGCGGGCGAGAGGGTGACGCCGGTCACGTGGCAGCCGGCCGCGCGGATCAGATGTTCCGCGAGGCCGCCCCAGCCGCAGCCGATCTCCAGCACCCGCTCATTGCCGGACAAATCCAGCAATTCGGTGATGCGCGCGAGCTTCGCGGCCTGCGCCGCCTCCAATGTCTGGCCGGGTTCGGTGTAGAGCGCGGACGAATAGGTCATGCCTTCGTCGAGCCACGTCCGGTAGAAATCATTGCCGAGGTCGTAATGCTCCTCGATGTTGCGGCGGCTGCCGGTGCGCGTGTTGGCCCGGCGCAGATGCAGCAGGCGGTTCAGCAGCCGCGCCGGCGTCGACGCCTCGATGGCCTTTCCGAGCGCGGTCTGGTTGCGGGATGCGAACTCGATCACCGACGGCAGATCGGGCGAGGACCATTCGGCATCGACGAACGATTCCGCGAACCCGACATCGCCGCCGAACAGCAGGCGCCGCAACATGCGCCAGCTATGCAGCACGATCCGCGCGTCCGGTCCCGGCACGTCGGACTGATGCGCGACGATCTCGCCGGTCGGCGTGGTGAATTCGAGGCGGCCCTCGGCGATCCGCCGCAACAGGGTAAGCATGACCCGGCCGGACAGGCTGGCGCGGCGGGCGAGCGCGGGGGGCGCGATGAATTGAGTGGACGTCGAAGACATGCTGGTTCCGTCAGTGGCCGATGGTCACAGGATGGGGCGGTGGTGGCGGGCGGTGGACGAGGCGCAATCCCTTGCGCCAGAGCTTCAGTGCTTCCCAATGGATGCCGGCGACAACCTTTGCCGACAGCAACTGCATCCGCAGCACGGTGGCAAGCAACGCGGCGTCGGTGAGCTTCCGGCGCTGGCCGACGAGGGTGGCGGCGATCAGCAATCCCTCGGCATCGTCGCCGAACACGCCGACCGAGACGTCGGCGTCCGGCGGCACGAGGTTGAAGCGATAGCGCATGTCCATCGGCAGGAACGGCGAGACGTAGAACGCCTTGTCGCAGCTTTGCACCAGTGGCCGGCCGTCGGTGGTCACCGGGATCAGGTAGCTGTGGCGCTGGCCGAACGTGTTGTTGACCTCGTACAGCACCGCGATCAGCACGCCGTCGCGCCGGTGGCAGAAGAACACGCTCAGCGGATTGAACACGTGGCCGAGCACGCGCGGCATCGCCAGCAGCCGGATCGGCCCGCCATCCGGCACCATCCCGGCCGCGCGCATCTGCGCCTCGACCCACGCGCGCAGGCCGGTTCGCTCGCCGGCCCCGTGGTCGCGCTCGTGGAACGAGACGACGCCGGGCCGGTTGTAGGCGAACAGCCGCAAGCGCCGGGCGAGCGTCGGCAATTCGTCGAGATCGAGCAGCAGGGTCGAGATGCGGTACTGAAGCCGGTGCTTCACCGGGCGGGTGCGCTGATGCACCACCACCGCGTCATACAGGCAGGACGCACCGCTCATGCCGCCGTCGCCCCGATGGCAGCCGCCGGAACCGGGCCGACATGGATGCGGCCGGAGGGGTCCTTGACGGTCCAGGGGCGGGCGACGCCCGCGATCTGCTCGGCGACGGCAAGCCCCGCCTGCAATCCGTCCTCGTGAAATCCGGCGCCGAACCAGGCGCCGCAGAACCAGGTACGGCGGACGCCTTGCAGGTCCCACAGATGGCGCTGGGCGCGGATGGCGCCGCTGTCGAACAGCGGGTGCTCGTAGATCTCGCTGTGCCACAGCGTGCCGGCGGCCGGCGGGCGCGGCGGATTGAGCGTCACGAAATAGTCGCGCGGTCCGGCGATGTTTTGTAGCCGGTTCATCCAGTACGTCACGCACAGGTCGGAACCGGCGCCCGGCGCCCGATCGCCGAGGTAGTTCCAGCTCGACCACACCGCGCGGCGCCTCGGCATCAGCGTCGGATCGCTGTGCAGCACGGCGAGGTTGCGCGTCGTGCCGAACGCGCCGAGCAGCGCGCGCTCCCGCTCGTCCGCGTCCTCCAGCATCGCGAGCGCGCGCGGGGCGGAGGTGGCGACCACCACCTGGTCGAACCGCCGCACCGATCCGGCGGTGCGGACCTCGACGCCGGTCGGCAGGCGGCGCAGCCCCAACACCGGCTCCCCGGCGAGGACGGAGCCCGAGAATGTCCGCATCATCCGGCAAACGTAGGCGATGCCGCCGCCGGTCACGGTGCGCCATTCCGGCCGGTCGCTGACCTGAAGCAGCCCATGATTGGCGCAGAACCGAATGAAACTCTCGACCGGATAGTCGGCCAGCGCGCTGGTGCCGCCGGACCAGATGGCGGCGGCCATCGGCAGCAGATGGTCGTCGCGCAGCGCGGCGCCGTAGCCGTTGCGGGCCAGATACTGCCCCAGCGTCTCGTCGCTGTCGGCGAGCGCGGGCAGGGCGCGGGGCGCGGTGCGATAGAACCGCAATATATCCAGCAGCATCGACCAGAAGCGCGGGCGGAACAGATTCTCCCGCTGCGCGAACAGTCCGGCCAGATCGGTGCCGGCATATTCGAGCCTGCCGCCATCGAGCGAGACCGCGAACGACATCTGCGACGCCTGCGTGGCCACGCTCAGATGGCGGAACAGCGCCGTCAGGTTCGGATAGGTCTTCTCGTTGTAGACGATGAAGCCGGTATCGATCGGCAGCGTGCCGTCGTCGGTCGGCACGCCGATCGTGTTGGTGTGGCCGCCGAGCCGGGCGGCCGACTCGAACAGGGTCACGTCATGCCGGCCGTTCAGCAGCCACGCGCAGGACAGGCCGGCGATGCCCGACCCGATAACCGCGATGTTCTGGCGTGCCGTCGTCATGCGCCCCGCTTGCCCCCGATTCCTGCCCTATACACGCCGCAGGTCCCGAGTCGGATGCAGGCTGCGCGGATGGCTCAAGTTCTCGTGACCGGGAATATAGGTGCGAAAAGCGATCCGCCACCGGGCGAGCCAGCGGGATTTCGCCGCCGGCTTGGTGCATCCGTGCCGGAGTGTGCCACGTATCGCTGGCGTTGGGGCGACAAAAGGGGGTGCCGATGATCTGGCTCGCGCTGGGGGCGGCGGTTTTCATGGCAGTCGTCATGGCCGCGGCCTGGGTGGTGCAGGGGCGCACCGGCAACGCCGGCTGGGTCGACGCCTTCTGGTCGTTCGGCACCGGCGCCGCCGGGGTCATCTCCGCGCTCTGGCCGCTCGGCACCCAGACCACCGTGCGCGCGTGGATCGTCGCCGCGCTGATCGCCGTCTGGGGATGCCGCCTTGGCTTCTATATCGCCGAGCGCAGCGCCAAGGGGCGGGAGGATGTCCGCTACGCACGGCTGCGGTCCGAGTGGGGCGATGCGTATCCGGCCCGCATGTTCGGGTTCCTGATGATCCAGGCGTTCATGGGCTGGGTGCTGTCGCTGTCGGTGCTCGTCGCCGCGCGCAATCCGGCGCCTGGGCCGGACTGGGCCGACGCGGCGGGCGTGCTGCTGCTCGGCATCGCGGTGGCGGGCGAGGGGCTGGCCGACTGGCAGATGCGGGCCTTCCGCGCCGATCCGGCCAATCGGGGGCGGGTCATGCAACGCGGCCTGTGGGCGTGGTCACGCCATCCGAACTATTTCTTCCAGACTCTCGGCTGGCTCGCCTATCCGGTGATCGCGCTCGGCCCGCCCGGCAGTTCCTGGATCGGCCTGCTGGCGCTGACCGGCCCGGCGCTGATGTATTGGCTGCTGGTCCACGTCTCCGGTATCCCGCCGCTGGAGCGCGAAATGCTCGCGAGCCGTGGCGACGCTTTTCGCGCGTATCAGGACACGACCAGCGCCTTCTTCCCGTTGCCGCCACGCAGGACACCCCGCCCATGAGCCTCATCGAAGCCGCGACCGGCGTCATCGAGCGCCTGCCGCTCCCCGACCCGATCACCCGCGCCGGCATTTCCTTTCTCGTCAGCCGCACCGGCCGGCGACTCGCCTCGGACGGGGCGGAGCGTGAGCGGGAATTCGCGGCGGCGATGGCGGAATTTCCGATCGCCGTCCACACCGACGACGCCAACACGCAGCATTACGAACTGCCGCCCGAGTTCTTCGCGCTCGTGCTCGGCCCGCATCGAAAATATTCGTGCTGCCTGTATGACGAAGGCGCCACCACGCTGGCAGACGCCGAGGCGCAGGCGCTGGCCGAAACCGCCTGCCACGCCGACCTCGTGGACGGCCAGGACATCCTGGAACTCGGCTGCGGCTGGGGCTCGCTGTCGCTGTGGATGGCGGAGCTGTTTCCGACCGCACGGATCACCGCCGTCTCGAACTCGCACGGTCAGCGCCGCCACATCGAGGTGGAGGCGGCACGGCGCGGCATTGGCAATCTGCGCGTGATCACCGCCGACATGAACCGGTTCGAGCCGGCAGGCCAATTCGATCGCATCGTCTCGGTCGAGATGTTCGAGCACATGGCCAACTGGCAGGCGCTGCTGGCGCGCGCGCGGCTGTGGCTGCGGCCGCAGGGGCGGCTGTTCGTCCATGTCTTCACCCACCGGTCGGCGCCCTACCGGTTCGACCACGCCGATCGCGAGGACTGGATCGCCCAGCATTTCTTCACCGGCGGCATCATGCCGAGCCACGGCCTGATCCGCCAGTTTTCCGGGCTGTTCGAGGTCGAGCGGGAATGGCGCTGGAGCGGCTCGCACTATGCCCGCACCGCCGATGCGTGGCTCGCCAACTACGACCGCAACGAGGCGGCGATCACGCCGATCCTGCGCGATGTCTATGGCGATCAGGCGGCAATCTGGCGCCGCCGCTGGCGGCTGTTCTTCCTCGCCACGTCGGGCCTGTTCGGCCATGCCGGCGGCGAGGTGTGGGGGATCAGCCACTACCGGCTGCGGCCGGTGGCGTGAGCATCGGCGCCGCGCTCAACCGCTACCTGTTCCACCCCGACGAGCGGGTGGCGACGGGGAATCTGGTGGCGCTGGTGCTCGGGTGGAACACGCCCTTCTACCCGTTCTGGCTGCGCTGGGCGGCGGGGGCCGAGGCGTGGCCGTGGGGTTTTCTGACGTGGGGCGTGATGCCCCTGTTCCTGCTGATCCCGCCGCTGTCGCGCCGCCGCCCCGTGCTGGCGAAGACCGCGCTGGCGCTCGTCGGTTTCAGCAACGTGATATTCTGCACCTGGCTGCTGGGCGAGGCGAGCGGGACCGAACTGTTCCTGCTGCCCTGCCTGCTGCTGCCCGGCCTGCTGTTCAGCCGCGCGGAGTGGCCTTTTCTGCTGCCGCTGCTCGGCCTGCCGCTGGTCGGCTACTACCTGCTGCACGGCCATTATCCGGCGCCGCCGCAACCATGGTCGGCGGATGCGTCGGCCGGCATGTTCGCGATGAATGCCGGCAGCGTCGGCTGCCTGATGGCGTTCTTCGCGCTGCTGGTCGCGCGCTCACCCGCGCAGCAGGCGAAAACCCCAGTCGCCGATCAGCGTCCCTAGCACGCCGCCGACCGCCGTCAATGCCGCGCCCCACGCCATGTCGGCGAGCGTGACCGCCAGCGACCAGCGTTTCAGCGTCGCGTAATTGGTCAGGTCGTAGGTCGCGTAGCAGAACAACCCGAACAGCGCGCCGAACATGGCGATGCGCGCAAGGTTGCGCGGCGCGTCGTCCGTCGGCACGACGAAGATCATCACGCCGACGACGAACAGCACATAGAACAGCACCGCCGGCAGCGGCCGAAACCCTTCCGCGAGGATGTCGCCGAGATTGGCGCGGTAGAGCGGGGTGGCTGTCAGCCCCAGCCAAACGGAATCGATCGCCAGCATCACGATGAAGGTGGCGATGTAGGTGGTTATGTATCGGGTCATGGCGTGGAGATGGGTGCGGTGAAAATTGCCGCAAGCTCAATGTCCCATCCGCGAAGTTGCTCCAATCGAATAGGTTATCGCCCTCGAGTTGCCCTTCAACATAAGGAGAGAGCCATGAAGTTTCTCCGCGCCTTTGCCAGAAAGCGTGCCTTGCAGCGGTATGCGCACGAGTTGGCTGCGCGGCTGCATCGTGATTACGGTGCGTCGGAATTCTACACGCCGCCGCAGATAAGGGCGGCGGTCGCAAGGTTACGGCTCAGTCCCGACCTGATCATGCATGGGTATGCGATGTTCCTTCCCGCCGAAACTTTCGACGCCCTGGACCCCAAGGTGCGAGGTGCGGTCTCGTATCAGGAGGCCCGGGCTGAGGTTGCGCGGTACCGGCGAAGCGCGCCGTCCGATTCGGGAGGTTTTCACGAGTCGGGCATTGGATTTGTAGCACTGGTCCAGGGCGGTGGCGGGCATCAAGGGGACGCAGGCTGATTGTCTCGGGCGGTTGCTAACCCAGTCGGGTAGGGGGAGGCTTCAGCCCCGTGGGTGCTAAGATAGGCCACTACGTGCCCTCTCCGCCCGCTCTCCGCGCCGCCCCCTGGATCGCCGGGTCAAGCCCAGCGATGCCGAATATATCATAATATCAACAAGTTACGTCATGCCCGGGCTCGACCCGGGCATCCAGACAAGGGTCGAACATCTCGCCGGCTGGTATTATTTCATCGCCCATGGCGCTTTAGCCCGCCGTCGCAGCCTCATGTTAGAAAATTTGTTATTTCCGCTTGACAACACCCGCCCATTGCGATACATAACCCCCATGCCGCCTCCCACCCCGCTCCCCGTCCTCACCGCACTGATCGGCCTGTTCCGCCAGGGATTCTGGCGGCGGCTGGCGGGGCGGCTGTTCCGGGGCAAAGCCACACAACCGGAGCAAGATCCGGTCGAGGAGTTCCTCCTCCCGATCCTGGAAGCGATCTCCCGGATCGCCGAGGCGGTCCAGAACGGGACTTACCGGGAGCCGGAATACGCCCCCGAACCTCCCGACGACGCCCCAAAAACCTCCGGCCGGAAGCAGCCGCCGAAGCCCCCGCCGCAACCACCGCCGATCCGAGCGCCGGAGCCCCCGTGGCTCTACGGGCCGATTCCCGACAGGCCTCCGCTGCCAAAGACGGGGCGTCCCAGGCCCCCGCCCGCCCCAGAGCCGGCGGAACAAACATCCCCCGCACCCAAGCCGTCCAGGCCGCCCGAGCGGCAGCGCCCATCGTGGCCGCCTGCCCGTCGCTCCGCCCGGCCACCGCGCCCGCCGCCCCGGGTCCGCATCCCTCCAAAAAAAGCCCGACCGGAGCCTGTGAGGACGCTCGTCCATTTCGTTACGACAACGATACGATAAGCCGCCTTCGAGCGGGACCCGGCGGCGGTCAGCGCGTCACAGCCAGTGCCCGCGCTGCCAGATCCAGGCGCCGTTTTGCAGGTCCCAATGGCCGGGCAAATACTGGTTCGAGTGCCCGTCGAGCTTTTCCCACTCGCCGGGCCGCCAGACATAGCCGGAGCCGACCCATTCCCACTGGCCGAGCCGCCAGACCAGTTGGTCCTCGGACGGCGGCGGCAACGGGCGTTCCTCGGCCTGCGGCGGCGGCACCGGCGGATACGGATTGACCGGCGCGCCGGCCACCGGCGGCGCGGGCGGGGGAGGGGGCACGCACGCGCCGAGCGCGAGCGGTGTCAGCAGAGATGCGATCAGCAACATGCGAAAAACGGTCATGCCGACCATGCTAGCACGATCCCGCGCACGTCAGGCGATCGCCTCGGCACCGACAAGGGCGGCGCTCGCGGTCAAAACTTGTGGCGCGAGCGCGTGGACGCGCGGCAAGACCTGCTCCAAAAACACGCTTGCGGCGGTGCGCGCGGCCGGCGGCGCGTCGGCGCGGGCCGCGACCTTCGCGCAGAGCCAGCCGGCGACGACGGTGCCGAGCAGGCCAAGGAACGGCGTCGCGCCGGCCTCCGCCTCGCGCGGGGCCGCCCGGCGCAGCCACGTCGCAGACTCGCCGGCCAGCGCGGCGGCGCGCCCGAGCGATGCCGGGGCGGCCGGGTCGGCGGCAATCTCGGCCAGCAGCGATCCCACCGCCGCGCCCTGATCGCGCAGCAGCCCCCGCCGCAGCAGGGTCAGCGCCTGGATGCCGTTGGTGCCCTCGTAGATCCGGCTGATCCGCACATCGCGAAGATGCTGCGCGGCACCGGTGTCCTCGATGAAGCCGGCGCCGCCATGCACCTGCAAGCCGAGCGAGGCGGCTTCCTCGCCGGCGTCGGTCGCCCAGGCCTTTGCGACCGGAATCAGCAGGGCCGCGCGCGCGTCGTCGGCCAGGGCGGCATACAGGGTCAGCAGCCGCCCGCCGAGCGCCAGCGCGCGCATCGTCCACAGGTTGCGGCGCACGTCCGGGTGCCGGTCGATCGGGCCGCCGCCCTGCACCCGGTCGGCGGCATAGGCGGCGGCGCGGCGGAACGCGCGCTCGGCCAGCGCCACGCCCTGGATCGCGACGCCGATGCGGGCCCCATTCATCATCGCGAACATGCAGGCGAGCCCCTTGTGCGCCTCGCCGACGAGTTCACCCCGCGCGTCCTCGAACGCCATCACGCAGGTCGGGCTCGCGTGAATGCCCATCTTCCGCTCGATCGACTGGCAGCGGACGCCGTTGCGGCTGCCGTCGTCGCGCCGTTTCGGCACCGCGAACAGGGAAATGCCGGCGCTGCCCGGCGGCGCATCGGGCAGGCGGGCGAGCACCATGTGGAGAATGTTCTCCGTCATCGCGTGCTCGCCGTAAGTGATGTAGATCTTCGTTCCGGTGATCCGGTAGCCGCCGGCGCCGTCCGGCACCGCCCGGGTGCGGATGCCGGACAGGTCGGAGCCGGATTGCGGCTCGGTCAGGCACATCGTGCCGGTCCATAGCCCGCCGACCAGTTTCGGCACGAAGCGGGCGCGCTGGTCCGGCGTGCCATGCGCGTCCATCAGCAGCACGGCATCGCCGGTCAGCATCGGGCACAGCGCGAAGGCCATGCTGGCGCTGGTGAACAGCTCGTGCGCCGCGTGGGCGAGCACATGCGGCAGCCCCTGGCCGCCGAGATCGGTGCCGGCGGCGACACCGATCCACCCGCCCTCGGCGAAGGCGCGATGCGCGTCGGCGAAGCCGGGCGCGACCGTCACCTCGCCGTCGTGCCACTGCGCGCCGATCCTGTCTCCCGGCGCGTCGAGCGGCGCGATGATCCCCTCGGCGAAACGCGCGGCTTCCTCCAGGACGGCCTCGGTGTCGGCCGGATCGATCGCATCGAAGCCGAGGATGTTACGCAGCAACCATGCGGTTTCGGCGGGCGGGGCGGTGATGGACATGCTTCGAACAATTATTCTGAAACGGCGGCGGGCAGTTTTTTCAATTTTCGCCCGAGTTCGACCGAGTCGATCGTTTCCTCCCACAGCTCCAGCAGGGCATCCGAATTCAGGCTGATCCATTGCAGGACGAGCGCAAGCTCATCCGCACCGAGCTTCCCGCTGATCAATCGCGGCTTTGGCCTGATTCCGACGACCGCGACGTTGTCGAGGTCCATCTTGCCTTGGGTCAGCGAAACCTTGATCCGTGCATCGTGCCGGGCGCCGCCGCGCGGGCTGACCCATACGGTGAGCGGCAAACCGGTCGTCCGGGGAAACAGATTGGCCATCTCGTAGCCGTCAGCCGTCGCGCCGGCCGGACGCGCATGGCGCCGCACGGGGGAAACGGTCCGAAGACGCGATGGAACCGAAGTCTTGGCCACGTCCCTGCATCCCTGGCGTTTGGCCTCCGGAGCGACAGAATGTCCCGAAAGCGCGAATACCATACGGCGCCGGCGTCCCCTCGTCCACGCCGGCGGATCGGCCCTAGCCGGGCAGCAGCACCGTCGCCACCGCCTGCGCCGCGATCCCCTCCATGCGGCCGGTGAAGCCGAGCCGCTCCGTCGTCGTCGCCTTGACCGAGACGCGGCCCGGATCGACGCCGAGGATCTCGGCCAGCCGGGCGATCATGCGCGGCGCGTGCGGGGTGATCTTCGGTCGTTCGCAGATCAGCGTCACGTCGGCGTTGCCGAGCATCCCGCCACGGGCGGCGATCCGCTCGGCGGCGTGGGCCAGGAAACGTGCGGAATCAGCGTCCTTCCAGGTCGCCTCGCTCGGCGGGAAGTGGCGGCCGATATCGCCCTCGGCCAGTGCCCCGTAGATGGCGTCGCACAGCGCGTGAATGCCCACGTCGGCGTCGGAATGCCCGGCCAGGCCCTTGTCGTGCGGCACCGCGATCCCGCACAGCACCAGCGGCCGCCCGCTCTCGAGCACATGTACGTCGAAGCCGGTCCCGACGCGCGGCAGCAGCCGGGCCGACAGGATGCGCTCCAGCCGGACGGCGTCGTCGGGGAAGGTCATCTTGATGTTGTCCTCATGGCCCGGCACCAGCGCGACCGCGTGCCCGGCCTGCTCCAGGATGGCGGCGTCGTCGGTCGCGCCGGCCGGTGCCGCCATGTGCAGCTCGTACAAACGGGAGAACCGGAACGCCTGCGGCGTCTGCGCCCGGAACAGGCCGGCGCGCGGGACCGTGGCCTCGATCCGCGCGTCGGCGCCGCCCCGTTTCAGCGTCTCGGCGACCGGTACGGCGGGAATGGCGCCGTCGCAGGTCTCGAGCGCCGCCAGCAGCGCCGCGATCGTGCCGGCCGGGAAGAACGGGCGGCAGCCGTCATGCACCATCACGATCTCGGGCTCGTGCGCGGCCAGTGCCTCGAGGCCGCGCCGCACGCTGTCCTGCCGGGTGGCGCCGCCCTCGACCGGGGGCAGATGCGGCAGGCCGGCCAACGCCGCCCCGATCGCGGCGGCGTCGCCGACCGGCTGGATCAGATCGATGTCGGCGGCAAGCCGCTCGGCGGCATGGCGCAGCACCGTTCGGCCGGCGACCGAGAAAAATTGCTTGGGACTGTCGGAACCGAAACGGCTGCCGGTGCCCGCCGCCATCAGCAGCGCGGCGACCCGCTTGCGGGGTGGGGGGACTGGCGTGGATGACATCGCCGCGACAAGGTTGCCGGCCGTGAGTTGCGCGTCAAGCTGTGCCGCACTACCCTGCCCAAATCATGGGCAACCTACCTGAACCGAAGCACCGGACGCTGCCTCCGATCGACCTCGGCGGAATCGTCATTGAGTCGCCGGTGATCCTTGCGCCGATGTCGGGCGTGACCGATCTGCCGTTCCGCCAACTGGCGCGCCAGCTCGGCGCCGGGCTGGTCGTGTCGGAGATGATCGCCTCCTGGGCGATGGTCCGGGAAAACCGGAATACGCTGCGGATGGCGGAGCTCGACGGCAAACCCTCCTCGATCCAGCTCGCCGGCTGCGACCCGGTGGCGATGGCCGAGGCGGCGCGGATCGCGGTCGGGCGCGGCGCCGACATCATCGACATCAATTTCGGCTGCCCGGTGAAAAAGGTCGCGGTCGGCCAGATGGCCGGCAGTTCGCTGATGCGCGACGAGGCGGCGGCGGCGCGCATTCTCGCGGCAACGGTGGCGGCCGTGCCGGTGCCGGTCACGCTGAAGATGCGGATGGGCTGGGACCATGCCAGCCTGAACGCGCCGCGCCTCGCGCGGATCGCGCAGGACTGCGGCATCCGCATGGTCACCGTGCATGGGCGTACCCGCCAGATGTTCTACACCGGCACCGCCGACTGGGATTTCATCCGGCTGGTCAAGGACGCCGTACAAATCCCGGTCGTCGCGAACGGGGACATCGTCACCGAGGACGATGCGGCCGAGGCTCTTCGCCGCTCCGGCGCCGACGGCGTGATGATCGGGCGCGGCTGCTACGGCCGCCCCTGGTTTCCCGCGTATGTCGCGCACTTCCTGCGCACCGGCACGCGCCTGCCGGAACCGACGCTTTCGATGCAGAAGGACATTCTCATCACCCATTACCGCGCCATGCTCTCGCATTTCGGCACCGACGCCGGCCTGCGGCTCGCCCGCAAGCACGTCGCCTGGTATTCGCGCGGCCTGCCCGGCTCGGCCGAGTTCCGCGCCTCGGTGATGCGGCTGGCCGAGGCGCCTGCGGTGCTGCGGCTGATCGACGCCTTCTACGACCCGCTGATCGCATCCGGTGCCGCCCGCGCCCTGTCGCGCGACGCGGCCCTGGCGGAGGCGGCATGAGCGAGCTGTACGAGCGGGATTTCTACGCCTGGACGTTCGACCAAGCCATGCAGGCCCCCGCATGAGCAGCGCTCTGGCCAGGGGCGTCCTCGCGGTGGTCGGAAGAAGCGCACCCCGCCCGCCCGACCACGCGGCGCTGATGTCGGCGCTGCCGGTGCCGGTCGTCCTGCTCGACAAGGACAACCGCTTCCGCTTCGCCAACCACGCGGCCGAGCAGTTCCTCGGCCTGTCGATGGTGCAACTGGCGCAGCACCGGCTCGGCGACATCCTGCCGCAGGACAATCCGATCTTCCGCCTGATCGACAAGGTCCGCGAGATCGAGGCGACGATCAGCGACCACGACCTGACCCTGGAAAGCCCCAGGATCTACAAGACCGGCATCACCGTGCAGGGCTCGCCGTTGCCGGAGGAGCCGGGCGCGGTGGTGCTGGTCCTACAGGATGCCTCCGCCGCCCGCGCGCTCGACCGGCAACTGGCGTTTCGCGGCGCCGCCCGCAGCGTGACCGGCATGGCGGCGATCCTGGCGCATGAGGTGAAGAACCCGCTCTCCGGCATTCGCGGCGCCGCGCAACTGCTCGAAGCAAGCGTGGGCGACGCCGACCGGGAACTGGCCGTGCTGATCCGCGACGAGGCGGACCGAATTCGCGCGCTGGTCGACCGGATGGAGATTTTCGGCGAGAAGCCGATCGACCGGCAATCGGTCAACATCCATCGCGTGCTGGAGCATGTGCGGCGCCTGGCGCAGACCGGGTTCGCCGCGCATATCCGGATACACGAGGTCTACGACCCGTCGCTTCCCGCAGTCCACGGCAACCGGGACCAGTTGGTGCAGGTGCTGCTCAACCTGGTCAAGAACGCCGCCGAGGCGATCACGGATGCCGGGATGCCGGCGGGCGAGATCACGCTGGTGACCGGCTTCCAGCACGGGGTCCGGCTCGCGGTGCCGGGCAGCGACCAGCGGCTGCATCTGCCGCTTCTGGTGGCGGTGCGCGACAATGGCCCGGGAATTGCGGAAGACCTGCGCGCCAATCTGTTCGACCCGTTCGTCAGTTCCAAGCCGTCCGGCAGCGGCCTGGGGCTGGCGCTCGTGGCCAAAATCGTTGCGGATCACGGGGGCCTGATCGAAGTGGACAGCCGCCCCGGCCGTACGGAATTCCGTTTGCATCTGCCGGTGATCCACGAAGACGCCGAAAGCATCTGATCCCATGACATTGCCGACCGTACTGGTCGCTGACGACGACCGTTCCATCCGGACGGTCCTGACCCAGGCGCTCGGGCGCTCCGGTTATCAGGTCCGAACCACCTCCAACGCCGCCACGCTCTGGCGGTGGGTGGAGGAGGGGGAGGGCGATCTGGTCATCACCGACGTGGTGATGCCGGACGAGAACGGCCTCGACCTGATCCCTCGCATCCGCCGCATCCGCCCCGACCTCCGGGTGGTGGTGATGAGCGCGCAGTCGACGCTGATGACGGCGGTCAAGGCGGCCCAGCGGGGCGCCTTCGAATATCTGCCCAAGCCGTTCGATTTGCAGGAGCTTCTGGCGGTAGTCAGCCGCGCCCTGATGGCGCCCGCGCCGGAGCAGCCGGCGCAGCCCGCCACGCCGCGCGATGCGGAGGAGCGGCTGCCGCTGATTGGCCGGAGTGCGGCGATGCAGGAGATCTATCGGACCATCGCCCGGCTGACCACGGCCGACCTGACGGTGATGATCAACGGCGAGAGCGGGACCGGCAAGGAACTGGTGGCGCGCGCGCTGCACGACTATGGCCGCCGGCGGGGCGGGGCGTTCGTTGCGATCAACATGGCGGCCATCCCGCGCGAGTTGATCGAGAGCGAGCTGTTCGGCCACGAGCGCGGCGCCTTCACCGGCGCCACCAACCGCAACCAGGGCCGCTTCGAGCAAGCGACCGGCGGCACCCTGTTCCTCGACGAGATCGGCGACATGCCGCCCGAGGCGCAGACCCGCCTGCTGCGCGTCTTGCAGGAGGGCGAGTTCACCACCGTCGGCGGCCGCCAGCCGATCAAGGCGAACGTCCGCATCATCGCGGCCACGCACCGCGACCTGCGGCTCGCGATCCGGCAGGGGCAGTTCCGGGAGGATCTGTTCTACCGACTGAACGTGGTGCCGATCCGCCTCCCCCCTTTGCGCGAGCGCACCGAGGACATCGCCGATCTGGCCCGCCACTTCCTCGACCGCGCGCGGGCGGACGGGCTGCCGAGCAAATCGCTGGACCAGCCGGCGGTCGATGCGCTGCGGTCCCATCGCTGGCCCGGCAACGTCCGCGAACTGGAGAACCTGATGCGCCGGCTCGCGGCGCTGTGCCCGGACGAGGTGATCGGTCCCGCCTCGGTGCGGGCTGAACTGGCCGAGGCGGAGCCGATGCTGCCGTCCCACGCAGCCTCGGACAACGGCGTGGCGGGCATCGGCGTCACTGCGGGCGGCGCGTCCGAGCCGCTGGCACGCGCCGTCGAACGGCATATCAAGCAGTTCCTCGCTGCCCATCGCGATGGCATGGCCCCCTCCGACATCTACGACCGGGTGCTCGCGGAGGTCGAACGGCCGCTGATCCAGATGACCCTCGCCGCAACGCGCGGCAACCAGATCAAGGCGGCGGCGATGCTCGGTCTCAATCGCAACACGTTGCGCAAGAAGATCCGAGATCTGGAAATTCCCGTTGTGCGTGGGATAGCCTGACCGAAACCCGGTTGGGTTGGCCGGGTTGAAGCGAGCAACCGAAGCGGGGACCGTCCTGGTGTCGCGACTGCCATGAACGCACCGTTCCTGCGTCGCAGCCTCCGGCCCATGCTTCGCCAGGGCACGGCGGACGGCGAGGAGACGCCGGCGCGCGCGACGCTGCTGCGGCGGCTGGTCGATATCGCGCTCGGCAAGATCGTGACGCTGGTCCTGGCGGCGACCGCGCTCGCGCTCGGCATCGGCACCTTCGTGGTGCTGGCGGGCGGGGGACCGCTCGGGGAACACTCGAACCTCGATTACGGGCTGGTCCTGGCCAACCTGATCGTCCTGCTCTGCCTCGGCTCGGTGCTCGCGGGGCGGCTGACGCGGGTCTGGGTGGAGCGGCGGCGCGGCTCCGCCGGCTCGCAGCTTCATGTGCGGCTGGTGCTGCTGTTTTCCGGGGTCGCGGTCACGCCCGCCATTTTCGTCGCCGTGTTCGCGACCGTGTTCTTCGCCCTCGGCATCCAGTCGTGGTTCAACGACCGGGTCCGCACCGCCCTCCAGGAGAGCCTGCAAGTCAGCCGGGGCTATCTGGAGGAACACCGCAACAACATCCGCGCCGACGCGCTGGGCATGGCGTTCGACCTGGCCCGCGCCGGCCGGCTGTTCGGCGACGACAGGCAGGCTTTCGGCGAGGTGCTGTGGAAACAGGCCGAACTGCGCGGGCTGACCGAAGCCGTCATCTTCGAGCCGGTGACCGGCCAGGTGATCGCGTCCGCCGGGCTGCTCGACGGCTTCGGCATCGCCCTGCCGCCGCACTCGGTGACCGACCAGGCGCGCACCGGCGAGGTGGTGGTGCTGGGCAACGAGGATTCCACGCGGGTGCGCGCGCTGGTGTCGCTCGACAGCACGCCCGCGCTGATGCTGCTGATCGGGCGGCCGGTCGACGCGCAGATACTCGATCACATGAACCGAACGGAAAAGGCGGTCGCGGAATATAACCGGCTCGACCAGAACCGCTTCGGCTTGCAGTTGACGCTGGCGCTGATCTTCGCGCTGGTGGCGTTGCTGGTGCTGCTGGCGGCGGTGCTGATCAGCCTGGTGCTCGCCAACCAGATCGCGCGGCCGGTCGGGCGGCTGATCCTGGCGGCCGAGCGGGTTCGGGCGGGCGACCTGTCGGTGCGCGTGCCGGAAGTCGCCAGCGGCGATGAAGTCGCCGGGCTGAGCCGTGCGTTCAACCGGATGACCGGCCAGTTGGGCGCGCAGCGGGCCGAGCTGATGGACGCCTACAGCCAGATCGACAGCCGCCGCCGCTTCACCGAGGCGGTGCTGTCGGGGGTGTCGGCCGGCGTGATCGGCCTCGACGAACTGGGGCGCATCGAACTGCCCAATCGCGCCGCGAGCAACCTGCTCGGCGTGGACATGCTGGGCGCCATCGGCCGGCCGCTGGCGGACGTGGTCCCCGAATTCGCCGACCTGATGGCGCGCGCGCGCGAAGCCCCCGACAGCGCGCACACGGCGGAACTGCAACTCGGCCCGGTCGCGCGCCGGCGGACATTGCTCGTCCGCATCGGCACCGACCGCTCCGCCCTCGGGGCAGAGAGCCGGGCGGGCGATTTCGGCTTTGTCGCCACCTTCGACGACATCACCGAGTTGCAATCCGCACAACGCAAGGCAGCGTGGGCCGACGTCGCCCGGCGGATCGCGCATGAGATAAAGAACCCCCTCACGCCGATCCAACTGGCGGCCGAGCGGCTGAAACGCAAATTCGCGAAGGAGATCACGTCGGACCCGGAAACCTTCTCGCAATGCGCCGACACGATCGTCCGCCATGTCGGTGACATCGGGCGAATGGTGGACGAATTCTCGGCGTTCGCGCGGATGCCGCAGCCGGTGATCAAACCCGAGGACCTTGCGCGCATCGTTCGCGATGCGATGGTGCTGCCGCGCGCCGTGCATCCGCAGATCGGCTACAATGTCGAACTCCCCGATGACTTGCCGCCTGTCCCGTGCGACCGGCGCCTGATCGGGCAGGCGCTGACCAACCTTTTGCACAATGCGGCCGATGCGGTTTCCACGCGCGTGGACTCGGAAGGATCGCATCCCGGCCGGATCGAGGTGACAGTGGGACGTGGAGCGACCGAGGTCGCGGTGACGGTGGCCGACGACGGCGTGGGGCTGCCGCAGGAGGATCGGGCGCGCCTGACCGAGCCGTATGTCACGCACAAGCCGAAGGGCACCGGCCTTGGGCTTGCCATCGTCAAGAAGATCATGGAGGACCACGGAGGGCGGCTGGTGCTGGAGGACAGGACCGCGCGCCCGGACTGGGAGGGAGGAGGAACGGCAGCGACGCTCTTCCTGCCTATAAGGACCAATGATGGCGCATGACATCCTGATCGTCGACGACGAGCCCGATATTCGGATGCTGGTGGATGGCATCCTGCGCGACGAAGGCTACGAGACACGTCAGGCTGCCGACGCCGATGCCGCCTTGTCCGCGTTTCGCCTGCGGCGGCCGTCGCTGGTGATCCTCGACGTCTGGCTCCAGGGCTCGAAACTGGACGGGCTCGGCATCCTGAAAGTGTTGCACCGGGAGGAACCGCAGGTGCCGGCGGTGATGATCTCCGGTCACGGCAACATCGAAACGGCGGTGGCGGCGATCCAGCACGGCGCCTACGACTTCATCGAAAAGCCGTTCCAGTCCGACAGGCTGCTGCTGGTCGTCCGCCGCGCGCTGCAAGCCGCAACGCTCGCCCGCGAAAACGCCGAGTTGCGTTTGCGGGCCGGCCCCGAGACGGATCTGACCGGCGACAGCCCGATGATCAGCCAGTTGCGCGCCCAGGTGGAGAAGGTTGCGCCGACCGGCTCGCGCGTGCTGATCCAGGGGCCGGCGGGTTCCGGCAAGGAAGTCGTTGCACGGATGATTCACGCCCGCTCGCGCCGCGCCGACGGCCCGTTCGTCGCGCTGAACTGCGCGACCCTCAATCCGGCGCGATTCGAGGAGGAACTGTTCGGCGTCGAGGGCGGCGTTGATCCCGCCGTGCATCCGCGCCGCGCCGGGGTGCTGGAACGCGCGCACGGCGGCACGCTGCTGCTCGACGAAGTCTCCGACATGCCGCTGGAGACGCAGGGCAAGATCGTGCGCGCGTTGCAGGACCAGTCGTTCGAACGGCTGGGCGGGTCGGCGCGGGTGAAAGTGGACGTGCGCGTCCTTTCCACCACCAACAAGGATTTGCAGGGCGAGATTGCGGCCGGCAGGTTTCGCGAGGACCTGTTCTACCGCCTCGCCGTCGTGCCACTGAAGGTCGCGGCGCTGAAAGAACGTCGCGAAGATATTCCGCTGCTCGCGCAGCAATTCCTGCATCGTTCCGCCGAGACCGCGGGAATGCCGTCCCGCGAGCTATCGACCGACGCGATCACGGCGTTGCAGGCCTATGACTGGCCCGGCAATGTTCGCCAACTGCGCAACCTGATGGACTGGCTGCTGATCATGGCACCGGGCGGCAGCGCCGACCCGATCCGTGCCGAGATGCTGCCGCCCGACGTCAGCGCGGCCGCGCCGACCCTGTTCAACGCCGATCCCTCGGCCGACATCATGTCGTTGCCGCTGCGCGAGGCGCGCGACCTGTTCGAGACGCAGTACCTGCAAGCGCAGTTGCTCCGGTTCGGCGGCAACATCAGCCGTACCGCAGGCTTCGTCGGCATGGAACGCAGCGCGCTGCACCGCAAGCTGAAGCAACTCGGCGTGGGATCGGAGGACCGGGGCGGCTGAACGCGCCTATGGAGTCGGCAGCGATGCCGTATCCCACCCGCCGCCCAGCGCCTGGATCAGCGCCACGCTCGCCACCAGCCGGCTCTGCCGCACGTTCAGCGCCGCCTGTTCGGCGGACAGCAGCGCGGTCTGCTCGGTGATGACGCTGGTGTAAGCGACCGTGCCGGCGCGATACTCGTTCAGCGTCACATCGACCGCGCGGCGCGCCGCCGCCACCGTCGTGTCCTCCGCCTGGGCTTGCTGTTGCAGGACACGCAGGTCGGACAGGTCGTCCTCGACCTGCTCGAACGCCGTCAGAACCGTTTGCCGATAGCTCGCGACCGCCTGGTCGTACGTGGCCCGCGCCGCATCGACGGCGGCGCCCCGGTAGCCGCCCTGAAACACCGTTTCGCTTGCGGAGGCGCCGAGCGACCAGACCCGGTCGGCGGCACTGAACAGGTTCGAGAGCGGGCTGCCGGCGAAACCGAATGCCGCCGACAGCGTGATCTGCGGATAGTACGCGGCGATGGCGACGCCGATCAGTGCGTTCTGCTGCTGCATCGTGCGTTCGGCGGCGGCGATGTCGGGGCGCCGCTCAAGCAATGCCGATGGCACGCCGGCCGGGACGACGGGGGCATCATTGGTCAAAAGCGCCGTCGGCAGCGACAGGTCGGCGGGCGGGTTTCCTGTCAGCACGGCGATCGCGTGCTCGTACTGCGCCCGCGCCACGCCGGCCGCGACCAGTGAGGCGGTTGTCGATTGCAGTTGCACGTCGGCCGCAAGCACATCGCCACGGGAGGCGGTGCCGGCGTCGTACTGGTTCTGCGTGATCGCGAGCGCCCGCTTGTATTCTTCCACCGTGTCCGACAGCAGCTTTGCCAGCGAGTCCGCACCCCGAAGCTCGAAGTAGGCCGTCGCCAACGACCCTTGCGCGGACAGTTTCGCGTTGGCCAGATCGGCGGCACTTGCCTGCGCCGCAGCCGACTGGCTTTCCACCTGCCGACGAATCTGGCCCCAGACATCGACCTCCCAGCTCGCCGCACCCTCGGCCGTGTATTGCGTGCGGGTGCCGCTGAAGCCGGAGCCGCCGCCGCTGCTCTGGCTGCGGGTGACGCCCGGCGCCACGGTCAGCGTCGGGAACAGGCTGGCGCGCGCTTCCCGGATCAGCGCGACGGCCTCGCGATACGCGGCCTCGGCCTGCTTGACGGTCTGGTTCGAGATGTCGACCTGCCGCTCCAGCCGATCCAGATCCGGGTCGGCGAAGACCGACCACCAGGCGCCACGGTCGATGCCGTCGCGGGGATCGCTCGGCTTCCAGCCTGCAAGTTCCTTGAACGCCGGCGCGGTCGGCGCATCCGGGCGCGCGTAGTCGGGGCCGACCTTGCAGCCGGCGGCCAGAAGAACGAGCGTCAGCGCCGCGCAGGCCGACGGGCGCATCATTCCGCGGCCTCGGGCGGGGCGGCGGCCAGGGCCGGAAACACGCGCCCCCACACTCCCAGCGCTTTCACGCGGACGCGGGCGAGGGCAAGATACATCACCGGCGTCGTGTAAAGCGTCAGCACCTGGCTGACGATCAGCCCGCCGATGATGGAAATGCCGAGCGGGCGGCGGATTTCGCCGCCGTCGCCGAAGCTGAGCGCCAGCGGCACCGCGCCGAGCATCGCCGCCATCGTCGTCATCAGAATGGGGCGCAGCCGCAGCAGGCTCGCTTGCAGGATCGCGTCGCGCGCGTTGGCGTGGCCCTCGCGCTCGGCGTGGAGGGCGAAGTCGATCATCATGATGGCGTTCTTCTTGACGATGCCGATCAGCAGGATCACGCCGATCATCGCGATGATGCTGAATTCGGTGTTGAGCAGCATCAGCGCGAGCAGCGCGCCCACGCCGGCGGACGGCAGGGTGGAGAGAATGGTGATCGGGTGGATGAAGCTCTCGTAGAGAATGCCGAGCACGATGTACACTGCCCCGAGAGCCGCCGCGATCAGCAGCGGCTCGCTTGCGAGCGATTGCTGGAAAACCTGTGCCGTGCCGGCGAACGCTCCGTGAATGCTGGCGGGCAAGCCGATCTGCCGGCTCGCGTTGTCGATCGCCGCCGTCGCGTCGCTCAGCGACTTTCCGGGTGCCACATTGAAACTCAGCGTCGTCGCTACGAACAGCCCTTGGTGGTTGACGGCGAGCGGCGTATTGCCCCGCTGGTAGCGCGTGAACGCGGCCAGCGGCACCATCGTCTCCTCGCTCGTGCTGACGGCGGCGCCGGATGAGGCGCTGCCTTTGCCGACATTCGCCAGGGCGTTGGTGGCGGCGTTGCGCACCGAGGCAGCCGACGCCGAAACCGTTGTCGCCGCTGCGCTTTCAACCGTGCCGGGCAGCGCGTTGCTGGTTTCCGTCCCGCTCGCGTTACCGCCCGAGGTGCTGACATAGATGTCGCGAAGCGTCTCGGGCCGTTGCCAGTAGCGCGGAGCCACTTCCATGACGACGTGATACTGATTGAGCGCGCTGTAAATCGTCGAGACCTGGCGCTGGCCGAATGCGTCGTAGAGCGTGTTGTCGATCTGGCTTGCCGTCAGCCCAAGCCGTGCCGCCGTGTCGCGGTCGATCTGGATATCGGTCTCCAGGCCCTTCTGCTGCTGATCCGAATTGACGTCGGTCAGCACTGGGTTTTTCTGCAAGGCGGCCAGCAGACGTGGCGCCCAGGCGTAGACCTCGGCGGTGCTGTCGCCCTGCAACGTGTATTGGTATTCCGCGTTGGCTTGCCGGCCGCCGATGCGAATGTCCTGCACGGCTTGCAGATACAGGGTTGCGCCGGCGACGTGCGACAGCGCACGGCGCAGCCGGCCGATGACCTGCTGCGCGGTATCGGACCGCTGCGAAATCGGCTTCAGAGAGACATAGACCGACGCCGAATTGGTCTGCGACCGTCCGCCACCGCCGCCGCCCGCAAAGCCGACGACGCTCTGCACCGCCTTGTCCTTCTGCACGATGTCCATCAGTTCCGCGAGTTTCACCTGCATCGCCTGGAACGAGATGCTCTGATCCGCCGTGATCGAGCCGGTCAGCCGGCCGGTGTCCTGTTCCGGGAACAGCCCTTTCGGAATTTCGTAGAACAGCACGACGTTCAGGCCGATCGTCGCGACGAATACGATCAGCAGAAGCGTGCCATGGCGCAACGCCCACCCAAGCGATCGCTCGTAGCCGGAGAGCAGCCGGTCGAACATCGTCCGCCTTTGGCTCCGGGGCCGCGTGCGGAGGAACAGGGCGCACAGCATCGGCGTCGTCGTTAGCGAGATCAGCATCGAGATGATCACGGCCAGCGACAGCGTCATCGCGAACTCGCGGAACAGCCGCCCGACCAGTCCGCTCATCATCAGGATCGGGATGAACACGGCGACCAGCGACACGCTGATCGAGAGCACGGTGAACCCGACTTCGCCGGCGCCGCGCATCGCCGCCTGCACGCGCGGCATTCCTTGTTCCAGATAGCGCTCGATGTTCTCCAGCACGACGATGGCGTCGTCCACGACAAAGCCGGTGGCGACCGTCAGCGCCATCAGCGACAGATTGTCCAGGCTGTAGCCGAGCAGATACATTGCGCCAAAGGTGCCGATGATTGAGACCGGGACCGCGATGAACGGAATCAGTGTCGCGCGGAGATCGCGCAGGAACAGGAACACCACCATCGTCACCAGACCGACCGCGATCAGAAGTGTGCGCTCGGTATCGGACAGCGATGCGCGGATCGTCGTCGTGCGGTCGGCCGCCAACGTCAGATCGACATCGCGCGGCATCGCCGCCATCAGGTGCGGAAGCTCCGCCTTCACGTTGTCGACGGTCGCGATGATGTTGGCCCCCGGCTGACGGAACAGAATCACCAGCACCGCCGGCTTGCCATCCGAAAGGCCGGCATTGCGCAAATCCTCGACCGAATCGACCACGTCCCCGACATCGGACAGGCGGACGGCGGCATTTTTCCGATACGCGACGACCAGCGGCACATAGTCGGCGGCGGCGCTGGCCTGATCGTTGGTGTAGATCTGGTAATGCCGATCCCCCTGCTCGATCGCGCCCTTCGGACTGTTGGCGTTGGCCGAAGCGAGGGCCGCGCGCACGTCTTCGAGGCCGATGCCGTATTTGAACAGCGCGCCCGGATTGAGTTCCACGCGCACCGCCGGCAGCGCCGACCCGCCGATGATCACCTGCCCGATGCCACTGATCTGCGAGAGGCTCTGCTCGAGCACGTTGCTCGCGGCATCATACAACTGCCCGCGTGTGAGTGTCTTGGAGGTCAGCGCAAGAATCAGGACGGGTGCATCCGCAGGGTTGACCTTTCGATAGGTCGGATTGGATTTCAGGCTCGTCGGCAGATCGGCGCGCGCCGCATTGATGGCGGCCTGCACGTCGCGCGCGGCGCCGTCGATGTCGCGATCGAGCCCGAATTGCAGCGTGATGCGCGCCTGGCCCACCGCGCTTTGCGACGTCATCTCGGTGACGTCGGCGATCTGGCCGAGATGGCGTTCCAGCGGGCTCGCCACCGACGTCGCGACCGTGTCCGGGCTGGCGCCGGGTAGCGATGCCGTCACCGAGATCGTCGGGAAATCGACCTGCGGCAACGGCGAGACGGGCAGTTGAAAAAATGCCAGCAGGCCCGCCAGCGCAATCCCCAAAGTCAGCAGCGTGGTCGCAACCGGCCGCGCGATGAACGGCGCCGACAGATTCACGGCGTCGCTCCGTCATCGGCCAGTCGTGGCTGCGAGGGGCGGCGCCCCGCGAGACGCACGGCGATGCGGTCAAACGCCAGATAGATCACCGGCGTGGTGAACAGCGTCAGTACCTGGCTCACGATCAGCCCGCCGACGATGGCCACGCCGAGCGGCCGGCGCAGTTCCGAGCCGGTGCCGGTGCCGATCATCAGCGGCAACGCGCCCAGCAGCGCCGCCATCGTCGTCATCATGATCGGGCGAAAGCGCAGCAGGCACGCCTGGTGGATCGCCTCGCGCGGCGGCTTGCCCTCCTCGCGCTCGGCGACGAGGGCGAAGTCGATCATCATGATCGCGTTCTTTTTGACGATGCCGATGAGCAGGACGATGCCGATGATCGCGATCACGTCGAGATCGCTGCCGACGGCCATCAGCGCGAGCAGCGCGCCGACGGCGGCGGAGGGGAGGGTGGACAGGATCGTGATCGGATGGATGAAGCTTTCGTACAGCACGCCCAGAACGATATACATCGCCGCCACCGCCGCGAGCAGCAGCAGTGCCTCGTTGGACAGCGAGGATTGGAACGCGGCGGCCGCGCCCTGGAACGCGGTGATGAAGCTTTGCGGCAGGCCAATGTCCGCTTCGCTCTGCGTGATGGCGGTCACCGCGGCGCCAAGCGAACTGTCCGGCGCGAGGTTGAACGAAATGGTGGTCGCGGGGAATTGGCCGAAATGGGAAACCTGGAGCGGTCCACTACGCTGTTGCACCGTCACGATGGCGCTCAACGGAACCTGGCCGGTGGACGATGCGGACGACGGCAGATAGAGCTGCGACAGGCCGGCAAGCGACGTGCGCACGGCGGGATCGACTTCCATGATCACGCGATACTGGTTGGACTGCGTGTAGATCGTCGACACGATGCGCTGGCCGAACGCATCGTACAGCGCGTTGTCGACGGTTGCCGGAGTGATGCCGAAGCGCGCGGCGGTGGCGCGGTCGATCACCAGATCGACGGCGAGTCCCTGCTGTTGCAGGTCGCTCGCGACATCGGCCAATTCCGGGCGCGCTTGCAGGCGCTCCATCAGCTTCGGCACCCAGGTCTGGAACTCGGCCGGGTTCGCGTCCTCCAGCACGAACTGATACTGCGTGCGGCTGACCGTCGAATCGATCGTCAGGTCCTGCACCGGCTGCATGTAGAGCTTGATGCCCTCAACGTTCGCGACCTCGCCTTGCAGACGACGGATGATGTCACTTGCCGTCAGGCTGCGATCGTCGTGCGGCTTCAGCACGATCAGGAATCGGCCGCTGTTCAGTGTGATGTTCGATCCGTCGACGCCGATGAACGAACTGAGGCCCGCGACATCCGGGTCCTTCAGGATCGCCGCCGCCAATGCTTCCTGCCGCTCCGCCATCGCCTCGTACGAAATGCTCTGCGCGGCTTCGGAGATGCCTTGGATTGCGCCGGTATCCTGCACCGGGAAAAAGCCCTTCGGGATGACGACATACAGCACGATCGTCAGCACCAGCGTCAGCACCGCGACGACGAGTGTCGCCGCCTGCCGGTCGAGCACCCAGTCGAGTCCCCGGCCGTAACGCGCGATGGTCCAGTCGAACGCGCGTTCGGCCGCGAGGTCGAACCGGCTGCGCTCGCTTTCGGGCCGCGCCCGCACCAGCCGCGCGCACAGCATCGGCACCAGCGTCAGCGACACGATCGCCGAGATGACGATCGTCACAGCGAGCGTGATCGCGAATTCATGGAACAGGCGCCCCACCACGTCGCCCATGAACAGCAGCGGAATCAGCACCGCGAGCAGCGACACGGTCAGCGAGATGATGGTGAAGCCGATCTGCCCGGCACCCTTCAGCGCCGCCTGCAACGGCGGCTCCCCGTCCTCGACGAAGCGTGCGATGTTCTCGATCATCACGATCGCGTCGTCGACGACGAAGCCGGTCGAGATGGTCAGCGCCATCAGCGAGAGATTGTCGAGACTGAACCCGAGCAGATACATCACGCCGAGCGTGCCGACGAGCGAGAGCGGGACCGACAGGCTCGGGATGACGGTTGCAGGCAGATTGCGCAGGAACAGGAAGATCACCAGCACGACCAGTGCGACCGCGAGCAGAAGCTCGAACTCCACATCGGAGACGGAAGCGCGGATTGTGGTGGTGCGGTCGCTGAGAACGGAAATTTCGAGCGCCGCCGGCAATCCCGCCTCGATCTGCGGCAGCAGCGCCTTCACGCTATCGACGACGGCGATCACGTTGGCGCCCGGCTGCCGCTGCACGTTCAGGATCACCGCCGGAGTCGTGTTGGCCCAGCCGCCGAGAAAGGTATTTTCCGGGCCGCTGACGATGTCCGCGACATCGGCCAGCCGCACCGGCGCGCCGTTGCGATAGGCCAGCACGATCTGGCCGTAGTCACCGGCGGTGGTGATCTGGTCGTTGGCGTTGATCGTCGATGCTTGCGCCGGCCCGTCGAAGTTGCCCTTCGGCGTGTTGACGTTGGCGTTGCCGATATCCGTGCGCACGTCGTCGATGTTGAGGCCGTAAGCGGCGAGCGCCTGCGGCTTGATCCGCACGCGCACCGACGGGCGCTGGCCGCCGCTGATGCTGACCAGCCCGACGCCCGCGAGCTGCGATATTTTCTGTGCGAGCCGCGTGTCGGCCAAATCCTCCACGTCGGTCAGCGCGAGCGTCTTCGACATCACCGCGAGCGTGATGATCGGCGTGTCGGCGGGGTTGACCTTGGCGTAGATCGGCGGTGCGGGCAGATCGGACGGCAGCAGATTGCCGGCGGCGTTGATCGCGGCCTGCACTTCCTGTTCGGCAATGTCGATGTTCAGCGTCAGGCTGAACTGGAGCGTGATCACCGAGGCGCCGGCCGAGCTTTGCGAACTCATCTGGTTCAGCCCGGGCATCTCGCCGAACTGGCGTTCCAACGGTGCCGTGACGGCGGACGTCATCACCTCGGGGCTGGCGCCCGGATAGAAGGTCTGCACCTGAATGGTCGGGTAGTCGACTTCCGGCAGCGCCGAGAGGGGGAGGAACAGATAGCCGAGCCCGCCGCCGAGCATGATCGCGACCATCAGCAGCGTCGTGCCGACCGGCCGGAGGATGAAAAGCCGAGACGGGTTCACGTGCTCTCCGCGCCGTTTCGCACCATCACGGTGACGACGAGCCGGACTGCGACGATGCGGCCGGGGGCTGCTGGTGATGATGCATGTGCGCAGGCGTCTGGTCGCCGTCCGCAGCGCCCTGCTTCGGCGGGGCGCTGCCGGCCGCGGCTGGTGCGGACTCCTTCGCCGTGACATGCACGCCGTCGCGCAGCCGATCCGCGCCGTCGATCACCACCTTGTCGCCGGCCGCGATGCCCGACAAGATTTGCACCTTGTCGCCGTCGGTCACGCCGGTCTTCACGGTGCGAACGGCAACCACGGAGTCGGTGCCGACCTGATAGACGAACGTGCCCGGTGCGCCGCGCTGGATCGCCGCCGTCGGCACCGTCACAACGTTGTGCAACGTGTCGACCAGCAGCCGCGCATTGACGAACTGATTCGGGAACAGCGATTCGTCCGCATTCGCGAACAGGGCGCGCAGCTTCACCGTGCCGGTCGTCGTGTCGATCTCGTTGTCCGTCGTTGCCAGCTCGCCGGTCGCGAGTTTCACCACGTTCGCGCGGTCGTAGGCGGCCACGGAAAGCTTGCCGCCGGCGTGGATCTGTTTCAGCACCATCGGCAGATTGTCCTCGGTGATCGAGAACACCACCGAGATCGGCTGTTCCTGCGTGATCACGACGATGCCGTTGGCGTCGCTGGTCTGCACGTAGTTGCCCTGGTCCACCTGTCGCAGGCCAACCCTTCCCTCGGTCGGCGCCACGATATGGCAGTAGGCGAGATTGAGTTTTTGCGTGTCGATCTGCGCCTGGTCGGATTTGATCGCCGCCTCGTCCTGTTGCACGAGGTACACCTGATCGTCCGCTTGCTGCCGCGCGATCGAATCCTGTTTCAGCAGCGTCTGGTAACGCTTGAGATCCACCTGCGCCTGCCGCAGCACCGCTTCATCCTTGGCAAGCTGCGCCTGTGCCAGATCCAGTGCGGCTTGATACGGACGCGGATCAATTTGCGCGAGAAAATCGCCTTTGTGGACAAGCTGGCCCTCGGTGAACGCGATCTGCTGCAACTGGCCGGCAATCTGCGTCTTGACCGTGACGGTTGCGAGCGGCGTGACGGTGCCAAGGGCAGACACGATCACTCTGACGTCGCTTTGCGCGGCCGTGGCCGTGCCGACGGGTTGCGGCGGGCCGCCGGCGCCAGCACGGCCCGCAGATTTCGGCGCGGAAGAAGAAAACATGGACGGAAATTCACGCCAGGCCACTGCTGCCAGTAACAATAGCACAATAACCGCGACCAGCCACTTCCAAGCCCTGCGGCCGGTTGTGCGCGGCCGTGTAGAGGACTGGTCAACTGCTCGACCGACTGGTGCGGGGTCGAGTTGGCGTCGGTCGGTGTGTTCGTCCATGACTTTCCCATCGGAACCGGCGGGCCCCGCCAAAGCCGGCTCGCGCAGCTTGCTGCCCGACCCCGTCGCGCTGGTTCAATGCGATAAATCACGCAGCGAGAGGCGCTTGCAACCCGTCCGCTCACGAAACCCGGCGCGCGGTGCTATCACATTGCCGCGTGGATCACGCCAATCCGCGCCAGCAGGACACGATCGTATGGCACACCCGCAACAACAAGCCTTTGTGGCCGCCGTCCGGGCGGCGTTTCCGGCGTTCTTCGTCGGTACGCGGGTCCTTGAGGTCGGCAGTCTCGACATCAACGGCTCGGTGCGGGCGCACTTCACCGGCGGCGACTATGTCGGGCTCGATGTCGGGCCGGGCCCCGGCGTGGACGTGGTCTGCCAGGGGCAGGATTATGCGGCGCCCGATGGCTCGTTCGACGTCGTGCTGAGTTGCGAGACGATGGAGCACAACCCGTACTGGCGGGAAACGTTCGCGAACATGGTGCGGCTCTGCCGGCCCGGCGGCCTCGTTCTGATGACGTGCGCGACCACCGGCCGCGCCGAGCACGGCACGCGCCGGACGACACCAAAGGACGCGCCGCTGATCGCGTGGGAGTATTACGGCAATCGCACCGCCGCCGATTTCCGCCGCGCGTTCGATTTGCGGGGTATCTTCAGCGTCTCGATGTTCTGCACCGATCTGTCGTTCTGCGACCTGTTCTTCGCGGGCTTCCGCGCCGGCGGCGCGGCGCCCGAGGGCGCGGGGGCGGCTCTCGCGGCCATCCGGCGGCGGTACCTACGCGCCAACGCCCGCAACTGGCCGGCGTTGCGTAAGCAGGCCTTGATCGCGCTGGTGGGCGAGCCGCGTTACTGGGCCGGCTCGCTGCTGCCATGGAAATAGGCTGTCCTGGACGTTCAGCGCACCGTGAGCGGATACATCAGCCCGCCATCCTTCCAGAGTGCGTTCTGGCCGCGCGGCAGGTTGTATTCGGTTCCCGGCCCGACCGCGCGGGCGTACAGCTCCCCATAGTTGCCGACCGCCGCGATCACCTGCACCGCCCAGTCGTCGGCCAGCCCCAACGCGCGCGCGGCGGCGCGGTCGCCACCGAGCAGCCGGCGCAGGTCGGGGTCGTCGCTGGCGCGCCGAGCCTGCACGTTCGCCTGCGTCACGCCGTGCGCCTCGGCTTCCAGCAGGGCCTCGACCGTCCACGTCACAACGGATTCCCACGCCGCGTCGCCCTGCCGCACCGCCGGCGCGACCGGGTCCAGCGTGATCGTTTCCGGCAACAGGACGAAATCGTGCTTGCGCGCATGGAACGCCGCCCGCTCCTCGGCAAGCATCGACATGTCGCCGGTCATCGCCGCGCAATGGCCGCTGACCAGCCCGGCGTCCATCTCGCCGGTTTCCTCCCAAGGATATGGCAGGAAGGCGATGCCGCGTTCGCGCATCGCTGCGGTCAGGTGCGCCTCGTGCTCGGTATTGGCGATGAAGCACACCTGCTTGCCGGCCAGATCGCGCAGGGCCGAGATGCCGGAGTTCTTCGCAACAAGGAACCCTTGGCCGTCGATGAATATCGGCGGACCGAACGCCACGCCATACAGCGCCTGATTGCTGGCCGTCGGCGTGACGCCGGCGACCAGATCGACCTGTCCCTTTGCCAGCCCCTTGAAGGCGTGATCCTCGTCGGGAAAGCCGGTGATCGTGGCGCGAGCGCCTTGCCCGAGCACCGCCGCCGCGACCGCCTTGCAGATTTCCTGGCCGATGTCGTCGACGCCGCCATGCGTGTCGAACTTCGTGTAGTCGGTTTCCTCGGTGACGACACCGCAGGTCAGCGCCCCCGCCGCCCGCACCCGTTGCAGCGTTCCGTCCGCCCGGGCGGGCGCGCAGAACGAAAGAACCAACGCGGCCACGGTGGCGGCCGCAATGCAAACGCGGGTCATCAATCCGTCTCCCGAGAGTACAACGCGGGCGGGACGCATGTCCCGCCCGCCCGATCGGTTCAGCCTTACGGCGTCCACGTCCCCGAGGTCGGGATGCCCGGCGTCGTGCCCGGACGCGGATTGAAGTCGGCCGGCGGCGGGTCGATCACGTCGCCATGCACGATATCCGTCGGCGTGATGTTCAGCGCCTTGCAGCCCTCGCCTCCGTACGGCGGCAGCGCCGTCACGATGGCGGTCGGGATCATCGCGTACCAGTTCGGCAGAGGTGGTGCGAACCCGACGAGCCGCGCGTTGTCGAATGCGCTGAACAGGTCGCCCATGCCGTCCAGCGTATCCGCCGGCCCCAGATTGGCCTGGCCCAAGGTGGACTGGCCGAGTGCTCGCGCCTTGGATTCGTCCGGCAGGTCGCCGAGCGGCACCAGATTGAACAGCTCGTCGATGAACTCGATCACCGAGCTATGCTCGGAATATTCGTGGGAGATGCCGTGGGCGACGGCGAACGGCGAGACGACGATGGCCGGAATGCGCGGGCCGCCGTCCAGCGGGAAGCCGGTCGGGTCGACGGTGCGGGGCTTGAACGGGGCGTGGTCGTACAGGCCGTCGGTCTCATCATACGTGATGATGATGGCGCTGTTCTTCCAATAGGGGCTGGCTGCGATGGCGTTGACCTCGTCGGCGACCAGCGATTCGGAGATCTCGGCGTCCGAATAGCCCGGGTGGTCGTCGTTGCCGGGGAAGTTGGCCTGCACCGCCGGGTTCGGGTCGAGCGGCTTCTGCTTGTCGAGGTTGCCGTAGCCGCCGCGCACGTAGAAGACGCCATGATCCGGCAATTTGCCGGCCTTCATGTCGCTGAAGAAATCGCCCAGTCCGTGCAGGTTGGCCTGCTCCTTGGGGTTGTCGCCGACATAGCCGAAATATTGCGGGCCGTTGTGGTGGGTGATGTAGTTGTCATACGTCGCGGCGCCGCTGCCGTCGGTCGGCTCGTGATCGTAGCCTTCCTGGTACCAGCCCCAGGGCACCTGGTTCAGGTTCTCGCTGGCGATCGTCTTGATGTCGTCCTGCACGTCCAGCAGGTCCATTGCCGGGTTCTCGTCGGACGCGATGATCGAGTTGATCTTGTTGGCCATGAACGACAGCGGCAGGCTGGCATAGGTTTGGTTCAGCGCCGGCGTCGCGGGCGCTTCGTCGTTCGGCCCATAGGGTGGCTTCGGGCCCGCGCTGGTATCGAGGCTCGATCCGGCGAACGGGCCGGCATCGCCCGTCACCGGCTCGCCGCCGCCGGCATTCTTCGTCACGTTGGCGGCGTCGCCCGGGTGCAGCACCCATTGGGTGTCGCCGGACTGTCCGGCGATCATCGCGATCGCGTTCGGCGTGGACGGGCCGATGATGGTCTGGTGGAAATCATCGAACAGGGTGAAGCGGTCGGCGTAGGCCCACAGGAACGGAATGGTGTCGCAGTCGAGATGCGCCATCACCAGTTCGCCGCGCTGCTTTTGCAGCAGCGTCGGGTTGGCGGTCGGCGGCAGCCCCGTCGCCAGCGAGACGATTTTGCCGCCGCTGGTCGTCAACCCTTCCTCGTTCAGCGCGTAGCGATCGTTCTGGGCCACGCCGTTGGCGCCGATATCGATGCTGTTGTCGATGCCCTTGTGCGAATGGTCGACCGAGTCGGTATCGGCCGGATAGATCGGCACGATCTTGTCGTTGGCGGCCAGCACGGTCGCCGGGACGCGGAAGGGCGAGATCGCCACTTCGGTGCCGTCGGTGTCGATCAGCGGCTGCGCGAAGCCCGGCGTCTTTTGCGGGGGGGCGCTGAAGAGTCCGTTGGCGCCGGGGAACGTACCGAAATGCTGGTCGAACGAACGGTTCTCCTGAAACAGGACGAACACGTATTTGACGTTCTTTTGCAGCAGCGCCAGCTTGGCCGCATACGACAGGACCGGCTGGTGGCTCATGTCGCTGGTATATTGCGCGACCGTGTCACTCGACCTTGGTCCGATCTCAACAACAGGACCACTTTGCGCAAAAGCACAGGCAGTCTCGAACAATAGTCCTGCCGCCGCCAGAGAAGCAGTCGTCGTGCGCAACAGTCGATCGCGAAATATCATTATTGTTCCCCGTCGTTAGATACAAATTTGCACATATTCAAGGGGTCGCGACTTGGCGGCGGCCCCGTACCGAAGACGGCATACACTTGAATGATGTCGGCAATTTCGGAAAGGCTTCATTCTTGAAATATCGGTGACAGTGCGCGCCTCTCATGTCGCCGGCGTGCCGGATAACGGCCGCGTGCTGGCGGCCATCCGGCTGGCTGCGGCCAAAGGGGAGGGGGGCTGGAGGTCCGGGCCGGAATCGAACCGGCATTCGAGGATTTGCAGTCCTCTGCATCACCACTCTGCCACCGGACCCGCGGGGCACGGCGGGGTTATCGGACGCGCCGACGGCTCCGGTCAACCCCGGCCGAACCCCGACGCCGTGCCAGGTCGTCCGGCCAGCCGCCCCGCGTCTGCCCGGCTTGGCGGCGGCGGGATGCCATCTCTATAATATGAGTGATGCTGACATCCCCACCTGACGCGAGCCCCCGATGGACCGTCCTGCCGTCGCTTTCGAGATCGCGCGCAATTTCATGGTCGACAGCCAGGTCCGCCCCAACAAGGTGAACGATTCACGCATCATCGGCGCGATGCGCGCCCTGCCGCGCGAGAATTTCGTGCCGGCCGGGCAGCGAGCGATCGCTTACGCGGATGGTCCGGTTCCGCTCGGCGGCGGGCGGGCGTTGCTGGAGCCGATGGTCATCGCCCGACTCGTGCAACTGGCGGCGGTGCGGACGGGTGAGCAGGTGCTCGTCGTGGGTGCCGCCAGCGGCTACGGCGCCGCCCTGCTCGCCGCCTGCGGTGCGAAGGTGACGGCGCTGGAGGACGATCCCGCACTGGCCGGTCTGGCGAAGTCGGCGCTCGCCGGGCGGGACGGCGTCACGCTGGTCAGCGGCCCGCTGGCCGCGGGTTGGCCGGCAGCCGCGCCGTACGACGTCGTGTTTATCGAAGGTGCGGTCGAGGAGATTCCGCCCGCACTGGCCGAGCAGGTGCGTCCGGCGGCGGGGCGGGTGGTGGCCGTGCGCGCCGGCGCCGGCGGGCGGGTCGGGCAGGCGGTGCTCGGCGAGCCGACGCCGGCCGGGTTGGTCCTGCGCGCCGAGTTCGACTGTGCCGCGCCGCTGCTGCCGGCGCTGCGGCGGCAGCCCGGCTTCGTCTTCTGAGCGTTTTCGTAGCGTATGACAATTTGGTGTGGCAGATGTGGGACATGGCCGGTGACGGCCGGCCACGCGGTGCCATTGGTGCGCGGCCTCGCGTGGGCGCGCTTTGAACGTGAGGGTTGAACTGATGCAGTCAGGTTTGGTGATCGCGGCCGGCATGGCCATTTCCTTGGCCGCTGGCGCCGCGCACGCCCAGACGAAGATGCCGCCGCCCGCCTCGCCTGCCGCACCGTCGGGTCAGACCCATACCCTGCAAGACGCCCTGGCCGCCGCCTATGCCAACAACCCGACGCTGCAAGCCGCCCGGGCGACACTGCGGGCGACGGACGAGAATGTGCCGGCCGCCCTCGCCGGCTGGCGGCCGCAGGTCTCGGTCGCCGCGTCGACCGGCGGCTCGAACGGAACATTCAAGGAAACCACCAGCACCTTCGGCATATCCTCGACGAACACGCTGCAATACGGCCGGAACCTCAACTCGGTGGCGGTCACCGCGACGCAGCCGCTCTATAGTGGCGGCAAGGTCCGGGCCAACATCAGCAAGGCCGAGAACTCGGTGCTGTCGCAGCGCGCGTCGCTGTACGCGACCGAGGAGCAGGTGTTCACCGACACGGTCAACGCCTATGTCGGCGTCATCCAGGATCAGCAGTTGCTGGCGCTGAACCAGTCCAACGAGGCCCTGCTGACCAAGGAATTGCAGGCGACCAACGACCGGTTTCGCGTGGGCGAGCTGACCCGGACCGATGTCGCGCAGGCCGAGGCGGCACTGGCGAGCGCCACCGCCAACCGGCAGACCGCCGAGGGCACGTTGCAGACCGCGCGCGCCACCTACGAGCAGCAGGTGGGCGAGCCGCCGGGGCAACTGGCCGACCCGCAACCGCTGAAGCTGCCCGTCAAGACGCTCGATGACGCAAAGGCGGAGGCAGGCCGCAACAATCCCAACGTCGTCGCCGCCCTGTTCGCCGACGCCGCCGCCCACGATGCTTTCGATGTCGCCTACAGCGCGCTGTTGCCGAACCTGAGCCTGCAAGCCTCGGCGTTCCGCTACGGCAACCAGAACGGGCCGGCGCAGACACAGAACGGTGCCCAGGCGCTGCTGAACCTGACCGTGCCGATCTATCAGGGCGGCGCCGAATATGCGGCGATCCGGCAGGCCCGGCAGCAGGAGCTGCAAGCGCGCGACCAGTTGGAGGAGCAGCGGCGCTCGGCAGTGCAGCAGGCCGCTTCCGCCTGGACGTCCGTGGAGGCGGCGCGGGCCGCCATCAACAGCAACCGCGCCGCCGTCCGCGCGAGCCAGATTGCCGTCGAGGGGCTGGAGCGGGAGGCATTGGTCGGCAGCGCCACCACGCTCGACGTGCTGACGCAGGTGCAGAACCTGCTGAACGCCCAGACCTCGCTGGTGCAGTCGCTGGCGCAGCTCATCACCGCGTCCTACCAGCTTGCCGCCGCCGTCGGCCGGCTCAGTGCCCGGGACCTGAATCTCCAGGTGCAACTGTACGACGAACGGGCATATTACAAAGCGGTTCACGATTTGTGGATAGGCACCGGTGACTTCGCCACCGATCAGCCGGGCCGCTGACCGCTGGCCCAGCCAAAAAGAGCAGAGCAAATGAGCACCTCTCTCCCCCAGTCCGCCCCGCCGCAGGCCGCCGCCGGAGGTGCGGACCCGTCGATGGAGGACATTCTCGCCTCCATCCGCCGCATCCTGAGCGAGGACGAGGCCGAGCAGCCGGCCTCCGCTGGGGCGCCGGCGGCTGCGGTGTCTGACGTGCTCGCGCTCGATGCATCGATGATGGTTGAGGAGCAGGCGTCCAGCCCGCCCCCGCCGCCGCCCGCGCCCCCGCCCTCGCTGATCGAAACCACACCGGTGATGCCGGAGACCCGGCCGGAGCCGCCCGTCGCCGCTCCCGCGCCAATGGCCATGCCGGCCAATGAGTCGCTGCTGGCGCCGGAGGCGGCCGCCGCCGCTGCCTCCTCGGTCGGAAATCTGCTGCGCACCCTGGTCAACGAGCGCCAGCATGTCGCCGTCTATCGCGGTGGCCCCACCATCGAGGACCTGGTCCGCGAGGAAATCCGCCCGCTGCTGAAGCACTGGCTGGACGCCAATCTGCCGCCGCTGGTCGAGCGGCTGGTTCGCGCCGAGATCGAGCGGGTTGTCCTGCGCGCTGTGACCTGACGCGCCACCAGACCGGCGCCCCACAGCACACGGCCGCCGCCGGCCATGCGCCGAACGGCGCAAACCGAGTATTTGCCATGCTGACCAAGAGCCATACACCGACCGAGACCGAGCCCCGCCTGTACGCAGGCTGGGAGGAGTCCGGCGCGTTCGCCGCCCGGCCCGACGGCAGTGCCGCGCCGTACACCATCATGATCCCGCCGCCGAACGTGACCGGCAGCCTGCATATGGGCCACGCGCTGACCTTCACGATCCAGGACACGCTGATCCGCTGGCGGCGGATGCAGGGGCGGGACGCGCTGTGGCAGCCGGGGACCGACCACGCCGGCATCGCCACGCAGATGGTGGTCGAGCGCCTGCTCGCCGCCGAGGGCATCGACCGCCGCACCCTGGGCCGCGAGAAGTTCCTCGAGCGCGTGTGGCAATGGAAAGCGGAATCCGGCGGCACCATCACCCGCCAGCTTCGCCGCCTCGGCGCCTCGCTCGACTGGCCGCGCGAGCGTTTCACGATGGACGACGGCCTCTCCGCCGCCGTGCGGAAAGTGTTCGTGACGCTCTACAAGCAGGGACTGATCTATCGCGACCGGCGGCTGGTGAATTGGGACCCGAAATTCCAGTCGGCGATTTCCGATCTCGAGGTCGAGAGCCGGGAGATTCGCGGCAACCTGTGGTACATCCGCTATCCGGTGGATGGCCAGCCGGACCGCTTCCTGACGGTCGCGACGACGCGGCCGGAGACGATGCTCGGCGACACCGCCGTCGCGGTGCATCCCGATGACGAGCGGTACCGCGACCTGATCGGCAAATTCGTCGTGCTGCCGCTGGTTGGCCGGCGCATCCCGATCGTGGCCGACACCTACTCGGACCCCGAAAAGGGTACCGGCGCGGTGAAGATCACCCCGGCGCACGACTTCAACGATTTCGAGGTGGGGCGCCGGCACGATCTGCCGATGCCGTCCGTGCTCGACAAGGAAGCGTTGGTGACGCTGGCCGAGATTGAAAGCGACATCGTCGGCGACGGGGCGTTCGTGCGGTCGCTCGCCGGCCAGGGCAGATTCGAGGCGCGCAAGAACATCGTCGCAAAGCTGGAGGAACTCGGCCTGCTCGACCGCGTCGAGCCGCACACGCATCAGGTGCCGCACGGCGACCGCTCCGGCGTGCCGATCGAGCCGTTGCTGACATGGCAGTGGTACGCGGACGCGGCAAAGCTCGCAAAACCTGCAATCGAAGCGGTGGAGGCCGGCCGCACGACATTCGTGCCGCAGCAATGGGAAAACACGTTCTTTGCGTGGATGCGCGACATCCAGCCCTGGTGTGTCAGCCGGCAACTCTGGTGGGGCCACCGCATTCCGGCTTGGCGGGATGATGGTGGGAACTGGTTTGTTGAGGAGACGCAGGAAGCGGCCGTCATCGCCGCACGCGAGCACCATGAGGGAATGGACGTCCGTCTCACTCAGGAAGATGACGTGCTGGACACCTGGTTCAGTTCCGCGCTCTGGCCGTTCTCGACCCTCGGCTGGCCCGATCCTGCAAAGGAAAGCGAAGTCCGGCGCTACTATCCCGGCGACGTGCTCGTCACCGGCTTCGACATCATCTTCTTCTGGGTCGCCCGGATGATGATGATGGGGCTGCATTTCATGGGCGACGTGCCGTTCCGCACCGTCTACATCCACGGCCTGGTGCGCGACGAGCGCGGCCAGAAGATGAGCAAGTCCAAGGGCAATGTGATGGACCCGCTGGACCTCATCGACAAGTTCGGCGCGGACGCGCTGCGCTTCACCATTGCGGCGCTGACCGGCCCCGGCCGCGACATCAAGCTCGGCCCCGCGCGCGTCGAGAATTATCGTGGCTTCGTCACCAAACTCTGGAACGCGGCGCGGTTCTGCGAGATGAACGCGATCGTGCCTGACCCGTCGTTCGATCCGTCGCAGGCGACGTTGCCGCTCAACCGCTGGATTCTTGCCGGCGCCTCGGACGCCATTGCCGAGGCGACGGCGGCGCTGGAAAATTTCCGCTTCGACGAATACGCCGCCGCCGGCTACCGCTTCACCTGGAACAGTTTTTGCGACTGGTTCCTGGAATTCGCCAAGCCGGCGCTGAATGCGGGCGGACCTGACGCCGATGAGATCAAGCGCACCGCCGCCCACGTGCTCGGCATCATTCTTCGTCTGCTGCATCCGGTGATGCCGTTCGTGACCGAGGAACTATGGGACCAGTTCGGCTATGGCGCGGAATGCAGCCTGATCGGCGCCGCATGGCCGACGCCGTTCGCGGTGCCGGGGGCCGACGAGGCGCGGGCCGAACTCGACTGGGTGGTGCGGCTGATCGGCGAAGTGCGCGCGGTGCGGGCCGAGATGAACGTGCCGCCCTCCGTGCTCGGCCCGATCCTGCTGAAGGACGCGACGCCGGCCACACGCGCACGCGCCGCGCGCTGGATCGAGCCGATCGGCCGCATGGCCCGCGCGTCCAAGGTCGAAGCCCTGATCGGTGACATCGAGAAGGGCAGTGCGCAGACGGTGCTCGACGAGGCAACGGTCGTGCTGCCGCTGGCGGGGCTGATCGACCTGACGGCGGAAGCGGCGCGGCTGCGCAAGGACCTCGCCAAGGCCGGGAAGGAAGTCGAGGCGGCGCGGAAGAAACTCGACAACGCCGACTTCATCGCGCGTGCGCCGGAAGAAGTCGTCGAGGAAATCCGCGACCGCCTACAGGCCGCGCTCGCCGAGGTCGCCCGCCTGCAAGCGGCGCTGGCGCGGATCGAATAGAAGGACCACCCGATGCCCGAGCAAATGATTCTGACGCTGTCCTGCACCAACCGCCCCGGCATCGTCGCCGCCGTCTCGACCTTCCTGTTCGAGCAGGGCTGCAACATTCTCGACGCACAGCAGTTCGACGACACGACCTCGGACCGCTTCTTCATGCGCGTCGTTTTCAACCAGGTGCGGGAGCCGGTTCCGGTTGACGCGCTTCGGGATGGCTTCAAGCCGATCGGCGAGCGGTTCGGCATGGGATGGAACATGCGGGCGCGCGCGGAAAAGCGCCGGGTGATGCTGTTCGCGTCGAAGTTCGACCATTGCCTCGCCGACCTGCTGTATCGCTGGCGCCACGACGAGATTCCGATGGATGTCGTCGGCATCATCTCCAACCACGCACGTGACACCTATGCGCATCTGGATTTCGGCGACGTGCCGTTCCACCATCTGCCGATATCGCGCGACACCAAGCTGGAACAGGAAGGCCAGATCTGGGAGTTGTTGAAAACCTCCCGCACCGAACTCGCGGTGCTCGCGCGCTACATGCAGGTGCTGTCGGACGGGCTTGTCGCGAAACTCTCGGGCAAGTGCATCAACATCCATCATTCCTTCCTGCCCGGCTTCAAGGGCGCGAAGCCATACCATCAGGCGCACGCGCGCGGCGTGAAGCTGATCGGCGCGACCGCGCATTACGTCACCTCGGACCTCGATGAAGGCCCGATCATCGAGCAGGATGTCGAGCGCATCAGCCATCGCGACAGCCCGGACGATCTGGTGCGCAAGGGCCGCGACATCGAGCGGCGGGTGCTGGCGCGCGCGGTGCGGATGCATCTGGAGGATCGCGTCATCCCGAACGGCCATCGGACGGTGGTGTTCACCGACTGATACCTGCCGTTTGAAACGTTGACGCGCTGGGGCTGAGACTCGGCCTGCCGGTTTGATCGCGGCACATTGCGTCGGCGGAAAGCGCTGCGCTTTTCCGCCCTACCACGAAAGCGTGCGGCGATGGGGTGGAATTTCGTTATTATACCGTAACGAAATGAACATGCTTCCTCACAGGCTTTGCTCGGGCTTTTTTAAGCGGGGTGTGGACCCGGAGGGGCCGGGGCGGTGGCCGGGCGTCGGAGCGGGCGGGCAGCCACGATGGGCGCTGCCGCTCGGGCGGACTGGATGGCTTGGGTGTGGAGGATGTGCGCTCCGCCGGTTCTGGGGCGGGCGGGGGCCTGGGCGCTCTGGGCGCGGCCCGGATCGGCCCGGAGAGCCATGGGGGCTCTGGTTCCGCCTCCGGCTCTCGGATCGGGGGCGGCTTCCGGCTGAAGGTTTTGGGGGTCTCGTCGGGCGGCCTGGGGTTTCGCTCGTCGGGTTCCCGGGGGGCGTATTCGGGCTCCCGGTAGGTCCCGTCCTGGACCGCTGCCGCGATCTTGGCGATCGCTTCCAGAATCGGGAGAAGGAAGTCCTCGACCGCCTCGTCCGCCTGTTGGGTGGCTTTGCCCCGGAACAGACGCCCGGCCAGCCGCCGCCAGAACCCCTGGCGGAACAGGCCGATCAGTTGGGCGATGACGGGGAGCGGGGTGGGAGGCGACATGGGGGATATGTATCGCAGTGAGCGGGGGATGTCAAGTGAAAATAACAATATATCTAACGCAAAAATCTCAGACCCGGAGGCCGGAGCCCCAAGTGCGCTAAGATTAGCCGCAAAATCCCTCTCCGCCCCTGGGGGCGGAGAGGGTAGGGTGAGGTGGGGGGAACTCCGAAGTTGTCGAGTGGCGCTACAAGTTTGCGATAGGGTAGCGGCCCGACCGCCCACCTCACCCAACCCTCTCCCCCCGCGAAGTGCGGGCGGAGAGGGCTCGCAGCGGCTTATCTTAGCGCCTATGGGGCGCTGGGGCGTGAGCCGCGTGCGGCCCCACCCCTCCCCCAACCTTGATCCGCTTCGCGGCTCAAGCCCACAAGGGGAGGGGGCTTTGCCGCCAGCGCTGGCAACCGTCGGTCGGCCAAGGAATCTCTGCTTAGGCAAGCACGGGCCGCAGACGCCGGAAGGGTCATCCGTTACGCCCGATGGTGTCGCCTCAGCGCCTGATGGTGTCCGCCGCCGGCATGTCGGCGCGTCTGGTGGCGCCGCGCAGATACTCGATCGCCTCCGGCGTCGTCAGGAACGGTCTGGCGAACAGATAGCCTTGCGCCGCGTCGCAGCCAGCGGCTTGCAGGAAGGCGAGCTGCTCCGGCGTTTCCACCCCCTCCGCGATCACCTCCATTTGCAGGCTGTGCGCGAGCCCGATCACCGCCCGCGCGATCACGCCGCCGGAGCCGGACTTGCCGATGCCATCGACGAACGAACGGTCGATCTTCAACCGGTCGATCGGCAGCCGCGACAGATGCGCGAGCGACGCGTAGCCGGTGCCGAAATCGTCGAGCGCGAGCGTGACGCCGAGATCGCTGAACTCCCGCAGGATCGCGTCGATTCGTTCGCTGGCACGGCCGAGCAGCACGGTTTCGGTGATCTCCAGTTCCAGGTCCGACGGCCGCAGCCCGTAGCGGCGCAGCGCCTCCAGAGTTTCGGTCTTGAAATTGTCGTCGAGCAGTTGCTGGGCGGTGACGTTGACCGCGATCCGGCCGGGGTCGAGGCCGTTGTCGCGGATCTCCCGCGACCGGCTGATCGCCGCTTCCATGACCACCACGCTCAGCCTGCCGATCAGGCTCATGTCCTCCGCCACCGGAATGAACTCGCTCGGGGGCACCCAGCGGGTGCCGTCGTGCCAGCGCGCCAGCGCCTCGAACCCCGCGTGACCGCCGCCCGCGCGCAGCACACATTTGGGCTGGAATGCGACGGTCAAGCGGCACTCGGCCAGCGCGTCGCGCAGCGCGTCGGCAAGTTCAATGTGCTGTTGCAGCGCCGCCGACTGCTCCGGTCGGAACGCGGACCAGCGGCCGCGCCCGTTGCGCTTGGCGTCGTACAAGGCGAGGTCTGCATTTTTCAGAAGTTTCGCGGCGTCGGTGCCATCCGAGGGGAAGCGGGTGACGCCGACCGACAGGCCGATCGGCAACCGGCGGCCGGCGAGTTCCAACGGCGCGGACAGGGCGGCATGGATCGTATCCATGCGCGCCGCCAGCGTCTTGGGATCGGTCAATCCGGGCATCACGACGCCATACTCGTCGCCCCCCAGCCGCGCCGCCACGTCGCTGCCGCGCAGATGCGTTCGCATCCGCTCGGCGATTTCCCACAACAGCTTGTCGCCGACATCGTGGCCGAGGCTGTCGTTGATCTGCTTGAAATAGTCGACATCCAACAGCAGCAACGCGCCGCCGCCGCCGTGCGGTTCGTGACCCGCCAACGCGCGATCGAGCACGGCGAGAAACGACGAGCGGTTGGCCAGCAACGTCAGCGGATCGCGCTCAGCGAGCAGCCGCATGTTCTCCTCGGCCCGCACGAGGTTGGTCGTGTCGGTGCGGACGCAGACCACGTTGCCTGATTCCGAGCGCCGTTCGCGGGCCTGCGCGTAGCGTCCGTCGGGCAGCCGCAACGTGCGCGGCGTGGTGGCTTCCCGGAACGCCGCGACCTGGTCGGCGACCCATCTCGCCTGCGTCTCCGGCGTCGTTCCGGCGTCGGGGTATTGCCCGCGCTCGGCGGCCAGCCGGATGACGTCCGCGAAGCTGCGGCCCGGCACGGCCATCTCGGCGGTTATCGGAAACAGCTCCGCGAACGCGCGGTTCGACAGGATGAAAGCCTCGTTGGCATCGTAGACGGTCACGCCGCTCGGCAGCGCGCTCAACACGTCGCGCAGCAGGGCCTCGGCACTCGCGCGTTCCAACGCCTCGTGGCGGGCCCGCTCCTCGGCGGCGCGGCGTTCCGTCACGTCGCTTTCGACCGAGATGAACCCGATCAGCGCGCCCTTGTCATCGCGAACCGGCGATCCGATGGCCGAGATCAGACGCTTCGTGCCATCCTTTCCCTGCGTCAGAATTTCGACCTCGTAGACACGTCCCTCGCGGACGCTGTCGGCGATGTGGCGGATCGTTACCGGGTCCGTCTCCGGGCAGTACAGCAGCGCGCCGGGGAACTGCCCGCGCATGTCCTCCATCGTCCAGCCGGTCAGGCGGGTGAAGCCGTCATTGACCCACTCGGTCCGGCCGTCATGGTCGGTGATGACGACGGCGTTGGTCATGTGCCGCACGACCACGGACAGGCGCGCCTCCCGCTCGGCGAGCGTCCGCCGCGCGGTGATGTCCTCGATCGAGCCGGAGAGTCGTGTTGTCTTCCCCGCCTCCTGGATGGCCCGCCCGCACACCCGTACCCAGATATGCCGGCGTTTCGCGGTGACGAACGGCAGTTCGAGGTCCCATGGCACGCCGGAGATGATGGTTTTCGTCAGTGTCGCTTCCACCAGCGGCCGGACATCGGGCGGGTAGAAATTGATGATATCGCGCGCGGGCGGGGGCCGCGGCGGATCGACTTCAAAGATCCGGAACGTCAGCGGCGTCCACTCAAGCCGGCCGGTGGCGAGTTCGAGTTCCCAGCCGCCGATACCGGCGGCTGCAAGTGCGCTCTCGGCTGTGTTCGACACCGGGTCCTCTCGGAGCGGCGCAGCGTGCCGCAACAACCTTTCATCCTAGCCTGAAAGTATGAACGGACAGTCGGCGGTTTCACGACGCGAAAGCGGCATCACGGCGGTTTGACTCACCTGGCCAGTCGGGACGGCGCGCTGTTAAGCGATCGTTTGCCGATGCCGTACTATCGTCGCCAACTTCGGCATCGCACTGGTGAAGCCGGCCAATGGCAGGGGAGAACATGGCCAGCCAGATCGACCCTCGGGCATCTTCGGCCCACGCGCTTGCGTCAATGGAAATGGCGCTGCAAGTCGGCGACGCGCTGCTCGAGACGATTCGCAGCCAGTTCACCATGTCGATGACCGACGCGGACGGGACGATCCTTGATGTCAACGACGCATTTTGCGAGACCACGCAATACAGCCGGGCCGAACTGATCGGCGCCAACCATCGCATCTTGAAGTCCGGCTATCATACGGCCGAGTTTTTCGAACAGATGTGGCAGAAGATTACATCCGGAAATTCATGGCGCGGCGAGATATGCAACCGCGCAAAGAATGGCTCGCTCTACTGGATCGACAGCGTCATCGCGCCGATTCCCGGCCCGGATGGAACGCCGGCGCGCTTCATTTCCATCCGCAGCGACATCACCGGTCGCAGGGCGGAACTCGAGGACTGGCGAGAGCGCAAGGAGCGGCTGCGACGGCTGATCGATACCACGCCGGCGATGCTGCATTCGATCGATGGGGAAGGACGGCTGCTGACCGTCAACGATCGTTGGCTCGACAAACTGGGATACAAGCGCGATGAGGTGATCGGCCGACTCTCCGCCGACTTCATGACGGAAAAATCGCGAGCGCAAACCCTTTCCGACCTGCTGCCACATCTTCTGCGCGACGGCTACATCGAAGACACTGAAATTCAGATGGTCCGCAAGGATGGCAGCGTGATCGACGTGCTGCTGTCGGCGGTGCTGGAGCGGGATGCAACCGGGAAGCCGCTGCGGTCGAGCACGGTCCTCGTCGACATCACCGCGCTGAAGCAGGCGGAACGGAAAATCGCCGCGAGCGAAGCGCTGTTCAAGGATATCGTCGACGAACATGTCGAGATGGTCTCGCTCGCCACCATCGATGGCGAGGTCACCTATGCCAATCGCGCCTATGCGCAGCATTTCGGGACCACGCCGGCGGAGATGGTGGGACGTAATTTCTACGACTTCATCCCCGAGGCCGATCGCCCGGCGGTCCGGCGGCACGTCGAAAAAGTCTGCTCGTCCGGCGAAACGCAGACGGACGAGAATCCCATGCTGTCGGCTGACGGCGATCCGCGCTGGATCGCCTGGATCAACCGCCCGTTGACGGACGATGAGGGGCGGGTCGTCGGCATCCATTCCGTCGGCCGCGATATCACCGACCGCAAGCGCGCGGAGAGCCAACTGAAGCGGGCCAATCAGATCGTCACGATCGCCGCCGACGCGGCCGGCATGGGGTTCTGGGACTGGAACGTGAGCACCAACAAGCTGACCTGGGATCGCGGGATGTTCCGGCTGTACGGGCGGCCGCGCGCGCTGGGCCAGCAGCCCTACGTGCTATGGGCGAACAGCCTGCATCCCGACGATCGGGCAAGATGCGAACGGGAGGCGCGGGGCGCATTGGATGGCAAGCGCCCGTACCGCAGCGAATTCCGCATCATTCATCCGGGCGGTCAGGTGCGGCATCTTGTCGCGGCGGCCTCAATCGCACGCGACGATGATGTTTCCGACGACATTCACATGTTCGGCGTCACGTTCGACATCACCGAGCGGAAAATCTTCGAGGCGGCGCTGCTGGAGGCGAACGACCGGTTCGCGGTAGCCGCCGACGCGGCCGGGATCGGTGTATGGGACTGGAACATCAAGACCAACGTCCTGGTCTGGGACGACTGGATGTTCCGAATCTACGGCCGGTCGCAGACGGATGGCAAAGTGACGTACGATCTATGGGTCGCGACCATGCATCCGGACGACCGTGCCCGCTGCCAACAGGAACTGCTTGCGCTGAGCCATGGCCTGACCGCTACGTCGAACATGGAATTCCGCATCCTGCGCCATGATGGCGAGGAGCGGCACATCAAGTCGGCTGCGGCGCTCAAGCGCGGCACCGCCGGCGCGATCGAGCACGTGTTCGGCGTCAACTTCGACATCACCGAGCGCAAGCGGTTCGAGGAGAAGCTGACCGAATCGAACTACCGCTTCGCGACTGCGTCGCGTGCGGCAGGACTAGGCTTCTGGGAGTGGGACATAAAAGCCAGCACCTTCGTGGGAGACGAAGCGGTGTTTCGCAACTATGGCCGGACGATGCCGACGAGTCAGGCCGAGGCATCCGCAATATGGGCGAACAGCCTGCATCCCGAGGATCGCGAACATTGCCAGCAGATCATTCGCGAGGCGCTCGCCGGCGCGCGGCCGTTCGAGATGGAATACCGCATCATCCATCCGAACGGAGATGTCCGTCATCTCACGTCGGCGGCGGCCGTGATTCGCGACGCGGACGGAAACCCGACAAAATTGCTCGGCCTGAACTTCGACATCACCGCCAGGAAGCAGGCCGAAATCCAGTTGCAACGAATGGTCGGCGAGCTGACGCGCATCAACGAGGATGTCGAGAACTTCGCATACATCGCCTCGCACGACCTGAAGGCACCGCTGCGCGGCATCGGCTATCTGGCCGAAATGGTTGTCGAGGAACTGGGCCAGTCAGTCAGCCAGACGGTTCGGGACAATCTGGAGTTGATGCAGAGCCGCATTGACCGGATGACGTCGCTGACCGACGATCTGCTCGCCTACTCGCGCGCGGGACAGGCGGACGGCGAGATCGTCGCCGTCGATACCCGCAAGCTGGTGGAGGATGTTTTCGACCTCGCGGCCACGACCAAGCCCATCCGGCTGGAGGCCAGCGCGGATCTGCCGGTGCTGCGAACACGCAAGGCGCCGCTGGAACTGGTGCTGCGCAACCTGATCGGCAACGCGATCAAGCACCACGACAAGCCGCAGGGCCGCATAACGGTCAGTGCCGTCCCGACGACCGATGGCTACGAATTCGCTGTCGCGGACGACGGCCCCGGAATCCCGCCCGAGGAGCAGGATCGCGTGTTCGGCATGTTCCACATGCTCAAATCGCGTGAGGAGGTCGAAGGCAGCGGGATGGGCCTTGCCATCATCAAGAAGACCGTCGAGTCCGTGAACGGCAGGGTGTCGCTGGAATCGGACGGCAAGCATGGCTGTATTTTTCGCTTCACCTGGCCAAGCCACGGCTAGCCGGGGCCGCCCGTCATCTCGGGCTTTCCTGCCATGTAAAGACGATTGTCGTGCCGCGCGCGGGCGGATCGCTCTCGATCGAGATCTGCCCGCCATGCACCTCGACCATCTTCTTGACGATCGCCAATCCCATTCCGCTCGCCTCGACGTCGTCGCGCCGAGCAAGAGTCTGGAATATTCCGAATATCCGGTCGTGGAATCTGGGTGGAATCCCCGGGCCGTCGTCGGTGATTCGGAACTCCGCTAGGCCGTCGACGAGACTCACGGCGATCGTCACGCAGCCTTCCAAGCGGTCATGATGTCGTACGCTGTTGGTAATGAGATTGTCGAGCACGACGCGAAGTGGCGTGCGAAGGGCGCGGACGCGGGGCATCCGTGGCGCGCATCCGATGACAAAACCAGGGGGCGGGGGCGAAACGGTCACAATCTCGTTGACCAGCTCGGCAATATCCAGGTCTTCCACCGCCGACCGGTCGCGCCTGATCCGTGAATAATGCAGCAGGTCATCGAGCAACCTGTCGAGGCGTTCGGTCCGCCCGACGAGCAAGCCGAGATGGCCCAGCGTCTCCGGGCTCGCGGTTGCCGAGATGTCCGTCTTGATCCAGTTCGCCAGGTGCATGATCGCGCGCAACGGCGCTTTCAGGTCGTGCGATGCGATGTGCGCGAATGCCTGGAGATCGGCATTGGTACGTTCGAGCTCGTGCCGCTGTTGCTCCTTCTCGCGTTCGATATCGTGGCGGGCGGTGATGTCGTGCAGCGCGGTGCATATTTCGAGCGGTGCGCCGCTGCCCGGGTCGCGGATCAGCCGCATGGTTGCCTCCACCCAAACCGTGCGCCCATCACGATGGCGCACGCGGCAGGCCAGGGCAGTCCGGTCCCGCCCCGCCGCGACCTCACGCAGGGAAGCAGTCACCCGCTCTATATCGTCGGGGTGCAAGAGGTCGGCGGGCGTTCCGCCGATCAGTTGCTCCGGCTCGTAGCCCACCAGGTCGCGGCAGCCCGGCGAAACATAGTGTCGTACGAAGCGAAGATCGACGGCGATGACCATGTCGCTGGCATTGTCGGCGATCAGCCGATACTGCGCCGCCGCCGTTTTCGCCGCCGCCGTGGCAACGGCGGTGGCCAGTTCGGCGCGAGTCAGCTCGCGGACCTGCCTGCCGAGGCGCACCATCGTGGCGCCGAGCAGCAGCGCGACGACGACAGCCGCGAGCAGGTGCTCCCCCGCGCCGAGCCGCCAGCCGGCCAGACTTTCGTCCTTGCCAACGCCAACGGCGACGACAAGCGGATATCCGGCGACCCTGCGCCATGCGTAGATCCGCCGCACGCCGTCCAGTTGGCCCACGACCTCGCCCGTACCGCTCTTCTCCCGCGACTGCGGATCGTCGAAGGGCGGCACGGTGACCTTCGCTGCTCCGACAGCCGGGCCGATGAGCGTCTGCCGCACCAGGATGGTGCCATCGTCGCGCAGCAGCGCGGCGGCGCCGTCGTGGCCGAGATTGAAGGTCGCGTAGAATCGCTCGAAATACGCGACGTCGATCGTCGCCGCGACAACGCCGGCGAAGCTGCCGTCGGGGTGGTCGATGCGCCGCGTCAGCCCGATGAGCCATTTATCCGAGATGATGGAACGCACGCGCGTGTTGACGTACGAGCCGCGATCACGATGGGTCTTGTGGTACTGGAAATAATCGCGATCGCCGAGGTTCGCCCCTCGCGGCAGCGGCTCGGACTCCACGATCGGCGCGCCGGTTTCGTCGATGATGTAAAGGCCGCTCAGGCCCGGCAGGCTTGACAGTTGTTGCAGCATTCTGTGCCGCAGCCGATCGCGTTGCGCGGGCTCCGTGCCATCCACCTCCACACGCTCGACCAGGCCGGTCAGCACCGTGTCGGCGATGCGGAACGCATCCTCCGCGTGCTGGTCCGCCGACAGCGTAAGATTCACGGCTTCGCGCTGGGCGCTGGCAAGTTGGCGAGACCGATCTTCCCAGGTCCGCAGCAGGTCATGGCCGACGACGCCGATGCACACGACGGCGATCAAGGCGATTGCCCGATACGCGCTCCTGGGGCTGTTCACGGCATTTTCGGTGCGGCCACTGAAATGTCGCACGTCACACTTCCACAAGCCGACGCGCATACTCTGCCAGATGTCCGTTGACACTGTGCTAACGAGTTGGAAGTTGTTTAGAAACAAATGCTACGGTCTCGTCATTCCCACACAACGGGAATGATGAGCCGGTTCGGTCATGCGGTGCCGGCCCGGCGCCTTACGCCACAAGTTCCTGTGACGCCCGCATGACTTTCTGCGCCGCCTGCGCCGCCGATTCGGTTGCGTGCGCGATCCGGTTGGTGCTGTCCGTGATACTTGAAACGCCGTTCGCTGCCACCTGCATGTTCGTCGACATCTCCCGCGCCACCGCGTCCTGCTGTTCCACGGTGGCGGCGATCGCCGTTGCAATGGCGTTGATGGAGCCGATCGTCTCCGAGATCTGGCGGATGGCGTCCACGGCCTGGGTGGTTGCGCTCTGCACATTGGTGATTTGCGCCGAGATGCTTTCGGTCGCGCGCGTGGTCTGCGTCGCGAGGCTTTTCACTTCCGACGCGACGACGGCAAAACCCTTGCCTGCGTCACCCGCCCGCGCCGCCTCGATCGTCGCGTTCAGCGCCAGCAGGTTGGTCTGCCCGGCGATCGTCGTGATCAGCTGCACGACCTGTTCGATCTGCGACGTCGCAACTAGCAGGCTTCCGACGATGGTATTGGTTTTTTCGGCCTGCTGAACGGCGCTCGATGTGGTCTCGGAGGCCTCGGACATGCGCCGGCTGATCTCGGCGATCGATGCGCCAAGCTGCTCGGCGCCCGCGGCGACCGCGTGAACATTCTGCGACGTCTCGGCGGAGGCGGCGGCCGCGGTGCCTGCCTGGGCATTGGTGGTCGAGATCGCCTCGCTGATCGCGCCAATGTCGCGTTCGATTTCGTGGCCGATCTGCTCGCGGCGCTGCCGCCGGACCACGCTTGCCGTGATATCCGTCGCGAACTTCACGATCTTCACGGGCACGCCGGTCGGATCGAGGATCGGGTTGTAGCTTGCCTGAATCCACACCTTCCGGCCGCCCTTGCCGATGCGGCAATACTCCGATGCCTGAAACCTGCCCTGGCGAAGCTCCTGCCAGAAGTGCTGATAGTCCCCGCTGCTACGCTCTTCCGGGTCCACGAACATGCTGTGATTCTTGCCAACGATTTCGTTGGCGGTGTAGCCAAGCGAATCGAGGAAGTTCGCGTTGGCATAAAGCACGGTGCCGTTCAAAGCGAGATGGACGACACCCTGCGACCGGTCGATCGCGGCTATCTGGCCGGCATTCTCGGCTGCCTCCAGCACGCGCCTGGTGATCACGGTGGCGTATTTGACAACCTTGAATGGCGGACCGCCCAGGGAGACCGGATTGTACGAACCCTGAATCCACACCACTTCGCCGGATTTGGACAAGCGCCGGAATTCGCCTGACTGGAACTCGCCCCGACGCAAATTCTCCCAGAACCTTGCATAATCGGGACTGGCCCTCGTCGCTTCGTCGACGAAGATGCGATGGTTCTTGCCCCGCACCTCGGCCAGCGTATAGCCGAACGGGGTCAGAAAATTCTGGTTGGCGGTCAGGATGGTCCCGTCGGGCGCGAATTCGATGATGGCCTGTGAGCGATCCAGAGCGGCGAGTTGGGCCCCCATTTTCCGGGAGGACGTGTTGATGCCGAACATCAGGCTACTCCGAATTGCGCGAGAGGCTGTCCCGAGGTGACGGCAGGGCGAGCCCGGGGTACACGGCAATCAATTAAGAAGCCGTGGCAATTTCGCCGCGATCGGCGCCGGCTGTGACGTTCGCGCGATAGCGTTCGGCGCGTCAGCCCACCGGCAAGGCCGCCGGACGAGGGCCGCCCGCCATCCAGTCCAGGAGTGCCACGGTGTGGACGACAGGCAGCCCGGCGCCGGAAAGCTGGGTGATGCAGCCGATGTTTCCGGCGGCCACCAGATCCGGTTTTGTCCGCGCGATGTTCTCCAGCTTTCGCGCGCGCAGGCGTGCCGCGATGTCGGGCTGCAACAGATTGTAGGTGCCGGCGGAGCCACAGCACAGATGGCTCTCCGCCGCCTCCACCACCTTGAACCCTGCCTTGCGCAGCAGCGCCTTCGGTTCGGCGGTGATCTTCTGGCCGTGTTGCAGGCTGCACGCGGCGTGATACGCGACCGTCAGCCCCGGCGGTTCGCGTGTCGGCGCGTAGCCGAGCCTGGTCAGAAGTTCGCTGATATCAACGGCGAGCGACGAAACCCGCGCTGCCCGCTCCCGCCACGGCGATGGTTCCTCGCGAAACATGAAGCCGTAGTCTTTCACGGTCGTCCCGCAGCCGGAGGTGTTCACGACGATCGCATCGAGTTCGGGCTCCGCGCTCCACGCGGCGATGTTGGCGCGCGCGCTCGCCATCGCCTCCGCGTGCCGGCCCATGTGGTGCGTCAGCGCCCCGCAGCAGCCGGCACCTTTCGCCACGACCACCTCGACACCCATGCGGGTCAGCAGGCGGATCGTCGCCTCGTTGATGTCGGGGTCGAGAACCTGCTGCGCGCAACCGGCGAGCAGCGCGACGCGCGCCCGCTTCGCGCCGACCGCAGGATGCCTGCGTGCGCCGCCGAGCGGACTCGGTGGCGGCAGATGCGCCGGGACGAGCGACAACATCGCCCGGGCGCGCTTGAACGGCACGCCGTCGCGGGGCAGCAGCCCGACCAATGGTTTGCCGAGGCGCGCCGCAAGCAGGGCGAGCCGCATCCGCCCGGGATAGGGCAGCAGCTTTGCCAGCAGCGTGCGTGTCATCCGTTCGTGCCAGGGCCGGCGATACGTCGTCTCGATCACCGTGCGCGCGTGATCGACCAGATGCATGTAGTTCACGCCGGACGGGCAGGTGGTCATGCAGGACAGGCAGGACAGGCAGCGATCGACATGCCGCACCACCTCCTCCGTGGCAGGGCGGCCGGATTCCAGCATGTCCTTGATCAGGTAGATTCGCCCGCGCGGACTGTCGAGTTCGTCACCGAGCAGCACGAACGTCGGGCATGTCGCGGTGCAGAAGCCGCAATGCACGCAGGTCCGCAGCACGTTGTTCGAGGACGCGACATCGGGGTCGCGCAACTGTTCGTCGGAAAAATTCGTCTGCATTTGCCGCCTAAATTCCGGCGTACATACGGCCGGGGTTCAAAATGTTCTTCGGGTCGAACGCGGCTTTCACCGATGCGGTGATCCGCGCCAGCGCGGCCGGCTCGGGGGGGATCACCGCGACCGCCGCGCGCAGAGGATCGGGCGCGCGCAGCAGCATCCAGGTACCGCCTGCCTCCTTCGCCGCCGCCATCACCGCCTCATGCGCCGCCTCGGTCGCCGGCCCCGCGATCCAGACCAGCCCGCCGCCCCAATCGAGGAACCAGCGCGCCGAAAACGCGCGGCCGATGGCCTGCACAACCGACGGCCCGGCCGATGGCCGCACCGAGACGCGCCAGATTCCGCCGGCATGGCCATGCAGCGGCACCGCGTCCCGCACGGCCGCCCATAGGTCCACGGACTCCGCGTCGCCCAGCATGTCGGCGCGGCCGAATTCGGCCAGATCGGCGCGCAACCTGTCGGTGCGGTACGCGACCGACTGGGCAAAATCCTCGATCCGCGCCAGCGTGACCGAGCCGCTGACGCCCGCCAGCGCCGGCACCGTTGCCGCCGCCTCGGCCGGCAGATAGGCCGCACCGGAAACCGCGTATGGCGACCCCAGGGCCGCTGCCAATGCGGCCACGCCACGCGCGGGGTCGAGACCGGCGAGCACCAGCGTGCCCCGCTGCTCCGGCGCCGGCAGCACCTTCAGCGTGATCTCGCTCATCACCGCGAGCGTGCCGTGGCTGCCGGTCAGCAGCTTGCAGATATCGAGGCCGGTGACGTTCTTCAGCACCCGCCCGCCCGACCGGATCACCTCGCCGCGCCCGTTGACGGCGCGCACGCCGAGCACGTGGTCCCGCGTCGCACCCCAGGCGACGCGGCGGGGGCCGGACAGGTTCGCGCCGACCACGCCGCCCAACGTCTGTTCGCCCATCGCACCCAGCAGCGCGGAAAAATCCGGCGGTTCGGAAGTGATCTGCTGGCCGCGCTCGGCGACCGCCGCCTCGATCGCCGCAAGCGTCGTGCCGGCCTTCGCCGAGATCACCAGTTCCTGCGGCGAATAGAAGGAAATGCCGCGCAGGCCGGATGTCGAGAGCGTCCGCGCCGCCTGCACCGGCCGCAGCACTCCGCGCTTGCTGCCGTTGCCGGCGATCTCCAGCGGTGTGCCGGACTCGAAAGCCGCCGTCACCGCCGCGATCAGTCCGGCCTCATCGGTCGGCGTCAGCGTCGCGCTCATGCCGCGCGGGAAAGGGCGGGCGGCGGCGGAAGGAGCGGAAAAACCTTGTTCGGGTTGAGCAGCCACTCAGGGTCGAACGCGCTCTTGATGCGCCGCTGCTGCTCGAGTTCCGTCGCGGTGAACTGGACCGTCATCAGGTCGCGCTTCTCGACGCCGACGCCATGTTCGCCGGTCAGGCAGCCGCCGACCTCGACGCACAGAGTCAGGATGTCGGCGCCGAATTTCTCCGCCGCGTGGAAGCTGGCCGGGTCGTTGGCGTCGAACATGATCAGCGGATGCAGATTGCCGTCGCCGGCGTGGAAGATGTTGGCAACCTGTAGCCCGCAGGCCTCGCTCATCTCGCCGATGCGCCGGAGAACCTCCGGCAGGCGGCTGGTCGGGATGGTGCCGTCCATGCAGAGATAATCGGGGCTGATCCGCCCGACCGCGCCGAACGCGCCTTTCCGGCCTTTCCAGATCGCCGCGGATTCCTCGAGCGATTGGGAAACCTTCAGGCTGATCGGGTCGAACCTCGCGCAAATGTCTTTGATGCGGTCGAGCAGAAAATCCTGCTCGGCGACGCTGCCTTCGACCTCGATGATCAGCATCGCCTCGGCGTCGAGCGGATAGCCCGCGTGCGCGAACGCCTCGCAGGCGTGGATCGCCGGGCGGTCCATGAATTCGAGTGCCACCGGGATGATGCCCGAGCCGATGATCGCATCGACGCACTGGCCGGCGACCTCGTTGGCGCGGAAGGCGGCCAGCATCGCGCGCGCGCCCTCCGGCCCGCGCAGGATGCGCACGGTGACTTCGGTGACGATGCCGAGCTGGCCCTCGCTGCCGGTGATCAGGCCGAGCCAGTCGTAGCCGGCGGCATCCAGATGCTCGCCGCCGATGTCGATGACCTCGCCCGCGATCGTGACGAGCTTGACACCCAGGAGATTGTTGGCGGTGACGCCGTAGCGCAGGCAGTGGGCGCCGCCGGAATTCATGCCGACATTGCCGCCGATCATGCAGGCAAGCTGGCTCGACGGGTCGGGCGCGTAGAAGAACCCGTCGCCGGAGACCGCCTGGGTGATGCCGATATTGGTCACGCCGGGCTGCACGCGGGCAAAGCGGTCGGCGTAGTTGACGTCGAGGATGCGGTTCATCCGCATCATGCCGACCACGACGGCGTCCGCCATCGGCAGCGCCCCGCCCGAGAGCGACGTGCCGGCGCCGCGCGGGACGACCCGCACGCCCTCGCGATGCAGGAACGCCAGCACGGCGGCCACCTGCTCGGTGCTCTCCGGCAGCGCGACCGCCAGCGGCACCTGCCGGTACGCGGCCAGGCCATCGGTTTCGTAGGGTTTGAGCCGCAGCGGCTCGGCGATCACGCCCGAGGCGGGGAGCAGGGCGCGCAGGCCCGCGACGATGGCGCCGCGACGCGCCAGCACATCCTGCTTTGGTTCCGGTTGTGCGATCATCGCTTCCCCTCCGATGAGGGGAATGTGCTACCGCCAAGGGCCGCCCGCAAGCAGCGCGTCGGCCGGGCCATTGGGGATCATGCCCAATGGCGACAGGATCAGCCCTGGCGGGCCTTCATCCGGGGGTTCTTCTTGTTGATCACGTAGACCCGACCGTGGCGGCGGACGACGCGGCAGTTCTTGTCGCGGGTCTTCGCCGATTTCAGGCTGTTGCGGACTTTCATCTGGGTGGCCTTGCGGTCGCGGAAATGGATGGAGGCGGGCAACTAAGCCGCGTCGCCGGCGCTGTCAAGGTTGCCGTGCCGACAGGCTGCCGAGTCTCCCGATTGTCGCGATGTCGCGCTTGACGAGGCGGCGGGAACCAATCTAGAACATCGCTGGGTTGCCGATTTGTTCCAAAACTTAGCCGCCGGCCATACGGAGACATCCGCGATGCTGACCCGCAAGCAGCACGAGCTGCTGACCTTCATCGACAAGCATCTGAAAAGCACGGGCTTTTCACCCAGCTTCGAGGAGATGAAGGAGGCGCTGCAACTGAAGTCCAAATCCGGCATCCACCGCCTGATCTCGGCCCTGGAGGAGCGGGGGTTCCTGCGCCGCCGGCATCACCGGGCGCGGGCGCTGGAAGTGGTGCGGCTGCCCGACGACGTCTCCGCCCGCCTGCCGGTCGCCGAAGCCAGGGCCGACAGCGGCGGCGGTGGCGGCGCCAGTTTCTCGCCCAACGTGATCCGGGGCGACTTCACCGCGCGCCTCCCTGGCGTCCGGTCGGCGGCCGAGGTCGGGGCGATCCAGTTGCCGCTGTATGGGCGGATCGCCGCCGGCCTGCCGATCGAGGCGATCCGTGAGGCGGCGACCCAGATCGAGGTACCGCTCGCGCTGCTTGGCAGCGGCGAGCACTACGCGCTGGAGGTTGCCGGCGATTCGATGATCGATGCCGGCATCCTGGACGGCGACACGGTGATCATCCGGCGCGGCGAGACGGCGGAAAACGGGCAGATCGTCGTGGCGCTGGTGGACGAAAACGAAGTCACCCTCAAGCGCCTGCGCCGGCGTGGCAATTCAATCGCACTCGAACCGGCGAACCGGGCCTACGAGACCCGCATCCTTCCCAATGATCGCGTGAAGGTACAAGGAATTTTAATCGCGCTGCTCCGACAATACTGATCGGCAAGGGTCGCGTCGTTGCTCGGACGCGGCCACTGATCCCCAGGGGGGTTTAGAGTGCTGATCAATCTGAGCTACGATAGCAGTGCCGCGCTCGCGCCGAGCGCCTTCAAGACCGCGATGGCGGCCGCCGCCCAATATATCGACAGCCTGATCCTCAACCCGATCACCGTGACCATCCAGGTCGGCTATGGCGAGGCCGGCGGCGAAGCCTTGGGCAGCGGCGTCCTCGGCGAGAGCGACGACAATACCGACACGCAGACCTATGCGCAGGTGGTCAAGGAACTGACGGCGGCGGCAACCAGCGCCAACGCCAAGGCGGCGGTCGCCAATCTGCCGGCGAAGGACCCGACGGACGGTGCCGGTATCCAGGTCTCCTATGCGCAGGAAGAGGCCTGGGGCGTCTATGCCGCGACCGCGAACCTGACGGCGGGCTCGGTCGGTTTTGCCGAGAACAATGTCGACGACGTCTCGTTCTACTACGGGACGACCGGCAAGCCGGCGGCGGGCCAATACGATTTCCTCGGCGTGGCCGAGCATGAACTGACCCACGCGCTCGGGCGGATTTCCAATCTCGACACGCCGTTCGAATACACGGACGGCAGCATGTCCGTGCTTGACCTCTATCAGTATGCCTCACCCGGCGTGCTGCAAAGCGTCAACGGACTTGCGGAAACCTCGTATTTCTCGATCAACGGCGGCGTCACCAATCTCGGCACGTTCGACGACAGTTCGGACGCCGCCGACTGGGCCGACGGGCACGCGGCCGACTCGTTCGATGCTTACAGCGACGAGGGCGTGATCGACCCGGTCAGCACGACCGATATGACCGAGATGAACGTGCTGGGCTTCAATGTCGCGTGCTTCGCCACCGGCACCCGGATCGCGACGCTGCGCGGCGAGGTGGGCGTCGAAACGCTGCGGGCGGGCGAGGACGTTGCCGTGACGGCGGGCGGGCGGCAGGCGCGCATCGTCTGGGTCGGCTGGCGCCGCGTGGCGGTCACCCTCCATCCGAGTCCGCGAGAGGTCATGCCGGTACGCGTGCGAGCCGGCGCGGCAGGCCCGGGCAAGCCGGCCCGCGATCTTCTGCTCTCCCCCGACCACGCGGTGTTCGTTGCGGGCGCGCTGATCCCGGTGCGCTACCTCGTGAACGGCGCGACGATCCTGCGGGAGCCGGTGGAGCATGTCACGTACTGGCATGTCGAACTCGACCGGCACGATCTGCTGCTCGCCGAGTCTCTGCCCTGCGAAAGTTATCTGGACACCGGCAACCGCGCCGCGTTCGCCAATGGCGGCAAGGTTGTTCGGCTTCGTGCGGATTTCGTGCGACGCCCGTGGGGCAAGGCGGCATAGCTCATGCCAGCACGGCATCGCGCTCGGAGACGACGGCGGCGATGTCGGCCGGCCAGGTGAAGCGGAACACGCAGCCCTGCCTGCCGTCGGACTCCAACGTCACCGTGCCGTTCACCGACTCGACCGTCTTCTTGATGATGGCAAGGCCCATGCCGCTGCCTTCGACGTCGTCGCGCGATTTCAGCGTCTGGAACATGCCGAACACGCGGCGGTGATGCTCCGGAGCGATGCCCGGCCCGTCGTCCCTGACGGTGAATTCGAAGCCGCTGTCGGTCGCTTCGGCGGTGATGCCGATGCAGCCGTGCGGCTTGTCGTGATGCTTGATCGCGTTGCCGATCAGGTTGCGGAACACCAGTTCCAGCGGCGCCTTGCGGGTGCGCAGGGTCGGCAGAGTGGCGCCGAGTTGCAGCCGGATCGCCTTGCGGGTCGCCACAAGATCAAAGATATCGGTGATCAGCGCGCGCGTATCGACGGTGACGATCTCGCCGTCCGATCGCCCGGCGCGCGAATAGGCCAGCAGATCGTCGAGCAGCCGGCCCATCCGGTCGATGCGGTTCTGCATGAGGTGCAGATTTTCGCGCGTCTCGGCCGTGAGAGAGTCGTGCAAATCCGCCGCGATCCAGCCGGCGATCTGGTGGATGCCACGCAGCGGCGATTTCAGATCGTGCGAGGCGACGTAGGCAAAGTTTTCCAGATCGGCATTGCTGCGGCGAAGTTCGTTGACGAGGCGATTGAGGCGGATTTCCGCCTGCTTGCGCTCGGTGATGTCGAAATTGACCCCGTACAGGTGGACGGCTTTGCCGCTGCCGTCGCGCGAGATCGAGGCGGTGGCCTTCAGGTGGCGGATCTGTCCGTCGGGGTGAACGACGCGGAACTCGGTGTCGTATGGTTTTCCACCTTCGAGCGCGATGAACCCCTCTTCCTCGGCTCTGACCCGATCGTCCGGGTGCAGGGTGCTGGCCCATATCGCATAAGACGGAGCCCCGTCCGACGGGCTGCGGCCATACAGCCGGAACATCCAGTCGTCCCACGTGAGCACGTCGACCCTGATATCCCAGTGCCAGAAACCGATGCCGGCCGCATCGGCGGCGATGGCGAAGCGCCGGTTCGCCCGCTTCAATCCCTCCGCCATCTGCTTGCGCTCGGTGATATCGACATTGATGCCGAGCATGTGCGTGGCACTTCCGTCCGCATCGCGCAGGACGGTTGCCGATGCCAGGATGTCGCGGACGTTGCCGTCGGGATGGACGACCCGGAATTCCGAATTGTACCGGCCGATCAATCCGTCGATCGCTGCCCGGCTCTCGCGCTCCGACTGCGCCCGGTCGTCGGGATGCAGATTGCTGGCCCAGACTTCGTAGGGCAGCACGCCGTCCGACCGGGCGCGGCCATACAGGCGGAACATCCAGTCGTCCCATGTGAGGGTGTTTGCCTTGATGTCCCAGTCGAAGAAACCGATGCCGGCGGCGTCGGCGGCGATGGCGAACCGCTCGCTGGCGTGCCGCAGTTCCTCCTCGATCCGCTTGCGCTCGGTGATGTCGAAGTTGACGCCGAACATATCCAGCGGCGTGCCGTCCCTATCGCGGATCACGGTCGCCGCGACCCGTAGATGCCGCACCCCGCCGTCCTTCAGAATGATGCGGAACTCATGCGCGTACGACGATGCGCGGCCTTGCAGAATATCCTGGACGAGCTGGTCGCTGCCCGCGCGATCGTCCGGGTGAAGGCTGTCGCGCCATAGCGCCATCGGGTCCTCGACTTCGGCGCGGGCGCGCTCATAGAGCCGGTACATCCGATCGTCCCAGGTGACAGCGCCATTCGGGATGTTCCACTCCCAGAAACCCATGCCCGCGGCGTCGGACGCGATGGCGAAGCGCCGGTTGGCGCGGATCAACTCGGTTTCGTTCCGCTTCTGCTCGGTGATGTCGAAGTTTACGCCAAAGAGCTGGGCAGGGGTTCCGTCCGCGTCGAGCTTCGCGGTGCCGGCCGCCTTGATGTGGCGGATCTCGCCGTCAGGGCGGACGATGCGGAATTCCATGTCGAATCCGGGCGTCTTGCCGCTGATGGCGTCGCGAAGCGTCTGCTCGCTGCGCGCGAGGTCCTCGGGGTGCAGGCTGCCGACCCAAATCTCGAACGGCGTCAGCGTGTCCGACCGGCTGCGGCCGTACAGGCGGTACATCCAGTCGTCCCAGGTGACGTGATCGGCCTTGATGTCGCGGTGCCAGAAGCCGAGGCCGGCGGCCTTCGCGGCCACCGCGAATCGCTCGTTCGCCTCCTCCAGTTCGGTCTGAATCCGCTTGCGGTCGGTGATGTCCCGGCCGACCGAATGAATGGCGGTCACCCGGCCTTCGCTGTCCGTCAGCGGCGAGATGATCCAGGCGAACCATCGCTGCGCGCCGTCCGGCGAGCGCAGAACGATCTCGTGCGAGATGGTCTCGCGCGTCGTTGCCACCCTGCGGACCCGCTCGCGCGATCCCTCGTGTTCCCGCTCCGGGAGATGGTCGTAGACGCTGGTTCCCACCATCGCGTCGGGGCAGCGGCCGAACTGCCGGGCGAAGCTGTGGTTCGCGTAGGTGATCACACCGTCGATGTCGACGACCGCGACCAGCTCGCTGTGATCGTCCACGAGTCTCTTGAAGCGGTCTTCGCTGGCGGCTAGCCGGCGCTGGGCCTGCTTGCGCGGCGTGATGTCGAACATGACCGCGCTGGAGCGCACCGGCTGACCGACGGCATCGCGTTCCACGATCGCTGACACCAGCACGTCGATGACGCGCCCGTCCTTGCGGACCATCTCGCATTCGACGTTCTCGGCATGGCCGGTGCGGAAGAATTCGGGGGCGATGCGGCTGACGATCTCATCGCGCGACCGGGGCGTCATGAAATCCCACGGCGGGCGGCCGAGAACCTCGTCGCGCTCGTACCCGAGTGCGGCGAGCCAGGCGTCGCTGACACTGATCAGGCACCCGTCGGCGTCGATGGAGTGCAGCATCGCGGGTGTGGTTTCGAACATCCGGTCGGCGCGCTGTTCATCGCTCTCCCGCGCCGCCTGTTCCAGCGCCTTGCGGGCGGTGATGTCGGTCAGGATCGACACGAACCGCGCGACGCGGCCGTCCGGGCCGGGGAGCGGGGCGATCATGCAATCGACCCAGAACAGTGTGCCGTTCCTGGCGCGGTTGCGGATGTCGCCGCGCCAGGACTGCCCGGCCAGAATCCGGCGCCACATTTCGGCGAAGAAGCTTTTCGGGTGATGGCCGGAATTGACGAGCCGGTGCGTCGCGCCGAGCAGGGCGGCGCGGTCGTAGCCGGTGAGCGCACAGAAGGCGTCGTTGGCCTCGATGATCGTGCCGGAGGCATCGGTGACGCACACGACGCATTGCACCCGCAGGGCGTCCAGCAAGGCGCTTGCGTGGTCGCCGGGGAACGTGCCCGAGGCAGTCGCAACCGTCGATCCGGCCGGCGGGTTCATCCTGCTGCCCACGCTGCTTCGCGCTATCGCCGTCTTCGTCCACGTCAGGCCGTGCGGCCGGAGCATGGCAAGACTGAATGCGGCAAACGCGGAACGGATCTTAGGGCCGCAGCGGCGAACGAAAGATTAAGCCGTCTTTCGCCAGTTGAAACGGCTGCGCCCAGCGCCCCGGTGGGGCGAATTATTGTTACGATAGTGGAACGATATGGCCGTGCTTCGTCACAGGCTCCGGGCGGGCTTTTTTTGGAGGGATGTGGACCCGGTGCGGCGGGAGCGGTGGCCGGGCGGCGGCGCGGACGTGCTGCCACGATGGGCGCAGCCGCTGCGGCGGACTGGGTGCTTGGGGTGCGACGGATTGTCGCTCCGCCGGCTCAGGGGCGGGCGGAGGCCGGGGAAGCCGGGGCCTGGCCGGGAGCGGCCCGGAGAGCCACGGGGGCTCCGGCTCCGGTTCTCGGATCTGCGGCGGCTTTGGCGGCTTTGGCGGCGGGGTCCGGCCGGAGGTTTCCGGAGGCTCGTCTGGCCAGGGCGAGGGTTCGGGCTCCCGGTAGGTCCCGTTCTGGACCGCCTCGGCGATCCGGGAGATCGCCTCCAGGATCGGGAGGAGGAAGTCCTCGACCGGATCTTCCGCTTGCTGGGTGGCTCTGCGCCCGAAAAACCGCCCGGCCAGCCGCCGCCAGAAGCCCTGGCGGAACAGGCCGATCAGTGCGGCGATGACGGGGAGCGGGGTGGGAGGCGGCATGGGGGTTATGTAGCGCAACGGGCGCCTCTTGTCAAGAGAAACTAACGTTTCGCTTAACCTAAAGCCGTCGTGCGCGGGGATCGGGGCATTGCGACGGCGGGCCGACGGCCGGTGGGTCCTAATATAATCGAAAATCTCCCTCACCGCCCCTGGGCTACGGGATTCACAGATCTCGCTTGTGTCCGTTTCGCGCGGAAATCAGCCGCAACGTCCCCTCTCCGCCCGCGCTTGCGGGGGGAGAGGGTCAGGGAGAGGTGGGGGGTCGGGCCGCTACCCTGTCGCAAACTTGCAGCGCCACTCGACAACTTCGGAGTTTCCCCCACCTCACCCTGACCCTCTCCGCCCCCAGGGGCGGAGAGGGGATGCTGCGGCGGATTCCCGCAAGAACTTCGCACCAATCGGATGTGTGAATGCCGTAGCCGCCCCTGCGGGCGGAGAGGGTGAGGGTGAGGAAAACTCCGAAGTTGGTGATTGGCGCTACAAGTTTCCGGCATGGCAGCGGCCCGACCGCCAACCTCTCCATGCCCTCTCCCCCCGCGAAGGGCGGGCGGAGAGGGTAAGAGGGACCTTATGTTAGCGCCAATGAGTCAGCCCGCCCTTATCGTATCGGCGGTCCGCCATCAGGCGGCCAGCACGGCCCGGCGCCGTTCGGCGACTTGCGTGTGCATGGCCTTCTGCAACTTCTCGAACGCGCGCACCTCGATCTGGCGCACCCGCTCCCGCGAGATGTTGTATTGCTGGGAGAGGTCCTCCAGCGTCGTCGGCTCGTCCTTGAGCCGCCGTTCGATCAGGATGTGCCGTTCGCGCTCGTTCAGCGTCTTCAGCGCGTTGGCGAGCAGGGCCTTGCGGCCGCTCATCTCCTCCTGATCGGCGATGGCGGTTTCCTGGCTGTCCGACTCGTCGACCAGCCAATCCTGCCACTCGCCTTCGCTGTCCATCCGCACCGGCGCGTTCAGGCTGTGGTCGGGCGCCGACAGGCGGCGGTTCATGCTGACCACGTCCTGCTCGGGCACGTCGAGCGCGTGGGCGATCTTGGCCACCTGCTCGGGTTGCAGGTCACCATCCTCGATCGCCTGCATCTGGCCCTTCAGCCGGCGCAGGTTGAAGAACAGCTTCTTCTGGGCGGCGGTGGTGCCCATTTTGACCAGCGACCAGCTATGCAGGATGTATTCCTGGATCGCCGCGCGTATCCACCACATGGCATAGGTCGCGAGGCGGAAGCCGCGATCCGGGTCGAACCGCTTGACCGCCTGCATCATGCCGACATTGCCTTCGCTGATCAGCTCGCCGACCGGCAGGCCGTAGCCGCGATAGCCCATCGCGATTTTGGCAACGAGGCGCAAATGTGACGTGACAAGCTTGTGGGCAGCCTCCATATCCTGGTGGTCGCGCCACCGGCGCGACAGCGCCAGTTCCTCCTCCGGCGCGAGCATCGGGAATTTGCGAATCTCCTGGAGATACCGCGTCAGGTTGCCTTCGGGGGCGATGTTAAGGACGGTAGAGGCCATCTTTGGGCTCCTTTCGTCTGTGCGGGGGACGCGATGCCCGTAGCGGCGCATGCGCTTGCCCGGATGCGTCACAGGCCCGAACGGGCCGGCGCGAGTGCGGGGTCGGGACGTCGTGTCAGCCTTCTGTCGGCCCCAATCAGGCAGCCAACGGTCGGCCCGTCCTGTGGCGAGCGGCACTCGGCGCCCGCCAAACCGTGAATTGGTATACCCCGCCACCCGGCAGGCGGTCAATAATCCGGACTGATTAAGTCGGGATTAACTATTCGCCATGTCGAGCTGCCGAATCAGGCCCTGCATGTCGTCGGGGGGTGCCGTCTCGAACGCGAGGGGGCGGCCGGTGCGGGGGTGGGAAAAGCCCAGTCTGGCGGCATGTAGCGCCTGCCGGGGGAAGTCCAGCAGCGACCGCCGCAGCCCGTCCGGCAGCGCCCGGCTGGCGGCCGGAACGCGGCGCAGATACACCGGATCGCCGACGATCGGGTGGCCGTTGCTGGCCAGATGCACGCGGATTTGATGCGTCCGGCCGGTTGCAAGGTGACATTCCACGAGCGCCACGGCCGAGTCGCGATGCGCCAGCGTGCGGTAGCGGGTGAGCGCCGGCTTGCCGCCGCGCGCGACGATCGCCATGCGCTTGCGTTCGCGCGGGTCGCGGCCGATCGCGCCCTCGATCTCCCCCTGGGTCGGGTTCGGCAGGCCCCAGGCGAGGGCGAGATACGCACGGTCGAGGTCGCGGGCGGCGAAGGCGGCGGACAGGGCGGCGAGCGCCAGTTCGGTCTTGGCGACCACCATGACGCCCGACGTGTCCTTGTCGAGCCGATGCACGATGCCGGGCCGGCGCTCGCCGCCGATGCCGGGCAGGTCGTCGCCGCAATGCGCGAGCAGCGCGTTGACCAGCGTGCCGTCCTGGTTGCCGGGCGCGGGGTGGACGACCAGCCCGGCCGGCTTGTCGAGCACCAGCAGGTCGCGGTCCTCATACAGGATCGGGAAGGCGATGCGCTGCGGCAGCGGCACGGCGGCGACGGTCGCGGGCAGCGCGACCACATAGCTCGCGCCGGCCCGCACCGGCTCCGCCGGCTCGCGCAGGACGGTCCCGTCCCGGCTGACGCGGCCTTCCTCGATCAGCGTCTTCAGCCGGGAGCGGGACAGGCTGCCGATGTGGCCGGCCAGAAACCGGTCGGTGCGTTCGCCGGCCGCCTCGGGCGGGGCGAGAACGCCATGGACGGTTGCGCCTTCCGGGGTTTCGTCGGACATGGCCCTGCGTAGCCCGAAGCGGCGGGCGAGGGGAGGGCGCGGATGCGGGCGTTGCAGGCGGCGGTGATCGTGATGGGTGTCCTGATCGTGGCCGGCGTTGCCACCATCGTGGTCACAATCGTCACCCGCCTCGGCGGCGGGGGCACCGGCGGCGCGGTGGCCCAGGCGCTGCTGGACGAGCCGGCCGGGACGCGGATCGCCGGCCTTTCGGTCGCGGTGGACCGGCTGGCGGTGCAGTTGCAGGGCGGCGGCGCCGACCGGGTGGTGGTGCTCGAAACCCGGACCGGCCATGTGATCGCGCGGATCGGGCTGGCGCGGTAGCGGCCGGCGTCTTGATGTCGCCTGGGCGTTGCCCTAGAAGGCGGTCGGTCGCTTGTCCCGTTCGTCTAGAGGCCCAGGACACCGCCCTCTCACGGCGGTAACACGAGTTCGAATCTCGTACGGGATACCAATGCGCAGCCGGTCAGCTTGCGAGCGGGAAGCACGCCTGCACCGTCAGACTTGGCGCCGAGAAGTACGACGCGAAATACAGCATCGTGTAGCTGAGCCGCACCGAGACGACGCTGTTCGATGTGCCGCAGCCCAGCGATGTGCCCGTCCCCGTGGTCGCCACCGCGGTCGCGCCATGCACGCCGCGCAGCGCCGCCGCCGAGACGGCGTAGTTCTGCGTCGCGGTCGGCGAGGTGGCGACACTCGAGCACGAGGATGAATTGATCGCGGCGCAGCGGGCGGCGTCGATCGCGGCGCCCTGCAACGCCTGCCATGTCCAGTACATCAGGCCGCCCTGGAGGATGCCGAGGATGAACAGCATCAGCGCCGTCGCGGTCAGCGCGAACTCGGTCAGCGTTCCGCCCTTCCGGTCGCGGCGAAATCCGAGCAGGGACCGCGCTGTCATTGCAGCCGCACCGTGATGGTTTGCTTGATCGGGTTGATCCCGGCGAAGAACACCGTGTTGATCGAGAACATCGGCGTGTAGGTCAGCGACCCGTTGATCGACACGTACTTGCCGCCGGTCGAGCCCGATGCGTCGCTGCAACTGGAGCCGCATGTGGTTCCCTGCGAGGTATAGGTCGGCGGCGAACCGTTCACGCAATAGCAGTTGGTGCTGACGCCATCGGCGGAGGCGCCGTTGTAGTAGACCGTGACCGTGGCGGTGGCGTTCTTCAGATTCGTGCTGATGATGCTGTTGACGAACGTCTGCACGTCCGTGTCCAGCGTCGACCCGGATTCTGTCTGCCCCTGGGTGAACGCATACTCGGCACCGGCGGACAGGGCCGACGACATCTGCAACTGATCATGATAAGCCATGCTGAAATCGGCGACGCCGAGGAACAGCATGACCAGCACCGGCATCAGCAGCGCGAACTCGATCGCCGCGACGCCGGCGTTGCGGTTCCTGCGGGCGGAGCCTGCCAGGCGCATTCTCATGATCGCCTACTGGACAAGCGTGACGCTGTTCGCGCCGGTGTTTTCGACACCTGTGCAGTTCGTCGAAATGCTGCCGCTGCCCGTGAACGAAATGCTGCCGACGTCCACAACCATGCAGCTCCCGTTGCCGGTGATCGCGCCCGCGCCCGCGAACGCCATCGCCGAGTTCGGCAAGTAGACCGCCCCATTGATAATGGCGTTCGTGGCGCCGTCCGTGATCGCAGATGCCGCCGACGAACTGCTCGCGAGCACGATGCTCGGCGCCGAGCCATAGGTCGCGGTGGTGATGGTCGAGGGCGCGGTCAGATTGATCCCGCTGTAGCCCTGGCCGAGGTTGATCGCGCCGGAGGCGATCAACTGCACGTTCGTCCCCACCAGGCAGCATCCGCCGGCGGACGCGGCGTTGAGATAGCCGTTGATCGTCCACAGGCCGGACCCGAAATACACGCTGCCGGTCAGCAGCACGTTGCCGTTGATGTCGAAATTCGTGAAGTTGCCCGTCGTCAGCGTGCTGCCGCCGCCCGTGCTGATGGCGTAGTTGAAGCACGACGACCCGTTGTACTGCTTGTAGTTGACGCGAAACAGCGAGGCGCTGTTGAGGGCGTTGCCAAACGTCAGCTTGCTGCCGCCGGCAACGTTGATGCCGCAAGCGATGTTGAAGCTGCCGTTGCCGAAGGTCACGTTCATCGCGCCGCCGAGATCGATCCCGGCCATGGTGCCGCCACTGACGCCGCTGTTGATGACGTACGTGCCGTCGGGGAAGGTCACGGTACCGCCGTTCGCCAGTTCCAACCCGCCATGCACGGTGAAGGTGCTCGTGCCCGTGCCGTTGTTGTTGGTGAAGATCATCGGGTAGGTGCCGTTGCTGGCAATCCCGCCGCTCAGATTGTACGTCGCGGGCCCGTTGACCGTCAGCGACGTGCCGCCGCTGGTCGAAATGGCCGCACCGTTGCCGCCGCCCCAGACATCGAACACCACCGGGCTGTTGGCGTTCGAGCCGCAGATCGCGGAGTCCGTGGTCACGTTGATCGTGACCTGCGCGGAGCCGAAGATGCTGATGCCGTTGTTGATCTTGTAAGTGCCCGGGCAGAAATTCAGGGTCACGTTGCTTCCGCCGGTCAGCGACAGGCCGCCGCTGATGTCCGTCTCCGCCCCGCCGGTGAAGTTCAGCGTCGTGCAGGCGGGATAATAGGTGGTGGAGATCGTGCTGTAGCTGACCGAGGACGGCAGCGTGAGGGTGCTGGAACTGGACGTGCAGGTGGCCGAGGTGCCGCCGCTGGGCGTGCTGATGGACGTGTCGTAGATTGGCGCGGGCTGGCTGGCGACGGTGGTGAGCCGGCTGAACAGCGACTGGCCGGCGGACGCATAGGGATCGACCGGCGGCGAGGTCACGTTCGGGAAAATCTGGCCGGTGGCGGGGCTTGTCGTCACGCTGGCGCCGACCACGCCGATGCTGCCGTCGGCGGAGAAGGCCTGGGCCGTCAGATGGGTGCCGACGATCGCGTTGATGCTGCCGCCGGTCTCGACCGAACAACTGGTGGCGCTGACGCTGCCGGCCCCTTGCGCGGAGATGCCGGTGCCGTTCAGCGCCAGGATGCAGGGCTGCGCCACATGCATCTCGGCGTAGGCGGTGGCGCTGACATTGACGCTCATCGTGGCGATCGTGCTCGTCCCGCCGAACGGGCTCATCGACACCGGAGCGGTGACGGTGACCATGGCCGCCTGGTTGCCGTCCCCGTTCGGCGCCGCGACGATCTGAGTGTTGACATTGGTCACGCTCGCCCAGTTCGCGGCTGCCAGGCTGCTCGCCGCCGTCTGGGCGGTGCTGCTGCTGTTGCTGTTCTGCGTGTAGGCGTAGGCGGCGGCGATGGCGGACTGGTCGGCGACACGCTGGGCGGTGGATTTGGCGAGGTAGAGCTTGGCGAGATCGAGTGCCAGCGCGCCGACGCCGATCAGCAGGAAGATGCTGAGGCCGGCGAGCAGCGTGATATTGCCCCGCTGGTCGCGGCCGAACCGACGCGGAGCGCCAGCGCGCGACCGGGCCAACCCTCTCGCGGGGGCCGACAGGCGTGAGCCGGCCCTCCCGATGCCATCGGGGGCGCCGCGCCGGTGATCGTGCATCGGTGCAACCTCTTCATCGCCAGCAAAAAAATCAGCCACTTGCCCCGGCCCGTCCCGATTGTGTTTCAGGCGGCAACGGATGCAGTTTGTAGCGAGAGGAGTTATAAAAAAGTGTTAATTCGATTGTTTTTGAGATGCAGGATGCGGCGAATTGGCGCCTGGCCGCTCATTCCAGATAGGGGAAACAGGCGACTGCGCTGAGGGCCGGCGAGAGATTGAACATGAAGACGGGGCCGAACGTGTAGGTCAGTTTGACATACACGGCCGTAAACGTCGCACCGGTGGTCGTGCCGCAGATGCCGGCGGTGGCGTTGACCGTCAGGGTGTTCGCGCTCGCGGTGACGCCGGTCACGCCGCGCGCCTGGGCGGCGCCGACCGCATAGGTCTGCGTTGCCGTCTTCGAAGTCTTGATGTTCAGGCACGATGGGGCATCGATCGCGGCACACCGCGCCGCGTCGATCGCGGCACCCTGCATGGCCTGCCAGGTCCACAGCATCTGGCCGCCCTGGATGACGAAGAACAGGGCGAAAAACAGTGCGGACGCGCACAGCGCGAACTCGACCATCGTCGAGCCGGAGCGGTTCTGCCGCAACCGTCGTGCGCGTGCGATCATCAGTCGAGCCTGACGGTCACGCTCTGGCTCAGGGGGTTCGGAATCACCATCGCGGCGAACGACAGGATCGGCGTGTAGGTGAAGGACGCGGTGATGGTGAGCCAGACGCCCGCCGTCGAGTTGTCCGCGCAGATCGACCCGCAAGTCGCGCTGGCCGCCCAGACATTGAGGCAGTAGCAGGTCGGGCTCCCCATCTTCATCGTTGTCGCGTCCAGGGCGTCGTTGAGCGTGACGGTGACCTGCGCGCCGGGCAGGCTCGCGTTCGCCATCGCGCCGGTGACCAGGGCGGTGACGTTGGTGACCAATGTGCCGGACTCCATGGTCGCGTTCTGGCCCTGCTTGAACGCGTACTGGGCGCCGGCATTGATCACCGCCGTCAACTGCAACTGGTCTTCATACGCGAAGCTGAGATCGGTGATCCCGAGTATCATCGGCACCAGAACCGGCATCACCAGCGCAAGCTCCATCGCCGCCGTGCCGGACCTGGCGTGCTTGCGCGCGCGCTGGAGATGGGGGAAGGCCCGCATCTACTGCGCCATGTTGAAGCTGCCGGCGTAGTTGTAGGTGCCGAGGTTGTTGCAGGTGCTCGTGATCCCGTTGGCCGAATTGGACGTGATGCTCGACGCGATGATGATGAGGCAGGTGGCCGCCTCGCCCAGAGTACCACCACCGTTGAGATCCAGTGCCGAGTGGGGAACATAGATCGTGCCGGTGACAACGGTGTGGGTCGCACCGGAGGTGAGGGTGGTGGCAGCCGTCGTGTCGCTCGCGAGCACGAGCGAATCGATGTTGCCGAGAGTGGGAGTGTTGACGCCGGCGGGCGAGGTCAGGTCGATTGAATTGAAGCCGGCCCCAAAGCAGAACGCGCCGTTGGTAATGATCGACACGCCGCTGCCCGTGATGGTCCCGCCGCCGCTGGCGGGACACGCGTTCAGCCCGGTATCGGCTGTCGCCGCACCCGTCGTGCTGCTGATGTTGGCATTGATCGTATAGATCCCGGCACCAAGCGTGACGCTGCCGGAAAGCGATACGGGGCCGTTGATATCGACATTGGTGAAGCTGCCGATCGTCAGCGCGCTGCCGCCGCCAACAGTGATGGCATCGCCGTTGCCAGCAGCGGAAACTATCTGGAACACCGGGTTTGCACCGGCGGCGCTGCCGAACGTCATGTGCGCCCCTGGCCCGAGATAGATGCCGCCCACGATCTCGAAGCTGCCGTTGCCGAACGTCACGGCATATGATGGTGAGCAGATCCCCACGCTGTACCCGCAGGCACCCGTCGACGCGCTCGCACTGTCGATGTTGTAGGTGCCGTTTGGGAACACGGCGGAACCGTTCGCAATGGAGATTCCGCCCTTGACGTTGAACGTGCTGGTCGAGCCGGCGGTATTGGTGAAGGTCATCGCTTTGGACGCACCGTTCAATATGCCACCCATCACGTTGAACGTTCCGCTGCCGTTGACGGTCAGCGATCCGTTCGTCACGTCGATGCCATACCAGAGGTCGAAAATGAACGAACCCGATGTGTTGCTGCCGCAGATCGCGGCGCTGGTGGTCAGGTTGATCGTGACCGCCCCGCTGCCGCCGACATAGATGCTCGGCTGGGTCGTGCTGCCGACGATCTTGTAGGTGCCAGGACAGAAGTTCACCGTGACGGCATAGCCATTCAGGATCAGACCGCCGGTGATGCTGGTGGTCGTCGTGGTACTGCCCGTGAAATTGATCGTGGTACAGGACGGCGAGTACGTGGTGCTGACGGCGCCATACGTGGCGGCCTTCAGTGTCAGCGTGCCAGAGCAGGGCTTGGCGGTGCCACCCGTGGGCGCGGTGCCGATCGAAGGAAAGATTGGAGCGTTGTTCGACAGATTGGCGACGGTCGGCAGACGGTTGAAGACCGGGCTGACGGAATACTGGAGAGGGTTGTAGGGGTCCTTCGGGGCTGCCTGGTCCGTGTACTCCGTGCCGGTGATCGTCGCCGAGCCTACCTTCGAAATGTTGCCGACGGCGTAGAGGGCAGGGGCGTTGATCGTTCCCCCGCCTGCGCCCTGGGTGGCGCTACCTGCGGTGATGGCGCCGTCGGACGAAATGGCGCAGCCGGTCGCGGTGAGCGTCGAGCCGGTGTCTATCAGGATTCCGTTCGGGCCGAGGGCGGTCACGCAGTTGGTGGGCTGGCTCAGCACCTCGATCCAGCTCGATGCGCTGGCGTTGACGGTTGTGACCAGCGGCAGTTCGAGTTGGAAAAACGTGTTCAGCGTGACCGGCATCTGCACGGAAGCGACCAGGGTGGTATTGCCGTCGTTCCGCGGCGACGTTCCATATGCGATCGTGACCGCGCCGGCCGGTGCGCCGTTCGCGAGGGCGATGCTGGTGGCCTGCGCCTGCGCGAGGGCCAGCAGTTCGGCGGCGCCGTTGCCGTCGCCCGCATAGGCCGAATAGGATTGCGTATAGGCAAAGCCGGCCGCAATTAGTGCCTGATCGGCGATGCGCTGCGCGGTCGATTTGGACACATACAGCGCGCCGAGTTCCAGCGCGACGCCCACCGCGACGAGCAGCGTCGTCATGCACAGCGCCGCCAGAACCACGATGGCGCCGCGCCGGTCGCTCCCCAGCCGGGCGAACCGGCGCCGGATTGCGCCGGGCCACGCCTTGCTCCGCACTGCCACTATCCCCTCCGCCACGGCGATTTTGCGCGTGCCGTTTACGGATAGGGTTGGGCGGCCGGAGCGTCAATCGTAAATTCTTAAGAATTGGATCAAATTTGAGCAGAAGTGAACGCCGCGCGCTACGCCGTCGTCCGCCCCTTCGAGACCGCCAGCACGCCGATGATGATCAGCCCGGTCAGCACGTAGCGGAGGCCGGCGCCGACGCCGAGGACGTTCAGCATCGTCACGATCAGATACAGGAACAGCGACGCGCTCCAGACCCCCGCGACGGTCGCCTGCCCGCCGGCGATCGCGGTGCCGCCGAGCACGACGACGGCAATCGACATCAGCAGGAAATCCTCGGCCATGTTCAGCGAGGCGCCGCCGGAATAGGCGGCCAGCAGCAGCCCGGCGACGGCGGCGAGCAGCGATGACAGGATGTAGACCGCCGCCATCGTGCGCGGGATCGCGACCCCCGCGAGATAGGCGGCGCGCGGGTTCTGCCCGATCGCCAGCACCGAGCGGCCGAAGCGGGAGCGGGCCAGCACGAACGCGACGCAGCCCGCCACGAGCAGAAACAGCAGCGCGATCACCGGGACGCCGAGCACGCGCGCGAGGCTGAACGACAGCAGCAGCGGCGCGGGCTTGGCCGTCGAGCCGCGCGAATAGGCGATCGTCATCGACTGCATCACGAACCCGGCCGCCAGCGTCGCGATCATCGGCGGGATGTTCAGGCCCCGGATCAGCACGACGTTGGCGATGCCGGCGCCGAGGCCGACGCCGAGCGCCACCAGCACGCCGAGGGCCAGATTCGCGTCCTGCGCGTGCATCACCCCCATCGCGAGGTAGCCGGCCAGCATCATCACCGACGGGATCGACAGGTCGATGTTGCCGGGACCGGCCGAGATCACCAGCATCTGGCCGATGCCGACGATCACGTAGAACGTCGCGAAGCCGAGCGCGGTGCTCAGTGTTTCCACGCCGCCGCGCCCTTCGACGCTCGCGACCGTCAGGCCCCAGACCAGCAGCGCCCCCGCCAGCGACCAGACCCACGGATTGGCGTCGAGCCAGCGCCGCGTCACGCCCGCCTCCGCTGCAACGCCCGCGTGCCGAGCACGACGATCAGGATGGCGCCCTGGACGCTGAGCTGCCAGTCGGTGGACACGTCCATGAACGACAGCAGCGAGCCGGTCAGCAGCATGATGAAGGCGCCGATCACCGCGCCGACCGGGGCGACGATGCCGCCGAAGAACTCGCCGCCGCCGACGATCACGGCGGCGATCGAGAGCAGCGTGTAGGGCGCGCCGAAATTGGCGTCGCCGGTGGTGTTGATGCCGGTCAGCAGCAGGCCGGCGATCATCCCGAACAGGCCGGCGAGGCCGTACAGCATCGCGCGCGCCACCAGCAGCGACCAGCCGGCGCGCTGCACGGCGAGCGGGGTCGAGCCGATGCCGCGCAGCACCACGCCGTAGGAGGAGCGCATGAACAGCCAGTGCCCCAGCAGCGCCAGCAGGACGGCAACCACGATCGGCAGCGGCACCAACGGCGGCTTGAGCCGCACCAGCGCGGACAGCCAGGCGGGCGAGGCGCCGCCCGGCGTCGGCAGCACCAGCAGCGCGAGGCCGAGCCAGACGAACGACGCGCCGAGCGTGACCACGATCGAGGGCAGCCGGCGGGCCTGGATGAACGCGCCCATGCCGGCATAGGCGGCGATGCACAGCGCCAGCAGCGCCACGCCGAGCACCGGCCGGTCCGCCAGCGTCAGCGCCGAGATGCTGTTGACCAGCCCGATATAGGTGCCGAGGCCGAGGTCGATGTCGCTGGCCGCGATCACGCACATCTGCGCCATCGCCGCGAACATCAGCGGCATCGAGAAGCCGAGCAGCAGCCGCATCCCGTTGTAGCTCATCGCGCGCGGCTGCAACGTGACGATCAGCGCCAGCATCGCCGCGAGCGCCAACGCCGGCAGCAGCACGCGGACCGGCACGCGCCATGGCCGTGGGGGCGGGCTCGCCTCCTCGGACGGGCGGGCGGAGGCGGCGACCTCACGCTGCATCGGCACGCACGCTGTCGTCTTCCTGGCCGAAGGAGGCGCGGAGCACGCGGTCCTCGGTGAGGTCGGCGCGCGCGATCTCTCCGGTGATGCCGCCGCGATAGAACACGTAGACGCGGTCGCAGTGCTGCAACTCCTGCGTCTCGGTCGTGTAGAGCAGCACGCAGCGCCCGGCCTCGGCCTCGGCCCGGATGGCGTCGAACAGTTCCTGCTTGGTGCCGACATCGACGCCGCGCATCGGGTCGTCGAGCAGCAGGATGTCGGCGCCGCCGGCGAAGGCGCGGGCGATCAGCGCCTTCTGCTGGTTGCCGCCGGACAGGCTGAGGATGCCGTTGCCGACGTCGGGCGTGCGGATTTTCACCCGCGCGCGCCAGTCCTCGGCGACGGCGGATTCCGCGCGCGGGCTGATGAAGCCGTTGCGCGACAGAAGGCGCAGCAGGCCGATCGTGATGTTGCGGCCGATCGACCAGAGCGGAAACACGCCCTCACGCGGGCGGTCGCCGCTGACATAGGCGACGCTGCCGGTGACGCGCGCCGCCGCGTCCGCGTGCCCGGCGGCGGCGAAGGCGCGCAGCAGGGTGTCGCGCTGGCCGTGCCCGTCGAGGCCGGCGAGCCCCACCACCTCGCCCGCCCGCGCCAGCAGCCGCGCGGCGCCGCCGGCCGGCGGGGCGATGTCGACGCGAAACGGCCGGTCCGTCGCCGCCGCGTGCGCCGCCTTGGCCAAGGGCGCCGCGAGCGCCATCACGCCCATCCGCTCGACGAGCTGCGCCTCGGTCAGGTCGGCGGAGGCGGCGCGCGCGACCACCTGGCCGTCGCGCATCACCACCACGCGGTCGGTGTGGTCCAGCACCTCGCGCAGCCGGTGCGAGATGAACACGCAGGAGATGCCGCGCCCGGCGGAGCGGCGGGTGAAGCGGAGCAACTGCTCGGCCGCGCGGGCGCCGAGCGAGGAGGTCGGCTCGTCGAGGATCACCAGCCGCACCGGCTGGTCGGTCACGGTGAAGGCGCGCGCGATCTCGACCATCTGCCGCTGCCCGATCGGCAGGTCGCCGACGACCGAATCGGTGTCGATGCCGTGGCCGGGGAAAATGTCGTCGAGCGCCTGACGGATCAGACCGCGCGCCCGGCGCGGCCAGCCGACGCCGGCGAGGCCGTGATGCAGGATGCGCAGATTCTCGAACACGCGCAGGTTGGGACACAGGGACAGTTCCTGGAACACGCAGCGGATGCCGAGCGCGTGCGCGTGCCGCACGTCGTAGCCGCCGGTGCGGTCCTGGCCGGCGACGGTGATGCGGCCGGCGTCCGGCGCGAGCGTGCCGATCAGCACCTGCATCAGCGTGCTCTTGCCGGCGCCGTTGTGGCCGACGACGGCGAGGACTTCGCCGGCACGGATCGCCAGATCCACGCCGGCGAGCGCCCGCACCGCGCCGAACCGCCTGGCGATGCCCTCGAGCACCACCAGGTCGGCGGTCTGGTCAGTCACGTCGCGGCGTCACATGTCGCCGAGCTTGGCGACCGGGGAGGGCGGCAGCGGTTTGCCGGCGGCGTTGGCGTCGATCACCTCGGCCGACCATGCCTGGGTGTAGACCGGCGTGGCGACGGCGCCGTCCGGCATCACCTTCAGCCACTGCTCGAGGTCCGCCTTCTCGATGCGCGGCAGCGGCAGGTAGATCGTGTTCGGGACCTTCTTGCCGGCGAGCACCTGCTGCGCCACCCAGAACGCGACCGAGGCGCAGCCGGGCGCGGAGGAGGCCGAGAACGTGTCGTAGTCGGGATTGGCCTTCAGCAGATCCGACCACAATTTCAGCTCGTCCTGGCGGTTGCCGAAAACGATGGTCGGCGTCGGCCGGCCGGCGGCCTTGAACGCCTGGTAGGTGCCCCAGCCGTCGCCGCCCTGGGTGACGATCACGTCGACCGGCGGCAGGCTCGGCAGCACGCTCGCGACTTCCTTCTGCGCGATCGTCTGGGTCCAGTTGCCGTACACCGAGCCGACCAGCTTGACGCCGGGCGCCGAGGCCAGCGTTTCGACGACGCCCTTGTGGATGTCGTCATCGACGGAGACGCCGGCGATGCCGCGCACTTCCAGCACGTTGCCCTTGCCGCCGAGCTTCTGGATGGCGAACGCGGCTTCCTGCTTGCCCATGCCGACATAATCGTAGGCGACCTTGTAGGCGCAGGGTGCGGTCGCCAGCCCGTCGAACACGACGACGACGATGTGCTGGTCGCAGGCTTCCTGGATCACGCCGTTCAGCGCGGTGGGCGAGGCGGCGTTGATCACGATCGCGTCCCAGCCCTCGACGATCAGGCTTTCGATCTGGTTGGCCTGCTCGGGCGCCGAGGCGTTGGCGTTGACGACCTTCGCCGCCTTGATCAGCTTGTCCTTGACCGCCTCCGAGGTGGCGCGGTCCCAGGTTTTCAGCATCTGCTGGCGCCAGGAATTGCCGGCGTAGGAGTTGCTGAGCGCGATCTTCTTGTCCGAGGTGTCGCCGGTGGCGACCCCGGTGGCGACCCCGGTGTCGGCGGCATGGGCGGCGGCAAGGCCGAACGCGGTCGCCAGTCCGAGCGTCGCGGCCAGCAGCATGGCACGAGTGTTCTGCATCATTCTCTCCCGCTTGTTCTGGCGCGCCCCGTTCCGAGGATATCGGGCCGCGCCGTTTTCGTTGGACGCCGCATCGTGGCGCGGGCCGCCTACCGGCGCAACCCCGCCCCGGCAGCGATCGGCCTATTTGTTATGTTAACGTAACGAAATGAATGTGCCAAGGCACCGGCTTTCTCAGGCCATTCTTTTTCGGGGTCGGCGGGACTTGCGGTGGTACAGGCTCGGGTCCAGCAGGTGCGGATTGATCGGCATGTCCCGCAGCCAGGCCGGCATGTCCGGG
>Ga0116226_10000027_pt1 | contig 95626 bp, 80 predicted proteins | sample S1TSphfallax_FD_89692 | JGI IMG/M metagenome (GOLD analysis project Ga0116226, IMG submission 89692) | Host-associated microbial communities from peat moss isolated from Minnesota, USA - S1T2_Fa - Sphagnum fallax MG | ecosystem: Host-associated > Plants > Peat moss > Unclassified | place: USA... | reverse complement strand
CCGGCCGATTCTGGCGCGACCTCAGACCGCGCTCTATCTCGGCGGCAAGTTCCTGCGGCGTCACCGCTTCAGCGCCGCGATCACGAGCCTGCTGCTGGTCGCGCTCGTGGCGACAGGAGTCCTCGCCGGCTGGCGTCAGCAGGAGGCGCTGCGCGAAGGCCGGCGCGCGCTGACCATGCAGTCTTTCATGTACCGGCTGTTCAAATTCGCCAACTCCAACACGGTGGGCAAACCCTCGTTTTCGGTGACCGAGTTTCTCGAACTCAGCCTGAGGCTGCTGCCCGAGTACATCAAAGATCCGGCAGACCTGCGCCAGGCGCAGCTCGGCATCGCAGAATCCTTGTACGAAAACGATGCCTACCCGCAGGCCCGCGAGGCCTTCGGCGTTGTGGCGAGAACGGCCCACGCCGCCAATGATACGGCCGCCGAAGCGGAAGCCGACGCCTTTGCCGGCCACATCGATTACGCCAATGGCGACCTGAGCCGCGGTGCCGCGCTCACCGAACGAGCCTTGCAGCTTTCACGGGCGAGCAGTGTGCCCGCCTCGGTGCGTGTCTGGAGCGAGATTTACTATGCCTACGATCGCGACGACAACGGCTTTCGAACCGACGAGAATCTGCGTTTGCTTCAAGACGCGGTCGCCGAGGCCCGGCGCGGGCGCTTATCAGCGCGCGAGACGGCCGATGCCCTCTACAACTGGGCCCAAGATGTCGAGCTTCGCGGTGACAACAAGACCGCCGAGTCGGCTTTCAACGAGGTGCTCGCTGTCTACAAAGACGATCCGGCGGCACTCTGCGAACAGTCGGACGTCTACGAGGAACTCGCCTGGGTAGCCAACATGCAGGGCGATAATGCTCGAAATCTGCAATTGATCGAGAAGGCCGCCGATGGCTACCGGCGCTGCGCCGGTCCGGACAGCCGCGGCGCACTCACCGCACAGGAATTCCTTGCCGGCGCGTTGGTGAAAGCTGGCCGCGCCCCCGAGGCCTTGGCGATCATGAACGATGCTTTGCCGAAATGGCGAAAGCTCAATGCCGACAGCCCCGATTTCGCGCAGCCGCTGAACTTCATGGTCATCGCGGAACTGGCCACCGGACATGCCCTCGAGGCGGAGGGCCATGCGCGCGAAATGGTCGCGGTGCAGACCGGCAAGATCAATCCGAAAGATCGTCGCATGGGTGGCTCGCACCTGCTCTGGGCGAAGGCGCTGATCCAGCAAGGGCGATACACCGAGGCCTTGCCGCATGCGCGCATCGCGGACGAGTTGCTCGCAAATACCGCGGTGTCGAAAGGGGCCAGGGAGATGACCGCCGAGGCCCATCAGGTGCTGCTGGACGTCCAATCCCACCTGACGGCGACCCCGCACTGACTTCCCGCGCCTAACTGCACGGGTCCGCGCGGCGCGGCAGGGAGAACTCGTTCATGGCGAACCGATATACTTTGACGCTCGTTCAGCCCGTGTGCTTCTCTTCAGGAGACCATCATCTCAAGCGATCACTCTCGATCGACGCCGCGAGCGCTATTTCCCGGCCGCCGCTTCAGCGGCCTGCTGTTCGACATGGATGGAACCTTGCTCACTTCGATCGCGGCGGCGGAGCGCATTTGGGGCGCTTGGGCACGGCGTCACCGCCTCGACGTCGCCGCTTTTCTGCCGACGATCCATGGGGTGCAGTCCATCGAGACCGTCCGCCGCCTCGCGCTTCCCGGCGTGGATCCGGAAGTCGAGGCGGCGGCGATCACGCGCGCGGAGATCGAGGACGTCGAGGGCATCGAAGAGATCTCCGGCGCCGCCGATTTTCTGCGGTCGCTGCCCGCCGATCGGTGGGCGATCGTCACGTCCGCGACGCGCGAGCTGGCATCCCGGCGTCTCGCCGCAGCCGGGCTGCCGCTGCCGGCGGTGATCGTGACCGCGGAAGACGTCGAACGCAGCAAACCCGCACCGGATGGATTTCTCCTGGCCGCCCGGCGCTTGGGAGTCGAGCCCGGGGACTGCGCCGTGTTCGAGGACTCGTCCGCCGGCATCGCGGCGGCCGAAGCGGCCGGCGCGGCGGTCATCGTCATCACCGCCGCACATGCCCACGCGATTGCCACGCCGCACCTTCGACTGGCCGGCTTCAGGGCACTGAGGGTCGAACGCACGCCGACGGGTTTACTCGAGCTCTGGGACGCTCATCGAGCGTAGCGTGGCGATCGTCGTTTCGACGATCGCGCCCGATTCCCGCGGGCGCCGGCGAGCGCTCCGGCTAGCGAAGTCTCTCCGGCGTCAAGCGCCCCACCTCCACGTAGCCGGAGTCCGCGGGAGCGAGGATCCGGTGCACGGCGGCATAGGCGGCGCCGAGATGCTCATCCGTACCAAACGGCGGGTTGACGATCACGAGGCCGCTGCCGGCAAGGCCGACACCGGCATCGTCCGGGTAAATCGCGAGGTCCGCGTAGAGCATCTTCGGAATCTCGAGCGCCTCGAAGCGGGCGTGCACGTTCTGACGCTGGCTGGCGCTGCGGATCGGGTACCACAACAGATAGATGCCTGTGGGCCAGCGCCCATAGGCCGCGCCGAATGCCTGCAGCATCGTCTTGAGTTCGTCCAGGCTCTCATAGGGCGGATCGATCAGAACCAGGCCGCGTCGTTCGTCGGGCGGCAGCTGGGCTTTGAGGACCGCGTACCCGTCATCGATCTCCGTGCGCAGCCGCCCCAGGGACTCCACCTCGCGTTCCACCGTGCGCGCCTCGGCGGGCATCAGTTCCGCGAACACGGCGCGGTCCTGCGGACGCAGCGCATTGGCGATCAAGGCCGGAGATCCCGGATAACGCGGCAACCGTTTGCCGCGCCTGGCGTGGATCGCGGTGAGATACGCCGCGATGTCGGCTTCGCCCATTCCTTCCTTGACCAGGAGTTGCACGCCCCGGTCCGCCTCGCCGGACTTTTGGGCTTCGGGCGCCTGCAAGTCGTAATAGCCGCGTCCGGCATGCGTATCGAGCGCAAAAAAACCCGTTTCCTTGCGCTTCAATGCGTCGAGGCAGTACTGCAGACCAATGTGTTTGGCCACATCGGCAAAATTCCCGGCGTGGTAGATGTGCTTGTAATTCATGGCGATGCCATTGTGCAGTCACCCATCGGGTCAGCGGGGATCTCCCTCGAGCGTCCCCTTGAACAGCCGGTCGATGCGCTTGTACTCGTCCAGCCAAGAGTCGGCGTTCGTGAATCCATGGCGGTCGAGTGGGTAGGGCGAAATCGAGAAATTATCCTTGTGCAACTCGATCAGGCGCTCGTAAAGGCGCATCGAGTCCTCGAACAGCACGTTGTTGTCGATGACGCCATGACAGATCAGCAGCGAATCCTGAAGACCGGCCGCGAATTCGATCGGCGAACTTCGCGCATAGGCGATCGGGTCGACCTGCGGGTCGTTGAGGATCTCGGAGGTGTAAGTATCGTTGTACTGCATCCAGTCGGTCACCGGGCGCAACGCGGCACCGGCGACGAACTCACCCGGCGCGCGAAACAGCGCCATCAGGGTCATGAAACCGCCATAGGAACCACCGTAAAGACCGAAGCGCGCGGGATCGGCGGCTGCGTGTTCGACGAGCCACTTTTTTCCGTCGAGCAGATCTTCGAGTTCGGGGTGACCCATCTGACGATAGATCGCGGTCCGCCAGTCGCGTCCGTACCCCGCGGACGCGCGGTAGTCCAGATCGATCACGACGTAGCCGCGCCGCACGAGCAAGTTGTTGAACATCTGCTCCCGGAAATAATACGGATAGCGCAGGTGCACATCCTGCAGGTATCCGGCTCCGTGCACGAACAACACGGCGGGGTGTTTGGCGCCGTCTCCCGGTGGCCGATACACTTTCGCGAAGATCACGCCGTTGAAGTGTGTCGACGGCACTCGGACGATTTCCGGCGTGACCCAGCTCAGCGACTTGAAGGCGGCACTGCGGGTGTCGGTTAGCTCGCGTACGCCGCCCGTGCCGTCCGCGCGCGCGACTGCGATCTGCGCGGGGACATAGCTCGATGAATGGGTGATCAGGAGCTGCTTGCCATCCTCCGCGAGGGCGAAGGATTCGACGCCCTCCAGATGCGTAAGACGCTCGAGTTTGCCGCCCTGACTGGGAACGCGATAGACATCGTAGGCGTAGGGCGCTGCGACGTTGCCGAGGACATAGAGCCAGCGACCGTCGGCCGAAAGAACCGGCTTTGTCAGCTCGAAGCTGCCCTGCGTCAGGGCTCTTGCCGGCGCGTCCGTCGGTTTGGTGTAGAGCTGGGAAAATCCGGATTCTTCCGACTGATACCAGAGGGTTCGCCCGTCCTGCAGCCAGCCGAAGTCACTGTAGCCCCGATTGACCCAGGCCGGATCGCTCAAGCGATGCTGCGTCACGAGTCGCCAGCCGGTGAAATCGACGCTGGCGATCCATCTATCCTTGTGATCCACGGCGAACAGTTCGATCGCCAAGGCCGAACCTTCGCGGTTCCACGCGATCGTGGCAGCGTCGCGATCTTCATCGTCGGAATCGTCGGAAATCACGCTCACGTTGCGCGTCGGCGGCGACGATGCTGGTGAAGTCGCGGGCACCGTCGTGCCGTTTTCAGCGCGAACCGACCGCAGCGGGTCGTCATGGATGCCCGGCAGTACGGCGACGTCGAGCGGATGCACGATGTGGGCGCCGAGATCGACCAGCAACAGCGATTGCGGCGGCGGCGGCTTGCGCCCGACGCGCAGCCGCTCGGTCTCGAACTCCTCGTAACCGGAGTTGGTGACGTAACGCGTGAGTTTGCCCTCGCGGCCTTTCTCGTAAGTCTTGGGTTCCGTAACGACCAGCAGCCACCGGCCGTTGGGCGACAGCTCCGTGTCGCGAACCTTGACGTCATCCCCAAGATAATAGGGCGAAGCCGCACGCGTCGGATCCAGACGCGTCTGCTCCTCAGCGTATTTGCTCGCGTAGTCCTTCTGGGCCTGGAGCCTCTTGAGCGTGGAGAAAAACCGCAGCTGCGTGTCCCGCAGATCGTCCGGCGCCGGAGTCGAGTCCGGGCTCTTTTCCGGGCGCAGTACGGCCGCCAGGCTCGTCAGCCCGCTTCCGATATCATGGATGTACCAATCGTTGCCGATCCGAAATTCCAACAACCGCCCGTCCGCCGAGAACTGCGGCGCGCTCAGGCCGGCGACCCCGCGCGTGATCTGCGTGATTTCCTTACTCCCGACCGTGCGCGTGAACAAGTCGCCGTTACGGACGAAAGCGGCATGTTTGCCGGCGGCATCGTAGACCGCATCCGTCTCGGCAGTTGCCGTTGCGGCGCCCTCGATGAGCCGGTCCGCGCCGCCCGCCAGATCGATCCGGTGCCGATCATAGAGTGTCGAAGACGCGCGCTTGATCGAGTAGTACACCGCGTGGCCATCGGCCGACCAATGCGCCGATTGCACGGGGAAGCCGATCCAGGCGGGATCTGCCATGATCTGTTCGAGGGTCAGCGGCGGGGACTTGTCGCTCGGCAAGGTGCCGCCAGGGTCGGTGTCACGGGGTAGCGTGCCGCTGGGCGCCGTGCCCGCGGGCGTCGCCGCCACGGCCGCCGTCGCCAATCCGATTCCGAGCAGGGTCGCGCCCAAGTTCGCGTGTAGCGCCGCTTTGCTCGACGGGCCGTTCCTGCGGCCGCACAGGAGGCCGTTCATGGGGCCGGCTCCCGCGGCAATTCCCCGAGAAAATCCCGGGGCCGCAGGAAATCGGTGTACAACCGCGCTTCGGGCGTGCCCGGTGCCGGTTGCCAGTCGTATTCCCAGCGCGCGAGCGGCGGCATCGACATCAAGATCGATTCCGTGCGGCCGCGCGATTGCAGGCCGAACAGCGTGCCGCGATCGTAGACCAGATTGAATTCCACGTAACGACCGCGCCGGTAGAGCTGGAATTCACGCTCGCGCTCGCCATAGGCGTGATCCTTGCGGCGGGCAAGAATCGGTAGATACGCTGCGAGGAAATGATCGCCGACGCTGCGCTGCAGACTGAAGCAACGCTCGAAGCCGCCGGCGTTCAGGTCGTCGAAAAACAGGCCGCCGACCCCCCGCGTCTCGTTGCGATGAGGCAGGAAGAAATAGCGGTCGCACCAGCTCTTGTAAGTCTCGTAGACGCCCTCGCCGAACGGCAGGCATGCCGCGCGCGCCGTCTCGTGCCAGTGCCGCACGTCCTCGTCGAAGGGGTAATAGGGGGTCAGATCGAAGCCGCCGCCGAACCACCAAACCGGCGACGCGTCGCGCGGAGTCGCGATCAGAAAGCGGACGTTGGCATGCGTCGTGGGTACATAGGGATTCTTCGGGTGGAACACCAGCGAGATCCCCATCGCCTCGAACGGAGCGCCGGCGATTTCCGGCCGTTGCTGGCTCGCCGATTGCGGCATCTTGTCGCCGAAGACGTGCGAGAAGGACACGCCGGCGCGTTCGAAGATCGATCCACCGGACAAGATGCGGCTCTCGCCGCCGCCGCCCTCCGGGCGTTCCCAGGCATCGCGCCTGAATCGTGCCGTGTCGATCGCCTCGACGCCGGCGGTAATGCGGTCGTGCAGACCGTTCAGGTAGTTCTTGACCGCAGTTCCTGCCGCCGTCGCCGACACCGATTCCGTGCCGGCCTGTTCATTGGTCATCCATCACCCCGGTTTTTTGGCGGGCTTTTTCTTCGCTGAGCTCTTCGCTTTGGGCTTGGCAGCCGCCGCTTTCACCGGCACGGCCGTTTTCGTGGGGGTCGTCTTCTTCGCCGCCGCGGTGGCGAATTTCGCGGTCGCGACCTCGTCGGCCGCGGCAGTCTTCTTCGTCTTGGCGCCCTTGCGACCCCATTTTCCGAAGCTGCGCACCGGTGCGGCCGCGAGCAGGGTCTGACACTCCTCCAAGCTCAAGGTCTTCGGGTCCCGATCCTTCGGGATTTTCGCATTGCGTTCCTTGTCCGTGATGTACGGACCGTAACGACCGTTGAGCACCTGAATCTTGGCGTCCGGAAAATCGAGGATCAGCCGGTTCGCATCGGCGATCTCTTTCTCACGGATCACCTCGAGTGCGCGCTCCAGGGTGATCGTGTAGGGATCGTCGAGTTTCAGGGATACGTACTTCGCGCCGTACTTTACATAGGGACCGAAGCGCCCGGTGTTGGTGAGGATTTCCTCGCCCTGGGCCGTGAGTCCGAGCTTGCGGGGCAGCTTGAAAAGCTCCAGTGCCTCGGCATGGGTGATTACGTCCATTTTCTGACCCGGCCGCAAGCCGGCGAATCGCGGCTTGTCCACGTCGTCCTTCGTGCCGATTTGCACGAACGGTCCGAAGCGTCCCATGCGCACGCTCATGGGTTTGCCGCTCACCGGATCGATGCCCAGATCGCGAGCCTGCGCGACTTCCTCGCGACTGACCGACGTCTCGGTGTGGTTCACCAGCTCGATGAACGGCTTCCAGAATCGTTCCAGCAGCGGCACCCACTCCTGGTCCCCGCTCGCGACCGAGTCCAAGGAATCTTCCATCTTCGCGGTGAAGTCGTAGTCCACGTAGGTCGTGAAATACTGGGTCAGGAACCGGCTCACGATCTTGCCGATGTCGGTCGCGGTGAACCGGCGGTTCTCGATCTCGACGTATTCGCGATCGCGGAGCGTCGAGATGATCGAGGCATAGGTCGACGGGCGACCGATGCCGTATTCCTCAAGTGCCTTGACGAGCGAGGCTTCCGAAAAGCGCGGCGGCGGTTCGGTGAAATGCTGCGCCGGCACGACGCCCACCAGCTTGATCCGGTCGCCCGCCTGCATCGGCGGCAGCACGTGATCGCTGTCGTCCTGGACGGCGTCGTCGAGACCTTCCTGATAAACGGCGATGTAACCGGGTTTGACCAGCGTGGAGCCGTTGGCACGCAGGACGTGCCTTTCCCGAGCGGACTTGGCCCCGTCGGACTTGGCGGCCACGGAGTCCGGCTTACCGGCCAGGAGTTCCACGGCGACGGTGTCGAACACCGCCGGTGCCATCTGGCATGCGACCGTACGCTTCCAAATCAAGGAATAAAGACGATACTGATCGGGCTCGAGCTTCTTCTCGATGTCGGCCGGGAGGATGTTCGCCGCCGTGGGTCGGATGGCCTCGTGCGCTTCCTGCGCGTTCTTCGATTTCGTCTTGAAGACCCGCGGCTCGTCGGAGAGGCCTTCCTTGCCGTAGAGGTTCACGATCACGCCACGAATCTGGCCGACTGCCTCCTGCGACAAATTGAGCGAGTCGGTGCGCATGTAGCTGATCAAACCGACCGCGCCCTCGCCGATGTCCACGCCTTCGTAGAGTTGCTGGGCCACGCGCATGGTCTTTTGGGCGCTGAACTGGAGCTTGCGAGCCGCCTCTTGTTGCAGAGTCGAGGTCGTGAACGGCGGGGCCGGATTGCGCCGGCGCTGCTTGCGATCGACCTCGAGCACGGTCAGCTCGCCGGCCGCCGCGAGCGTCAACCGGCGCTCGGCATCATGGGCCGCATCGGCGCTCGTGAAACTGAATTGCTCGACCTTCGCGCCGGCGAATTCCACGAGCTTGCCGGGGAATTTCTGCTCCGCGGACTCGAGTTCAGCGTCGATCGTCCAGTATTCGCGCGCGACGAAGGCGTCGATCTCGGCTTCGCGCTCGCAAATCATGCGCAGTGCCGGACTTTGGACCCGCCCCGCCGAGAGTTTGGGACGCACCTTCTTCCACAGCAACGGTGAAAGATTGAAGCCGACCAAGAAATCGAGTGCGCGCCGCGCCTGCTGCGCATTGACCAGGTCGACCGAGAGCGTGCGCGGCTGAGCCATGGCTTCGCGCACCGCGTTCTTGGTGATCTCGTAGAACACGACCCGCTGGACTTCTTTGCCGACGAGTTCGCCCTTGGCTTTCAACAACTCGTAGAGATGCCAGGAAATCGCCTCGCCCTCGCGATCCGGGTCGGTCGCGAGGAACAGCGCCTTGGCTTTCCTCAGGGCTTTCGAGATGGCATCGACGTGCTTTTGATTCCGTTCGACGACTTCGTACTTCATCGCGAATCCATGGTCCGTATCCACCGCCCCCTCCTTGGGAACGAGATCGCGGACGTGTCCATACGACGCGAGCACCTCGAAGTCCTTGCCGAGATACTTCTTGATGGTTTTCGCCTTCGCAGGCGACTCCACGATGACCAGGTTATTGCTCAAAGTACTTGCTTAGTGCAAAGCATCGGAGCGCTCTTCGAAGACCAGGTCTTCCATTTGCGCGTAGGCGGACTCTTGTCCAGGTTGACTGAACAGGACCATGAGCACGACCCACTTGACCTGTTCGATGTCGATCTCGTCGGCCTCGAGCGCCATGAGCCGGTCGATGACGAGTTCCCGCTGGTCGGCCGACAGAATGCGCAGATTCTCCAGATGCATGAGGTAGCCCCGAACGTCGGTATCGAGGCGCTGAATCTCTTGTCCGCTGAAGACGCGAACCGCGCGCGCCGTGGCCTCGGCCACCTTGCCGCGCTGCTCGCCCGCGAGTCCATCCAACCACTCCAAGGCTCGCCCGATGTCGGGTTCTATAAAACCCGCCTTGTCCAGCTCGAGTTTCAGGGTCTGCCGGTCGGGGCGTGGTTCGTCGTCCGTGCTCATATAATTATCGAACATATAAATGAGCAGATCGAGAACGTTGTCTTTCACCTCATGGGCTCCTGGCGACTCGGGAGTAGCGGCCTCCGGGGGCAGCCTGAACGTAGCCTTCGAGCTCGAGGGTCAGCATGATCGAAGACACGGCTTCTGGCTTCAGTCCGGTGCGGACGACCAATGAGTCGACATCCGCCGGATCGAAACCGAGCGCATCTAACAAGATTTTCCGACCCTTGTCCATGCCCGTGCCCGGCGACGGCGCCTGGGATCCCCCGTCCGGGGCCGCAAGCGGCGGATTGCAAAGGCCTGAAAAATTCAATTCACTCAATATGTCATCTACGGTTTCCGTGAGTTTTGCGCCTTGTTTGATCAGCGCGTGGCAGCCTCCTGCGAGCGGATTGTGAATAGAGCCCGGCAGTGCGAACACTTCGCGCCCCTGTTCAGCGGCCAGGCGTGCCGTGATCAGCGAGCCACTGCGGCGGGCCGCCTCGACGATCAGCGTACCCAAGGACAGTCCGGCGATGATCCGGTTGCGTTGAGGAAAGTGAGCCGGTCGCGGAGGTTCGCCTAAGGCAAATTCGCTGATCAGCGCGCCCCTGGCGGCAATTTCCCCCGCCAAGCGCCGATTACTGCGGGGATAGGGGACGTCGATGCCGCCGCCGACCACGGCCACGGTGAACGCCTCGGCGGCAAGAGCTCCCCGGTGCGCGGCGGTATCGATGCCCGTTGCCAGTCCGCTGGTAATCGCGAGGCCCCTGCCGCCTAGGCTTTGCGCAAACGCGAAGGCATTCTCCAGGCCTTGCGGGGTCGGATTGCGGCTGCCGACGATCGCCAACTGCGGCCGACGCAATGCGTCCGGATCGCCGTCGACGTACAGAGCGAGAGGGCAGTCGCGGATGCTGCGCAGCAACTCCGGGAAGCCGGGATCTGCGCATCCGAGTAGCTGATGCCGGGGATGCTCCAGCCAGCGCCGCTCGGCGGGCGTCGGGCGGGCGGAGGGGCCACACAAAAAGCGATCAACGGACGGTCGAACGCCCGCGTTCAAGCGCTCCCGGGAGGGCGCGCGTAGGAGGCCAGCGGCGCCTTCGAAGTGATTCAGGGCCGAGATCAGCGATTCGCGATCCGTCGCCGGAGCGCGCAGGAGGACGGCCAGTCCCAAGGCATCGTCGCTGTGCGGCATGCGCGCCAGTATCCTGGCGCCCACGCCTCTGTGCACCGACCGAAATTCCCCTCATCGAGGAGAAATGCGGGCCGGCGCTCAAGGTCTAGGGGTTTTCGACCAGATCCCCGAGGTGGATCATGTTTTTCGCTTCCATCACCAATCCGAAGCTCATCCGGTCGAAGGTCTTGAAGACCATGTAGGTGCCGATTCGCTCGTCGGGCAGGCGGACCTTGTCCTGGAACAGCTTGTCGGTGGCGGAGAGAAATCCGTGCTTCTGCTCGTCGCGGATCACTTCGCCGGTCTTGTAAATCGCCAGGACGTTGCCCGGAACGAGCCCGTCGCGAATGCCCCGGTTGATCGCGACGACCTGGTACTGGCCGATCACGGTGATGCCGTCGGTCACGGCCATGAGTCGACCCGTGACTTTGCTGCGCGGCGCGCTCGGAGCGAAATCCAGCGCTACATCGACGCTGCCCGGCAAAACCTTGTCGCCGGGCAAGGACTCGCGATTCGACTCCGTCATGATCAGCGTCGCTGGATCGCCGCCGCGGGTCACGCGCCCCGTACCGGTGTAAATGCCGTTGAAGCCGAGCACCTTGTTGTCGTCCGGATCGCGCAGTTCGTCGCCGACGCGCACGACGTTGTAGCGGGTGCCGACCTCGGCAGGCTGACAAAAGCCGCGGGCGTAGACCGTGTTGCCGTCGGTAATGGCCGCGTGATCATCGAGCGATGAGAGGACGTAGGCGGAGCACTTGAGCTGCTCCTTGCTCAAGATCGAGGGCTTGGACATGAACGCCGCGATGCTGTCGTAAGGGATCGTCGTGATCGCCGTTTCCAGCGGCTCGCTGCGCACGCGGGGTTCCACGCGCGCCGATTCGCCGCGCTGCAGCATAATTTCGGGTTTGCCCTCGATGTAGACGAGGCGCAGGGTGTCCCCGGGGTAAATGAGATGCGGATTCTGGATCTGGGGATTGACCTGCCAGATTTCGGGCCAATACCAGGGATCGCGCAAGAATACCTTGGCAATCCCCCAGAGGGTGTCGCCGCGTTTCACGACATAGCTGTCGGGCGCATTCGGCGACAGGGGCACGCCGCCGGTGGACGGCGTCGGCGGCGGCGCTTCACCGGTGCTGACGGCCGCTTCCATCGCGGTACGTTCGTCGCCGACGATGATGCCCGGAGGAACAGAGTCCGCGTCCGCCACCGGTATGGGGGCCTCCGGGGCACGCTCCGTGCGGCACCCCGCGAGCAGGGCGATCGAGACGGACAGGGCGAGAAATAGTTTCTGCGGTTGCATTCGTTAAAGCTCCCTTGAGTCACCTTAGCTTCAGGTGATGGGCTGACTGGTATACTTACAGCGCTACCGCAACTCGATTAAGTTAAGCAGTGGCGGAACTTTAGCAACAAATTTGAGCCGAAAACACGATCTTCCTCTCATAAATCCCATGACTAAGTTAGTAATTCTGGAGTATCCGGACCCTCGGCTCCGGCAAACCGCCGAACCCGTGCTGGTCGTCGACGATGCCTTGCGGCAGTTCGCCGCCGATCTGCTGGAAACCATGTATGCCTCAAAAGGGGTGGGTCTGGCTGCGACGCAGGTCGACGTCCACAAGCGATTGTTGGTCGTGGACGTCAGCGAGGAGCGTAATAGTCCCCTCTTGTTCATCAATCCCGAGATCGTGAGCGCCGAAGGGCTGACGCCGGCCGAGGAAGGCTGTCTCTCTCTGCCCGGTATCTACGACAAGGTGAAGCGTCCCGCCCGCATTCGCGTCCGCGCCCTGGGGCGCGACGGGCTCCCTTTCGAGATGGACGCGGAGGGCTTGCTGGCCGTTTGCATCCAGCACGAAATGGATCACCTCGAAGGCAAGCTGTTCGTCGACTACTTGTCCGAGTTGAAGCGCCAATTGATCCGCAAGCGCCTCCAAAAAGAGCGTCGACAACGTTCTTCGGTCAGCGAGACTCGCGCTACCGCACCGGCACTCTAAGCGCTTGGCCGGCCAATCCAGGTCGCTGCGGCTGGCATTCGCCGGGACCCCGGCTTTCGCCGTCGGCGCCCTGGACGCGCTGCACGCCGCTGGATTCGACATCGCGGGCGTGTTCACTCAGGCCGATCGTCCGGCGGGCCGCGGCCAGAGCCTGTACCACGGCCCCGTGAAGAAGCGCGCCCTCGAGCTCGGCATTCCCGTATTGCAACCGTTGAGCTTCAAGGAACCGGGCGCCGCCGAGGCGCTGCGCACACTCGCCGTCGATGCCTTCGTCGTCGTGGCCTATGGCTTGATCCTGCCGGCCGCGGCACTGGGCATTCCGCGCCTGGGCTCATTCAACATTCATGCCTCCCTGCTGCCGCGCTGGCGGGGGGCTGCTCCCATCCAGCGTGCCATTCTCGCGGGCGACGCCGAGACCGGCGTGACCATCATGCGCATGGAGGCGGGCCTCGATACCGGCCCCATGCTCGAGTCGCGCGCGGTACCGATACTCCCGCACGACACTGCGGCGACTCTGCACGACCGCCTGAGCGTCTTGGGCGGCGAGCTCATCGTCTCGGTGCTCGCCGACCTGAGTGCGGGCGCAGTCCCGGAACGGGCGCAGCCGACGAACGGCGTGACCTACGCGGCAAAGATCGACAAGGCCGAGGCGCGCATCGATTGGCGGGAGGACGCCGCGAGTCTCGATCGAAAAATCCGTGCCTTCAATCCCTGGCCCATCGCCGAGACTCGCTTTCGCGGTCTGCAGTTGCGCATCCACGAGGCGCAGCCGGCGTCGGCGGGTACGCCGCCGTCGCCAATGGATGCGGAGTCGGCGCCGAAGGCATCGTCGCTGCCCGGGACGGTGCTCGGGCTGCTTGCCGACGGCATCGGTGTCGTCTGCGGGCAGGGGGTGCTGTCCATCAAGCGCCTGCAGCTGCCGGGCCGCAAGCCTGTCGATGCCCGCGAATTCGCCAATGGCCAGTCGCTGCCCGGCGTGCGATTCGGCGACGCATGAACGCCGCCGCCGGTGCCCGCGCCCGCGCCGCCTACGTCGTGGCGCGTATCGTCCGTGAGAGCGTCACGCTGGATACGGCACTGCATGATGCGCTCGCGACCGCGCCCGCGGAATTCGGGCCGGCCGTCCGCTCGCTGAGCTATGGAGCGGTGCGTGGCTATTACCGTCACGAAGCCATCCTGGGTCGAATCCTCTCTCAACCGGTCCGATCGCTCGACCCGCTCGTGCGCGCCATTCTGTCGGTCGCGCTGTTCGAACTCGAGGATGCTTTGACTCCGAACTATGCGGTCGTGGACGCGGCCGTCAAGACGGCGAAGGCGACTGACGCCGCGCGTGCGAGCGGTCTCGTCAACGCCGTGCTGCGTCGCTACCTGCGGGAACGGACCGCGATCGACGTCCTCATCGCGAGCAACCCCGCAACCCGGCACGCCGCCCCGATCTGGCTCGCGGACCTGTTGCGTGCCGACTGGCCGGTGCGTTGGACGCAGCTGCTCGCCGCCGGAGATGCCCAAGCGCCGATGTGGCTGCGTGTCAATTCCCGCTTGACGACCTCGGCCGCTTATCTAGATTTGCTGGCCTCCGCGGGCATCGCTGCCCGAGCCGAGCCGCGGGTGCCGTTTGCCCTGCAACTCGAGGCCGCTTGCGACGTCAATGAACTGCCGGGTTTCGCCGCAGGCATGGTTTCGGTGCAGGATTTAGGCGCGCAATGCGTCGCCTTTCCGCTGGACCTGAAGCCCGGCTTGCGGGTGCTGGACGCCTGCGCGGCACCGGGCGGCAAGACCACGCTGATCGCGGAACGTGCGGATCCGCCCTTGGAACTCACTGCCGTCGACATCGATCCCACGCGACTCGACCGGGTGCGCGGCAATCTACGGCGCGCCGGGCTCAGCGCCACCGTAGCCGTTGCTGATGCGGGCAATCCAGGTTCCTGGTGGGACGGGCGGGCATTCGACCGCATCCTGCTCGACGCACCGTGCTCCGCGCTCGGCGTCATCCGCCGTCATCCGGACATTCGCCTGCGTAAGTCGCCCGCGGAGATCGACAAATTGCCGATCGTCCAGGGTCGGCTGCTGCGTGCCGCTTGGCGGCTGCTCGCGCCCGGCGGCAGAATCGTCTATGCGACCTGCACCGTGACGCACCGCGAAAACCGAGACGTCTTGGCCGGGTTTCTCGCCGACACACCGGATGCCGTGGTCGTGCCGGCAGAGGACTGGACCGGTTGGCCGGGCCTCGGCCAGCCCGACGCCTATGGCCGACAAATCTTACCCGGAGAGGCGGGTGCCGACGGCTTCTATTATGCTGCTCTAAACAAACGATGAACGCCTCGCCCCGTCAGCCCGCATTGATCGCACCAGTCGCGCAGGGAAGCGCCGATGGCTCGTGGCGCCGCAACTTTCGTTGGCGTCGGCGCCGGCTGCTGCTCGCACCGCTGGCCTTGCTGGCGGCGGTGGCCGGCGCCGACGGGCTCGACGGACGTTTCGAAGTGCGTTCGGCCGATCTCGAGTTGAAGGAGGGCGTCTATCAGTTGAACGCTCGCGTCGAACTGCCCGTGGAAGATGCGGTGAAGCAGGGCCTGGCCGAGGGCGTCCCGCTGAGTTTGGAGATCGATCTCGACATCGCGCGAGTCCGGCAGCTCCTGCCGAACTCTACGGTGGCGGAACTGACCCAGCGCTATCACTTGCAGTACAACACGGTGAGCGCACGTTACATCCTGCGCAACGACAACAGCGGACAGCAGCAATCCCTGCCGACCGTCGACGCGGCCATAGAACAACTCTCCCAAGTGCGTGGCCTGCCCGTGCTCGATCAGTCGCTGCTGCCCGAGGGACGTCGCTACGAGGCGAGCGTCCGGGCGAAGATCGACTATGGCGCAGTGCCCCTGACGGTTCGCATTCTCATGTTCTGGGTCAATGAGTGGCACCGTGAAAGCGACTGGTATACATGGACGCTGCAGCCGTAATCCGCAAGTACGGGTCGACGGTGCTGGGCGGCATCGGCATCGCCCTGTGGCTGGTGGCGCTCTATCTGCTCGCTTCGGCCGCGCAGAACTCGGCGATGTTCGAAAACTGGCTGCCCTGGATCGTGGTCGTCAACGGTGCGGGCCTGGTGACCTTGTTCGTGCTGCTCGCCGGCAAGCTGTTTCGATTGGTGCGCGAATACCGGAGACACGCCCCCGGTTCCCGCTTGAAAGCCCGCACCGTCGCGATTTTCAGCGCGCTTGCGGTCGCGCCCATCCTGGTCGTCTATTATTTTTCGCTGCAATTCTTGAATCGCGGCATCGACAGCTGGTTCGAAGTCGAGGTGAGCCAGGGTTTGCGGGATACGCGCGAATTGTCGCGCGCCGCGCTCGACGTGCGTGTCCGGGAATTCCTGCAGAACACGGAAGCCGTGGCGCGAAGCTTGTCCTCGCTGCCGGACTTCGATCTCGTCGGGCCGCTCGATCGTGCCCGGCGCGAGAGCACGGCGCTCGAATTCACGGTGCTGGGAGCGCAAACCCGCATCCTCGCGACGAGTTCCGACCGGCCGATGGACTCGGTGCCGCTGCCGGCGACCGACGAGATGATGTTGCAGGTGCGGCGCGGACGCCCCTACGTGAATTTGGACACCGATGCGCAGGGCGGGTACGTCATTCGTGCCGCCGCGCCGCTCAATGCCAACGGCAACCCGGGCGGCCGGGTGTTGATCGCGATGTATCCCGTGCCGGAACAACTCAGCGAACTCGCCGACACAGTGCAGCGGTCCTACACACAATATGCCAATCTCGTGCAGCTGCGCCGGCCGTTGAAATCCACGTTCGTGCTCATTCTGACCTTCGTCGTGCTGCTCTCCTTGATCGCCGCGGTTTACGGCGCTTTCTTCGCGGCGCAGCGGCTCGTCAAGCCGGTGCAGGATCTGATCGCCGGCACCCGCGCGGTCGCGCGCGGCGATTACGATACGCAGTTGCCGCTGCCGTCGCGCGACGAACTCGGCTTCCTCGTCACCTCGTTCAACGACATGACCAAACGGCTCGCGCGCGCCCGGGTGGAAACGCGCCGCAGTCAGCAGGCCGTGGAAGCGGAGCGCGCCGGTCTCGCGGTGATCCTGGCACGCCTCTCCACCGGCGTCGTCTCGCTCGAGGCGGACCTCACCGTGCGTACCGCGAATCAGGCAGCGAGCGCGATACTCGGCGTGGATCTCGAGAACGTGGTCGGCAAGCGCTTCGATGAGGGCGTCAGCGACGGCGCGCTCTACGTCCAGTTCCTCGCGGCCGTCACGGCCCGCCTCGATCCCGATCGGCTCGATTGGCGCGAACAGATCGAGTTGCTGTCCGATTCGGGCAAGCGCGTGCTCATGTGCGCGTGCACAGCCCTGCCGAACGACTTGGGAGCCGCCGGCATGGTGCTCGTGTTCGACGACATCACGACCCTGCTGCAGGCGCAGCGCGATGCGGCCTGGGGCGAGGTGGCGCGGCGCCTCGCGCACGAGATCAAAAATCCGCTCACACCCATCCAGTTGTCCGCCGAGCGCATGCGCCGCAAATTCCTCGGCAGCATGAACGCCCAAGACGCCCAGATCCTCGAGCGAGCCACCCACACGATCGTCGCCCAGGTCGATGCGATGAAGCAAATGGTCAATGCCTTCAGCGAATATGCGCGTGCGCCCGATCTGCAGTTCGCGCGCTTCGATCTGAACCAACTGATCACCGAAGTGGTCGATCTCTATAGGGCACAGGACGGCAGTGCGGATCTGAAATTGCAACTGGACCCCGATTTGCCGGAAATAATCGCGGATCGCGTGCGAATTCGGCAGATACTCAACAACCTCGTGATGAATTCCTTCGAGGCGCTCGAAGGCCGGGACGGCGGTGGTATCGAGATCGAGACCCGCGTCGTCGAGGACGGCGGGAAATCCGTTGCGTCCATCGTGGTCGCCGACAATGGCCCCGGCTTTCAGCGGGACCTGATCGGCACGGTGTTCGAACCGTATGTGACCAGCAAACCGAAGGGCACCGGTCTCGGGCTTGCGATCGTCAAGAAGATCGTCGAAGAACACGGCGGCCGCATTGAGGCGGATAATCCGCGCTTAGGCGGTGCACGGGTGAGGATTCTATTGCCGCTGGGCGAAGGCGGGCGTTCGCTGGGGCTACGCGAACCGCGCATAAGTGAACAGAGGAGAGAACGCGTATGACCGCTTCGAGAATACTGGTTGTCGACGACGAGGCTGATATCCGCGAGCTGCTGCAGGAGATCCTCTCCGAGGAGGGCTACGAGGTCGAGGTGGCCGCCAATGCCGCCGAGGCCCGCGCTGCGCGCGCGGTCACTTCCCCCGATCTGGTGTTCCTCGACATCTGGATGCCGGACACCGACGGCATCACCGTGCTGCGGGAATGGTCAAACACGGAGGGCTATGACTGCCCCGTCGTGATGATGTCCGGTCACGGCACCGTGGAGACCGCGGTCGAGGCGACGAGGCTCGGCGCCTTCGATTACGTCGAAAAGCCCCTGTCGCTGACCAAGCTGCTCAAGACCGCCGAACGGGCGCTCGAAGCCGGGCGTCGCAAGCGCGTGTCGGCGCGCGGGCAGACCAACACGCTTGCGGTGCCGGTCGGCAAAGGCAAGGTGACGCAGGCGCTGCGCGAGCAGATCCAGCACGTCGCTCCGAGCAATTCGCCTGTCCTTTTCGTGGGCGAAACCGGTTCCGGTCGCGAGGCCTATGCCCGGCTGCTGCACTCGCTGAGCGCCCGCTCTGCCAAACCCTTCACGATGGTCATCGCAGCGAGCCTGGGGCAGGACCCGGCGGTCGCCTTGTTCGGCGCCGAACGGGACGGCAAGATCGAACCCGGCATGCTCGAACTCACGGCCGGCGGCACGCTGTTCATCAATGGACTCGAGGATCTGAATTCCGCGGCCCAACGCGCCTTGATCGGTGCGATCGAGCAGAGCAGCTACGTGCGTGTGGGCGGGCGTCAGCGCCTGCCCGTCGACGTGCGCTGGGTGAGTTCCGCCGAGGACGGCTTCGACGCGAATAACCTCCCCGAGGCGCTGCGGCGGGACCTGGTCGCCCAGCTCAACGTGATCACGCTGCGCGTGCCGCCGCTGCGCGATTATGCCGAGGACGTTCCCGACCTCCTCCGGTATTACGTGGATCGTCTGGTCGACGACCAGAATCTCCCCCTGCGCCGCTTCAGCGTCGCAGCCCAAAACCGGCTGCGCAACTATCCCTGGCCGGGCAACATCGGTGAACTCAAGAACCTGGTGCAAAGGGTGCTGATCCTCGGCGCCGGCGAGGAAATCCGTCTCGAGGAAGTCGAGCGCGAACTCGCGGAAAAATTCAGCGTCGACGAGCCCTTGGTGAAGCAGGATCTCCTCGCGCTACCCTTGCGGGAGGCGCGCGAGCAATTCGAGCGCGCCTATCTGCAGCAGCAGCTGCAGCTCTGCAACGGCAAGGTGGGCCTGCTGGCGAAGCGCGTCGGGATGGAGCGCACCCACCTGTACCGCAAGCTGCGCGCGCTCGGCGTGGACTTCAGGCAGTTGGGAGATGATTGAGGCCACGCGGTCGAGGCGCGCTGGGTCGCGCGCGGGCATCAATCCGGAAACTTCAACCAAGTAATCGTCTTGGCCTCAGCGCGTCATCAAGTCATCGACCTCGCGTTCGATTTCGCGGATCGCCACCGGCGCGATTCCGTCGGCCCGCCATTGCCGGTCGAGCTTGGCCAGGGGACCGGCCTTGAGTTTCGTCCATTGTTCGAGCTTGGCCTGAGACGCCGTGCGCGCGAGTTCGTACACCGCGAGCGCCTGCGCGGGCGCCGGGCGGTCCGAGCTCTCAACGACATTGAGTGCGCTCGTCAGTTCGGTGTTGACGGTCTCGAGTCCCGTGCTGCCCTCGACGAGGGAGTTCAGCTGTTCCTGTAATTCCTTCGTGCCTGCCGCGGCGCTATACGTGACCCCACCGGGCGCGGCGAGCGACTGTGTGAGGCGCTCCCGGACCACGGCGATTTCCGCGAGCGCCCGCCGGCAGGCGAGCGAGTCATTGAAGATGCGCACACCCGTAGCAAACTGTTCCGCCAATTGTTTCGGACTGGCGGCCGAGCGCGGATCCTTGATTAGGTCCAGAGGCCTGGTGGACACGGTCTGCCCGTCCACCCGCAGCTCGACGGTGTAGGCACCGGGAGGCACGCGCGGCGGCCGCGGCACGTCGCCCTCGCCGTCATCGGGCTCGCTTTCACTGACGTCGTCCGACGTGTTCCAGCTCAGCGTCCAAGCGACCCGGTGCATGCCGGCCTCGGTCGCCAGGCGCTGCGGTTTCGGGAACCAGCGCGCGGCGATCGGCAGCGGCGCATGAGCAGCTTCTTTCGCGGCGTCCGAACCAAGGTGCCGTACCAAGGAGTGCTGCGCGTCATAGACGAACAACTCGACCTTGCTCGCCGCGCTCGGCACGTAATAATCGAGCAGCGCGCCTTCGGGCGGATTTTCCCCGGTGGGTTCCTCGGGCGGCAACGGTGTGCCCGTGAAGGCATCGTTGTCGATGCGCACCGCTTGCTCGGGTTCGTAGAGGAATGCCGCTGCGATGCCCGCTGTCGCGACGGCCTGGCGCAGCGGCGTAATGTCGTCGAGTATCCAGAAGGATCTTCCATGCGTCGCGACCACGAGATCGTCGCCATGCACGGTCAGATCACGGACCGAACTCACCGGCAGGTTCAGCTGCAACGGCTGCCAATGCGCGCCGTCGTCGAAGGATACGAAGACGCCGAACTCGGTTCCGGCGAACAGAAGGCCGCGCTGCTTCGGGTCTTCGCGCACCGCGAGCACGAAGTGTGGATCCGACAGCCCCGTCGTGATCGGTGTCCAGGTCTTGCCGTAATCACGGGTCGCGTACACATAGGGCGTGCGATCGTCGAGCCGGTGGCGTTCGACTGCTGCGTAGGCGACGCCGGCATCGAAATGGGACGGCTCGATCAGCGAGATCTTGCTCCAGAGACGAAGACCGGGCGGTGTCACCGTGCTCCAGGTCTTGCCCCCGTCACGCGTCAATGACACGACCCCGGTATCGCTGCCCGTCCACAGGACATCCGCATCGACATAGGAGGGCGCGACGGTGGCGAGCGTTCCGTACCCCAAGACCACGGCCTGCTCGAGCGCAGGACCGGGCCCGGCATCGATCGAGTTCTGCGCCGAAGGATTGCCTTCTTTTGCGGCCACCGCTTTGCCAGGAGCCGCGCTCGGTTTGCCGCCCGTGAGATCCGGGCTGATCTCGGTCCAGTGCGTGCCGCCGTCGGTCGTTTTCAACACCTTCTGAGCGCCCAAGAACAGGGTTTTCTTGTCCACCGGCGAGAACACCAGCGGAGGCGTCCAGGGATCTCGGTATTTGCGCCGCGTGAGATCGGTGCCGAACACCTTCACCGGCCACGGTGTCACGTCCTGGGTCAGCGATCGGCGCCGATCCCAGCGCGAAACCGTTCCATAAGTTCCGCTCGCAAAGACGATGTCCGGGTCCTGGGGGTCGAGCGCGAAATAGCCGCTTTCGCTGCCGCTCGCCGGGAACCAGTCGCGCGGCGTGATCTGCCCATGATCCGTACGGCTGGGCACCGCGGCGCCGCCGCTATCCTGCTGGGCGCCGTAAACCGTGTAGGGGAATCGGTCATCGGTCGTGACGTGGTAAAGCTGCGCCGTCGGCTGGTTGTACCAACTCGACCAGGTCTTGCCGCGATTGAGGCTGATACTGGTTCCCTGGTCGGTGCCGAGAACCAAACGATTGCCGTCGCGAGGGTCGACCCACAACTCGTGATAATCGTCGCCGCCGGGCGCGCCGCGTAAGACTCCGATCGTCTTACCGCCGTCCGTCGACGACAGTAAGGCAATATTCGGCATGTAAATCGTGCCGGCATCACTCGGGTCGACCGTGATGCGGCTGAAGTACCAGGCCCGGCTCGTGAGGCGCGCATCGTCGTTCGCCAAACGCCAGGTATCGCCGCCGTCCTTCGACACATACAATCCGGAGTGTTTCGCTTCGACCAGCGCATAGACACGACGCCCATCCGCACTGACCGCGACGCCGCTGCGTCCCCATTTGCCGTCGGGCAGCCCGTGCCCGATGCAGGGCTGCCAGGTCTCACCGGCGTCGAGCGATCGAAAGAGACCGCTGCCTGCGCCGATCAGCGGTGCATACGTGCTCCAGGGCGGGCGGTGTGCAGCCCAGAGCGAGGCGAACAGCACCTTTGGCTGTGCGGCGGCGATCGCGAGGTCGGCGACGCCGAGTTCGGGGCCGCGATAAAGCGTCCGCCGCCAGGTCTTGCCGCCGTCACTGGATTTGTAGACACCGCGATCCGGGTTCGGTCCATAGGCATAGCCCAGTGCGCCGGCGTAGACGACGTCGGGGTTGTTTGGATCGACGAGGATCTTGCTGATCTGGCGCGTATCGCGCAAACCGCTGTAAGTCCAGCTCTCTCCGCCGTCGATGGATTTATAGACTCCGGCACCAGAGGCCAGGTTCGAGCGGATGTCGCTCTCGCCCGTGCCGACGTAGAGCACGCGGGAATCGGACGGCGAGACCACGAGCGCGCCGATCGAGGCGACCGGCTGCGCGTCGAACAGCGGTTTCCAGACCACGCCCGCATCGGTGCTGCGCCAGACGCCGCCGTCGACGGCGCCGAAATAAAATGTACTGCCGGAACCCGGCACGCCGCCGACCGCAACGACGCGCCCGCCGCGGAAGGGGCCGATCAAACGGTACTTGAGGTCACCGAACAGTGCGGGCGACACCGCGGCAGCCGGGGCCTGATGCGCCGGTGACGGTGGTGACGCCGCCGGCGCCGCGGACTGTGCCATCGCGCCGTGGATTGCGCCGACCAAGACCAAGCCGCGCAAGGCGCGACTGGCGCGCATGGATAAAGACGGGAATATCAATGGGAGCATGGGCTTCACTGAAGTCTTACACGAAACCGCAGGTCGCGTGCGTGCGGTCGGCGCGGCGGCCCGTACAGTGCGGCCCGCTCACTCGTCGTCCCACTCCTTTTCGTTGGGAAGTCCCAGACGCCCCAAGTTGTCCGGTGACATCATCCAGACGAGGATCTGCGCGGCCCAACTGTCATGCAGCGACAGATTGGGGTGACCCTTGGGATCGATTTCGCAGGCGTCCTGCTTGCCCCTCTGGACGTAGACCGGCAGAACGAACATACGCTCGCGTTCGGCGTCGGTGAACAGGCTTTCGATCTCGCCATAGGCGGGTCGCCAATCCGGTACCGACACGTCGATGTAGTCGAGCAGCACCACCCGCACGTCCGGGTTGCGGGCGAAGACTTTGGTGAGTTGATCGAAAATCCCGCGTTCGAATGGACTCAAGCGGGCATAGGTCAAAGGCTTGCCGCTGGCGAGGTCGCCGCCGCCGTGCCGGTCGTTGCCGCCTCCCCACATCAAGACGAGCGAGGCGTGCTCATTGCCCGGCAGCGAGTACTGGTCGAATTTGGCGTCACTGAAACCGGGTGCCGCATCGTCATAGGCGGCGGCCTCCGATCCGGCGGTCGAACCGGATATCGCGAGATCGACCATGTCCACGGGATGTCCTACCCCGGCCAAATCCGCCTCCAAGCGGCCGACCCAGGAATCGGCCTCCGACGCCCACGTGGATTCATTGATGCTGACATCCTCGAGAGGGCTGTCGGGCCCGAGCGCGCAAATGCCCGTGGCGTCGCTGTCGCCGATCACCTCGACGATGGGCCGATAGTCCGAGATCGGATCCCACCTGCCCGACACCTCGAGCCGTGGGTTCGCAAAATGCAGAGCGCCGAAGCGCGGTTCGCCTTCCTTGCGCAGCGTGACGACGTGCCGGCCGCGCAACAAGTTCGAGGCCAGGACGACACCGGGGTGTTGTCCCTCCTCCAAACCCATGCGCACCGGCTTGCCGCCGTCGACGCTCACGGAAACGACGGATTCCTGTCCGAAGAGAGCATTCGAGATTGCGATATCGGCGGATACGCTGACCGAATCATGGAAGCGCAGCACGACCGTCGAGCCTGCGTAGGTGGCAACCACACCATCGGGCGTCGTGACCCATCGCCCGACGAGTTTCAATCCCTGTTGTACGGCGAATGCGGGTGCGGCCGACACCAGACAGTTCATCGCCAGGGCGATCACGGCGCCGGCGCGTGTGATCACGATGTGATGTGTTCCATGCCGTAACGCTCCTTGACCGCCGCCGCGGCGGGCGAAGCGAGGAAAGCGAGCACCGCGCGGGCATCGGTAGCCCGCTCGCTCACCTGCGCGATGCCCCCTGAAAACACGGTCAAATGCTGGATCGCCGGCGGCAAGGGGCCGAGGACGGTGATGCCCGCGAGCGGCAGTAACTCGCTCAGCTGTTGAAAGCCGAGCGCCACAAATCCCTCGGCCACGAGCGAGCCGACCGGTTTGCCGGGCGGCGGTACGACGATGCGCGCACGCAGTTCCTCCAGGATGCCCCAGCGCGCGAACAGGCTCTCGAGGTAGACGCCGCTGGGACCGGTCGAATAACTCAGAGAGTCCGCCGCCAGGACCAGGTCTCTGACGGCCTGCTCGTCGGTCATGGGGGGTTCGGGTGCGCCGGACCGTACGGCCACCCCGATGCCGGAGCGGATGAGGTCCACGCGGCTGCCCGCCAGCAGCCTGGCTTCCGCGATCAGCTTGTCGATCGCTGTGCTCGCGAGCACGACGACATCGACCGGCTCACCGGCCTGCACCCGCTTGGCGACGTCGACGCCGCCCGCGGCTTCCGCAGAAACATTTTGTCCGGAAATCTGGGCGTAGTCCGCGATCAGTGCGGCGAGCACGTCGCGCGTCGCCATCGAAGAAACCAGTTTGAGCCCGGGCGCCTTCATCGACCGATTATAACGAGCCACGCGCATCGATAGGCCAGATCGCCTCGAGCCGGCCGCCACGCACGCAGTGGTAACGATCGTGCAGATTGACCGTGGGGTCGCAATGCGGCGCCAAAGCTCTTGCTGCCGCCGTCGAGGGTTGCGAAACCCGCCGCATTGTTGCTGACCACACTGCATTGCACCAGGAGCGCGCTCTGATAGGGATTCGGCTGGCGTTCGCGCAAACGGACAGCTTGGTATTCGACGTCCATGAACGCATAGGAACCGCACTGAACCTCCGTGAACAAGCCCGCCGTCCGATCGAGTTCGAAAGTGCCGGTGCCGCCGCCGCTGACGACGCGCGGCTGCAGCCCCTCCTCGCCCAAGCGCTCCAGCAGCCGAGCTAGCCGGGTCAGCTGTTCGCCATAGACGCGTTTGCGCTCGCCGTAGCGAACGATGTGCTGGACCATGCCGGAGTAGGCTTGAATGCCCTCCCAGCTGAACTCTTTCGAGGCCCCAATCCGCTTGATCAGCGCTACCACCCCATCAGGGTCCGCGAGTCCGGTGCGCCGCATGCCGAGGTCGATGTCCACCAGCACTCCCAGCCGCCGGCCTGCGTGGCGCAGTTGGCGTCCGATCGCGCGCAGGTTCGTCGCGTTGTCGATGACCACCATGGGGTCGACGCCGCGGCCGAGCAGCTGGACGAAGGCTTCGATCTTGGCGCTGCCCACGATCGGCGAGGTGAGCAGGACGCCGGGCACGCCGGCAGCCACCATGACCGCCGCTTCGCGCAGGGTCGCCACGCAGACCCCGGTGGCTCCGGAGGCGATCTGCAGCTTCGCGATCGTCGAACTCTTGTGCGTCTTGGTATGCGGTCGGAAGTCAATTTGCGCGGCCCGGCAGCTTGCGGCCAGGGTCTGCAGGTTCGACTCGAAACGGTCGAGATCGAGCAGCAATGCGGGCGTCGCGAGCCGCGCGCGGGAACGCGCATGACCAATGAACGCGGTATTGGGACCGAGATCGCCGCTCATGGATTAGTCATGCGAGCGGACGTGCGGCGCGAGCATCCCGCATTCTTGCATGACGCCGCCCGGTGTCAATCGTCGCCGCGCGGACAGGCTTTGCAGTGCGGTCATCCTGTGCTACACCGACAGCATGCAGGCATTGAACATCCAAACGCGCGACGGAATCTGCCCGAGTTATGTCTTTACCCCAGCCGGCGCGGGACCCTGGCCGGCCGTGCTCGTCTTCATGGACGGGCTCGCGATCCGACCCGCGATGCTGGAACTCGGCGAGCGCCTCGCGACCTCGATCGAGGCCGCGGCCGAGCGGCATTGGCGCAGTCTGACCGCGCTGTTCGACGCTACGCTGGGGCAATGACCCAAGCGTTCGCCGCAGGTCGTGGCTCCTCATGATGGATGAGCCAGGCCATAGCGATGAGTCGGGCCACCGCGATTCGTCCGGCGGCCTCCGGACGCTCGAGGTCAATGGTCGCAGTCACGCGTTGCAGGTCCCGGCGAGCACCCCTCTTCTATATGTTCTGCGCAACGATCTGGCGCTCAATGGACCCAAGTTCGGTTGCGGCTTGGGCGAGTGCGGTGCTTGCGCCGTGCTCATCGACGGTGACTGCGTGCGCGCTTGCGTCGTTCCTGTCGGCAACCTGGCCGGCAAGAGCGTCCTGACGCTCGAGGGTCTCGGTTCGTCCGCGAAGCTGCATCCGATCCAACAAGCGTTCGTGACCGCGCAAGCCGCACAATGCGGTTATTGCCTCAACGGCATGATCATCGCCACGAAAGCCTTGCTCGATCGCAACCCCGATCCGACCGAGACGCAAATCCGCCAGGCACTGCGTTATCAATTGTGCCGCTGCGGGACGCATCTCGAGATCCTCGCCGCCGTGCGTCTCGCGGTGGAACTCGTGCATGCCGCGCGCCCATGAGTGAAAACCTGCCGACGCCGCGGTCCCGAGAAGAAATTCTCGAAGCTTCCGACACGCTGATCATCGTCAGGCGCCGCGCGGATGCCGCGCCTCCGGAGATCTTCCTGGTCTTGGATGCCGCTGGCGGCATCGTCGCGTTCAACGGGCACGTGGACCTCGGCACGGGCATTCGGACGGCGCTCGCGCAGATCGTCGCCGAGGAACTCGACGTGGGGCTGGAGCGCGTCACGATGGTTCTCGGTGACAGTGAGCTCGCCCCCGATCAGGGACCGACGATCGCGAGCGAGACCATCCAAGTCGCCGCACAGCCTTTGCGACGCGCGGCCGCGCAGGCGCGCCGCTTCTTGCTCGACCTGGCGGCGGCGCACTGGGGTGTCGCGAGCGAGACGCTGCGCACCGAGGGCGGTTGGATATTCCCGGCACCAGCGCCTGCGCCAGCATCGGCACTAACAACAGCGCCAACGCCGGCGACGCGTCCCGGCTGCAGCTACGAGAGCCTGCTGGTCGGCCGGCGGGACCGCCTGCCGCTCGCCGACGCTGTCCCGCTCAAGGCGGTCGCGGACTATCGCATCGTCGGACGCAGCGTGCAGCGCGTGGACATCGCCGCCAAGGCGACCGGCGAAGCGGTCTACGTCCACGACCTGCGGCTGCCCGGCATGCTGCACGGGCGGGTCGTGCGGCCGCCCTACGTCGGCATGGACAGCGGCCCTTTCGTCGGTACCAGTCTGTTATCCGTCGACGAGGCGTCGATTGCGGACTGTCCCGGCTTCGTCGCGCTGGTCGTGATCGGTGATTTCGTCGGTCTCGTCGCGGAGCGCGAGGAACAGGCGGCGGCCGCGGCCGAGCAGCTCGTCGTGCGGTGGCGGCCGGTGCCGACCGCGGGCGAGCTCGAGAACATCCATGCAGCGATCAGCGCGCAGCCCAGCCGGCCGCGCGTGCTTGCCGACCGGGGCGACGTCGATCGCCGGCTCGGCGAGGCGACGCAGCGCATGGCGCGCACCTACCGCTGGCCCTATCAACTGCACGCTTCGATCGGACCCTCCTGTGCGGTGGCCGACTGGCAGGCGCAGGGCCTCAAAGTCTGGTCGGGAACACAGAACCCCCTGCCGCTACGCGCCGACCTCGCGCTGCTGCTGCGTTTGCCCGAAGCCTCGATCGAGCTGATCCGGCTCGAGGCCGCGGGATGCTATGGCCGCAATTGTGCCGATGACGTGACCGCGGACGCCGCGCTGTTGTCACGCGCCGTGGGCCGGCCGGTGCGGGTGCAGCTGACCCGGGAACAGGAACATCTGTGGGAGCCCAAGGGCGCGGCGCAGGTCATGGAGGTCGACGGCGGTCTCGCCGGCGACGGCAGCGTCGCCGCCTATGATTTCACGACGCGTTATCCCTCGAACGCCGCACCGACGCTGGCCCTGCTGTTGACCGGTGCGGTCGCGCCGGTCGCCAAGGTCTCCGAGATGGGGGATCGCACGGCGATTCCGCCGTATGCCTACGCGCATCTGCGTGTGGTCGTGCACGATATCCCGCCGATCGTGCGCGCCTCCTGGCTGCGCGGCGTCTCGGCGATGCCCAATTCCTTCGCGCACGAATGCTACATCGACGAACTGGCCGCGAGCGCCGGCGTCGACCCCGTCGAATTTCGCCTGCGTCATCTCGACGACGAACGGGCCGCGTCGCTGATCCGCGCCGTGACCGAGCGCGCCGGATGGCAGTCTCACACCGGCCCGCGCGATGTACCCGGCCCCGACGGCAAGCGACGCGGCCAGGGCTTTGCCTACGCGCAATACCTGCATGGCAAATTTCCGGGCACGGCCGCCGCCTGGTCTGCCTGGGTTGCCGACGTCGAAGTCGACACGAATTCCGGCGAGGTCCACGTGCGCCGCGTCGTCGTCGGCCAGGACAGCGGTCTGATGATCAATCCGGCCGGCGTACAGCATCAGATCCACGGCAACGTGCTGCAATCGATCAGTCGAACGCTGCACGAAGAGCTACGTTTCGACGGAACGGCGAGTACCAGCCGCGAATGGGGCTCCTATCCCATCCTGCGCTTCGACCAGGTGCCGGTCGTCAACGTACTCATGATGGAGCGGCCCCAGGACCCGCCCTTGGGGGTCGGTGAGTCCGCCTCGGTGCCGAGCGCCGCTGCGATCGCCAATGCGATTTTCGACGCGACGGGGCTGCGTCTGCGGGAGCCTCCCTTCACGCCGGAGCGAGTCCGCGCGGCTTGGACCGGACGACCCGGTGCGGGAGTGACGGATGCCGTCTCTGAGGGCGGCGTCTCTGCGCCGGCGGACGTGCAGCCTCGCCGCGAGGGCGAACAAGAACTCGCGCAGCTATACGCGCTCGCCGCGGCGCCGCGAGTCGTCCCGCCCGCGGCATCCTGGCCGCGCCGCCTTGCGCTCGCGGCCGGTGGCCTGCTCGGCCTGATGACGGCAGCCTTCCTGTGGCGGGGCGCGATCGCGCCGACGGCGCCGCCCGATGCGCAGCTGTACTCCGCCACGACCATTGCTCGCGGGCGCGAACTTGCCGCTGTCGGTGATTGTGCCGTCTGTCATACGGCGGAGGGCGGCGTGGAATATGCAGGCGGACGAGCACTGCACACGCCCTTCGGTACGATTTACTCGACCAACATTACGCCCGACCCGACGACCGGCATCGGCGCCTGGAGCTATGCGGCCTTCGCCAGGGCGATGCGCCAGGGTGTGCATCGGGACGGGCGGCTGCTCTATCCGGCGTTTCCGTATACGGCGTTCACCCAGACCACGGACCACGACCTGGAAGCGCTCTATGCGTACCTCACGTCGCGCCCGCCCGTGCAGGCGTCCGCGCCCGCGACGCGCCTCTCCGCGCCGTTCGGTTGGCGACCCTTGCTCGCCTTTTGGAACGCGTTGTTCCTGCGCAGCGGTGAGTTCGTGCCCGATCCCACCCAGTCCGCCGAATGGAATCGGGGCGCCTACCTGGTCGAGGGGCTGGGCCACTGCGCCGCCTGCCATTCGCCGCGCAATGCGCTCGGCGCGTCGATCGGCGGTGCGCGCCATCTCAGCGGCGGCATCGTCGAGGGGTGGGAGGCGCCTGCGCTGACCAGCCGCAGCCGCGCACCGATTCCCTGGGACGAGGCGGAGTTGTATCGTTACTTGAAAACCGGCACGACCCTGCGGCATGGCGCGGCGGCTGGTCCCATGCAGGCGGTGGTCGCGAGCCTCGCCGAAGCCGCCGATGCGGATGTGCGCGCGATGGCGCACTACATTGCCTCGTTCAACGCGAGTCTCGGCGAGCCCGAGCAGCGCCGGATGGCGGGATTGCTCGAAGCGCGCGCCCTGCCGGCCGCCGAACACGCCCATCCGGCCGGCGCGCGCCTGTTCCTGGGGGCCTGCTCGGCCTGCCACGAACCCACAGCGGGTTTGCTGGCAGGAGTTGGACCTTCCCTCGCTCTGAACACGAATCTACACAGTGCTGATCCCACGAACGCGCTGCGCGCGGTGCTGGACGGCGTCAACGTGCCGGGGCTCGCCCACCTCGGGGCCATGCCGGGATTTCGACAGAGTCTCGACGACGCCCAACTCGCGGACTTGCTCGGCTATCTGCGTGCCCGCTTCGCCTCCGAAGAGAGCGCGTGGTGCGACCTCGAGGCGGCAGCCGCGCGCGCGCGCCGCTGAGCGAGCTGCTTGCTCGGCTCAGCCCTTGCGCACGAAGCGCAGCACGAACTCATCCACGATCGGCGGCCAGGCCTCGAGCGCGCGGGGCGCCATCAGGTCGGCGCCGAGAAATGCCGACAAGGTGTGGCGGTTGGAAAGGTAGAAATAGCCGAGCGCGCACATGGCGATGTACAAGTCTTGGGCCGCGACGTCGGTGCGGAAGATTCCCTGCGCAATACCCCGGTCCAGCACCTCGGACAAGATGGAAATGAGCGGGAAGGACAGCTGCCGCACGACTTTGGAGCGCGCCATGTGCCGGCCTTGCATCAGGTTCTCATTGTTGAGCAGGCTCAGCATTTCCGGGTGGGCGATGTAGTGGTTCCAGGTGAAGCGAATGATGGCCCGCAAAGCGTCGTCCGGCGTCTTGCCCGACAGATCGAGCTTCGCCTCGGCCTCGCCCAACTCCTGGTAAATCGTTTCCAGCGCCGCGACGAACAACAATTCTTTGCTGCCGAAATAATAGTAGATCATGCGGTCCGTCGAACGAGCCGCCCGGGAGATCTTCTCGACGCGCGCGCCGGCGAAGCCGTGCTTCGCGAACAGGTCGATCGCGGCGCGCAATATGTTCTCTCGCGTCGCTACCCGTCCGCTCGGTCTGCCGCGGGCCGCCTTGCGTTTTTTCACCGGCGCCGTGCTCGTTCGTGTTTTCCGCGATTTGGGCTTGGCCATTCGCCCCCCCTTTAAACGACCATGATAACCCGCGATTCTTGACGAGCCATGTGCCCTGGCTCCGCGCGGGCTTGCGTCGGCTCCCGGTCGTCAGTAGTCTTGGGCAGGGAATTAATGAAGTAAACACTCCATTTCACGACGGGATCGATGATGGCCTCGAATGAACAGGCGACCGGTCACATGCGTGGCGCTCTGAACAAGGTTCGCTGCGACGCCTGTCCCGTGCTTTGTCAGATCAGCGCCGGCCGCACCGGTGCCTGTGATCGCTGGGGCAACGTCGACGGCGTCCTCACGCGTATCGATCCGCTGGTGCTCACCCAGCATTCGACTACGAGCGACAACTCTGTCGCGGGCGGAGAATTGCCCCTGGGCGGCGAGTCCCGCACTTTCCTGACCGGCGTCGGCTCGGGCACGACCTACCCCGACTACAAGCCGGCGCCGTTCATCGTCTCGACCCGGCACGAAGGGGTCGACATGGTGACCGTCGTGACCGAGGGGATCTTCAGCTATTGCAGTTTCAAGGTGAAGATCGACACCGACCGCTATCTCGGACCGGAGCAGGCCAACGTCCGCCATGGCGGTGAAATCGTCGGTCACGTGACCACGGCCGAGTACGGCTCGCAGATGCTCTCGATCGGCGGGGTCCATCACCTGACGGGCGGGAGCAAGAAGGAGGGTCGCGCGACCTGTGACCTCATGGCCGCGCTCGGCAACAAGCAGGCAGTGGAACTCGCGATCGACGGCGGCGCGCACGTCGTCGTGCAATCCGGCCGACCGCCCATCGTCGATGGCGTGCCCGAGGCCCGCATGCGTGTCGGCTGTGGGTCGGCGACGATCGGCATCTTCGCGCAGCAATGGTTCGGCTTGGTCGACGAAGTCGTGGTCGTCGACGATCACATCACCGGCGTGTTGTCCGAGCATCAGGCGGGCAAGCAGCTGGGTGTGCGGCCCTCCGGCATCGAGATGCGGGGTCGGCGTTCGACCCCGGGCCGCTATTTCAAGGTGGCCAATCCCGGCGTGGGTTGGGGCGGCACGGACATCGCGGATCCACTCACGATCGTCGAGGGCTTCGACCCTGAGGTCGCATGGCCCGGGATGCGTCTGCTCATGGTCTCCACGACCGGCGAGCATTTTGCCTATTACGTGCTCGATGCCCAACTGCGACCGCAGCCCGCCGACCTGACGCTGCCGCTGCGCGCCGCCGTCGAGCGGATCGCCGAGAATTGCGAGCCGGCTCTGTCGACCGTCTTGTTCGTCGGCGGCGCGGGCGGCAGCCTGCGGGCCGGCGTGACCAACAGCCCGGTCCGGCTCACCCAGGCCATCAAGGCCGCCCTCGTCAACGTCACTTGCGGCGGGGCGCCGGCGTACGTTTGGCCGGGCGGCGGCATCACGGTCATGGTCGACGTGGCGCGTATGCCGGACCGCTCGTTCGGCACGGTGCCCACACCGGCGATCGTCGCTCCGCTGGAGTTCACCCTGAAGCTCGCCGATTACGCCGCGCTCGGCGGGCATCTCGACAGCGTCGTACCTCTCGAAGACGTCCTCGCGCGCAAGGCGTTGCGAGCGGCCAGGAGCGACAGCGCCAACCCCTGGCCCGTCGCCGCGGGAGCGCTCTTGGGATGAGCACCCACGGCGGCACGGCGGCGCGAGCTCGACTCGCCATCGATCGCTGGCACTTTCAGCACGGGCCCATCGATCTCATCATCGGACTGGATGCTGACCCGGCTCTGAGCGAGGGCCTCATCGAAGCGATGTGGACGCGCTTCGAGCGTATCTTGCCGGAATTGGTCATGGATCTGCCGCAGCTGCGGCGCCCTGCACACGAGCGGCCGCGACTGCAATCCCCGAGCGGCTTGGCGATGCTGCGCGCCTGCAAGCCCTTTGCCGACCAGCGTTTCATCACGCCCATGGCGGCGGTCGCGGGAGCGGTCGCGGATGAATTGCTGGCGCCGCTGCGCCGTGAGCGGATCCGGCGCTGCTTCATCAATAACGGGGGGGATATCGCCTTGCTGCTCGCGCCCGGCGCCGACTATCGCGTCGGCGTCTGGCCGCAAGTGGGCCTCGACGGCGCCTTCACGGTGACGGCGGACATGCCCGTGCGCGGGATCGCGACCAGCGGCTGGCGCGGCCGCAGCTTCAGTCTCGGGATCGCGGACAGCGTCACGGTCCTCGCCGCCGACGCCGCCGGCGCCGACGCCGCCGCGACACTCATTGCGAACGCAGTGAACTGTGAGCATGCTGCCATCGTCCGTGCGCCGGCCGACACGCTCAAAGACGACACCGATCTCGGTTCGCGGCTCGTCACGGTGGATGTGCCTCCGCTGCCGCCGGCGACGGTCGCACAGGCGCTCGCGCGGGGACGCCGCGAGGCGGAATATTGGCAGCGTCGGGGCTTGGTGCATGCGGCCGCCCTGTTCCTCCAGGGTAGAACCGAGGTCCTGCGACCACCCGGCGCCGAGTCGCCGTTCGAAACCCTCATTCCCGCGCGCGCGGTGCCACCACTGCGTGCGACGGTGCCGGCATGATCGAACTGCGCCGCGTACTGACGCAGGTCGAAGACATTCATCATGAATTCGGCCCACCGGCTGCCACGCCTCTGCGGCGCGGTGCGGCGCTTGCCGTGATCGCCAACCCTTACGCAGGACGCTACGTCGCGAACATCCTGCCGTTCATGACGGAGTTGCAATCGCTGGGACTCCTGCTCGCGCGGCGCCTGCTCGCGGCCCTCGCCGTGCCCCCGGAGCGGGTCCAGGGCTACGGCAAGGCGGCGATCGTTGGGGCCGCCGGTGAACTGGAACATGGGGCCTTGTGGCATGCGCCCGGCGGCTATGGCATGCGCGAAGTACTCGGCTGGCGCGACGCGGCGCCGGATGGGGTCGCGGGCCAGCCCGGCAATGCGCTCGCCATCGTACCCTCCACCAAAAAAGTCGCTCCGCCGGGCGCGAGCATCGACGTGCCGCTCACGCACTTGAACGCCAGCTATGTGCGCAGTCATCTCGATTGCATCGAGGTGCGCGTGCCGGGCTCACCGGCCGCCGACGAATTGGTTTATATCCTGGCCATGAGCCTGGGCCCGCGCATCCAGGAGCGATTGGGCGGATTGCGAGTAGAACAGATCAGTCGCTGGGATGGACAAAAGTGAGGCCAATCATGAGTGCCGCGATACGCAAGATCGTCGTTCAGGTCGACGAGATCCACACGGAAATGGGACGTGTCGTGACGCCGCCCACACGGCGTGCGCTCGCCATCGCGGTGATCGCGAATCCTTTCGCCGGGGAATACACGGAAGATCTCGCCGCGCTGATCACGATCGGCGAGGAGCTTGGCGGCCTCTTGGGCGAGAAGTGTGTCGCGGCCTTGAACATCCAACCCGAGGAGGCGCAAAGCTACGGCAAAGCGGCGATCGTCGGTGAGGCCGGCGAACTGGAGCACGCGGCCGCGATCCTGCACCCGAAAATGGGTGCGAGTCTGCGCCGCGCCGTGGGCTCGGGGGCGGCGCTCGTGCCGTCGGCGAAGAAGCGCGGCGGCCTTGGGTCCACGATCGACGTGCCGCTGGGACACAAGGACGCGGCTTTCGTCCGCAGTCACTTCGATGCGATCGAAGCCCGAGTCCCCGACGCGCCGCGCGCAGGGGAAATCCTCGTCGCCATCGCGGTCACCGACAGCGGCCGCCCGCTGCCGCGCGTCGGCGGTCTGCAGGTCCACGAGATCCTGGGCAAGGACGGGCTGCGCTGATGGCCGGCACGAGCGAACCGGCGGCCTCCGGCCGTACCGTGATCACCAATGTGGGGCTCATGTTGTCGGGCGACATCACGCGTCCCATCCTCGATGCCGATACGCTGGTCATCGAGGCGGGACGCATCGCCACGATCGGCACGCGCGCCGATTGCGACCTCGAGCGGGCGGACGTGCGCATCGACGCGCGCGGCACGGCACTCTCGCCCGGACTGATCGACTCCCACGTGCATCCGGTCTTCGGCGATTGGACGCCGCGGCAGAACCAGCTGGGATGGATCGAATCCACGCTCAACGGCGGCGTGACCACGATGATTTCCGCGGGCGAGGTGCACCTGCCGGGGCGGCCGAAAGACATCGTCGGGCTCAAGGCGCTGGCCATCACCGCACAACGCAGCTTCGCCAACGCGAGGCCCGCCGGGGTCAAGGTCCTGGCCGGCGCTCCGGTGCTCGAAACCGGCATGGTCGAAACCGATTTTGCCGAACTCGCCGCCGCCGGCGTGCGCTTGTTGGGCGAAGTGGGGCTGGGGTCGGTCAAGAGCGGCGAGGAGGCCGAGCGCATGGTCTCCTGGGCCCGCAAACACGGGATCCAAAGCACGATCCACACGGGCGGGCCTTCGATTCCGGGCTCCGGACTCATCGACAAGGATGTCGTGCTGCAGGCCGATGCCGATATCATCGGCCACATCAACGGCGGCCACACGTCGCTGCCTTACGGTCAGGTTTGCGAGCTCTGCGAGCGCTCGCGTCGCGGACTGGAGATCGTGCACAACGGCAACGAGCGCATCGGCATTCTGACCGCCATCCACGCGCGCGAGCTGCGCTGCGCCGAGCGGGTGATTCTGGGCACGGATGGTCCGGCGGGTTCGGGCGTTCAGCCGCTCGGCATCCTGCGTCTGATCGCCTTGCTCGCCAGCATGGGCGACATTCCGGCCGAGGAGGTGCTCTGTTATGCGACCGGCAACACCGCGCGGGTGCGTCAGCTGGATTCGGGACTGCTGGAGCCGGGACGTGCCGCGGATCTCGTGTTCCTCGACCGCGCGCAGCATACGGCCGGGCGCGATCTGCTCGAGAGTATTCGCCTGGGCGACATCCCGGGTGTCGGCATGGTCCTCATCGACGGCGTCATTCGCTGCCTGCGCAGCCGCAATACGCCACCGGCAACCCAGGTGCCGGCGGTGCAGTCATGAGCGGCGCAGCGGTCGAACGATCCGGCGCCGACTTGCGCGAGCTGGTCGCCCGCAGTCCCATGAGCCCGCATCAGCTGCTCGCCGTCCTCGTGTGCGTCGGCCTCAACATGCTGGACGGCTTCGACGTCCTGGTGATGTCGTTCACGGCCTCTGGTGTCAGCGCGGAGTGGAAGCTCACGGGCTCCCAACTCGGCATCCTGTTGAGCGCGGGACTCGTCGGCATGGCCGCGGGATCGCTGTTCCTCGCGCCGCGGGCCGATCGCCTTGGACGACGCACGATCGTCATGACCTCGGTCGTGATCGTGAGCCTCGGCATGCTGCTCTCCGGGTTCGCGCAAAGCTATGCGCACCTCGCCTTGCTGCGCGTCTTCACGGGCATCGGCATCGGCGGCATCCTGGCGAGCGCGACCGTGCTCGTGGCCGAGTACTCCTCGGCGACCTGGCGCAATACGGCCAGTTATCTGTATACCTCGGGCTACTCGCTCGGGGCGACTTTCGGGGGTACGGTCGCGGCGGTGCTGATCGCGCGTTTCGGCTGGCGTTCCGCCTTCCTGTTCGGCGCCGCCATGAGCACGGTCATGTTGCCGGTGACGCTCTGGGGTTTGCCGGAGTCGCTCGATTTTCTGGTGACGCGTCGGCCGACGAACGCCTTGCGCAAGCTCAATGCCTTGCTCGCACGCATGAATCACGCCGTGCTCGATGCGCTGCCCGAGACCGGCGCAGGCGCCACGGCGGAACGCGCCCGGCCGGCGCTCGCGCAATTGTTCACGCCGCGTCTGGTGCGCGCCACCTTGCTCAATTCACTTGCCTTCTTTTTCATGATGGGCGGCTATTATTTCGTCTACAGCTGGACGCCGAAGCTGCTGGCCTCGAGTGGTCTCAGCGCGCAACAGGGCATCACCGGCGGCGTCTTGCTCAGTGTCGGCGGCATCGTCGGCACCGTCGCCTTCGCCTTCATCGCCAAAGGGGTCGAGGTGCGCAAACTCGTGGCGCTATGTCTGGTCGTTGCCAGCGCGCTCATGGGCGTGTTCGCGTTCAGCTCTCACGATGTCGCGATCGGCCTGATCACAGGGGTCGCGCTCGGCGGCATGACCACGAGCGCGATGGCCGGGTTCTACGCCCTGACGCCGGCGCTCTATGACGCCGAGCTGCGCACGACCGGCATGGGTTGGGGCATCGGCATCGGCCGCTTCGGCGCGATCCTCGCGCCGCTCGCGACGGGAGTCCTGGTCGACCGCGGTTGGCACGCGGCGCCCTTGTACACCTTGTTCGCCGCCACGTTCCTGGTTGCCGCCCTCGCGCTGGCCGTGATGGTGCCGGCCCGGTCGCCCGCCCGAAGCGCATCCGCGCATTATTCCTGAGGGATGGCCTTGCGGTCGTTGAAGGCGACCATGGCCATGCTGAGCACGACACCCGCGAGCAACCAGAGCGCCACGATGCGGGCACCGGCCATGAGTTCACCGCTCCGTAAGTTCGCGATCGGGCCGGCCACGAACAGCAGGGCATACTGTAGGTAATAGCGGATCTTGCCTTGCGCGGGGGTCAACGTCAGCGCCGGAATTCGCGCGACGAGAACCAGCATCGGTACCGAAACCTTGATCATCGTCCACGCCGGCCCGGGCGTCGTCATCGTGGCGCTGAGCGCCGCGATCGCTGCCGCGATTGCGCCCAGGCCATACGGAGATCCGCGTCGCAGCCCACGGCTGAAGCCGAAACGGTATTCGCCGAGCAGCGCCCAATGACCGATGCGCTCGGCGATCAGCAGAGCCGCGAGCACAGGCCAGGTCGCGATCAGCGCTTTGCCGTCGGATCCGCCGGACACCAACAGCCAACCGAGCAACAAGGGCGCGTTCACGACGATGCCGTTGAAGATACGTCTTGCCAGACGCGGGCCGCCCGGCGGCATCGGCGCGGTCACGCTCGTCCAGGCGATCAGTGCCAGTCCCAGGAGCACCGATAGAACGCCGCCCCAGAGCGAGTCCGGCAACGCGGCGCAGAGCATGAATGCGGCCATGCCCCCTGGAAACCAACCGAGCCGCAGCCAGCGCGGACTGCCGGATCGGTAAGTATGCTTATAAAAAGACCCCAGTCGGTCGATGGCCAGCAGGCGATAGGCAAGCACGGAGGCTATCGCAACGACGGCCTCGGCGGCCGTGACGAGGGCGTCGACGAGCCGGTTCCCAGGCGTATCCTCTCCGAGGACCCGCAGCGCCACGGCCAGCGCGCCGAGAGGCAGCAAGATTCGCAGCCACCGCAGACGCAGGCGGGGCTGGCTGAAATAGCTACGCCACCAATCGAGCGCCGCGGGATTCAGTTTCGGAACCAGGCTCACGTGCCGCACGAATAGTTCGTTCAAGAGGATCGCGACGGAGGTATCGAGTTGCAGAACCGCGATCTGCAGCCGCAGCCAGGGCCGGTTGGGAGCGCGCCGCAGCGCTGCCTGCGCACGCCGCATCGCAGGCGCGGCGTCCTGCAAAGAGTCCCAATATTCGAGGTCGCGCCAGCAACGCAGGGCCGTCGCGGTCTCCGTCGGCAAGCCGATCAAGGATTCACGCCGTCCCCAATCGAAGCGCGCCGCCACGCGACTGAACAGGCGCTCGCTGGCCGGCCTTCTCGCGATGAGCCAGTGTGCGATCGAGCGCTCGAAGGCCAATTGGATCGCCACGTTCCGGAGCAGGGGCGAATCCAAGCACGCCGCCAGGAGTACATCGACGCGAGCCGCTGCGCCGGGAGCCGTCGACCGGATCGCGGCATCCAGGTCCTGAAAAGCCGCTTGCAGATCTGAACTCTCTGGTCGGGGTGTCGGCGGCGGCTCGGCGGGTCTTGCGGTGACGCCCGAGGTCTGCTCCCCGCCAATGGCAACTGGTGAGGCCGCTGCGCTCGGGAATTCCGGCGCCTGTGTCAGTGCCAGCGCCTGCTCGTAGGCCGCGCGTAAAGCCTTGAAGGCCTCCGGGTCATCCTCGGGATTGCAAGTCCTCAGCCGTCGGGCGTAAGCGCGTCGTATCTGCACGGGGTCCGCGGTCGGCTCGATCTCCAAGCACGTCCAAATCCCGGCCGGTCCGCTCACAAATAGCGTTCGCCGTCGATCTGATCGAGGGCCGCGGTAAATTGCTCGCGCGCGGTCTCGATTTCACGCGGATCCTGCCGGTCCAAGACTGCCTCGAACTGGCTGACTAAGCGGCCGATCAGCTGCCGGCGATCGCCCAGATATTGCTCGTAACAGCGGGTTCCCCGGGCCAGGGCCGCGCGATTCAAGTCCTGCTCGCGCGGGTGAACCTTCAGCGCCGCCAAGGCTGCGCGACGGCGTTCGAGTTCGGCGGGCTCCAGGTCGTTCTCACTGTCGGCTATCACGATTTGTTTGCGTTCGCCTGTTTCCGGAATCTGCACCTCGACTTCGAGCAGTCCGTTGATGTCGTAAGTGAAGCGAACGTCGATCCTGACACCGCCGCTCGGTCGTGGCGGCACGGGCAGATCGATCTTGCCGAGCAGCACGTTCGCGTCCACGGTGCGCGATTCCCCTTGATAAACGTTGAAGACGACTTCGCGCTGGTTGTCGTGAATCGTCGAAAACTGTTTTACGCGGCTTGCCGGTATGACCGTGTTGCGTTCGATGATCGGCGCGAACAGTCCGCTGCGAATGCTGCCGTCGGCGCGACGCTCGCCGGTGTCGACTCCGAGCGTATAAGGACAGACGTCGGTCAGAACGACTTCTTTCAGCGCCTGATCCCGCGCCTTCAGGCCGGCTTGAACGGCGGCGCCGACGGCCACAGCCTCGTCTGGGTTCGGACCAGCGCTGGGAAATCGGCCGAACATCCGCGTCACGGCGCGACGCACGACCGGCATCCGCGTCGCGCCGCCGACCAGGATGATTTCACGCAGGGACTCGGCCGCAATCTTGGCGTCGCGCAGCGCCCGCATCACGGGCTCTCGCATTCGGTCGAGCAGCTTCTCGGACAACTTTTCGAAATGCTCGCCGCTGACGTCCAGTTCGATCAGCCGGCCCTCCCAGGCGACCGTCATGCGCGCCTCGCCTTGCGTGCTCAGCAACCGACGCACGCGCTCGGCCTGTTCGCGCACCTTCTCCACGAGCAGCGGATCGGCGGCGCGCTGACGATCGCCGCAGGCCGCGCGCAGGATCGGCGCGAACTCCTCGATCAGCACCTGATTGAAATCCTCGCCGCCGAGCTGATTGTCGCCCGTGCTGGAGCGCACCTCGATGACTCCCTCGAAGATCTCCAGGATCGAGACGTCGAACGTGCCGCCGCCCAGATCGAACACCAAGAAGCGTGATTCGTTGCCGAGCTGATGGATGCCGTAAGCCAGCGCTGCCGCAGTCGGCTCATTGAGCAGACGCTCGACGCGCAGTCCGGCGAGCTCGCCGGCACGTCGCGTCGCCTTGCGTTGCTTATCGTTGAAATAGGCAGGCACCGTAATGACCGCCTCGGTCACGACTTCGCCGAGAAAGGTTTCGGCGTCGGCTTTGAGGGAGCGCAGCACGAGCGCCGACAGTTCCTCGGGCCGGAACCGGCGGTCGGGGCCCAATTCCACGGTTCGGTTCGTGCCCATGTAACGCTTGAACGCCGTCGCCGTTGCGCCCGGATGCGTGACCTGCCGCTCGCGCGCCGCGAGACCCACGAGTAATTCCCCATTGTCGTCGAGACTCACCGCCGAAGGGGTCAACTTGGATCCGAGACTGTTCGGAATGAGTTCCGCGCGCCCGTCGCGCCAGATCCCGATTGCGCTGTTGGTGGTGCCGAGATCGATACCGACGATCACGCCTCAGTCTCCGACCCGAATGACGAGCACGTCCACATTCGCTTTGCGCAGGACCTGCCGCAGTCGGTTCAGCTCGTCGAGCTTGGTGATCGGCCCGACTCGGATCCGGTGCCAGGTATCGCTGTCGACCGACACCTTTTGCACCTTGGATTCGATGCCCTGCAGTGCGAGCTGGGCGCGGATGCGATCGGCATCCGCGAAGTTCTTGTACGAGCCCGCCTGCAGAACATAGGTACCGGGCCGCGTTTCCGGGGCCGGCTTGATGTCGGGGCGCACGTCCTTCTCCTTCTCCGGCACGACCACCTCGAATTTGGGCAGCATGCTGTAGAACTCATAGGACTTCGCGGGGTCCGTGCCCGCGGTGCCGTCGTGCGCCTCGGGTTCCGGCGCCTCGCTGTGGAGCCTTTTCGTGCTCGTCTTGACCGCCTGAGGCGCCGGCAGATCGGCGCGGTGGTCCTTCACGTAGATGAACCCCGCCACGGCGAGGCCGGCCAGGAGGCCGAACAGCAGTCCCAGCCAGCCGGAAAAACCCGCCGGCTTCCGGGCTCGGGGCTTGTAGTCGCGCGCCACTCGACGCCTACATCGTGTCGGGCGCCGAGACTCCCAGGAGCCCCAGGCCGTTTTTAATCACGACCTGGGTCGCGAGCGCAAGCAGCAGTCGGGCGTTGCGCAGCGGCGCTTCGTCGACGATGAATTGATGTGCGCTGTAATTCGTGTGGAAATCGTTGGCGAGGTCGCGCAGGTAGTGCACGAGCGTGTGCGGCGCGCGCTGCAGCGCCGATTGCTCGACCACCTCCGGATAGAGGCACAAGCGTTTGATCAGCTGCTGCTCCTGCGCGCTGGAGAGCAGATCGAGATGCGCGCCCCCGTCGTTCGCGTCGTGCGTGAGACCGCGATCCTTGAGCTGGCGCATGACGCTGGACACCCGCGCATTCGCATATTGGATGTAATAGACCGGGTTGTCGTTCGAGCGCGAGGTCGCCAGCTCCAGATCGAAATCCAGGTGCTGATCGTTGCTGCGCATCACATAGAACAGGCGCGCCGCGTCGTTGCCGACCTCCTTGCGCAGATCGCGCAGAGTGACGAAGTCGCCAGAGCGCGTGGACATTTGCGCCTTCTCACCGCCGCGATAGAGCGACACGAACTGCACCAGCCGCACTTCGAAGCATTCCGGAGGGCCGCCGAGGGCCACGAGGCCGGCGCGCAGGCGTGCGATGTAGCCGTGATGATCCGCGCCCCAAATGTAGATCAACTGCGTAAAGCCGCGTTGCAGCTTGTTGAAGATGTAGGCGATGTCGGAGGCGAAATAGGTTTTCACCCCGTTGTCCCGCACCATGACGCGGTCCTTCTCGTCGCCGAAGTCCGTGCTCTTGAACCACAAGGCTCCGTCCTTGAGATAAGCCCGGTCCGAGTCCTTCAAGGCCTGTAATGCCCGATCCGTGGCGCCATCCTCGCTCAAGGAGCGCTCCGAGAACCATCGGTCGAAGCGCACGCCGAACTCCTCCAGGTCCGCCCGAATGTCGCCGAGGATGTCGTCCAGCGCGAGTTCTAGGACTGCGCGAAACGCCGGGTCGCCGATCATGACCCGCGCGCGTGCGATCAGCGCGTCGATGAACGTGTCCTTGTCGCCGCCCTGGGGCTCGTCCGGGGGCAGGTCGGAAAACACTGCCGCGGCCGGCCGGTGCAACTCACGTCCCCTGCGCTCAAGAAGCTGCGCGGCGATCGCGGCGATGTAGTCGCCCCGGTAGCCATTCGCCGGGAAGGGGAAGCTTTCGCCGCATTGCTCGAGATAGCGCAGCCAGGTGCTGACCGCGAGAATGTCCATCTGACGTCCGTCGTCGTTGATGTAGTACTCGCGGCTCACCTCGAAGCCGACGGCCGCCAAGAGATTGCCCAGCGTCGCACCGAAGGCAGCATGACGGCCGTGACCTACGTGCAGCGGACCCGTGGGATTCGCCGAGACGAACTCGAGCAGCACTTTGCGGCCCGCGCCGACGTTCGAGCGTCCGAAATCGGCGGGCGCCGCGAGGATGCGCGCGATTTGGCGCGAATAAGCCCCCGCCGTCAGAAAAAAGTTGATGAAGCCGGCGCCCGCGACTTCGACTTTCGCGATGTCCTCGTTCGCGGGCAGTGCCGCCACGATCGCGTTGGCGAGCCCGCGCGGATTCTGGCGTGTGGCCTTGGCTAAGCGCAGCGCTACGTTGCTGGCGAAGTCGCCATGCGCGGGGTCCCGGGTATGCTCGACCTCGAAACCGCCCCTACGGGCCGCGTCCGGCAACACCGTTTCAGGCAGGGCTTGGAGCGCCCGCTGCAATAAGGATTCGATCAGATTCTTCACTGGGGCACCCGTCGGCTGCTCTTGTCGAGAAAAGGCCGCAGAGTTTACCCGAAACCGTTCAATCCACTTCGAGCGGATCTACGTCGATCGACCAGCGCAAACCGGCCGGCGCGGACAGGGCCTCGACTCGCGGCAGCCAACGGGCCAGGAAGCGCTGCAGGGCGCCGCGCGCGGCCGCTTCGATCAACAGATGCGCGCGGAAATAGTCGGCGCGACGGGCCATCATGGCCGGGGCGGGTCCCCTGACCGTCACCTCCGGGGACACCTCCAAGCCGGCCGCGGTGCTCAAGAACTCGTCGAGGCGATCGGTATCGCGGGCTTCGGCCCGCAACAGCGCCAAGCGCGAGTAGGGAGGCCATTTCGCCTCACGGCGCTCGGCGAGGGCGCCGGCCGCGAATGCCGCGTACCCGTCCGAGATCAGGCGAGTGAGCAGCGGATGGTCAGGAAACGCCGTCTGGATCAGGACCTCGCCGGCGCGGGCATCCCGGCCGGCCCGACCTGCGACCTGGATGATCGTTTGTGCGAGCCGTTCGGTCGCCCGGTAGTCGCTCGCGAACAGGCCTTGGTCGGTTTCGAGGATGACGACGAGGCTGACGTCCGGAAAGTCATGGCCCTTGGTCAGCATCTGAGTGCCGACCAAGATGCGCGCTTCGCCCCCGTGTACACGGGCCAGGACCGCGGCCGCGCCACCGCGTGCGCCGGCCGTGTCCCGATCCAAGCGTGCGAGCGGCGCGTCCGGAAAGAAACGCTGCAGCGTCTCCTCGACGCGTTCCGTGCCCTGACCCACGGCCATGAGGGGATGCTTGCAACTACCGCAGTTCGGCGGCACTTCGCGCTGCGCGCCGCAATGGTGGCAGCGCAGCTGCCCGGCCTGGCGATGGAGCGTCATGCGCGCGTCGCAGTGGGCGCAGGGTGCAACCCAGCCGCACTGATTGCAGAACAGCGTCGGCGCGTAGCCGCGCCGATTCAGGAAAACGATCACCTGGCCGCCGGCGCTCAAATGCCGTTCGATCGCCTGCAGCGCCGGTTGTGACAAGCCTTGTTCGCAGGCATGCCTCTTCAAGTCGACGAGCCGCATCACCGGCGCGCGGGCGACGCCCGGCCGCTGCGGCAGCGAGAGCTCCGCATACCGCCCCTGCGCGACGTTTTCGAGGGTCTCCAGCGAGGGCGTGGCTGAGCCCAGCACCACCGGAACGTTGGCGCGCTGGGCCCGCAACACTGCCAGATCCCGGGCCGAATAGCGAAAGCCTTCCTGCTGTTTGTAAGACGCGTCATGTTCCTCGTCGACGACGATCAGCGCGAGCCGCGGCATGGAGGCAAACACCGCCGAGCGCGTCCCGATGACGATGTTGGCCTCGCCGTTGTGAGCGGCCCGCCAGGCATCGCGGCGTTGTGCGCCCGCCAGCCCCGAATGCAGCACCGCGACGCCGCTTTGAAAGCGCCGCTCGAAACGCGCCACCAATTGCGGCGTCAGGCCGATCTCCGGTACGAGCACCAGTGCCTGGCCGCCGCCGGCGATGGCGCGCGCGATGGCCCGCAGGTAAACCTCCGTCTTGCCGCTGCCGGTGACGCCATAGAGAACATGCGCCGCGTAACGCGCCAGCGAGGATTCGATCGCAGCGACGGCAGTCGCCTGCGCTGCCGTCAGATCCACCTCGCTGGGAAGGGGCGTGACCGGCTGCGAGGCGGCCTCGCCGCCGGGCTCCGCGGCCCGGGAGATCCACCCCCGTTCCACGGCGGCACGCAGCTGGGCCGGTCCGAAGCGACTCGGCAATAGGGCTCGCGTGGAGGGCCCGGCCTCAGCCAGCCACGCAAGCAGCGCGCGCTGCTGGGGGGCGCGCCGATCGCTCGGGGCGACGAGTTCCTGTCGACCGGTCGGGGTCAGGTCCCAGAATTCCATGGCCTCGCGCGTGGCCCCCCCCGCCCGCAGGCTCGCGGGCAATGCGGCCGCGAACACTTCGCCGATCGGATGATGGTAGTAGCCGGCCGCCCAGCGCAGCAGCTCGAGCGTCACGGGATCGAAGACCGGCGTGTCGTCGAGGATTGCCGAGACCGGCTTCAGTTTCTTGGCAGGAACGACGGATTCCGCGGCGACGCCGACGATGACGCCGATCAATTGGCGGTTCCCGAACGGCACGCGGACCCGCAAACCCGCGCAAGCCGGGGTGACGACCACGCCTGCAGCCGCGGCGGGCGGCAGGTAATCGAAGGCGCGCCGCAGCGGCATATCGAGGGCGACCCGGAGAATCAAGCTGCGCCTCGATGGACCTGGGGACCGCTTGTCCACAAATCCTGTGGATAAGTCTGTGTAGAAGCCGGGGTAAAAGGGGCCAAGTGCCCGTTCTGTTTCGACACATTTTCAAAATGGTGAAAAAGTGCTCGAAAAGCGCTCAAAGTGAGCATATTCAGAGGCTTAGAAGCCCCAGTGGATCTTGCCGTCAAGTGTCGTTCGTAAATGTTGCAACAGCGTTCCCCCGGAATGTGCGTAAGTCGCTGATCTCTTGAAATGTGGCCGGTCAACCGGAGGCGTAGGTAGCCGTTAATCTTTCCATTAGTCAAGCGACCCCAATGAGGAAAGGACGCGGTATGGCAGGGTTTGCTACGCTCTCGCAGGCTTGGATGGCATGGGATGGTCCGGCACCGGCGCCCGAGGATGCTATTGTGGACCATACCAGGGAATTGGATAAATTCTTGAGCGAAGTCGAGAGGCGCGCCTTTCGGATCGCTCAAGTCAGCCTGCGGGACGAAGACGATGCCTTGGACGTGGTCCAGGACGCCATGCTGAAGCTGGCGCGCAACTACAGCGCCAAGCCGAGCGCGGAGTGGCGGCCGTTGTTCTACCGGATCCTGGAGAACGGGATTCGAGACCTGCAGCGGCGTCGTGCGGTGCGCAAGCGGTTGATGGCTTGGATGCCCGGCCCGAAGGAGGATCCCGACGAAGAAGCCGTGGATCCACTCGAGAACGTCGCTGCCGGCGGCGCCGACGTGCCCGGTCTGTTGATGCAGGAACAGGCGATGAGTCGGTTGGAAATTTCTTTGCGGGCCCTCCCGGCGCGGCAGCGCGAGGCGTTCATGCTGCGCAACTTCGAAGGCCTGGACGTCGCGGAGACGGCCAAGGCGATGGGTTGCTCCGAGGGCAGCGTCAAGACTCATTATTCGCGTGCCGTCCATACGCTGCGCGAACAACTCGGTGAGGTTTGGTGATGAACGAACAATCCTCTTTCGAAGAACACGGCCGGCGTCTGTTCGAGGCAAGTGTCGAGAATCTCGACATGCGGGTACGTTCCCGGCTGACGCAGGCGCGTCATGCCGCGCTGGACGTCTCGACCACGCCTCGCCTGCGCTTTCTGCGGCTCCCGGTCTGGACATCGGCGGCCGGCGTGACGGCCGCGGGCGTGCTCGCGTTCGCGATCTGGTTCGGCAGCCCTTTGGCGCGGCCCCATCATGCGCCGCAGTTACCGGAGACCCAGGCGAGCCTCGAGGATCTGGACCTGGTCGCCGCATCCGATGAAAACAACGCCGCCCCCATGGAAATGTTGCAAGACGACATCGACTTCTATGAGTGGGCAGCCGACCATACGGCAGGCACTGACCCCGGCAACGTGGGTTGAGTTTCATTGAGACTCCAGTGGCATTCCTGGGTCATGACGAGCTTCATTTCGGCCGCTTCCCTGGCCGCGACACCGGCACCGTCGCCGCCGCCCCCACCGCCGCCACCGCCCAGCGACGAGTCTCTGATCGAGTTTTTGGGCGCGGACGACGTCGGCGATGCGGGGTGGTGGGATTTCTTGCAGAAAACGGATCCCCACCCGGCGCTGCCGCCACCACCACCGGGGCCCAAGCAATGAAGTGCCGCTTGCTGCTTTGCGCTGCGCTCTTCTTGGGTGCCCTCGTGCTAGGCGCCGTAACCGCGTTCGCCCAGGTGCCGGCCGAGGAGCCGGCAGCCGCACCGGTCCCAGCCCCGGTAGCGCCGCGCGCCTGGGAATCGCTGTCGCCGGCACAACAGCAGTTGCTGCAAAGCGTCCAGGGGAACTGGGCGAGCCTCCCCCCGGAGCGGCAGCAGGCCTTGGCCCGGGGCAGCAGCCGCTGGCTGTCGATGACGCCGCAGCAACGGCAGGGCGCGCAGCAGCGCTTCAGTCAGTGGCGGGCGATGCCGCCCGAACAACGCCAGCAACTGCGCGAACGCTGGAGGCAATTCAAGAGCCTGCCTCCCGAGCAGCAGCAACTGGTGCGGGAACGCTATCAACAGTTTCGACAGCGACCCGAGGAGCAGCGGCGCGCGCTGCAACGGCAGTGGCAGCAAATGAGTCCCGAGCAGCGCCATGCGGTCATCCAGCAGCACCGCGAATTGCAGCAGCAACGGCGGGAACCGGCACCGGTCGTCGAGCCCCGGTTGGAACCCCACGCCGGACCGACGCCCCACGCCGGGCTGATGCCGCACGCCGGGCTGATGCCGCACGCCGCGCCGATGCCGCATCGAGCGGCACCGCACCCCGGACCGCATCACGGTCGCTAGGCACCAATGCCGCGTGCCAGGCAGGTATGCGGTCGCTTCGCGATCAGCCTGCGGCCTTGACCGCCTGGATGAGTTGGCCGACGGCGGACTGGGCGTCGCCATAGAGCATGCGGGTCTGATCGAGCACGAACAGGGCGTTGTCGATTCCTGAAAAGCCCTGTCCCTGACCGCGCTTCACGACGATCACGTTCTTCGCCTTGTCCGCACTCAGGATCGGCATCCCGAAGATCGGGCTCGCCTTGTTGGTGCGGGCGTCCGGGTTCACGACGTCATTCGCGCCGATGATCAGCGCCACGTCGGCGGTGTCGAACTCGGCGTTGATCTCGTCGAGATCCGAGATCAAGTCGTACGGCACGCCAGCTTCCGCGAGCAGCACGTTCATGTGGCCAGGCATGCGGCCGGCGACCGGGTGAATCGCGAATCTCACCTGTACACCGTGCTCGATGAGCAATTGGCAGAGCTCCCAGACCTTGTGCTGTGCCTGGGCGACCGCCATGCCGTAACCCGGCACGACGATCACTTTCTGCGAGAACGCGAGCATCACGCCGGCGTCGGAGGCCTCGATGGCCTTCTGCGTTCCGGTCACCGTCGAGGCTCCGGCGCCCGAGCTCTCGCCGAAGTTTGCGAACAGCACGTTCGCGAGCGAGCGGTTCATCGCTTTCGCCATCAACTGGGTCAGCAGGGTGCCGGCGGCGCCGACGACGGTCCCCGCGATGATCATCGCGGCATTGTCGAGCACGAATCCTTCGAAACCGACCGCAAGTCCCGTGAGCGCGTTGTACAGGGAAATCACGACGGGCATGTCGGCGCCGCCGATCGGCAGGGTCATCGCGATGCCGAGCAGCAGCGCAAATCCGAAGAACAAAGACACCGCGAGCGGACCGGTAAAACTACCGGAGACCACCGCAAACCCCAGCCCCACGGTCACGAGGAGGATCGCGAGATTGACCAGTTTCTGGCCCGAAAACCGCACCGACTTCGTGATCAGTCCCTGCAGTTTGCCGAACGCGATCAAGCTGCCGCTGAAAGACACCGAGCCGATGAATCCGCCTACCGCCGCGATCGCCAGATGCGTGACGCTCTGTTCGTTGCCGCTGTAGAGCTCGACCGCGGCGATCGCGCCCGCGGCGCCGCCGCCCATCCCGTTGTACAGGGCGATCATCTGCGGCATGTCGGTCATCGCGACCCGCTTGCCGCTGATCCACGCGAGCGCGCCGCCCGCGGCGATCGCGACGATCACGAGGATCAGATTCAGCTGCGAGGCATGCATGAACACGAGCGTGACCAGGGTCGCGAGCACCATGCCCACGCCGGCCCAGCGGATGCCGCTGACGGCCGTCACCGGCGAGCTCATGCGCTTCAGGCCGACGATGAAGAGGAACGCGGCGACGAGATAGCTCAGTTGAACGAGCGTCTGTCCCGATTGTGCGAAGTCCATCAAAGATTCCCTTTCTTCTTGCCCGCCGAGACGAACATCTGCAGCATGCGTTCGGTCGCGACGTAGCCGCCCACCGCATTGCCCGCCGCCAGGAACACGCCGACGAAACCGATCACGCGCACGAGGGTCGTGTCCGCCGTGGCCAGCGCGACCATCGCGCCCACGAGCACGATGCCGTGGATGAAATTCGATCCAGACATCAAGGGCGTGTGCAGGATCACCGGCACGCGCGAGATGACCTCGTAGCCCGTGAAGGCCGCGAGCATGAAAATATACAGGGCGATGACGCCGTCTATCATGGTGAGGCTCCTTCAACGGCTTTGCGGGTCGCTTCGTGCTTGATTTGCCCGGCATGGGTCAGGACGGCCCCCGCGAACACTTCGTCATTCCAGTCGATCGCGAGTTCGCCCTGGGGCAGTGCGGGCTTGAGCAGGTTGAACAAGTTGCGCGAGTACATCTCGCTCGCATGGAAGGCGAGCGTCGAGGGCAGGTTCACCGGGCCGATGACCTTCACGCCGCCGTGCACGACCGTCTCCCCGGCCCGGGTCAAGGCACAGTTCCCGCCTTGTTCGGCCGCGATGTCGACGATCACCGAGCCGGGTTTCATGCGTTCCACCGCCGCCTGGCCGATGATGCGCGGCGCCGCGCGACCCGGAACGGAGGCCGTGCTGATCACGGCGTCGCTCGCCGCGATCCTGCCGTCCAGCACCTCCTGCTGCTTGGCCTTTTCCTCGTCGGTCAATTCACGCGCGTACCCGCCGCTACCATCGGCCGAGACGCCGGTTTCGACGAACTTGGCACCGAGGGACTTGACCTGTTCACGCGTCGCGCTGCGGACGTCGTAGGCCTCGACGACGGCGCCGAGGCGCCGGGCCGTGGCGATGGCCTGGAGTCCGGCGACGCCCGCCCCGATCACGAGCACCGACGCGGGCCTGATCGTGCCGGCCGCGGTGGTCAGCATGGGCATGAATTTCTCGAGCGCGTTGGCGGCAATGAGCACCGCCTTATAGCCCGCGACGGCTGCCTGGGAGGACAAGGCGTCCATCGATTGGGCGCGCGAAATGCGCGGCACCAACTCCATCGCGAAGCTCGTCACGCCGCGTTCCTTGAGCGCCTTGACCAGGTCCGGCCGCGCATACGCCTGCATGAAGCCCACGACGACCGCCCCGGGCTTCAATGCGCCGATCACCTGCACCGGCGGGGGCTGAACGGTCAGCAGGACGTCCGCACGCGTGAGGATGGCGGCGGAATCGGCGAATTCGATGCCTGTATACTGCGAGTCGGTGAATTGCGCGGCGGAACCCGCGCCGCTTTCGATGAGCACGACCGCGCCGAGTGCGCGAAGTTTGGTCGCTATTTCCGGAACGATCGCAACACGGTTTTCATTGGCAGCGGTCTCCTTCAGGACACCGACGACGACTGGCATGCAGCTTATCTCCCCCTAAACGTTGAATTATGGCATAAGACTCGACTATCTTAAGTGCGGTATGAAGCCGTCGACACACGAGCCGAGCGGGTTGGCTGACTGGCGGGACGAGATCACGCTTGCCGAGCAGGCGTATCCCTTGTCCCAGCAGATACTGCGCACCGACATTTCGGGCATGCCGCTCGAGTGGGTCGATTACCGCGAAGCGGCGCGCCTTTATCATACCGACCAGGTCGCATACACCTGCGGCACCCTGCTTTACCGTTTGTACGGTGGAACCTCGGCGCGCACCGGCCTGCGGACGATCGTCGACGTGAACTCGATCATCGCCACGGTTGGCGTGACCGGCAATCCCGGAAACCTGCGCGGCGCCGCCTACACGCCGCCGCTCAACAACCAAACCTTGTTCCGGCGCGATGCTTACCTCTGCCTGTATTGCGGCGCGCGCTTCCAATACAGCCTCCTCTCGCGCGATCACGTAACGCCGTTCAGCCGCGGCGGCCAGGACACCTGGGGCAACGTGGTGACCGCCTGCCGCCGCTGCAACAATGCGAAGGCCTCGCGTACCCCCGAACAGGCCGGCATGCAACTGCTCGCGGTGCCGTTCACCCCAACCTACGCCGAATACATCTACCTCAAGGGACGCCGCGTTCTGGCCGATCAAATGGAATACCTGATCGCGCACTTTCCGCGGTCGAGTCCGCTGCACGAGCGCATGCAACGCTGGCCGATGTGAGCCGGCGGTGAACGAGCTGTCCCGCTCCGGCGTCGTTTACCATATCGACGCCAGTTACTTCATTTTTCGGGCCTATTATTCGATGCCCCCCGACATGGTGGACGCGGAGGGAAACGCGACCAACGCGCTCTATGGCTTCGCGCGATTCCTCTCCGATCTCCTGGAACGAGTCCGACCCGAACGAATCGGCGTGGCCTTCGACCAGAGCTTGGGAACCGAGACCTCGTTCCGCGGTCGGCTCTACCCCGCCTATAAAGCCAATCGCGAATCCGCGCCCGCGGATCTCGCGCGCCAGTTCGACCTGTGCCGCGAGTTCTGTCGTCTCATGGGCATCGCTGAATTCGCCAGCAGCGAATACGAGGCGGACGACATCATCGGCACGCTCGTCGCCCGCTCGCGCGCCGCGGGTCTGCGCAACGTGCTCGTGACCCGCGACAAGGACCTGTCGCAGCTGATCCGTGACGGCGACGTATTCTGGGATTACAGCGGCAATGCCCGCTACCATTATCACGACATCGGCCCACGCTTCGGGGCGCACCCGGAGGCAATTGCGGATTTCCTCGCGCTCACGGGAGACAGCGTCGACAACATTCCAGGTGTTCCCGGCATCGGCAAGAAGACCGCCGCGGAGTTGTTCGCGGTCTTCACCTCGCTCGACGATCTGTATGCGAACCTCGACCGGGTCGCGCTGCTGAAGCTGCGCGGCGCCGCCTCGCTGCGACTGCGCCTGCTCGCGCATAAGGAAGCTGCCTATTTCGCGCGCCGCCTGACCGGCATCGTCTGCGACATGCCCCTGCAGGGCACGCCAGACGACCTTCGTCCAAGAGCCCCGGACCAGGTGTCCATGGATCGATTTTTCGACAGACACGGGTTCGGAAATATTTTGCGCGAGCAAATGCGCCGCATCGCCGCCGCCGCCGGAAATTGATCGTAGAATGACGGACCGCATTCATCGATCGGGGAGCTGAGGTCCGTGGCACAAAAAAACATTCAATCGGTGTTGCAGGAGCTGCGGGTTTTTCCGCCGCCGAAGAAATTCGTGAAAGATGCCGTCGTGCAGCCGAAAGAGCTGGAGGGGATGTACGCCAGGGCGTCGGAGGATTACATCGGCTTCTGGTCGGATCTCGCCCTCGCCGAGATCGAATGGCACAAGCCGTTCACCATTCCGCTCGACGACAGCGACGCGCCGAACTTTCGCTGGTTCACCGACGGGCAGCTGAACGTCTCCTACAATTGCATCGACGTGCACCTGGGCACGCGCGGTGACAAGCCGGCGATCATCTTCGAGGGCGAACCCGGCGACGTGCGCGTCCTGAGCTATCGGGAACTGCAGGCGGAAGTTTCGCGTTTCGCGAACGTCCTGAAATCCCAGGGCATCGAGCCCGGCGACCGCGTCGTGATCTACATGCCCCTGATCCCCGAGGCGGTGATCGCAATGCACGCCTGTGCGCGCATCGGCGCCGTCCATTCGGTCGTGTTCGGCGGTTTTTCCGCGAATGCCGTCAAGGACCGCATCGAAGACGCCGAGGCGAAATTGATCATCACGGCCGATGGCGGCTGGCGCGGCGGCGCGCGGATCGAACTGAAGCGCGCGGTCGACAAGGCCCTCGCCGAGGGCTGCAAATCCGTGCAGGGCGTCATCGTCTATGCGCGCCTCGGCGGCCAATGCGAGATGCAAGCCGGCCGGGACCATTGGTGGCAGGACCTCATCACCGGCCAGAGCGCCGACTGCCCGCCCGTGTGGGTGAATGCCGAACACCCCTTGTTCCTGCTCTACACGTCGGGTTCGACCGGCAAACCCAAGGGCATTCAGCATTCGAGCGGCGGCTATCTCCTCGGTGTGAAGCTCACGAGCCGCTGGACCTTCGATCTGCAGGAAAAAGATGTCTTCTGGTGCACGGCCGACGTGGGCTGGATCACCGGACACAGCTATGTCGCTTACGGTCCCCTCGCCGCGGGAGCCACCATCGTCATGTACGAGGGCGCGCCGAATTTTCCCGACGGCGGACGGTTCTGGAAGATCTGCCAGACCCACGGCGTGACCATTTTCTACACGGCGCCCACGGCCATACGCGCGCTCATGAAGCTCGGCGACGAGACCCCGGGTCGTTACGACCTGTCGAAGTTGCGGCTCCTGGGCAGCGTCGGCGAACCGATCAATCCCGAGGCCTGGATGTGGTACCACCGCGTCGTCGGCAGGGGCCGCTGTCCGATCGTTGACACCTGGTGGCAGACCGAGACCGGCGCGATCATGATGACGCCCGTGCCCGCCGTCACACCGACCAAGCCGGGATCCTGCACCAAGCCATTGCCCGGCATCTTCGCCGACATCGTCGATGACGAGGGCAGCACCGTGAAATCGGCCGGGGCCGGCGGCTATCTCGTGATCAAGCGTCCCTGGCCTTCGATGTTGCGCACGATCTGGGGCGACAATGCGCGTTATCTCGAGACCTATTGGAGCAAGTTCCAGAACCGCTTCTACGTCGCGGGTGATTCGGCCAATCGCGATGCTGATGGTTACTACTGGATCATGGGGCGCATAGACGACGTCCTCAACGTGGCCGGCCATCGCCTCGGCACGATGGAAATCGAATCCGCGCTGGTCGCCCACCCCCAGGTCGCTGAAGCGGCGGTCGTGGGCAAACAGCACGAAATCAAAGGCGAGTCCGTGTTTGCCTATGTTGTACTCAACGTTCCTCGGCCCAACGGTGACGACGCCCGGCTCTTGATTGCAAAACTGCGCGACTGGGTCGGGTCTCAATTGAGCCCGATCGCAAAGCCCGATGAGATCCGCCTCACCGACAATCTGCCGAAGACGCGCTCGGGCAAGATCATGCGCCGACTGCTGCGCTCGATCGCGCGCGGCGAGCCGATCACGCAGGATGTCTCGACGCTCGAGAATCCGGCGATACTCGAACAGCTCCGGGGCAGCACGGAAGGGCCGACGACTCCGACGCTGCCGCCGAAGAAAACGGCAGCAAAGAAAGCGAAACCGGTAACCACTCCGCGCGCGCGCGCGGCGAAAGCTCAGAGGCAGCGCGGCAAGCGCGTAATCTCGCAACCGAGTGCCGTGACGAAGCGGAAAAAACCTTCAGCCTGGAAGAAACTCAACAGGCCCGCGAAGCGCACCAAGGGCGCCGCGGTCAAGAAAGCCGGGGCGGGCAAGAAAGCCTCTAAAACGAATCGGCCGGTGCGCGCTCGGGCACGCGGCAAGAAATGAAGGATAAAATCACACCATGAGCCTGCTGATCCTCGGATTGATCATCTTCCTGGGTTCCCATTCGTTCGCGATCTTCGCGCCGGGACCGCGGGCGGTTTTGATCGGGCGCCTCGGCGAACGCGGATTCAAGGCGGCTTATTCCATCGTCGCCTTGGCCGGCTTTGCGCTGATCTGCTACGGCTTCGGCCTCGCGCGGCTGAACCCGGTCGTGCTCTACACCCCGCCCCACTGGCTGCGCCACGTGGCGTTTCTGTTCATGCTGCCCGTGTTTCCGCTGCTCTATGCCGCGAATCTGCCGGGCCGCATCCAGACGGCCACAAAACACCCCATGCTCGCGGCGGTGAAGTTCTGGGCTCTGGCGCATTTGCTCGCCAATGGCAGGGTCGACGATCTCCTCTTGTTCGGTGGGTTCCTCGCCTGGGCGGTCGTCGACCGGATCTCGCTGAAACGACGGCCGCCGAAAATCCTGCGCATGGCGCCGACGCGGCCTTGGAACGACGCGCTCGCGGTCGTGCTGGGCCTCGCGACCTACGTGTTCTTCATTCTCTGGGCGCACGTGCGCTTGTTCGGCGTCTCCCCCCTGGGGTGATGGATAGGCCGCCCAACTACGAGGACGTGGTCGCGGCGGCGCGGCGCCTGCAGGGCGCGGCGCGCCCAACTCCGGTATTGACCTCTTCGATGCTCGACCGGGAATTGGGCGCGTCGGTATTTTTCAAGTGTGAAAACTTCCAGAGGACCGGCGCCTTCAAGTTTCGGGGCGCATTCAACGCGCTTTCCTGCTTGCCAGAGGAGGCTCGCCGGCGCGGCATCGTCGCCTTTTCCTCGGGCAATCACGCGCAGGCGACCGCCCTAGCGGCCCGGCTCCTAGGAATACCGGCGACGATAGTCATGCCCTTGGACGCGCCCGCATCGAAAGTGGCAGCCACGCGAGGCTATGGGGGCGAGATCGTGAGCTACGATCGCTATCGCGAGAGCCGCGAAGAGATCGCAGCCCAACTCGCGCATGAGCGAGGCTTGACCGTGATACCGCCCTACGACCATCCCGACGTGATCGCCGGCCAGGGTACGGCAGCCAAGGAACTGTTCGAAAAAGTGGGTTGCCTCGACGCCTTGTTCGTGTGTCTCGGCGGCGGCGGACTGCTCGCCGGCTCGGCGCTGACAGCCCGAGCTCTTTCCCCGGACTGCAAGGTCTTCGGCGTCGAACCCGCGGCCGGCAACGACGGCCAGCAATCCCTGCGCGCGGGCAAGATCGTGCGCATCGAGGTTCCGCAGACGATTGCCGACGGCGCGCAGACCCAGGCACTGGGGACCCACACCTTCGAGATCATCCGCCGCGACGTGGCGGATATCTTTACCGCCACCGACGTGGAACTCGCCGACTGTCTGCGGTTCTTTGCCGCGCGGATGAAGATCGTCGTCGAGCCGACCGGGTGCCTCGGCTTCGCGGCCGCGCGCGCTCACGCACCCGCTTTCGCAGGCGGACGCATCGGCGTGATCGTCAGTGGCGGCAACGTCGACGCGGAGCGGCTCGCAGAATTTTTGCGCGGGTGATCGGCAGCCTTTAGACACGTCGCTGCATGCGGCGCAGCGATTCCCCGCGTCTTCTCGATTCCCCGCACAAGAACAGCATCGCGACATTGCAATGCGGCGAACCCCCCGACAGTGCGAAGAACTGTCAGTGTTACATAAGGTTCACCCTCGGGTAACAAAAAAACGTCTCGAACAAAAGAGACTGCGCTCCGAGGTGTGGCTGCCACGCGAGCTCGAACACAAACGACTCGCGCGACACCCATCTCACGGTTGCGCGCTGCTGAGCACACACACACCTCACCAGCGCGACCAACCACGGGAAGCACTAGACGAGACATTCACGCAACACACTCGGCTCACACACGACACACACACGAGGACTCCATGATCAAGCAATTCCTGACGGCAGCGGCGGTATGCGCCGTTCTCACGGGAGGTGCCGCGCGCGCGGCTACCTACGATTTCACCTACACTTTTTCCGACGGCCAAGAAGTCACCGGCTCGTTCAACGGCGTGTCCACCGATGGCGGCCTGGCGGTCACGGACATCAGCAACATTCAAGTGGCGCTGAACGGCATTGCGTTCGCCCCGGTCGTCGTTTCGGGCCAAACCTTGGGCAACGCGACGCTGCAATCCAATACCTGGAATACGAGCACGGAAGCATTCGACAACACCACGCCCGTGACGGTTTTTTTCAACGGGGCGCTCAATAACTTCGTCCTGTCGGACGTCGATGCCTCGACCAACACCTCGCCGGATTACGAGTTTGCATACATCAATGACCCTGCCGCAGCCGGAGTCGTCGCGGCCAACTTCCTGCAGACCGATTCTTACAGCCAGGGATCCACTCAGCTGGCCCTCGATGCCGCTCCCAACTCGGCGAGCTGGTCGCTGACGCCGGTCCCCGTTCCGGCCCCCGTGCTGCTGCTCGGTTCGGGACTGGCTCTTTTCGGTGTGATCAGCCGTCGCCGACAGGCCGTCTGATCCGCCAAGCAAACTAATTCGTCCATTTATCGGGAGACAATCAAACATGAGTTCTCAATTCAAGCCGCTGCGCCCCTCCAAGGTCGCCGCTGCCGTCGCCGGCGTGCTCGCGCTGGGTTCTGCCTCCGCCTTCGCCTCGGTGTCCATCGTCCAAGGCGTCGTCGCCGGCGCACAATTCACTCCGCCGGTCTTTGCCGACACGGCGGCCGCTTCCTCGGGTTCGAGCACGACCGCCACGGTCTATGCCGGCGCCACGGTGTGCTTCGACCTGAACAACAACGGCGCCTGCGATGCGGGTGAGCCCTCCACGATCACGTCGTCGACGGGCAGCTTCAAACTGTCCAGCGCCACCCTTGCGCCCTTGGTTGCGCAAATCGGCGGCGTCCCCGGCACCGCGGGCCGCACCGTTTTCCGTGCCAATGCGGCCCAGATCCAGGCCGCGACCAAGAGCCCGCTGCTCGCCGCGACCGTGAACCTCACGCCGATCTCCACGGAAATCGCGTTGGCGATCGAGACCCAGGGCGAGACGTTCAACACTGCCGTTGCGACTCTGGCCGATCGCATCGGGGTCACCACTTCCGCGAATCTGTTGCTGCCCCCCGGCAGTGTGACGAGTGCCACCGATCAGGCCGCGATCCTCAAGGAATCGGTCGTGGCCCAGGGACGCCTCGCGCTCGCCGCGAAATTCGTCGATCGCGGCGACACCGTCGGCGAGTTGCGCGGCAACTTCGACTGCCCCGCCGTCGCGAGCATCGACCCGACCAATGCCGACGCCTGTTCGGCCTCGGATCTGCAAAGCGTCGCGACCATTCCGACCGCCGAGCAGTATGCCTATAACCTCGAAGGCATGCCGCAATACGACTACGTCTTCGTGATCATTGAAGAGAACGAGTCGCAGAGCAGCCTGTACAACAACGCGACACTGCCGTACCTCAACAGCTTCCTCAAGGCCGGCAACACTTACTACAACTACTTCGCCACGGGCGCTCCGAGCGAGCCGAACTACCTGGCGCTGGGCGCGGCCGATGACTTCGGCCAGACCGGCGATGAAGCCATTCCCTACCCGGCGATCGTCGGGGTGGTTCCCAATCTGCAGAATTCCCTGCTCGCCAAGGGCCTGACCTGGCACACCTACGAAGGCTCACTCTGGCCCTCACCGGGCGGCACCACGGCGAACACTGCGGGTGTGACCAGCTGGAACAGCGCCACGGGCGGCATCTTCTTCGACAATCCCGCCGAGAGCTCGATCAAGGGCGCCGATGGCAACACCTACGGAAGCGGCCTGGTCGCCAAGAAGCATAATACGGCCGTTTGGTTCGCGGACACGGTGGCGCAGCCGAACTTCGCATTGAACGCGCGCAGCATTTCGGGTGCCTATGGCACGACCGACGTCAACGGCAATTCCATTCCGTATAGCTACCCCAGCAACACCAACGCGACCGCCGCCAACAATTACACGGCCGCGGGCGATTGGGACAGCGCATTGCAGTCCTACGCCACGGCGAACGGCATCACGTCCTGGTGGACCGGCAACACCCAACCCTGGGTGCAAGACCAGTTCAAGGCCGATCTCGAGAGCGGCAACATCGCCAATTTGAACTGGATCATCCCCGATCAGGATGACGACATGCACAACGTCGGCACGGTTCCGCGGGCGGATTATTGGCTCCAGAACGTCGTCACGAAGATCAAGTCCTCGCCGATCTGGAACGACACGACCAAGCGCGTCGCGATCGTCGTCACGTTCGACGAAGGCGAATCCGCCACGACGTCGTGCTGTGGTTGGAACCCGAAGCGTTCGGGCGACGGCGCGGCACAATTGGTGACGTTCACCGCCAATGGCACGGAGGTTTCCAGCCAGGCCGCGGAATCGCCGTTCACGGAGGCCTACAAGGGTTCCACCGGCACGAGCACGCTGACCTTCACCCCGCCCGCCTACAGCAACGGCAATCATGGTCACGGCGTGACGATGTTCTCTCTGCAGACCAACCAGACGGCCAATGGTGCGCCGAGCGGTCTCTACGACACGGACTACTACAGTCACTTCTCGTTCGTGCGGACCTTGCAGGACGTCTTCGGTTTGGCCGATCCCGGTCAGCCGGGCACCTACATGAACCGTTCCAAGTACACGGAAACGTTCATCAATCAAAATGCGACCGTATTGCCCGAGTTCGCGGGCAGCTCCAATCCGCATTTCGATGCGGTGCGCGCGATGAACCATGTGTACCAGTTCCCGGCCGGCGTGACTCACGTGAACTCCGCGGGGACCGTGACACCGCCGGTGACCGTCGGACCGGACGCCACTCAGACGAACCTCTGGGCGCAATAAGACGCTGCGCGGTTAGCTGAAAGTCGAAAGGAATGGGCCGGCGCGAGAGCGCCGGCCCCATGTTTTTTGACATCGGTCCTTCCCGACCTCGGGCAGAGCCGTAATTCTCGATGTGACGGAGGAATGCATGGTCGAAAATTCGCAGGCGTCGCGCGTCGCGGTCGCTCTACCACACCGTGTGCACGCGATCATGGGCGCCGTCTTCGCGCTCGGCGCGTTGCTGTCGGGCGGCTGGACTAGCCTTGCCCTAGCCCAGACCACGAGCCTGAGCCCGCAGGCACAAGTGGGGCAAGAACTGTTCTTCGACACCAATTTGTCGGGCTCGAAAAAGATGTCGTGCGCCACCTGCCACGATCCCACGAATCATTACGCGCAATCGAGCAGCAACACGAGAGCCGTGCAGCTCGGTGGCGCGAACCTGACCAGCCCGGGCTTCCGGGCGGTCCCGACGTTGACATACAAGCTGTACAACCCACCCTACAACGACAGCGCCGTCAATCCGGATGGTGTGAGCACGAACGCGCCCGGCGGCGGTTTCACCTGGGATGGCCACGCGGACACCCAGGCCCAGCAGGCCGCCATTCCGCTGCTGTCGGCTTTCGAGATGGACAACGCCAGCGAGGCTACCGTGGTCGCGGTCGTCCAGAGTGCCAGTTATGCGGCCCTCTTCAAGCAGGCCTATGGCGTGAACGTGTTCAGCAACATCCAGACGGCGTTCATCGACGTCGGCTTGGCGCTGCAGGCTTACCAGCAGGAAGACCCCAGCTTCAATGCGTTCACCAGCAAGTACGACTATTGGGCCACGCTCGAACTCAGCAATGGCAAAGACGTCAATCTGACGCCCGCCGAAGTTCGCGGTTACGCCGTTTTCAATTACACCGGCAACTGCTTTGCCTGCCACTACAATGGGCCGCAGACCGGCGGGGGCGGCGCCATCTTCACGGACTACACCTACGAGAACGCGTCCCCACCGCGCAACACGAATATTCCGGCGAACGTGACCAAGTTCCCGCTGCCGACCTATTACGATCTCGGCCTTTGCACGGCCGTCAACCCGGATCCGGAGAACCCCTATCTGGTTCCGCACGTGGTGCCGGGCAGCGCCCAGTGGTGCGGCTCGTTCAAGACCCCGACGCTGCGCAACGTGGCGACGCGCAACGTGTTCTTCCACAACGGTGTCTTCACGAGCTTGGCCCAGGTCATTGATTTCTACAACACCCGCGACACCAACCCTGGGAAGTGGTATCCCACCGTGGGCGGCGTGGTGCAGAAATTCAACGATCTGCCCACCGCCTACAAGGCCTTCGTCGACAACACGGACATTCCCTTCGGGCTCGTTCCGGGCGATACGCCTTATATGACGGCGCAGAACGAAGCGGACCTCCTGTGTTTCCTGGAGACCTTGACGGACGGTTACGTGCAAGGCGTGACGCCGCAAGACCCGAAATGCGTGAATTGACGTAAGGAGCAAATGATGTCTTGGAAACATACGGCAATCACCGCCGGCCTCGCGTTGGGATCGATACCGGTGGCGTGTCTGGCACAGGCCGACGCCGATCAACCCAGCCGGCCTGCGCTGATCGCGGCAGTCAATGATTATTTGTCCGATCATGGCGATCTGTGCGTCGGCAAGTTCACCTGGCCCCGGGACGTCACGCCCGAAGATCTGGCGGCGCAGACGAATGATGCCGTCCAGTTGCCCGTGCTCGAGCGCCTGGGGCTCGTGAGTTCGACGGAAATCCTATCCCCGGCTGCCAAGACCCCTACCGCCTGGACACCGGCCGCCGGTCCCGCCGCCGGCGGCAAGCGCTACTCGCTGACCGAGAAGGGTCGTCGCTATTATGTGCAGAAGACGCACGTCACCGTGGGCGCCCACGACAAGCCGACGGTTCATGATGCCGACTTTTGCGTGGCCCATTTGAGCCTGGACGAGGTCGTCAAGTGGTCGCCACCCGAAATGGTCAACGGCCGTCTCCAGACCCTCGTGCAATACACCTACCATGTCAAAGCGGCGGACTGGATGTCGGATCCGCAGGCACGTCAGGTCTTTCCGGTCGCCGATCGGATCGTGCGCAACGAGGACCATTTGCTCATGAGCGTGACGGTGCGGCGGCAGGACGGTCACTGGCAACCGGTGCTGCCGACCGGCTGAGTGGCATGAGAGTCTCGGTCAACATCAAACCGCAGTTGCGCCACTGGATCCCGTTCGTGGGGGCGCGATCCTCCGGTACGCGACTGACCGCAGAGACTTTGCGGTTCGACCTGCCGGACACGTATTAAATGCAGGCTGGCAAACTGGATGGTGAGCAGAGGGCTGCGCCGGCTCCGAGTCCGCAGTCGGGCGATTTTCTGATCGTCGACAACTTCCTGCCACATGAACTGGCTGCCGCGATGCGCGCGGATATCGACGCCCATTTTTCCGCGCCGTTCAAACATCGCCCGGACACCCACCAGGTTTGGAATTACTGGTTCGTACCACAGACCTATACCTATTTGCGGACGCAACCGGAGAAAGTCATCCAGCGAGCGCGCGTCGACCGCTTCCTGGGTCTGCTGCACGGGTGGTCCGGTGAGACGCTGGGTCTCGCCAGGATCAGCTGGCCCTACCTGAGCCTCTATGTCGACGGGTGCCGTCAAGGGTTGCACAACGACGCCAGGAATGGTCGCTATGGCTTCGTCTATTCGCTGACACGCGACCACCGGCGGTCGACAGGCGGGGAGACGATCGTCCTTCGACGCGGCGATCCTTTTCTCCACAACCTGCGTCGGGCGAGCGCGGGCACGGCGCTCCATGAGCTCATCGAGCCGCGATTCAATCGCTTGGTGGTCTTCGACGATCGTATGATCCATGGCGTACAGCTGGTCGAGGGATCCATGGATCCCACCGAAGGCCGTATCGTGCTGCATGGGCATCTCGAGGAATCGGGCCCGATCGTCACAGGTCCGCTACCCCTAGAGCAGGTGCTGCAAAGCCTCCGTTCGCCGCTCGAGCGGTTCGACAAGGACCACGGCGCTAAGGCGCGCCAATACGATGGACCCTTGGTGCTGCGTGTCAGGATCTCCCCCGAAGGTCGGGTCAATACGCTGCGCATCGTTCTCGATCGGGTCTTCGCGGACCCGGACGACGTTCGCGGCTGGAACGCGATCAAAGCCGCACTCCTCGAACTCCTCGGCGCAGCCACGTTTCCCGCGGTCGGCGGTGAGACTATCGTGACCTTGCCGCTGGCCTTTGGCGGCCCAGCTCGGCAGTGACACGCGGAGCCTGTCCGCGATTCAGACCCGCCGCCGCTTGAAATCGCGCAGTACCTCGCGAGCCGCGTTGTAACCCGGTGCGCCCGTGACTCCGCCGCCCGGGTGCGTGCCTGAACCGCACATGTAGAGGCCCCGCAGCGGCCCGCGATAGTCCCCGTGGCCGAGCATCGGCCGTGCGGAGAACAGCTGGTCGAGGCTCAGTGCGCCGTGAAAGATATCCCCGCCCACGAGCCCGAATGTTCGCTCGAGGTCCAGCGGGCTGAATACCTGCCGGCCGAGCACCGAGGACTTGAAATTCGGCGCGTGGCGCGTGACGAGATCGATCATGAGATCCGCGACAGCTTCGCGATGCGCGTCCCAGGACGCACCGTCGGGCAATTGCGGCGCGACGTGCTGGCAGAACAGACTCGCGACATGTTGGCCGGCCGGCGCGAGGCTGTCGTCCAGCGTCGAGGGGATCAACATTTCCACGATGGGTTCGCGCGACCAGCCATGGGCCTTGGCATCGAGGTACGCCTGGTCCATGTAGGCGAGGCTCGGGGCCATGATGATTCCGGCCGTATGATGTTCCGCGGTGGATCCGCCCGGTAGGCAACGGAAATCGGGCAGCGCGGACAGCGCGACGTTCATGCGGAAGGTCCCCGAGCCGCAGCGCCACTGCGCGATGCGCTCGCGAAAATCCTGCGGCAGGACGGCGGGGTCCAGCAGTGAGCCATAGAGCAGCTTGGGATTGAGATTCGAAATCACGCAGCGCGCCGCAATCCTTTCGCCCGCCGTCGTGACGACGCCGGTCACGCGGCCCTGATCCGTGAGGACTTCGCGCACGGGACTCGCGAGGCGGATCTCCACGCCACGCTCGGTCGCTGCCTTGGCCATTGCCTGGGTGATCGCACCCATGCCGCCGATCGCATGCCCCCAGGCGCCCTTGTTGCCGTTGACCTCGCCGAAGACGTGATGCAGCAGCACGTAGGCCGAGCCCGACGAATACGGGCTCGCGAAGTTGCCGACGATGCCGTCGAAGCCATAGGCTGCTTTGATCGGGGCGCTCTCGAACCAGCCGTCGAGATAATCCCCGGCCGACTTCACGAACAGACCCAGCAATTCGCGACGCATCGGCAGATCGAGTCGGCCGAGCCGCCTGCCCAGCCGCGCCCCGCTCAGCAGTTCGGGCAGAGCCGCGGCCCAAGACCCCGACGTCACGTTCGGCGGCGTCTCGAGCACGAGATCGCGCAGCAAGTCCGCCACGCCGTCCAGGCGATGCGCATAGGCATCCAGGCGCCCGGCGTCGGCCGTGGAAAATTTGGCAACCTCGGCCGCCGTTCTGCCCGCTCCGACCTTGAGATACCGGCCCTCATCGAGCGGCAGAAAGTTCCCCAGGCGACGCTCGACGATACGCAGCCCATGGCGGGTGAGGTCGAGTTCGCGAATGACCCGGGGATTGAGCAGCGACACCGTGTAGGCGGCGACCGAGTTGCGAAATCCCGGATGAAATTCCTCGGTCACGGCCGCGCCTCCCACGACGTGGCGCCGCTCGAGTACAGTGACCGAGAGTCCCGCTGCGGCCAGGTAACAGGCCGTGACCAGCCCGTTGTGACCACCCCCGACGATCACCGCATCGCGAATTTGTCGCTCAGCCACGGTCGACGGCGTCCGCGGGGGCGGGATCCGGTGCGAGGCCGGGCAGGGCACCGCCGCACAGCGCGCTGACCCAATCCTCGCACAGCGAGATCGCATCCTCGGCCGTGAAGGCGCCCGGGCTCAAACTGAGTTCGAGCCAGAGTCCGTCGAGCAGGGCGGCGAGCGCGATCGCGGCATTGCGCAGTTTGAACGGGGCCGCCGTGCCCTCGGTCGCGAGTGCCGCGAGCAAGGCTTCCAAGATCACGCGGTATTCGCGATAGGTTCGATCGTGCACGGCGCGCATCTCGGGGGCGTGGAGCACCATGCTCCAAAACACGAGCCAGATGCTGAACACGCAGGGATCGAGAATCTCGGGCGAAAAAGACGCGCGAAAAAATCCGCTGAGCCGGGCCCGCGATCCCTGACCTGGCTGCTCCGCCGCCGCGCGTGTCGACTGTTGCAGGGATAGCGCCAGGCTTTCATAGGCAGCCGCGACCAGTTCCGCCTTGCTGCGGAAGTGGTGATTGATCAGTCCGATCGACACGCCGGCAATCGCGCTGATGCGCCGGATCGACGTGCCTTCGTGGCCGTATCGTCGCAGGCTCTGCAAGGTGGCCTCGACGAGCGCTTCGCGCCTAACGGCCGGCGTCTCCCGGTGGAATTTCGGCGCGCGAGCCTTCGCGGTCACGGTCAGGCTGAGCCCGGCACGTACGCGCCGATGCGCTCGCTGACATACCGGCGGATGTCCAGGTTGAAGTCCTCCATCGGCGCATAGTAGCCGGAGCGGTGTATGCGGGCTTGCAAGCCCAGCTGGACCCGCTCACAAACGGACCAATCCTGACGGTTGACTAGATCCCAGAACTCGACGGCGTCGCTCGCATCGAAATCGGGCTTCGCCAGTTCGAACGGCTCGAACAGGAAATGGCAGACGACGTCGGTCCGCGCCGGCCCGCGGGGCTGCAGGATGAAGATCGCCGCGTGTTCGCAGGCGAGGCTCACGAACAGGGTCGGATAAACGAGCTCGCCCTTGTGACGTACGCGCTCGTCGGCGTCGAGACCAAGAAAGGCGCGCCGGCGCGCCGTGCCGCTGGCCGTGAACGTGTAGGCGCCCTCACGGTGCGCAACGCCGCGGCTCCAATCGAGCTGGGAGCCCCCGCCCTCGCGGAACGAGGGGACGATCGCGCAGAGCTCGGGATGCACTCCGCCGCAGTGATAACACTCGTTGTAGTTTTCGCAGAGCACCTTCCAATTGGCGGCAACGGAATAACGCCGTGTGGCGCCGATGCGCAGCTCCGCGAGTGGGTAGCGCCGGATTCGCTCCGGAACGCCGCCGAGCTGGGACAGCAGGGGCAGGGATGCACCGGGCGTGAGGTGCAGGAAGACGAAGCCGCCCCAGGTGTCGACGCCGACCGGGTAGAGATGAAGACCGCTCTTGTCGAAGCCGGTCTCCGCTCCGAGATGGGGTGCTGCGATCAGCGCGCCGTCGAGATCGTAAGACCATTGGTGGTAGGGGCAGACGATCCCACGGCCGGTGACGCCGCCCGCGAGTTTCACGCCCCAGGGGTCGGTCGGCTCCTCGGGCGACCGGCAAAGCCGCGCGCCCCGGTGACGGCAAACGTTGTAGAACGCGCGTAGAGCGCCGTCGCGATTGCGCAGGAGAAGTATGCTTTCGCCCAGCACGTCGAGGACGAGATGGTCGCCGGGGCCGGGCAATTCCTCCGCGCGGCATACTGCAAGCCATTCGCGGCAGAAGATGCGCTCCTTCTCGATCTTGAAAACGGCGTCGCTCGTGTACCAAGCGCTCGGGAGCGAGATTTCGAGGGAGGTAGCGCTCATCGAGGCGATGTGCTCGAGGCGGCAGCGGAGTGCGCAAAGGCGGCGGGGACGATGGGAAAGTCGCGCTGGTAGGGCGCGGTTTCGGGCGTGCCTTCCAGTTCTCGCGCATAGCGGTGGCCGCTGTGCACGGCATGCACGATCGCGCCCGGCGCGTAGGCGTCGCCGATGCGGGTCACGCTGCGGATGCCGGCCGTTGCCAGCGCCGACGGCTGGGCCGTCAGTTCCTCGTAGAGCGAGTCGTTGGGCTTGCGGATCCCGACGACGACCAGCGAACGGCAGGGGAGACGGCGCCCCTCTCCGCCGAAGACATCGCCGAGCGTGACCTGCTCGCCGTCGAAGCCCGTGACTCTGGCCAAGGTGATGATGGGCACGCCGGCCTTGACGAGGGCGCGATGAATCAAGGGCAGTTCGTTGGTCATCAGCGTCCAGGCTGACGCGCTGCCCGCGGTCGTCACGTAGGTCGTGTCCTTGCCTTGGCGCGCGAACTGTTCGGCGATTGCGCTCGCGAGATAGTAGTTGTCGAAGTCGAACACGACGACCGGGCCCTCGGGTTCGATGCCCGCGGCAAGATCGTCGGGCGTGTAGATGCCGGAGCCCTGGAGCGGCTCGACCGGAAATTCGTTCGTGCCGTAAAGCATCTTGGTCCAGTGCGCGCCGGTGGCGAGGACGACGTGAGTGTGCGCGAGATCCAGAATGTCGGCGCCCGCGAGCGCGCTGCCCGGGTAGAGGTTCACATGCTCGTTGCCACGCAGCTGGCCCATGCGCCAGTCGACGACGCGACCCCAGGTCGCGAGTCCCGGCAACCTCGTCTCGTAGCGCAGCCGGCCGCCGAACTGCGCAGCCGCGTCGGCAATGGTCACCGGATAGCCGCGTCGCGAGAGGGTTACGGCGCATTCGAGACCCGCCGGGCCCGCCCCGACGATCAGAACGCTCGCCTTGCTCGCCGGCGGCGCGAATCGCTCCGGATGCCAGTCGCGGCGCCACTCCTCCCCGACGGTCGGATTCTGCGTGCAGCGGACCGGCACGCCGTCATGCCAGCTGGAGATGCAGATGTTGCAGCCGATGCACTCGCGGATCTCGTGCTCCCGGCCCTCGTTGATCTTGTTCGGCAGAAACGGGTCGGCAATCGACGGGCGGGCACCGCCGATCAGATCGAGCACGCCACGCTTGATCTGCGAGACCATCACGTCCGGCGAGGTGAATCGCCCGACCCCGACCACGGGTTTGCGCGTGACCCGCTTGACGAAATCGATGATGGGCTCGTGGCTGCCTTCCCCCGCGAAGCGCGACGGCGCGCAGTCGGTGGGGCTCGAATCCATCTTCACGTCCCACAGATCGGGCAGGTCGGCGAGCAGGGCGACCACTTCATGCGCCTCGGACGGCGCCGTGCTTCCAGGGCGGCCGCGCAGCTCCTCCAGACTGATGCGCAAAGCGACGGCGCAGCGCTCACCGACCGCATCCCGGGTGACGCTCAACAACTCGCGGACCAGGCGCACGCGGTTCTCGATGCTGCCGCCGTATTCGTCGGTGCGCCGATTGTAGTCGGGCAGCAGGAATTCATAGGGCAGATAGCCCATGCCCGCGTATACGTAGACGATGTCGAAGCCGGCGCTCACGGCGCGCCGCGCGCCCTCGGCCTGCCACCGCAGCAGCGCTTGGATGTCGGCACGATCCATCGCACGGGGTCGCAGATTGCCCATGAAACCGACATGGGTGGACAACCAGGGCATGCCGGACGGGGACAGGGGCGCTATCCGGCTCGTGCGGTTCAGGCTGCAGGCGCCGCCGTGCCACAGCTCAACACCGGCCAGCGCGCCATGCTTGTGCACAGCGTCCGTCATGAGCGCATGGGAACGGATGTCTTTGTCATCCCAGAGCATCGCGAACGGCAGCGGCGAATCATCCGAGCTGGGGTGGATGGACACCGCGCCCGTGCAGACCACGCCCCAGCCGCCCTCGGCCTTGACTCCCCGGAAGCTCGCGCGGACGTTCGGCAGCGCGTTGGTCATGCCGCTCGCGTGCGGAACTTGGTAGAAACGGTTCGGCGCCGTCACGGGCCCGATGCGCACAGGCTCGAACAAGACGTCGAAGCGCGGATTGCGTGCCATGCGGGACCCTCGAGCCTGAGGCGGCGCGGGAAGCGTCGCCGATGCACCCGAGACTAATTGATCGACCGTTTAATAGCAATTCGATGGCGCCACCCTCGTCGCGACGGCCATGCGTCGGCGTGGTTTCCGGGCGACTCTGCGCCGCGCTCCTGCGCTAATTTGCCGCGACTTCCCGGTATTCGAGGTCCAGGGCCTTCGCCACGGCCGCATGCGTCACTTGTCCGGCATGCACGTTCAAGCCGCGGGCCAAGCCTGCGTCCCGCGCGAGCGCCTCTTTCCAGCCCAGGTCGGCCAGCGCCTTGACGTACGGCAGGGTCGCATTCGTCAGCGCCACGGTGGATGTCCGCGGAACGGCACCCGGCATGTTCGTGACACAATAATGAATCACGCCGTCGACGACATAGGTGGGTTCCGCGTGCGTCGTCGGCCGGCTCGTCTCGAAGCAGCCGCCCTGGTCGATCGCAATGTCGACCATCACCGCGCCTGCTTTCATGCTGCGAACCGTCGCCGCGCTAACGAGTTTGGGCGCCGCGGCGCCCGTGATCAGCACCGCCCCGATCACGAGGTCGGCGTCGCGGACCAATTCCTCGATCGCCGCAGCGGTGGAGTAGACCGTCTTCAACTGGCTGCCGAAGATCACCGACAATTCCCGCAGGCGCTTGACCGAGCGATCGACGACGGTCACGTCGGCGCGCAGACCCACGGCCATCTCCGCGGCATGTGTGCCGGAAACGCCGCCGCCCAGGATCACGACCTTCGCTGGGGCAACGCCCGGCACGCCGCCCAGCAGCACGCCGAAGCCACCGTTGGCCTTTTGCAGGCAGTAGGCGCCGACCTGTACGGACATGCGGCCCGCGACCTCGCTCATCGGCGTCAACAAGGGCAGCGACCCGTCGGGTGCGGTTACAGTCTCGTAGGCGATCGCGGTTGCGCCGGAGGCGGTCAGTGCGAGCGTTTGCTCACGGTCCGCCGCGAGATGCAGATACGTGAACAAGACCTGCCCAGGCTTCAGCTGGCGGCACTCGGAAAGCTGCGGCTCCTTGACCTTGACGACGAGCTCGCTCATGGCGAACACCGCGGCGGCGTTCGGGGCGATGGTCGCTCCCGCGGCGCGGTAATGCGCATCATCGAACCCGATGCCGCTGCCCGCACCGGTCTCGACCAGCACTTGATGACCGGCACGGACCAACTCCTGCACGCCGGCCGGCACCAGACCGACGCGATATTCGTGAACTTTGATTTCTTTGGGCACGCCGATTTTCATGATTGCGCTCCGAGAGGGGGTTGAGAGGGCAAGGCTGGTCGACCGAAGCGGCTAGATTAAGGCTCTGCCACGCCAGAGACCTGCGTAACCGCTTCTCCTGCGCGGCAAATATGGCAAGATCTGCGAATAATCCATCCTTTTCCGCAAGAAAGTGCTGCTTATGAAACTCGACCGCTATGATCGTGCCATCGTCAGAGCCCTGCAGCTCAATGGGCGGGTCACCAACAGTCAATTGGCCGAGAGCGTCAGTCTGTCCGAGTCCGCCTGCCTGCGCCGAGTTCGCGCGCTCGAAGAGGCCGGGTTCGTCGAAGGCTACACGGCCTTGATCAACCAACAAAAGGCTGGTTGTCCCGTCAACGTGTTCGTGAACATCACGCTCGAACGGCAGGAGCAGGCCTTGCTGCGTGCTTTCGAGGAAGCCGTACGGCAGGTCCCGGAGGTCATGGAGTGTTATCTCATGTCGGGCGAATATGATTATCTGCTGCGCGTGGTGCTCGCCGACACGGCCGATTTCGAGCGCTTGCACAGCCAGCATCTCACGCGCCTTCCCAACGTGGCGCGGGTGCACTCAAGCTTTGCGTTGCGCACCGTGCAGAAGTCGCGCGAACTGCCGGTGCGCTGAGGCTCCAGCCCGGCGCGCGTCGACATGCCGCGATCTCAGGGTTTCGGCGCGAGCACCAGGGAAAAGTCGATCTTTACTTCGTCCGCGATCCATTGCGTGCTCTTCCAATCGCCCTGACCGGCGCCGAAATCCAGGCGCTTCAGCTTGGCGCTGCCGACCAGCTTGGCGCCGGTGCCCGCGGCGATCCACTGAAATTCGATCGGCACGTCCTTGGTCACGCCGCGCAGCGTCAAGGAACCGATTGCGGCAAAGCCGGTGGCGGTCTTGGTGAAACTCCGGGTGAGGTAGTGCGCCGTCGGCCAGTGCGCGACGTCGAAGATGTCGGGACCGCGCATCGTCGTGTCACGATCCTGGTCCTGGGAATCGACGGAACTCAAGTCGATCGTCACGTCGATGGCCGCCGTTGGAAGGGCATCCGGCGCGAATTGCACCGTGGCCGTAAATTTGTGAAAAACGGCTTTGAATTCCGCGCCCGCCTGCACGCCGGCAAATCCGAGGCGGCTCTGCCCGGGGTCGGCACTGAAAGCCGCCGATGGAGTAGCGGTCGCTGTGGCCTTCGTCGCCGTGGGAGGGGGCGGTCCAGCCCACGCGGGTGCCGCCGTCGTGATCCAGATCAGCCCCGCCGCACCTGCGACAAGGCCCTGCCATCCAAATCGCTTCATCGTTCGTCCTCCAGTTTTGCCTGCTTCACGTTCGTGAAGGGCAGCATCCGCAGCAGCACGCTGTCCTTGTTCCAAAAGTGATGCTTGAAAGCCGCGAGCACGTGCAAGATCGCAATCGCGAGCAAGGCCCAGCTCAGAAATTCGTGCGTCTCCCGCAGTGCAACGAACGCAGATTCGCTTTTTCCAATCAGATCCGGCCAGGTGAACATTCCAAACCAACTGACCGAATACTTCTTGGCGGAGGACATGAGCCAGCCCGAAAGCGGCATCGCGAACAGCAGAACGTAGAAGGCGACGTGGGTCAGGTGGGCGAGCTGGACCTCGATCGGCGTCATCGCCTTCGGCAGGGACGGCGGGCGATGTGTCCAGCGCCACAGCAGCCGCAGCACCGCGAGCATCAGCACCGTCATGCCGAAGCTCTTGTGCCGTGCGAGCAGCGCGAGCTTATGCAGCCCGAGCGGCAGATCGTCGGCGGTCCAGGCGAGCCAGAACTGGATGACGATCAAGGCGGCGATGAGCCAATGAAATGACTGGGCCACCACATCGTAGCGCGTCTTATCCGCGGGGTTTGGCATCGAGATCCCTCTGGCGCAAACTCTCGCCTTCTCAAGTCTACCAACTCGGTGCGCGAATGCTCCGTAATAGATGGATCCTCCTCGGGGCGTTCGCCTGCCTCGCAGCCGCCTGCCACGCTTCCCTGCAGCCGCAGGCCGGCGGCGCCCTGCAGATCAACACGGGTTCCACCCCGCCCACCGGTGTGACGGTCTACAAGATCGACCCGGATCGTTCCCGGCTGCGTGTGCTCGTGTATCGCTCCGGGGCCTTGGCCCGCCTGGGCCATGATCACGTGATCCTCGCGCACGGACTCGGCGGCTGGGTCGCGAATCCCGGCAAACCGGCTGCGGCGAGTTTCTATTTGCGGCTGCCGGTCGACGAATTCGTCGTCGACGACGCCGAAGCCCGGGCACAGGCCGGCCCGGAATTCGCCGATCCTGTAGACGACGACGCGAAGGCGGGGACGCGGCACAACATGCTGGGTCCGGCGCTGCTCAATGCGACCCTGCATCCCTTGATCCAGATTCATGCCGTGTCCTTTGCCGGCACCGAACCCAATCTGCAGGCGACCGTGATCGTCTCGATCGCGGGCCATGATTCGACGCAGGTCGTACCCTTGCATCTGCGCCGCGCAGCCGGCGAGGTCGCGGCCAGCGCCGAATTTCCTCTGCGGCAGACGGATCTCGGTTTGACCCCCTTCAGCGTCATGATGGGGGCGCTGCGCGTCGAGGATCAGATGCAGATTTCACTCGAGTTGGTAGCGTCCGGGCGCTAGGCCTCAACCCGCCGCTAGACCGCGCGGGCGAGCACGAGCATGGGCGTGCCTTCGGGCGCGACGATCATCACCGGCCTTGCTCGCCGCAGTGCCGCGGGCAGTTTTTCGGCCGCCGCTATCCCGAGCCCGGCAAGTGTGGCCGACAAAGCGCCCAGATCCTCCGACTCGAACAGCAAGGTCGGCCGCCGGATCGAGGTGGGTTCGTAGAGTCCGAGATCGATCGTATCGCTGGTACATCCGATGTGCGGCAGGATCGCGTCCAATTCGTCCATGCCGACGAAGCCGAGGTGTTCCCAATAGGCTTTTGCGGCCTCCAGATCGGGGGCCGGCAGGGCGATCTCGAGAAAATAGCCGCAGATCGAGGTCGCGTGCGCCGGCCGCTTGCTCGGGGAGAACGTGCGTGCCTCGAGCAGACGGACGGCCATGCCCGCGGGATCGCGCCAGCCGATGTGGTTGAATTCGTCGCTACCGAGATGCCGATAGTCGAGTTCGACGCCCGCCTGCTCGATCGCCGGCAGGGCTTTGAGCAGTTCCGGACGCACGAAGCTCAGCTGATCCTCGCCGTCCGTCTGTTGGTGGAGTCCGAGACAGAGTCTCCCGTCCGTGACGACCGCATAGGGGTGGGACCACGTCTCGCCGACCTCCGCCTGCGAGAATCCCAGCTGGGTGTAAAACTTCAGCGATGCCGCGATGTCGGGCGTCTGCAGAGAAAGCTCTAGGAAACGCCCCAGCAATCAGACCACGCCACCCACACACACGTATTTGAGCTCGGTGTAGTCGAGGATGCCGTACTTCGATCCCTCCCGGCCCGTGCCCGATTCCTTGACGCCGCCGAATGGGGCGACCTCGGTCGAGATGATGCCGGTATTGATGCCCACGATCCCGTACTCGATGGCCTCCGAGACACGCCAGCTGCGCGCCAGATCGCGCGTGTACAGGTAGGCGGCCAAGCCGAACTCGGTGTCGTTCGCCATGGCGATCGCTTCCGCCTCGGTCGAAAACTTGAACAAGGGAGCGACGGGGCCGAAGGTTTCCTCGCGTGCGACCAGCATCGCGGGCGTGACGTTCGCGAGTATCGTCGGCTCATAGAACGTGCCGCCGAGCGCGTGCCGCTTGCCGCCGAGCGTCAGGGTCGCCCCCTTGCTCAAGGCGTCGGCAACGTGCTCTTCGACCTTCGCCAGAGCGTTCGCATCGATCAAAGGCCCTTGGTCGGTGACCCCGGCGAGGCCGTCGCCTATGCGCAGCCGGCTCACGGCTTCGGTCAGTTTGCGCGTGAAAGCCTCGTAGACGCCCGCCTGCACCAGCAGGCGGTTTGCGCAGACGCAGGTTTGGCCCGTATTGCGATACTTGCTGGCGAGCGCCCCTAGCACGGCCGCATCGAGGTCGGCATCGTCGAAGACGATGAAAGGCGCATTGCCGCCGAGCTCCATCGATATCTTCTTCATCGTTCCGGCGCATTGCGCCATGAGCTTCTTGCCGATCTCGGTGGAGCCGGTGAACGTGAGTTTGCGGACGAGGGGATTGGCGGTCATCTCGCCGCCGATCACGCTCGCCTTGCCGGTCACGATATTGAACACGCCCCGCGGTATTCCGGCCCGGGCCGCGAGTTCGGCCAGCGCCAGCGCCGAATAGGGGGTCTGTGTCGCCGGCTTGCAAACGAAAGTGCAACCGGCGGCGAGCGCCGGTCCGGCCTTGCGAGTGATCATCGCGGACGGAAAATTCCACGGCGTGATCGCGGCGACGACCCCGACCGGTTGCCGCAGCACGAGGATGCGTTTGTCCACCTGATGGCCGGGAATGACGTCGCCGTAGAGCCGCTTGGCTTCCTCCGCGAACCACTCGATGAAGGAAGCCGCGTAAGCGATTTCCCCCTTCGATTCGGCAAGCGGTTTGCCCTGTTCGGCGGTCATGAGCACCGCCAGATCGTCCTGCGCCTGGATGATGAGGTCGAACCAGCGACGCAGGGAATTCGCGCGCTCCTTGGCCGTCAACGCGGCCCAGGGGGCCTGCGCGGCAGATGCCGCCTCGATCGCGCGGCGGGTTTCCGCGACACCGAGATTCGGAATCACGCCCAGCGTGGCGCCGGTCGCGGGGTTGTGCACCGGCAAGGTGCTGCCGTCGTCCGCCGCCGTCCAGGCGCCGTCGATGTAGCAGCGTTCGCGTAACAAAGTCGGGTCGTTGAGTTTCATCCGATGTTCTTTTGGAAAAATTCCAGGCTGCGCTCGAAAGCGAGCTTCGCACTGGCCGGTTCGTAGCTCGCACGATCCGTGCAGTTGAAGCCATGATCGGCAGGATACAAATAAAAGATTCCGCCGGGGTCCACGGCCTTGACCTGCTCGACGGCGGAAAGCGGAATGTGCGCGTCGAGTTCGCCGTAGTGGTACATGACGGGTGCTTTCGGCTTCTCGGTCAGAAAATGCGTCGTACCGCCGCCGTAGTAGGAGACCGCCGCGGCGATGGGTAATCGGGACGCCGCAACGTACGCGACCGTGCCGCCCCAACAGTAGCCGACGACGCCCACTTTGCCCACCTGCGCCACCGCATCGACAGCAGCCCGCACGTCGAGCATCACCTGATCCATTTTCACGGCCTGCATGTAGCCGATCCCCCGGGCGATATCCGTATAAGGAACGTCGACGTGTTTCTCGATCCGATCGAACAAGGCCGGTGCGATCGTCTCGTATCCGGCCGCGGCATATTGATCGGCGACCGCGCGAATGTGCCCCGTAACCCCGAATATCTCCTGAATGACCACGATGCCGCCGCGGGCCTTGCCCGAAGGCGAGACTGCGTAGGCGTCGAGACGATGGCCGTCGGCCGCCGTCAGTTCTTTGTTACTTCCCATGCGCGCACCTTGATTCCGTGAACAGCGGGCAAGAATACCCCCTTCGTTTGTCAACGCTCAAGGATCGCGCCGACGCCAGAGCCCCGACCCCACCCACATGCGCTTAGGCATCGTTTGATACCGCCGAATTATGAACCTCGGGCCGTGCTTATAATCCCAAGGATGGCTCACTCCTTCCGCATCAAGGCGCTCGCGACACTGTTCGCGGCGCTGGCTGCGGGCTGCAATGGCGCGAGCCCGCCGCCGAAGGCGGTGGTCGCGGCGGCGCCTCCCGGTCCCAAGGAAGAACTCAGCCGGGTGCTCGAGCGCTATTGGGAGGCGTATCTTGCCGAAGATCCGCTGTTGGCGACCTCCGTCGGTGATCATCGCTATGACGACCGTTTGGATCAATTGCTGACGCAGCAGGGACTCGCCGACGCTCTGGCGAGCGAAAAGCAGGCTCTCCATGATTTGCAGGCCGTGCCTCTGCCCCCCGCCGATACCGCGGCGCGTCTCAGCTATGAACTCTTCAAGCGCCAGCGTGAAATCGCGATCGAAGGGTATACCTACCCGCAGGAACTGTTCCCCGTGAATCCCTACGCCGGTGTCCTGCAGCGATTTGCCGCGATGGGGGCCGACGAGGGGCCGCAGCCCTTCCGCTCGACGCGCGACTATCAAAATTGGCTTGCGCGCAGCGCCGCATTTGCCGCGTGGACGCGCACGGCGATCGAGAATCTGCGGTCTGGCATGCGCCGCGGTTACCTCCTCCCGCGGGACGTCGTGACGACCCTGCTGCCGCAGCTGGCTGCGCTCGGCACCGATACTCCCTCGAACCCCTTCTATAAACCGCTGGCCCGCATGCCGTCCGCGATCCCAGAGCGCGATCGCGAGCGCCTCGCGCAAGACTTGGGGACGGCCATCCGGACCGAGATCCTCCCTGCCTATCGATCCCTGCGCGATTTTCTGGCGACCGAATATCTGCCGCTCGCGCCCGTGGAGGGTGGCATGTCGCGCCTGCCGCTCGGTGAGGCTTGGTACGCCTATCGCGTGAGGAAATACACCGAGACCGGGCTCACGCCCGCCGAAGTGCACAAGATCGGACTAGCAGCTGTCGAGCGTGCAAAGGGTCAGCTGCGGGCCGCGCTGGTCGAAGCGGGTGCGCCCGACGCGGCCGCCTTTTTCGAAGCCCTGCGCCGCGATCCACGCACCATGCGCCCGGCCGTAGACATCCTGTCCGACTACCGCGACCTATTGACTCGCGCAGCGGGCGCCGCCCCCGGCGTGCTCGCGGATCCGCCGCAAATTTCCGCCGAATTTCGCATTCCCGAGCCGTTTCTGGCGCAGTCGTTCGGCGCCGCGACGTATCGCGCAGCCACGCCTGACGGGGCGTTCCCCGCCGTATTGTTCGTCAACACGATGAATCCCGAGGAGCTTGTCGCGGCGGACGCCGAGGGGCTGCTGTTGCGCAACGTCCTGCCGGGCCGGGGTATGCAAACCATGGTGCAGCGAAGCCTCGAAGCCCTGCCGGCATTCCGTCGTTTCGGCACCGAACCTGTCTACGTCGAGGGGTGGGCTCTCTATGCCGAGACTCTGGGAGTGGAGATGGGCTTCTATCGTGACCTGGGCGCGAAGTGCGCGGCGCTACTCGATGAACTCACCGCGTCCGCTCTGCTCGTCATCGATACCGGCCTGAACGCCGACCGCTGGACCCGCAACAGGGCGAGTGACTACTTACGCGGTCAATTGCCGATCGACGAGCGAGCGGCGGCCGTGCTCGTCGATCGCGCGCTCGCGCTGCCGGCCGAGGATTTGTCCGCCGAGATCGGCGCGTTGCGGATGCGCGATTTGCGCACTCGGGCGGAATCCAAGCTCGGCTCGCGCTTCGACATCCGCAGGTTTCATGCCGCGGTTCTCGGCGCGGGCGCGCTGCCGCTCGATCTGGTGCAGCAGCGCGTCGAGGCCTGGATCGGTTCCGAGGGCGAGGCCGCGCCGAACGCCGAAGTCCGCTAGGCGGAACCGGATGTCGAACCGGGCTCGAGAGTTTCGGTCACACTGTCGCGTGCGTTTCGTTCTTTTACTGCTCCTGCTCTGTTGCGCGGCGCCGGCACGCCCGGATTCGCCGGCGAACGATGCAGAATCGTCGGATGAATTCCACCTCGAGATTCATGTCGACCCGAACGACCAAGGCGGCACGGCATCGGCAGAGGTCCGTATCCATGCCACCCGTGAGGTGCTTTGGGACGTGTTGACCAGCTGTGAAGAGGCCTTGAGCATCGTGCCGGGACTGAAGGTTTGCGAAGTGCTCGAGAGCGCGCCGGATCGCTCCTGGCAACGCATCCGTCAGGTCATGGATTACTCTTGGATCATCCCGCGGGTCAACTACGTGATGCAGGCGAACTACAAAAAACCTGACGACATCTCCTTCGAAAAGATCGCCGGAGATCCGATGCGCATGCACGGGTCCTGGACGCTGCAAAGCGACGGGGCTTATACGGTGGCCCACTACCGACTGGATTTCATGCCGGGATTCTGGGTGCCGCATTGGTTCGTCCGGTCCGCGCTGAAACGCGATTTGCCGAAGATGCTGCACGCGCTGCGTACGCACGCGGAAGCGGCGCAAAGCAGTCACGCCCCATGAGGCGCGAGGCGATCCAGGGCGGCCGGCGCCGGCCCTGTTGCGCGGTTTTGACAGTCCTCGCACTGCTCACCGGGTGCGCCCGCAAGTCGGAGGCGCCGCCATCGCCGCCATTGCCGCCATCGCCGCCGCGGGTCAAGCAGGTCTTCCACCTCAATCCTTACGAAAAGGATTTCGGCTACGCGCAGGCAGTCTTGATCGACAAGACCTTGTATATCTCGGCGTCGGTCTCCGTCGACGCGCAGGGCCGCTTGGTGGCCGCCGGCGACATGCAAGGTCAGATGCGCGCGGCCTACACGAACATCGGACGTACGCTGGCGGCCAATGGCTCGGCATTCGATGAGGTGGTCAAGGAGACGATCTACACGACCGACATGGACGCGCTGCTGAAGTCGGCTGATTTACGCTTCGAATTTTACGACAAGGACCACCTGCCGACGATATCCTGGGTGCAAGTGCAGCGGCTCGTGGATCCTGGCTTTCTCGTTGCCATCGAGGTCGTTGCCGAACTGCCGTGAGGACCCTTGGACGGGCACTGACTCGCGCACTGACTCGCGGTCGGGGGGGTGCTGCAGTATCCTAGTCGACCGGCGCACAGCGGCGCTCTCTTGCGGATGACAGGACCTTGGGTCGAAACGTGGTAGACAAGCAATTCGAGCGGAGACTCGCCGGACTCATCAATTCCGGCGAGAGAGGCGTGCTGCGTGGCGGCCGCAAGGGCGTCGAAAAGGAATCTCTGCGGGTCGACCCGGCGGGACGGATCGTGCAGACGGACCACCCGCAGGATCTCGGTGCGCCGCTCACGAACGAACACATCACGACCGATTTCTCGGAATCCCTGATCGAACTCGTCACCCCGCCCTTCCAGCAGAGCTGGGAATTGCTCCAATATCTTTGCGACATCCACCAGTTCGTCTACAGGCACCTCGGCGAGGAACTGCTGTGGGCCACGAGCATGCCATGCGCGTTCGACGGCGAGGACAGCATCCCGCTCGCGCGCTTTGGACCGTCCAACGTCGGTCGGATGAAGACGATCTATCGAAGCGGTCTCGGGCTCCGCTACGGCCGGATCATGCAGGCCATATCCGGGGTGCATTTCAATTACTCCTTCTCTCCCGAGCTATGGGACGTGCTCGGGCACGTCAACCAGACCGCGTTGGCGCGCCAGGACTTCGTCTCGGAATCCTACTTCAGCGTGCTGCGCAACTACCGCCGCTACGGGTGGCTGGTGCTGTATTTGTTCGGTACTTCGCCTGCGGTATCCAAGGGCTTCTTCGCCGGACGCGAGACCAATCTCCCCGAGCTGGACGCCGACACCCTCTATCAACCCTACGCCACGTCGCTGCGCATGAGCGACATCGGTTATCGCAACAAGAATCAGGCCAGCGTCAGCGTCTCGGTCAACAGTCTTGCCGAGTACGTGCGCGACCTTTCCAGGGCAACCGGAACCCCTTATCCGCCCTACGAGCAGATCGGCGTCAAAGTGCACGGAGAGTACCGCCAGTTGAACGCGAACATTCTGCAAATCGAAAACGAGTACTACAGCTTCATCCGGCCGAAGCGCGTGGCTCGGTCGGGCGAGCGGCCGACCCACGCGCTGAGGCGCGCCGGCGTCGAGTACGTCGAGGTTCGGGCGCTGGACGTCAGCGCCTTCGATCCGGTCGGCGTCAATCAAAACAAGCTGCGGTTTCTCGAGGCGTTTCTGGCGCTCTGCCTGCTGCGCACCAGCGAACCCATCGGGCGCGGCGAGCAGGACGACCTGGACGCCAACCATCTCACCGTGGCGATGTCGGGGCGTGAACCGGGGCTGATGCTGAACCGGGACGGTCGCCGGGTGCCGATGCAGACCTGGGCCGCGGAGTTGCTCGATTCGATGCAGGGTATCTGCGAGCTGCTGGATCATGGCGAGCCGCAGCGACCCTACACCACCGCGCTCGAACAGCAACGCGCCAAGCTCGACGATGTCGAGAGAACCCCGTCGGCGCGGCTGCTCGCCGAGATGCGTCAGACCGGCGAGTCATTTTTTCAACTTGCGCTGCGCATGTCGAATCTGCACAAGGATTACTTCCTCGGGCTTTATCCGCCGAATGAGCGTCGGCTCGGTGAATTTGCCGCGGCGGCCTCGGAGTCGCACGAGGCGCAGCGCCGTATCGAGGCCTCCGATACGCTGGCTTTCGATCAATATCTGGGACAGTATTTGCGCGCGGATGCGAAGAATTGACATAACGCAGATTCTCGAACTCGCGCAGACGGTATGATGACGCCCCCTACAGGCTGGTTGACTCCCTTAGCCAGCAAACGTGTGCCATGTCCTAGAGCCGCCTAGAGGACCCCGGTACCTTGCAGGATATGTATCGAGCTCAAGGTCACTCCGTCGGCGATTTGCCGGATCTGCCGCATGCGCGGCAACTCAAGGACGGGATCCACTGGCTCAAGTTCACGCCCACTCTCGAGGCGGAGTTCCGGTGCGCTCATCTCGACGAAAACCTGCCCTCGATCCGCCTCAATCTCTGCGTTGTGATCATCCTGACGATCGCGTTCTCCGGGATGGACATCCTGGTGCTGGGCCCAAAGCTCGACCGGATACCCGGGCTGCTCCACATTTTGGTCATCGTCCCCATGCTGCTGACCGTGATCGCCGTCAGCATTTCGGCCAATCGGCACCAAATCTACCAGCCCGTGACGATGGTGGCGGCGACCGTTTACGGCCTCGCCCAGCTCGCGATTGCGCTGATCGCGTCCGCCGGCGGCGTCAAGTTCCTGCTGCCGAGCCTCGTGCTGGCAACCACCTACACCTATCAGCTCGCGGGCCTCCTGTTCTATCGCTCGTTGGTCGCGAACGCGGTCGTCGTGTTCGCCTACCTCGGCGCACAGGCGGTGCTGCACCTCGATGCGCCGGAATTCAGCTACGACACGCTGGTCCTGGTCGCCGCGAACGTCATCGGCGCGTCCGTCCTTTACATGCAGGAGAGGACCAACCGCCTGCGCTTTCTCGAAGCGGGACTGATGCGCGAGATGGTCGCGCGCGACGGGCTCACGGGCATCCAGAACCGACGCATGTTCGACCAGCACATGGCCCGCATCTGGCAACAGGGAGTCCGAGAGCAGCAGCCCATCGCCGTCTTGCTCGTCGACATCGATTGCTTCAAGAATTACAACGATCGCTACGGCCACCAGGCCGGTGACGAATGCCTGCGCGCCGTCGCCAAGTCCCTGACCCATTGCGCCCGCAGGCCCCTGGATTTCGTCGCCCGCTACGGCGGCGAGGAATTCGCGGTCGTGCTGTACGAAGCAAACCGCGAATACGTGGCCGAGGTGCTGACGCGCATTCAGCGTTCCATCGCGGAACTGAACATTCCCCATGACGCTTCCATCGTCGCCACCAGGCTCACGGTCAGCGTGGGCGCCGGCTTCAGCAGGCCGACCGCGAGCCGCACGCCGGAGGGCATGATTCAACTCGCCGACGAGGCGCTGTATGCCGCGAAGGAACAGGGACGCAATCGCGTGGTCGTCATGGAGTCCGAATACCAAGCAATGAGGACGGGCCGTTTCGAGAAGCGGCGCGGGCGCAGCACCGGTTGACGCTCTGGCCGGCGAGCGCAGCGAGGCCGTCAGCGATAGATCGCGATCTTGGCCGCCTCGCCGGCCCGCTGGCTGGCGCGGAACATTCCCTCGGAATTGAACTCGAGGGCGATCCCCCCGTCCTTGTCCACCGCGATGAGGCCGCCTTCGCCGCCCATCTTCGGTAGTTCATCGATCACCACGACGCGCACGGCGTCGGCCAACGACTGTCCGGCGTAACGCATACGTGCACTGATGTCGTGCGCGACGGCGTTGCGAATGAAGATCTCCCCGTGTCCGGTCGCCGAGACGGCGCAGGAGCGGTTGTCCGCGTAGGTTCCGGCGCCGATGATGGGCGTGTCGCCGATCCGATTGTAGCGTTTGCCGGTCATGCCGCCGGTCGAGGTCGCCGCGGCAAGATTGCCGTGCAGATCGCGCGCAACCGCGCCGACGGTGCCGACGTGGGAAATCGTCAGTGCGGAAAGCCCAGCCTCGCCGCCGCGTATGCGCTCGAGCTGCCGCCAACGTTCAGGCGTATGGAAGTAGCTGCGCGGCATCAGCGTAAAGCCTCGGGAAAGCGCGAAGTCCTCAGCGCCCGCGCCGGCGAGCATCACGTGATCGGAATGCTCCATGACGGCACGCGCGAGTTCGACCGGATTCTTGACGTGACCCACCCCGCAGACCGCGCCCGCGGCGAGGGAGGCCCCATCCATGATGGCTGCATCCAACTCGTTGCGCCCATCGAGCGTGAACACCGCGCCCCGGCCCGCATTGAAACAAGGATTGTCCTCGAGACATGCGACCGCACGTGTGACCGCGTCCAGGCTCGAACCTCCCGCCGCGAGCAGCGTCGCGCCGAGCTCGATCGCCGCGGCGAGTCCCTCGCGATAGCGCTGCTCGAGCTCCGCTGTCATGTCCGCGCGCGGCAGGGTGCCGGCGCCGCCGTGAATTGCAATGCCGAACATCTTCGCTCCTTTTTTCCCTGGTCGGTGATCGCCGTCAAGGCTATCATCATTCGGCTATGAACCCCTTCACCGAGAGCGGCGTAATCCGCAGCCTGCTGATCGCGAACCGCGGCGAGATCGCAATTCGTGTGATGCGTGCCGCTGCCGAGCTCGGCATCCGCACGATCGCGATACACTCGCAGGAGGACAGGTTTTCCCTGCACCGTACCAAGGCCGACGAAAGCTACCTCGTGGGGGAGGGTAAGGGGCCGATCGATGCATATCTCGACATAGCCGATATCGTACGAATCGCGCGCGAGGCGCGCGTCGACGCCATCCATCCGGGTTACGGATTCCTCTCCGAGAGTCCGGAGTTCGCAGAGGCCTGCGCCGCGGCGAACATCATTTTCATCGGGCCGCTCCCCGAGACGATGCGCCAGCTCGGCAACAAGGTCGCCGCCCGCAATCTCGCGGTAAGCGCCGGTGTTCCCGTCATGCCCGCGACGCCGCCGCTGCCGCAGGAAGACGCGGCCGTCCTCGAGATGGCCCATGCGGTCGGTTTTCCCGTGATGCTCAAGGCCAGTTGGGGCGGGGGAGGCCGCGGCATGCGCGTCGTCGAGGACGCGGCGGGGCTGATCGAGGCCGTCGGCGCCGCGCGCCGCGAGGCCAAGGCCGCCTTCGGCAAGGACGAGGTGTACCTGGAGAAACTCGTCCGTCGGGCCCGTCACGTCGAGGTGCAGATCATCGGCGACACGCACGGCAATCTCGTACACCTGTTCGAGCGCGACTGCAGTGTACAGCGCCGCAATCAGAAGGTCGTCGAGCGGGCGCCGGCGGCGTTTCTGAGCGATGACGAGCGGGCCGCGCTCTGCGAGGCCGCGCTCAAGATCGGCCGTGCCGTGGCCTATCGGGCCGCCGGCACGGTGGAATTTCTGCAGGACGCCGACACCGGGCGGTTCTATTTCATCGAGGTCAATCCCCGCATCCAGGTCGAGCACACGGTCACCGAGTGCGTCACCGGCATCGACATCGTCAAGGCGCAGATCCGTATCGCCGCGGGCGCCCGCATCGGGACACCGGAGAGCGGCGTCCCTGCGCAGGCCGACATCCGCGTGGGCGCGCACGCCCTGCAATGCCGCGTCACCACAGAGGACTCGGAGAATAATTTCGTTCCCGATTACGGCCGCATCACCGCCTACCGCAGCCCGGCCGGATTCGGGGTGCGGCTCGATGCCGGCACCGCCTACGCCGGCGCGATCATTACGCGCTTTTACGATTCGCTGCTCGTCAAGGTCACGACCTGGTCGCCGACTCCCGAGGAAACCATCGCACGCATGCACCGGGCGCTGTGGGAATTTCGTATTCGCGGCGTGGTGACGAATCTGCGTTTCCTCGACCAGTTGATCACGCATCCGCGCTTCGCCGCGGCCGACTACACGACCAAATTCATCGACGACACGCCCGAATTGTTCCGCACCCCGCGCAAGCGGGACCGTGCGACCCGACTCCTGAGTTTCATCGGCGACGTCATCGTCAACGGCAATCCGGAAGTGCGGGGGCGGCGCAAGCCCGATCAGCCGGTGTTTCCGCGACTGCCACGTGTCCATCTGCCGCCGCCGAGGCCCGGCACCAAGCAGAAGCTCGATGAACTCGGCCCCGAACGGTTCGCCGACTGGATGCTCGCGGAAAAGCGCGTCCTGCTGACCGACACCAGCATGCGCGACGCGCATCAATCGTTGCTCGCGACGCGCTTTCGAACCCATGACATGGCCGCCGTCGCGCCCTATTATGCGAGCCTGCTGCCGGACCTGTTCTCCGCGGAGTGTTGGGGTGGTGCGACCTTCGACGTCGCGATGCGTTTCTTGCGCGAGGATCCCTGGACGCGACTTGCCGAATTTCGTGCCCACATGCCCAATCTCTTGCTGCAGATGCTGCTGCGTTCGGCGAACGCAGTCGGCTACACGAATTATCCCGACAACGTCGTGCGCTACTTCGTCGAGCAGGCGGCGAAGGCCGGCATCGACCTGTTTCGCGTCTTCGACTGCCTCAATTGGGTGCCGAACATGCAGGTCGCGATCGACGCCGTGCGCCGGACGGACCGGCTCTGCGAGGCCGCGATCTGCTACACCGGCAACCTGTCCAATCCCCGCGAGACGAAGTACGACCTGCGCTATTACCTCGCATTGGCTCGGGAATTGAAGGCGATGGGCGCACACGTCCTCGGCATCAAGGACATGGCCGGGCTCTGTCAACCGCACGCGGCGGCCGTCCTGGTCAAAGCGCTCAAGGAGGAGATCGGCCTGCCCGTGCATTTTCACACCCACGACACGAGCGGCATCGCGGCCGCGAGCGTGCTCGCGGCCATCGACGCGGGCGCCGATGCCGTCGACGGCGCGATCGACGCGCTCTCCGGACTCACCTCGCAGCCGAATCTCGGTTCGATCGTCGAAGCCCTGCGTTTTGGGCCGCGCGATTCAGGCCTGGATCCCGACAAGCTGCGCATCATCTCGAGTTATTGGGAGCAGGTGCGCCACGGCTATGTCTCGTTCGAGAGCGAGATCCGTTCCGGCGCATCCGAGGTCTACGTGCACGGCATGCCGGGCGGTCAATATACGAACCTGAGGGAGCAGGCGCGCTCGCTCGGCATCGACGATCATCGCTGGCCGGAGGTTGCCGCCGCCTACGCCCAGGTCAACGAGATGTTCGGAGACATCATCAAGGTCACGCCGACCTCGAAGGTCGTGGGCGACATGGCCATCATGATGGTCACGAGCGGACTCACTCCCGCGGCCGTTCGCGATCCGGACACCGAAATCGCCTTTCCCGAATCCGTCGTGCAGTTGTTCCACGGCGACCTCGGCCAGCCCGTCGGCGGCTTCCCCGCGGCCTTGCAGCACAAGGTTCTCGGCGGAAAGCCGCCGCTGACGACGCGTCCCGGAGAGCTGCTTGCTCCCGCGGATCTCGGCCAAGAGCGCGCCGAGGCCGAAAAGCGGGTCGGCCGATCGATCTCGGATTTCGAGCTCGCCTCCTACCTGATGTATCCCAAAGTCTTCGTGGATTATGCGGCCGATCGAGCGACCTTCGGCGAGATGAGCACGCTGCCGACCTCCGTATTCTTCTTCGGCATGGAGTCGGGACAGGAAATCAACATCGATCTGGAGCGCGGCAAGACGCTGATCGTGCGCTACGTGACGACCAGCGACGTCCACGAGGACGGCACCCGCACCGTGTTTTTCGAGCTCAACGGCGAGCCGCGGCCGATCCGGGTGCCGGACCGCAGCCAGGTCGCCAAGCGGCCGGCGAAGCGCAAGGCGGAGAGCGGCAACGTATCCCATGTCGCGGCGCCCATGCCGGGAACGATCGTCACGGTGCCGGTGCATCTCGGGCAAAGCATGCATCGCGGAGATGTATTGCTGACGCTCGAAGCGATGAAAATGGAGACCACCGTGCGCGCGGAGCGCGAAGGGGTCATCGCCGAGATCCTCGTCCGCACCGGTCAACAAGTCGATGCCAAGGACCTGTTGATCACCTACACCTGACGAGCTGGGACCGTGACTCGCAGGCCGTCGAGCGCCGCAGTCATCGTGATCTGACAGCTCAAGCGGCTGTTGTCGCGCGGTTCCCAGGCACTTTCCAACATTCCCACCTCCATGTCCTCCGGCGGCGGCAGTTGCTGAGTCCAAGCCCGGTCGACATAGACGTGACAGGTGGCGCAGGCGCAGGCCCCGCCGCATTGCGCCACGATTCCCACGATGCCGCGTTGTTTGGCGATTTCCATGAGGCTGATGCCGACCGGCGTCTCCACTTCGCGCTCGCGCCCGTCTGCCTGGACGAAGCGGACTCTCGGCGTCATGTCGCCTCCTTGAGCGGCACGGACGGGTCCCGTGCACGATCCGGGTCGAGAGTCGCGCGATCCGCGATCAACTTGCGAGCCGCCATGTAATCCTTCGAGTGATTGATGGCTTCCAGGGCCAACAATTCACGACCGGCGAAGTGACAGACGCTGAAGCTGCGTTCCGCCGGATCCCCGCGGACGACCATCCGATCGGCGCCTTGCGACAACCCGACGATCAAGAGTTTGCTGTCGAACTGGTCAGACCAGAACCAGGGAACGCGGTCGTGCACGACGGCGCCGCCCAACAGGTTCTGGGAGGCGGCCTTCGCCTGCTCGAAGGCATTGTCGACCGATTCGAGACGCAGGCGCCGGCCGTAGCGTGGCGAGGGATGGTTGGTGCAATCCCCCGCGGCATAAATCGCCGGGTCGCTGGTCCGGCAGAATTCATCGACCACGATGCCATTGTCGCAGGCAAGGCCCGCTGCGCGAGCCAGGTCCGTTCGCGCCTCGGCGCCCACGCCGACGACCACGAAATCCGCTGCATGCACCGTCCCATCCGCACAAACGACGCCCTCGACACGATCCCGGCCGGCGAGGGCCGCAACCCGCGCCTCGACCAGGATCTCGACCCCGTGCTTCGCGTGCTCGGCGGCGAAAAACGTCGAGACCACCGGCGCCACCACTCGGTTCATGATGCGGTCGGCCATTTCCAGCACCTTGACCGAACAGCCCAGCTTGGCGCAAGTCGCGGCCGTCTCGAGCCCGATATAGCCACCGCCCACGATGACCACGCGCGCGCCCGGACGGATCTCGGCCCGCAAGGCGTTCGCTTCCTGCAGATCCCGCAAATAATGCACCCCGACCAGATCGGCGCCGGCACATGTCAGTCGGCGCGAACTCGCGCCGAGACACAGCAAAAGACGGTCGTAGCGCAGTTCACCGTAGTCTTCGACGACCACGGACCGCGTGGCGGGATCGAGGCTGGTGACCGTTTTCCCGAGAACCAATTCCGCCCGGTGTTCGTCGTAGAAGCTGCGATGACGGAACCACAAACGCTCCTGCGCCAGTTCCCCGGACAGGAATTTCTTCGACAAAGGCGGCCGCTGATAGGGTAGTTCTGGTTCCGAACCGATGAGAACGAGCCGCTGCGCGTACCCTTCACGCCGCAGGGTGTCGACCGCTTGGGCGCCGGCCTGGCCGCCGCCGATAATCACAATTGTTTCGCTCATCTACTCCATGCACCATGACGGGGCGTCGAGTGTTGCGCGCCGCGCGTGCCCCTGGACCGCAATAGTAATAGTATTAGCGGGTACGACCCATAAATTCCGCGGAGACTGGAATGAAATTGATTACCGCCATTATCAAGCCGTTCAAACTGGATGACGTGCGCGCGGCGCTGTCGGAAATCGGTGTCTCCGGCATGACAGTGACCGAGGTGAAAGGCTTCGGGCGCCAGCGGGGTCACACGGAGCTCTATCGCGGCGCTGAATATGTCGTCGATTTCGTACCCAAAACCCGCATCGAAGTGGCGGTCAAGAATGAACTCGTCGATCAGGTGCTGGAGGCGATCGTCGGCGCATCGAAGACCGGCAAGGTCGGCGACGGCAAAATTTTCGTCACCGATATTCTCCGGGTGTTGCGCATCCGCACGGGCGAGACGGACAACGCCGCGCTTTAATCCTCGGTTTTACGCCGCCGCGTGAACAACACGTAGGCGGCGGTGCAGACGGCGAAGTTGAGCGCCCACCAGGCGTATTGCCGCAGGTTGTTTTGGTCTGGGACCTTTGCGTCGGGCGTTTGCAGGGTACCGCGCAGTCGTGCGAGTTCAGAGTCGCGCTTGATCTCGAATTCGATGCTCGCCGAGCCCGGCAGACTCAAGTCCTTCGCCACCATCAGGTAACTGCCGTCCACTTGGGCGCTCAGAGGATAGGTTCCTCCGCGCAAATAGGCGGTCAGCTGGGCATCATGAACGGGGGAGTTGTCCAACGCGTTGGTCAGCCGCACGCTCATGCTGTCGCCATGCGCGAGCCCGACGAGGAGATATTCTGTCGAGCGCAGCTCGATCCGCTGGGCGGTTTCTTCGGCGGCCGCCGCGAAGCCCGCGAGGAGACTCGCGCAGACCAGGAAGAGCAGCTTGATCAAAGCAGGAAGCCGGCCACACCGAGTACCGTTCCGCCGATGCTCGCCAACACGCCAAAGATGGGAAAGAAGACCTTGCGGGCCAAGAAGTACAGAGAGCACAGGACGAGGCCCAGTTCCAATAAACCCTCGCCGATGTCGAAGTAAAGCGCGCGCTTCTCCTCCAGCGCCGACTCGTCTTCCTTCTCGTCCGCCTTCTTTTGGATATCCTTTTCGTCGCCGGCATACTTGTCGCGCGCCGCCTCGAGTTTCTGAACGGCCGGGGTGACCTTCGCAGGATCCGTACCCAGGCTCTGGAGCAAGGTGATCGCGATGTCCGTGGTCGCCTCGCGGATCTTCTTTGCCTGGTAGTAACTCCACTGGTCGTTCGACTCGGTGCGGTGAATCACCGCATTGGTGTGGGCGCGATGAGACGCGATCGTGACCACCGACAAGAGTATGCCGACGACGCCGACGAGAATTCCGACCCGCCGCGTGTTCGGATCCTCCGCGTGTTCCGGCTTCAATTCGATTTCAGTCATTATTCAAGTTACCCTTTGACATTGGATTGAAGAGCGGCGAACCGTCATGAAAGCCTTGAGCAGCACGACGAAGGAAATTTTAGCGCAAAACGCCGGGCGCGATGTCGAGCGACTGCTCCTGAAGCTGCATCTGCTGCGAACGGACCCCTTCGCGTTCTTTCGCGGCACGAACCCCCTGTTCCTCGGGCTGTTGCCGCGTTCAAATCCGGTGTTCGAGGCGCCCAAGACCCTGGTATGCGGAGATCTCCACTTCGAGAACTTCGGTGCGTTCAAGGGGGATAACCGACTATGCTACTTCGACATCAACGATTTCGACGAGGCCTGCGTCGCACCGTTCACGATCGACATCGTGCGATTTCTCACCTGCATCCGCATCGCCGCCGACGGACTGCTGCTGAGCCCCGACCAGGCGAGCCGTCTCGAGCGGGAATTCCTCGAGGCCTACACGTCCGCGATCGCCGACGGGAAGCCTCGCTGGATCGAGCGCGCGCTCGCGACCGGCGTCCTGCGCGAACTGCTGCGCCGGGCCATCCGGCGTCCGCGCTCGGCGCTGCTCGATCGCTTCAGTCGCATCAAGGACGGCTTGCGCAGCATCCGCATCGACGGACGCCGGACCTTGTCCCTGCACGACGGCGAAGCGAAGCGTCTGCGAAAATTCATGAAAGAATTCCGCCGTGAGGCCCCCGACCCGGGCTTCTTCCGTTTGCTCGAGGCCGCACGGCGCATCGCGGGCAACGGCAGCCTCGGGCTCGCGCGCTACATCCTCCTGGTCAAGGGCCGCGGCTCTCCGAACCAGAACTTTGCGCTGGACTTGAAGCTGGCGGCTCCCTCGGCGGTCGCGGAATGGCTGGGAAGTCCACAACCCGTCTGGCCGAGCGAATCGGCCCGAGTCGTGCGACTCCAGCGCATCATGCAGGCGATTCCGCCCGCCATGCTGCGCGCCGTCAGCTTCGAGCATCGCCCGTTCATCCTCAAGGAACTCCAGCCCAGCATCGACCGGCTCGAATTCTCGGCATGGCGCGGCAAGCCGAAGCGGATCCTCGAGGCCGTCGTCGCCATGGGCCATGTCACAGCCTGGGCTCACCTGCGCGGTTGCGGTCATTTCGATGCGGCGCGCGCCGAAGATCTTCAGCACTACGTGGCCGCGGGCGATTGGCGGCGCGCGGCGGGCAAGATCGCCGATAAGGCCGCGCAGGGCATGCAGGCTGCCTGGAAGACCTATTGCACGGATTACGACGCCGGGGCCGTTCTCGCGGCCATCGAACCGCCCTGAGAGCGCCCGGCGGGGGTGCAGTCGCGCTAGATGACCACGTCCAATCGCGCTAGCGGACGACGTGCAGCCGCGGATTCGCGCGCGAGATGCCGAGAACCCCGCTGCGCACGACTTCGACGATTTCACCGAAGGCCCCCACGTTCGCGATGAATTCTCCGATCTCGGTCTCCGTGCTCGTCAATTCGACGATATAACTGGAGGGCTTGGCGGCCAACACACGGCCGCCGACTCGGCGCAGCAGCGCTTCGATCGCATCGACCTGCTCGGCCGCGACCTGCAGCTTGATCAGCAGCAGCTCACGCGCGAGGTGGTCCCCGCCCGTCATGTCCTCCACGGCGACGACGTCGACCAGCTTCAGCAACTGGGCATTGATCTGGGCGATCACGGATTCCGATCCCGTGGTGACCAGCGTGATCCGTGAGACGGTCGGATCGTTGGTCGGCGCCACCGACAGGGACTCGATGTTGTATCCGCGGCTCGAAATCAAGCCTGTGACCCGGGTCAGCGCCCCGGCTTCGTTTTGCAAAAGAATGGCGATGATGTGGCGCACCGTTCAAGCATACGGGAGGGCGGCACTTGGGCGCCAGGGCAAGAACTGCTAGGCTTTGGAGGTGAAAGAGCCTTACGAGATGTTAAATCAAGCCGCGCACCCCCTGGCCGGCGCCAGCATGACCGGGGCCGACATGGTCGTTCAAGTCCTCGCGGACGAGGGCGTGGACACAATCTTCGGCTATAGCGGCGGCGCGATCCTGCCGATCTACGACGCGGTGTTCCGATACAACCTCGAGCACGCCGCGGCGATGCCCCTGATCGTCCCCGCAAACGAGCAAGGCGCGGGCTTCATGGCCGCGGGCTACGCCCGGGCCAGCGGCCGCGTCGGCGTTGCCATGGTGACTTCGGGCCCTGGGGCCACGAATACCGTCACGCCGGTCCGCGACAGCATGGCGGACTCCGTGCCCATCGTCGTGATTTGCGGTCAGGTGGCGACGACCGCGATCGGGACTGATGCCTTTCAAGAGGCGCCCGTGCCGAGCATCATGGGCGCGGTCGCAAAACACGTTTTCCTGATCACCGACCCGACGAAACTCGAGGCCACCGTGCGCACCGCCTTCGAGATCGCGCGCACTGGCAGGCCAGGACCCGTGGTCCTGGACATCCCGAAGGACGTGCAGAATTGGAAAGGCGTCTTCCAAGGGTCGGGCCGCCTCCCCGTTCCGGGCTACCGCCAGCGCATGAACCGGCTGGGCGCAAACAAGCTGCCCGAGGCGGCCTGCGCGGACTTTTTCGCGGCTCTCGGCCGGGCCACGCGGCCGCTGCTCTATGCGGGCGGCGGCGTCATCAACGGCAACGCGGCGTTCGCGCTGCGTGAGTTCTCGAGACATTTCAAGATTCCGGTCGTCACGACTCTCATGGGTATAGGCGCGATCGACACGACCGATCCCCTCGCGATGCGCATGCTGGGTATGCACGGCGCTGCCTTCGCCAATTACGCGGTCGACGATTGCGACTGTCTGCTCGCGATTGGCGCCCGTTTCGACGATCGAGTTGCGGGCAATCCCGCCAAATTCGCCCCCGGCGCCAAGTTCATCGCCCATTTCGACATCGATGCCTCGGAGATCAACAAGGTCAAACGCATCGATTGGAGCCACGTCGGGCTCGTGCCGGACGCGTTGCTGGCTTTGTTGGATTACGGGCGGCGTATCGGCTTCCAGCACGACTGGTCCGAGTGGCATGCGCACTGCGACGGACTGCGCAGCAAGTATGCGATGAACTACGACCGGGACAGCGATCTCATCCAGCCGTACTACGTGATCGAGGCGATCAATCGCCTCACCAACGGCGAGGCGATCATCGCGACCGGCGTCGGCCAGCACCAGATGTGGGCCGCGCAATACTTCGATTTTCGCAGCCCGCGCCTCTGGCTGACCTCGGGCAGCATGGGCACGATGGGCTTCGGACTGCCGGCCGCCGTGGGCGCGCAATTCGCTCAGCGCCAGCGCCTGGTCATCGACATCGACGGCGATGCCAGCATTCGCATGAACATCGGGGAACTCGAGACCGTGACCACCTACGACCTGCCGGTCAAGGTCGTGGTGTTGAACAACTGCGGCGACGGCATGGTCAAGCAGTGGCAGAAGCTCTTCTTCAAGGGACGCTTGAGCGCGAGCGACAAGAGCCTGCACAAGAAGGATTTCGTCAAGGCGGCGCTGGCCGACGGCTTCCCCTATGCCGTCCGGCTCGATCGCAAGAGCGATGTCGAACGTGTAGTCGAGGAATTCATCAACTTCCCGGGCCCGGCATTCCTCGAAGTCATGATCGATGCCGATGCGGGCGTTTACCCGATGGTCGGCCCCGGCCAGAGCTATGACGCCATGATCACCGGAGATCACATCCCGTCCCGCACCACCGTTGAAATCGAAGAGCCCGGCGCTTCGGAGATGTTTTAAGACGCCACCGCGGACCGCCGCATCGCTGGCCAACCAGCGACGCTCGCCCAACGAGAACCTCTACCAGACCCCGGTGTTCGGCATCGACACCCAGGGTTCGGCCGGCGGCAGCGCAGCTCCACGCTGTAGAATCTCGATCGAGATCGAATCTGGTGAGCGCACGAATGCCATGCGGCCATCGCGGGGCGGCCGATTGATCACGACGCCATGTTCTCGCAGTCGCTCGCAGACCGCATAGATATTCTCGACCTCATACGCGAGATGACCGAAATTCCGCCCCCCGCTATAAGACTCTGGGTCCCAATTGTGGGTCAGTTCGACCTGGGCGTGCTCGTCTCCGGGGGCGGCCAGAAATACCAGCGTATAGCGACCCTGCGGGTAATCGCGGCGGGACAATTCGTTCAAGCCAAGCGCGTCCCGGTAAAAGCGCAAGGACCGGTCGATGTCGGTGACCCGAACCATGGTGTGCAGATACTTCATGGCTGCAGTATCTCGAACCTCTGAAAAAAAGCCAAATCCGCCAATTGGTCATTGTGTGTTGTAAAACCGTCACGACGGCGTTCCCGACCAGGGCTGCGATGAGTCTGAGGTAATCGTCTTAAGTCTTGGATTTTGCTTCTCATCGGTGCTACCCTGTGGGACATATCGATTGTTCTCTCGGAATTCGTGATCGAATCGCCACAATGGCGGAAATTGAAGAAGGTCGAGCGTACAGGTACCTTTTGGGCCGCGCATCTTCCAACCAGGACGTGTAGGGTTTTTACCCAGCACCTGTTCCACTCGGGTCCCCGGCAAGTCCGGGGATACTTTTGTAAAAGCTGCATCCATCGCGTCCCCTCGCCTCGTAATATCGTGCGTGTCATGAATCCGATCTCACGCCCCGCGCGAAAGCGCTCGGTATGCAACCGAGCACCGAGACTTCGCCGCCTTCGACCGCAGAAAACCGCGCGGATGGCCTGGTATCCCTCGTGACCGCAATGGCTGCCGGCGACTCGAGCGCGCTGTCCTCCATCTACGAGCAGACGGTGCCGCAAATCTTTGCGATCGCACGCTCCATGCTGCGCTCGAAAGAGGATGCCGAAGAAATCGTGTGCGACGTTTACACCCATGCCTGGACCACCGCCAAGAATTACGATCCCTGCCGGGGCAGCGTGATGGCGTGGCTTGCGGTCATGGCTCGCAACCGATCGGTGGACCGGCTCCGCCAACGTCGCGCCGTGGTCTCTCTCGATGATGAGGACAATGCGCATCTCGCCGACAAACTGGTCAGCGCAACGGCCGGTCCGGACGACATTCTGGCGAGCTTCCAGTCGGGCAGCGCCGTGCATGCGGCGCTCGCCTCCCTGTCGCCGCTGCGGCGGCGCCTGCTGGGCCTCGCTTTCTTCCAGGACTTGAGTCATCAGGAAATCGCCGCAGCCGAAGCCATCCCCCTCGGCACCGTGAAGTCCCATGTGCGCCGCGCGCTTGCCGCATTGCAAACGGCGTTGGAGCGCGATCGCGCATGAGCAAGCCCGTTCTCGAACCCGCGGTCTTGGAAGCCCTCCTGGCCGCCGTCGCTCCCGCCGAGTTGTCGCAGGCGGATCGGGACGGCTTGCATGCCCGTATTCTCGCGCGGGTGACGCCGAAGATCCGCGTGCAGCAAGTGCAGCCCTCCGAGGCGCCCACCGGGCCTGCGCCCCCGGCTGCGGTCGACCCGCCGCCGTCGACCTTCACGATACGCGCGGCCGATATGCGCTGGGTGAGCGTGGGCCCCGGCGTCGAGGTCAAGGTCTTGCGCATGGATCGGGAGCGCAATGACCAGACGGTCCTGATTCGAATGCAGCCGGGTTCGATCGTCGTGGGCCACCGGCACACGCAGGAAGAGGAATGCCTGATCCTCGAGGGCGAGGTCTACATCGGCGACTATCGCTTGGGGCCGGGCGACATGCACGTCGCGAGACCCGGCGCCGTCCACGCACCCATTCGGGCCCCCCACGGTGCCCTGCTGATGATCCGCTCCGAAATGCCTCCGCAGCATTTCAAGATCGCTTAACTTACGCGGGGTGCATACCCCCAAGAACTCCCTGTATTGGCAGGTCATCGTCGCGATCGCGCTCGGTGTCCTGCTCGGCAGTCTGCGCCCCGAAACCGCGGTTGCCCTCAAACCGCTCGGCGATGGTTTCATCAAGCTCATCAAGATGCTGATCGGGCCGATCATCTTTTGCACCGTGGTCACCGGCATCACCGGCGTCGACGACATGAAAAAGGTGGGCCGCACGGGTGGTCTCGCGCTCCTGTATTTCGAGGTCATGAGCAGCATCGCGCTGTGTCTCGGCCTCTTGGTCGTCAACGTCCTGCGGCCAGGCGCGGGCATGAACGTGGACCCGCGCAGCCTGGACACGGCAGCGGTGGCGGCCTATGCGGGACCCAACAAATTGCAGTCGATCAGCGATTTCCTGCTGAACGTGATCCCGTCGACCGCCAGTGATGCTTTTGCGAAGGGCGAAATCCTCCAGATCCTGCTGTTCTCCGTGCTGTTCGGGTTTGCCCTGCACCGCATCGGCGTCCGGGGCAGCGCGCTGCGCGCCTTCGTCGAATCCTTTTCGCAAGTACTGTTCGCGATCGTCGGCTTCATCATGCGCGTGGCCCCGATCGGCGCCTTCGGCGCGATGGCTTTCACGATCGGCAAGTACGGGCTCGCCTCCCTGTTGCCGCTCGCGAAGCTCCTGGGCAGTTTTTATCTGACCTGCGTCTTGTTCATCTTCGGCGCTCTGGGCCTGGTGGCCCGTGTGCACGGCATCAACCTCTGGCGATTCGTACGCTACATCCGCGAGGAGGTGCTGATCGTCGTGGGCACGTCGTCTTCCGAGTCGGTCCTGCCGCGCATGCTCGACAAGCTACAGCGGCTCGGGGCCGACAAATCGGTCGTCGGTCTCGTCATGCCGGCGGGCTATTCGTTCAATCTCGACGGCACCTCGATTTATCTCACGATGGCGGCCGTGTTCATCGCACAGGCCACTAACACGCCGCTGAATCTGCCACAGCAGCTTGCGCTCCTCGCCGTCTTGTTGTTGACTTCGAAGGGGGCGGCCGGCGTGACCGGCAGTGGTTTCATCGTTCTCGCCGCGACCCTGTCGACCGTCGGTAACGTTCCGGTCGCAGGGCTCGCGCTGATCTTCGGCATCGATCGGTTCATGTCGGAGGCGCGTGCATTGACCAACATGATCGGCAACGGACTGGCGACGCTCGTGGTCGCCCAATGGACAGGCGAATTGAACGTGGCGACGATGCGGCGCGAACTCGCGAGCGGTGCCGGGGTAGAGCCGGGCACTATCGACATAAAGGACTCGACATGAGCGTTTGCGAGGGTTTCATCGGCTCCGTGGGCAACACGCCCTTGATCAGATTGCGTCGTCTCAGCCAGGAAACGGGCTGCGAGATTCTCGGCAAGGCCGAGTTCATGAACCCCGGCGGATCGGTCAAGGACCGCGCGGCGAAGTGGATCGTGCTCGACGCGGAACGCCGCGGCCTGCTGAAACCCGGCGGGACCGTCGTCGAAGGCACGGCGGGCAACACCGGGATCGGCATCGCGCACGTTTGCAATGCCCGGGGCTACAAGGCCGTGATCGTCATGCCCGACAACCAAGCCGCCGAGAAATATCAAATCATCGAGGCGCTGGGGGCGGAGTTGCGCAAAGTGCCCGCCGTGCCCTACAGCAACCCGAATCAGT
>Ga0116226_10000026_pt1 | contig 95749 bp, 67 predicted proteins | sample S1TSphfallax_FD_89692 | JGI IMG/M metagenome (GOLD analysis project Ga0116226, IMG submission 89692) | Host-associated microbial communities from peat moss isolated from Minnesota, USA - S1T2_Fa - Sphagnum fallax MG | ecosystem: Host-associated > Plants > Peat moss > Unclassified | place: USA... | reverse complement strand
GACCTCCCCGCCGCCCTCTTCCCCGAGCGCCCCAAGCGCCCGCCGAAACCAAGGGCGCCCCGGCCACCGAAAGAACCCAGAGCACCGAGGGTCCGCCGCAAGCCCAGGCCCATCCAGATCTACCCCACCCAAACCTGGCAGGAACGCGAGGCGCTCGACCGGGAACTCGCCGAGTGGCACGCCAACCGGCGCCCCTACGTCCCGCCCAAACCCTCGAAGATCCCGGGGCTGACACAGCCCCCCGCACAGCCAACCGTCCAGCCAACCGAACCGCGACCCCGGCCACCCCCCGGATGGGGCAACATGATGGGGCGCTGAACGCGTCGGCCACGCCTATATTGGCCGGCATGCAGCGCATCTACGTGTGGGATCTCGGCGTCCGCCTGTTCCATTGGGTCCTGGTGGCCGCCGTCGCGATATCGGCCATCACCGGCTTTCTGCTCGGCCGCACCGCGCTCGCCTGGCATCTGCTCGCCGGCGAGGCAGTGGTGCTGTTGCTCGGCTGGCGCCTCATCTGGGGCTGGCTCGGCGGCGGTGCGGCGCGGTTCGCCAGCTTCGCCTTCCCGCCGGCCGCGGTCGCAGGCTATGCGACCGACCTGCTGACCCGCGGCACCCGCCGCCATCTCGGCCATAATCCGCTCGGCGCCATGATGGTCTTCGCCCTGCTCGCCGTGCTGGCCGCCATCGTCACCACGGGCACGCTCACCTTGGGCGGCCTGCTCAAGCAAGGGCCGCTCAAAGCCTGGCTCAGCTACGCCACCGGCCAGTCGACCCTGCGGCTGCATGATCTGCTGGCGATTCTGCTGCTGGTGATGATCGGGTTCCATCTCGCCGGCGTCGCCTTCGAATCCTGGCGCGAGCGGGAAAATCTGGTCGGCGCCATGCTCACCGGCCGCAAGCGCGCCGCCGGCGGCGCCATCCCGGCGCCGGCCCGCGCGCACGGCACGCTGGCGATCGGCATCGCGATTGTCCTCGCAGCCGTGGGCGCCGGCGCCATCGTCCGGCTGGCAGCACGCCCCGGCCGGGGCGTGCCCCCGGCCACCCTCGACCCGATGTTCGCCGAGCAATGCGGCGCCTGCCATCTCCCCTTCCCGCCCAGCCTGGCGCCGGCGTCCACCTGGGCCGCCATCACCGCCGACCTGCCGCATCATTTCGGCGCCGACGCCAGTTTGAGCCCGGACCAGGCCGCCCATCTCAGCGCCTGGCTCACCGCCAACGCCGCCGACCATTGGGACACGCTGCCCGCGCATGTGCTGCGCACGCCGGCCCCCGGCTCCCGCCGCATCACCGACACGCCCGGCTGGCAGCGCCGCCACCGCGCGATTCCGGCCGCGACCTTCGCCCGTCCGCCGATCTACCGCCGCAGCGACTGTGCCGCCTGCCACGCCGACGCCGCCACGGGCCTGTTCGCGCCCCAGAACATCGCGATCCCGCCGCCGGGCTAAATCCGACCCGCCGCGAGCTGGCTCTCCAGCACCACCCGCTCATGGCCATCGGCCGTGTGCTTCACCCGGTATTGCAGATCCCGGGTTTCGCTCGGCATCAATCGCTGCACTTTGTAGCGACCGCCAGGCGCATTGCCGTCCCGCGGCCCCGGCAGAAATTCCACGGATTGCCCAACGGCATATTTATGCAGACTCATGCTGTCCTCCCGTCGCTCGGCCCCGCCCACGGGCAGCGCCAGCGATCACATTCCCTAGAAACATGGTCGGCACCGCCGCCCATTAACACCCTGCCCGGCCGACCGCGACGCCCAGGGGTCGATTGTGGCGCGTTTTGCATCATGTCACACTGCAATGGCAGCCCAAACAGGCGAAGACAGATCACGCGTGCCCCAACTGCTCGGAATCCTGGCATACCTATGCAACTGAACGCCCCCACCGACGCCCTGGCAGCCCTGGAAGCCCGCGTCGCCGACGATCTCGACCGCATCGCCCACCCCCGCGCCCCCTGGCTCGAACCGCATCACGCCGCCGACGGCAGCGAGGCGCTGGACGTGCTGATCGCCGGCGCCGGTCAATCGGGCCTGGCCACCGCCTTCGCCCTGCAGCGCGCCCAGGTCCGCCGCCTGTTGGTGCTCGACCGCGCCGCCCCCGGCGCCGAGGGCCCCTGGCTCAGCTACGCCCGCATGCGCACCTTGCGCAGCCCCAAGGACTACACCGGGCCCGACCTCGAAATCCCCAGCCTCACCTATCAAAGCTGGCACGAGGCGAGCTTCGGCGCCGCCAGCTGGCGCGCCCTCGACCTGATCCGCCGCGAAGACTGGGCCGCCTACCTGCTCTGGGTCCGCCGCGTCACCGGCGTGCCCGTGCAGAACCACGCCGACCTGATCGACATCGCCCCCGCCGAAGGCCCCCAGGGCCGCCTGCTGCAAGCCACCATCCGCCACGCCGACGGCCGCACGGAAACTCGCCACGCCCGCAAGATCGTGCTGGCCACCGGCCAGGAAGGTGCGGGCGGCTGGTGGATGCCCGACTTCATCGCGGCCTTGCCGACCCATCTGCGCGCCCACGCCGCCGACCCGATCGACTTCGCCGCCCTGCGCGGCAAAATCGTCGCCGTGCTCGGCGCCGGCGCCTCGGCGTTCGACAATGCCGCGACCGCGCTGGAGCATGGCGCGGCCGAGGTGCATCTGTTCTGCCGCCGCGCCACTCCGCAGGTCATCCAACCCTATCGCTGGCTGACCTTCGCCGGCTTCCTGCGCCACGTCTCCGATCTCGACGACCCCTGGCGCTGGCGCTTCATGCGCACCGTACTCGGCATGCGCGAGGGGTTTCCCCAGGCCACCTATGATCGCTGCGCCGCCCACCCCAATTTCGTCCTGCACCAGGGCGCCCCCTGGCACGACGCCACGCCGCTCGGGAGCGGCGTGTCCATCGCCACGCCCCAGGGACCGTTCGCCGCCGATTTCATCATCACCGGCACCGGCATCGAGACCAATTTCGCGCAGCGGCCGGAGCTGCGCCGCTTCGCCGCCAACATCGCCAGCTGGTCCGACCGCTACGCCCCGCCCGCCGAGGAACGCGACGACCGGCTCGGCCGCTTCCCGTATCTTGGCCGTGACTTCGAGTTCGTCGAAAAAACCCCAGGCGTCACGCCCTGGATTGCCGACGTGCATCTGTTCGCGATCGCCTCGACCATGAGCTTCGGCCCCTCCGGCTCCTCGATCAACGCGATGACCACCGCGGTGCCCAAGCTCGCCGCCGGCATCACCCGCGGCCTGTTCAAGGCCGATCTCGACCAGCACTGGGCGTCCCTGCAGGCCTATGACGTGCCGCAAGCCGTGATCCGCGAGCCTGCAGGACAGGCGTCTGGTCCGAAAATTGCTGAACCGCTGCCATCGACCGTTCCGGAGACCACCGCATGATCCGCCTCGCTTTGCCCGCGCTCCGCCTCGCCACCGTGCTCCTGTGCGGCAGCGTCGCCCTCACCAGCCACGCCAACGCCCAGACGCGGGCGGAAACCCTGCGCCAGGTCACCGGCAACACCATCAACACGCTCGACCCGACCATGCCCGGCTCGACCCGCGAGGCCTTCGGCCTCAGCATGAACGTCTATGACCGGCTGGTGACGTTCGAGCGCAAGCCGAACGGCAAAGGCTTCATCTTCGATTTCTCGCATTTGCGCGGTGAGCTCGCCAAGAGCTTCGACATCAGCCCGGACGGCCTGAAGATCACCTTCCACCTCCGCCCCGACGCCACCTGGCAGGACGGCTCGCCGGTCACCGCCGAGGACGTCAAATGGTCGCTCGACCGCGCGGTCGCCGCGAAATCGCTCGGCCCGCCACAGATGATGACCGGCTCGCTCACCAGCCCCGATCAGTTCAGCATCGTCGATCCGCACACCGTGCTGGTCACCCTGCCCACACCTGACCGCCTGGCGCTGCCCAACCTCGCCACCGTCTACGCGATCATGATCAACTCGAAGCTCGCCCGCGCCCACGCGACCCCGGACGACCCTTGGGCGCAGACCTGGCTGAAGGATCACACCGCGGCCAGCGGCGCCTACATCATCGACACCTTCAAGCCGGGTGAGCAGGTCATTCTGCATCGCAACGACGCCTGGAAAGGCGGCAAGGACGGCAAGCTGCCGTTCTTCAAACGCATCATCGCCCAGACCGTGCCGGAGGCGGCGACCCGGGCCAACCTGCTGCAGCGCGGCGACGCCGACCTGTCGATCGACCTGCAATCCAGCGACGTGCCGGAGATCGAGAAAGCCGGCAAGCTGAAGGTGATTTCCACGCCGCAGTTCAACGCCTTCACCATGGTGGCGTTCAACATGCGGGTGAAGCCGTACGACAATCTCAAGGTGCGTCAGGCGATCGCCGCGGCGCTGCCCTATGAGGACATGTTCAAGGCCGCCATCTTCGGCCGCGGCGCCCCGCTGTTCGGCGCCAAATGGACGGACATGCCGCCCAACGGCACCTTCCCGCAACCTTTGCCGGAGCACACCGACCTCGCCCGCGCCAAAACCCTGCTCACCGAGGCGGGCTTCCCCAACGGCTTCGACACCACCTTCAGCTACAGCGTCAGCACCGCCCAGATCAACGACCCGCTGGCCGCCCTGCTCAAGGAATCGCTGGCCAAGATCGGCATCCGCGTCGATATCCAGAAGCTGCCGGACGCGCAGTTCGGCACCGACGTGACGGCCAAGAAACTCGGCATGTTCACCGACACCTCGATCGCCTGGATGACGTCGACCGACTATTTCTTCCGCAACTTCTTCACCGGCGACCAGCGCTGGAATTATTCCTCGTGGGACAACAAGGATCTGGAAACCCTGGCCCAGACCGCCCGGTTCGAGCGCGATCCGGCGAAGTATGAGCAGGACGCCCGCCAGCTGATCAAGATCGCCGCCGCCGACATGCCCGAGGCGATGCTGTGGCAGCCGAGCCAGGACGCGGTGATGGTGCCGTCCATCGAGGGCTACACCTACTGGTACCACCGCCAGGTGGATTTCCGCGACCTGTCGCGGAAATAGCCCCATGCCAGGCGTCTTCCGGCTCGCCGGCCGGCGCCTGGCGGCGTCGCTGCCGGTGCTGTTCGGCGCGGTGGTGCTGACCTTCCTGCTGATGCGCGTGCTGCCCGGTGACCCCGCGGTGTTCTTCGCCTCCGGCCCCAATGCCGGCCCGAAGGAAATCGCGGAGGTGCGCCACCAGATGGGTCTGGACAAACCCATCCCGGTGCAGTTGGTGCTCTATCTGCGCGACGTCGCCACCGGCAATCTCGGCCGCTCGATGACCACCGGCCAGCCGGTGGTGGCCGACCTCGTCGAGCGCCTGCCAGCCTCGCTGGAACTGACCTTCTCCGCCCTGGCCATCGCCCTGCTGCTGGCGGTGCCGCTCGGCATCGCCGCCGCCCTGCGGCCCCACTCGCTGATCGATCACGCCGTGCGGTTCCTGTGCACCATGGGCGTCTGCGTGCCGACCTTCGTCTCCGGCCTGCTGCTGATCTATATGTTCTATTTCCTGCTGGGCCTGTCGCCCGACCCGACCGGCCGCCTCGACGTGTTCGCCACCCCACCGCCCACCCATACCGGCTTCCTGCTGATCGACAGCCTGCTAGCCGGCGACGGCGACAGCTTCTGGGCCGCCGCCAACCAGCTGGTGCTGCCCGCCGTCACCATGGCGTTGTTCGTGCTCGCCCCGCTGGCCCGCATGACCCGCGCCTCGATGCTGGCGGTGCTGGGCAGCGACTATATCCGCACCGCCCGCGCGCTCGGCCTGTCGCGGCCGCGCATCGTACTGGTCTACGCGCTGCGCAACGCGCTGCTGCCGGTGCTGACCATCGCCGGCATCGTGTTCTCCACCATGCTCGGCGCCAATGTGCTGGTCGAAAAAGTATTCTCCTGGCCCGGCGTCGCCGCCTACGCGCTCGACGCCCTGCTCGCCTCGGACTACGCGCCGGTGCAAGGCTTCGTGCTGCTCATGGCGTTCATCTTCGTGCTGGTGAACCTGCTGGTCGACGTGCTCTACGGCGTGGTCGACGCGCGAGCGTCCGCGACATGAGCAGCACCCCGATCGCCGGCGGCTGGCGACAGTCCCTGTTCATCCTGCGCGCCAACCGGCTGAGTGCGGCGGCCGGCGTCGGCCTGCTCATCCTGATCCTGACCGCGCTGCTCGGCCCGATGCTCAGTCCTTACGACCCCATCGTCTCCGACGTGCCGCAAGCTTTGCAGCCACCCAGTGCGGCCCACTGGGCCGGCACCGACCAGCTCGGCCGCGACGTGCTGGCTCGCGTGATCGCCGCCGGCCGGCTCGATTTCGCCATCGCGGCGGCGGCGGTGGTGTTGTCGTTCGTCGTCGGCGCGCTGATCGGCGGCGCCTGCGGCTATCGCGGCGGTCGGGTCGATCGCTGGGTCGGCCGCATCGTCGACGCGCTGATGGCGTTTCCGCTGTTCGTGCTGGCGATGGCGATGGTCGCCGCCCTCGGCAACCGCGTCGAAAACATCGTCTACGCTACCGCAATCATCAATCTGCCATTCTATATCCGCTTCGCCCGCACCGAAGTCAGCGTGCGCCGCCACGCCACCTGGGTGGAGGCGGCCTCGGCCTGCGGCAACGGTCCCGGCCGGATCGTCACGCGGTTCCTGCTGCCCAACGTGCTGCCGGGAATGGCCGTGCAGATCTCGCTCAATCTCGGCTGGGCCATCCTCAACGCCGCCGGCCTGTCCTTCATCGGGCTCGGCGTGCATCCGCCGACGCCGGAATGGGGGATCATGGTCGCCGAGGGCGCGCGCTTCATCACCGACGGCAAATGGTGGCTGGTGGCATTTCCTGGCCTCGCGCTGATGCTGTCCGTGCTGTGCTTCAACCTGCTGGGCGACGGCGTGCGGGACATGCTCGATCCGCGCATGCGCACGTGACCGCGCCCCTGCTGCGGATCGAGGATCTGCGCGTGTCGTTCGCGACCCGGCAAGGCCAGGTGCAGGCGCTCCACGGCATCAGCCTGTCGGTCAGTCCGGGTGAGACGCTGGGCATCGTCGGCGAGAGCGGCTCGGGCAAGTCGGTGACCGCGATGGCGGCGATGCGTCTGCTCGATCGCGCCGGACGGATCACCAGCGGCCGCATCGCGTTTCGCGACACGGATATCGTCGCCGCCCCCGAGCGGGTGCTACGCCGACTGCGCGGGGCGGCGATGTCGATGATCTTCCAGAACCCCCGTGCCGCGCTCAATCCGATCCGCAGCGTCGGCCTGCAAATCGCCGACGCGCTGCGCGCCCATCGCGCGCTGTCCGCGGCCGACGCCCGCCGCGAGGCCTTGGCCCTGCTCGAGCAGGTCAAGATCCGCGACGCGGCCCGGCGCCTCGACGCCTATCCGCACGAGCTGTCCGGCGGGATGTGCCAGCGCATCATGATCGCTATGGCGATCGCCTGCGATCCCGCCTTGCTGATCGCCGACGAGCCAACCACCGGCCTCGACGTCACCACCCAGAAGGCCGTGATGGATCTGCTGTCCCAGATTACTCGCGACCGCCACATGGCGCTGCTTCTGATCACCCATGACCTGGCACTGGCGGCGCAATATTGCCAGCGCGTGACGGTGATGCAGCACGGCCGCATCGTCGAGACCGCCCCTCCCGCCGAGCTGTTCAGCGCCCCGACACACGCGTACACGCGCGCGCTGGTAGCGGCATCGCCGACCGCGACCTCCACCCTGCGCCCCCACGCAGCCGCCTCGCCGATCGGCAAGACCCTGCTCAGCGTCGAGCATCTCGGGAAAACCTATGCCGACGGCACCGTGGCCGTGGCCGACGTGTCGTTCACGGTCGCCGCTGGCGAAAGCCTCGGACTGGTCGGCGAATCCGGCTCGGGAAAAACCACCATCTCGCGAATGGTGTGCCGTCTGGTCGATGCCAGCTTGGGCCGCATCATGCTCGATGGGGACGATATCGGGGCGATCCCGGCGGCGGACTTCCATCGCTCCCCCTGGCGGTCGGCGGTGCAGATCGTGTTCCAGGATGCCGGCGAGAGCCTGAACCCGCGCTTCACCGCGTTCGACAGCATCGCCGACCCCCTGCGCCGACTGGGCCCGACCCGAAGCCGCGAGATCGCTGCCCGTGTCGCCGAATGCGCCGATCGGGCCGGCTTACCCACAGCCCTGCTGCATCGCTTTCCCCACCAGCTGTCCGGCGGTCAGAAAGCCCGCGTCGGCATCGCCCGGGCGCTCGCGATCCGCCCGCGCCTGCTGGTGCTCGACGAGCCGACAGCGGCCCTCGATGTCTCGGTGCAGGCGATCATCCTGGACCTGCTCGACAGTCTGCGCCGCGACGAAGGCCTGTCCTATCTGTTCGTCAGTCACGATTTGAATGTGGTGCGCATGTTGTGCGAGCGCGTGCTCGTGCTGCAGCATGGCCGCGTCGTGGAACAGGGCACCACCACCGAAGTTTTCGCGAGGCCCACGGCTGCCTACACCGCCGAGCTGATCGCCAGCATCCCGCAATATGCCGGCGCGCGCGTCACTGAGGCTGTGCCTACAGGAAACTGACCGGATCGACGTCGATATCGACGCGCGCACTGCCTGCCACGGCGATGTCGGCGAGCCAGGCGCGCAGCAACGGCTGCACTGCGATATCCCGTCGGGTCTTGAGCAATAATCGGCGACGATGGCGACCGCGCAGGATCGCCAGGGGGGCTGGGGCCGGCCCCAGCACCACGATCCCATCACCTTCAGGAGCTGCCCGACGCAAGTCGCGCGCCAGCCGATCGGCGGCGTCCGCCCCGTCCGCCGACACGATCAGGGCGGCGAGCCTGCCGTAAGGCGGCCAGTTGCCAGGCCGACGCTGGGCGGCCTCGCTGGCCATGAACCCCTCGAGATCGCCGCGCAGCAGCGCCTGCATCACGGGATGCTCCGGCGCGTAGGTCTGCAGCAGAACCCGGCCCGGCGCCTCAGCCCGGCCAGCGCGGCCGGACACCTGATGCAGCAACTGCACCGTGCGCTCGGCGGCGCGTAGATCACCGCCGCCCAGCCCCAGATCGGCATCCACCACGCCAACCAGGGTCAGATGCGGAAAATGCCAGCCTTTTGCCACGATCTGCGTGCCAACGATGAGGTCGATCTCCTGTGCCGCGATCGCCCGGGCCGCCTCAGCCGCGGCCGCCGGCCCGGGCATGGTATCGCTCGCCATCACCAGCAGGCGCGCCTCGGGAAACCGCGCTCGCGCCTCCTCGGTGATGCGTTCCACGCCAGGACCGACAGCGGTCAGGCTATGCTCGGCCTGGCATTGCGGGCAGTGTGTGGGGATCGGCACGGTGTGCCCGCAATGGTGGCACTGCAACACACGACGCGCGCGGTGCTCGACCAGCCATGCCGTGCAGTTGGGACATTGCATGCGATGGCCGCAGGTGCGGCATAACGTCAATGGTGCATAACCGCGACGGTTGAGGAACAGCATCGCCTGCTCCCCGCGCGCGAGGGTGGCGTCGATCTCCGCTTCCAGGACCGGCGCCAGAAAATGCCCCCGCTCAGGGGGATGCTCGCGCAGATCCACCAGGGCTGTTTGCGGCAAGCTGGCGCCGCCATGGCGCGATGGCAGTTGGAGCCGGCGATAGCGTCCGGCCTCAACATTGGCCAATGTTTCAAGACTGGGTGTGGCCGACGCCAGCACCGCCGGCGCCTCGCACAGCCGGGCGCGCACGATCGCCATGTCGCGGGCATGATAGACCACCCCGTCCTCCTGCTTGAAGGCGGTCTCGTGCTCCTCGTCGATCACCACCAGCCCGAGATCGGGAAATGGTAGGAACAGCGCCGACCGCGCGCCGACCACAACCGGCGCCTGTCCGGCCGCCACAGCCCGCCAGGTCAGCCGCCGTGTGCGGGCCGCTACGTCCGAGTGCCAGACGGCTGGTGCCTTGCCAAAGCGGCGCTGGAATCGGTCCAACCACTGCGCTGAAAGCGCGATCTCGGGCAATAGCACCAACGCCTGCCGCCCCTCGCGCAGGCACGCTTCGACGGCCTCCAGATAGACTTCGGTCTTCCCCGAGCCGGTCACGCCATCGAGCAGAGTGACAGAAAACGTGCGCGCCGCGACGGCCTGGCGCAGCGCAACGGCCGCCGCCTGCTGGTCGGATGACAAGGTCGGACGAGGATGGTCCGGATCAGGCGCGCCGAACGGCACCGGCATTGGCAAGGCTGCCGGCAGCAGCAGCCCGATATTGGCCATAGCCCGAATGACCGCGGCGGACACATCGGCGGCCTGCATCAGGCTGGCGGTGCTGGCGGGCTGACGATCCGTCAAGGCCCTCAGCACCCGCCGACGCGGCTCGGTCAGCCGGGTGGTAGGCAGCTCGTCGGGCAGCCGCCAACCGGTCGGCGGCGTATCCGGCCGCAGCGCGTTGACCCGTAAGGCCAGCGCCAGAACCTCGCCAGGCGGGGTGATGGTGTAGCTCGCCACCCAATCGACCAGGCGACGAATGTCCTCGCGCATCGGCGGCGTGTCGAGGATGGCCTCAATCGGGCGCAACCGGTTGTCGCCGACAGCGTGGTCGGCCTCGCCATCCCAGACCACCCCCACCTCCTCGCGGCGGTTGAGCGGCACCAGCACGACATCGCCGGGCCGCGGATCGAGGCCAGCCGGCACGCGGTAGTCGAACGGCCCGGCAAACGGGTAAGGCAGCAGCACCGGCACCCGCCGACTGGCCACCAATGCGATGCCGAGAGTCGGCTGGGCCGGGTGCTGTGAGACAGGGTGCTTTGGGTTCGGGCTCCGCATCCTGTATGGTCTGCCTCAAGAGCGGCGGCTGTGACAGACCCCATATCGCGGAACCGACCGATGAAAGCGTCCGGATGAAAGCACCGAGCGACGCCGCGGCCAGTACGCCGGCGAAATCGCCCTCGGCCGATGCCGTCGCGAAATATCTTCGTGCGCATCCCAATTTCCTGGCCAGGCACACCGCTTTATATCGCGTGTTGACGCCGCCGGAGCGGGTGCACGGCGAAGCGCTGGCCGACCACATGGCCGCCATGCTGCGCGCCGAACGGGCACACGCCGCTCTGATGGCCGAACGCGCCGATGGCGTGCTGGCTGCCGGCCGCGCCACGGCTGGACTGGCGGCGCGGGTGCAGGAGGCGGTACTGGCGCTGATCGCCGCTACCGATCCGATCGAGTGCATCGGCGCCGAATTTGCCACGATGCTGGCGGTGGACGGCGCCTCGCTGTGTATCGAATCCGACATGGCCGGTACGCGGCGTCTCCCACGCGGCATCGTCTCCGCCTTGCTCGGCGGGCGCGGCGTGGTGTTTCGCCAAGGTGGCGACGATGCCGCGTTGCTGCACGGCGAGGCCGCCGGACTGTCGCGCCATGAGGCGTTGGTGCGGGTGCCCGGTGACGGTCCAGCCGCCCTGGTCGCCCTCGTGGCCCGCGACGCCCGCGCGCTCGATCCAAGTCAGGGCACCGGGGCACTGGCATTTCTGGGACGGGCCGTGGCAGCCGCACTCCACCGGTGATCAGTCGCCGCACCGCGCCGACGAAGGCCGATGACGCCCTTCTCGAGTTCCTCCAATGGCTCGCGCATGAGCGCCGCGCCTCGCCCCTCACCGTCGAGGCCTACCGACGGGATATCGGCGGTATGCTTGGCTTCCTCACGCGTCACTTCGGCGCCGAACCCGACCTCACCGCGCTGGCGTCCCTGCGCGCGGCCGACCTGCGCGGCTGGCTCGCCGAGCGAGCGCGTGAGGGTGTAGGGGCGGCGACCCGGGCACGCCAGCTGTCGGCGACCCGCAGCTTCTTTCGCTGGCTCGCGCGACGCCACAAAATCAGCAATCCGCAGGTCAAACTCCTCGCGACACCACGACTGAAGCGCCCGCTGCCGAAAGCGCTTTCCGCCGCCGAAGCAACCGCGGTCACTCGCGACATCGGTGACATGGGCGACCTGCCCGCTATCCAGGCACGCGATATCGCGCTTCTGAGCCTGCTCTATGGCAGCGGCCTTCGGATCGCCGAGGCACTCGCGTTGAACATTGCCGATGCACCGCTCCCTGGCAGCAGCGCCACGCTGCGCGTGATCGGCAAAGGATCCAAACAGCGCATCGTGCCGGTGCTGCCGGTGGTGCGCGAGGCAATTGCCGCATGGCTCCGACTGCATCCTGATCACCGACCCGATGCTCCGTTATTCGTGGGCGCTCGCGGCGGCCGCCTCAACGCCGGGGTAATTCAGCGCACGTTGCGGCAGTTTCGTCAGTTGAACGGATTGCCTGACCACGCCACCCCACACGCGCTGCGCCACTCCTTCGCGACACATTTGCTGGCGGGTGGCGCTGATTTGCGCGCGATCCAGGAACTGCTCGGGCATGCCAGCCTGTCGACCACGCAAACCTACACATCGGTCGATACCGGGCACCTGATGCAGGTGTGGGCTGCCACCCACCCCCGTGGCAAGCCTGACGCCGCATAACCGACGCCACGTTAAAATATCAGACTTTTTTGCATCTGTCGGGCACGGCCGACACTACCGCCTGTGTCGGCGATATGCCGCGACAGGAAGGAATGACAGCATGACACTCACGAAAATTTCGATGGCCGTGCTCGCCGCCGGGTTATTTACCGCAGGCGTGCCGGCGATGGCCGAGACCACGGTCATGGTCGGTGGCCAGGCGATGTACCCATCCAAGACCATTGTTGGCAACGCGGTGAACTCAGCGGATCACACCACACTCGTGGCTGCCGTTAAGGCCGCCGGTCTGGTCGACGCACTCAACGGGAAGGGTCCGCTCACCGTGTTCGCTCCCACCAACGAGGCGTTCGGCGATCTGCCCGCAGGCACCGTCGACACGCTGGTGAAGCCCGAAAACAAGGCCACGTTGACCAAGATTTTGACCTACCACGTGGTCGCCGGCGATTACACGACCGCCAAGCTGAAGTCGATGATCCGCGCGGGCAAGGGCGTCGCCACGCTGAAGACGCTCAGCGGCGACACGTTGACCTTCATGATGAACGGACCTGAGAACATCGCGATCAAGGACGCCAAGGGCGATGTCGGCGACATCACGATTTCCGACGTCACCCAGTCGAACGGCGTGATCCAAGTGATCGACAAGGTCATGCTGCCTGGCTAACCGGGATATCAGGGGTGATCCAGGCCTCTCGGTAAATTCACGTCTGGTCGTCACACACTTGCGCAAGCTGCTCCCTTCGGGCGTGAAGGGGGCAGCTTAAGCACCCAGCCTCAATGCCAATCCATCGCTGGTTCGGGATCGTGCCGCACCAGGATATCGAGACTGTCAGCGAAGTTGGTGAACTCGTCTGGCAACAGGTTCAGCACGGTGCCGAGCAAGCGCAGCCGTGTGGCGCGAAAATCAACCGAGCCGAGATCATCGGGAAGGCTGAATGCAAAACCGCAACAGCCATCGCCGTAACCGGCGTCTCGCAGATCCTCGCGAAACCGGTTGACCTCGCAATCCCCAAGCAACCGATCGCCGATATAGATCTGCAGGCGCATCTCCATTCCTTGCTCGCTCGGGCAAAACAGCCATCCCTCAATGAGGGTGGGCCCGCATAGATCGAGATGGCCGATGATCTCCATGCGCGACATCCTTCGTTGACCCGGCAGCCCAGGTCATTTCACAATCGTTTTGATCTAGTATCGCTGTTCGACGGAGATTTCAACCTTCGCGATATCCATTGCGGTCATTCCCGACCAAAAATCTCCGTGCTGCCGGCGATTGCGGGGTCGCACTGATAGGCCGCCAACGCGGCGCGCTTAACCGCCAGATGCGCGGAGACATCGAGCGCGAGCGCCTCCATCGGCGCTGCGCCATGGAACAAGCGCGGTAGCTTGGCGACCTGGCACACAGCGCGAGCAATGACACCGAGCCGTCCCTGCTCATCCTCATCCGATGCAGCCGGCGCGCATACGATGTTGCAGTCGATCCGCCAGGACAGCGTCGCCAGCGCGGCCACAATCGATTGGAAGAACGGTCCGCCGGCCGGCAGTGTGCCCTGGGCCAGTCCGGCGTGCAGGAGGCGATCCGGCGGCAGCCGCAGCCAGCGCATCGCCAAACGGCATCTTTCCTCATGGCCATTATCGGTGAGGATCACCACAAACGGCGGCCGACCGATACGGCAGCCCTCGGCGATCAGGCCGCCACACGTCACTACCTCGTCCCCGGGGCAAGCCGCCAGCAGCAGCAGGTTTTCCTCGCCGACCAAGTCCCGCCATGATGCGAAAGCCAGTGTCCGCCTCCCGTGCCGCGCGTTACACTGCGATTATCATAACCAAAGCATGCGGAGTTCGACATGGACCTGCCAGCCAGCGCCCACGCGAAAGACATGCCGACCCTGGACGCGTTTCCCAGGCAGGACGGCTCACGCGTGCCCTACAAAGTGTTCAGTTCAGAGGAAATCTACGCACTGGAACAGGAGCGTATCTATCGCGGACCGACCTGGAGCTTCCTCGGCCTCGAAGCCGAAATCCCCGACCCAGGCGATTATAAATCGACCTTCGTCGGCGATACTCCGGTTGTGATGACACGCGCCGAGGACGGCACCCTGGCGGCCTGGGTCAATCGCTGCGCGCACCGTGGCGCGATCGTCTGCCGACTGCCGCGCGGCAACGCGTTGACCCACGCTTGCGTCTATCACCAATGGACCTATGGCACGCGCGGCAATCTGCAGGGCGTGCCGTTTCGGCGTGGACAGAAGGACATGACCGGCATGCCCGCCGATTTCGACATCAAAGCGCATGGCCTGCCACGGCTGCGCGTCGACAGCTATCGTGGTCTGGTGTTCGCGAGCTTCAGCGACGCCGCACCCTCACTGCCCGACTATCTCGGCCCGCTGATGCGACCTTATATCGACCGCATCTTTCACAAGCCAATCATCTATCTTGGCTGCACCCGCCAGTTCTCCAATTCCAACTGGAAGCTTTACATGGAGAACGTCAAGGATCCGTATCACGCGAGCCTGCTGCATCTGTTTCACACCACCTTCAATATTTTCCGTGTGGGCATGAAAGCGACCTGCCAACCGGACCCTGGCGGCCTGCACAGCATCATCTTCGTCTCAAAGACCGAGGACGAGAATGCCGATGGCTACAAGGCGCAAAATATTCGCTCCTATGACGAAGGTTTTCGCCTGGAAGACGATTCTATCCTGGCGATGCACCAGGAATATGAGGAGCTGACCACCAACCATATCCAGCCCATTTTCCCGCAGCTGGTCATCCAGCAGATCCACAACACGCTCGTGGCGCGCCAACTTCTGCCGAAAGGTCCCGACCATTTCGAGCTGGTGTTTCACTTCTTCGGATATCAGGACGATACCCCGGAACTGCGCCTCACTCGTATCAAGCAGGCCAACTTGGTTGGTCCCGCCGGCTATATTTCAATGGAAGATACCGAGGCCACCGAGCTTGTACAACGCGGCACCGCGCGGGACGGGGACGCGCATTCAATAATCGAAATGTCCCGCGCAGCGCCCGACCAGACGGGAACGACGATCACGGAAAGCCTGATCCGCGCTTTCTGGGTTGGCTATGAGCGGCTGATGGGAGTTGATCGTGTTGCCGCGATGGGTCAACGGTCTTGAGTGACGCCGAGCGACTGCTGCGCCGCCTGGAAATCCAGGAGCTGCAAGATCTGTACGTCAACGTGCTGGACAATGATCGGCTGGAGGAGTGGCCAGGTCTGTTCGTCGAGGATTGCCATTACGAGGTGATCCCCAAGGAGAATGAAGATGCCGGACTCCCCGCCCCGGTCATCTTTTGCGACAACGGCCGCATGCTGCGCGACCGGGTGCTCTCGCTCCGCAACGCCAACATCTACGAAAAGGTGACGTATCGCCATTTTCTCTCAGGACTGATGTGGCACGAGACGGCAAGCGAAATTACCGCGCAGAGCAACTATGTGGTGATCAACACGTCGCAGGCCGGCGTCTCGACGGTTTACCAGGCTGGGATCTATCGCGACCGCATTGTCCGCACCGAGGCTGGACTGCGATTCAAGTCGAAGCGCTGTATCTACGACACGCTGCGGGTGCAGACGCTGCTGGCGATCCCGATTTGAAAACTCCTCTATGTTGGTCATCTGACGCGCTTTTCCTGTAGTCCGTTCGCTCGGCGAGTGACAGAGCGCCGCTTGGAAAATCATGTCAACCCAGTCACCATGGGAAGGATTATGGATATTTGCAGACGCCTTCAGACTGGAAGGCGAAGATAAAAGTTGTTCTTTCTTGAAAGAAAGAACTGAAGAACTTTTATCCGCTTTGATTGCTACCACAATCGCTCCCTTTCATGGATAAAAGTCTTTTTGCTTCTTTTTCTTCAAAAAAAGAAGATTCTGCTTTCCTACCTCGACCTCACGGGCATCATGCTCTTTAACATATTTTCCAACAGACTCTGGGTCGCCGTCTATAGCGCCATCTTCAGCTTGGCTCCCAACTCGCCGATGATGCCGCGGCGGAAAGCAATCACACAGACGACGAACACCACGCCCTGGGTCACCGTCACCCACGCGCCGAACTGGGCAAGGTAGTTTTCCATCCCGGTCACAGCGAGAGCTCCGACGACTGGCCCAAAGATCGTGCCGAGGCCACCAAGCAGAGTCATCAGCACCACCTCACCGGACATCGAAAAATGTACATCGGTGAGAGTGGCGATGCCGAACACGATGGATTTGGTGGCACCGGCGGCACCTGCCAGTGCCGTTGAGAGGATAAAGGCGACCAGCTTGTAATCGTCGGTGCGATAGCCCAGCGAAATGGCGCGTGGCTCGTTCTCCCGAATAGCCTTCAACACCTGGCCGAATGGAGAATGCACAATGCGATGGATCAGCAGAAAGCCGGCGAGAAAGATCACCGCGACCACGACATAAAGGACCATGTCGTTCTGCAGCGGGATCAGGCCGAAAAGATGACCGCGCGGCACCTGCTGGATGCCGTCCTCGCCACCGGTAAACGGCGCTTGCAGGCAGAAGAAATAATTCATCTGCGCGAGTGCGAGCGTGATCATCGCGAAATAAATCCCCTGCCTTCGGATCGCCAGCCAGCCGAACACTGTTCCCAGCGCCGCACCGGTCAGCGTACCCATGACGATCGCCAGTTCAGGCGTGAGGCCCCAGACTTTCGCGGTATAGGCGGCGACGTAACTACCCATGCCGAAATAAGCCGCATGGCCAAAACTCATCAGCCCGACATAGCCGATCAGCAGATTGAACGCACAGGCGAATAGCGCGAAGCACAGCACCTTCATCAGGAACACCGGATACAGCACGAACGGCGAGACAATCACCAGAACCACCATCAGCAAAAATGCCATGGTTTGCGGGCGGGAAAAGCCCAGCATCTCAGGCGGCCCTGCCGAACAGGCCGGCCGGTCGTGCCAGCAGGACGATGACCATGACGACGAAGATCACCGTGGCCGAGCCTTGCGGATAGAACACCTTGGTCAACCCCTCGACGATACCCAAGCCAAAGCCCGTGACGATGGACCCAAGGATCGACCCCATGCCGCCGATGACCACGACGGCAAATACGGTGATGATGAAATTTTCGCCCATGTTGGGGTTAACCGAATAGATGGGCGCCGCCAGCACGCCAGCGAAACCCGCGAGCGCCACCCCGCCGGCATATGTGAGCGTGATCATACGTGGCACATTCACGCCGAACGCCTGTACCAAAGGCGCGTTTTCGGTGGCCGCGCGCAAGGTCGCGCCGAGTGATGTCTTCTCGATCACCAACCAGGTCACCAGGCACATCACGGCAGCGGCAACCACGACCCAGGCGCGATAATTCGGCAGGAACATAAACCCGAGATTGGTCGCCCCTTGCAGCAGATCGGGGATCCGATAGGGCATGCCGGAGCTGCCATACTGGTTGCGTGCCAGTCCCTCGATGATCAAAGCGAGCCCAAACGTAAGGAGCAGTCCATACAGATGGTCGAGCTTGTAAAGCCGGCTGATCAGGGTTTTTTCCAGCAGTACGCCAAATGCGCCGACAATCAGCGGTGCCAGCACCAGCGCCCACCAATACCCGATGCCGAGATATTCGAGCATGCCCCACGCCACGAACGCCCCCAGCATGAACAATGCGCCATGCGCGAAATTGACGATGTTCAGCATGCCGAAGATCACCGCGAGCCCAAGTGAGAGCAACGCGTAAAACGCTCCGTTGATCAACCCCAGCAGCAACTGGCCGAACAGCAAAGGAGCGGGATAGCCAAGGATCATGAACATGCGCGCGTGCCATTAAGAAGTGATCGGGGGATGCAGCAGGACATCTTCAAACACCGAGGTACTCGTGCAGCTTGCCCATGTTCGCGGACAACGCCGCGTTGGGTATCATATCGATGATACGGCCATGGTCCATCACGTAGTGGCGGTCGGCGACGGTCGCGGCAAAGCGGAAGTTCTGTTCCACCAGCAACACCGTAAATCCGCGCTGTTTGATCTCGCGGATGGTCCGGCCGATCTGCTGCACGATCACGGGGGCCAGCCCTTCGGTGGGCTCGTCCAGCAGCAACAGCTTCGCGCCGGTCCGCAGAATGCGGGCGATCGCCAGCATTTGCTGTTCGCCACCCGACAATTTCGTGCCCTGGCTCGATGCACGCTCCTTGAGGTTCGGGAACAGCGCATAGATCGTCGGCAGATCAAGGCCACCCGTCCCCACACGGCGCGGCAGCATCAAATTCTCAGTGACATTGAGCGAGGCAAAGATGCCGCGCTCCTCTGGACAGATGCCGATCCCTGACATGGCAATTTGATCCGACCGCATGCCGATTGTCTCGGTGCCCTTGAACCGAATGCTGCCGCTCCGCCGCGGCACCAGGCCCATGATGCTTTTCATGGTGGTGGTCTTGCCGGCGCCATTGCGCCCCAGCAGCGTCACGACTTCGCCTTCCGGCACATCGAAATCGACACCCTGAAGAATGTGACTCTCGCCGTACCATGCATTCAGATCACGGACCTCAAGCATCGGCGGTGCCCAGATAGGCCGCAATCACCTCGGGATTGCGTGACACCGCGTCATAATCACCCTCGGCGAGCACCTGGCCGCGCGCCAGCACTGTGATGGTGTCGCACAATCCTTCCACCACGGACAGATTATGCTCGACCATCAGGATCGTGCGGCCGCGTCGGATACGCTTGATCAGGGCCACGATGCGTTCCACGTCGTCATGCGTCATTCCGGCAGTCGGCTCGTCGAGCAGCATCATCTCGGGATCGAGCGCCAGGGTGGTGGCGATTTCCAGCGCCCGCTTGCGCCCATAGGACAGTAACCCAGCCGGCGTGTGGACATACTCGGACAGTCCGACATCATCGAGCAACACCCGAGCGCGCTCGTCGAACACGTGAAGCACGTCCTCACGCCGCCAGAAATCGAAGCTGCCACCGCGCGCGCGCTGCAGCGCGATGCGTACATTTTCCAATGTGCTCAAGTGCGCGAATACCGCGGATATCTGAAAGCTGCGGATCAGCCCCAGGCGCGCCACCAAGGCAGGCTTCATCCCTGTGATGTCACGTCCCTTGAAGCGAATTGTACCGCGCGTCGGCTGCAAAAACTTGGTGAGCAGATTGAAGCAGGTTGTCTTGCCCGCGCCGTTCGGTCCTATCAGGGCATGGATCGTCCCGGTGCGCACCGCGAGATCGACGCCATTGACCGCGACAAATCCACGGAATTCCCGGGTCAGACCCGATGTGGCGAGGATGGTGTCAGACACCTCGGACGTTTCCCTTATGATGATTGATTGGCATAGTGCTTTGCATATCGCCGTTGTCCACGCAAGATTGTTTCAAGCCGTCGAGAATGGGATGCTGACGACGAAACAGCCCTCCCGAGGCCCTATGATCAGGTTGCGCAGTCCCTTGTTCGCGCCCGGCGACTCCGATCGTAAAGCCGCCAAAGCGTTAGCCTCCGACGCTGACGCGGTGATCCTCGATCTGGAAGATTCTGTCGCGGCATCCGCCAAGGAAGCCGCCCGTGCCATGGTTGCGGCGATGCTGCCAGGCACCGGCCGGCCTGGTGTAATCGTGCGCATCAACGCGTCTGATACGCCCTGGTATCTGGCCGATCTGGCAGCCGTCGTCGCCGGTCAACCGGCCGGCGTCATGCTGCCGAAATGCCGCGGACCCGCGGATCTGCAGGCACTCGATCATCATCTGGAGGCATTGGAGGCGCAGGCCGGCATCGACGTCGGGCGTATCCTGGTGCTGCCGATCGTTACGGAAACCGCGGCCTCGGTGCTCGCTCTAGGGGGCGCTGCCTACACGGTCAGAAGGGTCGCCGCTTTTTGCTTCGGGGCAGAGGACCTGTCGGCCGATCTCGGCATCTCCCCAAGGCGGGCGGATTACAGCTATCCCGCCGCCGTGGCCCAGGCCCGCGCCGCGGTGCTCATCGCCGCTGGGGCGGCTGGGGTGCCGGCTATCGATACGCCATGGCCCGACCCACGCGACCCTGCAGGCCTTATGCGCGAGGCGGCAGAGGCGGCGTCTGACGGGTTTTCCGGCAAATTATGCATCCATCCCGACCAGATCGGTCCAGTCAACGCCGCCTTCACGCCGGATCAGGCCCGCATCGCCTGGGCGGTGCGGGTCAGCACGGCGTTTGCAACGAATCCGGATGCCGGTGTGTTCGCGCTCGATGGCAAGATGATCGACCGCCCCCATCTGAAGCTCGCTCTGCGCATCCTGGCAGCAGCGGGCCTGCCCGCGCCGTCCTGAAAGCAGTCGATTTCCCCAAGCCGGACCCTAAATCGGTGGCATCGCGGGGTCCGACAAACTGCTATATGGCAACGAACTTCAGTACAGGACGTCATGAAACCCCGATCGCGCCGCGCCTTGTCTGCATGGGGTTTCACCTTGTCGCTCGCCGGTTGCTCTATCGGCCCCGCCTATCAGAAGCCTGCACTCGAAATCCCGGCGGCGTTCCGCGCAACCCCAGCCACGGCTGCTCAAGCCTGGCCAAAAACCGACTGGTGGCGCGGCTTCGGCTCGCCCGATCTTGATCTGCTGATCGACCAGGCCCGCAGCGGCAGCTTCGACATCGAGGCCGCCATCGCCCGGGTTCAACAAGCGGACGAGCAGGTGAGGATTTCCGGCAGCCCGCTGCTGCCGACCGCCACCGGCTCGACATCGGCCAGCTGGAGCCGGAGCACCACGCGGATCAGCGGCTTGCCAGGCAACAAGGCGTTCGAGACCCGAACCTACAGCCTGGGTCCCGATGTCAGCTACGAGATCGACTTCTGGGGTCGTATCCGCGCCACCCAACAATCCGCCGAGGCCTCGGCGATGTATAGCCGGTTCGACCAGCAGACCGTGGCGCTGACCACGCTGACCTCCGTCGCCACGACCTGGTTCCAGGCCCTGGCGCTACAGGACCGCATCGACGTCGCGCGGCGCAACCAGGCGGACGCCGACTATATTCTGGGTGCCATCCGCGCGCGGCAGGACGCCGGCACCGCCAGCCTGCTCGACGTGTCTCAGCAGGAGGCGTTGGTGGCCGGCATTCGGGCGGAGATCCCGGGGCTGCAGAGTCAGTTGGAGCAGCAGGTCAACGCCCTCGGAATCCTGATCGGACGTCCGCCTGAGGCCATCAATGTGCGGCCCGGCACGCTGAACAGCCTTGACCTGCCGGAGGTAACACCAGGCCTGCCCTCCGAGGTGCTGCTCCGCCGCCCCGATGTCGCCTCGGCGGAAGCGCAATTGATCGCAGCAAACGCCGATATTCGTGCGGCACGGGCGAATTTCTTTCCGCAGATCACCCTGAGCGGCTCGGGTGGCTGGCAGAACGTGGCGCTGGCGACGCTGTTCGGCCCGACGTCACTGTTCGCGTCCGCCTCGGCGACGGCAACGCAGACGATTTTCGACAATGGTCTCAAGCGCGGCCAGTACGAGCAGGCCGTCGGGCGCTACCGCGAGCTGCTGGCGGATTATCGCAAAGCCGTGATCCAGGCCTTTACCGACGTCGACAATGCAATGTCAGAATATCGCCTGGCCACCGAACAGGAACGTCTGGAACGCGAAGCCGTGGCAACGGCTCAGCGCGCCGCCGATATCGCCCGCGCCCAGGTGCTCGCCGGCACCAGTGACATTGTTACGGCATTGCAGGCACAGACCACGTTGTTCGGCGATCTCGATCAGCTGGCGCAGGTTCGCCTGTCGCGGTTCCAGGCGCTGGTTAGTCTCTACAAGGCGCTGGGCGGTGGCTGGGCCGAGGACGATGTCAAGTCGCCACCCAGCACCATCTTCCACGGCGTGCTATGATGACCGACTTCATGGGAACAGTCTGAACATGCGCCGTCTCGTCGTCATCGCGATCTGTGCGGCCCTGCTGATCGGCTCCGGCTATTGGTGGTTCGGCGTGCATCGGCCCGCGATTCAGCAGGCCCGTTCGCGGCGGGGCGAGCCCATTCCAGTGACGGTGATCGCCGCCACCCAGCAGGACGTGCCGATCTATCTCGACGGACTCGGCACCGTGCAAGCCTCGGCCACCGTCACGGTGAAGCCGATGGTTGACGGCAAACTGATGGAGGTGCGCTTCCACGAAGGCCAGGACGTGCATGTCGGGGACGTGCTGGCGATCATCGATCCACGGATCTATCAGGCGGCCCTGGATCAGGCGGTCGCTAAGAAGCGGCAGGACGACGCGCTGCTGACCAATGCACGGCTCGATCTCGTGCGCTACCAGAAGCTGGCCGCCACCGCCTACACCTCGGCCCAGCAGTCGGACACGCAGAAATCGCTGGTGGCCCAGTACGAAGCACAGGTCGCTCAGGACCAGGCGCAGATCGACACCGCACGCACCAATCTCAGCTACACCACCATCACCTCGCCGGTCGATGGGCGCACTGGCATCCGCCAAGTGGATGCCGGCAACATCGTACATGCCGCGGACACCACGGGGCTGGTCGTGCTGACCACGCTGCGGCCGATCTCGGTGGTGTTCACGCTGCCCCAGCAAAGCCTGCCGGTGGTCGCCACGGCCATGGCCGCCGGCACAGCAGAGGTTTTGGCACTGCCGCAAACCACGACCCAGCTCGGCGGTGCCACGACTGAGATCACCGAGCCCACGCCGCTCGATCACGGCACACTGACCGTGCTCGACAACCAGGTGGATCCCACCACCGGCACCATCAAATTGAAGGCGAATTTTCCGAACGACGCGCTGGTATTGTGGCCAGGCGCTTTCGTGACCGTGCGGCTGAAGGTGCAGACCGTGCCAAATGCGGTCGTGGTGCCTCCGGTTGCCGTACAGCGTGGGCCGCTCGGGCCCTATCTCTATGTGCTGAACGCCGACAGCACGGTGACACGTCGCGTCGTCACGGAAGGCCATGAGGATCTCGCGCGCGCCATCATCACCGCGGGTCTGCGGCCCGGCGAGCAGGTCGTCACCGACGGTGCCGCGCGGCTGACCGACCAGGCCAAAGTCAGCATATTGCCACCGCTGCCAGTGCCCGGTGCGGCGCCAGCCACCAGCCCTCCGGCCGCCGACGCCGCCCGCCAAAAGCGCAACCGCGGCTCGACCTGACGGCGACAATTGCGGTGAACATCTCCGCCCCTTTCATCGCGCGCCCGATCGCAACCTCGCTGCTGGCGATCGCCGTGCTGCTCGGCGGCCTCCTCGGCTACCGCGCGCTGCCGGTCTCCGCCCTGCCTCAGGTGGATTTTCCAACGATCCAGGTGACCACACAGTTGCCAGGCGCCAGCCCCGGCACCATCGCCACCCTGATCACCGCCTCGCTGGAAAGACAGTTCGGCCAAATTCCCGGGCTGACCACGATGACCTCGATCAGCTCCGAGGGCACCAGTCAGATCACCCTGCAGTTCTCGCTGAATCGCAATATCGACAGTGCCTCGCAGGATGTGCAGGCGGGCATCAATGCCGCGGCCGGCACGCTGCCCACCACCCTGCCCTACCCGCCCGTGTACTCGAAGGTGAATCCGGCGGATGCGCCTATCCTGTCGCTGGCATTGATGTCCGACAGCATCACACTCGACCGCGTCAGTGACTCGGCTGACACGCTGCTGCAACCAAAACTCAGCGAGATCGAGGGGGTCGGCCGCGTGACGGTGCAGGGCAACATGCGGCCTGCCGTGCGGGTCCGCGTCGATCCCGCGCGTCTGGCCGCCTATGGGCTTTCCATGGAGGACGTGCGCACAGCGATCGCGGCGGCCAACGTCAATGGTTCCAAAGGCGGTTTCGACGGACCACGCCAGGCGGTTGCCCTCGGTGCAAACGATCAGATCGTCAGTCCAGATTCCTACAACGCGCTGGTGATCGCCTACCGCAATACTGCCCCGGTGCGGCTGTCTGACGTCGGCACGGTGGTCGGTGGCCTGGAGAATAACCGCGTCGGCGCCACCTACGAGGGTCATCCGGCTGTCGTCATCGATATCCAGCGGCAACCAGGCGCCAACATCGTGCAGACCGTGGCTGCCATCCAGCAGGCGCTGCCCGAGCTTCGGCGTGCGATGCCGGCAGCGATCACCATGCGGGTCGTCACCGACCGCACCGAAACCATCCGGGCCAGCGTTGCGGACGTGGAATACACACTGATGCTGTCGATCGTGCTGGTCGTGCTGGTGATCTTCGCCTTCCTGCGCAGTTGGCGTGCCACCATTATCCCCGCCGTCGCGTTGCCGTTATCGCTGGTCGGCACTTTCGGGATAATGGATTTATGTGGCTACAGCCTGGATAATCTGTCGCTGATGGCGCTGACGGTCGCCACGGGGTTCGTCGTCGACGACGCCATCGTCATGATCGAGAACGTGGTGCGCTACATCGAGGATGGCGTACCACCGTTGCAGGCGGCTTATCGCGGGGCAGCCCAGATCGGCTTCACCATCGTCTCGCTCACGGTATCGCTGATTGCGGTCTTCATCCCCTTGCTATTCATGACCGGCGTCGTGGGACGGCTGTTCAGCGAATTCGCTGTTGTCCTTTCGGTATCTGTCATCGTCTCGGCGGTGGTGTCGCTGACCCTGACGCCGATGATGTGCGGCCGTCTGCTGCGCCCGATCCAGCAGGACAGACCGGGTCGCCTGTCGCGCGGTTTCGAGGCGGGTTTCCAATGGCTGCTCGACCGCTACCAGAGCACGCTCGGTTGGACCATGCGCCACGAGGGGCTGATGCTGCTGATCGCCGCCGGCACCCTGGTCGGCACCATTGGGCTCTATATCATCGTGCCCAAAGGTTTCCTGCCGCTGCAGGATACCGGCGTGATCCTGGCGGTCACCGAGGCATCGCAGAGCGTCTCCATCCCGCGCATGACGATCTTGCAGGCGCAGGCGGCGGATATCGTCCAGCACGACCCGGACGTCACCGGCGTCGTGTCGTTCATCGGCGCGGGCTCGATCAACGCCACACCCAACACCGGGCGCCTCACCATCGCGCTCAAGCCGCGTCGCCAGCGCACGGCCTCGGCCGATCAGATTGCGACACGCCTCACCACACGCCTCGCTGCCATTCCCGGCCTGTCGGTGTTCATGCAGCCGGTGCAGGACATTCAAATCGCCACGCGCATCGCCCGTACGCAATATCAATACACACTGCTCGACACGGATGCGGACGAGCTGCGCCTGTGGGCGCCGAAGCTGGTGGCCCAGCTGCAGACCGTGCCGATACTGCGTGACATCACCTCAGACCAGCAGGATCTCGGCCTGCAAACCTATATCCGGGTCGATCGGGCGGCGGCGATGCGACTGGGCGTTACCATGCAATCGGTACAGGACGTGCTGTACGACAGTTTCGGACAGCGCCAGATCTCCACCATTTTCGCGCAGGCCAACCAATATCGCGTGGTGCTGGAGGCCGATCCAGCATGGCAGCGCAATCCGGCGTTCCTGTCACAGCTGCGCGTACCGGGGGTTGCTGGCGCGCAGGTACCGCTCGACGCTATCGCTACCATCGAGCGTAACACGGCGCCACTAGCGATCACCCACGAGGCCCAATTCCCCTCGGTCACGCTCAGTTTCAACCTGGTATCCGGCGCTTCGCTCGGTGACGCCGTCACCGCGGTGGCCGACGCCGAACGGACCATCGCCCTGCCCGAGACGATCAGCGGCAGCTTCTCCGGCGACGCCGCGGAATTCCGCAACTCGCTGGCCAGCGAGCCCTGGCTGATCCTGGCCGCCATCGTGGTGATCTACATCGTGCTTGGTGTGCTGTATGAAAGTTTCATCCACCCGATCACCATTCTGTCGACTCTGCCATCGGCGGGCATCGGCGCCTTGGTCGCACTGATGCTGGTTGGTTCCGACCTGTCGCTGGTGGCGCTGGTCGGCGTCGTCCTCCTCATGGGCATCGTCAAAAAGAACGCGATCATGATGATCGATTTTGCGCTCGACGCCGAGCGCAGTCGCGACATCACGCCGGATGCCGCCATCGCGGAGGCCTGCCTGCTGCGGTTCCGGCCGATCATGATGACCACCGCGGCGGCATTGCTCGGCGCATTACCCCTGGTGATCGAACGCGGCACCGGGTCCGAACTGCGCTTTCCTCTCGGTGTGACCATCGTCGGTGGACTTCTGCTCAGTCAATTGCTGACCCTCTACACCACACCGGCGATCTATCTGGCCCTGGAACGGCTGCGGCTGCGCATGGTCGGCGCGCGGCCCCGTCCAGCACCGGCGGAATAGCGCATGGGCGGCTTCTCAGCACTCTTCATCCGTCGCCCGGTCGCCGCCATTCTGCTCGCCATCGGGCTACTGCTGTCAGGTGCCGTCGCCTATCGCTTCCTGCCCGTTGCGCCGCTGCCCAGCGTCGACATCCCGACCATCGTGGTGTTCGCCGCCCGCCCTGGCGCCGATCCGGAGACCGTCGCCTCCTCGCTCGCCGCCCCCCTCGAACGCCATCTCGGCGAAATCGCGGGTGTGACGGAGATCACCTCGACCAGCGCGACGGGCTCGGCCACCATCATCGTCCAGTTCGACATCGACCGTGACATCGATGGCGCGGCGCACGACGTCCAGGCGGCGATAAATGCCGCCATCGCCGACCTGCCGGGTGACCTGCCGACGAGACCGTATTTTCGCAAATTCAATCCGGCCGAAGCGCCGATCATGACCATCGCGCTGACCTCGGACACGCTGTCCATGGGCCAGGTGTACGACGTCGCCGACAGCATCCTCGGCCAGCGCCTGGCCCAGGTCGACGGCGTGTCACAGGTCAGTGTGAACGGCGCCGAAAAACCCGCCGTGCGCGTACGGCTCGACCCCGCGGCAACGGCACGCGCGGGCCTCGCCGCACAAGACGTCTACATCGCCATCCGGGCCGCCAACGTCACCGAACCGGTCGGCAGCTTCCAGGGGCCGGACCATGCCGAGGCGATCGGCATCAACGGTCAGATGTCGCGCGCGGCACAATACGCGCCCTTGGTGATCAAGAGCGTCAACGGCGCCGTCGTACGACTATCTGACATCGCCAGTGTGGTCGATGGCGTAGCCAACAGCAGGCTCGCCGCCTGGTTCGGGCAGCAGCCGGCGATCCTGCTGACACTGACCAAGTCCGCCGGTGCCAACGTGATCGACACAGTGGACAACGTAAAGGCGGTGCTGCCTTTGCTGTCATCCTGGATGCCGCCGGACATCAAGCTGACCATCCTGTCCGACCGCACCGGCACCATCCGCGCCAGTGTGGACGATGTGCAGTACACGCTGTTGCTCACGGTGGGTCTGGTGTTGCTGGTGGTGCTGCTGTTCATGCGCCGGCTGATCCCTACCCTTGCCGCCGGCATCACCGTGCCGCTATCGATCGCCGGCACGCTCGCGGGCATGTGGCTGCTTGGCTATGCACTCGATAATTTCTCGCTGATGGCACTGACCATCGCGGTCGGTTTCGTGGTCGATGATTCAATCGTGATGATCGAGAATATCGTCCGCCATATCGAGCGTGGCGAAAGCCCGATGCGGGCCGCCCTCGATGGCTCACGCCAGATCGGCTTCACCGTGATGTCGATCAGCATTTCGCTGGTCGCGGTGTTCATCCCGATCACCTTCATGGGCGGCATCATCGGCCGGTTGCTGCACGAGTTCGCGATGACGCTCACCATCGCCATCTTCGTTTCCGCCGCGGTGTCGCTCAGCCTGACGCCGATGATGTGTGGCCGCCTGATGCGCGCCGAGGCGCATCCGGGATCGCCACGTCCCGCCTCCCCGCGAGGCGCGCGCTGGCGGCGGATCGATGGATGTCTCGATCGTGGTTTCCAGGCGTTACAGAACGGCTATGCGAGCACCCTCGGGTGGGCGCTGCGCCACCGTGTCGTCATGATGCTCGTGACTCTGGGAACTGTCGCGCTGACCGTCTGGCTCTACACCGTCGTGCCGAAAGGCTTCATGCCCACCGAGGATACCGGATTGATCCAGGGCGGCACGCTCGCCGATCCTTCGATTTCGTTTGCCGCCATGGCCGAGCGACAGCGCGCCGCGGTCGATGTCATTCTGAAGGATCCCGCGGTCGCCGCGGTCGGCTCCATCATCGGCGTGACCTCTGGATTCTCCTCACTCAACCGCGGCCAGCTCACCGTCAGTCTCAAGCCGGCCGCCGAGCGTGGACTGTCATCAGAGGCGGTCATCGCACGCCTGCGACCGGCTCTTGCCCAGATCAGCGGATTTCAAACCTTCCTTTATTCGGCGCAGGATTTGCGCGGCGGTGGCCGCTCGGGCGGCTCCAACCAATTCGTGCTGATCGACTCCAACCTCGACGAACTCCGCAACTGGACACAGCGTCTCACCGACAAGCTCCGCGCCGCGCCAGGCATATCGGACGTCACCAGTGACCAAGACCGCGCGGGCCCACAGCTCAACGTGGCGATCGACCGGGTTGCCGCGGCGAGGCTGGGCGTCTCGGTGGCCGCGATCGACAACGCGCTGAACAATAGCTTCGCACAGCGCCAGATCTCGATCATCTACACCGAGCGCAATCAGTACCGCGTCGTGCTTGAAGCCACCCCCATCCTGCAGACCGATCCCGCGATGCTCGATCGCATCTATGTCGGATCGAGCAACGGCACGCAGATGCCGCTGCGCAGCGTGGTCAGCCTAGACCGCGGCACCGCGCCCTTGGCGGTGCGCCACCAGGGTCAATATCCCGCAGCGACCATCAGCTTCAACGTCGTCCCTGGTGTTGCCATGGGCGAGGCGATCACATCCGTGCAGCAGGCGGCCGATGATCTGCACATGCCCGAGACGGTGCGGGCCGAATTCGCCGGCAATGCCAAGTTCCTCACCGACAGCTTCAAATCCATTCCGCTGCTGATCGCGGCCGCGTTTCTGACGATCTACATCGTGCTCGGCGTGCTCTATGAAAGTCTGACGCAGCCGATCACCATCATCTCCACGCTGCCGTCCGCCGGCCTCGGCGCGCTGCTCGCCTTGTTGATCACGGACACCGAACTATCCGTGATCGCCATCGTCGGAATTTTGCTGCTGATGGGGATCGTCAAGAAGAACGCCATCATGCTGGTGGACTTCGCCCTCGAAGCGGAACGCCTGCACGGCTGCACCCCTCTGGAGGCCATCCACGCCGCCTGCATCGAGCGGTTTCGCCCGATCATCATGACCACGGCCGCGGCCCTGCTCGGCGCGCTGCCGCTCGCCTTTGCCTGGGGCGTCGGCTCCGAATTGCGGCGACCGCTCGGCATCTCCATCGCCGGGGGCCTGATCGTGTCGCAAGCACTTACGCTTTATACCACGCCCATCGTCTACCTGGCGCTGCAACCACGACGACGGCGCAAAGCGGCCGCAGCGCCCGCGGAGTGATCGCTGCGTTATTTGTTGCTATTACGGCGATGACTATAGAATTCCTACACGGGGTTACCTTGCACCCCATGGCAACACCATGCTGCCTGGGGCATCACCATGCTCCCTTCATGAATGGAGCCGGCCGTGGTCGATCACGTCACTTGTCCAGGTCTCTCCGCCGCCGTACTGGTGCTGTCCGTGATGGTCGCGTGCGGTACAGCCCGAGCCCAGTCCGCGGCGTCCGCCGACACAGCCCCGCCCGCTGACAAATCGGCATACAGCCTGTTCAACCCCGTCCCGACCGATGCGCTGCGCGCCTTCAGCACCGATCGTCCGGATAAGTCCAACAGCCCATATACGGTGGATGCCGGCCACTATCAGATTGAATCCGACTTCGTGAATATCAGCATTTTTCACAGCAGGGGCGTCACGGTGCGTACCGTGCAGTTCGCCGATCCCGTGCTGAAAGCCGGCTTGACCAGCACCACCGACCTCGAACTGGGCTACGGCGGCTATAACGAGGTCACCACCACCGGTGGTGGCGTCCCTGGCACCCGTGCGTCCGGGTTCGGCGACCTGACGCCCCGGCTCAAATGGAACGTGCTAGGCGATGACGACGGCCCCTACGCGGTCGCTCTTATTCCCTACGTCAAAATTCCCGTCGCCAGCAGACAGGTCGGCAACGGGCAGGTCGAGGGCGGCATGATTCTGAGCGTCGGCATTACCCTGCCGATGGGATGGACCGCGATCGTCATGTCGGAGCTGGACGTGCTGAAAAACGGCGCCAATAACGGGAAGCACACAAACTACGTCAATCTGGTCAATATGAGCCACACCATCGTCGGCGACCTGTCGGGCTCGGTCGAACTGGCCAGCCAGATGGCCGCCGACGTCCACAGCACCAATGCTTACACGGCCGATCTCGCACTGAGTTACGCGCTCACGCCAACCCTGCAACTCGATGCCGCCAGCTACATCGGCCTCAACCGCGACGCGCCGCGGCTGACCCTCTATAGCGGGATCTCGCAGCGGTTTTGACGAGGATGGCTGGGAGCGGCAAGCCATGCTGGCCGCTCCCCACCATCATGCTCGAACCGGTCGTCCGATACTGTGATAGGTAAATCCAGCGGCGCGCATGGCGGCCGGGTCGTAGACATTGCGCAGATCGACCAGCACATGTCCGCGCATGGCGGATTTCAGCCGGTCGGGCGCGATCGCGCGGAATTCGTTCCATTCGGTCACCACCACCATGGCATCCGCGCCGGCGACGGCATCCATCGCGTCCCGGCAATACACGACTGACGCGGGCAGCATCGGTCGCGCCTGATCGATACCCTCGGGATCAAACGCGCGCACGATAGCACCGTCCTCGACCAGGCGTGCCACGATCGGGACCGCCGGACTGTCGCGCATGTCGTCGGTTTCAGGCTTGAACGTCAGACCCAGCACCGCGATGGTCCGCCCACGGACCGATCCGCCGCATGCCGCAACGATACGGGCCGCCATACCGGATTTCCGGGCGTCATTGACCGCCACCACGGATTCCACGAGGCGCGACGGCGCACCGGCTTCCTGCGCGATACGCATCAGCGCCAGCGTGTCCTTGGGGAAACAGCTGCCGCCGAACCCCGGGCCGGGATGCAGGAACTTGCGGCCGATGCGCCCGTCGAGCCCGATACCACGCGCGACATCGTGCACATCACCGCCGACCCGCTCACACAGATCGGCCATTTCATTGATGAACGTCACCTTCATCGCCAGAAACGCGTTGGCGGCATATTTGGTCAGCTCTGCCGTCTCGATCCCGGTAAACATGATCGGCGCCTCGATTAGATAGAGTGGCCGATACAGTCGACGCAGAATTTCCTGGGCGCGCTCACTCTCGCAGCCGATGATCACCCGATCCGGCCGCATGAAGTCGCCGATCGCGCTGCCCTCGCGCAAGAACTCGGGGTTGGACGCGACGTCGAATTCCAGATCGGGCCGTGCCTGGCGAACGATCTCGGTGACCCGGCGACCGGTCCCCACCGGGACAGTGGATTTGGTCACGATCACGCCATAACCTCGCATGGCGCGTGCCACCTGTTCCGCGGCGGCATACACGTAGCTGAGGTCGGCATGGCCATCGCCACGTCGCGTGGGCGTGCCGACGGCGATAAACACCGCCTCCGCGTCGGCCACGGCGGCGGCCATGTCATCGCCGAAGGTCAACCGGCCGGCAGCCACGTTCTCCGCCACCAGCCGGTCGAGGCCGGGCTCATAGATCGGGATGCGTCCGTTCCGCAGGGCGGCCAGCCGACCGGGATCGGTCTCGACCACCGCGACATCAACCCCGAACTCGGCGAAGCACGCGCCCGAGACGAGCCCGACATAACCGCCGCCAATCATTGCAATACGCAAGCCAATTCCCTCCGCCCGGGCCCGACGGGCGCGCGCCGGGCCGGCTCACGCAGCATCAGACATGGATCGCCAGCCGAATGGCAAACGCCACAAGGCCGGTCAAGATGACACCGGCGGCATATAACGCAATGAACCACAGAAAACGACGGTGCATCAGTGATAGTGCGATCCAGCAATGACTTTGCCGCGAAACACCCAATATGCATAGCCCGTATAAATCAGAATGATCGGCACCAGCACGAGCGCGCCGATCAGCAGGAAGGCCTGACTCTTGGGCGGGGCGGCGGCTTGCCAGATGGTGATGTCGGGCGGGACGATGTGCGGGAAAACGCTGATACCGAGCCCGATGAAGCATAGGACGAACCAGCCCAGGGCGCACAGGAACGGCATCAAGTGCCGGTCCAGCACGATCCCGCGCCAGAATTGCCAGGCCAGCAGCGCCACCAGAACCGGCACCGGACTGGTCAGTGCCAAGCCTGGCCAGCCGAACCAGCGGGCACTGAACAGAGGGTTCAACAGCGGCGTCCACAGACTGACCATCACGATGAGGGCGAGCACGCAGGCGCCGAGAATGCCCGCATGGCGACGGCAGCGCGCATGGAGATCCCCCTCCGTGCGCCAGACCAGCCAGCAGGCGCCGAGCAGCGCATAGCCCACGACGACCGCTATCCCGCATAGCACGGAAAACGGTGTCAGCCAGTCCCACCAGCCACCGGCATAGGCTCGATTCACCACCTTGATGCCTTGCAGCAGGCCACCGAGTGTCAGTCCCTGGCAGAAGGCCGCCAGCGTCGAGCCGCCGAAGAATGCGAAATCCCAAAGTCGTTTGCCGGTGACGGTGATCGCGCGGAACCGGAACTCAAAGGCGACACCGCGGAATACCAGCGCCAGCAGCATGGCGATGATGGTCGGATACAACGCCGGCATAATCGTGGCGTAGGCCAACGGGAACACCGCGAACAGGCCGCCTCCGCCCAATACCAGCCACGTCTCGTTCCCGTCCCATACGGGCGCCACGGAGTTCACCATCACGTCGCGATCACCAGGCTCACGCTCCAGCGCGAACAGAATGCCGGTGCCAAGGTCGAATCCGTCCAACATGACATAGGCAAGGACGGCGAACGCGATCAGGCCGGCCCAGATCAGAGGAAGGTCGAGCGATTCGAGCATGATTCTCACGCCCCTGGCGCGAGGGCTGCGACTTGGGCTGCGGGCCCAGGCGCAAGACCGGCCGTGCGTGATGGCTCGTCCGGTGTCGGTCCCGACTCACCTGCCACCGGCGAACGCGCCATCATGCGCAGCAGAAATACGAGGCCCGCGCCAAACACAGTCAAATAGACCACCGCAAACGCGGCGAGCGAGATCGCCACCCCTGGTGTCGCGATCGGCGAGACGCTTTGCGCAGTACGCAGCATGCCATACACGGTGAAAGGTTGCCGGCCGACCTCGGTCACCACCCACCCCGCCAGCAGGGCGATGAAGCCGGACGGCGCCATCACCACCATGGCGCGCAGCAACAGTCCGTTATGGTAGAGCGCGCCGCCGCGACGCAGTGCCAGACCGGCAAATCCCAGCAATGCCATCATCAGGCCTAGCCCAACCATCACCCGGAACGCCCAGAATACCACAGGTGAAAAAGGCCGATCCTCAGGCTTGAAGTCGTCAAGACCTTTGACTTCGCCGTTCCAGTCATGGGTCAGGATCAGACTCCCGAAATGCGGCACCGCCAGCGCGTAGTCGGTTGTCTGGGTCTGCATGTTCGGCATCCCGAACAGAATCAGCGGCGCGCCCTTGGTGGTGGTCCAATCGCCTTCCAGAGCGGCCAGCTTGGCCGGCTGGTATGCGCGCGTGTTGAGCCCCGTCATGTCGCCAACGACGATCTGCAGCGGTGCCACCAGCAGCGCCATCCACATCGCCATCGAGAACATGATCCGCGATGCCGGGTTACTGGGGTTTCGCAGCAGATGCCTAGCCCCCACGGCACCGACGAAGAACGCCACACTCAGATAGCTGGCCAGCACCATGTGCGGGAGATGATAGAAAAAACTCGGATTGAAGATGATCGCGCGCCAGTCCACCGGCAGAAAACGCCCGTCAGGCGACAGGCTGTAACCTTGTGGTGTCTGCATCCAGGAATTCACCGACATGATCCAGAACGCGCTCGCGAGGGTGCCCACGGCGACGATACAGGTCGCCAGGAAATGCAGTTTCGGGCCGACCTTCTCCAAGCCGAACAGCATGATCCCGAGGAAACCGGCCTCCAGGAAAAAGGCCGTCAGCACCTCATAGCCCATCAGCGGGCCGATCACCGGGCCGGCCTTGTCGGCGAACGCCGACCAGTTGGTGCCGAATTCGTAGGACATCACCAGGCCGGAGACGACGCCCATGGCGAACACCAGGCTGAACGCCTTCACCCAATACTGGAACAGATCGAGATAGACCCGCTTGCCGGTGCGCAACCACAGGCCTTCCAGCACCATCAGGTAACTGGCAAGCCCGATCGAGAAAGCCGGCAACACAATGTGGAAGCCGATGGTGAATGAAAATTGCAGCCGAGCCAGAAACAGCGCATCGAGCATGGTGTCATGTCACCGGCGTCCCGGTCCCCTGGTTCGATCGTGGGCGACACGACGGATCAGCCGTGTCAGACGCTGATATAAGCGCTCACCCTATACTGCCTTCACCCACGTCAAACAGAAGGCTGTGGATTATACTCACGGCGCGGATGTGGGGTGCAGGAGAATGGATGCCACCATATCCTCGATGCCGGTCAGCGTGATCTGGGTCCCGATGCACAGCAACAAGAAGGCCGTCAGGCGTGATATGGTCCGTCGGGTAGAGGCGCCGATCACGTCAGACAGCCGATCGGCCGACCGGTAGGCGATCCAGACGCACGCGGCGATGGCCAGGGCCGCAGCGGTGACGCCCAGGAAAAAGCCGAGCAATCCGCCCGCCCCGCCCACGCCGCTGCTGGGCCGTTCCGAGCCCAGCGCCACCGCCACGGAGATACTGCCGGGCCCGGTGGTGAACGGCAGGGTCAGCGGAAAGAATGCGATGTCCTCGGCGGCGCGGCCGCCGGATTCCGCCTGTTGCTGCTTGCGCGCCTCCTGGCGCTCGGGGGCCGACAGCAGGTCCCAGGCGCGCAGCGCCACGAACAGACCGCCGGCGATCCGCAGCGCCGCGATCGAGATGCCAAAGAAATTCAGAATATAAGCGCCGCCCCACAGCGCGCCCAGTAACACCAGCGCCGAGTAGAGCCCGACTTTGCCGGCCAGACGCGCCCGGTCGGGATGAGTGAGGTCGGAGGTCACCTCATTGAAGATGAACGCGCCGCCGGGCGGGTTGACGATGGAGAACAAGGCGGGAAACGCCAGCAAAAACGCATTCCCCGCCGCCGCCAACGCCCCCTCCACGGCGGCGGCCCGCTTAGAACGCGCCGAGGAAGTCGCGCTTGCCGATATCCACCCCGTTATGGCGAAGGATGTTGTAGGCGGTCGTGCAATGGAACACGACGTTGGGGATCACGAACCCCACCAGATAGCGCTCACCCTCGAACGACATATCGCCCGCGCGCATCTTCAGCGTCACCGTGCGCGTCTCGCTGCCATCGATCGCCGACGCGGGAACCGTGTCAATGAACGCCAATGTCTTGGCGATGCGCGCCTTCAGCTCGTCGAACGTCGTCTCGTCATCGGTGTAGGATGGCATCTCCTGCCCGGACAGGCGCGCAACCCCGCCACGCGCCATGTCGGTGGCGATTTGCACCTGCTTGGACAAGGGCAGCATGTCCGGCGCCAGACGATCGGTGATCAGCACCGACGGGTCGATCTTTTTGGCTTCCGCGAACGCCGCTCCCTTGTCGAGCACCGCCGACAGCGCGGTGAGCAGAGTCTTGATCATTGGCACCGACGCCGAATACATCGAAATGGTCATTATAGGCTGCCTCCTTTGCGACCGGCCGACGCCCCCAGGCGCAAGCGCAGCGCGTTCAACTTGATGAACCCTTGCGCGTCGAACTGGTCGTACGCGCCCTGGTCCTCCTCGAACGTGACCACTTTCATGGAATACAGGCTGTTCGGGCTCTCCCGCCCGATCACCGACACGTTGCCCTTGTACAGCTTCAGCCGAACCCGGCCAGTGACCGATTTCTGACTCTCATCGATCAGCGCCTGCAGCATCCGCCGCTCCGGACTGAACCAGAAGCCGTTATAAATCATCTCCGCATAGCGCGGCATCAGATTGTCCTTGAGATGCGCGGCCTCGCGATCGAGCGTGATGCTCTCGATGCCACGATGCGCCACCAGCAGGATGCTGCCGCCGGGCGTCTCGTACACCCCGCGTGACTTCATGCCGACGAACCGATTCTCGACCAGGTCAAGGCGGCCGATGCCGTTGGCCTTCCCGAGCGCATTGAGTTTCGTCAGCAAGCTCGCCGGCGACAGCTTTTCCCCATCGATCGCCACCGGGTCACCATGCTCGAAATCCACCGAGATCACGGTCGCGCGGTCCGGCGCGTCCTCCGGGCGGATGGTGCGTTGATACACCGCCTCGTCCGCCTCGATCGCCGGATCCTCCAGGATTTTTCCCTCGGAGGAGGAGTGCAGCAAATTCGCATCCACGCTGAACGGCGCCTCGCCGCGCTTGTCCTTGGCAATCGGGATCTGGTTGGTCTCGGCAAACTCCAGCAGCTTGGTACGGCTGGTCAGGTCCCACTCGCGCCACGGCGCGATCACCTTCACATCCGGCTTGAGCGCGTAATAGGCGACCTCGAACCGCACCTGATCATTGCCCTTACCAGTCGCGCCATGCGCCACCGCATCGGCGCCGACCATCTCCGCGATCTCGATCTGGCGTTGCGCGATCAGCGGACGGGCGATCGAGGTGCCCAGCAGATATTGCCCCTCATAGACGGTGTTGGCGCGAAACATCGGGAACACGAAATCCTTGACGAAGGTCTCGCGCAGATCGTCGACGAAGATCTGCTTCACCCCGAACATCTCGGCCTTCTTACGGGCTGGCTCGAGTTCCTCGCCCTGGCCGAGATCGGCGGTGAAGGTCACCACCTCGCACTGGTAGGTGGTCTGCAGCCAGCGCAGGATCACGCTGGTGTCGAGCCCGCCGGAATAAGCGAGCACGACCTTCTTCACATCCTTCACACGCATGGTAACGCGGTTCCTTCTGGCGACAGGTCGAACGCCGGCCGCCCCGACGCCCGGCGGCCGATCATGGCGGGAGGTAGCGCTCCACCCGGCTGTTGCGCAAGATGGCATGGTCGGACATCACACTGCTCCGGCCAAGGGATTGCTGACGTTCGAACTGGAGGCGCGCCTTGCTGATGTCGATCCGCCGACTGATCGCCGGCCTCGTACTGGTCTTCGCAACCACCACATCGGGAATGGCCCAAACCACTCTGGCCGCCGCCACCGCGCAGGACTTCCCGATCATGGATCTCAAATTGCTGCCCAACCTCTCACCACGAGAGGCGTCGGCTTACCAGTCGTTCCTGCTGTCCAACGAGCCGCGTGCCTTTGCCGTGTCGGCCACCGGTCGATCGGGCTGGTTCGGGGGTGCCGGGACCCTCGAAGCTGCGCGCCAGAAGGCGTTGGGGTTCTGCAATCGCGAGGCCATTACCGACTGCCAGATCTATGCCGAGAATCTGGACGTGGTCTGGCCGACGGCGCACGCCCCCGTGCATAGTGCCGCGCCGGGCCCGCTGGTCGCAGGGCCTGGATACGCCTTCGTCCCTGATCAACGCTTCCTGTGGCATGGCCCGCTGGCAGCGCGCGGACTCTATGTGTGGGGACATGGTCGCGCGCCCAACGTCGACAGCCGCGGCCGGCAACCACCGCCCTATGTTCGTTTTTTCAACAATGCCGGCTTCGACATCGTGCGCTTCGATCGCGATCCCGCGACCGATCTCGCCGACCGCGCCGCGGGATGGCTGCATCAAGGGCTGGCGCAGTTGCGCGCGCTCGGCTGGCACATAGTGGTGGTCGGCGGTCAATCGCGCGGGGCGTGGAACAGCCTGCAGATCCTCGACACGCCGGGGCTCGCCGACGTCGTGATCGCGATATCACCGGCCGCCAACGGCACCAACAGTCTTGTCGTCAACAGCTTGGGACAATACCAATTCCGCGCGATCGCCGATCGCGCCCGCGCTCCGACCACGCGGCTGGCCATCGTGCAGTTCGCGGACGATCCGTTTGCCGGCGACGAGGACCAGCGGCGGTCGACAATCGACCAGGATTTTCGCCCCCGCGCGGGACCGTTGCTGGTGATCGACCGGCCCGCCGGCTTTTCAGGACACGGCGCTGGCAACGACCGCGGATTTGCCGTGCAATTTGGCGAATGCCTGTTGCAGTTCGCGACCGCGGCCAATCCGCCGACGACCTGCGCGGCGGCTGCGCGATAAAGCGGCTCGGCTGCCAGCCCATCCGCGGTCTCGGTCGACGCGGTTGGCGAAATATATCGCCGGTTCAGCGCCGGCTCCTTTCGGGAACGGGCATGGCAGTTCCGTGACATATCGCCACGCCCGTTGCCCCGTGAACGACGAGCCCGGCGCGCGGCAATCAATTCGATACTATAACAAAAATCGTGGCAACAATCAGAACGAATTGTAGATAATTGAAAACAAATGGCATTTTTCGTTGCATTTCAGAGAGCGCTAATTCCGCCTTTGCGGCTCTGGCAACTTCCAAGCGGCTTGATAGTCTCCTAATCAGATGTCGTTCTGCTCTCGCAGAAACCGCGGTACTTGGCATATACCAAATAATGACAGACGGAACGCTTCTTACTAGGCGGCAGACCCCTTTCGGTGTGTAAACTGATGTTACCCAATGTAGATGGGCGTCGATAATCCTCAACCAAACGGAACAATAGCCATGACCTTCTCTCACCGCATCGCTCCCCGCATCGCCACCGCCGCCACCGAGGGCCTGCCGCCGATCGGCACCACCGCGTTTGGTCCGGTCGTCACCGCCATGTCGCCCGCCGCGGCATTCCACAATCCGACCCCCGCCGAGATGGTCGCAGCCGAGCCGTTCACCGACCTCGAAACCTTCATCACCGAGGAAGACCGTGCGTTCTGGTGCTTCATGAACCCGAAAGAGCGCCCGAGCTTCACCCGCCAGCTGCTGACCGATCTCACCCGCATGCAGGGTCTGATCGGCCGACTGTTCGCGGCACCGGAAGCCGCCACCGATCGCCCGTTCAATTATTTCGTGCTGGGTTCGCGCACCACCGGCGTGTTCAATCTCGGTGGCGATCTCGTGCTGTTCAAACAGAAGATCGAACAGCGTGACGAGGCGGCCCTGCGCCAGTACGCCTATGCCTGCGTGGAATCCGGCTATGCCAACTATGTCGGCTACAACAACCGCGTCATCACCATGGCGCTCATCCAGGGCGACGCGCTGGGCGGCGGCTTCGAGTCCGCCCTGTCATGCGACCTGATCGTCGCCGAGCGTCACGCCAAGTTTGGCCTGCCCGAGATCCTGTTCAACCTGTTCCCCGGCATGGGCGCCTACAGCTTCCTGTCGCGTCGCATCGGCGCGGTGAAGGCCGAGGAGATGATCAACAGCGGCCGTCTCTACACTGCCGAGGAAATGCACGCGATGGGCGTGGTGGACGTGCTCGCCGAGACCGGCCAGGGCATCCAGGCCGTCAAGCAGTACATCGCCTCACACGGCGCGCGTCACAACGCCCAGTCCGCCGTCTACCAGGTGCGCCGCCGCGTGAACCCGGTCACCCTGCAGGAACTGCGCGATGTGACCGACATCTGGGTCGATGCCGCTCTGCGTCTGTCCGAGCAGGATCTGCGCAAGATGACCCGCATCGCGACGGCGCAGGACCGTTCGCGCGCCCGCCTGAACGCGCCGACCGCGATCGCCGCCGAGTGAGGGCTGCGATATGCGCGCGCAGCACGCCAGGAGACGGAGCGCCACCGCGCCTCCCGTCTCCTGGTCCTGGCCGGTGAGCTGCCAGACCACGCCGCGCGCTGCTCGGACACGCCGAAGGCGGAGCCCCTGAATAATCGGGACCGAGCGGCGAAACCCTGAGTGATCCCTTGAGGACTTTCCAAGAGGAGGGCAGAGGTACCACGCGCACCCATTCCTTCCCCTTTTTGGAAAGTCCGCCTCCTCGTGCACAATGGGCAGGGCAGCGCGGCGCCCTCCCTGCCAACCGCTGTCGGCGCGACACCATCACATCCAAGCAAGCCGGGTGCCCCCCGGACCCGCTACCTGCGGAGCTCAGCTGCACGCGACGAGCCGGAGAATCGTTCAATTCGTGGGATCAAGGGGCTTCGCCTCCTTGCGGGTCGGGACACAGCTCAGCTTCGCTTATGCCGACCCGCCACCCAGTCGGACCGCATCCTTGGCGTCCCAGTTGAGCAGGGCGATTTCCACCCGTCCCAGTTCGGCGGTCAGCCGGCTATGATGCATGAGCCCCTTGCTGTGCATTTCCTCGGCCGAGATCGTCTGCCAGGAGAAGCACATATCATAGAGTTCGGTGGCCCCCAGATTGGCCGCGCCGCTGCGCATCGCATGGGCATGGCCCCGGAACGCGGCGACGTCGCCGTCGAGGACGGACTGACGCATCCTGGTCAGGATGATCCGTGAGTCCGCCAGATATTCGCGGATCACCTCGTCCAGGAATTCGCGTCCAGCCAGGTCGAGCAGTCGGGTCAGGACCTGGCCGTTCACGGTGGTCGGGCTGGCCGCCTCGCGGAAGCGCGGATGGGCTGTGATATCCGTCACGATACTGGCACCGGCCGGTGCCTGAGCAACCGGCGACGGCTGTCGGACGGGCGGCTGAACAGGCGGTGCGATCTCCGGCTTGTCCGCCGGTATCCCAGCCGCCAGCTGGTAGATCGCCGCCAGCAACCCGTCCGGTTCCACCGGCTTGGTGATGCAGCTATCCATTCCCGCCTCGACACAGCTCTTAAGCGTGTCCGGGGACACGTCCGCAGTCAGGCCGAGGATCGGCAAATGCGGGTCGCCGATGGCGCCAACCCGGTACAGCTTCACCGCCTCGATGCCGTTCAGGACCGGCATATTGACATCCATGATCGCCAGATCGAACGGCAGGTCCGTGAGCGCATCGAGCGCCTCCTCGCCATCGTTGGCCAGCTGAACGCTGTGCCCCGCGGCCTCGAGAATCTTCGCCACCACCCGCTGGTTGGTCCGGTTGTCATCGGCAACCAGCACATGCAGCCGGCGTCCAGCGCCGACCACGGGTGCCATCATTGGTGTCGCAACATCCGCCTCACCCGCGGGCAAGGCCGCCTGCTGCTCATCTGCGCTGCTCTCGATCTCGGGGGCGGGCGTCACCCGCGGACCGATCGCCAGCACCAGCGACAATGCCGTCATCACCGCGTCGTCGCTGAACGGCGCGCTGAGAACCGTGAGGAAATCGCGACGGACCCTCGCATCGGGCAGCTGATCGACGCTGTCGGCGCGCAATTCCACCAGCGCCAGCGCATGTGTGCCGGTCGGCGAAGCCCCGACGTCGCGGAGTGTCCGGTCCGAATACCTGCCCCGGAACGCCAGAATGCCAAGCGCGTCGCCGAGCTCGACGCCAGGCAGGATATCCACCTGCTGCAGTTGCACGCCCCATTGCGCCAACCGGCCCATCAGCGGCGCCACACGGCTTGCATCGGGCGTCAGCAGCAACGCCTGCAACCCCACGAACCGCTCGACGGTGGCGATCGGTGGGCGTGAGGTGGTAAAGCCGATCTCGAACCAGAAGGTGCTACCCGTGCCTGGGGTGCTTTGCACGCCCATCTCGCCGCCCAGCAATTTCACCGATTTCTGGGTGATGGCGAGGCCGAGACCGGTCCCACCGAAGCGATTGAGGATCGACGCGTCGGCCTGCACAAAGGTCTCGAAGATGCGCGCTTGCGCCTCGGGCGCGATGCCGATGCCGGTGTCGGTCACCTCGCAGCGCAGCCTCGCCGAGGTCGGGCTTAGCGGGACCGCGTCGATCGCAACGGTGACGCCCCCCTCGGCGGTGAATTTCACCGCGTTGGCCATGAGGTTGAGCAGGATTTCGCGCAGCCGCCGGTCATCGCCATTGAGCAGCAGCGGCGTGCGCTGCGACACATGTACGTTGAAGAACAGCCCCTTGGCGTCGGCCTGCGTCAATATCATGCGGCGCAGCTGGCCTAGCAGATCCGCAAGATCGAAGTCGGTGCGCACTTCGGGCATCTTGCCCGCCTCGATGCGCGACAGATCGAGGATGCCGTCGATCAAGGACAGCAGGGTGCGGGCCGAAGCCATGATGGTCTGGCTCATGTCCTGCTGCTCGGCGTTCGCCGCGACGCGCTCCAGCAGAGATCCCAGCCCGATGATCGCGTTGAGCGGCGTGCGAACCTCGTGGCTGACGCTGGCCAGGAACAACGACTTCGCCTCGTTGGCGGCCTCGGCCTGCTTGAGGGCCTGCGACAATTTGCGGATCAGGGACAGCGCGTAAACCGGCAGGATCACCATGCCGACGAACAGGCCGATCGACAGAGCCGGCAGGGCCGTCCAGAACGGTGTGGTCGCCACCATCGTCCCGAACGACGCGACACTCACGCCCATCGCCATGATGAGGAAGCTGGGGCCGAAGCGGAAGCCGTTGCCGAAGATCACCCAGAGATAGGCCGGCCACAGCCAGGCGGTGCCGACGCCGCCGATATGCATCTCGTACGACATGGCGCCGAAATCCAGCACCATCGCCAGCAGCCGGCGTCCCCTGGTGATCTTCGGCCACACCGTCAGATGCGCCACCACCAGCAGTCCGACACCCAGATATAATGAGTCGGCGACGAACGGGGACACCCAGGCCTGCACGTGAGCCTCGCCAGGCGCAAATACGTCGAAGCCGACGATCATCAGCCCGGCGATGAAGCGATTGACCGCCATCTCCCAATCGCCGTGCGCCAACCGGCGGGACTGGCGCAGCAGCTCGAGAAGAACGGCGCGGGCTGTCATACCGCCCCAGGCGCCATGCGGCGGTATCGGGCGCGGTCCACCCGGCACGGTCCAGCGAAGCGGCGGTCAGAGACCCTCAGACGTGCAGGCTGGCGAGCCATTCATGAGCTCCCTGCTGCATCAGTGTTTCAAAGTCCTGCGCGCTGCGGGGGCGGCTGAAATAATAGCCCTGGATCAGATCGCAGCCCTCGGCCTGCAGGCGCCGCGCCTGCTCGACCGTCTCGACACCTTCGGCCAGCACCTCGATGTTCATCTCCCGGCCGAGGCTGAGGATCGCCCGGATGATCGCGATGTCGTTGGAGCCGGCGGTCTGCAGGTCCCCGACGAACGACTGGTCGATCTTCAGCCGGTCGACCGGGACGTTCTTCAGATGCGTCAGCGACGAATGGCCGGTGCCGAAATCGTCGATCGACACCCGCACACCGCGACGACGCAGCGCCTGCAGATCCGGACTGGCGGCCTCGGCATGCTCCAGCAGAATACTCTCGGTCAGTTCGAGCTCCAGCAATCCGGGCGGCAGCCCGGTCGCGTCCAGCGTATCGAGCACGAGGTTGGCGATATTCTCCCGCTGAATCTGCATCGGCGAGATATTCACGCCGACCCGCATACCCTGCATGCCCGCGTTCATCCAGCGCACGCCCTGGCTGCATGCCTCGCGCAGCACCCATTCATTGATCGGCAGGATCAGCCCGCTCTCCTCGGCGATCGGCAGAAACGACCGCGGTCCGAGCAAACCCGCACCGGGACGCAGCCAGCGCAACAACGCCTCCACGCCGATCACTTTGCCGGTGGCCAGGTTCACCTGCGGCTGGTAGTGCACGACGAACTCGTTGTTGGCCAACGCACGCCGCAGTTCGGACTGGATGCTGATCGATTTCTGCGCGCGGAACAGCATGTCCTCGGTAAAGAACTGGTAGCCGCGGCGGCCGCTGACCTTGACGCGATACATCGCGATATCGGCGTTCTGCAGCAGCTCCTCAGCGGTTTTGCCGTCCTTGGGGTACATCGCGATGCCGATGCTGGCATTCATCGTCATCTCCTTCCCGTCGACCTGGAAAGGCTCGTCCAGTACATCGTTGATGCGCTGCGCGACCAGGGCGGCGTCATCGATGCCCGACGCCTCGATCTGCAGCACGGCAAACTCGTCGCCGCCCAGACGGACGACGATGTCCGTGCCGCGCACCACCTGCTTCAGCCGATCCGCGACCGCTTTCAGGAGTTGGTCGCCAACGTAATGTCCGAGCCCGTCATTGATGCTCTTGAAGCGATCGAGATCGACGAAATGCAGGGCGAACACCCGGTCACCGCGGCGGCCGCGCGCCAACTCCTGCTGCAGCCGCTCGTGCAGAAAGGTGCGATTGGGCAACGCGGTCAGATGATCATGGTGCGCCAGGAAGGCCAGCCTGCTCTCGGCGCGCTTGCGATCGGTGATATCGAGCGATGTCGTCAGCACGCCGATCACATCCCCGGTACCGTCCCGCAGGGGTGACTTGGTGGTCACGAAGGTGCGGCGCTCGCCGTCGCCGTCGACGATATCCTCCTCGAGACCCGGCAGCGATTGACCGGTATCGAACACCACGCTGTCGAGGCTGCGATGATAGGCCTGATGCACTTCGCCAAACATCGCCGAGACATCGCGATCGCCATCGCCGTGCAGCGGCGCCTCGGACAGGCTCTGGGCGAGGTTCGACTGGTAGGCGCTGACGAAAATGCACCGGCCATCGCGGTCGGCGGCGCTGATCATCGCCGGAATGGTATCGATGACCTGCGCCAACCGCTCACGGCTGTCGCGGAGCACCCGGTCGCGCGACAATTCGCTCTCTTTCAACTCCTGCGCCAACGCGTCCGCCCGGCCACGCTGCACCTTCTGATGCAGACTGAGCTTGAGCAGGTTGCGGACCCGGGTCTTGAATTCGGAATGGTCGATCGGCGAGTGCAGGAAATCGGTGGCGCCGGCCTCCAATGCCGCAAGACGAAACTGACGGTCGTCGTGGGCGGTAATCACAACCACTGGAATATCAACCAGATGGGCTATGGTCCGGATACGCCGAGTAAATTCGGCGCCGTCCATATCCGGCATCTTATAGTCGGCGATGATCAGATCGATGTCATGCTGGGTCAGCCAGCTCAGCGCCTCGGTCGGGCTCTCGAACGTGACGACGCTGACGTCGTTCTGCACCGACGACGATATCTTCGAAAAAATCGTTCGATTGGTTACCCGGTCATCCACGATGACGATCGTCGGCATATCAACAACTCACCCGTTAGATATCCGTTCTGAATCCTGAGGCAGTTCAAGAGTTCTGGCCCGCGAGCACCGCACCGAAACAACGCCGACACCTCGGTAACGGCGCATCGCACGCGTCAGACCGTCGCATCCTCACGCCGTGGAGCAAATGCCCCTCTACAACATACACTTAAAGAGCGATGATAACACGCGGATTGCAACCCTGATGCAACTTGATGCCGGCCACCGCACGCGGGGCGCGGAACTGAGCGCGGTGATGCCACCCGACAATCATCTCGACCTATTTACAATTGATTAATCGAAACCGGCGCACAGCGTGTCGACGGATACAGACGCCCTCTATCTCCCTAAGCTCCATTGGTCAGATCGATCCATCGAGCCAATATCAGACGTCCTGTTCAAATATCACATCAGATAATCGACATAAGCTAATATTTCAACAATGTTCCTCTTTGCTATCAATCGTCAATCAAAGCCGTCTGGGTGGGTCCGCCTGCGGCGTGACCGCCGAACCCGTCATCGCCGTGAGGTCTCAATCACCACCGAGAACGGGGCCACGCCCGATTGGCGGCGCCATGCGGCGTCAGCTGTTTGGTGTATCGTGTGATCGGACCCTGACGGTGATCACATTTCGATCAGCGCGGGTCTAACCGGTGTGACGGTCCAGCGCGGCGTTGATACAGGCCGCCATTTCCGCGACCGAGGGCTCATTGAACATGCTACGGTGGCCGCCGGTCACCCTGCGCAACGTCATTGTCCCGCGCAACAGATCGGTCCAGCCAAAATTGCGGTCCAGAAACCGACTGGTCGGCTGCTCCGAGGAATATAGCAGCAGCGTCGCCCCCTCATAGGGTTTCGGGTCATAGCGCTCGATGCGCTGGTCGAGATAGCGTACAAACCAGGCGTAGGGATCCTCGGTGGTCATCGCCTGGTAGTTGCTCAGGCCACTGAACAAACGCGACAGCCCGATCCGCCGCACCACGCGGTTATTGAGCAGCATCGCCAGCAGGCTGGTCTTGCCGCTGGACAGCTCACTGGCGTGCCAGTGATAGCTGTAGGCCATATCCGTGAGCTGGCGGCGCAGCCAAGGCAGACGGCGGGAATGGCCGGGCGCCCAGGCTTCTATGATCGCCAGCAGACGCACCTCCTCGCCCGCCGCCCGCAGCTGCTGGGCGATTTCGTAGGCGATGATGCCGGCATTGCACCAGCCGAGCAGGATATAGGGGCCGTGAGGCTGCTGGCTGCGGATCAGCGACAAATAATTGGCCGCGATCTGCTCCATCGACAGATCAGCCAGATCACGCGGCCGGTCGACATCGATCAGCTGCACCGACACGAACGGCTGATCGGCGCCGAGCCGCTGGGACAAAGCGTGGAACACGCCGGAATTATTGATCGCGAAAATCGTCTGCCGGGCGCCCTCCGGCTGCACCGGGATCACTTCGATCTCGGACGGGTTGGTCGGCGTGATCGCGGCGTCCGGCGGTTGCCGATCCGGCAGCAGGGCTGCGAACTGGCGCAACGTGGGCGCCCGGAACAGCATAGCCAGCCGCAGCCGCTCGCCAAACGCCGCCTCGACACGCGCCAGCATGCGGGCCGCCAGCAAGGAATGGCCGCCGATCTCGAAAAAATTGTCGCTCGGTCCGACGCTGGGCAGCCCCAGCACCTCGGACCAGATGCCCTGCAGCGTGCGTTCCCGGGCGCTATCGACGGTCGCCGCCGCGACCGACGCCGTCACGGCAGCGGCCGGCGCGGGCAGCGCCGCGCGATCGATCTTGCCATTGTTGGTGCGTGGCAAGGCGGCCAGCACCGTGATCGAGGTCGGCTGCATCTGCGGCGGCAAGCGGGCTGCAAGCTCCCGACGCAGCTCCCCGACCAGCTGCTCATGCCTCGTGGCCAACGCGGCCGTCGCCACGACATAGCCGTAGAGCCCCGGCCCGACGCCATCGTCGCGCACCACCGCGGCGGCAGCGGCAACCCCGGCATGAGCCAGCAAAGCGGCCTCCACCTCGCCGAGTTCGATCCGAAAGCCGCGCAGCTTCACCTGGTGGTCGGTGCGGCCATGGAATTCGATCCGCCCGTCGGCGCGCCGGCGCACCAGATCGCCGGTCCGATACATGCGGGCCGCGGGCGCGGCCTGCAGCGGCCCGTCGCGGAACGGATCGGCGAGAAAGCGCTCGGCGGTCAGATCCGGCCGATTCAGATAGCCGTTGGCGACGCCTGCGCCGCCGATGAACAATTCGCCGATCGCGCCAGGGGGCGCCAGTTCCAGGGCGTCGTTGACGATATACAGCGAGGTGTTGGCGATCGGCGGCCCGATCATCACCGGACCATCCGCCGCCACCTCGCCGACACAGGACCAGATCGTCGTCTCGGTCGGGCCGTACATGTTCCACAGCGCGCCACCGCGGGCCAGCAACTGGTCCGCGAGCTTGCGCGGCAGTGCCTCGCCGCCGCACAGCATGCGCAGCTTCTGCTCCCACCCGGCCTCCACCAGCAGCTGCCAGGTCACCGGCGTCGCCTGCATCACAGTCGCACCCGAGCGCCGCAGCAGCGCCTCGAGCGCATGCCCGTCCGCCGCCTCCTCGCGCCGGGCCACCACCAGTCTGGCGCCAACCAGCAGCGGCAGAAACAATTCAAGGGCCGCGATATCGAACGACAGGGTGGTGACGGCGACCAATACGTCCTCGGGGCCGAGCCCCGGCGTCTCGCGCATCGACCACAGCAGATTGGCCAGTGCCCGATGCGGGACCCGCACCCCCTTCGGGCGTCCGGTGGTACCGGACGTGTAGATCACGTACGCGATATCGTCGGGACCGGCGCTGACCGGCAACGCCGATGATGGCTCCGCGGCGAACGCCTCGGCAGCGCCGACATCGAGCACCGGCGTATCGCCGGCCGGCAGCAACGGCAGCGAAGCCGCGTCGCCGAGCAGCAGCGCCAACCCGGCGTCGCCGATCATCTGCTGCAGCCGCGTCCTCGGGTAGGCGGGGTCGAGCGGCACATAAGCCGCCCCCGATTTCAGCACGCCAAGCAGGGCCACCAACATGTCGGTGGTGCGATCGACGCCGACACCCACCAGGCTGCCGACACCGATACCGCGCTTGCGGAGCCGATGCGCCAGTCGGTTGGAGGCTTCGTCGAGCGCCCGATAGGTGAGTTCGCCATCGGCTGCTACCACCGCCACGCGATCCGGCGTCGTTGCTGCCTGAGCCGCGAAACTCTGTGGGAAAATCGTCTCCAGCGGATAGTCGGGACGCGCCGAGACAGCCTCGCTCAGCAACCACCGACGCAGCTCCGGCGACAGCAGACTGATCCGCGACAGCGGCCGGTCGGCCTCGGCCGGCAGGTTGGCCAACACCGAACCCCAGCATGACAGCATCGCCTCGACCGTGCCGGCATCGAACAGGTCGGTGTTGTATTCACAGGACGTCCGCCACCCCTCGGGCCGTTCGACCATGAAGAAATTCAGATCGTACAGCGCCCCCGCCGACTGCGACGGGATGTCCACCAGCGCATACTCGCCATAGGACGCATTGGTGATGAACGATCGCTGAAAGATGAAATTCACCGAAAACAGCGCGTTGCGCGACAGATCGCGCTCCGGCTTCAGCAGCGTGATCAGCTGCTCGATCGGCATCGCTTCGTGCCCCAGGGCGGCGCGCACCGTGTCGCGGACCCGCTCCAGCAGACCAGCCGCCGTCGGATCGCCGGCCGCGTCCAGCCGCAGCACGATGGTGTTGATGAACAACCCCACCATGTCCTCGAGCTCGACCTGGTCGCGGCCGGCCACCTGCGTCCCGACGCTGATATCGCTCTCGCCGGTGTAGCGATGCAGCATCGCAACCAGGCAGGCCAGCGCCGTCATGAACAAGGTGGCGCCGTGCCGGCGGCCGAACTGATCGACCCGATCCGTCACCTCACGCGGCTGCAGCACCGACAGGATGGCGCCGTTCGCGCTCTGCAATGGCGGGCGCGGCCGGTCGGTCGGCAGCTCGAAATATTTCGCGCCGTGCAGCAGGTCGCGCCAGAACATCCGCGCGTCATCCAACGCGTCGCTGTCGAGCCAGGCGCGCTGCCATAGCGCATAGTCGCCATATTGCAGCGGCAGCTCGGGCAGATCGACCGGGCCGCCACCCCTCAGCGCCTGATAGCAGCGGCCGATATCACGCGCCAGAATACCAACCGACCAGCCGTCGCACACGATGTGGTGCGCCGTCACCAACAGGACCGACTGCACCGGTGTCAGCTGCACCAGTCGCACCCGCAGCAGAGGCGCCGACGCCAGATCGAAGCTCGCATGGGCTTCCGCGGTGCCGAGCCGCAACAGCTCGGGCGTGCGCGCCGCCTCGGGCAGACGGGTGAGATCGGAGACCGCCAGGCGGAACGCGACCGACGGCCGCACATGCTGCTGCGGCGCGCCGTCCGTCTCGACGAAGCCGGTGCGCAACACCTCGTGCCGTTCGATCACCTGGCGAATGGCCCGCTCCATCGTCGCGGAATCGACCACGCCCTCCAACCGCCAGCGCACCGCGACATTGAGCGCGGTGTTCCCAGGGTCGAGCTGGTCCAGCACCCAGAACCGCTCCTGCGCCAGCGAGCACGGGAACACCATGGGCGGCGGCTCAACCGCCTGGCTTGCCGGCGACGGAGGGGGAATGGGGTTGAGCTGGACCAAGGACGACCTTGCTCAGCCCGCCAGATTCTTGTTCAGGTCGCGCGACGCGCCACGGGCAAACTGTCGCAACGACGGCGCCGAGGATTTGGCCGCCGGCGCTGCCTCCGGCACCTGCAACGCGGCGGCCAGACCGGCGATGGTCGGCAGTCGCATGAGGTCGCGCGCCGCCAACGGGATCGACGCCTTGGCCATCCGGGCGGCGATCTGAAACACCTGAATGGAGTCGGCCCCGAGGCTGAACAGATCATCCTCAACGCCGATCATCCCGGCGCCACGCCCGAGCACGTCCGACCAGATGGCGGCGAGCGTGCTCTCCAGCGGGGTGCGCGGCGCCACATGGGTGGCGGCCGTGTCGATCACCGCCGGTGCGGCCTGACGCGGCAGTGCCTTGCGGTCGATCTTGCCGTTCGAGGTCATCGGCAAGGCATCCATCCGCACCCAGGAGGCCGGCACCATATAATCCGGCACGTGCGTCGCGAGCGCCCGCTTCAGCGCCGCCGGCTGCACCATCTCGCCGGGGCGATCGACGTAGTAGCAAACCAGCTGCGCATGACCGCTATCGTCCTGTTGCAGCACCGCGGTCGCCGCAGCGAGCTCCGGCAGGCGCGCCAGCCCCGCATCGATTTCCCCCAGCTCGATCCGGAAACCACGCAGCTTGATCTGACTATCGAGCCGGCCGAGCACCTGCAACTGGCCATCCGGCTGCAGCAGCGCGCGATCGCCGGTCCGGTACATCCGGCCATCCGCGGCCCCTTCGATGACCAGATCACGGAACGCGGCCCGGGTCAGATCGGGCTGCCCGAAATACCCGCGCGCCAGCCCGTTGCCCGCGATATGCAGTTCACCGGGAACACCGAACGGCACTGGCTGATCATGCCGGTCGAGCACGTACACCCGAGTATTGGCAATCGGCCCGCCGACGCTGATCGGCTCGGCGCCGGCGCCGATGCGACCGGTCGCCGACCAGATCGTGGTCTCGGTCGGACCATACATGTTCCAAAGCTCCCCGCCGCCGGCGAGCAGACGGTCGGCGACGCCCCGGCTCAGCGCCTCACCGCCGCACAGCATGCGCACCCCTGCCCCAGCCGAGAACCCGGCCTCCAGCATGATCCGCCACAGCGACGGCGTTGCCTGCATCACCGTCACCTTGTGCTGGTCCAGCAGGTCGCGCAGCGCCATGCCATCGGCGCACTCATCGCGGGTCGCGATCACCACCCGGCCGCCGCAGATCAGCGGCAGATAGAGCTCCAGGGCCGCGATATCGAACGAGATCGTGGTCACCGACAGCAGCACGTCGCCGGCCGTGAAGCCGGGCGCATGGCGCATCGACTGCAACAGGTTGGCGACCGCCGGATGCGCCACCTCAACGCCCTTGGGCAGGCCGGTCGAGCCCGATGTGTAGATCACATAGGCCGACCGGTCGCTGGGGGCCGCCGGCAGTGCCGCGTCCGGCTCACCGGCGATCGCGGCCGCGTCCAGATCGGTGCGCAGCACCGGCACGCGCTCCGGCAGACCGTCCAGCGGCACGTCGCCGCTGACGATCACCGCCGACACGTCGGCACTCTGCAGGATGCGCCGCAGCCGCTCCGGCGGATTGGCGGGATCGAGCGGCACATAGGCATGGCCCGCCTTCATCACCGCGAGCAGCGAGGCCAGCATGGTCGCCGAGCGATCCATCAGAATGCCGATCCGCCCACCGCTGCCCGCCACATGCCGGCGCATGTGGTGCGCGATGCGATTGGCGCGGGCGTCCAGTTCGCGATAGGTCCAGTGCTCACCGGCGCAGATCACGGCGAGCGCGTCCGGCGTCCGCTGGGTCTGCTCGGCGATCAGCCCATCGATGGTCTGCGCCCCCATGAAGCTGACCTGGGTGCGGTTGACGCCGACCAGCACCGCGTCGCGCTCGGCCGCCGACAACAGCGGCAACCGCTCGACCGGCATCTCCGCCCGCGCCACGATCGCTTCGAGCAGCGTGCGATAATGCCGCATCCAGCGGGTGATGGTGGCGGCATCGAACAGGTCGGTGCTGTAATCGATGTCGATCGCCAGACCGGTGGCGGACTCCACCACATTGACGAACATGTCGAAATTGACAAACCGCTTGGGCGTGGCCGCCAGCGCCATGCGCAGGCCCGGCAGCTCCTGGCTGCCCCCGAGCCGCTCCAGATTGAACTGCACCTCGACCAGCGGCACCCGCCCGGGCTCACGGGGCAGATTGAGTTTTCGCACCAGCGTGCCGAACGTGTAGCCCTGATGCTCATAGGCATCGAGCAACGTGCGCCGCACCGACTGCAGCATCGCCGGCAGGGTCGTCTCGTCCGTCCATTGCGCGCGCAGCGGCAGCAGGTTGACGCAGTGGCCCACCAGCACGCCGCCATCGACCAAGGTCTGCCCGGCCGATGGGATGCCGACCACCACATCCTGCTGGCCGGCGAGCCTGCCCATCAGGATCTGGAACGCGCCCAGCAAGGTCACGAACAGGGTGCAGCCTTGCTTGGCACCCGCCTTCTTCACCGCGTTATACAGCGTGGCATCGATGTCGACATGGCACGTCGCCCCGCGAAAACTCTTGCGCGACGGACGTGGCCGGTCGGTCGGCAGCTCCAGGGTCGGCGCGGGCTGGGCGAATTGGCGCAGCCAGAAATCCTCGACTTTGGCGAGGTCGGTGGCGGATGCCGCCGCCTGCTGGCGGGCATAGGTGCTGTACGGCAGCACGGCGCCCAGCACCTCCCGTTTCGCCCCCGTGCGCGCCGCATAGCGCGACGCCAGCTCGTCGGCGATCACGTTGATCGACCAGCCATCGCATACGATGTGGTGGGCGGTGAACAGCAGCACGTGGCTGGTCTCGCCCAGCTTCACCAGGCGGGCGCGCACCAGCGGGCCGGCGGTGAGGTCGAACGGCGTCGCCGCATCCTCGAAGATCAGCGCCTCCAACGCCTGCGGATCGTCCGACAGATCGAGCACCGGAATGTCCAGATCGAGGCTGGGCAGCACCAGCATGCGCTCGCCCGTGACCCCGAAGCTGGCGCGCAGCGCATCGTGGCGCGCGATCACGTCACGCAGCGCGCCATCCAGCGCGGCCGCGTCGAGCGTGCCCTCCAAGCTGATCCGCACACCCTCGTTGAACGCGCAGGACGCGGCATCGCCGAGCTGGGCGGACAGCCACACTTCCGTCTGCGGCTCGGTCAGCGGCGCCTCGATCACCTCGGCGAGTGGCGCCGGAATTTCCGCCGCCGTCGCAACCGCCGCGGCCGGAGCTGCGGCTGATGATGGGGTCAGCAGCCCGTCCGCCAGCATGGCGTCAAAGCTGTCGCGGAACGCAACCGCGATCCGATCGAGATCCTCGTCGCTGTGCGCCGTGGTGAGGAAGCAGGGATAGCTTTCCTGCACATGGATGCCGCGGTCGCGCAAATGATGCCACAACAGACCCGCGAACCGCCCCTCGCCGGCGAGATTCAGATAGAACCAGCTGCTGTAGCTCTCGGCGCGCATCGCCAGGCCGCGCTCGGCGAGATCGCCATTGATCCGCGCCACCAGGGCCGCGGTGCGTTCGGCCAGCCGCTCCTGCAGCTGCGGCCCTTCCGCCTTCAAATGGCGCAGCACCGCGTCGCACGCCGCCAGCACCAGCGGATGGCGCACGAAGGTGCCAGCGAAGAAGGTCGGCGCCACCTCGGGAATACTGTCATCGCCATACTGCCAAAGCCCGCCATCGAGCGCGTCCATGAAGCGTCCGGTGCCGGCCAGGATGCCGACGGGCATGCCGCCACCGACCACCTTGCCGTAGGTCGCCATATCGCCGCGCACGCCCCAGATTGCCTGCATGCCGCCCTGATGCACGCGAAAACCGGTCACCACCTCATCCACCACCAACGCGGTGCCGGCGGCCGCAGTGATCTCGCGCAGCTCACGGACCCAGTCGGCGGGGCGCAATTCGGGATGCCGGCTCTGCACCGGCTCGATCACCACGGCGGCGAGGTCGGTCGCGTTCTCGCGGATCCACACCAGGCTCTCGGGCTCGCCATACGGCAGCACCACCATGTTGCTGACGGAATCCGCCGGCACCCCGGGGGCCGCCGGCAGCGCGCGGGGTGGCCCGTTGCGCACGCCCTTGATCAGCACCTCGTCAAACTGGCCATGATAATCGCCGGCAAAGGTCACGATCCGCTTGCGGCCGGTCACCGTGCGGGCGATGCGCATCGCCGCCATCACCGCCTCCGAGCCGGTGTTGCAGAAAGTCGCGCGCTCATGGCCGACCATCTCGCAGAACATCTCGGCGACGTCGCCCGCGAGCGTCGCCTGCGGCCCGATCGGGAAGCCGACGTCGAGCTGGCGGCGCACCGCCTCGGTCACGAAGTCCGGGCTGTGGCCGAGCGCCGTCTGGCCGAAGCCATTGACCAGGTCGATATAGTCGTTGCCGTCGACATCGCGCAGATGCGCGCCCTTCGCGTGGCTCACCACGATCGGGTAGACGATTTCTTTCCATTCCGCCCGGAACCCGGACGCGGCGCGTGGATCGGCCAGCCGGGCGCGATGTTTCGCGGTGAAGCTCTTGGAGCCCGCGGTACGACGCTGGTAGCGTTCGATCAATGCGTCGATGTGGTGGCGCTGCGCCGGCGTCATGGCCTCGGCGTTGGATGCGGCGGCGCCGTGGCGCGCCACATTGATGCGCGATGGCAGCTCGGCGCTCGGCACCACGGCCGGCGCGGCGGGCTGGGCGGCCGGGGCACGCACGGCGACAGGCGCGCTCACCGGCGCGGGCATGGCCACGCCGCCACCAAGGGCCGCCAGCTGCCGCTCGGCCAACGCCTGCATGGCCTGCAACTGCTCGCGGATCACCCGCTCGATCATGGAGCCAGGTGCCACACTCACATCGCCGGCGGGCATCGCCATCATCGGCATGACGGCCGGGGCCGCGACCGCTGCCGCCACCGGCGCCACATCCGCCACCGGCTCGGGATCGGGCGGCAGCTCGGCCAGCAGCCGCTCCAGCAAGGCCGCAATGGTCGGCAGGTCGCCGAGCAGCTCGCGGAACGCGATGGTCACGCCAAACCGATTTTGCAATTGTTGTGAGAACTGCCCAAGCAGCAGCGAATCAAAGCCCAATTCGAGAAAACTCGATCCGGGATCGACCGCCGCGAGATCCTCGCCCGACAGCTCCTCGAGGATCGCGATCACACCCTGGTGCAACCGCGTCTGACGGGCCGTGTCATCACGCACCGCGGCGGCGGACGACGGGGAGGTCGGAGGAATGTGATCCATGGGGCTCATATCGGGCTTGGGTTCTGGCTCGGCGTCAAGCGTTTGCGCCATCGCGGGCTTGCGCTCGATCCAGTGGCGGGCGCGCTCGAACGGATAGGTCGGCAGCGACACACGGCGGTGCTCCGAGGTGGCATGCACGGCGTGCCAGTCCGGCCGCACACCCGCCACCCACAGCCGGCCGAGCGCATCGAACAGGCTGTCGAGATCGGATTGCCCGCCTTGCGCGTCGGCGAGCGACGCCACCACCAGGCTGCCTTTCGGCACCCCCTGTGCGGCCAGCATGCTGAGCGCGCGCCCGGGTCCGACTTCCAGCAGTACCGGCGCCCCCTGTGACACGACCGCCAGACCATCGGCGAAACGCACCGTGGCGCGGCAATGCCGCCCCCAATACTCGGGCGACGTCGCCTCCTCGGGCGTGATCCAGGTGCCGGTGACGCACGACACATAGGGAATTTGCGGCGGGCGCAACGTGACCGCCCGAACCGCCTCGGTCAGCGGCCCGATCGCCGGATCCATCATCGCCGAATGAAACGCGTGCGAGGTGTGCAGACGGCGGCATTGCACGGCCCGCGCCTGCAGCATCTGTTCCAGCGTGCCGATCGCCTCGAACGGGCCCGCGGCGACGCACAGCGCGCGGCTGTTGATCGCGGCCAGCGCCACATCGGGCATCGCCGCCAGCAACGGCGACAGCTCGGCCTCGGGCAACCGCACCGCCAGCATCGCGCCCGCCGGCAGATCCTGCAGCAGGCGGCCCCGCGCGGCGACCAATCCGAGAGCATCCTCGAGCGTCAGCACGCCGGCGAGACAGGCCGCGACGAATTCGCCGACGCTGTGGCCGATCATGGCGGTCGGCTGAATGCCCCACCCCATCCACAGGCGGGCCAGCGCGTATTCGACAGCGAAGATCGCCGGCTGCGCCAGCACGGTGTCGCGCAATTGCGCCGCGGCCGCCTGATCATCGGCGGAGGCAAGCAGCAACGTGCACAGATCGAGGCCCAGCGGCGCTTGGAGAATACGCGCGCAGGCGGCAAAGGCGTCGCGGAACACCGGCTCGTTGACGAACAGCTCGTGCGCCATGCCGGGATGCTGCGCGCCCTGGCCGGGGAACATGAACACCACGGGCGGCGCTTCCGCCAATGCCACGCCGGACATCGGCAGAGGACCGCGCAGCAGGGTGATCGCATCGGCCACGCTGCCGACGGTCACCGCCGCGCGATGGCTGAAGCCGCGCCGACCGACAGCCAAGGTAAACGCGACATCAGCCAGCGGCAGGTCAGGGTGCGCCGCGAGATGGTCGGCGAGACGGGCGCGCGCCTGGCCCAGTGCGGCCTCACTGCGCGCCGACAGCACCAACAGCTGGCGCGGGCCGCCCGCGACACGGATCGGCGTGGGCGGCGCTTCCTGCAGCACCACATGCGCGTTGGTGCCACCCACGCCGAACGCGCTGACCCCGGCCCTGCGCGGTCCGGGCAATGCCGGCCAATCCGACAGCTCGGCGTTCACGTAGAACGGACTGTCGGCGAGATCGATGCGCGGGTTGGGCGCCTGGAAATGCAGCGTCGCCGGCAGCTTGCCATGCTCCAGCGACAACGCGGTCTTGATCAGACCGGTCACGCCGGCGGCGATGTCGAGATGCCCGACATTGGTTTTGACCGAGCCGATCGCGCAAAATTGCCGCCCCGCCGCCGTGCCGCCAAACGCATCGCGCAGCGCGGTGAATTCGATCGGATCGCCGAGCGGTGTCGCCGTGCCGTGGCATTCGACATAGCCGATGCTGCCCGGCTCGACGCCAGCCATCGCCTGCGCCGCCGCGATCACCGAGGACTGGCCCTCGACCCCGGGCGCGGTAAATCCGATCTTGCCGCTGCCATCATTATTGACCGCGGCCCCCAGGATCACCGCGTGCACGTGATCGCCGTCGGCGATCGCGTCAGACAGACGCTTCAGCAGCACCACCCCGGCCCCGCTGCCGAACACCGTGCCACCGGCGGCGGCATCGAAGCTGCGCACATGCCCGTCGCCGGACACCATGCCGCCTTCCTGGTGCATCGCCCCCCGCTTCTGCGGCAAACTGATCGCGACACCGCCGGCCAGCACCATGTCGGCCTGGTACATCAGCAGGCTCTGACAGGCCTGGGCGATCGCCACCAACGAGGTCGAGCAGGCCGACTGCACGTTGATCGCCGGCCCGCGCAAATCCAGCTTGTACGCCACCCGCGTCGCCAGAAAATCCGGCAGCATGCCGAGCAGCTGCGGATAGCTGCCGACCTGGTAGTCACTGGTGAAGCGATCGATGGCCGCGCGATCGGCCATCACGTGGCGGATGAAATAGGTCGGCAGGCTGGCGCCGGCAAACACGCCGATCGCACCGCGATAGGTCGCCGGATCGTAGCCGGCCTCCTCCAACGCCTCCCAGCAGCATTCCAGAAACACCCGGTGCTGCGGATCGGTCAGCTCGGCCTCGCGCGCCAGCATGCCGAAGAAGCCGGCGTCGAACATGTCGATGTCATCGAGCACGCCGCGGGCGCGTACGAAATTGGGATGGGCCCTGGTGGCGGCGTCGAACTGATCTTCCAGTTCGGCGTCGCTGAAATGGCTGATCGACTCCACCCCGGCGACCAGATTATCCCAGAACCGGGCGACGTCGGACGCGCCGGGGAACCGGCCCGCGAGGCCGATGATGGCGATGCTTTCGGCCTCGGTGTCCGTATCGACGGCACTATGGTCGTTCACGCCACGCACCCGAGCTGGGAGTAACGACGATCCGCCACAGTGCCATTATCGGTGACCCAAGGTCGCCGCATCACCCTCTCCCCGCCTGACGTGGCCATTCCCTGGCTACTAAACATTTCGCAACTATACCGCAAAATTGATGCGGACACCCGCATTAGAGCATGATTGCGTGGGGTTGGCACACCTGAGCGATAAACATGCTCGATAAAACAAGAAGCTAGGGCACCATTGCGGCGCCCGTCAGCAGCGATCATGCGCCGACCGAGGGTTTCACGCATCACAGGGGACAAACAACCGACGATACCGCCGATCAACCGAACGGCGCGCGATCAAAGCCGATGGCATCTTGATCCTTTCGACAGCGACGGCGCGGCTGCGGCGTCATGGCAGACTGCGACAGAATATCCCGCATTCCGCACTTATTCGTGAAGTGCAACCTCTGCCGGGCTCCCGGCCATCACGCCGACATCACGCGTCAATGGCCGTCGACACCGACCAGGCGAGGGCGGGAGGCGGCCGCGACCAATCCTTGCACCCCCCGCAGCAATGGCTGCTCCACAAACCGGTAGACCACCAGGCCGGCCGCGATACTGGCGAGCACCAGCAACACCAGGCCCGTCACCTCGCCGCCGATCCCGCCCGCCAGCGGCCGCAGCAGGCGCATCAGCACCGGCAGCACCAGCACGTGGGTGAGGTAGATCGAGTAGGAGGCATCGCCGATCAGCAACGCCAGGCGCACCCGCCAGAACGCGACCACACTCTCCACGGACACCACGCACCCCAGCAGCACCGCCGCGGGCAAGCCCCACAGCACCACGCGGGCCCCCGGCCAGCCGGTCGCGTGCACCAGATCGGACAGCGGCAGGGCGGCACCGGCGAGGGCGGCGAGCAGGCCGATCCAGACCAGTGACCCGCCGCCACGCACCTGCGGGACCAGCGCGCCGATCCAGATGCCCGCGGCGAACTCGAGCAGCAGCGGATCGAGCAAGGTGCCCGGCGCACCCCAATTATCCGTTCGAAACAGCCCGATCAGCGCGGCGGCGACCAGGATCGGCGTCAGGAACCGGCGCGGCTCACGGCGCAGGAACAGGCACAGCGTGAACAGGGCGTAGAAGAACATCTCGAAGCACAACGTCCAGCCCGCCGAGATCACGGGGCTGATGGTGTGCTCGGCGTCCCAGGCGGGGATGAACAGGAACGAGGCGACCGCGTTCCACGCCAGCAGCGCGCCATTGCGAAACAGCGCCGGCAACGCCAGCACCAGCGCCACCTTGGCGGCCGTCAGCAGCCAGTAGAGGGGGACGATGCGCACCAGCCGCTTGGTCAGGAACACCCGCCAGGCCGCCGGCTCGTGCCAACGCCCGCGGGTGGTGCGGATCATCACGAAACCGCTGATCAGGAAGAACAGATCGACGCCGCCGGCGCCGAACGCCGGCACATGCAGTGTCAGGAAACGAGCGTTGTCGTGCAGGTTGGCGCCGGCGTGGTAGATCACCACCAGGCACGCAGCGAGCCCGCGCAGCACCTGCACGCCATATACGGTGCCGGCACGCGGCGCACCCCGGGACGTCGCACTATCCATTCACGGTTTCCCCGGGAATCACCGGCTCCGCGGACGGACCGACCAACGCCGCCGCCGCTGTACCGTCCCCAACCGGCAGGCTCCAGTCGACCACGCTGCGCCGCGAGCGCGGATGCAGCTTCGCGTATGCGCGCAGATGGATCTGTACCGCCGCGATATAGCCGGCCGAAACCCACACCGTCATGGCATACAGGCCGACCATATTGGTGAAGATGATCTGCACCATCCCCGACACCACCACCGCGGTCAGCGCGAGCATGCCGGGAAGCTGGGTTCTGCGGGCCGCGAGCATGCTCTGGGCGAGCGTCAGCAGCAGGCCGGCGACATATACGGCGCCGCCGATCCAGCCCATGGTCAGAAAGATCGCGATCGGACCGGAATCCAGATTGGCGATACCACCGCCGACCTCCGCACCACGACCCACGGCCCCCAGGCCGAGCCCCAGCGGATGCTGGTCGATCAATCCGGGTGCCGCCTGATACAGCCAGACGCGCTCGATGGCGCTCTCATCGGTGCCCAGGTCCTGCACGGTGGTGAAGCGCGTGACGATGCGTTGCGACACTTCGGGATTGAGGAACCCCAGGATCACCACCATCACGGCTGCCGCCAACCCCATCAGCGCGAGCGGCTTGACCATGCGCAGGCCACCAAGCAGCGTGGTCACGACGATCGCGATCGCCACACAGCCCAGCATCGAGCGAATGAACGTCACACACAGCAGCAGGGCCGCCAGCGGCATCAGCAGCAGCCCCACCCGGGTGCGAAAATGCATCGACAGCAGCAGCAGCGTGCCGGTCCAGATGGCGCAGACCGCGGGTGCGTTGAGCGTGCTGAACACGCGCAGGCCGTACGGCACGGCAACACCCACCGTGCCCAGCTTGCTGTCGAGCACCCACTGCACGTCCCACGGCAGCGGGTTGAAATATTGCACCAGCCCATAGCCGACCACGACCGCCATGTTCAGCGTCAGGAACATCCTGATCGGGTCCTCCGCCTCGGCGATGCGGGGGGCCAACGTGAGGAAGTAGAAATAATACAGCAGTGGCGGAAACCAGTCGGCCGCGGCGGTCAGGCCGGACATCATGGCCCCGGTCACCAGATTGACGCACAGCCCGTACAGCATCGGCACCAGCAACAGCATGCCGATCGCAAACTCCGGCTGGCGCACCGATTTGCGGCTGGTCAGCACGTCCTTCAGCATCAGCAGCGCCAGCAGATTGGGCACCGCGAGCACGATGTTCTGCGGGTCGAACCCGGCATGATAATCCATCAATCGGCGCATCAGCGGCGTCAATGTCCAGAACCACAAGGTGCTGGTCAGATACAGCCAGGGCGACTGGCGCTTGGCGTATGCGGCATACAGGAAGGCCGCGACGATGAAGAACACGCGGGAGGGCAACCGCAGATTGGCCTCGGCGAGCAACAATGTGATGCCCATCAGCACGGCGATGCTCACAAGCTGCCAGACCGCCTGTCCAAGCGCCCCCAGGGCCCCGTATCGGCTCAGGTATCGAGAGGATGTCATCGCCTGCCTCCGTCACACCACATGGGCGAGTTCGTGATCGATGTCCGACAGCATCCGGTCGATGGAAAACAGCGCCACCGCCCTGGCGTGGTTCGCCTCGACAAGCGCGGCAAGGTCCGCTGTGCCCTGGCGGAGCGCCTCGCCGATGGCCACCGCCAGAGCCGTCGCGTCGGCCGGCTTTACCAGATGCGGATGCCCCGCGCCCAGCAATTCCACAGCCCCGCCATGATCGGTCGCCAGTACCGGCCGGCGCGCCAGCATCGCCTCCACGATCACCCGGCCGAACGGCTCCGGCGACACCGACGTGTGCAGCACCAGATCGACCATGCGCATCAACGCCGGTACGTCGTCGCGAAATCCCAGCCAGTGCACCCGGTTGGCAACCCCCAGCGCCGCCGCCGAGCGCCTGAGCTCCTCGGCATAGGCCCGCTCACCGAAGATCGCGTCGCCCACGATCACCGCCTGCACGTCCGGCAGCTGGGCCAGCGCCTCGATGAGGACATGTTGCCCCTTCCAATGGGTCAGCCGGCCAAACAGGCCGACCAGCGGCCCGGGGGCGATGCCCAGCGCCTGCCGCAACGCCGACGGCGCCGGCGCGGCCGCGTCGACCGTCGCGGGCTGCAGCCCGTTCATGATCACCGCGACACGGGACGCCGCCCCACCGCAGGCGACAAACGCGTCCCGTGCCGACTGCGAATTCACGATCACGCGGCGCGCGCCGAAATTCGCCAGCGTCACGATCGTACGGCGCTGCAGCCGACCGAAATGTGCCGCCGACAGGATGTCGTGCAGGTGCCAGACGACCGGGCGGCGTGCCAGTCGCCCAGCCAGCATCGCCACCACGGCAGCCTTCTGGGAGTTCGGGTAGATCACATCGAAGCGGCGCGCCAGGCCGGCCAGTCGCCAGGCCATGCGGGCCACCGCGGGTGCCGCCGCCAGTGACTGGGCGCGGCTGCCATCGCGCGCCACGCGCAGCATGCCGGCCCCGGCCGCCAGCACGCCCACCGAGATACCGAGTGCTTCCAGGCGGCCGCGAAACGGCCCGTCGGCGAACAGCGCCACGTGGCACCGATCCCGAAAATGTCCTACGATTTCCAATAGTTGGAGTTCCGCGCCGCCCAGCACCGCAGTGTGGTCGACAAACAGCACACGCGGCGCGGTCATGCCAGCTCGCGATACACGGCCGCCGTCCGCGCCACCGCCAGAGCGGGGTCGAAGCGGGCCGCGGCATAGGCCGCGCAGGCCGCTTGATCGGGCAGGCGCAGGCGGCCGGAGAGTGCCGCGGACAGCCCGGCCGCGATCTCGTCCGCGCCCGACGAGGCAAACACCAGGTCGGGTGACAGCTCCGCCACCACTTCCGGCAGCCCCCCGACCGGCGTCACCATCGACGGCGTGCCCGCCGCGAGCGCCTCGGCCGCGGTCAGCCCGAAGCCTTCGAGCGCGATGGTCGGAACCACATTGATATCGGCGGCTCGAAATGCCAGCGGCAAGTCAGCATCGGGCAGAAAGCCGAGAAACCGGACATGGCGTGCCATGCCGAGCGCCTCGGTCTGCTGCTGCAGCGCGGTCGCCAGCCGTCCCTTGCCGGCGATCAGCAGCAGCACCTCCGGGTGCGCGCGGGCAATGGCGGGCATCGCTGCGATCAGCCGATCGAGGCCCATCCGGCTGGCCAGGCGGCGCACACTCAGCAGAATCGGCCGATCCGTGGGCCAGCCGAGCTGCGCGCGGGCCGCCATCCGATCGGGGCGCACAGCAAACCGCGGCAGATCGACACAGCCGGGAATCACCCTCACCCTGGCCGGGTCGACGCCATAGCGACGCTGCACCAGATCGCCGAACGCCCGCGACAGCACGACGACGCGCGACGAGCGGCGATACACCGGCCGCTCCATCCAGAACTTGGCCGTGGTCGCCAGACCGCCCTCGCCTTCCATGCGGGACTCCGCGGCCCACGGCCCATGAAAATGGGTGACGTGCGGGAGGCTGCCGAGCCGGCCGGTCGCCAACGCCGGATACAGCGCGAAGTGCGTGGCGATCACGTCGCAACCCCCGCCGGCCACCAGTTCACCGATCCGTCGGCGTATGCCACGCACCCGGCCAAGCCGCCCCAACGGGCGCGCCTCATCCGAGATCGGGCAATAGGACGACACCACGCCGTCGGTCGCCGACGCCACGCCGGCCGGTCCCTCGACCAGGGCCCGCACCGCGATGCCGTACGCCGGCAGACCAGTCACCAGGTCATAGAACACCCGATCCATGCCGCCGGACCCTTCGGCGAACCAGTGCATGCCGAGCGCCAGCACGGTGAGGGTCTTGGCTGTCGACGGTGCGCCGACGTCAGGACCGGCACCGATCCCGGGAGCGCCCGTGTCAGGCATCGCCCGCCATTTCCGGCAGCTTCCCGGCCGGCGTCGGGGTCGCCGCCGACGCCGCGACACCGGCCCTCGGCGACCGGTCGCGCAGCAGCATCAGCACCGCCTGGGCCTTGCCCTGCTGGGTGATCCAGAATCGCTGCCACGACCGCCAGCCGAGCGCGGGTGTATAGCGCACCGCCTGCACCAGGCCCGGGGCCACCCCAGTGCCGATCAGCAGCGACCAGATCAGGAACACCACACGACGCAACGGCGACATCTCGTCCCACAGCGCGATCGTGGTGTTGTAGGCGCAGTCACGGTATCCCGCGACGTCCAGCACCTTCTGCACACCACTATAAAAGCGCGCGTCATCGCGCTGGCCTGGGTAATGCAGCACCAGGGCCGCCGGATCATAGATCAGCTTCCAACCAGCCCGTCGCACCGCCTGCGAGAAGGTCAGATCCTCGTAAGGCTGCGCGCCCTGGCCACGCAGTCGCAGATCGAACCGCACGTTGGCGAAGGCCCGCGCCCGATACGCCATGTTGGCACCCTTGAGGTTGCCCACCGGACGGGGTGATCCAAAGCCGATATGATGATTGCCGATCTGCCGGCCGAACCATTGCACCCGCCCGACATCGGCGGCCTGCCGATCGTCGAAATGGTCGCCATGCCAGTTGCGATCGCGTCCGCCCACACCGCCCACGGACGGGTCGGCGGCGAAGTGGCCCACGATGGTCGCCAACCACTCCGGCGACGCCACGGTATCGTCATCGACGATCGCCAGCACGTCGGTGCGACAGGCATCGAGGCCGGTGTTCAGCGCGCGTACCGTGCCGGGTGGCACCACGGTCAACATGCGGATCGGCAGCGCATCGGGCGCGCGGTTGGCCAGGAAGTCGCGGGTGGCCTGGTCGGTCTGGCGACAGACCACCATCACGTCGTCCGGTCGACGCGTCTGCGCCAGCAGCCCTTCGAAGCAGCGCGCCAGACTGTCCGGCCGCTTGTAGCTGCAGATCAGCACCCCCGCGGTCAAAGCGGCGGCGCTCATCGACTGGTGACCCAGCGCACATCGGCCAGGCCGATGATCAGCCGCGGCAGCTTCACGTGCAGGATGTGGCGCATGCCCATCAGCACCGCCGCCAGCCGCGCGCAGGACGCGATCAGCAGCGACAGCGCCGCGCCATCGATGCCGAACCGCGGCACCAGCACCAGCATCGCGACCAGCGACACGCAGATGCCGGCGATCTCGAACAAGGTCACCGATCCCGGACGCCCGGTGCCGCTGAACACGCTGTACAGCGTGCGCGCGGCGTTGGAGACGATCGATTCCACCAGCAGGATGCGAAACACCGAGATCGCCGGCGCGAATTTCGGGCCATACAGCAGCTCCAGCACATACGGACCGACGATGATCCCGCCGATCACGGCGAAGCTGTTGACCACGATCATCACCCGCACGGTCAGTCCCACCATCTGCAGCACATCCTGCGTGTCGCGCGCGGCGATGCTCGGGAACAACACCGAGGACACCGCCGACTGGAAGGTGCCGAGAATCCGGCCGAGGCTCAGCGCCACCGTGTAGATGCCGACATCCTCGGGCGGCAGGAACAGCACCACCACGAGCTGATCGACATAGGTCGACACATGATACAGCACGTCGATCCCGTAGAAGCGCAGTCCGTAATGCAAAGATGGCTGCACGAAGCGTCGGCGCAGCGTGAACACCGGGCGCATGTCCCGCAGTACCATGATCGCCATATAGGCCAGCACCAGCAATGACGGCAGCATATAGGCGCAGGCCGCCATCACCGGGGTCGTCGTGCCCGTCCACCACATCAGCAGCAGGGCCGCGAGTGTCGTGAAACTGCCGACATAGAGCGAGCGATTGGCGATGCCGAACCTGCCATGCGCCTCCAAGGCGGCCCCCAGCAGCAGCGACAGCAGGCTGACCGGCGCCAGCAACATGAACAGCTGCGACACCCGCACGTCGTACGCGCTGTATTGATACAGCCAGTGCGGCGCCAGCTGCCAGCCGATGGCACTCGCCACCGCGCCCGCGATCACGCCCAGCAGCAGGCATGTGCCGAGATAGCGCCCTTCATTCTCGGGGTCGTGCTTCATGTTATAGATCAGCGCCGCATGCAGCCCGAGCGTCGACAAGGCGGCCAGAAATTGCGGGCCGGTGATCATCGCCGCCTGCACGCCGCGTCCCTCGGGGCCGAGCATCGCGGCACTGAGCAGCCCAGTGCACAAATTCACCCCGAGCGCCAGCGTGCGCATGGCCATCACTTTGGCCGTCGTGGCGACCTTGCGGTTGCGCCGCACGGCCCCCACCAAAGCCAGCAGTCGCCTCATCGCAGTCCGATCATCGCGCGCAGGCGCGACCCGTCCTTCAGCGCGCCCAGGCGCGACCCATCCGTCAGCGCGCCGAGGCGCGACCCATCCGTCAGCGCGCCGAGGCGCGACCCATCCGTCAGCGCGCCGAGGCGCGACCCATCTTTAAGCGCGCCAAGCCGCGTCGCCCGCGCCGCCGCCCGGTGCCGCGCAGGGCTCATTCGGCGGCCGGCGCCGTGTGGTAGGCGCTGCCATATCGCTTAGCGTAATAGCCATAGGCGGTGTGGCCGGTCTTGCCGACATCCACCTTGCTGAGCACGGTCCCGGCGATGTCGATGCCCGACCGTCGCAGGATCTGCACCGCCGCGTTGATCGCGTCCCGCGGGGTCGAGTTGCGGTCCACCACCAGCACCACCTCATCGGCCAGCGGCGCCAGGTTGAGCGCATCGGTCACCGCCAGCAGCGGCGGCGTATCGAGCACGATCAGGTCATAGCGCGCGCGCAGCGTCTCCAGCAGGGCCGGCAGACCCGAGGAGGTCAGCAGCTGATGCGGCGTCGCCACGTAGCTCGCGATCGGCAGCACGTGGAGCCCCGAGCGCACGTCCACACGGATCGGCGGTTCGGATGAACCGGGCTCGGCGCTCACGGTCGGCAACGAGGTCGCCTTCGCCGAACCCCGCCGGCGGCCGGCCAGCAACCGCGCCACCGACGGCTTGCGCAGGTCGCAATCCAGCAGGATTGCGGACATGCCGGACTGCCGGGCGGATCGGGCAAGGGCCACCGCCAACGAACTTTTGCCCTCGCCCGGCAGGGCCGACGTCACCAGCAGGATCTTACCGGCGTCCAGCTTGCCGGCGTCGATCTTGCCCGTTCCGATCCGGCCGAGATCGGAGGCGCGCGCGGATGCCAGATTGACCAGCACCGCCTGCAGCGATTCCGCCTCCACCGAGAATGGATCGTCCACCGCGATGTCCTGCGGACTGGTGCGACGGCTGGGCTTGGGGAAAATGCCGAGCACCCGCAAACCGGTCTCTTCCTCGATCTGCTCGACATTGCGGAAGCGCCGGGACATGAGGTCCACAGCGAAGGCGATCGCCGCACCCAGCGCCATCGAGGCCAGGAAGGCGCCCACCACGATCATCCGCGAGCGCGGGTAGCTCGGTCCCCGCGGCGGCTGCGCTTCCACCACGACCCGAGAGTCGGGGCGCTGAATACCCTGTTCGGCCTCGATCTGCTTCAGCCGTTGGAGCATCGTCTGATAGAGCTGCCGCTGCGCGTCGGCATCACGCACCAGCCCCTGCAGCCCGACCCCAGCCTCGCCCTGTGCGCCGACCGCTCCCTGCAGCGCGTTCACCTGCGCGGTGATCGCCGCCCGCTTGGCGTTCAGCGCCGCCACCTCGCCGACCAGGCTGGTCTGCGTCTTGGCGATCTCGGTCGCGATCTGGCGGTTGATCGAGGCCAGCTGCGCCTGGGCCGCCACCACCTTCGGGTGAGCGCTGCCGAGATGGCTCTGCAGATCGGCCACCGTCGCCGCCAGCTCGGCCTGCCGGCCGACCAGATTCTGCACCGTTCCCGACGCCAGCACCGCGGCACTGCCCGAGATGTCGCCCAGACCGCCATTGCGCATCTGCGACAGCTCACCCTGCTTCTCGGCGATCTGCGCCGACACCAGACTGAGCTGCGTGTTGAGCTCGGTCAGCGATTGCGAGGTCACGGTCTCGCCGCGCAGCGCGGTCAGATTATGCTGATCCCGATAATGCTCGACCGCCGCGTCCGCGGCCTCGGTCTGGGTGCGCAGCTTGGCAATATAGGCGGTCATCCAGGTGCTGACCTTCTGCCCCAGCGCCGCCGTCTCCTCCGCGCGTCGCGCCACGAAGCCTTGGCCATAGGCATTGGCGATCTGGGCGGCCAGCGCGGGATCGCCCGCCTCGGCGGAAATTTGCACGATATACGAGCGGCCATCGGTGAACGAGGTGATCATCCCGAGCAACTGGTCCGCGGCCTGGTCAACCGACACCTCACAACTGCCCTGCGGCTGAGGCGGCGTCACATCGAGCGTGCGGTCATACACCAGTTCGGCGCGCTGCAGCAGCGTCGGCTGCACGTCACCACGGCAAAATTCCGGGTTGTGATTGAGGTCCAGCTGACGCACCACGGTCTGCGCCAGTTCCGGCGAACGCAGACCTTCCATCTCGGTGCGCAGACGCTCGAAATTCAGATCCTCGCGCGACAGTACACCCTCGACATTGAGCACCTGCAGCGCCCGCGCGTCGATCGCTACCTCGACCATCGCGGTATAGCGCACCGGCAGCTGAGTCACGATCACCTGGGCGATGATGGCGCCCAACACCGCGAGACCCAGAATATGCCACTTCCAGCGGCCGATCACCTGCAGCGGTGAGATTTCGCTCGCCGACGGACGCTCCGACCGCTCGGGACCACCGAACGGCGCGTAGGCCATCGTGGGCGGAGTGGCGATGGCGGGAAGACCCTTCATGATGTCTGCTTTTCTGGATGTGCCCACAGCCAAGACTGCAGGACCTGCCGCATGGAAAGGATGAAATACGTTGTCATGATTGATACGTCGTCATGACTGCGCGCTGGCAACCGCCGGCCCCGACCTGGCCCGCCGGTTCATGGCCCGCTTGTTTGCGTCGAACATTGGGGACGCCGCCGCCGCCTCGGCCTCGAACATGGCAAGATCGCCGAGGGCGGCCTCAGCTCGCGCCTCGGGGCGGGACAATGGCGCCGGCGGATGCATGCGCCGCAGATCGAATGCCGCCTGACACGCCGCGACATGCGCCTTGAAATGGGCCTCGAAGCGCTCGCGCGCGAAGCGCTGCGCATTGCGATGACACGTCGCGGGCTCGAACCGCTGCTCGGTGGCGATAAAGCGCCGCACCGCGTCGGCCACCGCATCGGGCTCGGGCCGATCGAAAAACAATCCGGTCGGCGCTTCGCCGTCGGCAACCACGGTTTCCAGCGCGCCGCCGCGCCCCAGCGCGATCACCGGCGTACCCTGCCCCTGCGCCTCCACCGGCACGATGCCGAAATCCTCCTCGGCGGCGAACACGAACGCCCGCGCCTCAGCCATCAGGCCGCGCAGTTCCGCATCCCCGACATAGCCGCGGAAACTGACATTGGCGCCGGCCAGGCCTTCCAGGCGCGCCCGCTCCGGACCCTCGCCAACCACCACCAGCGTCTCACCGGGAAGCTGCGCGAACGCCTCGACGATAACACGCATATTTTTGTACGGGACCAGCCGCGAGGCCGCCAGAAAGAACCGCTGCTTGGCGACCACGGGCACCGTCTCCGGCACGTCGACCGGCGGATGAATCACCTCGGCGCGTCGGCCGTACAGCTTCTGAATACGACGCGCGACAAAATGAGAATTGGTCATGTAGTCGTCCACCGCATGCGCCGTCCGGGCGTCCCAGATCCGGATCTTGTGCAGCAGCAGGCGGGCCATGGCGCTCTTCAACCCACTGACCAGATTGGATTCCTCGAGGTAGCGGTGCTGCATGTCCCAGGCATAGCGGATCGGCGAATGCACATAGCTCAGATGCAGCTGATCGGGCCCGGTCAGCACGCCCTTGGCCACCGCATAGCTGCTGGAGATCACCAGATCATAGGCGCGCAGATCGAGCTGCTCGATCGCAATCGGCATCAGCGGCAGATAGAGCCGATGATTGCGGCCGATCCGCGGCATCCGCTGCAAAAATGAGGTCTGGCTCGTGACGTAGCCGATCTGGGCACGCTGCGCCGGGCTCAGCGTATCGAACAGGCAGAATACGTCGCTCGACGGGCAGCACCGCAGGATCGAGGCGAGCACCCGCTCAGCCCCTCCTACCGTATACAGCCAGTCATGTACGATCGCCGTCTTCACCCGTCATTCCTCACCGCATCGAAAGTCCGTGCCGGGGGTCGCCTTCGGCACCGTCGCCATGTTGTAGCATGGGCGCCTATATCACGCCGCGCACACAACAGTTACCAGTACTCGTCGTATACCAGATGTATCGATCGATTGCCTCTTACGCCAAACGGCCCGACCAAGGCAAAGCAATAACCGAGATTTGCCCGAATTTTAAGACATTTGACCCTCGCGGACGCCGATCCAACAACCCCCAAAGGCCGCAATGCGGCAAAACTCCCCCTAGCACATAAATTTTCATCTCAAATTAGGCAAAAATGTATCAAAAATCTTATCATAAGATATTTTTATATATCTTCAGTCAATTATGAAGCGACCGCCGGATCACAAACCCAGCCACGATCATCGAACCACGCCATGAAACGGAGACCTCAAAACGTTACGGTATTATTATGATAATATTTCGCAACGATTGATGATCCGCCTTCTGTCAGGACGTCCGGTCGATCAGAGCGCGCCCACCAGACCGCGACCAATATTCCCCGTCCGCCTGCGACGCAGGCCGGCGGCATAGATATCCAGCAGATCATCGGCGATCGCGTTCCAGGAATGCTGCATCGCCGTCCGCAGCGCCGCCGCCCGCAGACGCCGCCACACCGCCTCGTCATCCAGCAGCATCCGCAGACACGCCTCCAGCGCGGGCGCGTCCGCCGGCGGCATCACCAGCCCGTTCTGGCCATCGACCACATATTCCAGCGGCCCCGCGATCGCCGAGGTCACCGGCACCAGTCCGCACGCCATCGCCTCGACCGGCGCCAGCGGAAAACCCTCGGCGAGCGACGGAAACGCCAGAATCCCATAGCCACCCAGCAAGCCCGGCAGCTCGTCATTGCGATAGTCCTGCGTCACATGGATCCGATCGCGCAACGCCTCGGGATACTCGGCCCGGACCGTCCGCGCATCGACCCCGGACCCGAAATAACCCAGCTGCACATCCGGATGATCGCGCATCACGGCAATCGCCGCCGGCCTCAGATACTCGACCCCTTTGCGCGGCAGAAACGAGCCGATGAAGGCAATGTTGCGCGGGCGGGCCGCGTCCGGCTCGCCCGCGGCCAGCACCGTGGCTCGGTCGATGAAGGCTTGATCGACGCCGTTGCGGACCTTGGCCGCCGCCTCCCGCCCGACGCCGAGCCGGCCAATCGCCACCGCCAGATCCGGCTCGTTCAGGAACAGCGCCACATCGGCCTGGCGGAACGACACCGCGCACTCCCAGAGCCGATAGCCCCCGTGATAAATCGGGTATTTCCAGGACAGCGGGCTGCCGCGCGTCCTGGCGTCATTGACGTTCATATCATGCACGGTGTGCTCGAGCCCATGGCTGCGAGCCACGATCAACGGCCGCGAGCGGCGCCGGAACAGCTTGGCCAGCACCGAATACACCCAACCATCGCCCGATGTCAGATCCACCACATCATAGTGCTTTTGACGTACAAGCCGACTGGCAACATACCAGGGAAACAGAAGCTGCTGGGTCAAAATGCCGCCGCCGACATCGCCAAACGACAGAATATCCACGACATGCCCGCGCCGGCGCAGCGCGTCGGCAAGTCGGAAGGTGGCGCCTGCAACCCCCGCATTGGCGTTCGGCGGCACATGCATGGAAAACAGGATATTCATGGGCCGCTCTGTGACAACGGAGGCTGATCAGGCAGTCCCGACCAGCATCGGCGAAGCTGTATGCCATGCCGGACTGCGCGGCGTGAACCCGCTACCAGCCGGCACGCGGGATTATTTCGCGGTTGCGGCATGAGGCGCTTCCGGTCGCTGGAGGCGCTGCGCGCGATCGCGGCCCTGCTCGTGGTGATGTTCCATACCGAGACCCTCGCCGGCGTCGCTGGATATCCGGTGTTCGGCTGGCTGTTCGCGGATGGCGACAAGGGCGTGGACCTGTTCTTCGTGCTCAGCGGCTTTATCATGATGACGGTCCATCGTGGCGATCTTGGACATCCCAGGCGACTTGGCAACTACGCGATCAGCCGCGTGTTCCGCATCTATCCCAACGTCTGGATCGTCAGCACGCTGGCCCTGGTCATCTATCTCGCCGGGTTCGGCGGCGACACCGGCGGCGAAAAGCTCGGCGCCGGCAACTTGCTCGCCAGCTTTCTGCTGCTGCCGCAATCCGGGGATGCGCTGGTCAACGTCACCTGGACCCTGAAATACGAGATTTTCTTCTACGCGCTGTTCGGCCTGCTGCTGATCCGCGCCTGGCTCGGCGCGATCCTGCTGACGATCTGGCAGGCCGCCATCGTCGCCTGCCTGCTGCTGTCGATCGACACCTCGCCGTTCTGGGGGTTCTATCTCAGGCCGATCGCCTGCGAGTTTGGAATCGGCTGCCTGGTCGCCCTGCTCGTGGACCGCCATTGTCTGGTCGGCACCGGGCCGAAAACAGGCTGGGCCTGGGCATCGCTGGCGATTGGCGGCCCCGCCTTCGTGATCTTCCTGCTGCAGAACGCCTACTACCCCGGCATGGACATCGTGGTGCCGCGCTGCCTGACCTTTGGTGTCGCCGCCGGCCTGATTATCTATGGGTGCTGCGTCCTCGAGGTCGCCGGCCACCTCAAGGTCGGCCGCTTGCCGGTATTCCTCGGCGGCGCATCCTACGCGATCTATCTGGTGCATTTCCCGGTGGTGCGGCTCGGCGTGAAGCTGATCGCCCGACTGCACCCGAGCCAGATCTCGTTCGCCTGCCTGGTCGTGGCCGCCATCGGCATAAGCGTCGGTGTGGTATTCCACCTGATCATCGACCGCCCCCTCAGCCGCCGCCTGCAGCACCTGCGCCGACGGTTGATCGGGGGGGATGGGGAGGCTGGGAAGCCAGCAAGGCTGGGCTCTGCGCAGACCCGCAAAGGGACCGCGCCCCTTTGAACCCCAGACTTAAGGGTGTTTGAGGAAGGGGGCCAGGGTCCGCTCGACGGCTTCGTCGCGTGGAATGGCCACCGGAGGGAGCGCCCGGCTTACTTGCTCCCGGCCTCCCCACTCACCCCCGATCGACCGCGGCGCCGGTGTCGCTCGGCAGCATGCGTTCGATCAGATACAAAGGCCGGCGTTTGGTTTCGTTGAACACGCGGCCGAGATATTCCCCGATCACGCCCAGCGTCATCAGCTGGATGCCGCCGAGGAACAGCACCACGGCCATCAGGCTTGGATAACCAGGCACGGGGTTGCCGAACAACAAAGTGCGCAGGATCACCTGGCCGCCGAACACCACGGCGAACGCCGCGACCAGCACCCCCATGTAGGTGGCCAGCTTCAGCGGCATCACGGTGAAGCTGGTGATGCCTTCCAGCGCCAGATTCCAGAGTTTCCAGTAATTCCACTTGGTGGTCCCGGCATGCCGTGGCGCGCGATCGTACAGCACCGCCTGGGAGGGAAAGCCGACCCACGCGAACAGGCCCTTCATGAAGCGATGCTGTTCGCGCAATTGCAGCAATGCCACCACCACGCGGCGGCTCATCAGCCGGAAATCGCCGGTATTGCGGGGCAGTTGCAGCCCGCCGATCCCCTGCATCAGCCGATAGAACATGCTGGCGGTGGTCTTCTTCACCCAGGTCTCGCCGTCACGCTGACGCCGCTGCGCATAGACCATGTCGAACCCGCCGCGCCAGGCCGCCACCAGTTCGGGGATCACCTCCGGCGGATCCTGCAGATCGGCGTCGATCACAATGACGGCATCGCCGCGGGCATGATCGAGGCCGGCGGTGGTGGCGATCTCCTTGCCGAAATTTCGCGACAGATTGACCACCGCGATCCGGCTGTCCGCGTCGCGCATGCCGATCAGGACCGACAAGGTGGCATCGCGGCTGCCGTCATTGACATACACGACCTCCCACACCCCGAGCGGGTCCATGACTGGCGCCAGCCGGGCGTGAAATTCAGCAATGCCCTCGACCTCGTTATAGGCCGGCACGACCACGGACAATAACGGCGCGGAATGCCGTGGAGTCACCGCGGCGCCAACGTCCATGGGCTCGACACCTGGTGTCGGCGAGCCGCTCACGGGCATCTCAAATCCGTTCACAGCACCCGGTCCATCTGGAATTTATCAAAGCGTTACGGTACATTATCGTAGGCGGAATCTGACTTGGGAGCAATCGCGTCGTATGATCGGTCATGGCCTGCTCTCGAATGCCCAACGCCGCATCCCGTTACCGCTGACCGACTGATGCAAGCCCCCTCCCGTGTTGCGCGCGGCCCGGACGCGTCCGGCGTGCGCGGGCTGATCGAGCGTCCCGGTCTGCTGCTGTGCGGCCTGATGCTGCTGGCCCTGGTGCTGCGCCTGATCGGCATCGACCGGATCGCGCTGTGGAACGACGAGCTGTTCAGCCGCTATTACCCCGAAACCGGCCTGGGCTTCATGTGGTCGACCGGCTTCACCATGGAGCCGACGCCACCGCTCTATTACACCCTGGCCGCCTGGTGGACCGGGCTGTTCGGCACCACCGAATTCGGCATCCGCTCGTTCTCGGCGATCGCCTCGGTGGCCGCCATTCCCCTGATCTACTGGCTCGGCCGCGAACTGGTCGGCAATGTCTGCGGCGTGGTGGCGGCGGTGCTCATGGCGCTTGCGCCGACCAATATCTACTACGCTCAGGAAGCGCGAACCTATGCGCTGCTGCTGTTGCCGGTCGGATTCATGCTGCTGGCGATGGCCCGCTTCCTCCGACCGCCGCATCCGAACGCGGCGCTGGTGGGGTTCGCCGCCGCGGCGATCTTCGCGCTCTATTGCCATGTCACCATGCTGCTGATGGTCGCCGCCTGCAGCCTCGCCATCGCCAGTGCGACCATCGGACGGCACCGGCTGATCGGCCTGCCCGACCTCGGCCGCTGGGTGATCGCCAACATCCCCGTTGCGGTCGCGGCGATCCCGATCCTGATGATCGTGCTCTCCCCGGTCAGCAACAATGGGCTGACCTGGATCCCGCCTTTGTCGGTGCATGACATTCTCTGGGCCATGGAATGGACCCTGACCGGGCCGTTCACGCCCACCCAGGCGTTCGGGTACGAGGCGAGCTTCGTCCTGTTCGTGGCGTTGGGGATCAGCTACTGGCTGCGGCCGCTGGCGCGGCGGCCGGCGACCGTGCTGGGCGTGATGCTGGTCGCCTTCATGCTGCTGATCACGCTGGCCAGCGTGCGCCGGTCGATCATCATTCCGCGCATCCTGGCCTGGACCTGGATGCCGTTTGGCGTGCTGCTGGCCGAACGGCTGCTGGCGGCAACCAAGGCACGCCGGCCGCTGCAGGCCATCACCGGGATCATTTTCGCGGTCGGCCTCGCCTATCAGCTCACCCCGCGCCCATCGGGCACCGACCCTTGGCGCGATTTTGTCCGGCTGATCGAACCGGACCTCAAGACCACCCAGATGCTCGTGCTGGCCCCTTATACCGGGCCAACCGGAATGTATTATTACGACCCAGGTCTCGGCCCAAGCCGCTATTGGGACGAACATCTGCCGCCAACCGTGGAAAACCAGATCATCCCCAAACTGTTTCCCGAGACGCCGATCAGTCGCGACGATCTGATCGCGGCGATCCGCGGGGGCACCCATGTGCTGCTGATCCTGCATCCGCCCGATCTGAAATTCCTGCCCACCCTGCTGGCGGCGGTGCCCGCGCCGGCTCGCCGGCTGGACCAGACCTGCGGTGACGCGGTCTGCATCATGGCGATCGCCTGGTAAGCTGATGGCGGCAACGCGGCCGGATCCAAAGGGGCGACGCTGGGTCGCAGCCCTCTGCGATCACCCGATCCTCACCTTGGCGGCGGCCGCGATCCTGCTCCTGCTGCCGTCACTGGTGCTGGGCATCAACGAGAACGACAGCGCCAAATACAACTATGTGTGGGCCAGCCAGATCTTCGAACTGGTGCGCCATGGCGAACTCTATCCGCGCTGGCTCGGCGGCTCCTTCGATGGTCTCGGCAGCCCGAGCTTCTACTTCTATCCGCCGCTGGCCTTCTTCCTCGACAGCCTGATCGGACTGATCACATTCGACATCTTGCCCGTGCAATATCGCCTGCCGGTCACCAGCCTGGTGCTGATGCTGATCTCGGGGATCACGATGCGCGCCTGGCTCGCCACAACGATCAGCCGCTCGCCCGACGCGCGTCCGATCGTCCTGTTCGCGGCGCTGGCCTACATGGCCGCCCCCTATCACCTGGTCGATCACTACATGCGCGGCGCGATCGCCGAGTTCGCGTGCTATGCGATGCTGCCGCTGGCGTTGCTGGGCGTGCGGGCCGCGGCGCGCGGCGGCCGCATGGGCGTGGCCCTGCTCGCGATCGGCATGGCGGGCATCATCCTCGCCCATTTGCCCACCGCCCTGCTGGCCTCGGTGACGATACTGCCGCTGGCCTGCCTGTTCGAGGCCATGCAAGCTGCCTCGCGCCGCCTGATGCTGGCCGGCCTGGCGCGCTGCGCCGCCGGCGCCGCGCTCGGCGGCTGTCTCGCCGCCGGCTATCTTGTGCCCGCCTTGATGCTGCAGCCGGCGATCGCCGCCGACCAGCTCTGGACCCCATTCTTCCAGGTACAGAACTGGTTTCTCCTGGCCCCCCACGAATGGCCGCGACCACGCTTCATGTGGCTGATCAGCGCGCTCGCGGCGGCGAGCCTGGTGATCACCGCGGGCGTGCTGCTGCTGTCGCGCCGGGTTGCGGAGGGGCGGCGCCTGACCGCGATCTTCTGGGCTGCCATGGGGCTGTTGTGTCTGGGGCTGATGGCCGGACTGGCGCCCCAATTCTGGACCCAGATGCCGTTCGTGGCGAAAGTGCAATTCCCCTGGCGGATCATGATGCTGGTGGAATTCGCCATGATCACGGCGATGGCCCTGGCCTGGGGACAGACCAGTTGGCGCGGCCTCGCTGTGACCCTTGCCGTCGCCCTGGTGGTATCCCTGCCCGGCTGGTTCCTGATCGCCAAGGGCACCACCAAGTCGATCATCGACAGCCTGGGTCACTGGCGCGCGTTTCAGCAGGAAGCCGACACGCTGCGGATGGACGCCACCGAATATCTGCCGTCCGGATTTCCGCTGCCCGATCCTGGCCGCGAGCCCAGCCCCGGCCCGGCCGCCCTGCCCCTTGGCCCCCTGGCGGACTGTCCGCCACCCGTGTCCATGTGCATGGCAATCCCGGGGGGAGAGGACGGCAGCCTGCGGCTGCACGTGATCAGCGCGCAGCCGGCCGACATCGTGCTGCGGCGTTTCTACTTTCCCGCGTGGCGCGCCGAACTCGCCGACGGCACGCGGCTCGCCACGCAAGCCGCGAGCCCAATGCGCGAGCTCGCGATACAGGCCCCGGCTGGCGATCACGACATCCGCATCGCCATCGCACCAACCCCCAGCGAACAAGCTGGCTGGCGCATCAGCGCGATCGCTCTGTGCCTGACCCTGGTGCTCGCCATCCCACGGCAGCGGCGGCGGTGGTGGGGCGGCTGAGCAAGCAAGCCGGGCGCTCCCTCCGGTGGCCATTCCACGCGACGGGCCCAGCCCCTGGACCGTGGATGTGAAGGCTGTTTGAGGAAGGGGGCTTACGCGGAGCTTGCAACCTCGGTGTCAGCCGCCTTCCTCAAACACCCTTAAGTCTGGGGGTTCACAGGGGCGTGTGCCCCTTTGCGGGTCTGGGCGGAGGTGGCCCAAGGTTCCGCGCGACGGCTTCGTCGCGTGGAATGGCCACCGGAGGGAGCGCCCAGCCTTGCTTGCTTTGCCGAGCCCACCACAGCTGCGGCGGCTGTTCGATGTAGCGCCATGTCAGGGCCGCGAACCCGCACGTCATCAGCATATAGGCAACGACAAACGCGTCGCCGGCGAATGGGGGCGCCTGGACCAGACTGATATCGAAGGCCGGCACGACATGAAGACGCTGCAGCACATGCAGCGCGAGGCCGAATCCGGTCAGCACGTTCCATTGCACCATGTAGATGGAGTAGGAGATCTTACCCAGCCACTGCATCGGCGCCGTGTTCAGCGCAACCGACAGCTTCCCTTGCTCGAAGGCGAACACGAAGATCACGATGGCGAACAGCAGCGGCGCCGCATAGGTGGTCGGGCCGCTCGCGACGCCGCCGAGAAATGCCAGCACGGCCACCGCGGCGAGCATCTCGGCGATCGGCAATCCTGGTGGAACGCCAACACGCGCCACGCGCCGATACAGCAGGAACGTCAATGTACCCGTGAAAAACCCAAAAACACAACGCAAAAATCCAAAATCATAGCTGACATCCATGAAGCTGCCGGATCGGTCGATCAGCACGACCGCCCCGCCGAGCGCCAGGATCAGCCAGGCCACGGGTTTCCGCCAACCGACCAGCAGGCAGGACAGCGCGAACACCGCGTAGCAATAGAATTCGACACTGATACTCCAGCTCGGGACATTCCAGGTGGTGCTGGAAAACACGCCAAGCCCTTGGATCAGAACCAGATTGGCCAGGATGGTGCTGGGCCGCTCACGCGGGCCGAACGGCATTCCCACAGCATTGGCGGCGACATGACTGAAGAACGGCAGGCGCGCCAGTTCGATCAGGACCAGCACCAGCAGCATCGCGACATGCAGTGGCCATAGCCGAATGAAGCGGCGCACGCCAAAGATCACCAGATCCCGCCGGCTGCGCAGTCGGTCGCCATAGGCGGCGGCAATCACAAAGCCGCTGAGCACAAAGAAGAAATCGACGAACAGATAGGAGTTGGTGACGAACCGGTCCGGCAGATGCCCGAGCAGCCCCGACGACAGCACCTGGATATGGAACAGCATCACGCACAGCGAGGAAATCCCACGGATTCCATCCAAAGCCCTGAAGCGCATCGCCTCTCCCGCCGCTCGAGCCGACGGCTGATCACAATGAAACAGGCGGATCCCCGGAAACAGGCGGATCCGGGTTGGTTACGCCGGATCCGCCCGATAGCCTGTCATCATGATGTGAGCGGCCAGATGTCCGGCCATTCACGGGCTGCCGTCAGAGGTGCCGTTCGTAGACGGTGATCACGTCGCCTGGCTGGATCGGCGCCACCCTTGTCACCTTGCCTTCGATCTTGCCTTGCGGCGTGGTGCGCACCACCGCCGCATAATCCTGCACCGCGCGGTAGGTGAAGCCGCCGGCAATCGCCACGGCGGTCAACAAACTCATCCCCGGCTGATAAGGATATTGTCCGGGCTTGGCCACCTCACCGAGCACGAAAATCGGCCGATAATCGGTGATTTCGACGGAAACACTGGGGTCCTTCAGCAGGTTGCGGGACTTCAGGGTCGACGCGATTTTCCCCTGCAGGGCGTCCACCGAGTCGCCGGCGGCATGAATCGTTCCGAGCAGCGGCAGCGCGATGTCGCCGCTATCGCCAATCCTGAACTGGCCCGTCAGCTGGTCCTCGCCGAACGTGATGATCCGCACCTGATCGCCGACGCCGAGATGATAAGGACCAGGCGGAACCGGCGGCAGCGGCGCCATATCGGCACCCGGCGCACAGGACGCCAGCATCAGCAGACCGGCAAAGAACGCCTTCACACGCTTGCCACGACCGAACACGCGGCGCCTTGGCTGGACCTGCCCAGCGTCGCCCGAGTTGCTGTTATTTTGCACGTTGCGCACGACCAGCATATCTCCCGAACAGTTCCTTACGCCGCACTATCAATGATTTGCGCCGACTTTACCAGCGCCTTGCGTCACCTCTAGCGGGTCGCCGATCACAACTTGGACTCCCGTTGGAAAGCCCCCGGCACGCCAATTTCGGGCCGCCGCCATCGCGGCGACCGGGCGGATCCTGAGGGTGCGTCTTATTTATGAGATTGCGCTCACTATAACGAGTTTTTGATTTTAATTTTCGTCTGCGTCGTTTATCGTGAAAATATGGTTAACGCAGCATAATCATCGGAGGCGGATCACACCGCCGCCATGCGGCTTGCGCCGCAGATGACGATGCCGCCACAGCCAGCACGGATAACCGATTTTTAGTGACCGCCGAAGCGTAGAGAGCACGATGGCAGTATATGGCCTAACCCAGGACGGCGTGATCTCCACCCTGCGGCACTACGTGTCGTCCGTATCACGGCGCCGTGACGCGGCGACGATTTCGCCGGATCAGCTGGCCGGCCTCGCGCTCACCCTGGATTTCTGCCTGCTGGTGCTGGCAACCATCATCGAGGTCGTGATCTGCGGCTGGGCGCAACCCGCCCATGTCACGACACGCAACGAAATTCTGGTGGCCCTTGGTGGCTCCGCCGCGGCGATTGCGCTCAATATGGCGTGCGGCGTGTATTTTGTCCCGCAGCTGCGCCGGCTGCGCACGCAGCTCCCGTCGCTCGCGCTGTCGCTGGGCACCGGCGGGATGGGCGTGGCGGTGGGCGTGCATGTGTTCAGCACCGGCAATGGCAGTGGCCTGTTCTCCGGCTGCATCTGGATTCTGGCGGCAACCAGCCTGCTGCTCGGGGCCCATTACATCCAGGGCATCGTCGTGCGTAGCTGGATTGCCACCGGCGTCGTCGCCCGGCGCATCGCGGTCGTCGGGTCGAGTGCTGCCAGCCGCCAGTTCGTCGACCAGCTGGCGCATGACCGGGATGCGCTGGCCCACGTCGTCGGCGTCTATGACAGCGCGCCCAACCTCGTCTGGTCGCGCGGCATGGCGCCCCCTCCGATCGCCGGCACCTTGCAGGACCTGGTGGACCGCACGCGGGCCGAGCAACTGGATGCTATCGTGATCGTGCCCGATGCGGCCGATCCGGCAAGTTTCAGCGCAGCCATGGCCGAGCTCCGCAGCGTCGTCGGCGATATTTTCGTGATCAGCGACACACCGTCCAACGGGAGCGCTCGCTTTGGCCGATCGGTCGCCGTCAAAGTGGCTCAGGCGCCGCTGACCGGCCTACAATCCGCCCGCAAACTGGCGTTCGACTATGTCGTGGCCACCGCGATGCTGATTGTGTTGGCGCCTTTGCTGGCCCTGACCGCGTTGGTGATCAAGCTCGACAGCCGGGGCCCGGTACTGTTTCGTCAGACCCGCATCGGCTACAATAATGTGCCGTTTCAGGTGCTGAAGTTCCGCACCATGCATCACCACATGACCGATCATCTGGCTGATCGGCAGACCTGCCGCGGCGATAAGCGGATCACCCGGGTGGGCAAGTGGCTGCGGCAGCTCAGCATCGACGAACTGCCCAACCTGTTCAATGTGCTGCGCGGCGAGATGTCATTGATCGGCCCGCGGCCCCACGCCCCTAACACGAAAGCGGCGGGAATCATGTTCGCCGACGCCGTGCCGGACTATGCGGCACGCCATCGCGTGAAGCCCGGCATCACCGGCTGGGCGCAGGTCAACGGCTGGCGCGGCGAGACGAAAACCATCGTTCAGCTGGAACAGCGGGTGCAACACGACCTGCATTACATCGCGGCATGGTCGACCTGGCTTGACGTGAAAATTCTGTTGCTCACGGTCGCGCGTGAGATCTTCAGCAAACAAGCGTTCTGAGCTGTCGCTCCTCCGCGATGCAGCCCGGTCGATCGCGCCGTTGATCGACTTTCCCGATGTCTTCTCCTGCTCCAACGACCCTGAGCGGTTCCGCCGAGGACCAACCACGTTTCCTGCGACGCCCGAATCGGTCTCTGATGATGCTCGCCGAGCACGCTTCGGCCACCCCGGCGATTCATCCATTGCTTTTACATTTCGTTAATGCAACATGTTGGCCTTAGGCGCGTAATTGCCCGGGTGCGAAAGCATCCGCGCAATTGCGCCAGACTGATTCTGTTCAACATATAAACGACATCGAAATAATAAACATATCACGACAAACGCTCGGATAGTGATGTATTGTTCACTTTGCGGGTTAGCCATCCACGCATTTGTGGTATGGACGGTCAATGCCCGCGGACGTGCGGCGCCCAACGGCAATTCGGCCCAGAACTTCAGGATCGCAGTTTATGGCAACCTCATCGACGACCACCCCGACCCCCGTCGTCGCCGCGCGCGCCGAGGACCTGCTCCAATCCATGGGCGTGGATACCCATCTGAACTACTACGATACGTCGTATAATAATTATCAGGAGGTCATCACCGAGCTCCAGTATCTCGGGATCGATCATGTCCGCGATACCCTGCCTGACAGCACCGATCCCGGCGCGTTGGCGCGCTATCAGGCGGCCATGTCGGCTGGCATCAAATTCGACTTCAGCAATGCCGCGAGCAACGTGCCCTCGGAGCTCAATCTGGCGAGCGACATGGCGGTGCTCGACGCGCTGGAGAAGAGCAATCCAGGCGGCATCGCCGCCGTCGAAGGCTTGAACGAGATCGACGGCGTGCCGACCTTCGCCTACGGCGGCCTGGTCGGAATCCCGGCAGCCATCGCCTTTCAGACGGCGCTGTATAACGATGTCAAGGCCGACCCCAACCTCAAGGGTGTCGCGGTCTACAACATGAGCCTGCGCCAGGGCGGCGACCCCGGCGCGCTCGGCAACATGTCCGCCGAGGCCGATTATTCCAACACCCACGTCTATTTCATGTGGGTGCCGCCAAGCTGGAACATCCCCAACCAGGTTGCCGCCAACGCCGAGGCGGTGCCGGGCAAGGCCGCCGTGATCACCGAGACCGGCTATGACACGATGACACACACCGACCCCGGTGGTGCGGCGTTCGTAAACGAGGATGTGCAGGCCAAATATACCCTCAGCCTGTTTCTCGACGCTTTCCAGTCAGGCGTCGCGTCCACCTACGTCTACGAGCTGATGGACGAGGTGGCAGACCCCAACGACACCAACCACGAGGATCATTGGGGCCTGTTCAACGCCGACGGCACCCCCAAGGAGGCCGCGACCGCGCTGCATAATTTAACCAGCATCCTCGGTGATTCCGCCTCCAACGCGCAAACCTTCACCACCGGAAGCCTGGCGTTCTCGATCAGCAACCTGCCCGACGCCGGCAACGACATGCTGCTGGAAAAATCCAATGGCGCCTTCGATCTGGTGGTCTGGAACGAGCCGCAACTCTGGAATTCGAGCACCAACACCGAGGTCACCGTCGGCTCGACACCGGTCACCGTCACCTTCGGCACAACCTATCAGACCGTCGAAGTGTTCGACCCGCTCAGCGGCACCGCGCCGATCGAAACGCTCAGCAATGTCAGCAGCGTGACGCTGGGCTTGACCGACCATGCCTTGATCATCGAAGTCGAGCCGAGCACAGGCACACCCGTCGTCACCACGCCGGTTGTCACGACACCTGTCGTCACCACGCCAGTCGTCACCACGCCAGTCGTCACAACACCCGTCGTCACAACACCGGTGGTCACCACACCCGTCGTCACGACACCGGCTCCGACGACGACCACTGGATCAGACACTCTCGCCCTCAATCTCTCCGAGGACGCCTGGCAGGGCGATGCCCTGTTTACCGTGACCATCGATGGCACGCAGATCGGCGGCCCGACCAGCGTCACAGCCCTCGCCGCCAACGGGGCAACGGACACATTCACCTACAACGGGAACTGGGGCACCGGCGCCCACATCATCGGCATCGACTTCACCAACGACGCCTATGGCGGCACGACCGACACCGATCGCAACCTTATCGTCAACAGCATCACCTATGACGGCACGACCACCAGCGAACAGACCACGGAGTACTCGCAGGGCAACGTGAACTTCGCCATCCCCGCAAGCACCGGCTCCACCACGACACCGCCGCCCGTGACCACCACGCCCGTCGTGACCACACCGGTCGTGACCACGCCAGTCATCACAACGCCAGTCGTCACAACACCGGTCGTCACCACACCCGTGGTCACCACACCCGTCGTCACCACGCCCGCCCCGACGCTCGACACGCTGGTGCTCAACCTGTCCGCCGATGTCTGGAAGGGCGATCCCAAATTCATTCTGACCGTGGATGGCAAGCAGGTGGCCCCAGCGACCGCCGTCAGCGCCCTGCACGTGGACGGGCAGCAGCAGACCTTCACGTTCCAGGAACAATGGGGCCCCGGCGCGCATACCATCGGCGTCGACTTCACCAACGACGCCTATGGCGGCACGCCGGTGACCGACCGCAACCTCTATGTCGAGAGCATGACCTACGATGGGGTCACGGTCCCTGGCAGCCACGTCGCCATGTATTCCGGCGGCACGGTCAATTTCCACACCGTTGCCACCTGAATACGCCTGCCCCACGGCCCTGCCGGACCGGCTGCCGCTCGACGAGAACCAGCCGCATGTCTGGTGGATGGACGTCAGCGACCCAGCTCCCGACAGGCTCGATCGGTGGCGCGGTGGGCTCGCCGTCTGCGAGCAGGCCCGCGCCGATCGGTTACGCTTCGACGCCGATCGCGCGACCTACCTGGGCGCCCATGCACTCGCCCGCCGTCTGCTGCAGTCGGCGACCGGGATCCCAGCGGCGGCGCTGACCTTCAGCGTCGGCCCGCACGGCAAGCCTGAATTGTCGGCACAAGCCGGCACGCCGATCCGGTTCAACCTGTCGCACACGCGCGGCATGGTGGCCGTAGCCGTCGGCCTTCGCCACGACATCGGCGTCGACATCGAAGCCCTCGATCGCATACGCCCGGACCTCGATCTGGCGCAGCGCTACTTCGCCGCCAGCGAAGTCGACCAACTGACACAGGTTGCCGCAGGCGACCGCGCGCGACGGTTTTTCCGGTTCTGGACACTCAAGGAAGCCTATCTGAAAGCGACCGGCGAAGGGCTGCAGCGGCCGCTCGATAGCTTCGCCTTCGTGCTCGACCCCACACGGCTGCTCCACGCCACCGGCGACGTTCCCGCGGACTGGCATTTCAGCGAGTGGCACCCCACCAGCCGGCATCAGATATCATTGGCGTTTCGCCGTGCCGGATCGGCAACACCTGTTGTGAATCAGGTCCTTGCAAATCAAGTCTGACGCGGAACTATTGACCTCGATCGCGCCCTTCGTCAGAAATGGCAACGACGCCGGAGGGCTCCTCTTCCCGGCCTAGCTGCGACGAAATCGGGACTCCTGTGACACCGGTACGCATCCCCACGCCCTTCCGCAGACTATCGCATGATCGCGGCGCCGGCTGTGCGATCTCGATACTCGCACCGATATCCCGCCCTCTGTTGATTGCAGCCGGGATCCTGGGGGTCGCCACGTTGCCGGGCGTCGCGCGCGCCCAGAGCATCGATTACTATCTTCCTCCCGGCATTCCCGGGTTCGGCCAGGCAGCGGGCGTGACTGTGCTCACGCGGACCCATCCGGAATATCAGTCCGGCGGCATTCGCGTCGGCGGCTTCGATCTGCAGGCCAATCTCGACGAGACCGTCGGCTATAATTCGAACGTCACCGCCAATGGTGGCGGCAGCTGGTTTCTGCAGAACGCCCCGGCGGTGCAGGCGGTCTCTAACGGATCGCGCACCCAGGTCGGGTTCGGCGTGACCGCGAACAACCAGGAATATTTCGATTCCCCCAGCCTTGACCGCACTGACTGGACCGCCACCATCGGTGGCGCCACCGCCATCGGCCAGGGCAACCTCAATGTCGGCTACACGCATCTGTCGCTGAGCTCGGTCGGCACCGGGCTCGGCCAGCAGGCCACCACCACGTACATCCCCTACACGGTGGACGATGCGCGGGTGACCTATAACTACCTCATCGGCCGGTTTACGTTGACGCCAAATCTCGACGACAAGCTGTTCAGCTTCGGCCAGGGGCGGTTCGGCAATGTGCTGATCGACCAGAAGTCGCTGAACCGCAACGTATTGTCCGGCGGTCTCACCACGGCCTACTCGCTGGCGGAGCAGGAAGACCTGCTGCTGGTGCTGCAGGGCATCGATTCCCACTACACCAATGCCATCTCCGGCCAGCCGAGCGCTGACTCGCAAAGCTTCCAGGCCCTGGCCGGCATCGACGTGCAGGCCACCGGCACCATCCGCTACCGTCTGCTCGGCGGCGTGGAGCTGCGCACCTTCACCTCCTCCATCTACAACACCCAGACGTCGCCAATCGCCGAGGCCAGCCTGGTCTGGACCCCGACCGGCCTGACGACGGTCACCGGGATCGTCTCGCGCGAGATCGACGACCCCGCGACCGCTGGCACCGGCGGCTTCACCTATACCAACGCCCAGCTGGTGGTGGACCACGAGCTGTATCGCAATATTCTGCTGCAGGGGCGCCTCGGCTATCAGATCGCCGAATATGTCGGCGGCGGCGGCCTCGGCAATGCCGGCGGCACGCAGAGCGCCTTCAACGCCGGCGCCTCGGTCAACTGGCTGTTGAACCGCAATCTGCGTCTGTCGCTCGATTATAACTACGTCAATCAAGGCGCTGGTGGCCCGCGACAGGTCGTATTCAACGGCCAGACCACGGTCCAGGGCGCCGCGGGGGCCTATCAGCAAAGCGTGATCGGCCTCACGCTGCATATCGGCTTGTAGGCTGACAGACCGACGTCAGCCAGGGCACAGCCTATCCCAGGTGGGATGTCGCGCAGGCGCTGAACGGCCAGATGTATGATGCGGTGCCTCGGATGGCGGTTTCGGCCGGCAGTCGCAAGCCGTGCAAAGCCAGGATCAAGACAAGCCCGGCGATCATCACCGGCAGCAATTTGACCGTTTGCGGCGGCGGGCCGGCAGACCACGCGAGCGCCACGGCGCCGACCACGCCAACGCCGCCCCCCACGAGCACGTCGAGCCACGTATGCACGCCCAACGCCAGCCGGGTGGCGGCGATCACCGCCGCAATCGCCAACACGCAAGGCACCGTCCAGCCGGCATGGCCTGACACACGTCGCGCGACCAGGCCGAACAGCCCGCCATAGATCGCCCCCGCGGCGGCGGTATGGCCACTCGGGCTGCGCAGTCCCGGTGGCAGCAGATGGCCACAGGCCAAGGTGAACATCTTGAGCAGCAGCATGGCACCCAAGGTCAGCCCGATGATCGCAAGCCATGCCAGCGCGCCACGCCGCCACCCCATCACCGCGAATGCCGCGGTCAGCAACACCGCAAGTGGCAACAAAACGGCCTGGTCGGCAAAATCGGTCAGGAAGGCAATGATGGCCACGCGACGTCGTCTCCGCGGAAAGGCAGCTCACAGCATGTCGTGATGACGCACGCCGGCGATCCGCCGGCAGGCGCGCGGGACACTTCGACCACTCATCCGATCGCGGCCCCGCAGGCAGCCCATCCGCCGCGCCATGGCAGCTATGTCAGAAATGTTTTATATGCACAAATGTCAAGTCAGCCTTCACGAGTGATTCGCAGGAATAACAATATTTTGCGGCCCTTCTATAATCTGCTGCCGTAGGAAAACCGGGGGAAAACCCGCCATTTGTGCCACAGCGACCAAAAAACCGAGTGACAGCGGCTCAATTAAAATTTACGCTGTTAACATTAGTCTACTTGGAAACGGACCAAAGTCTGTATGGCGCGCTCGGGCAACATCATCTGGAATGATAAGGCGACTGACGAACAGTCAGTGGGCCCCTATCAGTACAATGTGTGCGCGGCTGCTGAAGACGTGGAGGCGGTCGACACCGTTCCTCGCATCATGCCATCGATCGTTCTCGGGATCGGTCTCTGGGGCATGATTATTTTTGCGATCTGGCACGTCGTCGCCTGATCCAACAAGCCTCGCGTGGGATATCACGCGGGATGATGTCGCCATCCACCAGGTTGATCAGCAGATTTAGCGGCGTGCCGGCCGCATCAAACCAGCTCAGGAACCTGCGGCCGAACGCTGTCACGCGACGGCATGAGCTCCCGCCGCGGGATCAAACAATCAGGCAGCGGCTTCGGCAGCGGCGGCGTCTCTGGCACGGGATCACCGGGCCAGGCCCCGCCATCGCCACGCCGCAAAACCATCAGCTCCCGGATCGCCATCACCAACGGCACACCGAACGTCAGACAGCCACTGAGAACCACATGAACGCCTGGAGCCATCCAACCCTCCTCCCGCGCCGCGACTGACGTCGCCCTATCCCGGCCGCGACTGACGTCGCCCTATTCCGATGGTGACAAGGGCGCGGACGCGGATCAAGGACAATGGGGCGGCATCGGAACGCGAGGCAGGCTGGGCGCTGCCCAAACCCGCAAAAGGGCGAGCCCCTTTGATCCCCCACACTACCCCTGATCGGGGCGATCCCGCCGGCTCTCCGTGCGGAGTTGGCCACAGGCCGCGAGGATGTCGCGGCCACGGGGCGTGCGGACCGGCGAGGAAAAGCCGGCATCCATCACGATCTTGGCGAACGCATCGATCGCCTGACGCGTGCTGGTCTCATAGGGGCTGCCGGGCCACGGGTTGAACGGGATCAAATTCACTTTAGCCGGGATCCCGGCAATCAGCCGCACCAGCTCATGAGCATCCGCGAGACTGTCGTTGATCCCTTTGAGCATCACATATTCGAAGGTGATGCGGCGCGCGTTGCTGGCCGCCGGATAGCGTCGACAGGCCGCGATCAGCTCGACAATCGGGTATTTGCGGTTCAGCGGCACGATCTCGTCGCGCAGGTCGTCACGCACCGCATGCAGCGACACCGCGAGGTTGACGCCGAGCTCCGCCCCGGCGCGGTCCATCATCGGCACCACCCCGGAGGTGGAGAGGGTGATGCGCCGGCGTGACAAGCCGATGCCCTCGCCGTCCATCACGATGGTCATCGCCTTGGCGACGTTCTCGTAATTATACAGCGGCTCACCCATGCCCATCAGCACGATGGTGGACAGCAGCCGTGGCGTCTCGCCTTTCGGGCTGGGCCACTCACCGTAGCTGTCGCGCGCGGCCATGAACTGACCAACGATCTCGGCCGCCCCGAGATTGCGCACCAGGGCCTGGGTGCCGGTGTGGCAGAACCGGCAGGCCAGCGTGCAGCCGACCTGGGAGGAGATGCACACCGCGCCGCGATCCTCCTGCCGATCGGGGATATAGACGGTCTCGGCCTCCTGCCCGTCGCGGAAGCGAAACAGGAACTTGCGGGTGTCATCGCTGCTGGTCTGCACCACCGCGGCCTCGGGGCGCCCGACCACGAAACGGTCCGCGAGCTTGGCCTGGGTGGGCCTGGCGATCGAGCTCATGCGGCCGAAATCGGTCACACCCTGGTGGTAGATCCAGTGCCAGAGCTGCTTGGCGCGGAACGGCGCCTCGCCGATGGCCGCAAGTTCGGCCGCGAGCTCGGCCCGCGACAGCCCGACCAGTTCCCGCCTGCCATCGGCGAGTTGCGCCGTCGGCGGCGCGAACCGGGCGGTCTTGGCCAGGATGCGCGCCCGTTCCGGCTCAGTCAGCTCTGCTGCGAGGTCGCGGATGTCATTCACTTGGCCGGGCATTCCTTGTTGATCGCGGCATAAGCGCGCTCAAAGCCCCGCAGGCTGAAGGTATCGGTGATATCGACGCCCTTCGGCCCAGGGGAGTGGGCCAAAGCCTGCCGGCTGGTGCGAAAGGACGCCACCGCCGCGTGGCCGTCCCGGGCGAACGCGGAGCGCTTGGAGGTGTAGAAATCGAGCTTGGTCTGATCGGCCATCACCACCACCGCGGCATTGGGTGCGTATTCGAAGCCGGCACTGAGCGCCACCGCATCGCGGCCGGTGGAACGCTGGGTCACCGTCAGGATCACCTCGCCACGTCCGGGCAGCTCCGGCGCCGAGCTTTTCACCCGGGTGAAGGCATAGCAGGCCTTCTGCCCGGCCTCGATATTGGTGGCCGCCGTCCAATCGTCGAAATGGCCGACCGCCTTCGGCGCGGAGGCCACCACGCGGGCCGGCGCGGGTCGTACGGGTGCCTTCTGCTGGGCCAAAGCGGGAAGAGCAAACAGGACGGAACAGCCGAAGGCCAGGCAGAGGGATGCGCGCATGGGCAGACAGATACGGGCGCGGGCGCCGCGGAACAAGCTCCGCCTGCTCATGTCTCGTGCCCACCCTTGGAACGGCCGTCAGCCGACCTGTCCATCCAGGACGGCGGGTTGCGCCGAAACACGGGATTGCCATGCCCACCGGCCGTCGGTGCCGCGCCGCCGCCGCCACTGCCGACCGGACGATCGGCGAAGCGGCCGTGCTGCAGCAGGCGGTCGTACAGCACCAGCGCGCCGGCCACCGCGAGATTGAGCGAAAATCTGGTGGGAATCCGAACTACGTGGCGGCATTGCGCCAGCATCTCGGGCGACAGGCCGGACCGCTCGGGCCCCAGCACATAGGCGGCATTCACCGGATGGCGGAACGACGGCAGTTCCGCCGCATCCTCCAGCAACTCCACACCCACCAACACACACCCCTGGGGCAGGTCCATCGCGGCGATGTCGTCGAACCGCCACATCGGCACGTGGGCCTGGGTATCGGAGGTATCGGCCACCCGCGCCGCCCGGGCGTCGAACCCTGCCGCCACGGTGAAACAGAACGCCGCTCCGAACGCATGCGCGGTGCGCAGCAGGGCGCCCACGTTGGCGGATTTCGAAACCCCCTCCACCCCAAGGCCAAAATATCCACGCGTGCGCGCTCTATCCGTCGTCACCAGCATCCCCATGCTCTATTTCACATCCCATGCCCGAAGCCCGTGCCCCCGTCATCGTGATTTTCGGCGCCGCCGTCCGACCGGACGGCACACCCAGCACCGCCCTGCAACGCCGCGTGCAGGCCGCGGCCCGATTCGGGCGGACATTCCCGGACACGCTCTATATCCCAACCGGCGCCATCGGCCGTTTCGGCGCCTCCGAGGCCTCGGTGATGGCCGCCCTGCTGCGCGACCTCGGCGTGCCAGCGGCCAGCATTCTGCTGGAGGAAACCGGCACCAATACGATCGGTTCGGTCTGCGCAGCCGCGCGCCTGATCCGTGACCACGGATTGGACCGGCGCCCATTATTTGCCGCCAGCAGCGCCTATCACCTGCCGCGCTGCGTGATATTGCTGCGCCTGACCGGCCTGCCCGCCCGCGCGTGCCCGCCCGACCCGCAACCGGCCGCGCGCACCTGGCGCTCCCGTTGGTACTGGCGCCTGCGCGAAACCGCGGCCCTGCCCGTGGACGCGGCCATCATGGTGGCTCGGCGGTGGGGGAGAGGTCGTTAGAACGGTTTGCCGTTCTTCGCGCCAGGCTACAGATACGCGCCCCCGGCCTCCCGCGCGAACCGCGCGGGGTCGCCTTCCCACACGATGCGCGCATGTTCCAGCACATAGACCCGGTCGGCGTGCGGGATGGCGAAGGTCACGTTCTGTTCGCCCAGCAGCACTGTGATGGAGGTGGTGGTGCGCAATGTTTCCAGTGCGTGACTGAGCTGTTCGAGGATCACCGGAGCAAGGCCAAGGGTCGGCTCATCGAGGATCAGCAGCTTCGGCCGCATCATCAAGGCCCGCGCGATCGCCAGCATCTGCTGTTCGCCGCCGCTCATCTTGCCAGCGACCTGGCTGGCGCGGGATTGCAGGATGGGGAACAGCTCGAACAGCCAGTCGAGCTGTCGGCGGCGTTCGGCCGCCGACAGGCGCGAGCCGCCGAGATCGAGATTTTCGCGCACGCTCATGCTGTCGAACAATTCCCGGCTTTCCGGGCATTGCACGATCCCGCCCGCGAGTCCCGTGCCGCGCGCGATCGACGCAGGGGTGCGACCAGCCAGCGCCTGCCCGTCGAAGCCGACGCTGCCGGTGAACGGCACCAGGCCGGAAATCGCATTGAACAAGGTCGTCTTGCCGGCGCCGTTGAGGCCTACCACGGAGACGAACTCGCCCTGCTTCACATGGATCGACACATGATCCAGCGCCTGCGCCTTGCCATAGAACACGCTGAGGTCGCGCACATCCAGCAGCGGCGCGCCCGGCCGGTCCTCGATGTCGGCGCGCGCCGAGGTCTCGATGGTGCCCGCGCCGAGATAGACCTGGCGCACCGTCGGATTGGCCATCACCTCGGCGGCCGAGCCTTCGGCGACGAACTCGCCCAGATACATCGCCAGCACCCGGTCGACCAGGGCGGCAACGCTTTTCACATTGTGATCGACCAACAAGACCGCGCGCCCTTCAGCGCGAAAACTCGCGATCAACTCGCAGAAAGCGCCGACCTCGCCGGAGGTCAACCCGGCGAACGGTTCGTCGACCAGCACGATCTTCGGATCCCGCGCGATCGCCTTGGCCAGTTCCAGCCGGCGCAGATCGGCGAACGGCAATGTCGCCGGCAGCCGATCGAACACAGCACCGAGACCGACACGCTGGGCGATCACACGGGCGCGGTGATCCACACCGGGGTCGGCGATGAGCTTGAGCAGCGAGTCTGGCAGCAAAGCCAGCTTGATGTTCTCGCCGACGGTCTGCCGATGCAGCGGGCGGGAGTGCTGAAACACCAGGCCCACCCCGTGCCGCGCGATGCGGTGGGAGGGCCAGCCGGCGACATCGGTCCCGTCGACCATGACCTGCCCGGCATTGGGCCGTTCGATGCCCATGATCAGCTTCATCACCGTCGATTTGCCGGAGCCATTGGGGCCGATCAAGCCCAGGATCTCGCCGGGTGCTACCGAAAATCCCATGTCCTTGACAGCAACCAATCCCCCGAAGCGCTTGGTCAATCCGGCCACTCGCAGCAACGGCGGGGCATCGAAGCCGATCGGACGGGTCACGATGTCGGGATGGGCCAGCTTGACGTTCATCGCGATGCCCGTCGGTAGAGCAGCGTGCCGAGGAAGCCCGCGGGCACCAGCAGAATGACCACCAGCGCGAACGCCGAGACGACGAAGGTGCTGAGCTGGCCGAGCGGTCGCAGTATTTCACCCGCGGCGACCAGGAACACAGCTCCCAGAACGGCCCCGAGGATGGTTCTCCGTCCGCCCAGCACGGCGGCGATGATCACCTGCACGCCCACGGCGATGTCGATCACCGTGCCTGGCGATGCGGTGCCGTAGTAGAACACCAGCAACGCCCCCGACACGCCGGAGAACAGCGCGCTGACACAGAACGCCGCGACCTTGTGCTTCGCGACATTGAAGCCCAGCGCCTGCGCTTCCACCGGATCCTGTCCGCAGGCCTGCAGAATGAGGCCGGCCGAGGAGCGCGACAGACCGAACAGGACCAGCGCACTGACAATCATGAAGCCCAGGGCGAAATAGTAATTGGTCGCATCGTCGATCGACAGCACGTCAGGAATGGTCAGCCCGATCTCGCCGCCGCTGACATGCGCGAACACCGTCACCATCTGCTGCAACAGCAACACTGCGACCAGCGTGATCAGACCGAAATACGGGCCGGACAGACGCAACGCCGGCAATGCCAGAAGCAGTCCGCCGACCACCGCGAGCAACGCGCCGAACAGCACGCAGACCGAGATCGGCAGGCCGGTCTGCGCATCGAGAATGCCGGCGCCATAGGCGCCGAGGCCGACCAAAAACGTCGGCCCGAAATTCACCTCCCCGGCAAATCCGAACAGCAGATCCCACGACATCGCGAACACCGCGAAATAATAGGCCGGGATCAGCACGCCGAGAATATAACCGGACACACCCAGCGGCAGCAGCAGCGCGATCAGCACCAGGCCCAACGCGCCCCAAAAAAGTCGAGACCTGATCAGGCGGGACATGATCAGCGCCGCCCCAGCAGGCCCTGCGGACGCAGATAGACCACCGCCACCAGCAGGATCAGCGCCGGGATATTCCGGAACGATGGCGAGATCATATAGGAGGTCAGCGTCTCCAGATATCCAACGCAATAGGCCGCGATCAGCGAGCCCGACACGCTGCCAAGACCGCCCAGCACCACGATCGAGAAAGCCGACGCCGTCAATGTTCCGGCATTGTCCGACGAAACACCGAGAAAGGCGCCAAGCAACACCCCGGCGATGCCGGCAAGCACGCCATAGATCGCCCACACCAGCAGATAGATATTGGATAATTCGTAGCCCAGCAGGGTCAGTCCGCGCGGATTGACCGAAGCGGCGAGCAGCGCCTTGCCCGCGCGCGTGCGATTGACCAGCAGCCACAGGCCACCGATCGCAGCCCAGCATAAGATGGCGGTCAGGATTTCGTTGGTCGGCGTGCGCACACCGGCGATCTCCGTCACCCCCGCGATCAGCGGGCGAACCGTATGGGGACTGGTCGTGGTGAAATATGCCACCGCCTCCTGCAGCATGATCCCCCACAGCAACGTGCCGGTCAGCACGAAGATCTCGGTTTCCTCACGCGGGATCGCACGGGATCGCTGGATCGGACGGACCACACAGAAATAGGTGCCGAACGCCGTCGCCACACCAGCCAGCACGCCCGCGAACGCGCCGCCCAGTGATCCCAAGCGGTCGGCGACCAGCCAGGCCACCACGGCCGCCACCAGCATGGTGGCGCCATGGGCCAGGTTCAACACGCCGGACACACCGAACATCAGCGTGAAGCCGACGGCTCCCAAGCCGTAGAGCGCGCTGATGGCGAATCCATCAATGATAATCTGCGAGACAAACATGCGGCTGCATCACTTCCGGGAACAAGTCCGCCGTGGCGGCGCCACGTCGCGCGCCCGGACCCTGGCGCTGCTCAGCCAAGGTCCGGTGCGGCAGCGATGCAGATCAGTTGGTCAGCTTCACGAAAGACGGGAATTTGAGCGTGTTTCCGCCAGCGACCGACGCCGGCCAGACCGGCACCTGCTTGCCGTCCTGCCACTGCACGAACAGCCCGCTGACCGCATCCTTGCCGTATGTCATGGCGTGGGTCAGCGGATCATTTTCGCCGTAGAACTGAATCCGGCCGACAGTTCCCTGCCAGTCGGTCTTCTCCAGCGCGGCAACGATCTTATCGGGATCGTTGCTGTTCGCCCGATGGATCGCGTCGGCGATGTAATAGACCTCGTCATAGGCGCCATACCCGGAATAGGCGGGGGTGATGCCGTATTTCTTGGTGTAGGCCTGCGCGAACGGAATCGTCTTGGGCGTGCTGGCGACCGAGTCGACCGCCACCAGCTGCAGCGCAATCCCCTCGGTCGCGCCGTTGGTATCTTTCCAGAACGTCGAGGACGTGGCCTGCGAGGAAATCCCGAACTGCGGAATCGGCACCTGCTGATTGGCCCACTGCACGGTCGGCTGCACGCCGACATGGCTGATGCCGGTGATCATCACATCAGGCTTCTTCGCCTCGATGCCATTGAAGATCGGCGTGAAGTCGGTGGTATCCGGAGAGAAGCGAATATGATCCAGCACCTTCAGTCCGACCTTCGGCAGGCACTTCTCGTATTCCGCGTCGAGCGGCCCGGTCCACGCCGCATCCTCACTCATGATCACCGCGGTCTTCATGTGATACTTGCTGTCCACCAGAAGATCTTTCGCCGCATCACAGGTGGCGTCGGACAGGAACGTTGACGCCAGATAGCCCTGGAAGAAATATTTCAGATGGCTGTAGTCGGCGTGCACTTTGCGCCCGAGATCATCACTGGCGGCCCCCGGCGTGATGGTGGGCATCTTCAGCCGGCCGGCCCACGGCTCCAGCGCCAACGCGACTTCGCTGGTGTAGGTGGCGATCACCGCGTTGACCTTGTCATCGCTCGCCAGCCGCTGCATTGCCCGCACCGCGTCGGCCGCCGAGTTGTGGTCGTCGTAGGCAATAATCTCGATTTTGCGACCGTCTATGCCGCCCTTGGCATTGATCTCGTCGGCCGCGATCTGCGCGCCATTCGGAATGGCGATGCCAGCGATCGCCGAATTCTCGGCGATCACACCGATCTTGATCGGGTCGCCGGCGCTGGCCGCCATCGGCAACGCGAGCAGAGCAACGGCGGGAATCAGATGGAATTTGGACATGGGCTGGGACGCTCCTATTATTTTCCGCCGGCGTTATCCCGGCTTACGGATGGAATCCTGCACTTTAATGCATCAAATCCACCCACCTCTAATCATACAGATTTATGCCGCCACAGCCAATCATCAAAAATCGCCATTCATCGCCATCATGCGAGGAGCCGATCCGACCACGTACCACCCAAGCGTCGGGCCAAGCGTCGGGTGAACCGCCACCAAATCAAAGCCGAGGCGTTTCGAAATTCGAATGCAAAGAGAAGAAATGTTCTTTCTTGAAAGAAAGAACCAAAGAACTTTTACCCATTAAGGGTTTTCTGTCGCTACCGCTCCGCCTTCATGGATAAAAGTCTTTTTGCTTCTTTTTCTTCAGAAAAAGAAGACCTTGCCTTCCGACCTCCTCCAAACACACATAACGCCGGCTAG
>Ga0116226_10000025_pt1 | contig 96952 bp, 90 predicted proteins | sample S1TSphfallax_FD_89692 | JGI IMG/M metagenome (GOLD analysis project Ga0116226, IMG submission 89692) | Host-associated microbial communities from peat moss isolated from Minnesota, USA - S1T2_Fa - Sphagnum fallax MG | ecosystem: Host-associated > Plants > Peat moss > Unclassified | place: USA... | reverse complement strand
GCTTCGCAGGCCAGCGACATACCCTCCGCCTACGCGCAGATGCGCGTCAGGCAGGCGGACGACACGCTGCGGATGCCCGATGAGCTGAAGGCGCTGATCACCTTCAACCAGCTCAACCTGCTCGGCGAGTGGCCGATGCGCGGGCCGTTCGATGTGATATTCTGCCGCAATGTTGTGATCTACTTCGACAAGGATACACAGCGCGTGCTGTTCGACCGAATGGCGGAGATACTGAAACCGCGTGGCTACTTGTTCATCGGCCATTCCGAGACCTTGTTTCGCGTGACCGAACGCTTCGAAAGTCTCGGCCGTACGATGTACCGCAGGCTGCGTTGATGTGATCCGAAGAACGACGGCGCTATGAAGACGATCAAGATCGGCCCGGGCGAGCACTATGTCACGCGCAAGCAGGAGGTAACGATCGTCACCGTGCTCGGTTCCTGCGTCGCCGCGTGCGTGCGAGATCCGATCGCGGGTGTCGGTGGCATGAACCATTTCATGCTGCCCGAGAGCAAGACGGGGCGATGGGGCGCCGCCAGTGCCAACATGCGCTACGGCAACTTCGCGATGGAGACCCTGATCAACGACATCATGCGCCAGGGCGGGAGCCGCAGCCGTCTTGAGATCAAGGTCTTCGGCGGTGCGCGCATGATGGCGCATGGTGCAATGATCGGCCATCAGAACGCCGACTTTGTCGAGGCGTATCTGAAGGCCGAGAACATGCACATTGCCGCTCGGCATTTGCGCGGCCATCATGCCAGGCGGATCGAGTATCATCTGGTTGACGGCCGCGTTCGGCTTCTGGAAATGCGCCTGGATCAGGCGCATGTCGAGCAGACCGAGCGGAAGTTCTTCGATACCATCCGCACGCCGCACGACGACGGCTCCATAGAGTTGTTCGACTGACAGTTTCGGGGACACCCAATGGCAATCAAGGTCCTGATCGTCGACGATTCGGCGCTGATAAGGGAACTGCTGACCGAGATGCTGCGCGGCGAGCGGGACTTCGAAGTCGTCGGCACGGCACCGGACCCTCTGGTCGCGCGCGAGAAGATCAAGGCTCTCAATCCCGACGTCATCACGCTCGACATCGAGATGCCCCGCATGGACGGGCTGAGCTTTCTCGAAAGGCTGATGGCGCTGCGGCCGATGCCTGTCGTCGTTGTATCGAGCCTGACGCAGAAGGGAACCGACTCGGCGTTGCACGCGCTGGAACTCGGTGCCGTCGATGTCGTCGGCAAGCCGATCACCGATCTGCGCGCCGGAATGGTGGAACTGCGCGCGGAATTGCTCGCCAAGCTGCGGGCAGCAGCGGTCAGTCGCCCGCGCGGCCGGCAGGCGCCGGCTGCGCCGCGCACCCTGGTGGTCGATCCGGCACTGTCGTCGGAAACGCGGATCGTCGCTGTCGGCGCCTCGACCGGCGGCGTGGAGACGCTACAACAATTGCTGTCGGATCTGCCTGCGGATTCGCCGGCGATCCTGGTGACGCAGCATATGCCGCCGGGTTTCACCGCATCCTTCGCACGACGGCTCGACAATGTCTGTCGCATGTCGGTTTGCGAAGCTGAAGACAAGCAGCGCGTCCTGCGCGGGCATGTCTACATCGCGAACGGCCGCCACCATCTGGAACTTGGCCGCTCTGGAGCGCAATATATCTGCCGGCTGACGGACGGCCCGCGCGTCTCCGGCCATATGCCGTCGGTTGACGTTTTGTTCGAATCGGTTGCCACCTGCGCGGGTGCCAACGCGCTCGGAATCATCCTGACCGGCATGGGGCGCGACGGCGCGGCCGGGCTGCTTTCGATGCGTCGCGCAGGGGCAAAGACTCTAGGAGAGAACGAGGCGAGTTGCCTGATCTACGGCATGTCGAAAGCGGCAAAGGAGCTCGGCGCGATCGAGGCGGAGCTCGATATCCCGCATCTCGCGGCAGCTATCGTTGCACACTGACGCAGGCCGCGCGCAGACGTTTGCGTTCAACGCACGAGGTTTACGATATCTTTTTCGAAGCCGCCCAGCCTCGTAGGTTCGCATCGTTAGGCAGTGGTATGTCCCGACACATGTCACCCGGTCTCGCTCGCGGCGTATCCGGTTCGACGGCGCCGGAGGCGAGGCTGCATCGCTTGTGGCTGCCTCGATGAGCGCGCTGACGACACACGCAAGTCCGGCTGCGGGGCCGACTGCGATTGCCTCGCGCATCGAGGCCTGCGAGGCACACGACTATCGGCGCGCCTCGCGCATCCAGCCGCATGGATTGCTGCTCGCGTTCGATCCGGCCACGTTCACCTTGGCACGCGTGAGCGCCAACGCGGACGTGGTATTCAGCCGCGAACCTGCCGAGCTGATCGGCGCGGCGATGGCCGATCTGGTTGCCACCGAGGCGCTGGACGCGATCGGAACGTTCGTGCGCGACGACAGGCGCGCGGGCCGCCGTGTCACCGTGGCGGTGGGACCGCGTGGCGGCACGGGCCTTTCCTGCGATGGGTTGCTGTATCATAGCGACGGGCTCGTCTGCATCGAGATGGATCACCCGGACGCGCGCGGGGTTGGCGGCGATGTCGGAATCCTGTCGTCGCGGTTTCTGGAGATGGTCGAGCGAATCGGTCGGGCCGACGTGCCGAGCGGCGCACTCGCGGAGATCGTCTGCGCCGCCATCCGCGACATAACAGGCTTCGATCGCGTCTATTTCTGCCGGTTCGACCGCCATGGCCATGGGCATGTGCAGGGTGAGAGCGGCACTGATAAACTGCCGAGTCTGCTGGATCACCATTTTCCCGCAACCGACATTCCGTGGGCCGCGCGTGGCATCTACCTGAGCAATCCATACCGGCTGATCGCCGATGTCGACGCGAGGCCGATCGACATTCTGGGCGGAGACGGCGCACCCATCGATCTGGCGCTGTCGACATGCCGTGAAATCGCGCCAACACATTTGCAGTATCTCCGCAACATGGGCGTGCAGGCCTCGATGTCGTTTTCGGTAGTCGCCGAGGGGCGCCTCGCGGCGATCTTCGGCGGCCACCATGCGACGCCGCGCTCCCTCTCCCTGCAATGCATGAGGCTGTGCTACCACTTGGTCGAGTTGTTCGCGACCCGCTTCGAATTTCTTCGGCTGCGGGAGGAGCGCGGCTTCCTCGCGGCACGGGTCGAGGCGCTGTATTCGCTGTCCGCGGGATTCCGGCTCGCCGATCGCGATCTCGGTGCCTTCGTTGCGGCAAATCATGCGGCGTTCCGCGAATTGATGGATGCGGACGATCTGCTATGCCGTTTCGAAGGACAGATACACGCAGGCCACACGCTTTCGGCACGGCAAGCGGCCGATCTGCTCGATTCCCTGTCGCTTCGGCTGGCCGCAAGTGGCGACATCATCTGCACCGACTGCCTCGGTGCTTCGGAGCCCGCCTTCGCCACGCTGGCACCCACGGTCGCGGGCGTGCTGGCAATCCCGCTCGATCTATCATGTCGCAACCTGCTCGTCTGGTTGAGACGAGAGACGGTGGTCATCGAGCGATGGTCCGGCGATCCACATCGGCCCGTCGCGGTCGGCAAGGAGGGCGCGATAGGGCCTCGGACATCGTTCAAGTCCTACGCACGGGAGATGAAGGGCACGTCGGTCGAATGGTCGTCCGCCGTCATCGACCTCGCCCGGCAATCCCGCCAGGTGTTTGCCCAGGTCCTCGCAGCGCACTACGAGTTCGGGATGCGGGCCGCCGCGGAACAGGGCCATGCGCTGAAGAACGAATTCATCGCCAATGTCAGCCATGAGCTCCGGTCGCCGATGCACGCCATCATCGGATTGTCGGATATTCTCGTGGGTCGCAATGACTCCCTGCCGGTCGACAAGCGGTTGCGTTTTGCCGGCGCGATTCGCGAGAGTGGGCAGCGGCTGCTTCGGCTGATCGACGATCTGCTCGATATTTCGAAGCTCGAAGCCGGAAAGATGGGATTCGACTTCCGACATGCCGATATCGCCGCCACGATCGATAACGCGATTGAGGATGTGGCGCCTCTGGCGGCGGCGAAGAATGTCGCCATCGTCCGCGCCGGCCAGCCACCCCATACGGCGTGCCTGCACGACCCTGCCCGAATGCGGCAGGTGATGATCAATCTTCTCGCCAACGCCATCAAGTTCAGCGCACCGCAGTCGGTCATCACCATTCTGCTGAGCGTCACGGAACCCGGGCCAGGCGGCGCATCGCTGATGATCGAGGTCGCGGATCAAGGGGCAGGTATTCCCGAGAGCGAGCTGCAATCCGTGTTTGACAGTTTTGTGCAGAGCAGCCGAACCAAGAACGGCGCGGGCGGAACCGGCCTCGGATTAAGCATCAGTCGCCAGATCGTCGAGGCGCATCGCGGCAGCATCTGGGCCGCGAACAACCGCGCGGGCGGAGCCAGCCTGCATGTCAGGATACCGTTGGCCTTTGCGTCGTCGCGGAATGCATCCCAATGAAACGCACGGTCATTGCCATAGATGATGAGCCGCACAATCTGCTGCTGATCGAAGCCTATCTGATGGGCGAAGATCTCGATCTGCGCTGCTTTCTCAGCGCAATGGATGCGATGGACTATCTTCGATCGGGTGGGCGAGCGGATGCGGTTCTGCTCGACCGCATGATGCCCGAGATTGATGGCCTGACCTTCATGAATGAGTTCAGGGCGCTACCGCAGTTCAGCCATGTGCCGGTCATCATGCAGACCGCCGCCGGGTTTCCGACGCAGATTGCGGAAGGCATCGCGGCCGGTGCCTATTATTATCTGACAAAGCCGTTCAGCCGTGAGGTAATGACGGCGGTATTGTCGCGCGCCCTCGCGGATTATTCCATCTATCATTCCCGGGAGAGTGATTCGACAACGTTGCGCGCGGCGGCTACCAACGTCCGCCAGGTTGAACTCTCGTTCAGGTCGCTGGGTGACGTCAGGGACATCGCGCGCTTTCTGGCCTCCTTCTATCCCGATCCGGACACGGTGCTTTTCGGGATTCACGAGTTGATGGTCAATGCCGTCGAGCACGGCAATCTTGGCATTACCTATGCGGAGAAAACCGCGCTCGTTCGTGCCGGCACCTGGGAGCAGGAGGTGGCTCGCCGCCTGGAACTGCCGGAAAATCTGGAAAAGCGGGCGCGTGTTCGGGTGGATCGGAACCCGTCTGCGATGGTTCTGACCATTGCCGATCAGGGTCCGGGCTTCGACTGGTCGAGCTACACGGCGTTCAACGATGCGCGCGCGCGCGATCCGCACGGCCGTGGCATCGCCATGGCGCGGCTGCTGAGTTTCGACGACATCACGTTCGTTCCACCGGGCAACAAGGTCATTTGCACGAAACTCCAGTGACGCGATGCAGGCTTGCGGTCAGGCGGGGTCGCGCTTGGACAGACTCCACCAGTTGAAGGCGGCGCCGGCCGCCATCAGCACGCAGGTACCGAGGAAGACGAAGCGCATCCCGAAATGCCCGCCGACGAAGCCGCCGGCGAGCGGGCCGGTCACCTGCCCGGCATATTGCGCGGACACCGAATAGCCCAGCATCTTGCCCGCGACCGTGTCGGGCACGTTGTGGCGGATGACGCTGGCGATGCAGGGCAGCAGTCCGCCGAGCGCCAGCCCCATCAGGAAGCGCAGAACGATCAGTTGCCACGCGGTGGTCACGAACGCCTGCGGGATCAGCAGCAGCGCCGAGGCCAGCAGCCCGCCGACGACGACGTTCCAATGCCCGATCCGGTCGGCGAGCTTGCCGAGGCGCGACGCCGACAGCACGCTGCCCAGCGCTCCCACCGACATCACGATGCCCGAGACCAGCGTCACCTGGCTCTGGTCGCGGACGAGCTGGGCCACGTAGACGGTGATGATCGGCTCGATCGACATGTTGGCGACCATCAGCAGCAGCCCAGTCGCCAGCATCGCCAGCACCGGCCGCTTGTCCGGGATCGCGGACCATCCGGCGGCGTGCCTGGGCCGCGACGCCTGCGCCGTCCGGGGAACTTCCGTGATCAGCGTGGCGGTCGCCAGAAACGTCAGGAAGATCACGCCGCCGGCGAGCCAGAAGATGTTGCGGATGCCGATGATCTGCGGCAGCGCACCGCCGATCAGCGGGCCTGCCAGGTTGCCCGCCATGATGCCGGAGGCGACCATGCCGAGCGCCCACCCCGTCCGCGCGCGCGGCGTCTGCGTCGCGACCAGGACCGTCGAGCCGGAAGCATAGCCGCCGACGAAGCCCGCCAGCAGCCGGAAGGCCACCAGTTGCCAGACATCGTGCGCCATGCCGATCAGCGACATCGCCACCGCCATGCCGAGGCTCGCGCGGACCAGCATCAGCTTGCGTCCATACCGGTCGCCGAGCCGGCCCCATAGCGGCGCCACCAGCGCCGCCGCGAAGAACGTGGCGCCATAGGCAACGCCGGACCACTGCACGATGGCGGCGTGATCCTTGACGCCAAGCTGCTCGACATACAGCGGCAGGAACGGCAGCAGCAGCGTCATCGCCACGATCGTCGTGAACGACCCGATCAGACAGACCCACAGATTGCGCAGCCAGCCGGGCGATCCGTCGGACAGGTCGGGGGCGGGTCGTGAAACCGGGCTCATGCGCCGGTCTTCCGCAGGCGCGCGACGAAAAACCCGTCCATCCCGCCGCGCTCCGGCCACAGCGCCGGGGTGGTGCGCAGGCACCCCTCCGGCGTGATCGCCTCGGCAAGGCCGGGCACCTCGTCCGGCGCCACGGGTTCGATGCGTAGGGGCAAGCGTTGCAGGGCGGCGGCGATGCGCGGAAACCCCTCCTCCGGTTGCAGCGAGCAGACCGCGTAGACCAGCCGTCCGCCGGGGCGGAGCAGCCCGCAGGCCGCCTCCAGCAAGGCGTCCTGCTGTGCGGCCAGACCGGGAAGGTCGCGCGGGCGCTTCAGGTACGGCACGTCGGGGTGGCGGCGGATGGTGCCGGTGGCGCTGCACGGCGCATCGAGCAGCACCGCCTCGAACACCTCGTCCGGCCGCCAGGTCGCCGCGTCAGCGGTGATCAGTCTGGCGGAAAGCCGCAGGCGACCGAGGTTTTCCCGCAGCCGCGCCAGCCGCGCCGGCTCCCGCTCCACCGCCGTCACCACCGCGCCCGCCGCCGCGAGCTGGGCCGTCTTGCCGCCCGGCGCCGCGCACAAATCCGCCACATGCATCCCGGAGGCAGCGCCGAGCAGCCGGGCCGGCAGGGTGGCGGCGACGTCCTGCACCCAGAACCCGCCCTCGGCAAAGCCGGGCAACTCGGTCACCCGCGTCCCCGCCGGGTAGCGCCACGACCCGGTCGGCAGCCTCACGCCGCCCTGGGGCGCGGACGTGCCGGGAATAAGGGACAGATCGAGCGGCGCCTCCGTCTGGTGCGCCTCGGCAATGGCGCGCGCCTCGCGGCCCCAGGCGCTCCACAGCCAGCCCGGCGTGTCCAGCCTTGGCCCGTCGAGACCCTCCAGCGCCGCCGGCCCGGCGTCGGCGACGCGCCGCAGCACCGCGTTGACCAGGCCGGAAAACGGCGCGAGGCCGTGGGCCTTCGCCAGCGCGACGGCGGTGGCGACGGCCGCGTGCGGCGGCGTGCCGGCCAGCAGCAGCCCGGCCGCGCCGATCCGCAGCACGGTCCGCACCGGTGCCGGCGGCGCCTTCGCCAGGAACGGCTCCAGCACCGCGTCCAGCGACCCGGCCCGCCGCAGCACGCCGGCGGCGAGCCGATGGCCCGCCGCGCGGTCGCGCGCCTCCATCGCCGGCAGCGCATCGAGCGCCTCCTCCAGCGGCCGGTGGCGCTCGAAGACGGTGGTCAGCAGGGCAAAGGCGGCGTCGCGGGTGGGGTCGCTCATCCGCCATCCATGCCCAAGCATGGAAGCGAGCGGTAGCGCCCCGCGCAGGAACCTGCCTTGCCCCGCGTAACCTGATCGTAAGTCGTTTCATAGACGGTCCATCCGGTTTGTTGCACGGGACGATCATGCCGCTCACCTCTCTTGGCCGCGCCGCCGCCCGCTTCGGCATCACCGCCCGCCTGATCCTGGGTTCGCTGCTGGCCATGGTTCTGAGCGTCGCCCTGGTGCAGGCATGGACCCTGCGCACGGTGGAGAGCAGCCTGCTCGACCAGGCGCAGGGCCAACTGGACGCCAGCCTGCGGCTGCTGCACCAGCGGCTGGCCCCGCTCGGCACGGAATGGGCGCTCGGGGCGGGCGGGCTGACGCTCGGCGGCACCAAGCTCGCCGGCCGCAACCAGATCCCCGACGACGTCAAGGCGGTGACGGGCGCGGTCGCCACGATCTTCGAGGGCGATTTGCGCGTCGCCACCAACATCCTCAAGCCGGACGGGACCCGCGCCGTCGGGACGAAGCTGGCGCCGGGTGCTGCCTTCGACGCGGTGATCCGCGACGGGAAGGTCTATCACGGCCGCAACCTGATCCTCGGCAGCGAGCACCTGACCATCTACGAGCCGCTGCGTGACGCGGCCGGCAAGGAAGTCGGCATCCTGTTCGTCGGCGTGCCGCTCGCGACCGTCGATGCCGTGACGAACGGCGTGCTGCGGCACGCGATCGTCTCGGGTTCCGTGGTCGCGCTGGTCGTCGGCCTGCTGCTGCTGCTCGGCTTCCGCTGGATGCTGCGCCCGCTGGGGACGCTGGCGGCGACGATGCACACGATCGCCGGCGGCGCGCTGGGGACCGTGGTGCCTTGCACCGACCGGCGCGACCAGATCGGCGACATGGCGCGGGCCCTGGAAGCCCTGCGCGATTCGGCCGCACGCGGCCGGGCGGCGGAGGCCGAGGCGGCGGCGGAGCGGACCCGCAGCGCGGCGGCGACACGGCAGGCGCTGGCCGACATGGCGCGGACGGTCGAGGAAGCCGCCGTCTCGACGGCGGCGCAGGTCTCGACGGGCGGTACCAGGCTGACCGGGATCGCCGACGCGCTCGCGGACGTGGCCCGGCGCTCCGGCGAGAGCGCGCAGTCCTCGGCCGCCGCCGCCGCCGAGGCGATGACCAACGTCGGCGGCGTCGCCGGCGCGACCGAGCAGTTGACCGCCTCGATCCGCGCGATCGCGGCTCAGGCGGGTGACTCGGCGCAGATCGCCGCGAAAGCGGTCGCCACCGGCAACAGCACGCGGGCGATGATCGAGGCGCTGAGCGAGCGCGTCAGCAAGATCGACTCGGTGGCGGCAATGATCGCCGACATCGCCGGGCGGACCAACCTGCTGGCGCTGAACGCCACCATCGAGGCGGCACGGGCGGGCGACGCCGGCAAGGGGTTCGCGGTGGTCGCCAGCGAGGTCAAGCAGCTCGCGGCCCAGACCGCCCGCTCGACCGACGAGATCACCCGGCAACTGGCCGACGTGCGGACCGCCGCGGTGGAAGCGGTGGCGGCCGTGGGCGAGATGGAAGCCATCGTCGGCAGCCTGGACCAGATTGCCGGCACGATCGCGGCCACCGTCAGCGAACAGGCGGCGGCGACGGCGGAGATCGGGCGGCTCGTGGATTCGGCGCAGCGCGTTTCCCAGACGGTTGCCGAGAGCATCGCCGAGGTCTCCGCGCAGGCCGAGCGCGCGGGCGCCGAAGCCAGCCATGTGCGCGGCGGCGCGGAAGACCTGGTCCGCACGGTGGCACTGATGCAGCAGACGGTCGTTGCGGCGCTGAAAATCCCCGGCCAGCGCGACGCCGCCTGAACCGGCTGCGCGGCCAATGCGCCCGGCAGGGCTCGAACCTGCGACCAAGCCGTTATGAGCGGCCCGCTCTGACCAACTGAGCTACGGGCGCACGGGCACCCGCATTATCCGGCCGGCAAGGCGCCGAACGCAAGGCGCCGAACGCAAGTCGCGGGGGCGGGGCACTTCGGTTGCCTCTGCATGACCGTTCTGTCATGGTCCGCCGCAATCAAAGCCACGACTGCGAATCCGTGGCGAAACAAACAAAAGTCTGTCGGGAGTAGAACGAATGTCCTTGGCTATCGTCGCCATTCTGGTCGCGGGACTGCTGGCCCTGGTCTATGGGCTGGTGACGTCGCTGCAAGTGCTCGCGGCCGACGCCGGCAATGCGCGGATGCAGGAAATCGCCCATGCCGTGCAGGTGGGCGCGCGCGCCTACCTCAATCGGCAATACACGACCATCGGCATCGTCGGCATCGTCATCTTCGTGCTGCTGAGCGGCTTCCTCGGCATCAAGGTGGGCATCGGCTTCGCGATCGGCGCGGTGCTGTCGGCGGCGGCGGGCTATGTCGGCATGAACGTGTCGGTCCGCGCCAACGTCCGCACCGCGCAGGCCTCGCGCCAGGGCCTCGCCGCAGGCCTGAACATCGCTTTCAAGTCGGGCGCCATCACCGGCCTGCTCGTGGTCGGCCTCGGCCTCCTCGGCGTCACCGGCTACTATGCGTTCCTCCGCGCGATCACGCCCGACGGCGCCAACCTGCGCCCGGTGCTGGAGGCGATGGTGGCGCTGAGTTTCGGCGCCTCGCTGATCTCGATCTTCGCGCGGCTCGGCGGCGGCATCTTCACCAAGGGCGCCGATGTCGGCGCCGACCTGGTCGGCAAGGTCGAGGCCGGCATTCCGGAGGACGACCCCCGCAACCCCGCCGTGATCGCCGACAACGTCGGCGACAACGTCGGCGACTGCGCCGGCATGGCCGCCGACCTGTTCGAGACGTACGCGGTGACGATCGTCGCCACGATGCTGCTGGGCAACATCTTCTTCACCGGTGCCGCCGCCGATCGGATGATGCTGCTGCCGCTGTCGATCGGCGGCGCCTGCATCATCACCTCGATCATCGGCACGTATTTCGTCAAACTCGGCGCCAGCAACAACATCATGGGCGCGCTGTATCGCGGCCTGATCGTGACCGGCCTGCTCTCGGTCGTGGCAATCGCCATCGTGATCGGCCTGATCACCGGCTTCTCGACGCCCGTGCCCACCACCGGCGGCAGCGTCACCGGCACGGCCCTGTTCGGCTGCGCGCTGGTCGGCCTCGGCGTCACCGGGCTGATCGTCTGGATCACCGAGTATTACACCTCGACCGCTTTCAAGCCGGTGCGCAGCATCGCGCAATCCTCGACGACCGGGCATGGCACCAACGTGATCCAGGGTCTCGCGGTCTCGATGGAATCGACGGCGCTGCCGGTGCTGGTGATCTGCGTCGGCATCGTCGTCTCGTTCATGGTCGCCGGGCTGTTCGGCATCGCCGTCGCGGCGACGACGATGCTGTCGCTGGCCGGCATGGTGGTGGCGCTCGACGCCTACGGCCCCGTCACGGACAACGCCGGCGGCATCGCCGAGATGTCGGACCTGCCGAAGGACGTGCGCAAAGTCACGGACGCGCTGGACGCGGTCGGCAACACCACCAAGGCGGTCACCAAGGGCTACGCGATCGGCTCGGCCGGCCTCGCCTCGCTGGTGCTGTTCGCCGCCTACACGCAGGATCTGAGCTACTACTTCCCGACCGTGAAGGTCGATTTCAACCTGCAAAACCCGTTCGTGGTGATCGGGTTGTTCATCGGCGGCCTGCTGCCCTACCTGTTCGCGGCGATGGGCATGACGGCGGTCGGCCGCGCCGCCGGCTCCGTCGTGGTCGAGGTGCGGCGGCAGTTCAAGGAAATCCCCGGCATCATGGCCGGCACGGCGAAGCCCGACTACAGCCGGGCGGTCGATCTGCTGACCAAGGCCGCGATCAAGGAGATGATCCTGCCGTCGCTGCTGCCGGTGCTGGCGCCGTTCGTGCTGTATTTCGTGATCGCCGCCGTCGCCGGCCGTGGCGAGGGATTTTCCGCGCTCGGCGCGATGCTGCTGGGCACGATCGTGACCGGCCTGTTCGTGGCGATCTCGATGACCTCGGGCGGCGGCGCCTGGGACAACGCGAAGAAATACATCGAGGAAGGGCATCACGGCGGCAAGGGGTCGGACGCGCACAAGGCGGCGGTGACCGGCGACACAGTCGGCGACCCGTACAAGGACACGGCCGGCCCGGCGGTGAACCCGATGATCAAGATCACCAACATCGTGGCGCTGCTGCTGCTGGCGATTTTGGCGAGCTTCGGCTGAGATTCGACCCGCCGACCCGTTCTCCCTGTCCACTTCTCGGGGGCGGAGAGGGCCGGAAGGATGAGACCGCGCGCTTGTAACATTGGCATTTCAACACCGACGCTGCGCAAGTCGGCGCCATATCCTTCGCCAACTGCTCAGGCGCGCGCTTCACCGATGACACGAATGCGGCCATGGGCCTGATCGCGCGGCTTCGCCTTGACCGTGATGTCCACGTCCTGGCCAAGTTCCGTCAAGAGACGCATCAGGCGCTCGCTCGAAAAGTTCGCGAGCCGTCCGTTCATCAGCGCCGATACCTTTGGCTGATCGATGCCCAACAGCGCCGCCGCAGCGACCTGGGTGAGGTGCTGGCGCTTGATGACCTGACGAATGTGGCTCGCGAGTTGCGCCTTGGTCAGTTCTTCCTCGGCCTCCGGCAAGCCCATGTCGGCGAATACGTTGCCGCTGCCCGGCGTTACCGGGATGTCGGTTTGTCGTTCGTTGACCACTGCTCGTAGTCCTCTCTCGCTCGTTTGAGCCGCCGCCGGATGGGAGGGTTCCCGATCCGGATTTTCCAATAATGCTGGGCTTCTTTGCCGGATCGGACAGACGGGCTCTGCCGGACGACCAGGCTGCTCGGGATCAAGACTGTCCCGCCTACCCGATCGCCTTCGCAAGCAGAAAACCCGACCCGCCGCCGAGCCCCGGCCCCGGATGCGTCGAGGCGCCGATATGGTACAGCTTGGCGATGTGGGTCCGGTGGTTCACCGAGCCCTTGAACGGCCGCCAGACGAAGAACTGGTCCAGCCCGCAGAACCCGCCATACGGGTCGCCACCGACAAGATTGACGTTCAGCGCCGCCAGATCGGCCGGGGAGTAGGCGCGGCGGCGCAGGATGGTCGCCGGAAAATCCTCGATGTGGTTGGCCAGGATCGCCTGCACCCGGTCGGCATACGCTTCGCGCAGCGCCTCGGTCCATTGCCCGTCCGCCGGCACCGGCAGGAGGCCGGCAGCGTCACCCTTCAGGTGGCGCGGCGCCTCCGGCAGTTGCAGCCACAGGATGGCCTTTCCTGGCGGGCAGCGGCTCGGGTCGAGCGCGGTCGGCTGACCGACGCAGATGGTCGGCACGGCCGGCAACATCCCGCGCTCCGCCTCGTTGGCGGCGCGGGAGACGCCGTCGAGGCCCGGCGTCAGATGCAGCAGCGCCACCCCCTCCAGCCCCGGAGTCTTCCAGCGCGGCGGCGCGGACAGGGCGTAATGGATCTGCATGTTGCCCTTGCCGTAGCGAAAGCCGCGCACGCCCGCGGCGACCGGCGCGGGCAGCGCCGACGGGTCGAGCAGCCTTCCGTAAAGCTGGGAGGGCGTCACCGAGCAGATCACTCCGCGCCGCGCCAGAATCTCTTCGCCCCCGGCGAGCCGGACGCCACGCGCGGCGCCGCTGGTGCCATCGAGCAGGATCTTCTCCACGTCCGCGCCGACGCGGATCTCGCCGCCCTGGTCGGCGATCAGTTGCGCGAATGCCTTCAGGATGTTGTGGGCGCCGCCCTTGACGATCGGCGCGCCGGCGGCTTCCAGCGCGAACGCGATCACTTTCGCCATCTGGCCGGAATAGGCGCTCTCCGGCCCCAGCCCGCAATGCAGCACCCACGGCGCGAACAGCGCGCGAAACACCTCCGACGTGTAGGTCTGTTCGAGCCAGCCGCGCGCGCTGCCGAGCGCCTCGCCGAAGAACGACGCGAACCCGCGCAGGCCGCGCCGCCACGCCTCTCGCGCCAGCAGTTTCGCCGTCGCGCCCGACCACAGCGAGCCACCGAGCAGCCCGAAAATCAGGCCCAGATCCGGGCCGAGCCGGTCGAGGTCGGCGAGGTAGGCGGCGCCGTCGCCCGTCGCCAGCGCCTCGAACGCAGCGGCATTGGCGGCGCGGTCCATGCGGATCACCGCCGCCCGCCCGTCCGGCAGCAGCACGCCCGACGGGGTCGGGGAATGCGCGAACTCCAGGCCCCGCTTGCCGAGATCCCCGGCGAGCGCGGCATAGGCGGGCGAGGTGATGAACAACACGAACGTCGTCGCCAGCACGTCGTGAACGAAACCGGGCTCGGTGATCTCCTCGGTGCGGATGCAGCCGCCGATGCGGTCGTTGCGTTCCAGCACGAGCACGCGATGGCCCTTGCGGCCGAGCAGCGCGGCGGCGACCAGCGCGTTGATGCCGCTGCCGACAATGATGTGATCCGCCGCCATTCCCATGCAGTCCCCGCGTCCTGTGCGACGCGAAGGCTAGGTGGCGGTCATGACCCTGGCAACGGTTCGGCGCGATGGGCCCTCGGTGCGCCGCCGCAGTGCTCCGACTTCGCACGTCGCAGCACGACGTTAGTAAAATTGTTAATTTCACTTGACATCGCACGCCGGTTGCGATACATAACCCCCATGCCGCCTCCCACCCCGCTCCCCGTTCTCACCGCACTGATCGGCCTGTTCCGCCAGGGATTCTGGCGGCGGCTGGCCGGGCGTCTGTACCGGGGCAGAGCAACCCAACCGGAGCAAGATCCGGTCGAGGAGTTCCTCCTCCCCATTCTGGAAGCGATCTCCCGGATCGCCGAGGCGGTCCAGAATGGGACCTACCGGGAGCCCGAATACGCCCCCGAACCGCCCGACGAGCCGCCGGAGACCTCCGGCTGGACCCCGCCGCCGAAGCCGCCCCCGATCCGAAGTCCGGAGCGGGAACCGGCGCCCCCTTGGCTCTCCGGGCCCAGACCCCGGCGGCCCAGGCCCCCGCCCGCCCCACCGGCGGCGGAGGAACCATCCCCCACACCCAAGCGATCCCGGCCGCCCGCGCGGCAGCGCCCCTCGTGGCCGCCTGTCCGCCCCGCCGCCCGGCCACCGCGCGCGCCGCCCCGGGTCCGCATCCGATCAAAAAAAGCCCGACCGGAGCCTGTGAGGAAGCACGCCCATTTCATTCCGTTATAGTAACAATATCCCGCCCTTCCGCAGCCCCCGGACGTGGTAGGGCGGAAAAGCGCAGCGCCTTCCGCCGACGCAAGGCGCCGCCGGAAACCGCTCTCCGTCGGCCCTCGGCACCGTTGCGCGCGGGATGGCTGCCAAGCTTGCCAGGTGGCGCTCACGGCCCAGGCAACCGCTCCGCGCCCGGCGTCCTCGCCGGAAACCGGATCAGCCGTGGCTTTCGCCCTGCCGGCCGCGACGGCTGCGCGGGAACGTCGCTTCGAGCGATTCCTGGATCTCGACCAGCGCATCGTCCGACAGCGGGCACACCTCCAGCAGCGCCTCGCGCAGGCCGATATAGGTGCCGACCTCCTCCTCGCCGTCCGCCGTGATGCGACGGAGCAGAACATCGCGCGGGCTGCGGCTGATGAGGAACGCGGGTTTCAGCGCGCCGGGCGGGACGATCGAGACCTGCTGCGGCGTCGTTTCGTTATCGAGCACGACCTTCCAGCCGCCCAGACCCGGCGCGGCCGCGCTCCAATCCCGCGCGAAGGCGATGTCGGACGCGTGGAAGGCCGTGGTGACAAGCTTGACTTTCGCATAGGCGACCATTTGCGTGCCCCTGACGCCGTTGACTTAGCGTGCGATTGGACGCCAGGAACCTTGAAAGGCCGGTAAACGACGCCGGCTAGCGGTCGCGGCTGAGACCCTGCGCGGCGAGCGCCGCCAGATAGGCTTGCCAGCGATCCGCCTGCTCGCGGCCGAGCCTATGCAGATAATCCCAGGAGAAAATGCCGCTGTCGTGCCCGTCGTCGAAGCGGATGCGCACGGCATAGTGACCGACCGGCTCGAGCCCGAGGATGCCGACATCGCGGCGGCCGGGGACGGTGCGGCGCTCGTTCGGCCCGTGCCCCTGCACCTCGGCGCTCGGGCTTTCGACGCGGAGGAACTCGGCGGGGAAAATGAAACGGCTGGAATCGTCGAAATCCACCTCGAGCCGCCGCTCCGCCCGCTTCAATCGCAGTTCGGTCGGCGTCGGCATCAGGCCTCGTCCAGCCGCCGCGCGTCCTCGGCCAGCATGATCGGGATGCCGTCCCGGATCGGATAGGCGAGGCCGGCGCTCCGGCTGATCAGCTCGTTGGCGGCGCGGTCGTAGTGCAGCGGCCCCTTGGTCAGCGGGCAGACCAGCACCTCCAGCAGGCGCGGATCGACGGCGACCGATGCAGTCCTGGCGGCGGCGTCGTTGCTGTCGGACATGATGTTTCCGCCTTCGCTCGTCACGCGCTAAACCGGGATTCGTCGATTTGGCCAAGGAAACTCCCTCTCCCCTTGTGGGAGAGGGTCGGGGTGAGGGGTTGCGCCGCACAGAGTTTGGGGCGCGCGGCCCCCCTCACCCAACCCTCTCCCACAAGGGGAGAGGGCTTTCTCGCGGCCGGCACATTCGTGTTCCAAACAACGCATCAATGTCTAGCTCGCCCGGGCGCGGTCGCTGCCGGTGTCATGGGTGTCGATGCGCAGCAGCGCCAGCAGCGTCGCCGCGCGGTCCGGCGGGGTCGGCGCCTCCAGCAGCGCCTGCTTCTCGGCCGATTCGAACGGGCACACCATGGCGAGCGTGATCACCAGGGTCTCGTCGTCCATCTGGCCGATGGCGTCCCAGTTGGCCTCGAAGCCGCGATGCGAGAAATAGCCGCGCAGCGCCGCCATCAGCTCCTTGCGGTCGAAGCCGGGCACGTCCGGCAGGTCGAGGTCGCCGACGAAGTCGGAAAAATCCGCCTGCACGCGCCGGTAGCCACGGCGCGGCGAAAGCTCCTCGATGATCGCGAACCGGCTCAGGCCGGTCAGCGTGATCAGGAAGCGGCCGTCATCGGTCTCGCTGAACGAGGTCAGGCGGCCGAGGCAGCCGACGCGATAGAGGCTCGGCCCGGTCTCCAGCCGTGGGCGCAGCGGGTCCGGCTGGATCATGCCGAACATCCGCCCCGCCGCCATCGCATCCTCGGTCATCGCGAGGTAGCGCGGTTCGAAAATGTTCAGCGGCAGCTTCCCGCGCGGCAGCAGCAGGGCGCCCGTCAGGGGAAACACCGGGAACGAGACCGGCAGATCTTCCGCACGCAGCTTCGGAGCGCCGGGCTCGGTCACTGATCTCACCTGAACAACAGGGCGGACAATTTTCGCCGCGACGCCATCGTCACCGGATCTGCAAAGCCCCAGGCCTCGAAAAGTTTCAGCAGTTGCAGCCGCGCCGCGTCGTCGTTCCATTTCGGCGCCGCGCGCATGATCTCGAGCAGCGCATCGGCCGCCTCGGCGCGCTGGCCGCTGGCGTTCAGCGCGGTGGCGAGGTCGTAGCGCGCCTGATGGTCCGCCGGGTCGGCGGCGAGGCGGGCCAGGAAGCTGTTCAGTTGCGCCTTCGCCTTCGCCCCCTCGGCGGCAAGCGCCAGCGCGCTGCGGGCACCCGCCACCTCGGCATGGTCATGCAGCTTCTGCGGCACCTGCTCCAGCGCTTCCTGCGCCTGCTCGGTATCGCCCAGCGCCAGCAGCGCACGGACAAGCCCGCCCCACGCCTCCGGGCTCTCCGGCTCCTGCTGCAACAGCGCGGAATAGAGTTCGGCCGCGTCCTGCGGCTGCCCTGCCTCGAGCGCCGCCTTCGCCTCGGCGCCGAGATCGGCCGCCGGCATGGTGCCGCCGGCCAGCTTCAGCAGCGCCTCGACGAAGCGCTTGACCTCGGATTCCGGCACGGCGCCCTGGAAGATGTCGGCGATCTGGCCCTGCCAGAACGCCGCGACCGTCGGGATCGACTGCAACGGCAGGCCGAGCTGGGAGAGCTGGCGCACCAGCGCCTGGCTCTTGTCGACGTCGATCTTGACCAGCCGCACCCGCCCGCCGGCGCTGCGCACGACCTTTTCGAGCGTCGGCGTCAGCGTCTTGCAGGGGCCGCACCAGGTCGCCCAGAAATCGACGATCACCGGCACCGTGCGCGAGCCCTCGATCACGTCGCGCATGAACGTGGTCTGGTCGCCGTCGCTGATCATTGCATCCGCGCCGGCCGCCGGGGCGCCGGGGGGCGGAAATGGGGATGGGGGTGCGGATTGCGGGGCCTGCCGCGCGGGCGCACCCCTGCCCTGGGCCGGTTTCTGGCCGATGATGTAGTCCATTGCGGGCGTCCTCGCCTGTCCTGCTTGCCATAGATGTTGCGGGTCGTCGCGGCCACAAGCCACGAAACGGCGCACCGGGCAAGCGGCGGATGAGGGGCCGGGGCCTGGTGCCCCGGCTCAGGCCCCCGGCTCAGGCCCCCGGCTCAGACCCCAAGTCTCAGGCCGCCGCCGCCATCGCGCCGGCATGGCGGGGGCGCCGGTCCTCCAGCAGCCGCACCTCCCGCGCCGGCCAGCTCGCCACCACCGGCGCGCCGATGTCGATCGGATCGACGAAATAATCCTCGTCGAGCACGTTCGCCACGAACTCCTCCCCATCGCCCGCGTCGATCGTGACCTTGACGTAGGACCCCTGGTTTTCGATCGCGTGGACCTCGCCCGCGAATGCGTTCACCAGATCCTTGGCGGAGGTGCCGGGGTCGCGCCGGCGGACGGCGACGCGGTCGCGGCGCAACGAGCCGAACACCTGCTCGCCCGGCGCCACCTCCGTTCCGGCCAGCGGAATCTCGATCCGCGCGCCGGTGCCGGTCACGGCGATCGCGGCACCGCCGGAGACCCGCTCGACCACGCCCGACAGCACGTTCTGGCCGCCGATGAAGCGGGTGACGTAGGCGTTGCGCGGGGCGAGGAAGATGTCCCGCGCACTCGCCGCCTGCTCGATCTTGCCCTGCGCCATCACCACGACGGTATCGGCCACCGCGATCGCTTCAAGCTGCGTGTGGGTGACATGGATGAAGGTGATGCCGAGTTCGCGCTGCACCCGGCGCAGCTCGCCGCGCATTTGCAGCCGCAGATATTCGTCGAGCGCCGAGAGCGGCTCGTCCAGCAGCAGCACGCGCGGGTTGGTGATCAGCGCGCGGGCGAGCGCCACCCGCTGCTGTTGCCCGCCGGATAGCTGCGCCGGCAGCCGGTTGGCGAACGCCTCCAGATGCACCTTCTGCAACAGCTCGCGCGCCTTGGCATGGCGATCGGTCTTGGAGGCGCCGCGCATCTTCAGCGCGAAGGCGACGTTGTCCAGCACGCTGCGATGCGGGAACAGAGCATAGCTCTGGAACATCATCGCTGTGCCGCGCTCGACCGGCTGCAAATTCGTCACGTTGCGCCCGCCGATCAGGATGTCGCCCTCGGTCGGCGTCTCGTGCCCGGCGATCATCCGCAGGATCGTCGTCTTGCCGCAGCCGCTGGGGCCGAGCAGGCAGCAATAGGAGCCGTGCTCGATCCGCAGGTCGAGGTTGTCGACCGCCGGGGCGGCGCCCGCATGGTAGGTCTTGGTGACGGCGACTACCTCGATCCTGCCGTTGCCGATCGGTCCAGTCACGTTGGTGCCTCCGTCCATGGTCAGTGCGATGCCGCGCCGCGGCCGCGGCGGCGCTGGATCAAGGCGATCGATCCGAGCCCGATGCCGATGACCGCGAATGAGATGACGGTCGTGACCGTGCCCACCGCGAACAGCGCGGGCGAAGTGACGTTGGTGGTCATTGCCCAGATCTCCAGCGGCAGCGTATTCTCGCTGCCGGCGGTCAGCACCGTGCGGGCGAACTCGTCGTAGGACAACGTGAAGCCGAACAGCGCGACGCCGATGATGCCGGGCAGCAGGATCGGCAGCGTCACTTCCCGCGTGCGCTGCCACGCCGTCGCCCCGAGATCGCGCGCCGCTTCCTCGAACGAGCGGTTGAAGCGGCCGATCACCGCGAACATCACCAGCAGGCCGAACGGCAGCGTCCAGGTCAGTTGCGCGCCGAGGCCGGAGACGGTCCAGTCGGTCTGCCAGCCGAGCAACTGGAACCCGATCGAGATGCCGAGGCCGACGAAGATGCCCGGCATCACCAGGCTGCCGATCACCAGATAGAACAGCACGCCCGCGCCCGGAAAGCGGCGGCGGAAGCCGAGGCCGCCGGCCACGCAGATGACGACGGTGGCGACCGTGACGATGGCGGCGAGGATCACGGAACGGCGGAAACTGCCGGCGATGTCGCCGCTGCGTCCCGGCACCACCAGTTCGTGAAACCATTGCGTCGAGAAGCCGTTCATCGGGAACGTCAGCCCGCCCTGCGGCCCCTGGAACGACAGGACGTAGATCACGATCATCGGGCCGTACAGGAACAGCACGAACAGCACGAACACGCTCGCCAGCGCGTAGAACGTCCAGGGCCGGTTGCCGGAGGCGGTGCGCATCCCGATTGCTCCCTACGTCGCCAGTTCTTTGCGCACGTCGACGACGCGCAGGATGCCGGCGACCATCAGCATCAGCACGATCACCAGGATCACGGCGCTGGCCGCCGCCGGCGGGTATTGCAGTTCCTGGATCTGGTTCGACAGGGCCGAGACGACCGACCCGCTCTGCCCGCCGCTCATCACCTTCACGACGAAGAAGTCGCCCATCACCTGGGTGACGACGAAGATCGTGCCGAGCGCGATGCCGGATTTGGACAGCGGCAGCACGATCTCCCACAGGATCGCGAAGCGCGACGCGCCGGCATCCTTGGCCGCCTCGATCAGCCGCGTGTCGATGCGGGCCATCGCGTTGAAGATCGGGACGACCATGAACAGCGTGAACAGATGCACGTAGGCCACGACCACCGCGAAATCGGAAAACAGCAGGAATTCGAGCGGTCGGGAGGTGATGTGCGCATCCATCAGCATCTGGTTGAAGATGCCGTTGCGGCCGAGAAAGGGAATCCATGAGATCATGCGGATGATGTTCGACGTCCAGAACGGCACCGAGCAGAGCAGGAACAGGCCGATCTTGATCAGCAGGCTCTGGACGTGGAACACCAGGAAGTAGGCGACGGCGAAGCCGACCACGAGCGTGATCACCCAGACGATCACGGCGAACTTCAGCGAACTGACGTACAGCCGCAGCGTCGTCGGGTCGGTGAACAGATCCTGGTAATTGTCCAGGATGAAGGTCGGGATGATCGTCATGTGGTCGAAGTCGAAGAAACTCGCGGCGAGCACGACCAGCATCGGCAGGCCGAAAAACAGCACGAGAATCACGGCCAGCGGGCCGACTTGCAGCCACGAGGCGAGTGCCGGTGAAATCTTCATTGTCAGCCTGCGCTCGTCATGTCCGAGGGATGGTCGGCGGGGCGCCGAGGCACCCCGCCGAACCGGCTCACGCGGAGACGAATTCGTTCCAGCGCTTGGTCAGATACTTGTCTTCGTCCATCACGGTGTTCCAGACGGCGACATGGCCTTCGCGCTGCCACAGGGAGCCGCCGTCGCGGATGGCGCCCTTCTTCTCCATCAGATTGCCGTACGGGTCCTTGATGTCGACGGCAGCCGGCTTGCCCTCGTACCAGTAGTCCCATTCCTCCGGCGTCAGGAACTTCTGCACCGTCTCGATCACCGGCGAGTAGTAACCCTGCTTGGCGATGAACGCGCCCTGCCAGCCGGAATTGAACCAGTTCAGGTATTCCATCGCGCAGTCGAGGCGCAGCCCGGTCAGGTGCGCCATCGGCGCCAGGCCCACGAACCAGCCGCGATAGCCTTCCTTCAGCGGCACGAAATAGCAGTCGATCCCGCGTGAGCGGACGGCGGTGACGGCGGGCGACCACATCGACTGGATCACCACCTCGCCCGAGGCCATCAGGTTCACCGACTGGTCGAAGTTGCTCCAGAAGGCGCGGAAATGGCCCTGCTTCTTCAGGTCGATCAGCAGCTTGGTGGTCTTGTCGATCTCGGCCTTGGTCATGTTGCCTTTGTCGACGTACTTGATCTCCCCGGCGGCTTCCAGCGCCATGGCCACGTCCATGATGCCGACCGGCGCGTAGTCGACCAGCGCGGCCTTGCCCTTGTATTTCGGGTCGATCAGGTCCTTCCAGCTTGTGATCTTGTCGCGTCCGCCGACCAGATCCGGGCGGATGCCAAGCGTGTCGGCGTTGTAGAGCGTCGGGATGATCGTCAGGAATTCGGTCGGCCCGGTCGCCAGCTTCTTGCCGCTGCCGTCCGTGTAGAAGCCCGCCTTCATCGGCGAGATGCCCTGCGTGGGGATCGGCTTGCCGTCAGGGAACTTGCCGGTGGTGAAGATCGGGACCGTCTTGTCCCACAATTTGTATTCGCTGACCTTGATCGGCCGCAGCACGCCCTTGCCGGCCAGGAATACGGCGGCGGCGCTATCGACGTTGTTGATGTCGATGCTCTTCGGCTGCGTCAGCGAGCGGTTGAGCTGCGTGCCCGGATCGACGGCCTGCATCTCGATCTTGAAACCGAGATCCTTGTACGCCTGATCGCCGATTTCCTTGATCGCGGCGTAGGAGCCGCCGACATGCGTCAGCGTGACGTCCTTGATGTTCTGCGCCCAGATGGTCGGGAACCCGGTGACCGCGCCGGACCCGATCGCGACGCCGGCGGCGGCAGCGGCCGTGCCCTGCAACAGGCTCCGGCGCGTCAGACCCGACGAGCCACGCCCGCCCGAAGTTGCTTCAGCCATGCCCATCTCCTTCTTGATTCCAAGCCCGCACGCAGACGGGCGCCTGACGATACCGCCGCGCACCGTCGTATTTCACAGACGAGGTATGTGCAAGCCGCGTACCGCATTGCCGTCCCGGCCCCAGCCCGGGGCGGCGCTGCGAGATGCTTGAGGTTTGAAGCATTCCTGGCCAGCCACGGGTCAGGTTGCCCATTTCCTGGGCCGACTCAGTATGTCGCGAAAATGCGTTCGATCTCGGCTGGGTCGGTCGTCACCGTCAGGGCCATCGCCAGCAGGATGCGCGCCTTTTGCGGGTTCAGATTGTCGGCGATCAGGATGCCGTTGCGCCTGAACCGCTCGCCGCGATAGGTGCGCCCGCTGCCGGCGCGGGTCGACTGCACGACGATCACCCCGGCCGCAATCGCCTCCTCCAGCGCCCGACCGTCGGCGCTGCCGGGGAACCCGGGGGCGAAGCCGGCCGAGACGATGCCTTTCGCCCCGGCCGCGACGAACGCGCGCACGGCGGCGCCGTCCGAACCGGTATAGGCGTAGGCGATATCGACTCGGGGCAGCGCGTCCAGCGTGCGGATGTCGAACTCCGTGTCCGGCGCGGTACGCCGCTCGCCGCGCCGGTAGTAGGCGATCCGGTCCCCGTCGGCGTGGCCGAGCGCGCCGAAATCGTGGCTGCGAAACGTCTGCATCCGGAAGGTCGAGGTTTTCGTCACGTCGCGGGCGGCCTGGATTTCGTCGTTCAGCACCACCAGCACGCCGCGCCCGCGCGACTCCGGCGCCGCCGCCGTCCGCACCGCATTGACCAGGTTCATCCCGGCGTCCGACGACAGCGCGCTCGGCGGCCGCTGCGCGCCGACGACGACGACCGGCACGGAAACCTTCACCGTCAGGTCCAGCGCCCACGCCGTCTCCTCGAGCGATGCGGTGCCGTGGCCGACGACGATGCCGGCGAGATCGGGAATCTCCGCGACGGCCTGGTCGCACAGCAGCACCAACTCGCGCCATTCCGGGAAGTAGATGTCGTAGCTCGGTACGTTACGAAAACGGATCGGGATCACCTCCGCGACCTCGGCCAGCTCCGGGTAGCGCGCCACGATGTCGGAAGCGTGCAGCATCACGCCGTTGGAGACGTAGTCGACGACGTCGAGCGATGTCCGGCCGATCGAGGAGATCGTGCCGCCGGTTCCGATGAAGGCGATCTTTGGTTTCACGTCCCGTTCCTGCTGCCGTGCGAATGGCGCGGGCGCAGCAACGGGCGTGCCAGCTAGGCGGGGGCGGCGTTGAAGCCGCGCAGATACTCGACGACCTCGGCCTCCGGCAGAACGTCGGCGTATTTGGCGCTCATGTCGAACAGATTGGCCTCATGCGGCCCCTCCGCCCGGTCGCCGACGCCCTCGCGGACGACGATGGGGATGAAGCCGTGGCTCATCGTATCGACGCAGGTGGCGCGCACGCAGCCGCTGGTGGTGATGCCGGTCAGGATCAGCGTGTCCACCCCCGCCGCCGTCAGCGTGGAGGCGAGCGAGGTGCCGAAGAACGCCGAGGGATATTGCTTGGAGATGACCAGTTCGCCCGGCTGCGGCTCGATCCCCGGCGGCCAGGCGCCGAGCGGGTTGCCGGCGGAGAAGCATTTGGTCGCCGGCGACTTGCGAAAGAAGATGCCGCCATCGAGCGCGCCGGCCTGGACGACGACGTTGGTGAAGATGACCGGAATGCCCGCCCGCCGCGCCACCGCGAGCACCCGCAGGGCGGAGGCGAGCGCCGTCTCCACCCCCTCCCCCGCGAACAGAGGCGACCCTTCGGTGTAGTACGCCATGACGAAATCGATCAGCACCAGCGCAGGGCGGCGGCCGAAGCCGATGCGATGATGGAACCCGGCGCGGGCGTAGTTGCTGGCGAGGTCTTCGGGCATGGGGGAGGTTCCGTGCAGGTGGCGGGCTGTGGGAGGGAGGATGCACCATTGGTGCCAGGCTACCCCCCCACCCGCACCCTCTGACTCTCCGTCCGCAACTGCCCGCAGGCCGCCAGGATGTCCCGCCCGCGCGGGGTGCGCACCGGCGACGAAAATCCCGCGTCCATGACGATCTTCGCGAACCGGTCGATCGCGGCACCGGTGCTCGTCTCGTACGGGCTGCCCGGCCAGGGGTTGAAAGGAATCAGGTTCACCTTGGCCGGAATGCCGGCGATCAGGCGGATCAGTTCGTGCGCGTCGGCGGGCGAGTCGTTCAGCCCCTTCAGCATCACATACTCGAAGGTGATGCGCCGGGCGTTGCTCGCCGCCGGGTAGCGGCGGCAGGCGGCGATCAGATCCGCGATCGGGTATTTGCGGTTGAGCGGCACGATCTCGTCGCGCAGTTCGTCGCGCACCGCGTGCAGCGACACGGCGAGGTTCACGCCCAGTTCGGCGCCGGCCTTGTCCATCATCGGGACCACGCCGGACGTGGACAGCGTGATGCGGCGGCGCGACAGGGCGATGCCCTCGCCGTCCATCACGATGGTCATGGCCTTCGCGACGTTCTCGTAATTGTAGAGCGGCTCGCCCATGCCCATCAGCACGATGGTCGAGAGCAGCCGGGGCGTCTCGCCGCGCGGGCTCGGCCACTCGTGAAAACTGTCGCGGGCGGCCATGAACTGGCCGACGATCTCGGCGGCACCGAGGTTGCGCACCAGTGCCTGCGTGCCGGTGTGACAGAAACGGCAGGACAGCGTGCAGCCGACCTGCGAGGAAATGCAGACCGCGCCGCGATCCTCCTGCGGGTCGGGAATGTAGACGGTCTCCGCCTCCTGCCCGTCGCGAAAGCGGAACAGGAATTTTTTCGTCTCGTCCTCGCTGGTCTGCACCAGCGCGGCTTCCGGCCGGCCGACGACGAATTGCTCGGCCAGCCTCTCCTGCAACGGCCGGGCGATTGTCGACATCTTCGAAAAATCGGTCTCGCCGCGATGGTAGATCCAGTGCCAGAGCTGTTTCGCGCGGAATGGCGCCTCGCCGATCGCGGCCAGTTCGGCCAGCAGTTCGGCGCGCGACAGGCCGACGAGGTCGCGCCGCCCGTCCGCCAGCCGTGCGGGCGGCGGGGCAAAGCGCGCGGTCTTCGCCAGGATGCGGGCGCGCTCGGCCTCCGTCAGGTCGAGCGCGGCGCTCACGGCGTCGCCTTGCCGGGCGGGCAGGCCTTCACGATCGCGGCGTAGGCGGCGTTGAAGCCCTTCAGGCTGAAGCTGTCGGCCACCTTCCCGCTTTTCGGCCCCGGCGAGGTCGCGACCATCTGCCGGCCCTTGAGGAACGCCTGCACCGCCGCGTGCCCGTCGCGCGCGAAGGCCGAGCGTTGCGCCGTGTAGAATTCGAGCGGCGGCTGCGCGTCCACCACCACCGTTGCGGCGGCGTTCGGGGCGTAGGCGAAGCCGGCGCTGATCGCCACCGCGTCGCGCCCGCTCGGCCGTTCCGTGACCGTCAGCACCACGTCCCCACGCCCGCTGACGGCGGGGCTGGAGGCGGCGGCGCGGGTGAAGGCGTAGCACACGGTCTGCCCGGCCTCCTTGTTGGTCGCGGCCGTCCAGTTCTCGAACGTGCCGATCGCTTTCGGGCCGACCGCGTGGGGGACGGGTTTCGGGGGCAGCTTGGCGGTCTGGGCCAATGCTGGCGGTGCCAGAACCGCGACGCCGATGACGACAAACAACACGATAGGCCAGTGGGACAGCCAGTGGGACAGTGCGCTCATGGGGCGGAGACATACGGGGCGGGGCCAAAGGGAACAAGCGGCCCGGCATCATGTCTCCGTGTCGTTCCCAGCGGGGTCGTTCCCAGCGGGGTCGTTCCCACCGGGGTCGTTCCCAACGGGGTCGTTCTCCGCCGGGCCGGCCCAGGTCGGCCGATGCCGGCGCAACAAAGGCGCGCCGTGGCTGGCGGCGGGCGGCACCGGCGCGGCGCCGCCGCTGGCCACCGGCCGCTCGGCGAAGCGGCCGTGTTGCAGCATTCGATCGTACAGCACCAGCGCACCGGCGACCGCCAGGTTCAGCGCGAAGCGGGTGGGGATGCGCACGACGTGGTCGCAGCGCGCCAGCATCGCCGCCGACAGACCGGCGCGTTCCGGACCGAGCACATAGGCGGCGCTGAGCGGGTGGCGGAAGCTCGGCAACTCGGTTGCCTCGTCGAGCAGTTCCACGCCCACCAGCACGCAGCGGTCGGGCAGCGCCATCGCCGCGACGCCGGGATAGCGCCAGAGCGGCACGTGGCTCGGCGCGTCGGCAGTGTCGGCGAGGCGGGCGGCGCGCGCATCGAACCCTGCGCCGACGGTGAAGCAGAACGCCGCCCCGAATGCGTGCGCGGTGCGCAGAAGCGCGCCGACATTGGCGGATTTGGAGACGCCTTCCGCCCCGATCCCGAAATAGCCGCGTGGCCTGGCCGCATGCATGGGCAAGGGTCTAGGCGAGCGGGCGTGGGCGGTGCAACGATGCATGGCAGCACGCCGCCGCCCCATGCTTTCGCGCGCGTGGAATTTCTTATATAGCGCCGTGCAACGGCGGAACGGACGGAGTGCGGGCGATGCAGGCCAAGGTCAAGACGAAGGGGACGGCGCAGCCGCTGGTGGTCACCGCCAACCGCCTGCGCGACGGCCGCGTGGTCTGGCTGGCCGAGGGCGGTGCGTGGGTGGAACATCTGGCGCAGGCGCACGTTTTCCTGGGCGAGCAGGCGGAGGCCGGCCTCGCCGAGGGCGCGGAGGCCGAGAAGTCGCAACAGGTCGTCGGCGCGTATGTGGCGGAAGTTTCCGTCGGTCCCGCCGGGATCGTTCCGGTGCGGGCCCGCGAACGGTTTCGCGCGCTCGGGCCGAGCGTCGGCGCCGTGGCGGCCTGAGCGGCAGCAAGGAACCTTCCGATGGACATCGTCGAGGGCCACGCGGCCCTGAATGCGGGCGTCTCCACGCGCGCCGGGATCTACCACTATGACGAGTACGACCGGGAGTTTCTGCGCGAGCGCGTGGCCGAATTTCGCGGTCAGGTGGGGCGCAGGCTGGCCGGCGCGCTGACGGAGGACGAGTTCAAGCCGTTGCGGCTGATGAACGGCCTGTATCTCCAGTTGCACGCCTACATGCTGCGCTGCGCGATCCCCTACGGCGTGCTGAGTTCCGCGCAGATGCGGCAATTCGCGCATGTCGCCCGCGTCTACGATCGCGGCTTCGGCCACTTCACCACAAGGCAGAATCTGCAATTCAACTGGATCAAGCTGGAGGAGGCGCCGGACGCGCTGGCCGCGCTGGCGGAGGCCGACCTGCACGCGCTGCAAACCAGCGGCAACTGCATCCGCAACGTCACCACCGACGAATTCGCGGGCGCGGCCGCCGACGAACTGGTGGACCCGCGCGTCTACGCCGAAATCCTGCGGCAATGGTCGACGCTGCACCCGGAATTCTCGTTCCTGCCGCGCAAGTTCAAGATCGCGATCACCGGCGCGCCGACCGACCGCGCGGCGATCCAGGTGCATGACATCGGGCTGCTCGCCAAACCTGGCCCAGCCGGGGACGTGGGCTTCGAAGTCTGGGCCGGCGGCGGGCTCGGGCGCGTGCCGATCATCGGCACGAAACTGCGCGACTGGCTCAGCGAGCGGGATTTCCTCGGTTACATGGAGGCGATCCTGCGCGTGTACAACGCGCTCGGCGGGCGGGAGAACATCCACAAGGCGCGCATCAAGATTCTGGTTCGCGACCTCGGGCCGGAGGCGTTCATCCGGTTGGTGGAAGACGAATTCGCCGCGCTGCCGCGCGAGAAATTCCCGCTCGATCCGGCCGTGGTGGCGGCGATCCAGGCGCATTTCGCCGCGCCCGCGTTCGCCGACCTGCCGCACGCGGGCACCGATCTGGCGCTGCGGACGGCGGAGAACAGCCCGTTCGCCGACTGGGTTGCGCACAACACGCATCCGCACAAGCAGCCGGGCTACATCTCGGCGATCATCTCGCTGAAGCCGATCGGCGGCATTCCGGGCGACGCCACCGCCGACCAGATGGACGCCATCGCCGACCTCGCCGACCGTTATTCGTTCGACGAAGTGCGGGTGACGCACTATCAGAATCTCGTGCTGCCGCATGTCCGGCAGGACGAGCTGTTCGACGTCTGGCATGCGTTGCGCGGGCTTGGCCTCGCCACGCCCAATATCGGCACGGTGACGGACATCATCGCCTGCCCGGGGCTGGATTACTGCTCGCTCGCCAACGCGCGCGCGATCCCGGTGGCGCAGCTTCTGTCCGAGCGGTTCGCCGACCTGCGGCGGCAATACGACATCGGGCCGATCACGCTGAACATTTCGGGCTGCATCAACGCGTGCGGCCACCACCATGTCGGCGCCATCGGCATCCTCGGCGTCGACAAGAAGGGCGAGGAATTCTACCAGCTTACGCTCGGCGGTTCGGCCGGCAACGACGCCGCGATCGGCGAGATCATCGGCCCGGCAGTGCCGTACGACGCGGTGGTCGACGCGGTCGAGACCGTGGTGAAAACCTACGTGGCGCAGCGTCGGCCGGGCGAGGCGTTCCTGCAAACCTACCGCCGGATCGGCATGGCCCCGTTCAAGGACGCGCTCTATGCCACTGCTTGAAAAGGGCGTTCCGGTCGAGGACAGGTTCGTTCAGGTCGCCGACGACGCGCCGCTGCCGGCGGACAGCCCGGCGGTGATCTCGTTCGCCCGGCTGCAACGGGATGCCGACGCGCTGGCGGGGCGCAACGTGCCCCTGGGCGTGCAGATGGCGTCGGCGACGCAAGCGCGCGACATCGCGCCGTTCCTCGATCGGGTCGCGCTGGTGGTGATCGAGTTCCCGAAATTCCGCGACGGGCGCGGCTTCACGATCGCGCGGACGTTGCGGGAACGGTTCGGCTACGCCGGTGAACTGCGGGCGTGCGGGCACATCCTGCCCGACCAGTACGAGTTCCTGGTCCGCTGCGGCTTCACCAGCGTGGCGGTGCCGGAGGGGGCGGACCTCGGCGTCTGGGCAGCGGCGCTCGACCGGTTCCATGTCGCTTACCAGGCGGGAATGGATGCGGCGCCGGTGATCTCAGGGCTGCGGCGGCGTCTGGCGCTGGGGTAGAGAAGGCGAGCCAAGGCGTTGCTGACCACGCTGGATTAGGGAGACGGTCTTATGTCATCCGATCATCAAGGCAAAAGTCGATTGCGGCGCGCGCTTCTCACAGTCAACGCGGATTGGCAAGGGCGCTGGCAGGTGGGCGTCGTGACTGGCGTGGTGACTTCTGTGGTGCTCTCCTCCGTCGATCGTTTTCAAATCAGACCGACATCGCTGCCACGTTTCCTATTCAATGTATTAGTTTTTCAGGATGCTACATCGCCGCAGTGCTTGCTGTGACGCTTTGGAGGACCCGGCGATCGCCTTGATCGGCACTTCCGCCCGCCGGACCGCGATAGTTGTAAGGATAGAACTTGATGCGGTTGCAAGACGGCCGACGCGAGCAGTGGCGCAACCTTGCTCTAGCACTGCTGGCCTATCTGATCGGTGTGCTGGTGATCTATGCGACGCAGCGCTGGCAATTCGTTTTGCTGGTATGGATGCTTTCCCAGGCGGTTGCGTTTCCAATCCTGTGGCGCGTGCTGCGCGGCTTCGACTGGCACTTGACCCGGACTGGTTCGACGTTGTCCATCAGCGTCACGCGAACCGATTCAAATATTGGCTGGCCGCATGTCGTCCATCTTGGACTGCTTGGCCTGATTAATCTGACCACGCTTGCTGTCCTGGTTGGTGAGGGTGACACGCCCCGCCTGCGGGTCTACGCTGTTCTTATCATAGGCCTGGTCATCGTGCGGCTACTTAGACCACTGGAGAGTGCATTATTGCGACGCTCCGACGCTGCCGGCCGTTGAGAGTTAGCCGATAGCCAGCGTGGCTTGAGTAAGGCCCAAGCGAGTTGTCCGCCAGGTCCGGCCGGGCGTCGCGTTCGGATAGGGCACGAAACAATCAAAGAGGAAATCTACCAGCTTTAGCTATCCTCGACCGGTTCGTGGACCGAATGGCGTACTGAGCAATCCGACAAGCCGACGTCGGGCTCCGGCTGGTCCGGCATCTCCATGCGGAGGGTGATCGTCGTGCCGGCGCCGGGCTGGCTTTGGCGAGTGACGGTCGCGCGGATCTGGCGGGCGAGCGTTTCGATGATCGTGGTGCCGAGGCCGGGGCGCGCCGGAGTCGTCGGCAGGCCGACGCCCTGGTCGGCGACCGTCAGGCCGAGCACCCCGCGCTCCACCGCCGTTCTCACCGCGACGGTACCCGCCACGCCGGGGCGGAAGGCGTGGCGCAGCGCGTTGGTCAGCAGTTCGCTGGCGATCAAGCCGAGCGGGATCGCCTGCTCCGCATCCAACCAGATGCCGCCGGGCCCATCGAAATTCGTGGCGACCGACGGATTGAGGGAGCCGACGCGGCCGCACAGGTCGGCGAGCATCCGGTCGACGTCGATGCTGCGCAGGTCCGGGCTCTGCTGGAGCGCCAGATGCGCGTCGGCGACCGCGTTGACGCGGGTCATCGCCGCCCCCAGCGCCGCCTTGGCGTCCGCGTCGGACACCCGGCCGATCTGGAGGCGCAGCAGCGCCACCACCAGTTGCAGCGAGTTCTTGATCCGGTGATCGGCCTCCCGCATCAGCGTGGTCCTGGCGGTCAGCGCGGCTTGCAGCGCCTCCTCCCGCTCCCGCCGCTCGGTGACGTCGCTGACGACGCCGATGACCTTCCGGTCGTCGGCAAACACCGCGCCCCGCGTGACCAGCCACCGCCTCGCATTCCGGGCGGTGATCACGCACACCTCGTCCGCATAGGGGCTCCCCGTCGCGATTGCGTCCATCAGCGTCTTGATCGCACGTTCCTGATGGTCGGGCGCGATGAGCCGCCGCAGCTCGGTGCGCGGCATCTCGACGGGTTGCGGCGGCAGACCGAGCATCGCCGCGAACACCTCGTCCAACCGGTAGCGTTCGGTCGCAAGATCGAGTTCCCACAATCCGAGCGCGCCGGCGTCCAGGGCCGCGCGCAGGCGCTCGGAGGTGGCGCGCGCCCGGGCCTCGCTCTCCCCCAACCTCCGCGCGGCCTCGACCTTGTCGCTGACGTCGAACGCCATGCCGACGGAGGCGACGACGCGCCCGTCCGCGGCTCGCACCGGGCCGGCATACACTTCCAGATCGGCCATATCGCCGTTGGGCCTGCGGAAGCGGATCTGCTCGCCATTGATCAGTTCGCCGGTCTTGAGCGCCCGCACGATCGGGTAGTCGTCGGCGGCGAACGGGCGCCCGTCCGGGTGGATGCCGCCATAGTTTGCCATCTCGCTGCTGCGGTCCACCCGCCGCTCCGGCTGCCCCAGCACGCTGTCCGACTGGGCACTGCGGAGCAGCAGGCGGCCGGCCGGGGCTTCCAGGATGGCGGCGGCGCCGGGGATCTGGCGGAACACCTCGGCGAGCCGCGCCTCCGCGGCCGCCGCATCGACCGCGAACCGGCGCATGACGCTGGAGGCCCAGAGCACGGTGGCGCAGGCCGGCAAGAAGGCCAGAACGCTGACCTGGGCGGCATTGAACGGCGGCCACGCGAGCAGGGCGCCGCCGCCAAAAATCACCGCGACCGAGATGCTGGCCGCCGCCGCGCAAGCCACTGCTGGCCCGGTGCCGCAGAACACCCCGGCCAGCACGACCGCCGGGAATACCGTGGTGAACTGGACGATGCCGGGCGTCACCGCCTCCATCGCGGAGCGGAACAACACGGCCACGCCGGCGAGCCCGAGGGCCACCATGTAATCAGCCAAGGCCGGCGGGCGAGACAGATGGGCCTTGAGGCGTCCCAGCAACATCCGCTCTCCATACTCCCTGCCTCGGCAGACGCAACGGCCCGGCGATCGACCGGCCATCTTGCGCGGCTTATCGTTCCCGACGGGGATCTATCGTCGGCGATTGTAAGGCTATTTGCGGATGTTTGACGAGATCTGCGCCGACGAAGAACGAAGCTTCGCCGGGAGTACGTTGCCGGACAGACGCGACCCCCAGCCGGCCGGAAGATGTTCACAATAAGCTTTTGCGAAATGATCTGGACAGTCGTTCGGAAATTATCGCTTCGATTCCGTCATTCCCGCGAAAGCGGGAGTCCAGGCCGCCGCGCTGGATTCCCGTTCTCGCGGAAACAACGAAATCGAAGCCGGTATTTCGGTGCGAGCCCTAACCCGCCGCTTCGAACAAATCGTGCGGCACATCCACGCGCGCCATCCCGGCTGAAACCGGCAGCTCAGGCGCCGACCTCAGCGCTTCGAGCAGCGCCTCGGCTTTCCGGATTTCCCGATCGAGATCTAACGCCGGGATAAGGCGCCGGCGCAGAACGGGGCTGAAATCTTCCAGCCTTTGCCACGCCGCGCCGAACATCCGGCCGTCGAGTGCCTCGCGCACGACGGCTTCGGGAAGCTGCAAAACCGCCGCGAGATGCTCTACGTGCCGGGTGTCGCGTTTGCGCCAGTAGGCCCTTGCCGTTCCGCGCAACCGCGCGCGCCGCGCCGCGTCGGCTGTCGGTTCCAGGCAATCGTCCAGCCACGCATCCGGCTGGCCGATCCGCCGCCGCATCGTGTCGGCCATGCCGCCCGTCGCCCGGCCGTGCAGCCGCCCCGACACTGTCACGCGCGTTTGCGGACAATGGCGGATGCGCGCGTCCACGCGCTGCAACGCGCGGAAGAACGCCCGGTCTTCGCCGACCGCGACATCGGGAATGCCGCCGGCACGAAGAAACATCTCGGTGGTCACGGCAATGCTGGCACCGGAATGCTGCGTATGGCGCGGAAGAGGATCGGCCGGCTCAGGATCGAGCAAGTTCGCGATCTCGTCGAGCAGCGTCGTAAAATGCTGCACGCGGCTTTCATCTTCGAGCATCTGGCGCGGCAGCGCGGCTGCGTCATTTTCATCCAGTTCCGCCTGCCCGGCCACGGCATCCGCGCCGGCCGCAATCGCCGCCAGATTTGTCTGAAGCCAATCCGGGGCGACGCGGGAATCCGCATCCGTGGTCAGCAAGATCCCGCGAGCACCCGAGCGCTTTGCCGCATGATCCATTGCCATCTTTCTGGCAAGGCCGGCAGACGCCCGCGCGGGCGGCAGCGTGCATTCCTGGACATGCACGACGAACGGCAATTCGCTCCTGACATCGTGAACGAGCGCCGGCGTGGAGTCGGTGCAGTCGTTCAGCAGCAGCAGAACCTCGAACGCGCGGCTGGCTGTTTGCGCCGCGAGGGCGTACAGGCAGGGAAGGATATGGTCAGCCTCGTTCTTGACCGGGATCGCGACGACGCATCGACCGGATGACGCATAAAGAGCTTCAAGCTTTGACATATGGCGCGGCCCGTCTTTCCAGATCGAATGGAATTTTGCGCGGGTAAGATGTCCGGCGGTGCCCGGAAGTTCCGCCCTGCGTGTCGACGTCGCCGTGAGCGCTACGGCGTGGACAGGTAGACTTCGTACGGGCGGTCGAAGATCGCCAGGAAATGCGCGGCCAGGCGAAATCCTGTCGGATCGTCGGTGATCAGGCCTTCGTGTTGCGAGCGATGCGCGGCGATGGCGCGCCGCTTGGCCGGCAGATGACGGGAAATGTCGAGCCGAAACCCCTCGATTCCGCCTTCAAGGCTCTCGTCGGGCGGCAGCGTCCATCCCCACACGGGATAGGCGATGTGGCGCATGTGGGCGACGGCGGCGACGGCGGTGGCGATCCGGTGCGCGGCCAGATGATCGCCGTGCGGATCATGCCGCCACGGCGCGGCAATGGTCGTGCATCCGAATTCCGTCGCGCGCGCGGCGATCTCCGCCACGGCGCGGCCGAAATCCGGTCCCTCGTGCGGCGCCGCGCGATCCGGCAGACCGAGGAACAAAATCCGGTCCTGGGCCAGCCCCAGCGCCGCGACGGCCTGCCGCGCCTCGGCTTCCCGCGTCGCCTTCAGCCGGTCCGGCGGATAGGATCGTGAGCCCGGATGCGAGCCGGTTCCATCGGTCAGGATCAGTACCAACGGCGGTCGTTCGCGAAGGCAGCATTCGGCGATCAGGCCGGCGCACCCGAGACTCTCGTCATCGGGATGCGGCGCCAGGACCAGAACGGTGCCCTTGCCGATGATGCCGTCGAGATCCGCCAGCGGCAGTGCGCGCATCGCGGCCTGCGCCTCCGCTGCCGTCATGGAATGGCCCGGGGCACAGGACCCGCGACAAATCGTGCCGCAGCCTCCGCCATCGCTTCGTCCATGGCGGGCTGGCGCAGGTAGGTTGCGAGATCCCGCATCAGCCGCTCTGCCGGATTGCCTTCGACGAGCGCGCTCAGGCCGAGTGACCGCTGCGCCAGTTCAATCACCGTCAGTCCCGCCATCTCCACAGCCCGCCGCGCGAGGTTGACGTATCCGGTGATGTCGGCCGCATCCGCGTCCGATTCGACCAGTCGTGCGCACGCATTTGCCCAGAGCGCGGCGGTTTGTTCGGCGATCAGGGACTCCGCGATACGGGTCGCCTGAAACGGCGCGCCGTCGCGCCCGTGTGTTCGCAACTGCGCGCGCATCGTCTCGCCGAGTGCCTCGATGCCGCCGGCGAGCACCGCCAACGTGCGCCAGGCGCCGGCGGAAAACTCGGGCTCGCGGACGTAATCCCCCGGCGCACCGATCCAATCTTCGGCGCCCGGTCGGTAGCCCGCGAAATCGATCCAGCCGGCAACCGTCGCGCGCATCCCGTGCAGGCGGCCCGGCATCCGGCCGGTGGGACGGTCCCTTTCCAGCGCGACCATCAGCATCCGCGAGGTGTCCCCCTCGCCGACGGTGATGACAGCGCGGGTCAGCGCATCGGGGGCGGAGCAGTTGATCTTCCTGCCAGCCAGAGCGCCGTCCATCAGGCGCACGCCGGGTGGCGCCTGGGTGTTCCAGATACCGAACAGGTGCCCATCGGCGACGTCGGCGGCAGCGCGCGCGAGTTGCGCGGGATTGCCGTACCGGGCAATCAGACGCAGGGCGTTGAAATGCCCCTCGACCAGTCGGCCCACAGCCAGATTGCCACGACCGATCAGGCGCAGCAGGTCAAAGAGTTCCAGCCGAAGCGCAAATCCGCCGAGATGGTGCGGCAGCGTGGCCGCCAAAACCCCGCATTGCCGCAATGCGTCGATGTCCGACCACGGGAAGCGATCATGCCTGTCGAGATCCGCCGCCGACGCGCGGATGTCCGGCACCAGGCGCGAAACGTCGGCCAGCAAGCGAGATGCGTGACTCACGTTGCATCTTTCAGATCGCAGGGATTGGCGACAGCGGATTACGGACGGCGCATCGGAACGCGGGTGCGGCGTGCGAAGTTCCCAGCGTTTTCGACTTACGGCAAAGTTTCGATCGCTGGTCCCGGCGCGGTGCGCCGTGACGGGTAGAAGGTGTCGGCAAGCCATCGTGCCAGCCGCGCCTGCACCTCCGCGACCTGGTCGCCGGTCAAGGCACGGCGCCAGCGGCCGACTTCTCCTGTCCGGTTGGCATGGTGGCTGTGCCAATGCGTCTGCGGATCGAGCAGGTCGCCGCTTTCCTTGTTGATCAACACGCCGCTCTTGCGCGCCATGCCGGCAATGTGCCGCTCGACCTCCCGCCGCCGCGTCACGGCGAAAAGTCGGCTGCCCTCGTCGGCCGGCAGCACCGCGCCGAGCCGGGCCGCCAGCCGGTCCAGCGTTGCCGGATCGTCTACGAATCCGGCCTCGTAGCGCAGCACCAGCGCACGCGGATCGCCGGCGAAACGGGCGCACTGCAACGCCGATTTTTCGGTCAGGTCCAGCGCCTCGTCGAACGGCTTCTTCTGATACTGCATGACCGAGGCAACGACATCGAGCGGATCGCGGATCGAAACCAGGATCAGGTCGGCCGCCGCCGCCAGCGCCGCCTCGGCCGGCGCGTCGGTCTCGTGCGACTTCACCAGCAGCAGGCGCCGCGCCCGCGCAAGCGTGCCGACATCATGCGCATAGGCGACGAACCGGGTTTCGCGCGGCATGTCGGGCGCCACGGTTTCGGCCAGCTTGAGCACCGCGTTGAAGAGCCAGGTGGAGCCGCTGGCATACATGCCGAGGCCCCACACGATACCGCCGTCGCGACACAGCCGCATCCGCCGCGATCTCCCGTCCCTAAACGATGTCAGGCGCCGACAAGGCCGCGCGCGAATTCGCCTGGATCGAACGGCCGCAGGTCCGCGGCCTGTTCGCCGACGCCGACGAAATGCACCGGCAACCCGCTTTCCTCGGCCAAGGCCACCACAATTCCGCCGCGCGCGCTGCCGTCGAGCTTTGTGACGACCAGGCCGGTCACGTCGACCATCTCTTTGAACACCTCGACCTGAGCGAGCGCGTTCTGGCCCGTCGTCGCGTCGAGGACGAGGAGCACGGAATGTGGCGCGGACTCGTCCTGCTTTTTCAGGACGCGGATCATCTTGCGCAGTTCTTCCATCAGGGCCGCCTTGTTGTGCAGCCGGCCGGCGGTGTCGATCAACAAAACGTCAGCCTTGTCCGCCCGTGCCCGGGTCAGCGCGTCGAACGCGAGGCCGGCGGAGTCGGAGTTCGGCGGCGCGGAAATCACCGGCGCGCCGGTGCGCTGGCCCCATATCTGCAACTGCTCCACGGCGGCGGCGCGAAACGTGTCGCCGGCGGCAAGCGTGACGCGAATGCCCTGCTCGCGATATTGCTGCGCCATCTTCCCGATCGTCGTGGTCTTGCCGGTGCCGTTGACGCCGACCATCAGGACGACATGCGGCTGGCGGCTGCGGTCGAGTTCGAACGGGATCGCGACCGGCACCAGGATTTTCGCGATCTCGTCGGCCAGGGTCTGGCGGATTTCGTCGTCGGTCACTTCGGTCCCGAAGCGGGTGCGGCGGAACGCGGCGATCACGCGCGCCGCCACCGCAGTCCCGAGATCGGCGGCGACGAGCACGTCTTCCAGATCCTGCAACGCCTGATCGTCGAGTTTGCGACGGGTGAAGACGGCGCCGATGGATTCCGAGATCTTGCCGGTGCTGCGCGCCAGTCCCTGCTTCAGCCGGGACAGGAACCCGAGCGCCATCAGGCGGCTTCCGCCAGCAGCCCGTCGTCGGACAGGCCGACGATGCGGGCCTTCAGCAATGCGCCGGGCGTGCCCGCGATGCGGACCGGGGCAAAATGCTCGGAATGGCCGGTCCCCTCGGTTTCGGCGAGGACGACGACCTCGCGGCCGATCTGGGTTGCATAGAACCGGCGTGCGTTCTCCGCCCCCGCCGCCCTCAGCCGCGCGGCCCGCGCACGACGGTCCGCGACCGGCACCGCAGGCATCCGCGCCGCGGGAGTGCCGGGCCGCTCGCTGTAGGGAAAGACGTGAAGGAACGGAATCTCCGCCGTGCGGACGAAATCGAGCGTCTCCTCGAACAGCGCCTCGGTCTCGGTCGGGAAGCCGGCGATCAGGTCGGCGCCGATCGCGATACCGGGGCGCAGCGCGCGGGCGCGGTCGATCACCGCCATCGCCTCGGCCCGCGAATGCCGCCGCCGCATCCGCTTGAGGATCAGGTCGGACCCGGCCTGAAGCGACAGATGCAGGTGCGGCAACAGCCGGTCCTCGGTGGCCAGCAGGTGCCACAATTCGTCGTCAATCGCCGCCGGATCGAGCGAGGACAGGCGGAGTCGGGGCAGATCCGGCACCAGCGCCAGCAGCCGTCGCACCATCTGGCCGAGCCCGGGCGCGCCCGGCAGATCGGACCCGTAGCTGGCGATGTCGACGCCGGTCAGCACCAGCTCGCGATAGCCGTTGGCGACGAGGGCGCGCGCCTGCGCGACGACGGCGCCGATCGGCACGCTGCGGTTCGGGCCGCGACCGAACGGGATCACGCAGAAGGTGCAGCGATGGTCGCAGCCCTGCTGCACCTGCACGAAGGCGCGGGCGCGGCCGGCGAACTCCGTGACCAGATGCGCCGCCGTCTCCCGCGCCGCCATGATGTCGGAGACCGCCGAGCCGGCGCCCTCCGCCCAGCTCTCCGCCTGCAACTTTTCGACATTGCCGAGCACGCGCGTGACGCCGGGCAGCGCCGACCACGCGCTGGGTGCGATCTGCGCAGCGCAGCCGGTCACGACGATCCGTGCCGCCGGATTTTCCCGGTGCGCGCGGCGGATCGCCTGCCGCGCCTGCCGCTCCGCCTCCACCGTCACCGCGCAGGTGTTGACGATGATCGTGTCGGCCAGCGCCGCCGCGTGGCCGCGCATGACCTCGCTCTCATAGCTGTTCAGCCGGCAGCCGAAGGTCAGCACCTGCACCGTCATGCCGGATACGCCGACAAGTCGATGTCGCCCTTGTAGGCGAGCGTCGTCGGGCCGGTCATCAGGACATGGCCGTCCGCCCGCCAGGCGATCTCGAGTTCGCCGCCGTCGACGACGACGGTCGCGTGCCGCCCGGTCAATCCACGGCGGGCTGCGTTGACCAGGGTCGCGCAGGCACCCGAGCCGCAGGCGAGCGTCAGCCCGGCCGTGCGCTCCCAGATGCGCACGCGGATGCGGTCGGGCGCCACGATCTGGGCAAAGCCGACATTGGCGAGTTCGGGGAAGAGGGCCGCGTGTTCGAGCGCCGGCCCGAGTGCCGCGACATCAATCGCCGCGACGTCCGGCACGAAGAATGTGGCGTGCGGGTTGCCCATCGAGCACGCCGCCGGGTCGTTGACCGGCCCGAGCGCAAGATCGACATGCAGCGTGTCCATCGGCCGCGCCAGCGGCACGTCCCGCCACTCCAGCCGCGCCGGCCCCATGTCCACCCGCACCCGGCCGTCGGCCAGCACCTCGGCCGGCAGCAGGCCGGCGATCGTCTCGATGGTCTGGTGGCGCAGCCCGGTCTGCTCGTGCAGCAGCCGCGCGACGCAGCGGGTGGCATTGCCGCACGCCCCGGCCTCCTGCCCGTCCGGGTTGCGGATGCGCATGAACACGTCGGCGTTCGAGCCGGGCGGCGGCGGTTCGATCACGATGAACTGGTCGCACCCGACCCCGGTCCGCCGGTCCGCGATTGCCGCCGCCCGCGCGGGCGTGAGGCCGAGCGCGCCCGCCCGCTCGTCGAACACGACGAAATCGTTGCCGCAGCCGTGCATCTTGAGGAACGGGGTCAGCATGGTGCACAGTTATATGGAGTGCGGGGCGGGGGGCAAACTGCTCAGGCCATCTCATGCCCGCGTTGCAGCCGCTCGCGCACCGCTTGGGCGAGATAGCCGGATCGTGTGGTGCCCTGCCGCCGCGCATCGGCATCGAGTCTGCTGACCAACGCCTCGTCCATCGTGATGTTGATCCGAACACTCTTGCCCGGCACCTCCATCGTCAAAAGCGCATGGATCGCACCGGTCATGTGGCTCTCCGCTTCGGTGACCCAGTCAGGCATTGGTGCGTTGAGTTCCGTTGAATCAGGCAACGCCTCACCGTCGGCGATCATCCCCTCAATGTGAAGGGAAAGGGCCTCACGACCGTTCTCCAGAGCGTCCAAGGACGTCCTTCCCACGCTGACGCACCCTGGAAACTCAGGAAAGATGACGTCCCAACCACTTTCCGGCCCGTCGCCCGGCTCCTGGAACACGATCACCCTGTAGAGTCGCAAAACCATATCACTTCCTCCGCAGCTTCACGCCGGACTGGCGTTCGATCGAAATGACCGTCGGCAGTTTGACGTCGTCCGCGCCATGCACGGGAACCGTGACCAATCCAGTCTTGGTGGGATGCTTCATATGCAGGTGCGAGCCGCGCGACCGTACCTCGAACCATCCGTCCGACTTCAGCGCCTTGATCACATCGCGCGCTTTCATACACATAAAATACACATACTTGAATCCCGCGCAAGGAGCATTCCGCCGCCTTGCACCCGCCCGGCCCCGCCGCTATAAGCCGCGACCTTGTCTGCGCGCCGGGCCTGTAGGGCATGCCCGGCCGCGACGCTTGCGCCCGGCCGCCGGCCGATGGCGCAAGGCCCAGCCATAGGAGAACAAAATGCCCAAGCTGAAGACCAAGTCATCGGTCAAGAAGCGCTTCAAGATCACCGGCACCGGCAAGGTTCTCGCCGGCCCGGGCAACAAGCGCCATGGCCTGATCAACCGCCCGCAGAAGATGAAGCGGCAGAACCGCGGCAGCCAGACGCTGACCCACGCCGATGGGCTGACGGTGAAGCAATGGGCGCCGTACGGGCTCGGTTGAGGGGGGCATAGCACATGGCACGGGTCAAGCGCGGCACCACGACGCACGCACGCCATAAGAAGGTCCTCGACGCCTCGAAAGGCTTCGTCGGCCGCTCCTCAACCAACTATCGCATCGCACTGGAGCGGCTGGAGAAATCGCTCCAATACGCGTACCGCGACCGGCGGGTGAAGAAGCGCGAATTCCGGGGCCTCTGGATTCAGCGCATCAATGCCGCCGTGCGCGAACATGGCCTGACCTACTCCCGATTTATCGACGGGCTGAACCGCGCCGGGATCGAGCTGGACCGCAAGGTGCTTGCGGCCATCGCCTACGACGACCCGGCCAGCTTCGGCGAAATCGTCAAGAAGGCGCAGGCCGCCCTGGCCTGATCGGTCCCGACAGGGATTTTCGATCGAACCGCAAAGGGCTGCCCGCACCAGGGCAGCCCTTTTTTCGTGGAACACGATAGATGAGTGACGATCTTGAGGCCCTGAAGCAGCGCACCGAGGCGGACCTTGCCGCCGCCGCCGATCTGCGCGCCTGGGATGCGGTGCGCGTGGCCGTGCTCGGCAAGAACGGCAGCCTCACGTCGCTGCTGAAGGAACTCGGCCGCGCCGCGCCGGAGCAGCGGCGGGAACGCGGCGCCGCGCTGAACCGCCTGAAGGACGAACTTGCCGCCGCCATCGAGGCAAGGCGGCTCGCGCTGGAGGCGGCGGCGCTGGACGCGCGCCTCGCCGCCGAGCGCATGGATGTCACCCTCCCGCCTCGCCCGCTCCCCGCCGGGCTGATCCACCCGATCAGCCGCACCATCGAGGAAATGGCCGCGATCTTCGGCGCGATGGGTTTTGAAATTGCCGAGGGGCCGGATGTCGAGAGCGACTGGCACAATTTCGGTGCGCTCAACATCCCGGCGCACCATCCCGCCCGCGCCGACCACGACACGTTCTATCTCCCGCCGACCCCCGGCGAAAGAATGCCGCCGGTGCTGCGCACCCACACGTCGCCGGTGCAGGTGCGCACCATGCTGTCGCGCGGCCTGCCGCTGCGGGTGATCGTCCCCGGCCGCACCTACCGCGCCGACCACGACGCCACCCACTCGCCGATGTTCCACCAGATCGAGGGCCTGGCTCTCGGCCGCGACCTGACGCTCGGCCACCTGAAGGGCTGCCTGATCGATTTTCTGCGCGCGTTCTTCGGCATTTCCTCGCTGCCGGTGCGGTTCCGCGCCAGCTACTTTCCGTTCACCGAACCCTCGATGGAGGTCGATATCGGCTGGAACCGCAAGACCGGCGAACTCGGCGGCGGCGGCGACTGGCTGGAGATTCTGGGCAGCGGCATGGTACATCCGAAAGTGCTGGCCAATGCCGGCATCGACGCGCGCGAGTGGCAGGGGTTCGCGTTCGGCATGGGCGTGGAGCGGGTGACGATGCTCAAGCACGGCATCCCGGACCTGCGCCCGTTCTACGAAAGCGATGTGCGCTGGCTGCGCCATTACGGCTTCAACCCGCTCGCCGCCGCGATGCTGCACGAGGGGGTCTGAGCGATGAAATTCTCCCTGTCGTGGCTGCGCGACCATCTGGAGACCTCGGCCAGTCTGACCGAGATCACCGACACGCTGACGCGGATCGGGCTGGAACTGGAAAGCGTGCAGGATCGCGGCGCGGCCCTCGCGCCGTTCCGCATCGCGCGCGTCGTCGAGGCGGCTCAGCACCCGAACGCGGACCGGTTGCGCGCCTGCCAGGTCGATACCGGCGATGGGCCGCTGGTGTCCGTCGTCTGCGGCGCGCCGAACGCGCGGACGGGGATGAAGGCGGTGTTCGCGCCGCCCGGCAGTTTTGTCCCCGGCACCGGCATCACGCTGAAGGTCGGCGAGATTCGCGGCGTGCAGAGCGCCGGAATGCTGCTGTCGCTGCGGGAGATGGGGCTGGGCGAGGATCATGACGGCATCGTCGATCTGCCCGAGGACGCGCCGGTCGGGATGCCATACGCAACCTGGGCGGGCCTCGACGATCCGGTGATCGACATCGGCGTGACGCCGAACCGGGGCGATGCGCTTTCGGTGCGCGGCGTCGCGCGCGATCTCGCCGCCGCAGGCCTCGGCGCGCTGAAGCCCTGGGCGCCGCTGCCGCTGCCCGGCCGCTTCCCGAGCCCGATCCGCTGGGCGGTGGAGATGCCGGAGACGTGCCCGTGGATTCTCGGCCGCACGGTACGCGGCGTGCGCAACGGCCCGTCGCCGAAATGGCTCGCCGACCGGCTGCTGGCGATCGGGCTGCGGCCGATCAACGCGCTGGTGGACGTGACCAACTTCTTCACCTTCGACATCGGCCGGCCGCTGCATGTGTTCGACGCGGCGAAAGTGTCGGGCGGCGTGCTGACCCTGCGCCCCGGCGCCGGCGAGACCTTCCGGGCGCTGAATGGCCGCGACTACACCGTCACGCCGGACGACTGCGCCATCGCGGACGCTGCGGGCGTCCAGTCGCTCGCCGGCGTGATGGGCGGCGCCGCGACCGGGTGCGACGAAAGCACGACCTCGGTCTTCATCGAATGCGCGCTGTTCGACCCGGTCCGCGTCTCGCTTACCGGCCGGCGCCATCAGATCGTCTCGGACGCGCGGCAGCGGTTCGAGCGCGGCATCGACCCCGCGCTGCTGCCCGCCGGGCTGGACGCGGCGACGCGAATGATCCTGGATCTGTGCGGCGGCGAGGCCAGCGACGCGGTCGCGGCCGGCGCCGAGCCGGACTGGCGGCGCACGGCCACGCTGCGCTTCGCCCGGCTGGCCGGCCTCGGCGGACTCGATGTGCCCCCGGACGAGGCGGTGGCGTCGCTCGCTCGGCTTGGCTTCAGCCTCGTCACGCGCGATGCGCAGAAGGTGACGGTCTCGGTCCCGTCCTGGCGCAACGACATCGCCGCGAACACGGCGCTCGACCTCGCACCGGGCCTCGACCCCGCCCGCGCCGACGCCGCCGCCGCGGGGCGCGCGGCGATCGAGCCGGAGGCCGACCTTGTCGAGGAAGTTCTCCGGCTCAAGGGACTGGACACCGTCCCCCCGGTGTCGATGGCCGTGCCCGGGCCGGTGCCGCTGCCGACGCTGACGCCGCGCCAGGCGCGCACCGCGCTGGCGCGGCGGACGCTGGCGGCGCAGGGGCTTCTGGAGTGCGTGACGTTCAGCTTCATGGCGGAAAGGGACGCCGCCCTGTTCATGCCGCCCGACGCGGCATTGCGGCTGGTCAACCCGATCGCGGCGGATCTCGACCAGTTGCGGCCGACGCCGGTGGCGACGCTGTCGCTCGCCGCCAAGCGCAATGCGGCGCGCGGGTTTGCCGACGTGGCGCTGTTCGAGGTGGGGCCCGCATTTCGCGGCGTCGCGCCGGAGGCACAGCCGGTGATCGCAGCCGGCGTTCGTGCCGGTGCCACCCCGCGCAACTGGGTTTCCCCGTCGCGCGCGGTCGATGCGCTCGACGCCAAGGCCGATGCGTTTGCCGTCCTGGCGGCGCTCGGCGTGCCGATGGAGGCGCTGAGCGTCACGGCGGACGCGCCCGGTTTCTATCATCCGGGCCAGTCTGGCACGGTGCGGCAGGGGCCGAAGACCGTGCTTGCGACGTTTGGCGCGCTGCACCCGAGCGTCCTCGCCGGCATCGATTCGGCGGTGCCGCTTGTCGCGTTCGAGGTGTTTCTCGATGCGATCGCCGACCCGAAGCGCCGACGCAAGGGCGTGCCGGATCTGCCCGCCTTCATGCCGGTCCGGCGCGATTTCGCCTTCGTCGTCGATCGCGCCGTCACGGCGGAGGCAGTGCTGCGGGCCGCGCGCGGCGCCGAGCGGACCCTGATCGCCTCCGTTGCGCTGTTCGACGCCTACGAGGGCGACAAGATCGAGGCGGGGAACAAATCTCTGGCGCTGGAAGTGATGTTCCAGCCGCGCGAGCGCACGCTGACCGACCCCGAGATCGAGGCAGCGTGTGCCAAGGTGGCGGCGGCGGTGGAAAAGGCGACCGGCGGGCGGTTGCGCTGATCGCCCGCGCGGGCTGAGGAATGGGAAGGATGCCATGACGACGAACATTCCGCCGGTCCTGCTGGTCGGCATGGGCAAGATGGGCGGGGCGATGCTGGCCGGCTGGCGCGAACGCGGTCTGGCGCCCAGCATCGCCGTCGATCCCGCGCAGCCGGCGGGGCAGACGCCCGGTGTCGCGCTGGTGCCCGATGCAGACGGCATTCCGCAAGCGTTCGCCCCGGCCGCCGTGGTGCTGGCGGTCAAGCCGCAGAATGCCGACGCCACGGTGCCGCTCTATGCCCGGTTCTCGGGTTCCGCCGTGTTCCTCAGCATCATGGCGGGACGGACCCTGGCCGGATTGCGCGGGATGCTGGGCGCGCAGGCGGCCATCGTGCGCGCGATGCCCAACACGCCGGCGGCCGTCCGGCAGGGCATCGCCGTTGCGTGTGCGGGTGAGGATGTCACGGCCGCGCAACGCGCGCTGTGCGACACGTTGCTGGAAGCGATCGGGACCGTCGCCTGGGTCGACGACGAACGCCTGCTGGACCCGGTCACCGCCGTTTCCGGCGGCGGGCCGGCCTATGTCTTCCTGCTCGCCGAACTGCTGGAAACGGCTGCGATCGAGCAGGGAATCCCGCCCGATCTGGCGCGGCTGCTCGCCCGCCAGACCGTCTCCGGCTCCGGCGCGCTGCTGGCCGCGAGCACCGAGGACGCGGCGACGCTGCGCAAGGCGGTGACCAGCCCGAAGGGCACCACCGAGCGGGCGCTGGCGGTGCTGATGGAAGACTCCGCGTGGCCGGCCCTGGTGTCCCGTGCGATCGAGGCGGCGACGGCGCGGTCGCGCGATCTGGCAGGCTGACAACCGGGCGCCATATGCCCAACGTGATCTCGACGAAGGGCGCCCATGACCGATTCCGAGTTTGACCGCGCGCTGGTGGCGGCCGCCTTTCTGCTGGCCGGCGAGCGCGGCTGGACGCGCGTGAGCATCGCCGAGGCGGCGCGACGCGCCGATCTGGGCCTCGACCGTGCCCGTGCCCGCTTTCCGGGCCGCGCCGCGCTGCTGCACCGGTTCGGCAGCCTCGCCGACCAGGCCGCACTCGCCGAGCCGCCGGCCGAGGCGCCGGCGCGCGACCGGCTGTTCGAGCTGCTGATGCGCCGCGTCGATTTCCTGCAATCGCATCGCGCCGGGATGCTGGCGCTGCTGCGCTACCTGCCGACGGACCCCTGCACGTCCATGATGCTCGCTTGCGCCAGCCTGCGCAGCATGGGCTGGCTGCTGGAGGGGGCGGCGATCGACGCGACCGGGCCGCGCGGCGCGCTGCGGGCCAAGGGATTGCTGGCGGTCTGGCTGGCGACCGTCAACGCCTGGCGGACCGACCAGGGCGAGGATCTGGCCGCGACCATGGCCGCGCTCGACCGAGGGCTCCGCCGCGCCGAGCAGGTGGAAGGCTGGATGGCCGGCCGCCGCCCGGCCGCCGAGCCGCCCCCATCCGCCGCGCCGCCCCCGCCACCGGCGGACGAGGCGACCTTCGGCGAAGACCCGTTTCGGCCGGACTGATCACGCGCCCGGCACACGGCGGCATTGTTCCAGGACGCACTGCGTCTTACATCTGGGCACGTGGTGCCGGGGAACCTCCCAGGTCCCCGAAGGTCAGTCCGCTCGTTCAGGAGCCCGCCATGTCGTCCTCAAAGACCACCGAGAACCCGTTCGCCCAGGCGATGGCCCAGGCAAAGACGGCCACCGAGGATTTCTCCAAGTTCTTCTCCGGCATGAAGCTGCCGCCGATGCCCGACAGCGAGGCGTTTCTCGCCGCGTATCGGCGCAACGTCGAGGCGATGTCGACCGCCAACCGGATCGCGCTGGAAGGCGCGCAGGCGGTTGCCAAGCGCCACATGGAGATCATGCAGCAGACGATGTCCGAGCTGACCGAGCAGATTCGCGCCCTGTCCTCGGCCGAGACGCCCGCCGCCAAGGCCGCGCGGCAGGCGGATATGCTGAAGCTATCGTATGAGAGGGCGGTCGCCAACACCAAGGAACTGACGGACCTGATCCAGCGCGCCAACGGCGAAGCGGTCGGGGCGCTCAGCCACCGGTTCTCCGAAGCTTTGGACGAGGTCAAGCAGTTGGCCGCCAAGGCGGAAAAGCCGCGCTGACTTGAACCTGGCTCCGCCTTAATCGCGGTAGGGAAGGGCTTTCGCCCTCCCCGCCCTCGCAGCGCGGTCTGGACCGGGCCCGTTCCGCAAGCTCGCCGGTCGTGACTGGCTCCGCCGCGCTATGCCGACGACTTCGTGATTCTGTGTCGCACGGCGGCGGAAGCCGGGGCGGCCCTGCGCCAAGTCGCGGCGTGGGTGTCGGACAACGGCCTGACGCTGCACCCGGACAAGATCCATGTCGGCGATAGCGTGCAACCGGGCCAGCAGTTCGAGTTCCTTGGCTACCGGTTCGAAGCGGGACGCCGGCTGGTACGCGAGAAGAGCCTGACGGCGTTCAAGGCCAAGGTGAGGGCGGGGACGGCGAGAGCCGTTCCCGCCCCCTATCCAGGCGGAACGCGTGCTTTCGTGCGCCGCCTCAGTTGAACGGGAAGTAGCGCAGGGCGAACAGCAGGATGTTGTCGCTGGTCGAGGGCGAGCCGCCCGGGCCCTTGAAACTGGTGCGCTCGACATATTCGTACGACGCGCCGGTCTGCACCGTGCCGAATCCGCCGGTGTAGAGCTTGTACCAGCCGCCGACCTGGAGCGTTTCGACGCCGCGAATGTTGGTGTTGGCGGAGCAGGTCGTCGAGAGCGCGTTCTCCGGCTGGACGTTGCACCCGACGTTGCTGAAAGCCGGGTTGCCATAGCCGACGGTCGTGCCGCTGAACTTCCGCGACTCCTGTTCGAGGCCGCCGAACACATAGACATCGAACTTCGGCGTCACGTGACCGGTTGCGCCAAGCATGGCCATGACCTCGGGCAGCGGTTCCGGCGAGCCGTCGGCCTTGTAGGTCGCGTCTGGCAGTTGCGACGGGCCGTAACGGCCGATTCCGTAGCCCGCCACGAGGTTGGCCTGGACGTCGATCAGCCCGGGCCACGCCGGGACCAGTGCGTTGGCACCGATGCCGCCGCCGGACGCGTTGATATCGCCGCTGCTCAGGACAGTGTCCTTCTGGGTGGTGAAGAAGCGGGCCAGCGCGAGGACTTCATAATGCCCGAAGCCCGGATCGACCGCGCCCTTGACGATGATGTCGGGTATCGTGTTGTAGCTGTAGGAGACAATCGGGTTGAGGCCGGTTGTCGCCGCCGTGCCGGTGTTCAGCGGAATCGGGGTGGCGCCGTTGAACGGCTGGCTGCCGGTCAGAAGCTGCCCGCCGACAATCGTCGGCTTGGTGCCGCCGAACAGGCTGTACGGCGACTCGACCGACAGGCCGGCCTTGGCATAGTCGGTCACGTCGGCGGTCACGCGCACCTGCGGCTGGCGAACGCTGCCGAACCAGCCGGCGCCATAGTTGTTTTCGACGGTATACGGGACCGCTTCCATGCGCGGCGTCAGACCGCTCTTGAAGGGCGTCGCGAAGCTCCAGGCCTGACCGGCCAGGAAATGCAGGCCCATGTTCGCGTCATCCAACTGCACATAACCCTGGCGCAGGCGGAGCGTGTAGCTGTTGCTCTGCGTCGCGGAGGAGGACGTGCCGGCCGAGCTGAAGTCCGCTTCGGTGTAGCCGCTGATCAGGCCGCCGTCGTACGGCGAGCCCTGGGCCAGTGCGGCGAAGCGGGTGTTCTGTGCCTCCGCGCGCAATTCGCCGGTGTGATAGTTCGGCGAGTCCTTGAACGGAATGGCGCCGAACGGGGTCGGCGTATCGGCGTTCAGGTTGCGGCTGCGGTACATGCCGGTCAGGTCGACGAACCCGCCGAGCGTGACGGTCACGCCGCCGAGGTTGAACTTGCCGTTCGGCTTGTTCGGGTTGAACACCGGCGCACCGGAGGCGTCCTTGTCGTTCGGCGGGATCGTCACGATCGCGGAGCCCGGCTTGACCGTGGATGGCACGGACAGCACCGCTGCCGGTATCGAGGTCATCGGGGACGCCTTCGCGGCGGCGGCCTCGTCCTGCGCCTTCTTCAGCTCCATGTCGCGCTTCGCGGCGTCAGCCTGAAGCTTCTGCAATTGTTGCTGTAGTTGCTGGATCTGTGCCTGGATCGCCTTCATCGACGCGGCGTCCTGCGCCGCTGCCGGCCCGGCCGCCAGTGCGCTGGCCAAGCCTGCGAGGATCAGAAGACTCCCACCGGATTTCATGGCGTTTTTCATGTGCTTGCGTTCCCGTCGCAAAGTTATGCCTATGTAACTAAAACGTTTGCTTGCGCGACGTGTTAGCCACGGCTCGCCGGGGTATGGTCAGATAGTAAAGATTATCTTTTTTCTTTGTTAAACCGGCTCGGCGGGACCTATAATTTTTGTGCTGTGTGGTCCGCGTGGCACAAGGCGCACGTCACGAGCATTTTATGTCGAATAAATAATAGTTGTGTTCCGGCCAGGACCAAAGGAGCGTGGCCGCCAAACGAGTGCGGCCCGCAGGGTTTCCCCGGCGGGCCGCGCTTTCAGGCGAAAGAGAGAGAGAGATGCTTACTGGAAGGGCAGGTAGCGCAGCGTGAACAGGAACACGCTCTCGCTCACCGAGGGAGCGCCGCCGACACCGTTGAAGATCGCGCGCTGATCCCATTCGTAGGACGCGCCGGCCATCAGCGTGCCGATATTGCCGGTGAACGCCTTGTACCATCCGCCAACCTGGACGCCCGTCGATGCCTTGGTGTTTGCGGTGCAGGTTCCCTGCGTGGCGGCCGAGGAGATCGTGGAGCAGCCCGCGTTCGAGAAGGCCGGGTTGCCGTAGCCGTACGCAGCGGCACCCGTGCCGCCGAATTTCCGCTCTTCCTGCTCGGTGCCGCCATAGAGGAACAGATCGAGCTTTGGCGTCACGTGGCCGATGACGCCGGCCATCGCCTCGATTTCCGGCAGCGGCTGCGGGCTGCCATCCGCCTTGTACGTCGCATCCGGCAGTCCGGCCGAGCCGTAGCGGCCGATGCCGTAACCCGCCAGCACGTTCGCCGAGAAGTCGACCAGGCCGGGAATGACCGGGATGAACGCCGATGCGCCGATGCCGCCGCCGGTGGTCGTCAGATCGCCGGTATCACCCGTGACGATCTTCTCATCCTTGAAGAACCGGGCGATCCCGTAAAGTTCGTAGTGCCCGAAGCCCGGCTCCAGCGCGCCCTTCACGACGATGTCCGGCACCGTGTTGTAGCTGTAGGTCGTGACCGGGTTCAGGCCGCCGCCGGCCACCGTGCCGGTATTCGCGACCGGGGTGGTGCCGGTGTAAGTGATGCTGCTCGGCTCGATCAGCGTATTGGCGATCGTTGGCTTGGTGCCGCTGAACGTGCTCTGCGGCGCTTCGACCGAGACGCCGAGGAAGGCGACGTTGTCATAGCTGGTCGTCACGCGGACCTGCGGCTGCCGTGCGTAGGCGAAGCCCTGGACGATGCTGTTCTCGAGCACCGGCGGGACGTTTTCGGCGCGCGGCGTCAGGCCGGATTTGAACGGCGTCAGCAGCGTCCAAGCCTGGCCGCCGAGGATGTGGAAATTGTCGTTGTTATCGTCGAACTGCGTATAGAGCTGCCGGATGCGGAACGTGTAGCTGTTCGTCTGGTTCGAGTTCGAAGACGAGCCGGCCGACTGGAAATCCGCTTCGGCATACGCCGCCAGCTTGGCGCCGCTGTACGGGCTGCCTTCCAGCAACGTCGCGAGGCGCGACTGCTGGGCGGAGGCGCGGAACTCGCCGGTGCGGTAGTTCGGCGAGTTCGGATAGGGGATGCCGCCGGCGAAGCTGGTCGCGACACCGTTGTTCTGGTTGCGAGTGCGATACAGCGCGGTCATGTCGAGGAACCCGCCGAGCGTCACGGTCACGCCGCCGATGTTGAACTTGCCGTTCGGCTTGTTCGAGTTGAAGAACGGCTTGCCGGAGGCATCCTTGTCGTTCGGCGGGATCGTCACGATTGCGGAGCCGGGCGACACGGTGGATGGGACCGAGAGGGTCGAGGCGGGCACCGCCGTCATCGTGGCAGCCTTCGCCGCCGCCGCGTCATCCTGCGCCTTCTTCAGGTCCGCGTCCCGCTTGGCGGCGTCGGCCTGAAGCTTCAGCAACTGCTGTTGCAATTGCTGGATCTGGGCCTGGATCGCCTTCATCGAGGCGGCATCCTGCGCCGCCGCCGGCGTAGCTGCCAGACCGCTCGCGAATCCCGCCAGAATCACCAGCGATCCGCCCGTCTTCAGAACATTTCTCATGAACACTCTTTTCCTATCGTCAGCATGAGCCAAGACCGGCCAGCCAGAGCGCGGGTTAACGCGCATTAACGGGTTATCAATCTTTCTTGACGCGGAGATTGCAGTTCGATGAAGCTTGCGTGACGGCCGACACTCCGTGAGCGAGCCATGGCTTTTCGGCAACTGTCGGTATTCCTTGGAAATTGCGCGCGATCGAATGAGAGACGGCGCAATTCATCCTCTCTTTGTTCCCCTCCGTTCAAGCACTCTGCGATCGCGGCTGCGACGCGGCGCTTGGTTAACGCCCTCGGCCGTTCAAGACGGGTATTAACGTTTTGTAAAGGGGGTTCGCCGCGAAACCGTCGCGCGAACGCGGTGATTTAGCCAGTGATGCGCCCGTGCATCACCAAATCGGGAGCGATCCACGCAATGGATTTCGGATGCGACGGCCTAGCGGTCGGCGATCCGGCGGCCTGGGAATGGGACGATGGTGCCCCGCACCGGCGGGCGTTCCGGCAGCGCCACAAGGACCGGGCCCCGGCCCGGGCGCGGCGGGGCGGGCGGCATATTGCGCACCCAGGTCGCGTAGGCGCGGACGGCGCGCAGCCGCTCGATCTCCGACATCGCCTGGCGGTGGTGGCGCAGTGCCCACCAGCGCGCGACATCGCCGATGAAGAACAGCGTGTAGGCGCTGAGCCACAGCAGGGCTGCAATGGTCGCGATGATGGAGTTGAGCATCGGTGCCCGCCGCCGAAAAGCCGGCCGCCTAAATATGGGCGGCCAAGGCGCTCCGCGCTAGCGACCGGTCAGGATACGCTCGACCAACTGCCGCACCGTCGGGACGAAGCCGTTGCCGTAGAACGGGTCGAGCGCGAAGCGGTAGGCGTTGTGCCCGCTGAACATCAGATTCTGCTCCATCACATCGTCGCGGTCGGAGTCGTGGGCGACGTTCTGGAGCGTCTTCTGGATGCAGAAGCTGCGCGGGTCGGCCTTCTTGCCGTTGGTGAAATCCGGCCCTTCCTGCGACCAGTTCGAGAAGCGGCACTGGCTGAGGCAGCCCATGCACGCAACCTGGTCGGCCAGCAGTTCCGCCGCCTTGTCAGGCGTCACGAAGATCAGCGTGCTGTCCGGCGTGCGCAGCGCCTCGGTGAAGCCCGCCGCCTCCCACGCGCGCGCCCGCGCAAGGTCGCCGCTGGTGAGATACACGGTCCGCCGGCGTGGCCCGACGCCGAATTCGGCGACATGCTCGCCAACCAATTCCATACTGTACGCCACCTGCCGCTCGCTGCGCTCGCGCAGTTCGTGGATGAAGGCGTTGTTGACGGCGGAGGAATAGAAGCCGGTCGGGCTGAAGCGGTTGAGGAACACGTCCCCCGCCTTCAGCGTCAGCAGCTTGCGCTTCCACGATTCGCCGATCGGGCTTTCCTGGGTCAGCAGCGGCCGTGTGCCGAACTGGAACGCGATCGGCCCGAGGTCCGGGTTGTCGATCCAGTCTTCCCATTCCTCCAGCCACCAGACGCCGCCGGCCATGATGATCGGGGTCTCGCCGAGGCCGCAGTCCCGCATCAGCTTGCGCAACGCCAGCACGCGGGGGAACGGGTCTTCCGGCTTGTCGGGGTTTTCGCTGTTGGACAGCCCGTTGTGCCCGCCGGCGAGCCAGGGGTCCTCGTAGACGACGCCGCCGAGCAGATGCGAAACCTTGTGGTAGGCGCGCTTCCACAGCGCGTTGAAGGCGCGAGCGGAAGACACGATCGGATAGTAATGCACGTTGAACCGCGCCGCGATCTCCGACAGGCGGTACGGCATCCCGGCGCCGCAGGTGATGCCGTTGATCAGCCCCTTCGCGCCTTCCAGCACGCCGGTCATCACACGTTCCGCGCCGCCCATCTCCCACAGGACGTTGGCATGGATGCGCCCGCGCCCGCCGGCGATCTCGAACGCGCGGCGGGCCTGGGCGATCCCGCCGGCGATGGCGTAGCGGACCAGTTCCTCGTGCCGTTCCCGGCGCGTGCGGGCGTGATAGGTCTGCGGGATGACCTTGCCGCAATCGTCATAGCTGTCGGCGTTCACCGCGCTCAGCGTGCCGGCACCGCCACCCGCCGCCCAATGGCCGGCCGTGGCGCCGTTGGAGATCGCGACACCCTTGCCGCCTTCCACCAGCGGCAGGACATCCACGCCGCCCATGCGGATCGCGTTGATCGTCTTCATCCTGACCTTCTCAGGCCCCGAGGGCCTTGCCCATGCGCCGCTGCCCGGTCTCTCGTGGGCCGGTCACGAAAATGTAACCCAGCCGCCGCCCGCACGCATTAACGTCCCGCGCGCGGGCGACAATTTTTCCGCATACCGCCGGCCTCGCAAGGAAGGCTGCTGGCCGGCGGTACGTATCATTCGGCGGCGGTTCGATCGCGACGCGGCCCGTCGTCGCGGCTGCCACCCTTGGGCCCGACCTTGTCGCTGATGTCCTCGCCGGTTTCCTGGTCCACGACCCGCATGGACAGCTTGACCTTGCCGCGCTCGTCAAAGCCCAGCACCTTCACTTTGACGCTATCGCCCTGGTTGACCACGTCCGAGGTCTTGGCGACCCGGCCTTGCGCCAGTTCGCTGATGTGAACCAGGCCGTCGCGCGACCCGAGGAAATTCACGAAGGCCCCGAAATCGGCGGTCTTGACCACCTTGCCGGTGTAGATCACGCCGATCTCCGGCTCCGCGACGATGCCGCGAATCCAGTCGATCGCCGCCTGCGCCTTCGCGGAGTCGTTGGATGCGACCTTCACCGTGCCGTCGTCGTCGATGTCGATCTTGGCGCCGGTCTGCTCGACGATCTCGCGGATCACCTTGCCGCCGGTGCCGATGATCTCGCGGATCTTCTCCTTCGGCACGTTGATCACGGTGATGCGCGGCGCCGTCGCCGCGACGTCTCCGCGATGGCCGGTCAACGCCTTCGCCATCTCGCCCAGGATATGCAGCCGCCCCTCGCGCGCCTGATCGAGCGCCACGCGCATGATCTCGGTCGTGATCGAGGTGATCTTGATATCCATCTGCAACGAGGTGACGCCCGCCTCGGAGCCCGCGACCTTGAAGTCCATGTCGCCGAGATGGTCCTCGTCGCCGAGGATGTCGGAGAGGACGGCGAAGCCGCGATCCTCCTTGATCAGGCCCATCGCGATGCCGGCCACCGGCCGCACCAGCGGCACGCCCGCATCCATCAGCGCGAGCGAGCTGCCGCAGACGGTCGCCATCGAGGACGAGCCGTTGCTCTCGGTGATCTCCGAGACGACGCGCAGCGTGTACGGAAACTTGTCCTTCGCCGGCAGCATCGGATGCACCGCGCGCCACGCCAGCTTGCCGTGCCCGATCTCGCGCCGGCCAGGCGAGCCCATGCGCCCCGCCTCACCGACCGAGTACGGCGGGAAGTTGTAGTGCAGCATGAAATGCTCGCGATACTCGCCTTCAAGCGCGTCGATGATCTGCTCGTCCTGCGCGGTGCCGAGGGTGGCGACGCACAGCGCCTGGGTCTCGCCACGGGTGAACAGGGCGGACCCATGCGCGCGCGGCAACACGCCGACTTCGGCGACGATCGGCCGCACGGTTTTCGTGTCGCGGCCGTCGATCCGCAGGCCGGTGTCCAGGATCGCGTTGCGGACGATGTCCGCCTCCAGATCCTTGAACAGTCCCTTGGCCTTGTCGGCGTCCAGCCCCTCGGCCACCAGCGCGGCGGCGGCGGCTTTCTTCGCGGCACCGACCCGCTCGTAGCGGACCTGCTTCTGCTTCTCGGTATAGGCTTCGGTGAGCGCGGCGCGGGCCAGCGCGTCGACGCGGGCGCGCAGCGCCTTCTGCTCCTCGGACTCCTCCGGCAGCGGCCACGGATCTTTCGCAGCCACTTCGGCCAGTTCGATGATCGCCTGAATGACCGGCTGGAATGCCTTGTGGCCGAATTCGACGGCGCCGAGCATCACCGCCTCGGACAATTCGCGCGCCTCGCTCTCGACCATCAGCACGCCCTCGGCGGTGCCGGCGAGCACGAGGTCGAGTTTCGACTCTTCCGTCTGGGTCGCGGTGGGATTGAGGATGTACTGGCCGTCGATATAGGCGACGCGGGCGGCGCCGACCGGGCCGAAGAACGGAATCCCCGACAGCGTCAACGCGGCCGAGCAGCCGACGAGCGCCACGATGTCCGGGTCGTTCTCCAGATCATGGCTCAGCACGGTCGCGACGATCTGGACCTCGTTACGAAAGCCTTCCGGGAACAGCGGGCGGATCGGCCGGTCGATCAGTCGGGAGACCAGGGTCTCGTTCTCGCTCGGGCGGCCCTCGCGCTTGAAGAACCCGCCCGGGATCTTGCCGGCGGCGAACGCCTTTTCCTGATAGTTGACCGTCAGCGGGAAAAAATCCTGGCCGGGCTTCGCGGTCTTCACACCGACGACCGTGCAGAGTACGATGGTATCATCGTAGCTGACGAGCACCGCGCCGTCGGCCTGGCGGGCGATCTTGCCGGTCTCCAGGACCAGCTTGCGGCCGCCCCAGTCGAGTTCCTTGCGAAAGTAATTGAACATCACGTCTTCCTTGTCAGGCGGCGCGATGCGGACGGAGGGCAGGGGGCGATCCGTGGCCCAGATACGGGGAACGGCGTCTCGGGCTGCATGGGGGCGGACTGCCGGAGGATGGGCAGCCGCGGAACCATGTGGCCGGAGGCGCCGTCACGGCTCCCGTCACTCGGGGCCCGTGGATCGGCGATCCCTGTCTGCCGCCGCGCGCGCGGCGTCGCGGGTCTGTCGCCCGCTCGGCGTTGCCCCGCGCCACCATGGCGCGGGGGCAGCATCGACCGACGTCATATAGTGACGCGCGGCCGGGATGACCACGGCTGGAACGCGTCCGATCAGCGGCGCAGGCTGAGCCTGCCGATCAGCGTCTCGTAGCGTCCCTGGTCCTTTTTCTTCAGATAGTCGAGCAGGCGACGGCGGCGGCCGACGAGCACCAGCAGGCCACGACGGCTATGAAAATCCTTGGCATGGGTCTTCAGGTGCTCGGTGAGGCTGCCGATGCGTTCGGACAGCAGGGCCACCTGAACTTCCGGGCTGCCTGTGTCGCCGGCCTTGTTGGCATAGCCGGTAATGAGCGCCGTACGGCGCTCCGCGGGAATCGACATCGTGTTTACTCCTGATGGGGTTGGAACGACGCGTGCGGGCTACAGCAGCCTTTCCGGCTTGAGCCACCCGTCTTCGAGGCGGCACAGGCCAAGCACGCGGCTCCCCGCCATGGCGCGAGCCAATCCCCCGTTGGGATCGGCCGCCCGCGGAATGCGACCCATGAGAGCGACCAGGCTGATCGCCTGGCCATTGCCAAGATCGAAGGCCTCCGCGCCCGTCAGGGCCAGCGCCGGGATGTCGGCCAGCGCGGTCGCAACGGGAAGCAGGAGGTCCGGGGAAGTCGGCGGGGTATCCTCCGCACGCATCAGTTTGTCCAGCGGAATCGCCTGCGATTCGTTGAAAGGGCCGACCCGCAGCCGGCGCAGGGCGACGACATGGCCGAGCGTGCCACAGGCGATGGCAAGGTCACGCGCCAGGCTGCGCATGTAGACGCCCTTGCCCGACTGAACCTCGAACACGGCGGTGTCGGCGTCGGGCCGCTCGACGAGATCGAACCGGTCGACCCGCGCCGGCCGTGCCTCCAGCACCGGCGGCGCGCCGGCACGGGCCAGGTCGTAGGCGCGCTCGCCGGCGACCTTGATCGCGGAGAACGCGGGCGGCACCTGCATGATATCGCCGCGAAACGCCGGCAGCGCCGCGTTGATCTGGGCGTCCGTCGGGCGGACATCGCTGGTGCCGGTCGGGTTGCCGTCGGCATCGTCGGAATCCCGTGCTTCGCCAAGGCGCAGCGTGAAGCGGTAGACCTTCGTGCCGTCCATCACGTAGGGCACGGTTTTCGTGGCCGCGCCGAACGCGACCGGCAGCAGCCCCGTCGCCAGCGGGTCGAGGGTGCCGCCATGCCCGGCCTTCTGCGCGTCGAACCAGCGACGGACACGGTTGACCACGTCCGTACTGGTCAGCCCCTGCGGCTTGTCGACGATCAGCCAGCCGTCCAGGGCACGGCCGCGGGGTTTGCGATGGCGCATGAAAATTCCTTGGAGCAGAGCGCGCCCGGACGTGGAGTTCGAGCGTCGGGCGCGGGGAGCGGCAACAAGCATTGACTGGCCGGGAATGCAAGCCGCCGCCGCTTGTCGTTGCGCGTTTGCTGCGATATCGCAAGAAAATGGGTTCGACCCCGCCCGCCAAGGTGACACGGCCGGTCCGAGCGCATATTTGCTGCACCGCAATGTCTGGCCTGGGTCACGAGAAATGCCGTCTGTCGCCACCCTGTCCTTCATCCGCGCGACGCGCGCGATCGCGGCAGGAACCGCCGTTCTCCTGGCGGCGTCGCTGGCCGGCTGCGCGCCCGACTATTCGCCGAACACATATGCAAGCAGCGCGGTGCAGCAGGCGAACAAGGTCGACAAGGGCGTCATCATCGGCGTGCGGCCGGTCGGCGTGAGCGCCGCCGGCGTGACCGGCGCCGCCGTGGGCGGTGCCGCCGGCGGCGCGCTGGGGGCGCAGGCACCGGGCGGCGGCGTCACGTCGACACTCGGGGCGATCGGTGGCGGATTGGTGGGCGGCCTGATCGGCACGTCGGTGGAGCACACCACAGGCGACACCACGGCGTTCGAATATATCGTCCGCAAGAGCACCAACGAGCTGGTGTCGGTGACGCAGAAGGACACGACGCCACTGACGGTGGGCCTGCACGTGCTGGTGATCGCCGGTCCGCAGGCGCGCATCGTGCAGGACTATACGGTCGATCCGGAGCCACCAGCCGCCGCGCTGACGCCGCCTCCGTCGCCGCAACCTGGCTCGCCGCCGCCATCCGGGACGCCGGCCCCCACAACTGCCGCGCCTGCCGCGACGGCAACCGCGACGGAGCCGCCGCCGGCCCCGGTCAGCAGTGCGCCGCTCGCCCCGCCGCCGCCTGAGCCGACCGCCGCACAGCAAGTGACGGGCAGCGTGCTCGGTCAACCGGCGGACCCGCCGCCGCCGCTCGCATCGACACCGCCCGCATCTGCGCCGCCACCTTCATCGACGCCGCCGGCCTCGACGTCCCCCGCCCTGACGCCGCCGGTGCCTGCCCCCTGACAGCCTTGTCGCTTTGCCGCGCGCGCGGCAAGGCAGCATGGAAGTTTCGGCCGGGCGGCAGCAATTGCCGGGCACGACCGGGATAGCGTTGCGTTCGCGAGGTGACCGCGCCTCGTCGCCCCCCGGCATTCCGCACGCGGAGAACCAGGCAATTTCAATGGATCCCGTCTGCATCGCCCGTCGGATGTGCTGCTCCGCGTGAGCATCCTCTCGGCACGCGAGACGGAGTCTACGTCCCTATCCTGGCATCCGATTTGCGCTGGCATGGCTTCGGACCATGGCAGAGGAGATCCCATGTCTGTTCACGCAACGTCAGGCTCGACTGATGCCTGGCAGATTCTGGCGGACCTGCGCGCCCAGCGCGCCGCGTCCACCGACCCGACGACCGACCCGACGCAGGCAGCGGATTCGGCTGCGTCCTCGACGGGAACGGCCGGCACCTCGAACAGCGTCACCGGGGCCCCGCCGCAGGCGCCAGCCGACATCCTGGTGGTGCTGGAGCAGTTCCAGGCCAGCACAACCGCGCCGAGCGGCACCGACGGCACGAGCGATGCTTCCCCGGCCGCCTCGGCCAGCAGCGGTGCCACCAGCGCGAGTTCGCCGGAGAGCGAGATCGCGCAAATCCTCGCCGGCCTGCAATCCCTGTTCACGGAACTTCAGCAGAGCCTCAACGGCCTGGGCGGCGACACCGGTAGCACGGCTTCGGCGGACGGCACGCCGCAGGCTGCGTCGTCCACCGGCGCGGCGGCCACGAGCGGCAGCGCCACGGCGACCACCAGCGGCACCACGACCACCGACAGCACCACCGACCCGACCGCGACGACGGCCACGAGTTCGGCGGCCAGCGCCTCGGCATCTTCGAGCAGCAGCGATACCGACACGTCGGGCGCGAACCCGCTCTCGGTTCAATTCCTCAGCGCGTTCCAGAATTCGTGGCAGGAAACCGGCGTGAGCAACCTGCTGCTGATCGCGGCCTGACACACGGCCACGGGAAAAAACTTCCCGCAGCCCTTGGACCGGCTCTGGCGGCACGTCGTATTACTACGCCGCGCCGGCGACATAGGCCTTCAGGCTGTCCACGTCCGCTTCCTGCTGCTGGATTCGCGACTTGACGACATCGCCGATGCTGACGAGCCCGACCAGTCTGCCGTTGTCCATGACCGGCAGATGGCGGAACCGGCCCTGGCTCATCAGCGCCATCGCCCCGTTCACCGTGGTCTCCGGCGTCGCCGTGATGATGTTGCGCGTCATCAGTTGCGCCGAGGTCATCTCCAATGCGCGCGCCCCATGCGCGGCGAGCGCGTGGACGATGTCGCGCTCGGTGAAAATGCCGAGCAACTGCGAAGCCGCGTCGAGCACGACAACGCCGCCGATGCGGCGGGCGGAGAGGACTTTTACGACCTCCGCGATCGTGGACGTCGGCGAGACGGAAACGACGTCCTTGCCCTTGGTTTTCAGAATGGCCGCAAGTGTCATGGCGAATTCTCCCTGTTGTCGCGGGCTCGTTAACTGTCCCGCGAACGAAGCCGACGCCGCCGAGTCTTGAGTATGCTCGGTCGGACGCCAGCCAAACGGCAGTTACGATGCGCCCCGATGACGAGCTTGTTCAAGCCCAATCACAGAAGCACAGCGAAACAGTTGGGATCAGGCGGCAACCGGGATGCGCTGCCTTGCAGCACCGGCGAGCCAGTAGCGCAGCAGTGGCGCGACCGTGACTTCCAGCCGCCGGCCGCCCAGCGTCGCCGGGTCGCCCAACAGCAGCGCGTCACCGTTCGTCCATTGGATGACCGGCTCCGGCGAGAACCAGCCGACCGCGCGGCGTGCATCGTTGGTCGGAATCGGGTGCCCGTCCAACGTCAGCGACGTCACCGCGACGCCGAGGGTGCGGCGGTCGCGACTGTCGGGCAGCACATGCGCGGGTACCGCGACCCGCGAGAGAAACCGGACTTCCCGCGTATCCGGCGGCAACTCCACCGACCAGGCGAAGTCGGACCGCGTTGCCGGAATGGGCACGCCATTGGCCAGCAGGCAAAGGTCCGGGTCTTCGGTCAGCAGCCGCCCCAGCACGGGCGCACGCGCCAGCAGTCGGCGGCGAAGTGGGACATGGCTTGCCGGGTCGAGCGCCACGGGCGCGCACGATTTCGCGTTTGGCGCGCCCGTATCCACGCGGGCCGGCCGGGGCTCGATCGCGTTGTCGAACTGTCCGCGATTGCCGGTGTCCAGGTAGCTTTCGGCTGGCAGCCCGTTGGCCAGCAGCACGTCATGGCTCGCCAATTCGATGTGCCAGTAAGTCACTGTCGATACCGGTTCCTGCGTGACGGTGGCGCCGTTGATCAGAAAGCGCACCGGCACCAGCGTGCCATCGACGTAGATCGCGTGATCGGGCGACAGCAGGAGATCGCGATGCGGAATGCCGTTGGCGAACGCCCCGGCTGAAACCCGGACCGGCCAAACATCCTGCCCGCGTCGATGGTTTGCACAGTTGCGGAAGCTTCGCCCGAGCCACACTACCTCGGCAAAGCGGTGGCTCAGCAGTGCGACGACCCTGTCGCCGACACGCAGGTTCTCCACCGCGACCTCGCCGCGCGCCGTTGCGATGCGCGTGCCGGTGACGAAGCAGGGCGCGCTGAACTCGCCGAAATTGTAGAACAGCGTGTAGTGCTGGGTCGGCACGAGCGACGAGGTCAGGAAGATGTACATCTGCGCGAACCCGGCCGAGTTCAGCACGATACCCGCGCCACCGGCGACCTCGGCATACGCATAGAGCGTCATGGTGACGCCGCCGAGATCGGCCGTGACCGCGTCGCCCATCGCGGTGATCGTTCCGCTCAGCGTCGCGGTGCCGGTTCCGACGGTCGCGCCCGTATAGAAGCCCACGCCGTCAAAGCCCCCTGAACCCCAGGTGCCTTGGGCGAAGGTCATGCTGTTGAGAACGTCTTCGCCGCCAGACTGCGACATTCCGCATCCCCGCGCGGCCCGTCCGCGCCAGTGCGGCAAGGTGCGGCGGGGATCGTTAACCGGCGGTGTAGCCGGCCTATTCCGCCGCCCGAACGGGTGCCGCACCTGCCGAAAGCTGCGTGGCCACGAGATGCGAGAAACGGCCACCGGCATTCCGTAGCTGGTCGAATTTTCCGCGTTCGACGATCCGGCCGGCTTCCATTACCAGGATTTCGTCGGCGGTGCGCACGGTCGACAAACGGTGCGCGATGATGAATGTCGTGCGGGTGCGCACGAGCGCCGTCAGGGCAGCACCGACCCGGGCTTCGGTCTGCGCGTCGAGCGCGCTGGTCGCTTCGTCGAGAATCAGGATGCGCGGATTTTTCAGCGCCGCGCGCGCGATGGCGAGCCGCTGCTTCTGGCCGCCCGACAGCGTCGCACCTCGTTCGCCCACGATGGTATCCAGGCCGAGCGGCAGGCGGATGATGAATTCATCCGCATCCGCGAGCCGGCAGGCGGCGAGCAGTTCGTCCTCGGTTGCGTCGGGTTTTCCGACTAGCAGGTTTTCGCGGATCGATCGGTTCAGCAGCATGGCGTCCTGGAACACGACGCCGATGATCTTTCGAAGATTTGCCAGTTGCACACTGCGGATATCCTGGCCGTCGATCAGGATGCGGCCCCGCGTCGGGTCCCACTGGCGTTGTAGCAGCGCCATCGCGGTGGATTTTCCCGCGCCGGTCTGGCCAACCAGGGCAACCACGCTGCCCGGCCGCGCGGCAAAGTCGATGCCGTCGAGGGCTGCCATGCCGCCCGGAAAATCGAAGCCCACCTCCTCAAACCTGACGGCGCCCGTCCGCCCGTCCTGACCCGCCCGCAGCGGTTGTGCCGCCCGCGCCTCGGGCACGCTGCTCGGCGTGTCGATGACCTCGAAGTAGCCGTCCAGTTGCGGAAGTTCATAGACCAGCCTTGCGGAAAACTGCATGGCGCTGTCGAGCCGCCCGATCAGCAGGGTGGAGAAACCGATGAAGCTGACGATCTCGCCGACACTGGCGCGGCCTTGCAGATGCAGGAGCGTGCCGAACACGATGATCGTAATGATGGCGATCGTGTTGGCGGCGCGCGTCGAGGCGCTGCCGATCGCCCACCAGGTGAGCACAGGGTACTGATAGGCGAGCACCTCGCCTGCAACTTTCTCGAAACGGCTCTCCTCGCTCCGGAGATGCCCGAACGCCTGCAACATCGTCACGTTGCCGATGGCGTCCTGTGCCGACGTGACCAGCCCGACCTGGGCGCGGTTGGCGGCGCCCTGGTCACCGTGGGTGCGATGGCCGACCAGCAGCGCGAAGGCGCAGAACAGCAGGACGACCACGAAGACCACGAGTGCCAGGCGCCAGTTCAGCAGCAGCGTCAGCGGCAGCAGCAGCAAGGCAGCGATGAACGTGCAGAGCTGCTCGCGATAGAAGCTGAGCCAGAACCAGAACATCGCATCCACGCCGCCGAGCATCAGCTTCACCAGCCGTGCCGAATGCTTGGTGCCGTGAAACGACGGCGGCAGGCTCAGCACGTGAGCGAAAAACCGCTGCATCGCCGCCAGCCGGTTGCGGTGGGCCATCCGGTCGGCAAACAGCGCCACGATGATGTTCGTGGCGATGCCGATCGTGGCGATTCCGATCCACGCAACGAGCAACCAAAACGCCTGCCGCAACGTCTGCTGCGGTACGGCGCCGTCCGAATGCGCCAGCATTCCGATCACCCGGCCGAACAGCACCGGGTCGATGAACTGGCCGCAGGCAACCATGACATTGCCGGCGACGAGCCCGCGCGCGAGCCAGCGGTCGCGGCCGTGGAAGCGCAGAATGCGTCGATACGGCGGGAACAAACGCATCGCGTCGCCCCCGCCGCCCCTCAGCACGCGACCGCGGTGAACCGTCGGCTGGGGCTGACGAATTCGTCCTGTGCGGCGACCGTCAGAATCTCGCGGGAGCCGGCTTCCGCCGTCCGGCGCAGCAGGCCGAACACCGAACTACCGGCGCCCTCCAACGCCGCGACCGCCGAGCCGGTGCGCAGCCGGTGATACAGGAACAGCGCCGCAATCGCGTCGCCCGCGCCGTTCACCGAAAGCGGCAGCTTCGGGGTGCGCAGCAGCCAGAACTGGCCGCCTTCCGCCGCCATCATGTCGATGCTGTCGTCGGGCGTCGCATCGGTGTGCAGGCTCGTCACCAGCACCGTTCGCGGCCCGGTCGCCTGCAATGCCGCCACCGCCGCCTTGGCGTCGTCGAGCGTCGCCGAGTTGCGGCCGGTCAGATAGTCCAGCTCGAACTGGTTGGGGGTGACGATGTCGGCCTGCGCGACCGCCTTCGTCGCCATGAACTCGGGAATGCCGGGACGAACGAACACGCCGGGACCGACATCGCCGATCACCGGGTCGCAGCAATAGAGGGCGCGAGGGTTGGCGGCCTTCACGCGCGCGACCGCGTCCAGGATCGCAGTGCCGATCGTCGGATCGCCCATGTAGCCGGACAGCACGGCGTCGGCCGAGGGCAACACGCCGCACGCGGCGATCCCGTCGACGAGTTCATCAATCTGCGCGCCGGTGAACACCGAACCCGTCCACCTGCCGTAGCCGGTGTGGTTGGAAAATTGCACGGTGTTGACCGCCCATACCTCCGCGCCAAGCCGCTGCAACGGGAACACCGCGCTGGCGTTGCCGACATGGCCGTAGGCGACCCATGACTGGATCGACAGAATGTTCATCAGGCGGTCCTTCCCCCGTCCACCGGCAACAGGACCCCGGTGATGAAACTGCTCGCATCCTCACCGAGCCAGACGCAGGCATTCGCGATGTCGCTCGGCTGACTCATCCGCCCGAGCGGGATCGTCGCCAGGAATTTCTGGCGGGTCTCCGGGTTATCGGCCTGACCCATGAACAATTCGGTGAGGCCGGTGGCACCGAGCACCGGGCAGATCGCATTGACCCGGATATTGTCGGGTGCGAGTTCGATCGCCATGCACTGGGTCATCGTGTTCACCGCGCCCTTCGTCCCGTTGTACCAGACAAGTCCGGGACGCGGCCTGATCCCGGCAGTCGAACTGATGTTGATGATGGAGCCGCCACGGCCTTGTTGACGTAGAACCGGCACGGCGGACTGTGTCATCAGATAGATGGATTTCACATTGACAGCAAATACCCGGTCGAATTCTTCCTCCGGGACGTCCAGAAGCGGCTGATTGCGATGTGTCGTCCCTGCATTATTGACGACGATGTCGAGTCCGCCAAAGCGATCGACGGCCGCGCCGACCATGCGTGCGACGTCCTTGCCCTGGCTGACGTCGCCGCCGATGGCGACCGCCCCGTTGCCGATCTCCAGCGCGACCTTGCGGGCTGCCGCGGCGTTGATGTCGGCGACGACGACGCGCGCGCCCTCCTGGCCGAAACGGCGGGCGATGCCTTCGCCGAATCCGCCCCCCGCGCCGGTGATCACGGCGACCTTGCCCCGCAGGCGCATGTCGAATCCCCCCGAATGCCTGAAACCGGGGACGCTAGGGGCGGCCGGGGCGGGGCGTCAAACGTGGCTTGCGCAAAGCGGCATGGTCTTGCGGGACGCGCCGGCGGCGGCCACCTTCGCGGTGTCATCCGACCCGGCAGGACCGTTCATGAGCAAGCTGTTTGAACCGATCACGTTCCGCTCCGTCACCGCGCGCAACCGGATCACCGTTTCGCCGATGTGCCAGTACGTCGCCACCGAGGGTCTCGGCGACGACTGGCATGTGCAGCATCTCGGGTCACATGCGTTCGGCGGCGCCGGGATCGTCTTCACCGAGGCGACTCATGTCGCGGCGATTGCCCGCATCACCCCCGGTTGCCTCGGACTGTGGAACGACGCGCAGCAGGCGTTGGCCGCACGGCTGGCGGCGCTGATCGCGCGGGCGGGCGCGGTGCCGGCGATGCAGGTTGCCCATGCCGGGCGCAAGGCGAGTTGCGCGGTGCCCTGGCAGGGCGGCAAGCCGATCGTGCCGGCCGACGGAGGCTGGATCCCGCTCGGCCCGACCGAGGTGCCGTTCAATCCGGGTGCCCCTTCGCCCCGCCCCCTGAGCACGGACGACCTGCACGAGATCGCCGGCCAGTTCGCGGCGACGGCGCGGCGCGCCCGGCAGGCCGGGTTCCGCATCCTGGAAATCCATGGCGCGCACGGCTACCTGATCCATTCGTTCCTGTCCCCGATCACCAACACCCGCAACGACGAGTATGGCGGCGACCTCGCCGGCCGGGCGCGGCTGCTGCTGGAGGTCGTGGACGCGGTCCGGACGGAATGGCCGGAGGAGTTGCCGCTGTTCGTCCGGCTTTCCTGCACCGACTGGATTCCCGGTGGACTGACGATCGAGGACACCGTGGCCGTCGCGCGGATGCTGGCGGCGACCGGAAAGGTCGATCTGATCGACTGTTCCTCCGGCGGCGTGGACCTCGGCCAGAAGTTGACAGCCTTTCCCGGGTATCAGGTGCCGTTCGCCGAGGCGGTCAGGCGCGGCTCGGGCCTCGCGACCGGCGCGGTCGGCATGATCATTGCGCCGGAGCAGGCCGAGGAGATCGTGGCGAACGAGCGGGCCGATCTCGTGTTCATCGCGCGCGCCCTGCTTGCCGATCCGGCGTGGCCGCTGCGGGCCGCCCGCGTGCTGGGGGCCAAGGTGCCGCTGGCGCAGCCATACCATCGCGCCCTTTTGCCGTAGATCGCGGCCGTCTCTTGTTCTGGCTGGAGGTTGTCGTTATACGCCCGCGCTCGTTCGGCCGGTCGGTATCGGCGGGACCAGCAGGAGCATGACGCCATGAAGCCGGGCATTCACCCCGAATATCACGAGATCACCGTCATCATGACCGATGGGACGACATTTACGACCCGGTCGTGCTCGGGGAAGGCGGGCGACACGATCCGCCTCGACATCGACCCGAAGTCGCACCCGGCGTGGACCGGCGTGCAGCGCATCATGGACACCGGCGGCCAGGTCGCGAAGTTCAACAAGAAGTTCGCCGGCATCGGCGTCGGTACGCGGAAAAAGTAGAGCAAAGGCCGCCAGTCATGCACGGAGCGCAATTCGGCGCCCCTTGAACGCGGTTGGCCACATTTCCACCTCCTGCATCGTCTGAGGCGCCAACTGGGCCTCGGGGACTTCAGGCGAACCGGCCCAATCGGGCGGTTCCTGTCTCAACCTTGCTCTTGCAGGAGGTTTACGATGAATGCGTTCGATTTTGCTCCGCTGTTCCGTACGGCAATCGGGTTCGACCGTCTCGCGCGGCTGGTCGATGCGGCCGCCAACGCCGATGCGTCCTACCCGCCCTACAACATCGAAAAGACGGGCGACGACAGCTATCGCCTGACGATGGCCGTGGCCGGCTTCGGGCCGGAGGACATCGACCTGACCGTCAAGGAAAACACGCTTCTTGTCACCGGCCGTGTCGCGGCCGAGGCGCCGAAGGCCGAGGTTTTCCATCGCGGCATCGCGGGGCGCGCGTTTGAGCGTCGTTTCGTGCTCGCCGACCACATCGTCGTGGAAGGTGCCGACCTCAAGAACGGTTTGCTCAGCGTTGCTCTGAAGCGGGTCGTGCCGGAGGCCTTGAAGCCGCGTCGCATTCAAATCGGCGCGACGGCTCCGACCCTGGTGCATGACCAGACCGCCAAGGCGGCGTAAGCACCGTCGACTGATAACGGTGATCGGGGGGCCGGGTTTCCCGGCCCCTTCTTTCTTTCTGTTGGCGGCGCGTTCAGCCGCGCTTGAAAAATGCGTCGGCGGCGGTGCGGTGGCTTTGCTTGCGGCCGATTTCGCTCTCGGCGCGTGCGATTTCCTCGCGTAACTCTGCGACGTAGATTTGCAGTTCCGCGACCGCCAGTGGTTCGAGTGGCAATGGTTGCAAACGCCGTGGCGCGGGGCGCGGTTCGTCTTCGTCTCGCATCGCTCTATCTCCGTTTTCTGCCACGCTTCTGTCGCATGGCTACTGTGGCGTCGCAGGCGATAGTACGCCTTGACCCGCATCGGGCGGCCGCGCCATATGCGCCGCTCCCTAAATTATGGCGCACCTACCCCGTTCCTGCTGCGCGCCGTCTTGCCAGTTGTCCAAGGTTGACCGCCATGACCCTCCCCCTGATGCCGAAGGCTACAGCCGTATGGCTGATTGAAAAGACCGCGCTAACGTTCACCCAGATCGCCGACTTCTGCGGGATGCACCCGCTGGAAGTCCAGGCAATCGCGGATGGCGAGGTGGCGCAGGGCATCGTCGGCTACGACCCGGTCGCGAACGGCCAGGTGACTTTGGACGAGATCCACCGGTGCGAGAAGGACGTGAACGCCCGCCTCAAGCTGCTGGCCAGCACGATTCCGTTGCCGAAACGGTCAAAGGCGGCGCGCTACACGCCGGTGGCGAAGCGCAACGATCGGCCGGATGGCATTGCATTTCTGCTGCGCAACTATCCGCATCTGACGGATGCGCAGATCGGCAAGCTGATGGGCACCACGAAAGAGACGATCCAGAAGGTGCGCGACCGGTCGCACTGGAACGCCGCGAACATCAAGCCGCGTGATCCGGTCATTCTCGGCCTGTGCAGCCAGACCGACCTCAACGCCATGGTGCAGCAGGCCAACGAGCGGCTGACGCGCGAAGGGCATGTCGTCCCTCCGCCACCTCGGCCGATGGCGGACGCCGACGAGGCAGCCTGAGCCGCCTTTAGGTCGCGTCGTGTGTCGTGCTTGCGCACAGGGGGAGTGGAGGCGGCGGGGCCCGGAAGGGGCCACGCCGCCGATTTTGCTTGGACAACCGCCCGAGGGCCTGTCAGGCAGGTGCGGTCGCGCGAAGTCTTTCCATTTCTTCCTTCAAATGCAGCTTTTCGCGCTTGAGGCGGCCAACCAGGTCAGGATCGGGTTTCGGGCGGTGATCTTCCTCGGCAAGGCGGGATTCGAGTTCGGAATGACGGGTCTTCAGACTCTCCAGGCGGGACTGTATGCTCATGTCGCCTCCTTATGTTCGGATGGAACCCGCAGGCCTTGGCCCGGCGCGACCGAACCAGGGCAACAAAACCGTAACGCCATTCCGCTTGCGTTTGCTACGCGAATCGTTGTGAGCCGGCCGCACCCTTGCGCTGCCGGTGCCGACTGCATCGTGCTGATTTCCTGATATGTTAACAGACCGTGACTCGCTGCTGCGCAAACTGCACGAATTGCGGAGTGAGCACCGTGACCTCGACACGGTGATCGCGCGCCTGTCCGAACGGGGCGGGCTTGATCAGTTGCAGATCGTGCGGCTCAAGAAGCGGAAGCTTCTGCTCAAGGACGAAATCGCCTGGCTCGAATCCCGGCTGATCCCGGATTCGATCGCGTGATCTCGCCGCTGGTCGGGGTGGTGATGGGCAGCCAGTCCGACTGGGAGACGATGCGCCATGCGCAGACCGTCCTCGCGGAGCTCGGCGTGCCGCACGAAAGCCGGATCGTGTCCGCCCACCGCACGCCGGATCGTCTGGCCGCGTACGCGAAATCGGCGCGCGGGCGCGGCCTGCGCGTGATCATTGCGGGCGCCGGCGGCGCCGCGCACCTGCCGGGCATGATCGCGGCTTTCACGGCGGTTCCCGTCCTGGGCGTGCCGATGGAAAGCGCGGCGCTCAAGGGCATGGATTCACTGCTTTCGATCGTGCAGATGCCGGCCGGAATACCGGTCGGCACGCTCGCCATCGGCCGCGCCGGGGCGATCAACGCGGCGCTGCTGGCGGCCGCCATTCTGGCGGGGACCGACGACGCGCTGGCGGCACGGCTCGATGCCCGCCGCGCGGCGCAGACCGACGCGGTTGCGGAGGCACCCGCCGACCCACCCGGCGCATGACACCGCTGCCGCCGAACGCCACCATCGGGATTGTCGGCGGCGGCCAGTTGGGGCGCATGTCGGCGTTGGCCGCGGCCCGGCTGGGCTATCGCTGCCATGTCCTGACGCCCGAACCGGAAAGCCCGGCGCAACAGGTCAGTGCCGGCATCACGCTGGGCGACTACGAGGACCCGGCGGCGCTGCGCGACTTCGCGGCGCATGTCGATGTCATCACCTTCGAGTTCGAGAATGTCAGTGCCGAGGGGCTCGATCTGCTCGCCTCCCTCAAGCCGGTGCGTCCGTCGCCGTCGATCCTGCGCGTCAGCCAGGACCGCATCGCCGAAAAGAGTTTTCTGAACAACATCGGCGTTCCGACGGCTCCGTGGCGGCCGGTCGGGTCGTTCGCCGAACTGGAAGCGGCGGTCGCGGAGCTTGGATTGCCGGCGATCCTGAAGACGACGCGGCTTGGCTATGACGGGCGCGGCCAGGCGCGGCTGCGGACCTTGGCGGACCTCGCACCCGCGTACGACGCACTGCTCCCGCGCCCGCTGATCCTCGAAGGCGTCGTCGATTTCGCCTGCGAGATCAGCGTCGTCGCGGCGCGCGGCGGGGATGGCGGATACGCGGCATTTGATGCGGTCGAAAACCGCCACCGCAACCACATCCTGGACCTGACGCTCGCCCCGGCGCGCATTGCCGAGGAGACGGCGGCGGTGGCGCAATCCATGGCGCGGCGCGTGGCCGAAGGGCTGGACCTCGTCGGACTGCTGGCGACGGAAATGTTCGTCGCCGCCGATGGCAGGGTGCTGGCCAACGAGATCGCGCCCCGCCCGCACAATTCCGGCCACTGGACGCTCGACGGCTGCGCCGCGAGCCAGTTCGAATTGCACATTCGCGCCGTCGCCGGGCTGCCGCTGCCGCCGGCGTCGCGGCATTCCGATGCGGTGATGAAGAATCTCGTCGGCCCGGCCGAGGCCGCGCTGTGGCCGGACATCGTGGCCTCGCCCGGCCTCATTCCCCATCTGTACGGCAAGGCCGAAGCGCGGCCGGGCCGCAAGATGGGCCATGTCACCCGGCTGTTCCCGCGCGGCAGCCTGCCCGGCGACCTCGGCGTCGCGGCGGCGCTGGGCGTCCTGGCCTCCGACGGCTGACGGACGGGGCAGCTTCGATCTGGCAGCCCATGGCTCGATCGGAGTAATCCAGGCGTGTGAGCGAGAACGCACGCGCCTTCGACCATTGGATACGCGGCTCCTTCGTCGCGATGAACAGCGCGCTGGAGGCGCTGTATTTCGCGCAGGACGATCGCGCCCGGGTGGACGGCATCGGCGATCCGATCAAGACGGCGCTGCGCGACGAAGGGCACGCGCACATCGTGCGCCTCTGGCGCGAAGGCAACACCGGCGACGGCTTTGAAAGCGCGTTCGGCGTGCTCGGCAATGTCGGCATGTATCTCGCCGCACTGCGCCGCCACGAACTGACCAACCCGGCGCGCGAGGAACGCTCCCCGTTTCTGGAAGCCTCGTCGCTGGCGCTGCATGTCGGCGCCTCGATCGGCATGGCGCCGCGCTTCTCGACCGCACACCTGACGACCCGCAACCTCGCGATCGGCGGCGTGCGCAAGAGCTTTACCGACCTGCACGACGAGGCGCTGTTCATCGACGAGAACGCGCGCGGCATTCTGTGCTTCCAGCGGGCGGCCGACGCGCTTGCCCGCGTCCCGGCGCTCGGCGTCTCCAATCCGGTTGCCGACATCCAATTCGCCGCCGCCGCCGAAGCTATCCGCGCGGCCATCGCGATCAACGCGCGATTGTTCGACCGCCTCGACGTCGATCGGTTCTTCTACAGCGTCCGACCCTACTACAAGCCGTATCGGGTGGGCCGCTTGGAATATCGCGGCGCCAATGCCGGCGATTTTTCCGGCATCAACGAGATCGACCTGCTGCTCGGCCTTTGCCAGGCCAACGACCCGCATTACGCGCAACTGCTGGTCGACAAGATGCTGTTCATGGTGCCCGAGGACCAGGCCCGGCTGCGCGACTGTATGCGGCACCGCAATTTTCTCGACGAGTTCCTGGACTTGGCGGGCGCATACGCCGACACCGACTGGTTCCAGGCGAACGCGGCCGGTTTCCTGGAGGTGTGCGAGTTGTTCGCGACCACCGCGCGGCAGCATCACGACCAGCTTGTCAGCCGTTTCATCACCACCCCGGCGCAAAGCCTGGACGAGCGCCACGCGGAGGGGCTGACCGCCAGCGGCCCGCCGCTGCATGTGCTCCTGCGCGCGCTCGAGGCATTGCGTGACCACCGCATGGCGGCCGACCGCCCCGATCTGGCGACCCGGCACCACGACCTCGCCCGCCTGCGCGCCTATTTGCGACCCTGACTGTCCTGGTATCCCGTACGGGATTCGAACCCGTGTTACCGCCGTGAAAGGGCGGTGTCCTGGGCCTCTAGACGAACGGGACCAAAGGCGTGGCGGTTGGGTAGCGGACGTGTCCGGGGCGGTCAAGCAGGCCAGCCGCCGTCAAGCCGAGGCCGCGTCCGCGACCACGAAGCCGGCGCTGGTCGTGCCGTTCCATTCCTCCGCGCGCAGATGCCCGGCCAGGGTCATCGGCGCGCCGTCACGGCCGAGCAGCGCGTTCGCCAGCGGGCCATCCTTGGCGCGGAACAGCATCGCCTTCAGCCGGCCCTGGCCGCCCTCGCCCTCGACGAAGGCTCGGATCGTGTTGCCGTCCTTGCCGATCCGGTCGGCGCGGGCGACGCGGACACGCGGCACGATCAGCACCGGCTCCTCGTTGCCCGGCCCGAACGGCGCGAGGCGTGCGATCTGGGCCGCGAGGTCCACGGTGCAGCCCGCGACCGCGACGGTCGCTTCCACGGCCAGATCGGCGACGCGCGGCAACGACGCCGCCGCCGCCAGCCGGTCGTCGAGGAAGGCGTGGAACTCGGCCAGCCGGTCGCGGGACAATCCGAAGCCTGCCGCCATCGCATGGCCGCCACCCGTGAGCAGGATGCCGGCCTGCCGCGCCGTGATCACGGCATGGCCCAGATCGATCCCCGCAACCGACCGGCCGGAGCCCTTTGCCATCCCGTCATTCACCGAGGCCACGCAGGCCGGGCGGTTGAACCGCTCCTTGATCCGGCCGGCGACGATGCCGACCACGCCAGGGTGCCAGTCCTCGCCGGAGACGAGCAGCGTCGCATGGCCCTGCGCCGCCTGCGCCTCGGCGGCCTGCATGGCGTATTCGAGCATGGCCTGCTCGACCTGCTGCCGCTGCCGGTTCACCCCGTCCAGTGTCGCCGCGAGGTCGCGCGCTTCCACCGGATCGTCCGACAACAGCAGGCGCAGGCCGAGCCCGGCCTCGCTGATCCGCCCCGCCGCATTGATGCGCGGCCCGAGCGCGTAACCGAGCGTCATCGCGCCGGGCCGGTCGCGCACCTGCGCGACATCGAGCAGCGCCGCGATACCGGGGCGGGCGCGCCGTGCCATCACCTTCAGCCCCTGCGCCACCAGCGCGCGGTTGAGGCCGGTCAGCGGCACGACATCGCAGACGGTCGCCAGCGCCACAAGATCGAGGAGCGCCAGCAGGTCGGGCTCCGGCCGCGCGGCAAAGAAGCCGGCCCGGCGCAGCGTGCGAACGGTCGCGACGGCGGTCAGGAAGGCGATCGCCGCCGCACACAGATGGCCGAGACCGGAACGGCAATCGAGACGGTTGGGATTGACCGTGGCCGCGACCCGGGGCGGCATTCCATCGCTCTTGTGGTGGTCCAGAACGACCACGTCGGCGGCGGCGGGAACCGAGGCGAGCACGTCGCCGGCGGCGGTTCCGCAATCGACGCAGACGATCAGCGTCGCTCCGCGCCCGACCAGCCGTTCCAGCGCCGGCAGATTCGGGCCGTATCCCTCGGCCATCCGGTCGGGCACGTAGGGGATGACGGGGCAGCCGAGGCCGCCAAGGAAGCAGGCCATCACGGCGGCGCTGCACGCGCCGTCCACGTCGTAATCCCCGAAGATGGCAACCGTCTCGCCGCGTTGCACCGCATGGGCGAGCCGTGCGGCGGCATTCTCCATGTCGGTCAGCACGCTCGGGTCCGGCAGCAGCGCGCGCAGCGTCGGATCGAGGAAGTCGGCGGCGCCCTCCGCGCCGATGCCGCGCGCGGCCAGCAGGCGGCAGACGATCTCCGGCAGGCCGAGGCGCTGCGCGATGCCCAGGCCGACGCGGTCCTCGGCACCCCGCCACACCCAGCGGCGGCCAGTCAGACTGCTTGCAACCGTCAGCAAGGACGGTCGGCGCCGCCGCTCAGCAGTAATTCCTTGGCCGACCAACGGTGGCCAGTGCTGGGGGCGAAGCCCCCTCCCCTTGTGGGAGGGGGTTGGGGGAGGGGTGGAGCCGCAGGCGTCTCACGCTCCAGCGCCCCCTCCCCCCAGCCTTGATCCGCTTCGCGGCTCAAGCCCACACGAGGAGGGGGAGCATTCGTTGGCCACACCAATGGAATCTGCTTAGGCATCAAGGCGCGGCCCAGGTCTTGGTCGCGTAATTGTGGTGCGCCTCGATATACCGCACCGTCCCGGATTTGCTGCGCATGACCACCGAGTGCGTGACGGCGCCGGAGCCGAAACGCCGCACTCCGCGGAGCATCGCGCCGGAGGTGACGCCGGTTGCCGCGAACATCACCTCGCCGCGCGCCATGTCGGTGACACTGAACACGCGGCCGGGATCGACGATCCCCATCTGCATCGCCCGCTCGCGCTGCTCCTCCGTCTCGAACATCAGCCGCGCCTGCATCTGCCCGCCGACACATCGCAGGGCCGCCGCCGAGAGCACGCCCTCCGGCGCGCCGCCCGACCCCAGGTAGATGTCGATCCCGCTCTCCGCCGATGTCGTCGCGATCACGCCGGCCACGTCGCCATCGCTGATCAGGCTGATCCGCGCGCCCGCCTCCCGCGTCTTGGCGATCAGGTCTTCGTGGCGGGGCCGGTCCAGGATGCAGGCGACCAGATCGGACACGTCGCATCGCTTCGCGCGGGCGAGGTTGCGCAGATTCTTGGCCGGCGGATCGTCGATATCGACAACGCCCGCCGGCAGGTTCGGGCCGACCGCGATCTTCTGCATGTAGATGTCGGGCGCGTGCAGGAAATTGCCGCGCTCGGCCAGCGCGATCACGGTGATCGCGTTGTTGATCCCCTTGGCCGTCAGCGTGGTGCCTTCGAGCGGATCGACGGCGATGTCCATTGCCGGGCCGCCGAGGCCGACCTTTTCGCCGATATAGAGCATCGGCGCCTCGTCCATCTCGCCCTCGCCGATCACCACGGTGCCGTCGATGCCGATGGCGTCGAATGCCTTGCGCATCGCTTCGACGGCCGCGCCGTCGGCCTCGTTCTTCTTGCCCAGCCCCATCCAGCGGCTGGCGGCCAGCGCCGCCGCTTCGGTGACGCGGACCAGTTCGAGCGCCAGGTTTCGGTCGGATTGCAATTCGTGTGGGGACGGAATGCCGGACATCTGTTGCTCTCCCTGGAGTTTGTTCAGGCCGGCTCGATCCGTATCAGGATCGGATCTTCCAGCACGGCGTCCATTGCGGCAATACGCGCCAGCGCATCGCGCATCGCCGCCTCCCGCGTTTCATGCGTGACCAGCACCACCGGCACGGCCTCGCCGGAGCTGCGGCCACGCTGCAACATGCTTTCGAGCGAGATGCCCGCGTCGCGAAGGGCGGCGGTGACATCGGCGATGACGCCCGGGCGATCGACGACCATCAGCCGCAGATAATACGCCCCGACATGCGCCAGCATCGGCACCGACGGCGCGTCGGAGAGCGCTCCGGAATGGGCACCCCAAACGGGCGTGACGCGCCCGCGCGCGACGTCGATCAGGTCGGCGACCACGGCGGAGGCGGTCGGCCCGGCGCCGGCGCCGCGCCCTTCCAGCATGATCCGGCCGACGAAATCGCCCTCGGCGACGACGGCGTTGAAGACACCATCGACGCGCGCCAGCGGCGATCCCTGCGGCACCATGCAAGGATGCACCCGCGCCTCGATCCCGGCTTCCGTCCGGCGCGCCAGGCCCAGCAGCTTGATGCGGTAGCCAAGCTCCCCGGCAAAGGCGATGTCGATCGCCGAGACATGGCGAATGCCCTCGACATGCACCGCGCCGAACGCGACCGGCCGGCCGAACGCGAGGGCGGCCAGGATCGCCAGCTTGTGCGCGGCGTCGATGCCGTCGATGTCGAAACTCGGATCGGCCTCGGCGTAGCCGAGCTTCTGTGCCTCCGCGAGCACGTCGGCGAACTCGCGGCCACGCTCGCGCATCACGGTCAGGATGTAGTTGCAGGTGCCGTTGAGGATGCCGGCGACGCGCATGATGTGGTTGCCGGCCAATCCCTCTCGCAGCGCCTTGATGACCGGAATTCCGCCCGCAACCGCCGCCTCGAACGCCAGGGCGACGCCCGCGTGTTCGGCCGCCTCCGCCAGCGCCGCCCCGTGCTCGGCGAGCAGTGCCTTGTTCGCCGTGACAACGGGCTTGCCGGCGCCGATGGCGGCTTGCACCAGCGCGCGGGCGGTGCCGCCGGCGCCGCCGATGACCTCGACGACGACGTCGACCGACGGGTCGCGCGCCAGGGCCACCGGATCGTCGAACCAGCGCAGCCCGGCCAGCGAGACGCCACGGTCCCGGCCGCGTTCGCGGGCGGAGACGGCGGTCACCACGATCGGCCGGCCGGCCCGCGCCGCCACGAGCTCGGCGTTCTGGCGCAGCACGGTCAGAACGCCCGCGCCGACCGTGCCGAGCCCCGCCAGCCCGACGTTCAGCGGTCGCGTCATTGCGCGGCGACCGCGTGCGGCTCCGCCGCCTCGGCCGGCCCGGCATTGTCGGTTTGCAGGAAGGTGCGGATGTTGCGCAGCGCCTGACGCAGCCGATGGGTGTTTTCCACCAGCGCGATACGGACATGGCCATCGCCATGCTCGCCGAAGCCGATGCCCGGGGCCACGGCAACACGCGCCCGCGCCAGCAGTTGCTTGGAGAATTCCAGACTGCCGAGATGGGCGAAGCGCGGCGGAATCGGCGCCCACGCGAACATCGAGCCGTCCGGGCTCGGCACATCCCAGCCGGCCGCGTGCAGGCCCCGGATCAGCACGTCGCGCCGCTCGCGATACAGCCCGCGCATCTCGACCACGCAATCCTGCGGCCCGTTCAGCGCGGCGGTGGCCGCGACCTGGATCGGCGTGAACGCGCCATAGTCGAGATACGACTTCATCCGCGTCAGCGCCGTGATCAGGCGCGGATTGCCGGCGGCAAAGCCCATCCGCCAGCCCGGCATCGAATAGGTTTTCGACATGCTCGTGAACTCGACGGCGATGTCCTTCGCGCCCGCGACCTGGAGGATCGAGGGCGGCACGTTGTCGCCGAAATAGATCTCCGCGTACGCGAGGTCCGACAGAATCCAGATCTCGTGCCTGCGGCAGAACGCGACGATTTCCTTGTAGAAATCGAGATCGGCGAGATAGGCGGTCGGATTGGACGGGAAGTTGACGATCAGCGCGGTCGGCTTCGGCACCGAGTGCCGCACCGCGCGGTCAAGCGCCTGCAACATCTCGTCGTCCGGTGTCGCGGGCACGCTGCGGACGGAGGCGCCGGCGATGATGAAGCCGAACTGGTGGATCGGGTACGACGGGTTGGGAACCAGGATCGTATCGCCTGGGCTGGTGATGGCGGCCGCCAGATTGGCCAGCCCCTCCTTCGAGCCGAGCGTAGCGATCACCTCGGTTTCCGGGTTCAGCGCCACGCCGAAACGCCGCTGATAATAGCCGGCCAGCGCCCGGCGCAGGCCGGGAATGCCCTTGCTGGTGGAATAGCGGTGGGCGCGAGGGTCCTGCACCGCCTCGATCAGCTTGGCCACGATATGTGGCGGCGTCGGGCTGTCGGGGTTGCCCATCCCGAGGTCGATGATGTCCTCGCCCACCGCGCGGGCGCGGGCCTTGGCCGAGTTGACCTCGGCGAACACGTACGGGGGCAGGCGGCGGATGCGGTGGAATTCGTCTGTCATGGCGGGCCGTCGGGTCCAGGGGGGGTCAGTCACTCTACCAGATCTGACCGTGATCAGGTCATAGGCGGGTTCAGTTGACCAGTCGCGCCGTCGCGCCGCTGCCTTGCGGTTCAGCGGTGATCGCGATGACGGGGCCCGGCACGCCGATGAACTGTAGCTGGTTGGCGACAGCGCGGGCCCGGTCGAGCGCCAGCGGCAGGGCGGCCAACTGCGCTGCCGGGTCGGTCGCGGTCGCGTCGCCGAACCCGACGACGGCGATCCTCGCCCCGCCCCGCCCGGCCGCCAGCGCCTTGATGGTCGGAAGCACGTTTGCCTGCAACACGGCGGACCCGGATGCAAACGGAATGGCGATTTGCGGGCCGTCCGGTGCCGGCGCGGGTGGGGGCGCCGGTGGGGCAACCGCAGGCGGAACGGGTGCGGTGACGGCGGGGATCGCGGCGACTCCGGCAAGTTGTGGCGGAGGCGGCGGAGCATCGGGGATGGTCGGCATCGGCCCCCCTGCGGCGACGGGCGCTGCCTGGACGGGTGTCGCCGGGACCGGTGGGGTTGGTGTTGCGGCCGGCGGATTCCCGGTTGGCGATGCCGGCACGGGCTGGGCGGCAGCCGACGCCACGGGCGCGGGTGGCGGCGCGACGGCCGTGGTGCCGGGCGATGGCGCCGGGGGCGTGCCGGTAGCAACCGGCGGCGGAGGCGCGTTCGCGGCTGGCATGGAGGCGTTCGGCATGTCGGAGTCGTCCGCGGTCGCGGCCTGCCCCGGCGGGCTGGCAACCTCCTTGGGCAGCGGCGGCGGCGGCGTGATCGGGACCGTGCCCTCCGTGTATTGCGCGTTGGTGCGATCGACGGTCAGCGCACTGGCAATCCGCGCGTGCGCCGCCGCGTCGGGAGCGGCGGGCTTTGCCGGGACGACGGCGAGGGTCGGATAGGGTGCATCCGCATTCGGCGGCGGTGGCCGGGCCTCGGCGATCCTGCCGCCCTCAAGCTCGTGCCACCAATCGACCGGATCGAATGCGCGGCCGATGACCGTGGGCCTTCCGGTCTCGTCCGAGCACCCGCCGCCGAGCGTCAGAACGACCAGCAAACCCAGCCCGACCCCGCGCCCGACCATGGCCCCGCACGCATGGCGTGTCGGCGCCGCCGGGCCTTGAAGGCCGTCGATCCGCCGAGTAACACCGGGGCGTCGTGAAGCTGGCATGTGCCGGGTCGGCCTTACCGCACGCGCAATCATCGTTTGCGCGCGGGACATGTAGCAGCGGCAACCCCGCGACGAAAGGATGCCCGCATGGCCGATCCGCAGAAGCCGGACGCCGCCGCCTTCAAGATTCCCGACGCGGCGGAAATGGGCCGCTCGATGGCCGACATAGCGGAACGGTCGCAACGGATCGTCGGCGAATGGCTGAAGCGGCACGCCGAGGGCGCGCCCACCACGCCGGACCCGCTCAATATCGGCGGCGCGTTCATGGAGATGACCGCGCGCCTGATGGCCAATCCGGCCAAGCTGATGCAGGCGCAGCTCGGCTTCTGGCAGGATTACATGTCGCTCTGGCAGAACACGGCGCGGCGGATGATGGGCCTGGACAACCGCCCGGTGATCGACGGCGACCCCAAGGACCGGCGCTTCCGGGACGACGCCTGGAAGGAAAACGAGGTCTTCGACTTCATCCGGCAATCCTACCTGCTGTCCGCCCGCTTCGTGCAGGACGTGGTCAAGCAGGTGGACGGATTGGACCCCTCGACGGCGCAGAAGGTCGATTTCTATTCGCGCCAGTTCATCGATGCGATGAGCCCGTCGAACTTCCTTCTGACGAACCCCGAGGTGCTCCGCCGCACGGCGGAGACCGGGGGCGAGAACCTGATCAAGGGTCTGAACAACCTGCTGAGCGACCTCGAACGCGGCAAGGGCAAGCTGCACATCAAGATGACGGACACCGAAGCCTTCCGCATCGGTGAAAACATCGCCGTCTCGCCCGGCAAGGTCATATTCCAGAATGACCTCATGCAACTGATCCAATACGCGCCGAAGACCGAAAAAGTCCTCAAGCGCCCGCTGCTGATCATCCCGCCTTGGATCAACAAGTTCTATATTCTCGATCTGCGGCCGAACAACAGTTTCGTCCGCTGGGCGACGGCGCAGGGCCACACGGTGTTCGTCGTCAGTTGGGTCAACCCCGACGAACGCCTCGCCACCAAGAACTTCGATGACTACATGAAGGAAGGCATTCTCGATTCCCTGTCGGCGATCGAGGCGGCGACGGGCGAGAGCGACGTCAACGCCATCGGCTACTGCCTTGGCGGCACGTTGCTGGCCTGCACCCTCGCCTACATGGCGGCGCACAACGACACGCGCATCCGCTCGGCGACGTTTTTCGTGGCCCTGATCGACTTTCGCGAGTCGGGCGAGCTGAACGTGTTCATCGACGAAGAGCAGATCAAAATGCTCGAAGAAAAGATGAGCAAGCATGGCTATCTCGAAGGCAGCGAGATGGCGACCACCTTCAACATGCTGCGCGCCAACGACCTGATCTGGTCCTTCGTGGTCAACAACTACCTGATGGGCAACGATCCGTTCCCGTTCGACCTGCTGTACTGGAACAGCGATTCCACCCGGATGCCGGCGGCGATGCACAGCTTCTACCTGCGCAACATGTACCAGGAAAACAAGCTGACCGTGCCGAATGGCATCACCCTCGGCGGCACGGAGATCGACCTGAGCCGCATCTCGGTGCCCGCCTATTTCCTGTCGACGCGGGAGGACCATATCGCACCTTGGCGGGCCACCTATGGGGGGACGCACTTGCTGGGCGGGAAGAATCGCTTCGTGCTCGCCGCGTCGGGCCACATCGCGGGCGTGGTCAACCCGCCGGAGAGCGGCAAATACAGTCACTGGATCAACTCCGATCTCGGCGACTCGCCGGAAGCCTGGTTTGCCGGCGCGACCGAGATCGCCGGGTCCTGGTGGCCGGATTGGCAACGCTGGGTCACGGCGCTCGACAAGCGGCAGGTCAAGGCGCGCGAACCGGGCGGGGGTGAACTCCAGCCGATCGAGGATGCGCCCGGAAGCTACGTCAAGGTTCGGGTGAATTGAGCGGGAGACATCAACCTCATGCTGCCGATCGCTGAAGGCATTCCGCGAGTCGCCCTCGTGACCGGAGGCGCCAAGCGCCTGGGCCGCGCGATCGTGCTCGCACTCGCCGACGCGGGGTTCGACGTCGCGATCCACTACAACGCGAGCGTCGCGGACGCCGAGCGAACGGCGGCCGAGGTCCGTGCGCGCGGGCGCAAGGCGCTTGTCCTTGGTGCCAATCTGGCGATCGAGGCCGAGGTGCAGCGTCTGATCCCGGATGCGATCGCCGGGCTCGGACCGCTGGGCGTGCTAGTGAATAACGCCTCCGTCTTCGAGCGCGATGAATGGAATGATGTGACGCGGGCGAGTTGGGACGCGCATCTGGAGCCGAACCTGCGCGCGCCATTCGTGCTGATGCAGAATTTTGCCCTCGCGCTGCCGCCGGCCGCGCAGGGCGTGGTGATCAACATGCTCGACGAGCGCGTCTGGTCGCTGACCGGCAATTTCGTCTCCTACACCGTCACCAAGGCCGCGCTCTGGGCACTGACCCAGACGATGGCGCTGGCGTTGGCGCCGCGCATCCGGGTCAACGGCATCGGTCCGGGTCCGGCGCTGGCGAGCACCCGGCAGACCGCCGAACAGTTTGCCCGCCAGGGCGCGTCCGTGCCGCTGGGCCATGGCACCAGTCCAGAGGAAGTGGCGGCACTCGCGATGGCGTTGCTTGCGCTGCCATCCGTCACCGGCCAGATGATCGCACCGGACGGCGGGCAGCATCTGCAATGGTGGGCGCGGCGCCCCGGCGCCGAGCTGGAGGAATGAGGATGGAAAACACGCGCATCGCCGATGCCGTCCGAGGCGTGCGCCATGTCTTCCTGCGCGACCTGGTCTTGCCGGCGGCGATCGGAGTCTATGCCCATGAACATGGCAGAACCCAGCGCATCCGCGTCAATGTCGACCTGGGCGTGACCGATGACGGCGCGGTCGGCCTGTCCCGCGCCTCGGTCGGTCGGGACGACCTTGCCCGCGTGGTGGACTACGCGGTCGTGGCTGACAGGGTGCGCGAAATCGTCGCAGCCGGGCATGTACAGCTCGTCGAAACCCTGGCCGAGCGGCTGGCGGAGGCGTGCCTGGAGGATCGGCGTGTCCGCGTGGCGAGGGTCCGAGTCGAGAAATTAGACGTCTTGCCGCACGGCGCCAGCGCCGGTGTGGAGGTCGAGCGGCGCAACCCGGACTGAGGTTGTCCACCCGCGGCCAGAAGGTGCTTTAGTTACAGCGCGCTGGCGGCTCAAGTTGCCAAGATGACGGACCTGTCACAATTTAGAATAATAAATTCAAGGGTTTGCGCCGATGCCGCGAAAACGGGCAAACCATCGAACCCGAGGACTAAGGCGGCGTTCGCACTCTTGCATGGCCGCTTGTTCACAGAGTTATCCACAGGACCGGTGGATAGTCGCGCATACGTGATGGGCAGAGATGAACAAGCTTTCGCGCGGACGCGGGAACCGCCCCCCGCGCTTGAGTGGCCCGAGCCGGGCGCCTAATCAGAGGGCATGAGCGAGGACGGAGAGACTCAGTCGGCGACCCCTCGGGGCGTGGCGGCGATCGAGGCCGCGCTGGCGACCATGCCGGCGTCGCCCGGTGTCTACCGGATGCTCGATGCCAAGGGCGAACCGCTGTATGTCGGCAAGGCGCGGTCGCTGAAGAAGCGGGTGGTTGCCTACACCCAGCCGGCACGGCTGCCCGAGCGTCTGCGCCGGATGGTGTCGGAGACGGCGACGATGGAGGTCGTCACCACCCACACCGAGGCCGAGGCCCTGCTGCTCGAAGCCAACCTGATCAAGCGCCTCAAGCCTCGCTTCAACATCGTGCTGCGCGACGACAAGAGCTACCCGTGGCTGATGCTGACCGAGGATCATCCGTTTCCGCAGATCGCCAAACATCGCGGCGCGCGCACGCGCAAGGGCAGCTATTTCGGCCCGTTCGCCTCCGCCTGGGCGGTCAACCAGACGGTGACGGCGATGCAGCGCGTGTTCCTGCTGCGCTCCTGCGCCGACACGGTGTTCGCCGCGCGCACGCGGCCATGCCTGCTATTTCAGATCAAGCGTTGCTCGGCGCCGTGCGTCGGGCGGATCGAACAGGCGGCGTATGAGGAACTCGTCGGGCAGGCTCGGTCGTTCCTGTCCGGCAAGGCGGCGGCCGTGCAGCAGGAACTGGCCCGCGAGATGGAGGCCGCCGCCGAAACCCTGGAGTTCGAGCGGGCCGCTGCCCTGCGCGACCGGATCAGGGGGCTGACGCATGTGCAGGGCACCGATGTGGTGAACCCTGAAAGCATCGCCGACGCGGACGTGATCGCGGCGTGGCAGATCGCCGGCCAGACCTGCGTGCAGGTGTTCTTCGTGCGCGGCGGGCGAAACAACGGCAATCGCGCCTTCTTTCCCGTTCACACCAGAAGCGAGGGTATCGAGGACGTGCTGGCTGCGTTCCTCGGCCAGTTCTACGACGACAAGCCGCCGCCGCCGCTGATATTGCTGAACCACGAGGTCGCGGAGTCGGACCTGATCGCCGACGCGCTCAGTCTGAAGGCCCAGACATTCGGCACGAACCGGCGCGTCGAAATCGCGGTGCCGAAGCGCGGCGAGAAATTCGCGGTGATCCAGCACGCCGAGACCAACGCGCGCGAGGCGCTGGAGCGGAAGCTGGCGGAAAGCGCCGGGCAGGCGAAGCTTCTCGCGGGGGCGGCCGAACTGTTCGGGCTGGATGCGCCGCCCGAGCGGATCGAGGTTTACGACAACAGCCACATCATGGGCACGAACCCGTACGGCGTCATGGTCGTCGCCGGGCCGGAGGGGTTCGTTAAATCCGGCTACCGGAAATTCTCGATCCGGGGGCCGATTTCGCCCGGCGACGATTTCGCGATGATGCGCGAGATGTTGCAGCGCCGGTTCGGCCGCGCGCTGAAGGAAGCCGAAGCCGGCGGCGCGCCCGACTTCCCCGATCTCGTGCTGATCGACGGCGGCGCCGGCCAGCTTTCCGCCGCGCGCGAGATCATGGCCGAACTGGGCCTGGACGAGGTGAAGCTGGTCGCGATCGCCAAGGGCCCGAACCGCGATGCCGGGCGCGAATGGTTCCACCTGGAAGGGCGCGAGGCGTTCCAGCTTCCGCCGCGCGATCCGGTGCTGTATTTCCTGCAACGACTCCGCGACGAGGCGCATCGCTTCGCCATCACCACGCACCGGGTCGGCCGCAGCAAATCGCTGGTGACGAGCGAACTGGACGAGATCGCCGGCGTCGGGCCGAGCCGCAAGCGGGCGCTGCTGAACCATTTCGGCAGCGCGCGGGGCGTCAAGCAGGCCGGGCTGGTCGATCTGGAAGCCGTGCCCGGCATCAACCGGGCGACGGCGCGGCTGGTCTACGCCCACTTCCATCCCGACGCGCGGCGGGAAGGCGTGGCGTAGCGGTCTGATTTACCTTGCCTTCATGACATGCCGGCGAGTGTGCCCGTGTCATAGGCAAGGATTGCGTCATGACGACCCGGGATGCCGGCGCGCCGGCGACGCCGCCGCTGGTGCAGGTGGCTCAAGGCTACGACCATCTGGCCGGCGGGCGCCCACAGGCCGCCCTGCTCGTGGCCGACTCCGTGCTGGCGCTCGCCCCCGACCTCGCGGACGCCTTGATCCTGCGCGGCGCCTGCCTCAAGGCCACCGGCAGGTTCAACGAGGCCATCGCTGCCTTCCAGGCAGGGCTGGCGCTGGAGCCGGGCCGGGCGAGCGCGCATGTCAGCCTTGCCAACGCGCACGCGGAACTCGGCGAGTTTGCAGCGGCGGAGGCGGTGTTGCGGCAGGCGTTGGCGTTGTCGCCGCGCCTGAAAGCCGCCCATGCCAGCCTGATCTCGGTCTGCGCCGGGATGAAGCGCGACGACCTGACCGAAGCGGCCTGCCACACGGCGCTCCGGGTCGATCCGGATTCCGTCAATGCCCACCAGTATCTCGCGGACATCTACGCGCGCGGCGGGCGGCTCGCGGATGCGAAGCGCCATCGCGATGCGGCCTATCGCCGGCAGAACCTGTTCGTCGAGCCGGCAACCCGCCCCGCGCCCACGGCGCTGGTGCTGCTGACGACGGACGACGGCAACATTCCGCTCAAATACCTGCTGTCCCGCGACCGGTATTCGGTCGTCAAATGGCTGATCGAGTATGCGCCCGAAGGTCAGGCCGGGCGCCTGCCGCCATATGATTTTGCCCTGAACGCGATCGGGGAGCCGGAACTGGAGGCGCGGACGCACGAGGCGGTGGAGAATTTTCGGAAAATCTGCCGCGCGCCGTTCCTGAACCGCCCGGATCGCGTGGCGCGCACCAGCCGCACCGCGCTGCCGGCGCTGCTGGGCGATGTGCCGGATGCCGTCGTCCCGGCGGCAGTTCGCTGGAAGGCCGGCGAGCCGGCCCCGTCGCTCGGCTGGCCGCTGCTGGTGCGGCCGGTCGGGTCGCATGGCGGCGCCGGATTGATCCGCGTCTCGTCCCCCGCCGAGTTCTCGGCCGAGACGCTGAGCCTGACGGCCTGTGACGTGACGGCGTTCCACGAGTTCGTCTCGCCGGACGGGCTGTTCCGCAAGTACCGCATGATCTTCGTCGACCGGCGCCCGCTCCCCTACCATCTCGCGATCGGCGGCCACTGGCTGGTCCACTACGTCAACACGAACATGCTGCACGAACCGGAGCTTCGCGCCGAGGAGAAGCGGTTTCTCCAGGACCCCGAGGCTGCCATCGGCGCGCGGGCGCTCACTGCACTCACGGCCATCGGGGCCAGGCTCGACCTCGACTATGCCGGAATCGACTTCTCGATCCTGCCGGACGGGCGGGTTCTCGTGTTCGAGGCAAACGCGACGATGGTCGTACATCCCGAGACGGACGATGGCCCGCTCGCCTACAAGAATCAGGCCGTTCGCGACATCCTTGCCGCTTTCGATGCAATGGCAATGTCGGCTGTGCCCGTGCCAGCCTGAACGCGGCCTCAACCGGCCTTGAGCGCCGCCCTGACGACCGCCCGGTCCGCCGTGATGGCGCTCACCACCGTCGCCGGATCGATCTTTTCCATCCCGTTCGTCCGGTCGATGCCCCCGTCCGGCACGATCGGAACGATGCGGGCGCTGTGCTCGAACGGCGGGGTCGCGCCGAACAGCACGTACGAGCGTGTGCCGACGGCCGCCGCGATGTTGGCGACGCCGGTGTCGTTTCCGACATAGAAGGCGCTCTGCGCCAGCAGCGCCGCCACTTCCGGCAGCGGCCAGCCGATCGCGGCCGCGAGCGCCGGGTCGTCCGCGAGGCGAAAGATCTCGGCGGCCAGTCCGGCCTCGGCCGCGCCGCCGACCAGGATCGGGCGCGGCGCGTGCGCGATGCGCAGTTGGCGGATCAGCGCGGCGAAGCGTTCCGCCCCCCACTGCTTGACCGGCTCGGAACTGCCGATCCCGATCGCCGCCGGCGCCGCTCCCTCGCCAAGGCGGGCCTTCACGATCGCTGCCGCGTCCCCGGGGACGGGCAGCGCCGGTTCCGAGTCCGGGGTCGCAATGCCGGCGGCCTCGAGCCAGGTCGTCGCCTGCGTGTTCGGGTGCCACGGCAGGGCGCCGGCGGGCAAGAACGGGGGCCGGTTCAGAAACAGCCGCTGCCAGCCGAACCCGTAGCCATGGCGCGAGGGGATTCCGGCCAGCGCCGCCGCCGCCGCGAGGGTGCGGGAATGGTGCAGCAACACCAGCGCATCGAACTGCCCGGCGCGCAGCTCCGCCAGGAACGCCCCGGCCGCCGTGAGCGCTTGCCGCTTGCCCTCGACCCCCTGATTGCGCCGCAGCCACAGGATTCGCCGCACGCTCGGCTCGGCGACGAGAAGCTGGTCGGCCGCCGAGCCCGGCTTGGTGATCAGCGTCACGGGTCCGCCGACGGCCCTGGCGATGCCGCGAATGTGCGGCAGGTGCCATATCATGTCGCCGATTCCCGGCAGCGGCTGCACGACCGCCACATTGCCGTAGCGCGGTAACGGGCCGCCCGCCGGCACGGCTGCGGCCGGCCGCAGCACCGAGAACGCGAGGGGGAGACCGACCATGGTCATTCCACCATTGCAGAGGCGCCGTGACCGGGACAAGCAGCTATACTGGGCAGGCGGGGCCTGACCCCGGGGACAGAAGATTGGGTTCGCAATGCGGGTGACACTGCCGCCGCAGAGCCAGGTGGTAAAGAACGTCTTGCCGCGCAGCCTGCTCGGCCGCAGCCTGCTGATCATTTCCATTCCGCTGATATTGGTCATGGCGGTGGCGTTGCTGATTTTCTATCGCAGCAACTTCGACGTCGTTTCGCGCCGGTTCGCCTCGGCGGTCGCCGGCGAGATCGCGATGAGCATCGACACGATGGCGCGCTTTCCCGACGAGCGCGCCTGGGTCATCCGCCATTCCTACGACTCGTTCGATCTGGTCATGCGGTTCGACCCTGGCGGAAGCCTGCCGGAGGTCGACCGGGGGTGGCTGTTCAGCCCGATCGACGACGATCTCGCCAGCGCGCTGCGCGAGCGGGTTGGCCGCAGGTTCCGCACCGACTGGCAGACGGACCCGCAATGGGTGCTGGTCGCCGTGCAGACGGACGACGGCATCCTGACGGTGCAGGTGCCCCGCAAGCGGCTCTATACCAGCACGATCTATGTCTTCGTCATCTGGCTCGTCGGCATCGCCGTGCTGCTGTTCGGCATCTCGGCGCTGTTCATGCGCAATCAGGTCCGGGCGATCCGCCGGCTCGCGGCGGCGGCCGAGGCGTTCGGCGTCGGGCGGGACACCGGCCCGATCAGGCCCGAGGGCGCCACCGAAGTGCGGCAGGCGGCGATCGCCTTCAACCGGATGCAGGAACGCATCCGCCGCTTCCTGCAACAGCGGACGGAGATGCTGGCCGGCGTCTCGCACGATTTGCGGACGCCGCTGACGCGGCTGCGGCTCGCGCTCGCGATCATGCCGCACGCGACGCCCGACGGTGACGCGCTGCGGCAGGACATCGCCGAGATGAACGCCGATGTCGACGAGATGGACCGGCTGATCGGCAGCTATCTGGCGTTCGCGCGCGGCGAGGGCATCGAGCAGGCCAAGCCGACCGACCTCGCGGCGATGCTGGCCGACGTGGCGGCCGGCGCAAGGCGGGCGGGCGCGCAGGTCACGGTCGAGGCACCCACCGAGCTTGTCCTGCCGCTGCGGCCCGACGCGGTGCGCCGCGCGCTGACCAATCTGGTCGACAATGCGCGCCGACACTCGCGGCTGGTTGCGATGACCGCCGCGCGCGTCGGCGAGCACAATGTGCAAGTGCTGATCGACGATGACGGCCCGGGCATCCCATCCGAGCAGCGGGAGGAGGCGTTCCGCCCCTTCGCCAGCGGCACCGCCGGCGGCACCGGCCTCGGCCTGACCATCGCGCGCGATATCGTGCGCGCCCACGGCGGCGAGATCGAACTCACCGACAGCCCGCTCGGCGGCCTGCGCGCGTTCGTCCGGCTCCCGGTGTGATGCCAACGATTCGTGTTAGTCCCGTAGGGCGGGCTTCAGCCCGCCGCCGAACTCCGAACCCGCGTGGATGTTAGTAATAAAGTTATTTTATCTTGACACGCCCAGCCCGTTGCGCTACATAACCCCCATGCCGCCTCCCACCCCGCTCCCCGTCATCGCCCACCTGATCGGTCTGTTCCGCCAGGGCTTCTGGCGACGGCTGGCCGGGCGGTTTTTCGGGCGCAGAGCCACCGAGCAAGCGGAAGATCCGGTCGAGGAGTTCCTCCTCCCGCTCCTGGAGGCGATCTCCCGGATCGCCGAGGCGGTCCAGAACGGCACCTACCGGGAGCCCGAATACGCCGCCTGGGAACAAGACGAGCGAGACCCCAGGCCCCCCGACGAGGCCGCAAAAACCTCGGACCGAAAACCTCGGCAAATCCGAGAGCCGGAGCCTCCGTGGGTCTCCGGGCCGCTCGAGGCCAGGCCCCCGCTGCCCAAGACGGGGCGGCCCAGGCCCCCGCCCGCCCCAGAGCCGGCGGAGCCAACATCCTCAGCACCCAAGCCATCCCGGCCGCCCGCGCGGCGGCACCCAACGTGGCCGCCCTCCCGCCCCGCCGCCCGGCCATCGCTCCCGCCGCCCCGGGTCCGCATCCGATCAAAAAAAGCCCGCCCGAAGCCTGTGAGGATGCACGCCCATGTCGTTCCGTTATCGCAACAATAAACCGCTCGCTCGGCGTTGCTTCGGCCGATGCCGGAACGCTCGTCCTGCTCGCACAATCGCGGAGCCTGCGACCCGCTCCGGCACGGGATTGCACCATGCTGACAAGTCGTCCTCACGGACGCACTCATCCCCGCGAAACCGGGACTTCAGGGGGAGGCGCCCGCTGACCTGCGCGCGTCGCCTGACTTGAAGTTGCGTGCATTGCCCTTGCCCCGGATGCCGCCGATATGAGTGACGTAGGGCAGTGGTGAACGGGATGGAGGCGCTGCGCATCGCGATCGTGGGTGCCGGGATGGCCGGCCTCGCCTGTGCCGAGGGGCTCCGGGCGGGCGGCTGCGCGGTCAGCCTGTTCGACAAGGGGCGCGCGGCCGGCGGACGGATGTCCACGCGCCGCATCGACGCGGACGGCGCGACATGGTCGTTCGATCATGGCGCGCAATACTTTACAGCCCGCGACCCGCGCTTCGCGGATCGTGTCGGGGCCTGGGCGCGCGCGGGCCTCGTCGCGCGCTGGCCCGACGCGGGAGAGGATGCGTGGGTCGGCACGCCCGCGATGAATGCACCGCTGCGCGCCATGGCCGACGGGCTCGATGTCACGTTCGGCAGCCGGATCGATGGCATCGCGCGCGCGGGCGGGCAATGGCGCTTGCAGGGTCCGGGCGCGCCATCGTTGGCGTTCGACGTGGCGATCGTCGCGGTACCGGCCGAGCAGGCCGCGCCGCTGCTCGCGCCGCACGACGGCGCGATGGCCGCACGGGCCGCCGCAACCGCGTCCGCGCCGTGCTGGACGGTGATGGCCGGCTTCGACACGCGGGTGCCGTACGACGCCGATATTCTGCGGCAGCTTGGTGCGATCGGCTGGGCCGCGCGCAACTCGGCCAAGCCTGGGCGGGACGCGCGCGAGTGCTGGGTGATCCAGGCCGCGCCCGATTGGTCGGCCGTGCATCTGGAAGACGACGCGCCTGCGATAACCCGGATGCTGCTGGCCGCGTTCGCCGATGCGATCGGCGCGCGACTGCCCGATCCGGCGGTGGCAATCGCGCATCGCTGGCGTTTCGCCCGATCGGGCGCGGCCGGTGACGGGCTGCCGTGGAACCCGGCGCAGCGTCTCGGCGGCTGCGGCGATTGGCTGCTCGGCCCCAGGGTCGAGTGTGCCTGGCTCTCGGGGACGATGCTGGCGGACGCCATCCTGGAGGCGGCCGGGATGGCGACAGGCACGCGGACCGGCCCATGAGTGCGTTGCAAGGACGTTCCCGGCCTGGCGTCGTCTGGTGGATGATCGTCGGCGTCTGCGTGGCCGTGCTGCTGAGCGCGGTGGCCTTGGCGGCGTTCGGAGGACACGAGCGTGGGCTCGGGTTCGCGCTGATGCTGACGGGGCGCTGGGCGTTCCTGCTGTTCTGGGTGGCCTACGCGGGCGGCGGAGCGGCGGCGTTGCTGGGCGGCAAATTCGCTTTTCTCAAGCGCCACGGGCGGGAATTCGGGTTGGCCTTCGCTGCCGCGATGCTTGTCCATGTGGCGCTGATCGTCTGGCTGTGCGCGATCGGCGCGGCTCCAGGCATCGGCACGTTCGTGTTTTTCGGCGTCGGTCTGCTTTGCATCTACACGCTGGCGCTGTTCTCGCTGGCCGACCTGCAACGCCGGCTCGGGCGAAGAACGTGGTGGGTGCTGCGCACCGTGGCGATGAACTACATCGCCTATGCGTTCGCCACCGATTTTCTGTCCGACGCATTTGGCGGCGGCATCGCGCACATCGTGCTTTACGCGCCGTTCGCGGTGCTGAGCCTGCTGGGATTCGCGGCGTATGCCTGCGCACAAACGCTATCGACCCGCAAGGCGCTGATGACGACGTGAGGGCGGCCGTGCCCGTGGGTCAAGACGACCCGGCGGAGCCGATGCGCAGCCAGATCCCGCAGGTCAGGCGGCGCGGACTCGGGCGACGAAAATCTTGACCTCGCCGGACAGCGACTCCGCCTGCTTGGACAAGTCGCCGGCGGCACCGAGCACCTGCGACGCCGCTGCCCCCGTCTCGCTCGCCGCGCGGCTGACGCCGCCGATGTTGCTGGAGACCTCGCGCGCCGACCGCGCGGTCTGTTGCACCGTGCGGGCGATCTCCGCCGTCGCCGCCCCCTGCTGCTCGACGGCGGCGGCGATCGCGGTCGCGATCTGGCTCATTTCAGTGACAGTGCCGGCGATGCCGCCGATCGCCACCACCGCCTCCCGCGTCGCGGTCTGGATTTCGCCGACCTGGCCGCCGATCTCGTCGGTCGCGCGGGCGGTCTGGCTGGCGAGGTTTTTGACCTCCGAGGCGACGACGGCGAACCCCTTGCCGGCGTCGCCCGCCCGCGCCGCCTCGATCGTCGCGTTCAGCGCGAGCAGATTGGTCTGCCCCGCGATGCTGTTGATCAGCGCCACCACCTGGCCGATCTTCTCGGCCCCCTCGGCGAGCAGGCGCACGATCCTGTCGGTGCGCTCCGCCTCGGTCACCGATTTCCGGCTGATTTCGGCCGAGCGCGCGACCTGGCGGCCGATCTCTCCGATCGAGCTCGTCAGTTCCTCGGCCGCCGCCGCCGCCGTCTCGACGCTGGCGCTCGCTTCCTCTGCGGCGCTGGCGACGGCGGCGGACTGGGTGTTGGCCTGATCGGCCGAGCGCGACATCGACCGCGCCGTCGCTTCCAGTTCCGTGGAGCCGGCTGCGAGCATTCCGGTCATCCGGCTGATATCGCTCTCCAACCCGCGTACCAGCGCCTCCAGCGCCGCAGCCCGCTGCTCCTTGGCCGCCTGCTCCGCCGCCTGGGCGGCGGCCAGCCGCCGCGCTTCCTCGGCGTTGCGGCGAAAGACATCGAGCGCACGGGCGAGGCGGCCGATCTCGTCGCGGCGCGTGGTATCACCGAGGGCCACCGCGAGATCGCCGGCCGCCAGCCGGTCGAGTGCCGCCGTCGCGGCACCGAGCGGCTTGGCCATCGTGCTGATCAGCGCCCAGCCGGCGCAGGCGCAGACCAACGCCGTCACGATGATCGCGGCGATGATCGTGGCGCGGGCCGCGTGATAGTTCGCCTGGCTGTGCTGGGCGGCATGTGTGCCTTCCGCTGCATTGAAGTCCATGTCCTGGACCAGCGCGTCCATCACGGCGTTAAGATTCTCCCTATCGCTCTGCTCGTAGGTTCCAGCGACCGCGGCCGCGTCGCCGTGGGCAGCCATGTCGACGACGGACGCGCTGGTAAGCTTGTACTTGTCCCAACTGGCGCTGGCGCGATCCATCAGCTCCTCGTCGCGCGTGCCCTTGGTGATCATCGGATGATAGGCCGCGAACGCCTTGTCGGCCGCGCCGACATTCTGTCGGAACTCCTCGGTCGACTGTCGCACCTCGTCCGGCTTGCCCCGCGCCATCGCGTTGACAATCCGCGCTTCGGACCGCCGCGCATCATCGACGGCGATTGCGACGCGGCCAATGAGTTCCGTGGACGGCAACCAGTTTTCGCCGAGGTCTGTCGCGTCCGCATCCATCGCCGCAGTGCGCGACAGGCCGACGAACCCGAGTGCAAGCGCACAGATGAAGACTGCGCTGAATCCAACGAGCACCTTGCCGCGAATGGGCAAATTTTGCCAAGTCTTCACCTCGAGTCTCCCCTGACAATGCACCGTTGCACGTTCGAGGTAAATGAATAAGCAAGTATGAAGGCGGCAAGCCCACGACGGATCTCGCGCCATGGGCGGCTTCACCATGCTGTGATTTCCATCGGAGAGTCGCTGTCTGCGTCAGGCTGTTTGTCGGATGCGAGCCTACGGACGGCGTCCGGCCAACGCGCGCCCGAGAGGCCGCACGAAAAATAAGCGCTTCCATTTCATCCTGCGAAAACGGACTCCATTGGGAGCCGCATCCCCAGGTAGCGCTGCTGGACGACCGACATTCGACAAGACGTCAGGGCTGCAACAGCGCCACGAGTTTGCGCACGTCATCGAGTCTCTCGAGGCGGTCCACCATGTCGATCAACGCATCGACCTTGTCCGCCGTCAGCGGATCGGCCGCGTAGCTCATGCAATCACGAAATTTCGTCAGATGCTGGTCGCGCGTCAGGCGTCGTTGCGGGCTCGCCAGCATCGCCTCGCAGCGCCAGCGGTGCTCGGCACCGTCTTCCATGCGCACGATCACGTCATGCGGGGTCAGCGCATTCTCGTCGGGATTGGCGTCCATCTCCATCGAGAAAAGCCGTGCCAGCTCATGCGTTTTCCGATCGGTCAGTTCAGCGCCGCGATAGTGCGACAGGGTGATCGCGCCGTGCTGCAACACCTTCGCGCCGATGAACGCCATGCACAGGCGCGCATAGTTGCCGGTCGGCTCCGGCAGGTCCGGGCGGGCGCACAGCCGCACGATCAAGGGCGGCCCAACCACCGAGACGCTCCGCACCTTCGCCGGATCGAACCACGGCTCCGCGCACAGGCGCATCAGCCCCTCGATACCGCCGTGGCCGGCGCGGCCGGACGGAAACGGCTTGTGGCTGACCGCGCTGATCTGCCAATCCTGCCCGAGCCGTTCCAGCCCCGGCGCCAGGTCCCACGTCCCTTCGAACATCGGCAGGAAACCGAACGGCCCTTCAATGCTGTCGATCGGGCCGATCACGCCCTGGTTCGCCAGATCGGCCGACTGCACGGCCGCGCGCGCGTTGAAGCCAACCTGCATCGGCAGTGCCACGTTGCCCTCGACATGGGGCTGCATCGTGCCGCTGGTCTGCGCATACTGAATGCCGAAGGCGCACGCGAGTTGATGCGCGCCCATGCCGGACAGCCGGCCCACCGCCGCCAGCGCACCAAAACCGCCGGCCGTGGCAGGCCGGAAGAACCGCAGCCGCTCCCGCGACGCCATGCCGAGCGTTGTTGAGACATCGACGCCGGTCGCGACCGCGACCAGCAGCTCGCGCCCGCTGACGCCGCCCTCGCGCTCGGCATAGGCCATCGCCGCCGGTAGCAATGCGGCGAGCGGATGCAGCACCGCGCGTTCATGCACGCAGTCGAATTCCTGGCAGTGTATCTGAAAACCGTTCAGCAGTGCCGCTGTCGGTGCCGGCACCCGGTCGCGCCGGCCCCAGACCTGAGCTTCGTTTCCGCCGCCCCAGCCCTTCGCCGCATCGAGCAGCGCCCGCGCGCCGTCGGCGGTGGAACCCGACACACCGACGCCCAGCGTATCGAGAATGAACGTTTTCGCGTGGAGAATGGCGTCGGCTGGAAGTTGCTCGAACCGCGTGTGAAGAACATGCCGGGCGAAGCGCTCGGAGGCTCTTTCGATGTCAGGCATGTGGCGTGTGGGTGCGCTTGAAAACCTCCCACGACGATTCCATCGGCATCGTCCAGTCGGTTGGGAACTCCAGGAAATTCGGAAAGTTCGCCTTCGTGTAGGCAACGAGCTTGTCGGGAAGTGCCTCCGGTCCGGTGATCTTGCGGGTTGCACTGCGATAGAACAGATGCCCAGGCTCCTGGCCCATCAGCATCCACGGCAGGAACGGACCGATCCGGGTCCACGACCCCGTCACCGCAACGTTCGTGACGTTCGGGTCCAACACATCGCGCAGCGAGCCGGTGACCATGTAGAACTCCCCGACATTGATCATCGGGCCCGCGGATTCGCGCTTCCAGATTTTCGGATCGAGCGGATTGGGCACCAGGCCGACGCTGTCCGCGAACACCGAGACGTTGTCGCCAATGATCGCATAGGGCAGCCCGTACGGGCGTGCGGGATCGTCGGGGTGCTTGAAGTTTGGGTTCATGATCCCGCCACCGAGCTTTTCAAGACGGGAGAAATCCGGGCGCGTGGTGGCGAACGTCAGATTCACCGATCTGTTGTTGATCGGCATGACCTTGCAGGTCTCGTTGTTCAGCGGATTGGTCCACTCGTCGAGCACCTCCCCGGTTTTCAGGTCGGTGTAGAAGCCCACTTCCTTCCACATATGGTGATAGCTTCCATCCGGCTGCACATGGTCCGAGCCGAGGCCGAAGCCGGTGAACCCGAACACCGGTTCGATCATCTTCCCCGGCCTGACAGCGAAGGCGTGGCCGGAATAGCGCCCGCCATAGTTCTTGCCGGAGGTGTCGCCGCTGAGCTTGATGTAGGAATCGAGCATCCCCTTGGGCGTATCCAGCAACTCGACGGCATCCGCAACCTGTGCCGCCTGCGCCCGGTCGGTCAGCAGCGCGGCGCCCGCCAGGCCGGCCCCGACCAGCAAAGACCGCCGCGTCGCGCTCGTCTGATTCAGGGCATTGAAAAACATCGTTCCGTCTCCTTCAAGATTGCGCCTGAGCTTCGTCCGACTGCTGCCGTAAGGCCTCGATATCCTCGGTGACGACGCGGAACAGCCGCCGGATATAGGCGTCACGCCAGGCCTCCCGCGTCTGTTCGACGTCGTCGGCCGGTACATAGTCCTCCACCGCCGCAGCGGTCGGCAACGCGCCGGCCTCGGCGATCCGTTCATGGCTGTCAAGACGATCCCGGATCGCGGCGACTTCGGAGGTCAGCGCCAGCAGAATGGCCATCACACGATCGACGTCGCCGAGGTTGAAGTAGGTCGGCCGGTCGGGTCCGACGGCCTTGCGTGCGCGGGCGGTCATCTCGTCATGCGGCATCATTGCAATCCCAGTGCGCCGGGGTTGACCAAATTATTCGGATCGACGGCCGCCTTCACATGTTGCAGCAGAGTGCGTGCGGGCGCTTGCAGATTCTCGAGATAGCGATAGGTCTTGCCGATTTGCAGATGCGCGCAGCCCTGCTCGGCCCAGAACGCCACGAGGTCGAGCCGCAACTGCCGCATCGCGCTCGCCGCATCGGGATCGGGCGCGAGGACGGGAAGTTTCGCGAGATGCGAAGGCTCGATCATCCGCTCGTGATACATTTCGCGCGCGCCCGGCCAGTACAGCATCGGTTCCACCAGAATCGCGTTGGTGGAGATTGCAAACGTGACATAGCCCCATTCGATGCCGTGACGTTGCAGCAGCGTCGCGCGCGAGGCGAAGAACTCGACCAGGGCATCGACAAGTGCCACCACCCTCGAGTGCGGCACGATGCCGTGGCTCGGCGCCCATCGCTGCCCCTTCGGTCCGAGCACGTCGTTCGGTGGCAGGAACGGCATCCCGCGCACCGTCATTGGCACCGTCGGTTCGATCTCGCGTCCGCCCTTGCCGGCGATCTCGCGAATCTCCGAGAGGGCTGCGTCCACCGCCTCGCGGCAGTCGCCGTCCACCGCCGTGTTCATCGCAAACTGCGCGTGATCCAGCGCGCGCCGCCCCGTGAAGACGACGCGCGCACCTGCGAGAAATCCCCTCAGCAAGGAACGCCCACCGCGAATGACACCGAACAGCCGCGTGATGTCGCGCGACAAATCATCGTCCCACAGCCGCATTCCCCAGATGTACGGGTCGGCGCCGTAACACTCTGCCGCCAGTCCACGCCGGGAGATTTCCGACATCGCCGCGAGCAGGTCCGCGTGCCCGCCGAAGGTGAAGGAGGCGAAGCCGGTATGCGCGGGCGTGCGGATCAACCGCAGCGTCGCCTGTGCCTTCAGGCCGAGCGCGCCGGCATCTTGCAGGAACAGGCCCGTCAGGTCGGGACCATAGTTGCGAAAGAACGGGCTCGAATCACCAACCGTTGCGGAGGAGCCAGTGGTCACGACCGACCCGTCGGCCAGCACGACCTTCAGGCCCAGCACCGAATCGGCGGTCGTGCCATACTGGGTGGACCCAAGGAAAATGCTGCCCTGTGACAGCGCGCCGCCGACCGTCGACGCATAGCCCGACATCGGCCCGAAATACGGCGTGCGCAGGCGCAGCGGCTGCAAATGCTCGTGCAATTCCTTCCAGGTGACGCCGGTCTCGACCGTCACATACATGTCGGTCTGATTGACGGTGACGATGCGGTTGAGGCGCCGCATGTCGAAGATGACGGAACCGTCGCGGGTCGGCAGGAAACCGCCGGTATAGGACAGGCCGCCGCCACGCGGGATGACGGCAAGACCACTGTTGGTACAGATGCGGACCGCGGCTGCGAGTTCGTCGATGTCGCCCGGTCGTACAACGAGATCGGCATCGACGTCCGCGCGCCGGTAAACGTCGGTGGAATAGAAGACGCATTCGGTTCGGTCGGAGATCACATTCTCCGGACCCAACAGCGCGCCCAGCGCCTGTACAGGCAGCGCAAGCATCGCGTCGGCCTCGCTCGTGGTCAACAGATCATCCTCGTCGTGTCGCCGGACTAGCGGCGCTGTGCGCCGCGATAGCCGACAAAGGCGAGTTGCTCGGCCATGTAGGTTGCGCCGATCGGCTGGAGGAAGACGTCCTCCGCCGCGAATCCGGCACTGACGCAGGCATCTTCCCAATCAAGGGTACCGCTGCCGCGTTCGAACGGCTCGTTGTTGTGGTGGCTGTTCCATTCGGCCATGAATTCCTGGAACGGGTCGGTCGGCCATCCGACCATGTCGTTGTGGATCATCACGCCGCCGGGAGCCAGCAGCCGATGACATTCCGCGATCACTTGCCGCGTCAGTTTCTGAGGAATTTCATGCAGCAGCAGATTGGATAGAATCAGATCGAAACTGCCATCGGCGAACCCGGTCCGCTCGGCGCTTTGCTGGGAGTAATGGATCGCCACGCCAAGTGCCTCGGCCCTGCCATGCGCGTAGCGCAACATCGGCGCCGCGAGGTCGATCGCATGGATCTCTGCCAGTGGCCATGTCTCGGCCAACGGCAATGTCGACATGCCGGCGCCACAGCCGAGGTCGAGAATTCGCTTTGGTTCAAG